>Ga0208044_1000026_pt1 | contig 198124 bp, 193 predicted proteins | sample Sb_taG_8_FD_187712 | JGI IMG/M metagenome (GOLD analysis project Ga0208044, IMG submission 187712) | Peat soil microbial communities from Weissenstadt, Germany - Sb_50d_c_BC metaG (SPAdes) (version 2) | ecosystem: Environmental > Terrestrial > Soil > Wetlands > Peat | place: Germany...
GCCAAAGCTCATTCCCATGCAGCCCAGTCCGATCTCTGAAACCTCAAGATTGCTGTTTCCCAGTCTGCGTTTCTTCATTGCTTCTCCTCGCCTCGATCCAAGTAGATGCTCACAGGATCTTTTTTGATCTGCAATCCTCCCCAGCGCGTAGAGTATGGGACGCCGAGGGTAGCGGCACTGCCCGCTCGAGATGCTCTCATGATGCTTCAGGAGGAATGATTCGGGGACGAACGTGCCTGCGGCCGACAACCTCGGACTCACACCAGGGGACGGTCTAGCCGACAGGATGGACACAGGAAGTACATGTCTCTCCGAGAGTTGCCCGGTCCACGGAAATGTACTGTTGAAAAGCCCGAACTAGAGTTACAATTTTAGGCAGCGTGGTCGCTGTGTCGACTGGCTCGATCCACTGGGTATCCCAGAGGTACCGATTTACAAAATTGAGACAAAAGCAAGCAACTTGGAGGCACAGACGCTCATCTGTGTAAAGAAGGGATAACAGAGGGGTTAGAGTAGCGTCCCCAGACACCGGAAGACGTTCCAGATCGAAATATGGGATCCGTACAGATCAATCCAAGCCAGGCCGGGAAAGAGCCAGAGCTGAACCTCCTGATCAGCGATACCGGCTTTGAAGAACCCCTCTGGAGGTCGCTTTTCCAGGGGCTGGACGATTTTTTCTTCCCCAAGAAGCTGCCGCCTCTGAAGCTGGAATCGAAGCCGGAGCCGGTCAAGGACATTTGGGGGTTCTACAACTACAAGAAGAACGGGGCGCTGGGTTCAACCGGAGTCCACATTCTGCTGGCCGCCGTGATCGTAGGCGGCACGCTTCTGGCGAGGCACATCGTAAAGGCTGCCCCGGTCCCCAAGGCGACGGTTACGCTGGTGGATCCGGGCGATCTTCCGCTCCTGAAGCCGGGCAAGACGCAAGTGGGCGGCGGCGGTGGCGGCGGCGATCGCGACGTGTTGCAGGCCAGCAAGGGCAAATTGCCCAAGCTCTCCATGGAGCAGATCACGCCTCCGATGGTGATCGTGCGCAACGAGCATCCCAAACTGGCTGTCGATCCGACGATTGTGGTTCCCCCGCAGGTGCAGTTGGCCTCGAATAACATGCCGAACCTGGGCGATCCGATGGCGCATGCCCTGTTGCCGTCGAACGGCACCGGATCCGGTGGGGGCATTGGCACTGGCAGTGGCGGCGGAATTGGTTCCGGCAAGGGACCGGGCTTTGGCCCGGGCGAGGGCGGTGGCACTGGCGGCGGAGTTTTCCACGTGGGTGCAGGAGTCTCGCCTCCGCGAGTGGTTTATCAGCCCGACATCGAGTTTTCGGAAGAGGCCCGCAAGGCCAAGTATCAGGGGATCTGCGTTCTTGCCCTGGTGGTCGACGCGCAGGGCCGGCCTACCAATATTCGCGTCACCAGCAGTCTGGGCATGGGACTGGACGAGAAGGCGATCGAGGCGGCAAAGAAGTATCGCTTTGAGCCCGGCACCAAGAACGGCCATCCCGTGGCCGTCGAGATCGCTCTGGAAGTCGACTTCCACCTGTACTGAGACGCACAACCAGCATTCCGGCACTGGCGATCTTAGCCGGAGCTTTGTCACTCCTTCCGCAAAATTACGTAGTGCACAATCACTCGCGTGTGATAGCCCAGCCGCTCATAGAGTTCGATGGCGCGAGCGTTGTCCTGCCGCACGTGCAGGAAGGCAGTTTCGTCGCGCGTGTGGATGCGCTGCATGAGTTCAGCCATCAGAACCCGGGCATAGCCTTTGCCGATGTGGTCCGGATGCGTGCACACAGCGCTGATCTCGGTATACCCGGGTACCTTGAGACGCTCTCCCGCCATGGCCACCAGCTTTCCGTCGTCGCGAATCCCCAGGTAGGTTCCAAGTTCATGAGTCCGCGTGCCGAACGGGCCCGGCTTGGTTAGAGCGGCGAGCTGGACCATCTCCGGCGAATCCTGCGATCCAAGCTCGTGGATTTGTATGCCGCGGTCGGCTTTCGGAAAGCCTCCGTTCGCCGAGACCATCTCCAACAACGGCGCTCCGCCGACCAGGCTCCATCCTTCGCGCGCCTCGTAGGGAGAGGGAAGAAACACTGCTGCCGTGGCACGAGGACCGATCAGGTAGGCCAACGCTTCATAGCCTTCGGGGTCTGGCTGCTCAAAGGCGGTCAGGGATGTGACTTCCCGAACGAAGCGGCGCGCCTGCCCGAACGATTCCGCAAACTGCCTTTGCCGGGTGGTTAGCGCCTGCCAGATGACATTGTCGAGTGGATGCATGGGCCCTCTTGTCGTCACGGTTAGATCGCGGGAACAGCGGTGAAGACACACTAATTTCCGAGCACGATGCCCGGCTATCCGAATCTTGCGGGGAGGCTATTCCTTCAGGTCGACGTGTTGCACGTCATCCACGGGGTGGCTCAGGAATCGTTGGCCCAGGCGGCGGAATTTCTCCACCGAATCGGTGGCAAAGAACTTGAGCCGTGCGGCCGTGCGCCGCTCGCCGTCGTGGGCGGCGGGCAGCAACTCTTTCAGATGGGAGGCCACAGCGTGAGCAGTCGACGCGGCCGAATCGACGATACGTACGTGCGCCGGCGCTACGCGCTCGAGCAGTGGCTTGAGCAGTGGATAGTGGGTGCAGCCGAGCACCAGCACATCGGCGTCTTGGAAGCCATCGGCAAAAGCCTCGGCCAAGTAGATGCGCGCCACCTGCTCGGTGACCGGATGTTCCACCCATCCCTCTTCAACCAGCGGAACCAGCAGCGGGCAGGCCTTCTCGCGGGTCTCCAGGCCACGCGCCTCCAGCGCCTTGCGATAGGCATGGCTGCCCACCGTGGCCTCGGTACCGATGACCACGATTTTTCTGTTCTTCGTAGCGGCAGCCGCGGCTTCGGCCCCAGGCTCGACTACGCCCACCACCGGCACATGCGCGCTGGCAGTGATGCGATCGAGAGCCAGCGCGGTCGCAGTGTTGCAGGCAATAACCAGCATCTGGGCGCCGTGCGACTCCAGGTAGTGCGTGGCCTCGACGGCATAGCGGGCGACGGTTTCGACTGATTTCGCCCCGTAGGGCAGGCGAGCCGTATCGCCAAAGTAGACGTAATCGGCCCCGGGAAGAACTTCAAGTAACGCTTTAAGGACAGTGAGGCCGCCAAAGCCGGAGTCGAATACGCCGATGGTGGGACGACGGGTGGGCAAGCTAGGCTGGCAGTAGCCGTCTAAGGTCACGGGGCCGCAATTGAACGTTGGGTATCGACGCACCTTTTCTCGACGATAGTTCTCTTAGCGCTGAATCCACGGTATTCGCATTGATGTGAAGTTTTGCAACTAAGAACAGTCTCAAATCGTCAAGGCTCCTATAAGCCCATGTTGGTACGTTGGGGCTAGAGTACGGCGCATACCTTACGTAATAGGTGCTCCCAGTTCCCTTTGGGGTATTCGCAAATTCTTGAATGTCGATGAATCCGCTGTAGACGTAAGCGTCCGCTACAAAGCTACCCGAAATGTACTGATTGACTACTCGAAATGCTTCTCGGGGGACTGCCTTGCTCTCCTTCTCAAGAAATTTCAACACAGGGTCGTTAGGACTCCTTAGAAAAATTCCGCTAAGCGGAAGGTCCTCGAATACCCCCTCCTTCTGAAGTGCCTTGTTCACGTCACCATACGCTCCCAAGGGACCCTTGGTATCTACGAGTGGCGTAGCGATCATAAACTGCCACTCTTGCACCTCTGGTATGAATGCCCACAGATAGACCTTAACCGGTATCTTGGCTCGCGTAAGCGCAGCAACAATCCGGCGCCCAACCTCAATCTCGCTGCTCACCAATGTTGCCGTAGCCATTGCATTATTCCGTTTCTGCCTGCAACCGCGCGGTAAAGATCCCTTGCGTTCAGTCCACCAACCGTATACCTGCTGTTATTGTCCCAGTCCTTAACGACGTCCCATTTGTTGTTGAAGGAAAGGTCGCTCCGCTTTTCGGCATCCAAAGCAGCATCCAACTTTGCCGCCGCTATTAGTTTACCCAATTTGTGAGTGTAGATGTCTCTGATTGCATTCGGATCCGGCGGAAAATCATAGCGCTCCGTATTTTTGGCGATGCATGCCTTCACCGCGCATTCAACGGCAAAACCAGTCAGGTAGTATGCCGCCTCGGCGTTTCCTTCCCGCATCAGAATACGGGCATCCCTTAGCCTCATCTTTGCGAGTTGTTGGAACTCACGTCGAGTCGCTGCCATAAACCTCAAGGTGTCGAAGTGGAGGAGTGTATGGCGAAACTACTTGTCGCGCCTCTTCCGCAGCACGGCCCCGGCGGAATCGGGGCCCCGTGCGGGCAGGTTCGCGGATGGCCGAGGAACGTGCAGATCTTGTCGGTGGCTTCGGGCGAGAGGATATGCTCGAACTTGCAGGCCTGCTGCTCGATTTCGGTTTCGCTGTCCATGGCCAGGCTGTCGGTGAAGAGCCGCTCAGCCAGCCGGTGCCGCCGGATGATGCTGCCGGCGCGCTCGCGGCCGCGCGGCGTAAGTTCGACGATCGCCGTTCCATCGCCGACTGAGGCTGAAACTGGCTTCAGCGCGTCGTGGCAGGGATTCACAAACGGCTTATGATCGTGCGCCTGCGGCGGATGCGGAGTGGAGGCAACCAGGCCCATTTCGATCATCTTTTCGATCGCCAGGCTGACGGGCAGTGCCCCGTGCACTTCCATGCGCTCGACTTCGGCGATCTCGCCATTTTCCGCCAGCACCCAAAGCTCTTCCAAAACTTCGTCCAGCTGCTCTTCATCGGCCATGGAGAAGATTTCCTGCGACGCGATTTTGCCATGGTGCAGTTCGATGCGCCGGTCGGCCAGTCGCGCCACTACCGGGTCGTGCGTGACCATGACGATGGTTCGTCCCTGCTGGTGGAACTCGCGCAGCAGCCGCAGCACGATTTCCTCGTTCTGCGCGTCGAGGTTTCCCGTTGGCTCGTCGGCCAGGATGATCCGCGGATCGTTGATCAGCGCGCGCGCGATGCACACCCGCTGCTGCTCGCCGCCAGAAAGCTGCGAGGGCAGGTGATGGGCGCGATCGCCCAAACCCACGCGGGTCAAGGCCTCCACAGCTTCCTTTTCGTCGGTCATGCTGTGAAAATACTGCGCCAGCATGACGTTTTCGACCGCGGTGAGGAAAGGAATCAGATGAAACTGCTGGAAGATGAAGCCGATTTTCTCGGCGCGCACCCGGTTCAGATCGGCCGAAGAGATTCCGGCGACGTTCTGCTCATCGAGCCAGATCTCGCCCGACGACGGCCGGTCCAGGCAGCCGATCAGATTGACCAGCGTCGATTTCCCTGATCCCGACGGCCCCATGATCGAGAGCCACTCGCCCTTGGTGACATGCAGGGAAATGTGATCCAGCGCGTGAATGGAGCCATTGTCCTTCCCCGGTCCCGAGCCGTTTCCGGCTTCCTTGGCGGGGTAGAGCTTGGTCACATTTTTGATCTGGATCATGTCACTCGCCTCTCAGGATCACCGCCGGCTGCACGCGCCGCAGCAGCGCGATCGGGAGGATGGCCGAAAGCAACGTCACTGCCATGCTACCAGCCAACACCACCGGCAGCACGCTGAAACGGGGCACTACGGCAGCATGAAAGTTAACCCGGCCGATCCAGGCCGCCAGGCCAATACCGATGACGAAACCGATGACTGCTCCGATTGCACCCAGGGCGGCCGCCTCGGCAGCGAAGAATCCGTTGAGCAGGCGAGTCGAAGCGCCCAGCGCTTTCATGATGGCAAAGTCGCGCCGCCGGTCGAACACCCAGCCCATCAGCGTGGAAAGCACGCACAACGCCGCAGTCAGGATGATCAGCGCCGCAGCCGCCAGCAAGGTCGCTCGCGTCTTGCCCAACACGCGAGCCTCGCCTTCCATGATCTGCCGCACCGGTCGCACCTCGGCTTCTGGAATGGCCTGCTTCAGTTGATTCATCACGCCGGCCACCTCTTCCGGAGAGCCACTGGCGGCAACTTCGATAGTGGCAGGCTGAACGCCAGTCCATGCGGTGAACTCGGCGAGCGAAATGTAGATGCGGCTGTCCTCTGCGGCCCCGGTTTGCACCGTCCCTGCGGGTATGAGGTGCAGAGCTCGCCCTTGAAAGCTGAGGTCGAAAGCCTGGTCCTTCTGGGAAACCACCGGCAACGCTCGCACGCCGACCAGCGCCGGGTGCCCCATTTCTCGCGCGTCTTCTGCGCGAGAAGTGGGGATTTCCGAAGGGATTTCCGACGGCCATTTGCTCACCGACCACCATTTGTCCAACTGCCGCACGCGATCAAAATCCGCGCCCGCAACGACAATGGGCTGGCCGTCGCCGCTTCGCGCCACAATCATCCCAAAGGGCGCGGCGATGCCGCGGCCCGCAAGTATGGAATCGACATGGGCGAGAGAGCCCGCGGGAAGGGAAGCGCCATCTCTTCCCACCAGAATGACGTTCGCTCCATAGTTGCGGAATTCACGCTGCAGCTTGGCCTGCACGTCCACGTAGAGATTCAGCATGGCGGTGGCTACCGCTGCTGCCACGACCATGGCGAACAGCGCCGACGCCGCCCGTCCCCGCCGCAAGATCGCGGCGCGCACCAGCATGCGCAGGAACATCGAGGTATGCGGCGCGCGTGCCCGGCTGGCAGCCACACCGTTCGCTGAATGCGAGATGGGCGCGTTCACAGTTCACCTCGCAGGGCATACACAGGATCGAGCCCGACGGCGCGACGAATGGCTGCTGCACTCCCGGCAAAGGTGACGATCACCGCGATCGCCAGAATAACGGGCAGCAGCACGGGTGGGATCGAAATCTGCGAGTTGAAGATCGAACGCCCCATTTGCCGCGCCAGGACAGCGCCCACGCCGAAGCCAAGCAGGCCTCCGATCAGCGCCAGCAGCGTAGCTTCAGCGAAGAACACCGAAGCGACGGCGAGCTTTCCCGCGCCCAGCGCCTTCATCAGCCCAACTTCGGCGCGACGTTCGAAGATAGCGGTCGCCATCGCCGCCGATACCGCCAGCGCCGAGGCAAACAGCGCCGCCAGAGTAATCAGAAAGATCAGGCCTTCGATGCGCGTCAGCACCGCGCCTTCGTTCTGGGCCACCTGCCGGATCTGCTCGGCGTGCGAATGCGGAATAGCCTCCATGAGCTGATAGGCGATTGACTGCGGATAGGGAGAGCAATACCACCGGTCGTAGACTGGCCCCGACATGCTCTTGGGGTCGCGGCGCGCCAGCGCGTCTTCGGGCTTGGTCAGGGCGCTGACGTAGACGCGCCGCACCGCGCCGGCCTTGCCGAGAACCTCCTGCGCGACCGACAGGGGCGTAACTATCTCATCATCCTCCACGCCGCCTGTGGAAAGGACTCCGCTGATGTGCAGCGGGCGGCCGGCAATCGTGATTGCGCTGCCTGCAGCCGTTCCCAGCCGGTTCGCGAGCCGCTCCCCGACCAACACATCGCGCGACTCATCCCCCGGCCAAGCGCCCGCAACCTTCCACCAGGGGTGTGTCGTGCGCACACCGGTTGTGAAATTGTCGTTGCCGAAGGAGAGCTGCTTGGCAAAATAGGTCCCGAGCAGAGTGACACTCAGCTGTTGGCCGTCGTGATCGAGAGTCACGGGCACCGGCAGCATGGGCGCAAATCCGGTGATGTTGTTGTGCCAGAACGTTTCTTTGATCTTCGGCAGGTCGGCTTCGTTGAGAAACGCACCATCACTCGGCGGTTTCAGATTGACGCCGCCGATTTCCACGTCGAGCGAATCTTCCTGGGGCGTGACGACGAGGTTGGCGCCGATGGTGCGCAGCTCGCGATTGATCTTGTCGCCGATGTCGGTAGCGACCGCAATCATCGCCGTGGCCACCGTTACGCCCAGCGTGATCGCCGCGCCGGCCAGCACCTTGCGCCGCTTCTGCCGCCGGAACGATTCGTAGACCAGGCGGACGAACATCGGCTAGGGTTGTCCGAACATGCGGCTGCCGGCCGCGATGTCGGCCTCCTCGACGATGACCGCGTCGGCGGTCTGCGTGGCCTTCAGTGGCACCGGGTTGCACCCACCCGCCGTGCCCACCGACTGCGGATTGATCGGCGCCGCGCAATTCTTGCACACCACGCCGTTGCCGCTTTTGTAGAACCCAACCGCGCCGCAGATTTCGCAGGCGTCAAAAACGGTGGCAATCTTGCCGTCCGGCTTCTGATACAGCCAGAAGCGAACCTCCGTGCCGTTCTCCTTCGCCTGGAAGCGGTGCAAATCTCCATCAGAAATCTGCGCCAGCGGGATGCTCACGCGGCCATTGCTGAACGTGACCTCGGTGGCCGGCGAAAGCGCGCCCTGGCTCTTAGCGTAGACGAACTCGGCCGTGACCATGGCGATGAAGATAAACGAAAAAGTATAGACCGAGACCATCCACATACGCTCGCGGCGCGCGCTCCAAGCGGCTTTGCGGCGCTCCGCAGGCGAGGCCAGTTGCGGCTGGGGTTCGCGCCGCTTGGCGTCGAACAACACCATCAGAGCGGCCAGGGTGAAAATGGTCACCACGAAGAACCATTCGTTGCTGACGATGGGTCCGATGATCGCCATCTCGCGCTTCGATGAAGCGATCACGCCGCTTTCGGAAAGTTCGTGCAGGCCGGAGATCACCAACTGCGCGGCCACCAGGAACATGATCGCCGTGGTCACGCGGAAAAACTTCTGCAGGTTGATGCGCACGCTGCCCTTGACGAACATCACCCCGAAAGCAATCGCGGCAAGTACGCCCAGCAGCGTGCCCAGAAAGCTCATCAGTGCAGTCGAGTTCAACGAGACCCCCGCCAGCATCAACACAGTCTCCGCGCCCTCGCGCAGCACCATCAGGAAGACGAAGGCGAACAGCCCAAACCAGGCATCATTGCCCGCCAGCAGCCCGACCTTGCCTTCGATGTCGCCCTTCATCTTGCGCCCCGTCTTCATCATGAAGACGACCATGGTGACTACGAAAAACGCGGCCACCAGCATGACCCAGCCTTCGAAGACGTCTTCGTTCAGGTGCGTGCGGGAAATGACGATGGCGGCGCCGATGCTGCCCAGGAACGCCGCCCCTAGCGCGGCATAAACGGTCTTGCGCAGCTCGGCGCGCCCGATCTTGGTCAGGTACGCCAGGGTGATGCCGACGATGAGGGCGGCTTCGACCCCTTCGCGCAGTGTAATGACGAAAGCCTGTAACATGGCTGGAAAACCTCTAGGATCCGGGTCACCGCGGGCCCCAAATGATTTTGAAAATGAATTTCAATTTCAACTGCAAGCATAGTCTGCCCCCGCCCAGCCCGTCAATCCATCACCTCACAACCGCTTGTGATCCGGATCACACGGTCGCTTTGCCGGCCTGAATGGTTCTGGCCTGCAGGGAAGGGTTGATCCGACGGTGCCCGCGGACAGGCGAGTTTTATCGGCCATTGCAGTCTCCACTCGCCGGTCAATGCGCTGACTGCGATGCGCAAAACTTCGCGGGCAGCGCCGTGAGTCCGCGCCGGCCCAGATTGTTGCCTCCAGCCGCCGCGTTTTCTGACCGGTTGAGGGCCTCCGCGCAACAGCGACAGCGCTGTCGCTGCGCACTCAGCGGTTGCAGCCACAGAGCGCAAGACAAAATGCGCTGGCCTGGGGTATAAGGAAGAACGGCTGCGTCCGAGCCGCAAATGCGGACGAGAAGGAGCGTTATGCAAAGACTCGGAACGGTGACCCTGTTGCTAGCAGTGATTCTTCTTTTCACGCTGGCTTTTCCAGCGGCAGCTGCGGGTCCGAACCCACCTATGCCAACCCCACCTCATCCGCACATTGTGGCGGCACTGGAACACATGAACAATGCGAAAGGCCATCTGAAGCAGGCTGAGGGCGAATTTTCGGGCCATCGCGCCCGTGCCATCGAACTCCTCGATCAAGCCATTCACGAAGCCCAGATGTGCGTCGACGCTCCAAAGTAGCCGGATAGCCCTTTGCCGGAAGGCAGCGTCGTTTAAACGCTGCCTTTCTCTGTCTTGCCAGTTCCAACCGGGCAGCGCGGGTTCACAACCGCTTCAGAAATGCATTCGCTTCCGCCGCATGCGGGAACAGTTTTTCCTCCGCCAGGAACTCGGCCGAGTGCACACAGCGCCGGCTTCCCCGCAGCTTCACGGGATGCTTGAGATGAAGCATCTCGTGATAGACGATGTAGTCGACCACATAGGGTGGCACGGCGAAGTGGTCGAAAATGCGGCTGATGATGATGGCGTTGTGCGCGGGGTCGTAGTGGCCAAGAATGCGGCGCGTCCTGAGCTGGCTCCAGCTCATGCGCGGCCGGCCCATCAGCCCGTGAAAAAAGCGGGAGTTTAAATCTTCGAAGATCGCATCCAGATCGTAAAAATACCCGCGCGCCGAATGCAGGCGCTTGCGGCCGCGCATCTGGCGAACCAGATGAGCTTTTCGCACAATCTCGCGGCTGGCGACATATTTGCGATAGCGCGCCGCCTGCCCGCGATCAATCGGCCGACGGTACATCTTTGCCAGCAGGATGTGAGCAATCGCGCGCATAACGTTTTCCGGCGCGCCTTCCAGCAGATCCGACAGCCGAACCAGCAGCCTCCCGTTGCGCAGCCGGATCGTATTGTTCACGTTGGCAAAGGCGAAGAATTCCACGCTCAGCTGGGGCGGGGGAGCGCCAGGGTGCAATTCACTGTAGGTCTCATGGAAGATTTCAAGCAGCCCGGCACGCACGGTGAGGCTAGGGTAGCAGTGGCCAGTGGTTAGTGGCCAGCGGAAAACCGAGCACAACGCTGACCACTGACCACTGACCACTACTCCGGCCTCCCGGCGCTCTTCGAGTTCGCATTCAGCTTCTTGTGTTTGGCCGCGTCTTCCTGTTCAGCCAACAGCCTACGATGGTCTTCAGCGGAGCTGTCAACGCTATCGAGAGCGTTGGTCAACACGAACTCATACCCGCTCGATTCGGTTGCCGGCACGTCAGCCGCGTCTTTGAGCGCGCGCAGCTTTGCCTGGAACTCAGTATCCGCATCGATGATCAGCTTCAGCGGCTTGCGAATGTCGTCTTTGCGGTCGACGTAAGTGTCGATATTGTCGTTGAGTTCGTCGTAGAGCAGTTGAAAATCGTCGAGCAAGTCATGCGTCCGCGCGGCGCGGTCCCTGGTCTTGGGATCGCCGCGCATCTGTTCCAGCTTCACCAGCCGGGCGCGGGCAAATTCGACATAGAGTTTCAGGCGCTCCCGGGGCTCCCAGCTGGCGTCACGAATCTGGTCGATTTCCGGCTGGGTCAGTGGGTCGCGATGGCGCTGTGCGACTGCAGCGCTGCCGGAGGCCAGCAGCACCGCCATCAAAATCCACGAGCACAGCCCTGGAACTCTCATTTTTTACCTTTCGGAAACATCGCCGACAACAGATCGTCCCGCACCCGTTGCAGGTGCTCGATGGCGTTGTGCACCGGCGGACGGTCATCATGGGAAAGGCCACGCATAATGTCATTCAGCTTGCGGGTCATGAGGCGCACGGCAATTTCCGTCTGCTTCTGATGTTTGTGCGATTGAATGGAATAGTCCCGCGCCAGCTCGGAGAAAGTGACTACGTCGGTGAGCGCAGCCTGGGCGTTCTCGATCTCCACCGCGGTGTAGAGCTTGTCAGCCTCAGCCAGCTGCTGCTGAGCGATCTGGAGGCAGATGTGCGGTTTATCGCCGATACTGGCCGAACCCAGCCTCGCTTTCAGCTGATCAACGCTCAGATCATTGGCGTTGGCCGCGATCGCGAGCAGAGAGCACAGGACCGCCGCCGCCCAAGAGCGAATTGGGCGCTTCCACCCCGGCATCATCCAAATCTTGTGCGTAGTCATTTCTTGGGTTCGATCGCGATGAGCCGGTGCCTGGCTTGCCACTCCTGATCAGGATACTTCCCGTTGGCGGTTTCGAGGAAGTGGTGATAGTTCGCGGCTGCCTGTTTCACATCCTTGAGGTGGTCATAAGCCGACGCCCGCAGAAAGTAGGTAATGGGGATCTCGGGCAGGAATTTCACCCGGGCATCGAGCGCCTTGACGGTCAGGACATAGTCCTTGTTTTCGCTGGCAGCGAAAGCCAGATCGCCGTAGGCTTCGCCGAAATCGGGTTTGAGCTTGACGGTTGCCAGCAACTCCTGCTGGGCTTCGGCAAATTTCTTCTGCAGCAGCAGGCTCTTTCCCAGTTCGTGGTGCAGTTCGGGATCGCTGGGATGCGCGGCCAGGAGGGTGCGATACGCCGCTTCCGCCAGATCGTTTTTTCCTGTTGTGGCATAGAGGTCGGCCAAGTCACGCTCGACGGAGAGGTCGGCAGGCGCCAGTTTCATTCCGGCTTGCAGTTCGGCGATGGCCTCGTCGTTCTTGCCTTGCGCCGCGAGCACGCGTCCCAGTTGCACGTGTGGGGCGGCCTGCTGAAGATTCAAGGCGGCCAGTTTGCGCAGATAGCCTTCGGCGTCAGGAAAGCGACGGCCGCGCATGGAGATGTTCGCTAACCCCGTGAGCGCGTCAGACGAGGGATCGAGCGCCAGAGCCTGCAGGTATTCGTGTTCGGCGTCGGAGAACTTCTCCTGCTGTTCCAGCAGTTGCCCGGCCGCGAGGTGAGGCTCGGGATCCTTCGGTTGCAATGCCGCTGCCTTGCGGAAGGCTGCCACAGCATCATCCGGCTTCGTCTTCTCGATTACATGTGCGAGCGAAAGCCACGCCCGCTCCTGGCCTTCGGCAACGTGGCTGGTGGGTTTGAGCTGGGTCGCCGCGCGCAGGAATTGTTCCGCGTCCGGCTGACCTGTCTTTGCCAGTTGCAGCCCGAGATTCAGGTTTGACTCGAAAATGTCCGGCTTGGCAGCGACCGATTTGCGATAGGCGGCAATGGAATCGTCGACCTTATCCAGCCCGTTCTCTACGAACCCCAGATCAAACCATGCGACATAGTTCGTGGCGTCGCCGCTCACCACCTTGCGCAGCAACGGTTCAGCAGCCGCATAGTCTTTCTTCTGAATGAAGTCTTCCGCCTGCGAAAGCTCCGCGGACCCTGGCACTTCATCTGCTACCTTAACGTGGTGCGTCTTCTTGCTGCTGCTCCATCCACTGTCATCCGTCTGCGACTGCTGATGGCTGGGCTCCGAAGATTGCGAGCCCGCACTCTGAAAGGAATTCTGAGTCGCCCCAGCGCTTGCCCCCACGCACGCCACCAGCGCGGCCGCGCACGCAGCGACTACAGCCCTACGAGTGACCATTGGAAGGCGAGTTGCCATTGCCGCTCAGAATACGCGCCAGATATTTCCCCGTATAAGAACCCGGCAGCTTGGCGATAGCCTCCGGCGGCCCCACTCCGACCACCTTGCCGCCGCGATTGCCGCCTTCGGGACCGAGATCGATCACCCAATCCGCCGTCTTGATCACTTCGAGATTGTGCTCGATGACGACAATCGAGCCTCCCACTTCAATCAGACGTCGAAAAGCCGCCAGAAGTTTGCTGACGTCGTCGAAATGCAGCCCCGTCGTCGGCTCATCGAAAATGTACAGCACACGCTGCCGGGGTTTCGAATCGCCCGCACCTCGCCCGCTCCGGCTGGATTCGCGCGAGGCCGGCTGCAGGTGCGCCGCCAGCTTCATGCGCTGGGCCTCGCCACCAGAAAGCGTGGTCGCCGATTGCCCCAGCCGCAGGTATCCCAGGCCAACTTCTTCGAGCGAGCGCAGTTTCTCGGTCACCCGCGGAGCCTCGGCAAAGAACTTCAGCGCTTCCTTTACCGTAAGATTCAGCACATCATGGATGTTCTTGCCGCGGTAGCGCACTTCGAGCACCTGCGGCTTGTAGCGCGTGCCCTTGCACTCCTCGCAAATCAATTCCACATCGGCCAGAAACTGCATTTCCACCGTGACCGTGCCATCGCCCTGGCAGGTTTCGCAGCGGCCGCCGGGGATGTTGAAGGAGAAGTGTCCCGCACCGAAGCCGCGTTTCTGCGCCTCCGGCAGGGAAGCGAAGAGTTCGCGAATGGCGTCGAAGGCTTTGATGTACGTCACCGGATTCGATCGTGGCGTGCGTCCAATCGGCGATTGATCCACCAGCACAACTTCGTCGATGAACTGATCGCCCTCCAGGCTCTGCCAACTCACAGTTGGCCCAGTCGCGCCGTTACTCGACTGCCCTTTGGCCTGGGCCAACGCCCGATACAGCACCTGATGCAGCAGCGTCGACTTTCCTGACCCGGAAACGCCGGTGATGGCCACGATCAAGCCGAGCGGAATGCTGATGTCGACGCCCTTGAGATTATTGGCTCGCACTCCGCGGATCCTGATCTGCTGGGTCCCGGGCTTGCGCCGCGCGACCGGAGGCTGAATCCGGAGATCGTGGGCAAGATATCTTCCGGTCAGAGAAACCGGTGTGTGGAGAATCTCGTCGTAAGTTCCGGCAGCCACCAGTTTGCCGCCATTCTCGCCAGCGCCGGGGCCAAGATCGAGGATTCGGTCGGCCGCCTGCATGATGTCAGGGTCATGCTCGACCACGAGAATCGTGTTCCCCAGATCCCGCAGGTCGTGAAGAATCCTGATCAGGCGATGGGTATCACGCGGGTGCAGCCCAATCGACGGTTCGTCCAGCACGTAGAGCGTGCCTACCAGCCGCGATCCCAGCGAAGTCGCCAGCTGGATGCGCTGCGCCTCGCCGCCCGAGAGCGTCGAGGAAAGCCGGTCCAGCGTGAGATATTCCAGGCCCACATCGTTCAGGAAGCGCAAGCGTTCGCGGATTTCCTGCAGAAGCTTGTCGGCAATGTCTGCCTGCTCGGCGCTCAGTTCGAGCGTCTCGAAAAAACGAAAGGCGTCTTCAACGGTGAGCGCGCACACTTCACAAATGTTCCGCCCGTTGATCCTCACCTGCCGCGCTTCCAGCCGCAGGCGCGACCCGCTGCAGTCTGGGCACAGCGAATATCCGCGATAGCGGCTCAGAAACACGCGCACGTGCAGCTTGTATTTCTTTCTTTCCAGATGGCTGAAAAACCCGCGCACCCCCAGGAAACGCCCTTCGCCATTCAGTACGAGATTCCGCTGTTCTTCTTCCAGTTCGGCCCAGGGCACATCCAGTGGGATCTCCGCTTGCTTGGCATAGCGCTTGAGATCGGCCAACAACGGCCGATACTTCGGCTTGGTCCAGGGCTCGATGGCGCCCTCGCCCAGTGTCTTCGTCTTGTCCGGGATCACCAGATCGAGATCGAAATCGATGGTGTTGCCAAATCCCTGGCAGCGCGGGCACGCGCCATAAGGATTGTTGAAGGAGAACAGCCGTGGCTCCGGCTCTTCGTAGCGCAGATTGCAGTTCTTGCACTCAAAGCGCTGCGCGAACCGCAGCAATGTGGGGCGGACACTCTTGTCCGCCGCCGTTGCTCTTGCAGTTGCAGTTGCCGTTGTTGTTGCTTTTGCCGTTGCTGTTGTTTCTGCTTTTGGTGTTGCCTTTGCCGCTGCCAGTGCAGTGGTTTCAACCTCCGCAGCCGCCCCCGGCATCTCGAAAATGACCTCACCCGACTCGCGATATGCTGTCTCAATCGCGTCCACAACCCGCGACCGCGCCTCGGCCGAAACCGTCAAGCGATCGACCAGCACAAATACGGGTTGCCCGAAATCGAGATCCAGCAGCGATTCCGGTGTCGAAAACTCGAATATCTGTCCCGCCTGGTATAGCCGGTTGAACCCCGCCTTGCGCAAGTCGAACAACCGAGTCTTCAGCGCATCGGTCAGCCCTGCACCGGGTGCCCCATTTCTCGCGTTCTTTGCGGGAAAGCCTGCCCTGAGCTTATCGAAGGGTGGGGCTTTTCTCGTCGGCCGCGGAGCCTTCGCCGTCGCCTCTGGCGCCTGTTGTGCAGGTCGCTGCAACGGAAACAGCACCTGCAGCCGCGTATCTGGATCGAGGGCCAGAATCGTGTCTGCCACCTCGTCGACCGTGTCCTTCTTGACCTCGCGGCCGCAGTTGGCGCAATAGGTTTGTCCTACCCGCGCAAAAAGCAGGCGCAGGTAATCGTAGATCTCGGTCGCGGTGGCCACAGTCGATCGCGGATTTCGTGTTGTATTCTTTTGCCGGATAGCAACTGCCGGCGCGATGCCGTCAATCCGGTCGGCGTCGGGTTTCTCGATGCGCTCCAGAAATTGCCGCGCATACGCCGAAAGAGACTCGACATACCTGCGCTGCCCCTCCGCATAGATCGTGTCAAACGCCAGCGACGACTTGCCCGAACCGGAGACCCCGGTCACCACCGTCAAACTGTTGTGGGGAACTTCAAAGTCGATGTTTTTGAGATTGTGCACGCGAGCCCCGCGTACGACGATGCTATCCCCGGCCTGTGCGGAGCTGCCCGTCTGCGATGCATCGCTGCGTGGGATGGGCTGGGCAGGCCTGCCTTGCTGAGTGCTGAGATGGGGAGAGTCCGACATCTTGGGTCGTGAGCCGCCGGTGCCCGAGGCCGCTGGACACACGCCCAGAACGATCCGCGAGCACTACCGAATCTTTCTATTATAACGGGTACGGCCAACGTGGGATCAGTAAGTCACTGATCGCAGGAACAGCCAGAAACGCGACACTCGCAGCAATCTCGCCGTCCGCCAGGTGAAACACGACGCGCAAGATAAAGACGCGTTGGGGTTCCGATCATTACGTGCTGGTGCGCTGGCTGACACTCCGCTATTAAGTCTCACACTATTCTCAGAACGTTTCTACGGATATCCATAATGACGTGGTCATTCACGGATTTTCTGTTCTGTTGAGAATATGTAATTCCGGGTCACCGCCTTCCTGATTTCGTGTCTGAGTTTAGTAGCCCCACGCAATTCCTTCCAAAGTGGGTCTCCGCTTGCATTACCCGCTCTGGATGCTGCTCACAAGTTGTGGTCGCTTCTTAGGCTTTCAGAGTGGAAGTGTGTTGCGTCGTCTATGCACGAGCAAGACCCAGCACGCGAGATCGGGAAGGGAACTGTGTTGTGACGCGGCAGAGCGGCATTCGGTTTCTGATTGGCTCACAGGAATTCTAGGAATCCAAGGTACGGAGGGCTTGTGATGAAGCAGCACGCATTTAGTTTCTTGGCTTTTCTTTTCGCGCTGGGGCTGGTGTGCGGGATGGTCGTCTGGACGACGCCCGCACATGCCGACAACCTCTACGCCAGTATTCGCGGGACGGTTGTAGATCCGTCTGGAGCCGTAGTGCCCGACGCGAAACTGACGGCAACGAACCTGGCCACAGGCCTGAGTTACTCCACGACTTCGAGCAAGGATGGGTTGTTTGGCTTCTTGCAGCTGCCCATCGGCGATTACTCGGTGAAGGTCGAGAGGTCCGGTTTCAAGACGCTCACCGAGGGGCACATTCATCTGGACCTAGACGAGATCTACGCGCTGAACGCGAAGCTGGAGCTTGGAGCCGTGGCTGAGGTGGTTGAGGTCGAAGCCAATCCCGCTCAAGTCGAAACCACGAGCATGCAGCTGGGCACCACCGTTACCGGAAACCAGATCGTTGAGCTGCCCTTAAACGGGCGCAACTGGACCCAACTCATGCAGCTTCAGCCCGGAGTGCAGGCCTCCTCCGATCGTTTCGGCCTCGGCCTCACTGGGGGCGGCTTCTCCGCCAGCGGAGCCGAAACGCAGCAGAACTCTTTCCTGGTCAACGGGACCGATACCAACGACGCGACGCTGAATACTCCCCTGGTCATCCCGAGTCCGGATGCTATTGGCGAGTTTGATTTGGTAGGCAGCACGCTCAATCCCGAGTATGGACGCAACTCCGGGGCCATCGTGAACGCCGCCATCAAGAACGGCACCAATCAGTTTCACGGCAATGGCTTTGAGTTCTATCGCGACACTTTCCTGGACGCCATACCCTGGTTCCAGACGCAGCGAGAGCTCTTTCATCAAAACCAGTTTGGCGGCACAGTCGGCGGGCCGATCGTTAAGAACCACGCCTTCTTCTTCTTTTCCTATCAGGGTACACGCTCCGTCACGCCGCAGCCGTCTGCACAGGCAGACAGTTTCAGCGGTCTTAACTTCGGCCAGAACGCGCCGTCTGTCTATACACAAGCGCAACGCGGCGGCAATTTCTCGGGCTCCGCTCCTTTCGGTTCCAACCCCATTCCGTTTGCGATGTTCGGAGACAGCGCGTCTGCCTGTCCCGTGAGCGGCGGCACGCCATGCCCGGCCAATGGAACGAATACCTATGCCAACCTTTTCAGCACAGGGAACATTCCCACCCAGGATTTGAATCCATTATCGACCAAGCTGGTGAACCAGTACGTCCCTCTGCCGACTCCGGGTGCGTCGAACAACGAGTTTCAGTTCAATCCCCTGGAGGTCTTAAAGCGGGACCAGTACTTGGGCCGCGTGGATGAAAAGCTTTCGGAGAAAGATTCGATCTGGTTCTATGGGTTATATCAGAACACCATAAGGAACGACGATTTAGGCTTCGATGGCTCCAGCCTTCCCGGCCTGGGCTCGGCGAACCCATCCAAGGTCTACGAATACACCACTGCCTGGAACCACACTTTTTCGTCCAGCATGTTGAATGAGGCGCGCTTTGCGTACCTCCGCCTCAACTTCCAGGCCGCTATACCTCTCACCACGCAGAGCCCTTCGGCCTACGGCTTCACCGGCATTTCCAGCACCCAGGCTCCCGCGTTCGAGCAACTTCCCGTCATCGCTGTGGCTGGTCTGTTCGACCTCGGATTCAGCGCCAATGGGCCGCAACCGCGGGTGCAAAACACCTATCAAGTGGTGGATAACCTCAGCAAGGTTTGGGGCCACCATACCCTCAAATTCGGCTTCAACATGGACCGTCTGGAAATCAACAATCCGTTCTACAACAGCCTGAACGGCGTCTATCAGTTCTTTGGTTCGGGACCGTTTTCGACAGGGAATGCAGGAGCAGATTTCTTGCTTGGAATTCCCGACCAGTATAACCAAGGCAGTGGCGCCATCGTCAGGGCGCGGGGAAGGGAATATTACGCATACGCCCAGGACCAGTGGCAAGTCCGGCCCAACCTGACTCTGACGCTGGGTGCAGGCTGGGATGTCGAAACCCCCTTTAAGAACCTCTACGCCAACGGGGAGATTCTGGGCGCGTTCAATCCGGGACAGCAATCCACGGTTTTCCCCACAGCTCCGGCAGGTTTGGTGTTCCCGGGTGATAAGGGGGTGGGGCCGTACGGAGGCGCCAGCGTCCACTACGATGACATCGCGCCGCGCCTCGGGTTTGCCTGGAGTCCGGGAGACTCTCACAAGTGGAGCGTTCGTGGCGGCATTGGGCTGTATTTCAACCGCTCCGCATCAGAAGCTACGGGCCAGACGCTCACCAATGCGCCATTTTCGCTAACCTCGCCGGGAGCAGCGCAGATTGGTTTGTCTCCAGGTTTTGCCAACCCCTACACTTCTGTGAATCCATCTCCGGTGGGGGCGACCCCGAGCGGCAGCGTGAACAACCCTTTTCCGTTTATTCCGCCTGCGGCCGGATCGTCGTCTGTCAATTTCGCTAACTTTGAGCCCATCGGCCCGGGTGAAGTTTTCTACGCTCCAAACCTTACGGTTCCCAGGTCAACGAATTTCAATCTGAACGTGCAGTATCAGGTTTCAAAATCGACGGTTGCAACCCTTGCTTACGTGGGAACGATAGGGCGCCACTTGGAGGGCGCATACGACCTGAATCCGGCGGGACAAGCGTCTGGAAACCCTGTCGCCGTAGCTGAGGGGGTGACCAGCGATTTCAATTTGAATACGCGGGCCCCGAACACGTACCAATTCAACCCCGCCATCTACGGGGGAATTGGGCTATATGCCAGTGGTTGGAACTCCAACTACAACTCTCTGCAAGCGCAGATCAATCGGCATTTCAGCAATGGCCTGCAACTTCAAGCTTCATATACCTGGTCCCGCTATTTCGATTTCACTTCGAGCCTGGAAAACAGTGCCTTCAACAATCCCGGCTTCAACGCGCTTAACTTCGGTCGGAATTATGGCCCCTCGGCCAACGATGGGCCGCAGCGCCTTGTGCTGAACTACGTGTACACGCTGCCGCTCTATAAGTATGGGCACCATTGGAAAGCGCTCACCGATGGCTGGAACCTCTCGGGAATCGGCACCTTCCAGCACGGTTTCCCGGTAGCCGTATTCCAGCAGGCTTTCAATGAGCTGCAAGGTAATGCCGCCCTGTCGTTTTTCGCCAGCCCGGACTTTGTCAACGCAACCGGGGCGCCGCTAAACATCAATCACAACCCCAGAACGAGCCCGAATCAGCAGTGGGTGAATCCGGGTGCCTTCGCAGTTCCGGCCCTGGGCACCGAAGGTACTGCCAATCGCAATCCGTTTTATGGGCCGGGGTTGAATTACTGGGACATGGCGTTGGAGAAAAGTGTTTATTTTACGGAGTCGATGTACTTCCAGTTGCGGTTTGAGACCTTCAACACTTTCAACCACGCGAATTTTGCCGCGCCGGTTGGCGACTTATCTGCGGGGAGCTTCGGGCAAGTCAACAGCGTCCAGCAAATTAGCACAACCGGCGCCGGCCGGGTAGTGCAGCTGGGCGCGAAGTTCTTCTTCTAGCTGACCGAAGCTGAAAGCAAAGAGGAGCATCCTGAAAGGATGCTCCTCGGCGCAGGCTGTTCTTCTTCGTCGATGGCGCGCGCGCCCAGCAAGCTCTCAATCAGCCAGGCTCGCCGGGGTATGTCAATCGCTATTGATCAGACCGCCGCGGTCAATCTGGCCAAAACCATCGGTGCCGATCCACGACTCGGCAAGAAGATGCAGATTCTTTTTGTAAGTGCGAGTGACTGTATATCTCTTGCCCCCCCTTACGCGCAGCACGTACTCGCCGGTCGACAACGGCTGGATTTCTTCCACGAAGGCGGCATTCACCAGAGACGATCGATGGATCCTGACAAATCCAAACAGACTCAATTTCTCTGCCATCGTTGAAATCGACTCGCGCAGCAGGTACCCATTTGATTTGTGTTGCAGCACGACATAGTGACCCTCGGCTTCCACGGCGATGATGTCCGCAGTGTCAATGAATAGAATCTTCTTTCCTGACCTGATCGCGATCCGAGAAGGCGGTCCTTTCGGAGCAATGTGCAGTTGCGGTGACAGTCCCATCACGATTGCAACTCCTTTTCCCCTCTTTGAGAAGCGCTGCACCTCGGGGCGCGGGAAACTCCTTACTTCCTGAACTTAAGAGTCCACTGCGGAATCCACGGAATGAAAGCTTCCATCTTCAACCTCTGAAACCCATACCCAGACGCGGGGGCCCTTGTCCCGAACGACGGTACGGGCTTCTCCATATTGCGCGAGTCGGGTTAGTACCGAGGTCACCGTCGCAGCCAGATTCTTCGAATTCGGCAGATCCAGCAGCGCCCGCTGTTGAATCTGTTGGCACACATTCCGTGCGGTTAGGGGGCAGCCAGCGTCCATCAACACCTTACGGCACGCCTGGGTAATTCCCCGTCGCCGTGCCACAGTTTTGCCATTCACCAATTCGCGCAAGTCATCACTTAGTTCGGCGTCGCCAAACAAATCGCATAGCCCCACGATCGTTTGCTTGATTGTGCCAATGCGCTTCGTGATCTCGGCGCGCTGTTGACAGAGTCGCCGCAGTTCCCCGTGCGCAACTTTGACGATTCCTTGAAAATCCGAGGCATCGCGATTCGCGAGACTTTCGTGGCTGCTTTCATCACCGCTGGCAGACTCGAACTCCATGAAACTCCCTCCGACACGACCTTCATCTATCTATCTCGAGCAGGGGCCATGCTGGGTCGGCGGCTGTGTTCTCCTGCTCCAGCATGCATGAGCCAAGCCGATTCGCAGTCATACGCCGACCCCGACATCCGCGGAGCAAGCGCACTTCGTGCCAAGGATATATTCGGCATTTCGTTCCGGAAATCAGGTACCGGCTAAGCGCGGTCATGCGGGTATATGGGATTTTGGATTGCGCTACCATTTGCGAGATCGCACCCCGTGCGGCAAGCACGAACCGTGCCCGGGTGAGTGCCATCACGCCCATTGTTTCTCCCCTTCGGCACAGAGTTCAGTGCGAGTTGACTGTTGTGATGCCGCCATCCAACCTGAGTGTTGCACCTTAAGTACCAACTGGTATGTATGTTATGGCGCAGTGCTGTGAGGGAGTACCGCGAGGATTCATCTCCGGCAAAAACTGCCGTTGCGCGACGGTGAGGTGACCCCCGCCACAAAATGCCCCGAGTCGGCGAGGTTTCGGGTGGTTATGGTAACTGGCGTGCACGCCACGAAGGCTTTATGGGCTCAATAAAGGGCGGCTATCGGCGGCTTGCCACCCGCGCTTGGCCTCGTGCCGGGCGCAGCGACTCCAAGTGGCGACTCACGTTTCCTTGTCCTGATTGCAGCATCCGTGGATCCTGCGAATTCTTCGCTAAAACGGCGTACCCCTCCCATGCCGCGAGCAGGAACGTAGCCGTTTCATTCGCGTTTATATCACTCCGCACCACCCGGCGTTTCTGTCCTTCGCGCAGTGCCTCCGCCATGGCGTCGTGCCAGTCCTTATAAACTCTGGCCGTCCTTTTGCGGAATCCCGCATCCAGGCCTGACATCTCCTGAGATAGGTTAAGCAAGTAGCAGCCACGCTGAACGTCTTCTCTTTTCAACGATTCGGACTGAATAATGCGGATCAGAACGTCGATGGGGTTGTTGGCGTTCCGTAAAGGCTGCACCCACTTCTGGTGAACCTTACTTGCGATGACCTCGTCCACGACCGCATAGCCGAGTGCTTCTTTGTTATCGAAGTGGTAGTACAACGCGCCCTTAGTCACGCCCGCTTTGGCCAGGATGGCATCCAGGTCAGCGCTTCGAAATCCTGAGCGGTGTATCTCCTCGAAGGCAGCCTGCAACAGGAGCCTTCGTGTGCGCTCTGCATTCCGCGACGTCGGCCTCCCGCGTCGCGATCGTGTTCCAACCGCGGACATACTCGTCAGTATGCCCGTTCACGCAGGGGGTGTCGAGCCGCAACGTTTTCACACTCTGCCGGAATGGCCAAATTGACTCAAATCCTACGCCTTGCATCTGCCTGTTTACACAAGAGGGTTCGGGACCACGGGCGCTACGGAATTGCCGGTACACACCACCGTCTCCCATCTGCGATTCTATCATCACGGATCAGGTCCATCGGCTCGACCGGAGTTTGCCTAAGCTGACGGACGCGATGCTAGTTCGTGGCGGGCGAAGGCGATCGGTGGCCCGGCATCGGAGTCGACTATAAGGCGGGAGAATACGCGTTGCTCCGCTCGACTTGACGCGGATGCATCGGGAGCGGCTTGACCTGCACGGAGAAGGCGAGAGCGAGGATTGCGCCAACTCCCAGGCCGGCCAGAAAGAAAGTCACGGCCGTCGGGAAATCGTATTCCGGTTTGGTGGGCATGGCCATTGGGATCTCTTATAAAAAATGAATCTGCCGTCGCGGGGCGCGGCAGTTCAGCATCCACTAGGACGCTCCTTCGATGCTCTCGACGTGGATGAGGTTGGTATTCATGTCAAGCTTGCCGCCGACTTTCACCTGCTTTCCTTCGAACCGCTTTGCCTTGTCCTGGTCGTCGAGTTGATAGCTGACCTTGGCCACCGTGTCCTTCAGCACCAGTTTGCCCTTTTCCTTCACGATGGTGCCGTTGAAGAACTTGGCTTCCTGAGTTTGCATGTCGTTTTGTTGTTGAGCTGCGGTCGCGTCCGAGCCGGGCATCTCGGGCTGCTGGCTCGACTGTGCGGTCAGAGCGGCCAGGCCCAAAACGAAGGTCAACACCGCCGCTGCACGCCCAAGAACAACCTTCATCGCCAGCCTCCGCAAGATGGGGGACAATCTCGTCTGCGGGAGCTTGCAAAAGTTGTGCCAATCGGCAGAGCTGCTGAATTCACTTGTGCTTACGCCGCCATCGCGGTGCCCATAGGTCGCAATCCCGGCCAGTGTTCTCGGAAAAAGTTACACTCCGCGCACGCCGATGGCGCCCAGCGATCGCCGTCATGTCGCGATATTCCACAGCCAAATAAACAACTTCGACGTTTGGCAGCGCCGGTGCTGACGGAATTGCCGATCGTGAACCCCCACAGATTCCCTGGTGTCGTAGTCTGCGCCGTGTAGTTCGCTTGCCGCGAGCGGGCGGGAGAAGGAGTGTGCCAGCGTTCCATGGAAAAAACGGCTGCAGCCTATGGTGTGTATCCCGGTCCGATCGAAGTGGCGCAGGTCGTGCACGCGCTGAACAGTGGAGGGTTCGACAATGAAGCCATGTGCCTGATGTTGGCGCCCACGCACCCCATTGCCTCCCTGGTGCGCGAAGCGAGCACAACCCACGGAGCTGAAACCGGCGCGGTCACGGCAGCGTTGATCGGCTGGCTGGCCGAGTTCGGAGCGGTGTTGATTCCATCGTTGGGCTTCTTCATCCGCTCGCAGGCGTTTCTCGACGCATTGCTGGTGGCGAGGAATGCTCCTGCGCTGTGCGGCAATTTTCGTACCCTGAGCTGCCTGGGCTTTCCGGAGATCGATGCGCGGCGCCTGGAATTGCAACTGCAAGACGCTGGGTTTCTCGTCTATGTGGTCTCGGCCGAACTCGCGCTTGCCCATTTCGCGTGCGAATTGCTGAATGGGACAGGAGCGACGGAAAGTGCTGTTCTGGAAAGAGAAACGGCCGGAGGGGTTGCGGCCTGAGTTTAGTTGGATGGGGTTCCGTTCTCAAGATCGCGGCGCCTTCCGTAGCGGAAAGCCAGCCCGACGCCAAAGGTCATCGCGCCCAGAGGCGGCACCAGCAGGACCAGAATGGCCCGGCTGAGCGCCCGTTGCCCGTCCTTCGGCGCCCCCTTGGCACTCGTATAGCACATGGCGCAGCCTTGTGCGAAGGCAGGAGTGGCAAACAGCGCGAGCAGGAACGCGAACAGGAGAAGCGAGAACGCGCGGCCGGCAGATCTCCGCTTCTTTGTGGTGCGCCCTGCGTTCGCCTTCCTCACTTTACCCCTAGCCTCAAAATCCGGTCTGCATCGGGAAAGAAAAAGAAATACATGATAATGAAACACGCCGTCACCGAGATCACCAGCAGCCAGCGCATCAGCGCGGTTTCAAACTTCAAGTGCATGAAGTAGCCGATAATCAGCGCCGACTTGATGATGGAGAGAATCATCAGAACTTCCAGCATGTGCCGGGGATCTTTAAACACCTGGTTGTAGCCGAGCCACACCTCGATCGCCGTCAGGACCAGCAGCGCTCCCCACACCCAGAAATACTGGCCCTTGCTGTCGTCGTGTTTCGCGATATCGTGCATTCGATTCCCCCAATCCAACCGGCGCAATCACGGCCGACTTTCAATCACCCAATTCCTCAACTACCCGATTTCCCAATCTCCCTACACTACCTTCGTCGACATCAAATAGACCAACGGGAATATGAACATCCAGACCAGATCCACAAAGTGCCAGTACAGCCCCGAGACCTCCACATCGTGCGCATCGTAGTCCTTCGGTTTCAGGAACAGGATGATCGCGCAGACCACGAGCGCGATTCCCAACACGTGAACGGGATAGTGAAACACGTTTCCAGAGGGAATCAGCAGAGCAGCCGCAATCCAGATCACCCCCAGGATGGGCAGGAACCACTTTCGGAAAGCTACCACCCCGAGATAGATCACACCTATGGTCACGTGCAGCATGTGCATGGCCGTGAGGCCGAAGAAAGCTTGGGGAAACTGCGGGATATTCTTCGTAATGTCAGCCAATTCGCCACTGCCGGCCGGCTTTGCCACACCAAGAACCGTGAAGAATCCGGGCAACGCCAAGCCCTCGCCGATGAGCTTGCTCCACTCCATGCCGTGCAGCACGATGAACGCGGTGCCAAACGCCATGGTGGCGAGCAGCCAGTTGCGCGTCCAAGCCCGGTCGCCGCGCTGCGAAGCAAATACGCCCAGGACCATGGTCAGCGAACTCGACAGCAGGCACGCCGTCATGACGGTGGCATTGGCGATGCTCTCCGCGTGGAATGGCGTAGGCCACGGAACGGTGTAAAGCCGGTTGTAGCTGAACGCAAACAGCAGCGCTCCGAAGGTTAGCGAGTCGGAAGCCAGGAAGAGCCACATCCCCACTTTTTTCGAATACGCGCCGAACAGCGGAGCCTCATACGCTCCGGGTAAACCATGCACAACGTCATGTTGAAGGGCGGCATCAGACATTCCCTAAGCTCCCCTTTCGCTCGCAAACCAATGACCCAGCAAAGTCATGAAGTACCAGGAAGAACCCCTTCGTGTACCTTCGTGTCCTTAGTGGTGACAGGTTTTTTCTCCAAACAAACTACCGCGCAAATGCCAACAGCGCAAAAATGTAAATCCAAAGCACGCCCATGAAGTGCCAGTACCAGGCCGTGATGTCGACAGCGATACGCCGCGCCTCCACCGGCTTGCGCAGCAGGGAAGAGCTCGCCGCCCACAACAGCGCAATCAATCCGCCGGTCAGGTGGACCGCGTGCGCAATCGTCAGCAGGAATGCGAACGAACTGCTCGGGTTCGTATTCACATAGAATCCGCGATTATGCAGCTCGCCCCATGCCAGCCACTGCCCAACCAGAAATCCGAATCCCAGCAGCACCGTAATTCCGAGCCACGGAAAAGATCGCTCATTCCCCAGCGAAACTCCCGGAATCGACTTGACGGGATCCAGCGCTGCCTGCCGCGCCGCCTTGCGCCGCGCCAATTCCATGGTCACGCTGCTCCCCAGGAGTATCACGGTATTGATCGCCAGCAGCCCCCACGGCAGGCTCACCCGGCTCCAGTCGTACCAGTAAGCCTTGGTCGCGTCGTCGTAGCTCGGCATGCCGCGGCGCACAATGTAAGCGCTGGTCAGCGCAATGAACACCATGCACACCGTGACAATCGCGCAAATCAGCCCCAGCCGCGCCCGCCGCAGGCGCATGCCGTAATTTGGGACTTCGCCGCCGCGTCCGTCATCGCCTCCGCCTGTTGGCGGCGCGGGCGGCTTGTGTCCATGACCGATGTGGTCAATGGGATTCGTCGGTGTGTAAGTCGCCATAACTGCCGTTACCACCCAATCCGTCACGAACACCGTGGAAGAGCGGCCCTTTAGGGCCGCGTTAAGCGCACCTTCAGGCGCAGGGCTTTAGCCCCTGTGTTGGTCTCAATGCCCTCCGCTCACCGGCGGATCGGTCTGCATCACGTAATCTTTCGCCGCCCCCGGGACTCCATACTCGTACGGACCGTTGTGCACCACGGGAGTCACCCCGCCAAAATTGTCGTGCGGCGGAGGAGTCGTGGTCGTCCACTCCAGCGTGGTCGCTTCCCACGGATTGTCGCTGGCTTTCGGTCCTTTGAACATGCTCCAGAACAGATTGATCACGAAAATAAACTGCGCCGAGATGGTGATGATCGCGGCATACGTGATGAACGTGTTCAACGGAATCAGCTTCTGCAGGTACGCCACTTCCGTGAACTGCGAGTAACGCCGTGTCTGCCCCGCCAGGCCGGCGTAGTGCATTGGCATAAAGATCGCGTACGTCCCCGCCAGCGTGATAAAGAAGTGAACGCGTCCCCAGGTCTCATTCATCATCCGGCCAAACATTTTCGGGAACCAGTAGTAGGTCGCCGCGAAAATGCCGAAGATCGCCGCCACGCCCATGATCAGATGGAAGTGTGCCGGAACGAACGCCGTGTCATGCAGCGGAATGTCGAGCAGCGGCTGCGCCAGAAATGGTCCGCTCAGCCCGCCCGACACGAACAGCGACACGAACCCGATCGCATACAGCATCGGTGTCTGGAAGCGGATGCGGCCCTGGTACATCGTCCCCAGCCAGTTAAACGTCTTGATCGCCGACGGTACTCCGATGCACATGGTCAGAATCGAAAACGCAAACGCCGAGTACGGGCTCATCCCGCTCATGAACATGTGATGGCCCCACACCATGAAGCCGAAGAACCCGATCGACAGCATGGCATAGACCATCGCCTTGTAGCCGAAAATCGGCTTGCGCGCGAACGTCGACAGGATCTGCGAGGTCACGCCCATGCCCGGCAAGATTGCGATGTAGACCTCGGGATGCCCGAAGAACCAGAACAGGTGCTGCCACAGCAGCGGCGAACCGCCTTTGTGCAGCATCATCTGCCCGTTCACCACAACCAGCGGAACATAGAAGCTCGTTCCCAGGTTGCGGTCGAGCAGCAGCAGGATGCCGGCCGAGAGCAACACCCCAAACGCCAGCAGGCCCAGGATTGCCGTGATGAACCACGACCACACCGTCAGCGGCAGCCGCATCAGCGACATGCCCTTGGCCCGCAGGTCAAGGGTTGTAGTAATGAAATTCAATGCGCCCATCAGCGAAGCGATGCAGAAGATCGCGATGCTGGTGATCCACAAATCGGCGCCCAGCGCCTCACCCGGCCCGGCCGATTGCAACGCGCTCAGCGGAGGATACCCAGTCCATCCGTGGAGCGGCGCTCCACCCACCACGAAGAAGGCGGACAGCATCACCACATAAGCCACGAACGTCGTCCAGAACGAAAGCATATTCAGGACAGGAAACGCCATATCTGGCGCGCCGATCTGAATGGGCAGCACGTAGTTGCCGAACCCGCCCTGCGGCGCTGTGGTCAGCACGAAAAACACCATGATCGTTCCGTGCATGGTCATCAGTGCGAGGTAGGTTTCCGGCTTGATCTCACCGATCAGCGGGATCGTGGCCGTCGGCCAGATCATGTGGATGCGCATCAGCAGCGACAGGAACATTCCAATGAATACCGCCGTGAGCGCCAGAAAGAAATACTGAATGCCGATGACTTTGTGATCGAGGCTGAAAATGTATTTCCGGATGAACCCTTGCGGGGCCGCGTGCGCATGTACCGTAACCGGGGTCGCCATTTTATTGTTTCTCCGCCTCCCGTGCCGCCAGCCACTTGTCGAAGTCTTCCTGGCTGACCACGTGTACCATGCCGTGCATCTTGTAGTGGCCCAGGCCGCAAAGTTCGGCGCAGGCGATCTCATACTCGCCGATCTCGGTCGGCTTGATGTGCATGTGAATGTTCAGTCCGGGTACCGCATCCTGCTTGAAGCGGAATGACGGCACAAAGAAACTGTGAATCACGTCCACCGCCCGCAGGCTCAAGTCGACCTCGCGGTTCACCGGCAGATACATCGTTCCCGTAACCACATCGTCTTTCGCCGCGGGATCGGACGTGTCCAGCCCCACGGCCGCTTCGCCGCCCGCCGACGGGTCCATCAGCTTCGGGCTCGTCTTGCCGTACTTCCCGTCCGGCCCGGGATAGCGGAAGTACCAGGCAAACTGCATGCCGGTCACTTCAACTTGTACAGAGTTCGCCTCCGCTGGTTCAAAGCGCTCGTGCGCCCAGACCGGCGCGCCCATCAGGTTGAGCCCGATGAACAGAATCGCCGTGAGCGCAGTCCACAAGATTTCCAGCGTATTGTTCCCGTGAGAATAGGAAACCGGTGGCGATGACGGCCGCTCGCGGTATCGCCAGGCAAAGTAGCCCAGGGAGAGCTGCGCCGCGAGGAAGATAATCCCCATCAGCACAAAGGTGAGGGCGAATTGGCCGTCAATGAACCCCGCAGCCGCCGCTGCCCCGTGTGGCAGCCACCACGTTTTGGCCACAAAGAAATATGTGCTGACCAGAGTGATCAGCCAGATCAACCCCATTAAAGCGAGGCCCATTCCCCAGTCCTCCGGACTCCAGAGACGACGCGAAACGATTTCCGCACTCCAGTTGCTACGCCCCACAGCGCGAGCAACATCGGCGCCGAGTGTATCACAGCGAGGCGCGCTGGAAGCAAGCCGCAGCTGAGGAAAAAATCGCGCTTTCCGGTGCTATCTTTGCATCATAAGCGCGTCGGCAATCACGCGATAAAGAAACGAATGCAATGAAGATTGTTCCGGCCTCCGAATCTCCCTGTCGCAAGCGGGCCCTCGACATCCTCGGCCTCGCCGCCGCCGCGACCGTGACACGCCTTCGATCCGTGTGATCCGTGCCAATCCGTGGCCAAAGATTTACTTCTCCGACCACTCCGGCACCCGCCCCGGCGTCCACGGCGCTCCGGCAGCCTCCATATCCTTTTCCAATTTCACCAGATCGACCTCCACCAGCGTACGCAGCTTCCCCAACTGCTCGGCAAATTCCGCTGCCGCAATGTTGTAAGAATCCACGTGCGACTGCGTCGGCCGGGCCAGCGAAAACCGCTCTCCCTCCATCACCGAGCCCACGCGGTCATTAATCGACGACGGCACCGGCTCGTTCCGCTTGGCCATTTCCACATCGCCGCGCAGCGCCCGCAGAATTTCGCGGTTCCGCTGCTCGATCCCATCGGCCACGCCGCCCAGCTGCTTGTCCGCAGCCGGAGTCTGGCGCAGCGCCTCGCGAATCGCTTTCAACCGTGACGCAACATCGTCGACCGTGTGCAGCGCTCCGTTCACCGCACGGTACAGACTCGCCGTCTTGCGCAGGAATTCCTCCTGCGCCGTGCGGTCCGCCGCGCTCATCGATCCCGATCCCTCAGCCGCCACCTTGAACGTCTGCGGCCCCGCAACCTCCGTCACCACGCCGCCGGCTTTCTCGAACATCCGCACGGAGTAGGTTCCTGGCAGCACCAGTGGACCCTGATTCGCCGCATCCGAAAAGAAATCCTCCTCCTCTTCGTGCTTATCCGGCACCTGCGGCGCGGGGTAGCGCAAATCCCACGCCACGCGCTGGAATCCGGAGTCCATCCCGCCTTCAACCCGCCGGATCGGCGCCCCACTCTCGTCGTACACCGTGAAGTAGACTTCGGGCTTGGCCTCTTCCGCTTCCGCCCGCAACTCGTCATTCGTCGGATAGGGAAGCGTCTGATTCTTCGGATAGGGAAGCGTCTGATTCTTCTTCGCCGCCTCTTTCTCCGCGTCCTGCCGCTTTTCTTTCTTCGTCTTGATCTTGTCCTTTAGGTAGACGGTAAAAACGGCTCCGTACGGCGGATTCTCCGCAACGTAGTACGCGTCGCCCTGGAACCCGACTCGCGGCCCTCCAAGCGGGTGCTTCTCCACATACAGCAGCGCGTCCTTCACCGGAAACAGCGCCGCAGCCTGATCGGTCGACCCCGGCTTCATCTGCCGCAGTGGAGTAATGTCGTCGAGCACATAGAATCCTCGCCCGAACGTGGCGATCACCAGATCGCCTTCGCGCGACTGAATTACCATGTCGCGCACCGCAATTGTCGGCAGGCCGCCCTTCAAGCGCACCCAATGCTGTCCGCCATCAATCGTGAAATACGCCCCGGCTTCCGTCCCCGCAAACAGCAGGTTGGCATTCACGGTGTCTTCGGCGAATGCCAGCACCGGCCCGCTCTCGGGTAAATCGCCCGCCACTGAAACCCATGTCCTTCCCATGTCAGTCGATTTCAGCAGATACGGCTTGAAGTCTTCATTCTTGTGGCCTTCAAACGCGGCATACACGGTATTTGCATCGAAGTTCGACGCCGCCAGCCGGCTGACATAGGTCATTTCCGGCACGCCGGGAAACTTCTCGTCCTTCGTCCAGTTCGCGCCGCCGTCGCTCGTCACCTGAGCCACTCCGTCGTCCGTGCCCACATAAATCAGCCCTTCCTTTTTCGGCGATTCCGTCAGCGACACGATGTTCCCATAGAGTGACGTCGACTGATTCTTCGCCACCGCATCCGGACCCCAGACCTTGCCCATCACCGGCAGCTTGTTGCGGTCAATCTGCCGCGTCAGGTCGCCCGAGATCGCCTTCCATGTATCCCCGCGATCGTCGCTGCGGAACAGTTTGTTCGCCGCGAAATACAGCCGCGTATGCGAGTGCGGGCTGATGATGATGGGCGAATCCCAATTCCAGCGCAGCGGCGGCTCGCCCTTGCCTTCGAGCGGCTGCAACACCAGTTCCTGCCCCGTCGGCTTGTCGTGGCGAACCAGAACCCCGTATTGCGACTCGGAATAAATCGTGTTGGGATCGACCGGGTCCACCTGCGACCGGAAGCCGTCGCCGCCCGTGGTTACGAACCAGTCCGAATTTGGAATGCCGGCGAGATTGTGCGTGCGCGAAGGCCCGCACCAGGAAAAGTTGTCCTGGGTCCCGCCGCACACGTCGTAGAACGGAGATGCGTTGTCGACGGCCACGTCGTAGAACTGCACCGTCGGCAGATTGGCCTTGAACTGCCATTTCTTGGCGTCGTCCCAGGTTTCGTACAGGCCGCCGTCGGAGCCCAGCAGCCAGTGCTTGGTGTCCTCCGGATCGATCCACAGCGCGTGGTTGTCCACGTGATGGTTGACTTCGTTCACGCGGTGCAGCGTCTTGCCGCCGTCGAGCGACTCGCGCAGAAACACGTTCATCACGAAGATGCGGTCGACGTTCTTCGGATCGGGCACGATGCGCGCGTAGTACATCGCTCCCTGATCGAATTCGTTGCGCTTCTCCCACGTTGCGCCCTTATCGGTCGAGCGGAAAATTCCGCCCTTGCCGTCAGCCGCTTCAATCGCCGCATACACCACGTTCGGATCCTCCGGCGAAACCGCCAGCCCAATGCGCCCCATGTCCACCGTCGGCAGCCCGGATTTCAGCTTGTTCCAGGTCGCGCCCGCGTCGGTTGACTTGTAGATCGCGCTCTCCGGCCCGCCATCGATCAGCGTGAACACGTGCCGCCGCCGCTGGTACGCCGACGCGTACACAATGTCGGGATTCGAGGGATCGATCGCCACATCGGCCACGCCCGTGTTTTCGCTGATAGTCAGCACCGCCTTCCAGTTCTTGCCGCCGTCAGTCGTCTTGTACAACCCGCGATCGCCGCCCGGGCCCCACAGCGGCCCTTCCGCCGCGACATAGACAACCTTCGAATCCCGCGGATCGACCACCACCCGCCCGATGTGCTCCGATTTCTTCAGCCCCAGATTTTCCCAGTTCTTCCCGCCATCATTCGAACGATAAATCCCATCGCCGTAACTCACACTGCGCTGCGAATTCGCCTCGCCTGACCCCACCCACACCACCGACGAATCATTCGGATCGAGCGCGACCCACCCGATCGAATACGATCCCTCGCCATCAAACACCGGAGTCCACGTCGTGCCGTCATTCACCGTCTTCCACACCCCGCCCGACCCCACGCCCACGTAGTACTCAAACTTGTTCTTCGGATTCACCGCAATCGACATCACCCGTCCCGAAGCCGCCGCCGGCCCAATTGACCGGAACTTCAGCCCGGAGAACGTGTCAGCATTCATCCCCGGCTTCTTCTCCTCGTCCGTGTGGGGCGGACACTCCTGTCCGCCGCCTTTGCAGTTGTCTTCCTTTTTCTTGTCGTTCTTGTTTTCCTGCTTTGCCTGTTTCTTTTTCTGCGCAGCCACGGCAGGCTTGTCGGCATCCTGCCCCAAACCCAACGAAGGTGCAGATAGCAAGGCGAGCACAGCAACGAGTGTGGCGAACGATTTCATGGCAGTCTCCGATTCAATCTTCAAACGTTGTCATCCTGAGGCGCGTTCTTTGCGCCGAAGGACCTATGCAACCTGCTGACTCGGCCAACTCGAGTAGGCACCTCGCGAAGACGCGGAGGCTTTCTCAAAACCGATATGTATACAGGAATTCAACCCGCCGGGGAAAGACTTTCCCGATCCGTGGAAATCCGCGCAAATCCGTGGCCAAAGAATTTTCTCCGAATCCGCTAAAATCTCCCCATGCCCGGCAAGATTCACGGCCACGAAACCGTCCACCATAACCCCCGGAAGAATTTCTGCTTCGTCTGCGGCCCAGACAATCCCGAAGGCATGCACCTCGAGTTCACGCTCGACGAAGAGCGCCAAACCTTCGTCTGCCACTTCCAGCTGGGCAAACGCTACACCGGGCCGCCCGGTCACAGCCATGGCGGCATCATCGCCACCATCCTCGACGAAGCCATGGGCAAGGTCAACAAGCTGCGCCACGTTATCGCAGTCACAAAAGAAATGACCGTGGAATATCTCAAGCCCGTGCCGCTGGAGGAGTCCCTCCGCGTCGAGGCCAAGGAGGTCGCTGTCCACGGCCGCCAGCACGTCAACATGGCCGAGATTCTCAACGACAAGAACGAAGTCCTCGCCCGCAGCAAGGGAGTCTTCATCGCCATCGACCCCGAAAAAATGTTCGGCAAATTCGTCGAGAGATAGCCTTCAGCTCTCAGCCTTCAGCTTCGAGCTCATGTAGCGACAACGCCCTCGGCTGTCCGGCCGGGCGCAGCCCGGCAGCGCCGATGGCCTCGGAACTTCATTTTCGGGAACGGTGAAGCAAGATTCGGCGCATTCCAGAGCAGGTGTCCCACTTCTCGCCGGTTTTGCAAGAAGTGGGCAAGAAGTGCGAGTACTCGATCTGTCATCGACCCCGGTGTAAGATCACTTAGCGAATTCCATGAATCCAGCAGCCCTTCACACTTCGATTGCGCCCTGGCTTACGGTTGCGCAAGACGCCAAGGCCATCGAGTTCTACAAATCCGCTTTCGGAGCCACCGAAGTCTACCGCCATGACGACCCCAGCGGAGGAACCGTGGTCCGCCTTTCCGTGCAAGGCGCGGAATTCTGGGTCAGCGAGGATCCCGAATATTCACCGAAGGCGCCCACGCCACATCTCGGCGGAGACACTGTCCGCATCATTCTCACTGTCGCCGACCCCGATGCCATCTTCGCCCGCGCCCTCAAAGCCGGAGCCAAAGAAATCTTCGCCGTCGGCGAAGGACACGGCTGGCGTCTCGGCCGCCTCCTCGACCCCTTCGGCCTGCACTGGGAAATCGGCCATCCCCTATAGCCAGGTGCGCGAGAAAGGAACGAGTCCCGTAGGAACAACACGAGTCGGCGCGGTTGCCCCGTCCTTGTCGCGTTCGTTGCGACAGGGTGGGGATGTTGACTCTACTGTCTCGTTGTCATCCTGAGCGCAGTTGTCGCGCGCGAAGCGAGCGGCAACGCAGTCGAAGGATCCCTACCCCATGCTGTCAGCCGCGCGTCCTTCTACGGTCTGCTGCAGGTGACCTTTTCCTCCCCCCTCCGTCCAAGCCCCATGCGCGCGAGGAAACTCTGCCCGGTGTTTCTCGTCTTCCTAGCGTCCGCATGGGCACAAGCCGGGGCGGGTGAGCTCAAAACCGCTGCCGCCGTTCTCGACCGCTACAAGCAGGCCCTCGGCGGCGAGCAGGCCATCGCCAAAGTCCAATCCATCACCGTGCGCGGCGAAGCCGAAAGCTCAGACAAGCCCGGCAAATCGACGTTCGTCTTTTACGCCAAGCCGTTCAAATCGCTCTTCAAACTTACACGGCCCGACGGTACCCAGATCACTGGCGGATTCGACGGCAGAGTGTCATGGACCATCACGCCTCAGGGCGCCGAAATCGACAAAGACACTCCTCTCGACGCCATCCGCCGCGATGCCGATCTGCAATACCCCCTGCATCAGCCCGACTATTTCAAGACTCTCGAACTGGCCGGCGTCACCGATTTTGAAGGCCATCGCTGCTACTGGCTGCACGGCACCACCAACTGGGGCAAAGACAACAACCAGTTTTACGATGTCGAGACCGGCCTGCTGGCGGGCTACCGCTTCGAGTCCGACGATGCCTCGAAGACGCTCACCTTCGCCATTTTCGAGGACTACAAGAAGTGCGGTGACCGCCTCACCGCCGCCCGGAACACAACCCGCGCCGGCGACAAAAGCCAGACGTTCACCTATAAGTCGGTCAGCTACGAACCCTTGGACGACTCCCTGTTCGACCTGCCGCCCGCCGTCAAAGCCTTGCTGAAGTAGTTCCCGCACCCTTGAGTCTTGCAGACTTCCTTCGTGCCCTTAGTCCTTCGTGGTGAAATTTAGGACACTATTCAATGCATTCCCGCATTCCGCCAGCCATCAACCATTGCTACAATGGATATTCAGGGGCGACGTTCCTCCCGGTATCGTCAGTTGCCAGGGTTAGCTCAAAGCTCTAGCTTGCAGGTCGTCGCCGCTTTCGGAGTCCACACATGTCCCAGAACAACGGTTCGAACACCTCCCTCCGCCTCAAGACCGGCCTCGCCGAAATGCTCAAAGGCGGCGTCATCATGGACGTCACCAACGCCGAGCAGGCCACCATCGCCGAAAAAGCCGGCGCCGTCTCCGTCATGGCGCTCGAGCGCGTGCCCGCGCAAATCCGCGCCGAAGGCGGCGTCGCCCGCATGGCGAGCCCCAAAAAGATTCGCGAGATCATGGCCTCCGTCTCCATCCCGGTGATGGCCAAGTGCCGCATCGGCCACTTCGCCGAAGCCCAAATCCTCCAGGAACTCGGCGTCGACTACATCGACGAATCCGAAGTCCTCACGCCCGCCGACGAAGCCCACCACGTCGACAAGCACGCCTTCACCGTGCCCTTCGTCTGCGGCGCGCGCAATCTGGGAGAAGCCCTGCGCCGCATCGCCGAAGGCGCCGCCATGATTCGCACCAAGGGCGAAGCCGGCACCGGTGACGTCGTCCACGCCGTCAAGCACATGCGCCAGATCGTGCAGGAGATGAAGATTCTCACCGTGCTCAGCGAAGAAGAACTCTACGCCAAAGCCAAAGAACTGCAGGCACCGTATGAACTGGTGAAGATGGTCGCCAAGGAAGGGAAGCTGCCCGTGCCGAATTTCAGTGCCGGAGGCATCGCCACGCCCGCCGACGCAAGCCTGGTCATGCAGCTCGGCGCCGAATCGGTCTTCGTCGGCTCCGGCATTTTCATGGGAGCACGCACCACATGCACGCACTCCGTGGAAGCACATCCCTTCGATGAGACCTGTGCCTTCGCCCCACCGGAAGAAGCCGCCAAGCGCGCCCGCGCCATCGTGCTCGCCGCCACGCACTTCCAGGACCCTAAAGTATTACTTGAAGTCAGCGAAGATCTGCGCAGCGGCATGAAAGGCCTGGCCGTAAGCACCCTCGACGAAGCCCACATGCTGCAAACCCGAGGGTGGTGAGTTTGTGTGGGGCGGACACTCTTGTCCGCCGCCTTTGACTTTGTTTTTGGGTTCCCCGTCCAAGCTCCGCCGGGGGCGGGGATCTGCACGTCCCAATCCGGAACACGCGCAAGAAAAGTATGACCCAGTTCCTTGCGTTCTCCCGGTTCACAATAGAGACTCTGCTCAGGGCCCGTGGTGTAACGGCAACACAGCACTCTGTCCAAGTCGCAGATGCGGGTTCGAATCCCGCCGGGTCCACTCTCCCATCTGTGGAGAAGAAGTTTCATCAGGGAGAAAACGCAGAGATAATCTCCCTACGTAACTTGACTTCGCAGTCCCTTTCCCCAATACTGAAACTGGACAGAGTGCCGTACACCACGTTTTCTTGAATGGCTCCGGATTTCCGGAGCCATTTGTATTGTTGGAATGGTTTTGTCGGCCATGCCCAGTTCCGATACACGAGACTCGACAAATATGGCCGCAGCCTGAAGGCCATTCAAGACGGCGACGCCCCCTACTTCCGTTGTGGCGCTCGCCGGCGGCGAAAACCGCGATAGGCATTCAGCCCGAAAACAATCCCGCTCAGTCCGGCGATCGCGCTCAGACCCTCGGGACCGGGCAGGGATGTCATGCGAAACATCACGGATTGCTCCCATTGCCAGATCACCAGTATCACCCCGAAAATCGTCACGGCAAAATGCACCCGGCTCAGCGAATCGTCAAATTCAACGCCCCAGGTTTCGATGAACACCTTATAGAGCCGAGAGTACACGCCAAACGGGATTGCCGCCGCCAGCACCAGCCATCCGAATCGCATCAAGTGCATTTCTCCACCCAGCGGCACCGTAATTTCAACCGAGGGAGCATTGAAAATGATGGAGAAGATCCCGCCCGCTGCGAACACTCCGGCTGCAATGGAAAATTGCCTGACCGGCGATTTCGGCCAACCAAAGTTGTCCGCGCTATGCGCTACCTGGCTGCGCGGAACCGCAGAAGAGACGATCCCGGTAAATCCGTCGCGCTCAAAACTTTGTATGACATTCCAGACGAAGACAGATTCTCCAACCATTCCAACCACGAACAACATGCGATCGGGAAAATTTGCGATTGGCACCAGTCCCAGAATGCCCGCAACCCCCGCCAGTATGAGCACGGAACTGCCCCAGCTTTGCCAACGTGCCAAACGATCCTCGAGCGTGCAGGTTGTAAACCGGCGCACCAGATAGTGCTCAAGGTAGAAGAGCACTACGATGCAGAATGCAATCGCGAGATACCCCACCAGATCCCGCGCGTGCGAGAAAAGTTCAGACTGCGACCCATGATGGCTTGCCACGTAAATGGCGGAACACCCACTGCCCAATAGACAGCCCAGCACTGGGATTCTGAACCGCGTTTCGGGAAGGAGATTCCTTTCCACCAGGTAGTTCCGTATGGTTGTCGTCGGCTTCGTCTGCATATCTCGCGATCCCTGAATTCCCGCAACTCATCAATTGTCAGCGAAGCCCCAAGGAAGGCTCAGGGCAAAAAAGGATCGGCTCTTACCAAGGTAATGGAAGTGATTGCACTCAGAGCCGAAAGATCTCGTGTGGAGTATCGCTGTCGCCGAAAACGGCGCCGAGTCACCTAACCGGCGTCACCCGCACCACATTCGCCCGGCAGTCGCGCACACTCTGGCAGGCGGTCGGCTTCAGGTCTTTGGCCATGCAGAAAGAAACTGCGGTCAGATAGTTATTCCCGCAACTCACGGTCATATCTTCCGCGCGGAAGTTCGGGTTGTCCTGAATAAATTCGTTCTTCACGTCCTGCGGCGGAATGGAAAAACTCCCCCGCGGAGCCGCGAACCGGCCCGGCACTTTCACCGACGCGAATGCCTGGCGCAAAAGCTTGAAGTAACCTTCGGCGTCGAGCCCGCTGCAGGTGCCGTGCGTCGTCCATTCGTGAGCCACCAGCCCGGCGTCCGGCATGATGTCAGCCATCTCCGCGGGATTCGACAGCCCCGGAGCGTTGGAACAGTTCTCCGGATAGCCCTCCACATACTGCGGCCACAGCCCGTGCACCACGAAGCCATAGTGTCCCGACTGGCACTCAGGCTTCTCGGCATGCGCTGCCGAATGGCAAAACTCCGGCGACCAGGAAAGCGTCAGCAGATAGTAGTCGAACACTCCCGGCGTCCCTTGGCCAGCGCGCTTCGACCCGTGATGCTTCGAATGTCCCGCCGCAGCAACGATCAGCAGCAAGAGCAACACGAGAGCCATGGGGACACTGAGTTTTTTCATGATGCCGCCCGATGATACAGGCTGCCCTTCCATAGAGGAAGAAAGAACCATCGGTGCTAGAATCGCGCCATGCTTCGCGGTAACGCACTTGTGTGGGGAGCGGCGCTATTATTCTCGGGCCTCTTCTGGCGGCCGGCGCCTACCACCGGGTTAGGCGTGCCGGCGCAAGACGCGCCCACCGCGCCGACCGCGGCGCCCCATCCGGTCCTGGTCGAGCTGTTCACCTCCGAAGGCTGCTCCAGCTGCCCGCCCGCTGACATCCTTCTGCAAAAGTTGGACACCTCCCAGCCCGTTGCCGGCGCCCAACTGATCGTGCTCAGTGAGCATGTCACTTATTGGGATCAGGATGGCTGGAAAGATCCCAACTCCTCAGAAGCGCTGACCGACCGCCAGAGCTCCTACGAGCGAGCTTTAGGAGTCGACGGCCCCTACACTCCGCAGTTCATTGTCGACGGCACCCGCCAGGCGAGCCTGGGCAACCTGCGACAGTTTGAGGAAGCGCTGCAGAACGCCAAAACCGCGCCCAAGATTGCCATCAGGATTGGTGAGGTCACCCGGCTGGCGGGAAATCCGAACACCCTGCAAGCGCACGTTGAAGCCGACACTAACTCCGCCCAACACAACGCCGAGGTCTTCGTGGCGCTCGCTCTCGATCACGTGGAGTCGCAGGTCTTGCGCGGAGAAAATGGCGGCAAGCACCTGGTGCACGTCGCCGTCGTGCAACAACTGCAAAGAGTAGGGAAGCTGCCCAAAGGGAAGATTTTTGCCCAGGATATTCAGCTGAAGCTCAGGCCCGGCGAGGATCCGAAAAACCTGCGCGTCGTGGCCTTTGTGCAGGAGTCGGGCCCGGGCAAGATACTGGGCGCGGCCTTGCGCAAGCCCACCAGCTGAGATCAATGCCACTCGCGTTTGCCCGCGAGCGCAAGAATCCAATAAATTTTCTTACTGGAGGAGACCATGAGCGAGCACTACCACGATGTCGGCGATCTGCGGTTTCTCAAGGAAATGGGCAAACTGGCGCCCACGGAGTTCAACGCGTGGCTTGCCCTGGACAAGATTGTCGGCCGCGAAGACGGCGCCGTTCCCAGGAAATACCGCGAGCTGATCGCTCTGGCCGTGGCCTTCACCACGCAATGCCCCTATTGCATCGAAGTGCACGTAAAGGGCGCGAAGAAGGCCGGCGCGTCGCGCGAGGAGATCACCGAGACCTCGATGATTGCCGCAGCCTTACGCGCCGGGGGTGCTGCCACCCACGGCGCCATGGCCTTGAAGTTCTACGAAAAACCCTGAATCGTATGACCCGCCCCGGAGCGGTCTGGGCGGGCGGTTGGCCCCACTCAAGCCCGCCTTTGGCTTGAGTGGGACTCCAGGGGTCCGCCCTGCTTATTTCACCGCTGATCCTTCCGGGAAGAACCACAGCCCATTAGTGCCCAACAGGTTCACGAACGACACATTGGCGTTACTGTTATCCAGCATCGTGATGTTGAACGCAGTGGCGGTGTGGGGCGTGCCTGGGGCGTAAGCAACCGCAGCCAAGTCTGTCGCTCCAGCGTCAAACCAGGGGTCGGCCACGTAGTCCGGGAGCGTCGCGAGCGAGCCGCCAACTTCGGTCCGTTCGACGATCCATTCCGCGGATTTCCCGGTCACTTCCGAACCGCCCAAGGCCGCGGCGGTGAATGTCAGCGCAAGGGTCCAGCCCTGTGTCACATCCGCGAAGCTAAGCGTGCCACTCTTAGAAACGCCGGCGACGAAATTCGTAGCCGAAACGGTAACGATCAGGTAGTCGCCCGGCGCAAAGGGAAACAGGGTTAGAGTCTTTGCGTTTTCATAGATGACCAGCTCTGACGCCGGAAGCCATTCGATCCAGGGGAAATACTCCGGAACGCTCTGCCCGATGTCACAAAAGACATTGGCTGCGGAACCGGCTTGCAGTAGAAAGGCGTCGTTAAATCCGCCAATGCCGGCCCACTGAGAAGAGTAATCCCAGCCGCCCGAACACGTGCCCGGAGCCTGTTTTACGGTGGGCACTGTCCAGCGCCCAGTGACGTGGGCAAACGGCTGCCCGCCAGTCGCGGTCGTGAGCGCATATCCACTCCAGTTGCCGGAGGTCGCCGCAGTCGCGTTTTTCAGCTTCGACTTCAGCTCTAATCCCATCAGCTGCCGGTTAAAAGCGTCTGGCCTTCTCACCAGCTCCGGGATCACACGCTGCAATGCCGGATTCACCTCCTCCAGCCACTGGGCTTGGGCCGTGGGACCCTCCGTCACCTCTGGCCGTGGCCGGTAACCCCAGGATTCCAATTCTTCGTTGGATGCGGTCAAAGGATCAAATTCCGCCGGCGGTTGCGTAAAAGCGTAGACGCCCGGCATATTCGTCGGCACCACGTGCGGCAGGGAAACACGGCCGGCTGGGGAAAGGGACGCGGCGGTCTGTGCTTGAGCGCAAAAAGACACGAACAGACCAAGGATCGCAATCAGGGACAGTCTTTTCATAGATCTCCTAGGCTTAGGCGAATTCAAATCAGTCAGGCGGTTGCGAATGGCTTGCTACAACAAGTGGGGGGCGACCGTCAGCGAGTATGGTATGGAACCCGCGATTTGTCAATGAGAACCAGGTGGCATCCCGCGTCCCGCAAGGGGTTGCGCCGCTCGGGTCGCGTACTTTTGTGATAGAGGGGATGGGCGTTACGGCCTCTTCGGACCCGACCTTGTCTAGCAGGCTGCTGAAAAACTCGCTTCGGTGCTTGATTTTGGGTGGCGCAGCGCTTACAGCGCTGCGATAACTGGCCTATTTTTCAACGCCGGCTTTAGCCGCCGGGGTCGGACGCGCGGGTAGTGGGCAGAAATTACTTTGCAGCAGCCTGCTGGTGTGGCTCAATGGCGTAGCAACCGGCGCCCGCAATGTCCCAAGACGAATAATCCAGCCGCTTGCATTCTCCTAACTTGCATCCTTCTCACCTACCGTCTGCTCATCCCCCGCTCCAATCGAGCTGTACCAATCAATCTTCCGCGTGAAGTACATCACCGCTGCCACCGCCAGGAAACTGGCCACCGCTCCCACCAGCAAAGCGTTGTCCTCGAGCCGCAGCAGCAGATAAATGAACACGTAGAGTAGACTGAAAACGGCCAGCGCCCGCAATCCCTGCACGCGGCTGCCAAGAATCCAGTATGCGTTCACTGAAAGCAGCACCACCGTCGCGCCGCCCGCCAGCAGGAACCCCCAGTCGAAGCCCATGCGTTCCGCCAACGACAGCAGAAGCAGATAAAAGATCAGTTGCGCCAGACCGACCAGCACATACTGCGCCGAATGCACCCGCTTCCGCGCCGTGACTTCAAAAACAAAGTAAGTCAGAAACACCAGTCCCACGAACAGCGGCACATATTTCAGCGCGCGATTCACCGACTGATACGGATCCGCGACCTCGATCAACGAAACTCCCAGTGCGGCGCTGTCCAGGTTGCTCACGGCAACGTTGGTCCCCTCCGCTCGAACGCCGCGCGCAATGAAAGGCACCAGCCATTCTCCGCTGAACCCCTGAGCGGAAACTGTGCGCTTGATCGGCAGGAACGTCCCGTCGAAGCTGGGACTCGGCCAATCTCCTTCGACCGCGAGATGCGATGTTTTGCCGTAGGCCAGCACAGCCAGCCGCTGCGCCCCGGAAAATCGCAGCGCTGCGCTCACGCGAAACGCGGCGTTCGGCTGCGCCAGGTCACCCGCCTTCACTCCCAGATATGTCAGCGGTAGCCGTTGTTCGCTGGTCGTCTCGGCAGGGCTGTCCGCCGGCACAAAGGTCATCGTCTTGCCATTCGCGGTCAGCGTACCATCCGCCAGAGCTCCATGCGCGTTGCTCACGCCGACCACAATGCCCGCGCGCGACCAATCGAGAACAGCTCCCGCCGGGGCCGCCGCAGGCACTCCGGCCAGGTCGAAAGCGGCGTCGAACTTCAAGTCCGCCTTGAAGACCGGCACCTTGAACAGAGACCGTCGGCGCTCCTCCGTCTGCACTTTCACCGTCGTGTTTCCTTCGGACGGGAACACGACGTACACTCCCGTCGCCGTCGCGCCCCCCTTGATCGTCGATGGCACCGAGTAGGGAATCGTCAGCACCGGGCCAAGAAAGATCTGCTGCCCGCCCACGTGGCTGCTGATTTCCTGCACCACCTCTTTCGCGCGATCGGTGCGGTCTTCGACAATGCTGCTGACGAAAAGCGCCGGGATCGCCATCAGCAGGGCCAGGAAGCTGACCACCAGCAGCTTGACTCCCATGGAACGCAACCGCTTCCGGATCAAATCTGTCCACGGCAAGGAAGAAATCTGGTTCACGCCGCCTCCTTATCTCCAAAGCGCAGGTTGAAGCTCTTACGTAACCTACCACAAACGACTTTGCAATGTAAAGTAACAACGTAGACATCCCGCCAAAGCCCCAATGGCCCTATGGATCCCGCTGTCGTGTGTGATAAAGATTCTGTATGACCATCGGTGTCCTGGCCCTGCAGGGCGATTTCGACGCGCACCGCCGCCGCCTCCAGGAGCTGGGCGCCGACGTTGTCCTCGTCAGAAACCCGGAGCAGTTCGGCCAGATCGATGGGCTCATCATCCCCGGCGGCGAATCAGGCACGTTCCTCAAGCTCCTGGGCGATGCGGGATTCGAGAAGCTGAAGCAGTTCGTGAGAGTGAAGCCCACTCTAGGCACCTGCGCCGGCGCCATCCTCTTGGCTGCCGAAATCGAGAATCCTCCGCAGGCCGGACTGGGCGCCATCAACATCCGCATCCGCCGCAACGCCTACGGACGCCAGATCGACAGTTCCATCCGCGAAGGCAAGTTCGTGGGCAGCGGCCGGTCGGGCGATCCCCATGAGGGAGCGCTGCGCGACTCGCCACTCGAAATGGTCTTCATCCGCGCCCCCAAGATCGTGCAAGTCGGCGACGGCGTCGAAGTCCTGGCCACCGAAGGCAGCGACGAAACGCCCGTCGTTGTCCGGCAGGGAACAGCGATGGCCGCCACCTTCCATCCCGAACTGAGCGACGACCCTCGTGTCCACCGCGCATTTCTGGATCTGGTGCAAAATGGCGTAGGCTAGAATCTGTCGTTGCGGAAAGAAAAAAGAAATATGTAGGGACAGCCGCCCCCGGCTGTCCGGTCGAGCGAAGCTCGACGTCTGCAGCATCTGAGCTCTTTAGACCGAGGGCTTCAGCCCCGAATTACGACGAGGTCGTCCACCATGTGCCGCAACATAAAAACTCTCTTCTCAACTTCGATCCTCCCGTCACCGAAGACGAAGTCCGCGCCGCCTCAATCCAATTCGTGCGCAAGATCAGTGGCTTCAACAAGCCCTCCAAGGCCAACGAGGCTGCATTCCTTGCCGCCATCGATGAGGTTGCCGCTGTCTCCGCCCGCCTTCTGCATTCCCTCGAAACCACCGCCGCTCCCAGAAACAGGGAAGAAGAAGCTGCCAAGGCCAAAGCCCGCGCCGCCGTCCGCTTCGGCACGTAGCGCTGTCTCGGTCGCTACGAAGCTGAAGGCCCGACGCTGGGTATATGATGAATGTGGGGGCAACGCCCATGCCCGCCAGTTACGCCATCGATAAGAGACGACGCCTTGTAATCACCACCGCCTCGGCTTGCGTCACCTTCGCGGAGGCCAAAACCCACCAGGATCAACTGCTGAGCGATCCTGACTTCCACCCCGACTTTAATCAGCTCGTCGACTGCACGGCCGTAACCGAGTTGACGCTGTCGGCGGAGGAAGCCCGCATCATCATCAGCCGCAAAGTGTTCTCGTCCGTCTCGCGGCGCGCCTTCGTGTCGGCCAATCCGGCCGTCTTCGGCATGGGGCGGCTGATGGAGGCCTACAACGACATGACCGTAGCGCCGTCGCAGGTGCGCGTCTTCCGCGACCTCGCCTCGGCCCGGAAATGGCTGGGCCTGGAAGAGGCCGCTTCGGCCACTTCATAAGTTCTCACAACAATCTGAATCATGTGGGACGGACACTCCCTTCGACAAGCTCAGGGCAAGCTCTGTCCGTCGCCTTTGATCTTGATTCTAATCACTGCCCGACACAACCGAGACAACGAAGCAAGTCCCGGAAGGCATCAGCCTCTTCCCGCACCCCATCATCGCGCCGGCGTCGACCGCAGCACAAACGCCAGCCCGCGCGGCGCGTTGCGCAATACCGTGCCCTGCAGATCGAGCGCATCCAGCGGAACATGGCTGCGCGTGCCGTCGGGGCTCACATATTCCAGATATCCGTCGGCCGTCCAGTAGTCGGTGACCCGTTGCGTCGTGCCATTGTGCAGCACCAGCACGAAGACTCCCGCACCCAGATCGCGATCTTCTTCAGGCACCGCAGCCGGCTCCGCTGGTGTCGAATTCTCTTCTGCCCCATCGTTGTCTGCCGGATTAGCTGCGCTCCCGGCGTCGGCCATCGCCGCCATGTCGGACTGCGTTAGGCCCGCGTCGTCTCCCCAGCCCGTCCATCCGTCCTCGAAACCGAAGCCCGAGTCGTAATAACCCAAGCCGCCACAGAACAGGGAAAAGAATGGTTCAAAGAAACAGACCTGCGTCAATCCGTTGAAGAAGCATCCGGAAACGCCAAAGCGAGGGAAACGATGGCGGAAGAAGCGATCCTGGCGGAGCGGCACAGAAGCAGTGGGAAACAGGCCTCGGCGTTCCAGGCGCGGCCGTAGTGGCAGCGGAGACCAGAGTAAGGTCGTCGGCATGCGACCAGGAGAGCCACGCCTGGTTCTGAGGTTCCACAGGCCAGCCGGCACATAACTCGAAGGGCCAAAATCCGCCGCGGCTTCCGATCCCTCCTTGTGACCGGGGTGTCGGCCAAAATGCAGCCAGCCAAAGTGGCCGCCGCTGTGGCTCCCCCCCGAGTGCGCGGAAGAGTGCGAGGAAGAATGTCCTGAGGAATGTCCGGAAGAAGAGTGGCCGCCGCCGGAATGTCCCCCCCCCCCCCCCCCGCCGTGCCCGCCGCCTCCTCCACCACCGTGTTGTGCCGCCGCCGGGGACAGCAGAAAAATCGCGCACAAAAAGGCTGTAGCCAAAAAGATCAGGCAGGCCAAGACTCGAGGAAAGACTTGAGAAACGAGTTGAAAAGAGAGTTGAAAAGAGATTTGAGAAGGGAAGACCGAACGCAGGGCGACAGGTCTAACTCGCACTGATCGAATCGTCGATCGAGCCAGGGAGGCATTCCGCATAACCAGGGCCCTCCCGCCGCAGGGAACGTAGATCTATTCTACCGCCGACCCGCACCCGCGTGTGGAATGACCGGGGTGCCCCATCCCTCGCGCCATTTGCGAAGGGTGGGATTCCGCGAACTCCAATCCCTTGGGGTCTTACAGACTGCTGAAGAACTCGCGACTCGTATCAGGGCATCGCTTTAGCGATGCCGCAAAGCACTAACCCGGGAAGGGCACGACTTCAGTCGTGCCGATTGAGGCCAGCTAACCCGGCCGGCTTTAGCCGCTGAGGGTCGCCTTTCGGTCGAACGCCCCTCCTGTCGATAACCTTGTCAAGCCCCTAACGCCCCTCCATTCCCCGCAACTCCAACATTCGGAACCAGAAATAAACCCAGCATTCTTGCCGGTTTACCCGTTCCAACTTGATATACTGGATTTAGGAATAGAAATTACAGAAAGCGCAGCCTCCGGGCCGCGCTTTTCGCATTTTCAGGAACCAGGTTTCTAACACAACGTTCCATGATAACGATTTCGGAAGAAGGAGTTGCCCGGCGTAGCGGGCGCCCCTCCCAACGTCGCGCTCTTGCGACGGGAAGGCTGGGGCTTTCGCATGTTATGGAGAAAAACCGTCCCAGCCCCCACACCGGCCTCACCCTCTTCGCCTCCGTCGGCCATCCCGACTGCAAGCGCCGCGGCGAAGCCTCAGAAGCCGAATTCGTAGCCCGCTGCACCATGCTCGATCTAGCCGTGGCCAAGCCCTGGGGAGACGATGACGCCTACGACGTGCTGGTGCGCTGGGAGCGCGTCTTCTGGCGCGTGCAGGTGAAATCGTCGGGGTATCGCGGGCCGGGTGGATACCGCATCGGCACCGAAGCCAGCCGCGGCCGCTACACCAAAAAGCAAATCGACTTTCTCGCCGGCCACATCGTCCCGGCCAACGCCTGGTACATCGTCCCGGTCGAAGCCCTCGGCCAGCGCCATTCGGGCGTGCGCATCAATCCCGGCGGCAAGGGACAGTGGGAGCGCTACCGCGAAGCCTGGTGTCTGCTGGCCTGCCCGCCCCCAGCCCGCGGATGGAAAGGCATCCCCACCCGCTGCCGCTGCCCCAAACTCGGCGTCCCCTGCGCCGTCTGCCCTGACTCGCGCGGGACGGACCTATGTGGGACGGACACTCCCTTCGACAAGCTCAGGGCAGGCTCTGTCCGTCGCCCTTGAGGTTGGTTTTGCTCCTGCCTTCGTGTGGGACGGACACTCTTGTCCGTCGCCTTTGATCTTGATTCTGGTTTTGGTCCGCATCCGCCGCGCCATCTGCCCTAACAAATAAGAAACAAGAAATAAGCCCCAGAGGGGCTCCTGAAAATAGCCCGCCAGTTCACTGGCGGGAAAGCGCCCGAAGAGGAAAACCGCGCCCTGTAAGGACGCCTGAAATCAACGGACGAGCCTCTGATCACGCGGGTGCCCATCCTTCGCGTCATTGGCGAAGGAGCCTGCCCTGAGCGAAGTCGAAGGGTGGGACTCCACGAACTCTGATCCCTTGGGGTCTTACAGACTGCCGAAGAACTCGTGATTCGTATCAGGGCATCGCTTTAGCGATGCCGCAAGCACCGTACGGGAGAGGCACGACTTCAGTCGTGCCGCAACCGCCAGTCGCACCGTGGAAGAGCGGCGCTTCAGCGCCGCGTAAAGGTCCGTTATGAAAGCGGGCTTCAGCCCCGGGAGCCACATCGCGCAAACCATCGGGCTGGGAAGGACACGACTTCCACTCGTGCCGATCGAGAACACCTAATCCGGCCGGCTTCAGCCGCTGAGGTTCGCTCTTCGGGCGCGGCTGCCCCATCCTTCGCGTCATTTGCGAAGGAGCCTGCCCTGAGCGAAGTCGAAGGGTGGGACTCCACGAACTCTGATCCCTAGGGGGTCTTACAGACTGCTGAAGAACTCGCGACTCGTATCAGGGCATCGCTTTAGCGATGCCGCAAGCACCGTACGGGAAGGGCACGACTTCTCGTGCCGCAACCGCCAGTCGCACCGTGGAAGAGCGGCGCTTCAGCGCCGCGTAAAGGTCCGTTATGAAAGCGGGCTTCAGCCCCTGTGCCACATCGCGCGAACCATCGGGGAGGGAGGGGCACGACTTCCAGTCGGGCCGATTGAGGCAAGCTAAGCCGTCCGGCTTCAGCCGCTGAGGTTCGCTCTTCGGGCGCGGCTGCCCCATCCTTCGCGTCATTTGCGAAGGAGCCTGCCCTGAGCGAAGTCGAAGGGCGGGACTCCACGAACTCTGATCCCTAGGGGGTCTTACAGACTGCTGAAGAACTCGCGACTCGTATCAGGGCATCGCTTTAGCGATGCCGCAAGCACCGTACGGGAAGGGCACGACTTCTCGTGCCGCAACCGCCAGTCGCACCGTGGAAGAGCGGCGCTTCAGCGCCGCGTAAAGGTCCGTTATGAAAGCGGGCTTCAGCCCCTGTGCCACATCGTGCGAACCAACCGGGAAGGGCACGACTTCCAGTCGTGCCGATCGAGGCCAGCTAATCCGGCCGGCTTTAGCCGCTGAGGCTCGCTCGCCGCAGCATACCCAGACTAGCAAATTACGACCCGCCACGATCCGCGCTAGAATGACGGCGCGTGGAAAAGAATCAGCTTTACTACGGCGACAACCTCACCGTCCTGCGCGAGCACATCAAGGACGAGTCCGTCGACCTGATCTACCTCGACCCTCCCTTCAACAGCCGCCAGGACTACAACGTGCTTTTCGCCGAGCGCGACGGCGCCCGCTCCGCCTCGCAGATCATGGCCTTCGAAGACACTTGGGAGTGGAACATGGACGCCGAGCGCGCCTACGAGGAAATCGTCGAACGTGGCGGCCGCGTCTCCGACGCCATGCGCGCCTTCCGCACCTTCCTCGGCCACAGCGACATGATGGCCTATCTCGCCATGATGGCGCCACGCCTGATCGAACTGCATCGCGTGCTGAAAGAGACAGGGTCGATTTATCTGCACTGCGATCCGACCGCGAGCCATTATCTGAAGATGCTCATGGATGCCGTGTTTACCCCGCAGTATTTCCGAAATGAAATCACTTGGAAGCGGAGTCACGCCCACAGCGACTCGAAGCAGGGTCGCAAGGCGTACGGAAATGTCGCCGACACTCTCCTGTACTACGCCAAGGGCGATGGATACGTGTTCAACACCGTCTTCGTGCCCTACGAACAGGCATACATTGACAAGTACTACCGATACCGCGATGCCGACGGCAGAAGATATTGGCTCGACAACCTTACCGGACCTGGGGGAGCGAGCAAGGGTAATCCTCTTTACGAAGTCATGGGGGTTTCCCGCTATTGGCGCTACAGCAAGGTCAAAATGTCCGAGCTTATAGCAGCAGGTCGCGTCGTCCAGAACAAGCCCGGCAACGTCCCTCAATACAAACGCTACCTCGATGAGATGCCCGGCGTTCCCCTCCAGAACATATGGGCGGACATTGATCCAATAAACATGATGGCGAAAGAGCGACTCGGCTATCCCACTCAAAAGCCGGAGGTCCTGCTCGAACGCGTCATCAGAGTCAGTTCGAATGACGGCGCTACGGTTCTCGACCCTTTCTGCGGCTGCGGTACCGCGATCTCTGTCGCGCAACGCCTGAACCGCCGCTGGATCGGCATCGACATCACCCATCTAGCGATCGGTCTCATCAAGACTCGCCTCGCCGACGCCTTCGGTGACAGCGTGAGAGAAACATACGAAGTGATTGGCGAGCCAGTGGATTTGCCCGGAGCGGAGAAACTGGCGGAAGAGGACAAATATCAATTTCAGTGGTGGGCGCTGAGTTTGGCTGGTGCGCGTCCGCTGGAAAAGAAAAAAGGGGCGGACCAAGGCATTGATGGCCGCCTCTATTTCCACGACGAAGCCAAGGGCGGCGAGACCAAGCAGATCATCTTTTCGGTGAAGGCCGGACACCTCATGGCCACGCATGTCCGCGATCTGCGCGGCGTCATCGAGCGCGAGAAGGCCGAAATCGGCGTACTGATTTCGATGGAGCTGCCGACCAAGCCGATGAAGAGGGAAGCCGCAGAGGCCGGGTTCTACCAACCGCCCGGTACGACAGACAAATTCCCACGCCTGCAAATCCTCAGCATCGCCGAATTGCTGGAAGGAAAGAAAGTCGACTACCCCCACTACGCCGCCGACGCCACATTCAAGAAAGCTCCCAAATCCCGCAAAGCCGCCGAGGAACAGATTCCGCTCGGCGGCGGCGAGATCGAAGAGCCATTCTGAGGGCCGGGCGGACCGGTGACCGCTCCTCGACGGCACATTCTGCTCCACGCTTAGAACGCACGCTATAATCAAAGCCATGGAAGCCAGCGAATTGCTCAAACACGCGCTGACCCTGTCCGATAAAGAGCGTGCCGAACTGGCCGCCACTTTGATCGACAGCCTCGATCCCACGGTCGATGCCGACACGGAAATCGCGTGGCAGGAGGAGATCGCGCGGCGCCTACGCGACGTTGAATCGGGCAAGGTCAAGACCATTCCGTGGGAAGAGGTTCGACGAAAGGGTCGCGCGATGCTCGATGGCAAGTAGACCGGTCGTCTTTCATCCCGACGCTGAACAGGAGTATTTGCTCTCTCTGGGTTGGTATCAGGAAAGAAGTTTGCCGGCGGCGCTTGACTTTGAGGCGGAGTTTTCCCGGGCAATTGCCAACATCCAGGAATCACCTGAGCGCTGGCCGAGTTATTTTGGCGTCTGCAGGAGATACGTCCTTCACCAGTTCCCTTCAGCGTTGTATTCCGCGTATTCCCCTCTCATGTTCTCGTTGTAGCCGTCGCCCATGGACATCGACGGCCCGGATATTGGAAGAAGCGGCTGGAGTGGAAAGGGCTGGAGCCTGCACGCGAACAGTAACAGCGCGGGTTTATACTCACTCTATGTCTGGGGCTCCACAACAAACGCTGCAGCACGATCGGCAGAAGACCTTTTACCTCGAAACCTTTGGCTGCCAGATGAACGTCCACGACTCCGAGAAAGTCGTCGGGACGCTGGTGCGGGAAGGGTATCGGCAGGTGGAAACGGTCGAGCAGGCTGACCTGATCCTGTACAACACCTGCTCCATCCGCGACAAGGCCGAGCAGAAGGTCTTCCATCGCCTGGCCGACTACAAGAAGCTGCAGGCCCAGGGCAAGAAGTTTGGCGTGCTGGGCTGCGTCGCCCAGCAGGAAGGTGAGAAGATTTTCGAGCGCGCCCCGCATGTGTCGCTGGTGTGCGGCTCGGCCTCGTATCGCAGGCTGCCGGAAATGCTGATGCATTTGGGGGGCACGGGCGACGGCGCTGCCCACCCAACGAAAACCGCCCTTCGACTTCGCTCCGGGCAGGCTACGGCTGGGGCACCCTCAGTCGAGGAGACTCGCGACCTTGGACTCGCGACTTTGGACTCGGGACTCGGGACTCGCAACTCGCAACTCGTCCGCATCACGGGCCTCGACGACCGCCAGACCGACCAGTGTTTCGAAACCGAATTCACCGCGCGCACCAATCCCCATCGCGGCTACATCACGATCATCGAAGGCTGCGACAAGTTCTGCGCCTACTGCGTCGTGCCCTTCACGCGCGGCAAGGAACGCAGCCGCACGTCGGAGTCGGTGCTCGCCGAGGCCCGCCAGATGGCCGATCTCGGCTACACCGAGATTCAGCTGCTCGGCCAGAATGTGAATTCATACAAGGATCCGAGCGGAGCAGGGAAGAAACGCTCCTTTGCGGAATTGCTGGCCGCCGTCGGAGAAGTGCCCGGCATCAAACGGGTGCGCTTCACCACGTCGCACCCCCGCGACTTCGGTCGGGACATCGTCGACGCCATCGACGCCGTGCCCGCCCTCTGCGATCACGTGCACTTACCGGTGCAAAGCGGTTCGAACCGCGTTCTGGACGCCATGCAGCGCCTGTATACCCGCGAGCAGTACCTGGAGCGCATCGCGTGGCTGAAGGCGGCAAAGCGGGAGATCAGCCTGACGACGGACGTGATCGTGGGTTTTCCTGGAGAGACCGAGGCCGATTTCGAAGAGACGCTGACCCTGCTGGAAGAAGTCGGCTACGACGGCGTCTTCTCGTTCAAATATTCGCCGCGCCCGAACACTCCCTCACTCACGCTGGACGACGCGATCCCCGATCAGGAGAAGGCACGCCGCCTCGAGGTGATGATGGCCCGGCAGCGCGAAATCCAGAGCATACGCAACCAGAATCACGTCGCCAAAGTCTTTGAAGTAATGGTTGAAGGCCGCAACCAGGCCCGCGCTCAGTGGATCGGCCGCACCACGCAAAACAAGACGCTGAATTTCACCGCTCCGGGCCCGGTCGCTCCCCCTCTGGGAAGTTACGTGCCGGTAGTCGTAACCCGCAGCTTTCCCAACTCTTTGCTGGGAGAAATGGTGGTATAAGAGGGCAAATGCTCGGAGGATCACGATGGAAGTAGAAATGACAATCCGCGCGCTCATGCTCGATCCGGTGACCAACTCGCCGATTGTGATTTTGAAAGACGTAGGGGGAGATACCGTCCTGCCGATCTGGGTGGGCGCATTCGAGGCGCAGGCCATTGCCCTGGAACTCGAGAAGGTGAGCACGCCGCGGCCCATGACTCATGACCTGATCAAGAACGTGCTGACCGGGCTGGAGACGCAGGTGCACAAGGTGGTGGTGACTGAGCTGCGCGAGGATACCTTTTACGCGGTGATCTGGCTGGAGCGCGGTGGTGAGGTGATCAGCATTGATTCGCGGCCGTCGGATGCTCTGGCGCTGGCGTTGCGGGTGGATTGCCCGATCTTTGTCGACGATCTGGTGCTGAAGAATTCGAAGATTGCAGCCGGCGCCTCGGACCGGCTCAGTGGCGACGAATTGAGGAAGTATCTTGAAGGCCTCAACGACGACGACTTAGGGAAGTACAAGATGTAGGGTTGGATCTGCGATCGGCTCTTTGGAGCCGGCGCGGCGATTCTCGCCGATCTCACTCAAAAGCTCTAACCACTGAGGGCACGGGGTTTCACAGGGGTAGGTCAAAGGGCGTCAGTTTCTTCGGTGATGTCGAACAGTGGAATTGACATCAATTGTTGGATATGTCATCATCTTGTTGATATGAGGACAACTCTCAACCTTGATGATGATGTTCTCCAAGTCCTGAAGGAATACGCCGAGAATCGATCGGTAGCCCTTGGCAAGGCGGCATCGGAACTGGTGCGCCGGGGGTTAGAGGCGCCGGTTCAGATGCGGATGGTTAACGGCTTCTGTACCGTCGTTCTCCCGCCCACAGACTCCCCGAAGATTCCATCCGAGAAAGTCAAGCAGTTGCTTGAGGACGAGATCTAGTGGGGATTTTCCTGCTGGATGCCAATGTGCTGGTCGCGCTGGCATGGCCCGAGCACCAGGCGCACGAGCGAGTGGGCCGCTGGTTTGCGCGTCACTCGCGGTCCGGATGGGCGACGTGCCCCTTCACGCAGTCCGCGCTGGTAAGAGTTCTGTCGAATCCGGCGTTTTCGCCCCGCGCTCTCACGCCCCCCAACGCCCTCCATGTCCTCGAAGCCAACGTGAAACTTCCGGGCCACCACTTTTTTCCGGACGCTATCACCTTGATCGAAGCCGTTCGGCGGGTCGACCGACGCCTCACCGGGCACGGCCAAGTCACCGACGCATACCTGTTGGGATTGGCGATCCATCATCGGAGCCGGTTGGCGACTTTAGATGAGGGAATCGGGGCTTGGGGACCGGAAAATGCAGTCGAGGTTATTGCATAGGGGATATATGGAATTGCGAGTTTACATAATACCTGTTATCGGACGTTGATAGTACGGGTCGATGGGCCTGAGAGCCTAATCCTCCTTAGCTCCGCGTTAGCTCGTCCTTCGCTAGAACGTAGATCGCCCAAGGGGCTATTTCCCTTTCGCTGACCCAGTTGTACGCATCATCGTCCCCGGCCAGCGGTTCATACTTGGATAACTGCTGCAAAGCGGCCTCGCGAAACACCTCAACGTACGACTCGTGCGTCCAGAGTATGTCTTCGACGGGACGACGGTCGGCATGGTCGAGCACGATGATGCGGACCGTATCGCCGCTGCGCGCTGACCGGTTCTGGGGAAAATCCCTGGTGGAAAACGAAGCCCACTCATGAGTGTAGATTTCGGGGCGGGAGACGACGTGCACGATCCGGCCTGTGGGCTTGAGCAAGGAAGACAAGTCGCGGAAGATGCGCTTCTTGGTTTCGGTTTTGCGACCGGCAATGTTGTCGAACGTAAACATGGACAAGACCAGGTCGAAGGCGCCTTGATCGAGGCTGGAGAGATCGTCTCCGGGAATCAGGCGGTAGTCGCCTTGGGGATCGATCTCACGGGCCTTCCGCAGCATGTCTTCCGAGATATCGACGCCGATTGCGTCAAATCCGAACTGGCGGAGAAAGCGCGTGGAGCGGCCCGTGCCACAGCCGAAGTCCACGGCCTTGGTACCCTGAACGTGCTGTCGCAGAATTTCCGGCAGGTCGCGGTAGGCGAGATGGTAAGTATTCTTGAACTCGAGAGTGGCGTAGGCATCGGCTCGGGTGCCGTCCTGGTAGCAGTTGGAGAAGAAGTCCATATCCGGTCGACTAATTCTGACCAGCGCAGGGGCAACGCGAAAGGTCCATTGCAGGGGTGGACCGATCGCGGCTTCGGCGTTGGTTTACCGGCCGCGCTCGCGCTCCCAGTCGTGAGAGGCTGGAACTGGGCTGGCAGCTTCATGGCTGGGACTTGTCCGAGGCACGCTCAGAGTGTATTTCAGCAGGCAGAACAGGGCGCGGAATCCGTCGCGCCATCCGATCTTCTTCCCTTCCTCGTAGGTGCGCCCCCAATAGCTGATACCTACCTCGTAGACTCGCAGTCCGCGCTTGGCGATCTTGACGGTAATCTCCGGCTCGAAGCCGAAGCGGTCTTCTTCGATCGGAATCGACTGGATGATCTCGCGACGGAAAACCTTGTAGCAGGTTTCCATGTCGCTCATATTCAGGTTGGTCAGCGCGTTCGAGAGGAGGGTCAGAGCCCAGTTGCCGACCGAGTGCCAGTAATACAGCACGCGATGCGGGCCGGCGCCCAGGAAGCGCGATCCGTAAACCACGTCGGCCTTGCCCTCAAGGAGCGGCCGGAGGAGAACGGAATAGTCGGCCGGGTCGTACTCCAGGTCAGCGTCCTGGATGATCACGAAGTCACCCGTCGATTCCTGAATGCCCCGGCGCAGGGCTGCGCCCTTGCCCATGTTCCTGGGCTGCAGCACGACTCGCATCTCGGAATGAACGGTTTGTAGCTCGGCGAGGATCTCGCGGGAACGGTCCGTGGAGCCATCGTCGACGCAGATCAGCTCAATCTCCAAAGGCACGGCGAGGACGCGGGCGATCACCTCGCGCAGGGTTGCCTGTTCGTTGTAGACGGGCATGACGACGGACAGCTTCATGGCTATAGTCACAGTAAAACCGAAGGAAATGGTGAGTCAAGGCGGAGGGGGCGTCGGGGAGCGGAGATTTGTCCGAATCAGGACAGGTCGGCAGTAAGGGCTGGCGGATGCGCAAAAAGAGCTGAGGTAGGGAGGGAGCATCGGTCACGAAAAAGAGCGACCCTCAGGGGCTAAAGCCCTGACTTTTTTAGCCTCTACTCGGCATGGCTGAAGCCATGCCCTTCCCGGTTTGTTTTTTCCACGGATCAAGAGCGGCGGACATGGGCCCGCCCCCTCCTGGGTTTGGAGTCGAAATCCCCACCCTACGAAAACCGCGTAGGGTCGGGCACCCTCGGCCTTCCGGCTTCGTCGAGCACGTCAAAAGCGGCGGACAGAAGTGTCCGCCCCACATGAGAGGACGATTGCGGGGTGGAACAGCGTGCCGGCGATGCGGGTGGCGATGGCGAGCAGGTCCCTTTGTCCGTAAAACACCTTGACCTGGCGGGCGCGGGACGTGTCGGGGAGGTTGACGGTGCGGCCGCAGCGAATGCGGGCCGCCGTCAACTCGTCGGCGGTGACGGAAGGGAGATCGGGCAGCAGTTTTCGGGGATGGATGAAGAGCGAATCTAGTGTTTCAGGCGTCCCATTCGACAGGCTCAGGGCAGTCCCTACGGGCCGCGCGTCGTTTGGTTCGGGCTTTCCCGCCAGTGGAACTGGCGGGCTATTATCAATAGTCCCTACGGGACTCGCGCTGGCGTTGCTCTCTCGCACGTCGGGTGCTCGATCGCTCTTACCTTCCTGCGGCGACTTAGGGGTTCCGCTTCCCTTTCCGTGCGGGAAAGCGAAGCTCGGATCGGGATGACAGCAATTTGTAAGCTCCTCGAGCGTGTGGGCATCGGCGAGGGTGAATTCGGCGACTTCGGTGCGGCGCAGGGAACCAAGATGGGCGCCGCAACCCAGACGCTGTCCCATGTCGTGCGCTACGGAGCGCAGGTACGTCCCGGAGGCGACGCGGGCGCGAAAGCGAGCGCAGTTCCCTTCCACTTCCAGGATCTCAAATTCCTTGATCTCGACCTGCACCGGCTGGAGGGCCACTTCTTTCTGCTTGCGGGCCAGCTTGTAGGCTGGAACCCCGTGAATCTTCTTGGCGGAAAATGGGGGCGGAGTCTGGCCAATCACTCCGCGGAACTGGGCGGCGAGAGCCTCGATTTCATCGGCCTGGAGACGAACGTCCTGGGGTGTGCCGACCGCTTCGCCCTCGGCGTCGTAGGTATCGGTGGCGAAGCCGAAGCGGATCGTGCCTTCGTAGGTTTTCTCGGCTTTGGTGTAGAACTGAGCGAGACGAGTAAGGTTGCCGATGACCAAGGGCAGGACGCCGGTTGCCATGGGATCGAGCGTACCGAGATGGCCGACGGAGCGCTGGCCGAGGATGCGGCGGGCGCGGTTGACCACATCATGGGAGGTTAGTCCAGCCGGTTTGTCGATGATGAGGACGGCGTTCATGAGAGGATTGTGGAATTGGGGAATTGGGGAATTGAGTGATTGGGAAATTGAGATCGAGACTGCCCTACAAATTGGCCTTCCAATTCCTCAATTACTCAATTTCCCACTTTCTCAATTCCCCCAATCTGCTAGGCTAACAAATCCGCCATGCTCCCGCTCAAAGACGACCAGCCGCGCTACAGCACTCCGTATGTGAACTACTTCCTGATCGGCCTGAATGTGCTGATCTACTTGTTTCAATGGCTTCAGCTGGTGCAAGATCCGCAAGGGGCCATGCAATTCGCTCGCTCCTATGGCGAGGTGCCGGCGCATCTGGCGGCGTTTCTGGCGGGGTCGCATCGTTACACCTTGCAACAGGTAACGCTTCCCTTTTTCACTTCCATGTTCCTGCATGCGGGCTGGACCCACGTGCTGGGCAACATGTGGTTTTTGTATATTTTTGGCGACAACGTGGAAGACTATCTCGGCCATTTCCAGTACCTGGTGTTTTATCTGCTGTCGGGACTGCTGGCGATGGCGACGCAGGTGACGATTTATCTGCATTCCGATGTTCCGACGGTGGGGGCTAGCGGGGCGATCGCCGGGGTGCTGGGGGCGTACTTTCTACTGTATCCGCGGGCGCGCGTGCTGACCTGGTTTTTCGTCTTTGTGCTTTATCTTCCGGCGTGGATTGTGCTGGGGGAGTGGTTCGTGCTGCAGTTTCTGGCCGGGGCGTCGACGCTCACGACCATCGGCACGGGCCGTGATGTCGGTGGCGTTGCCGTGTGGGCGCACGTGGGTGGGTTCATTGCCGGCATGGTGATGATCAAGATCTTTCCCGAGCGGGCGAGACGGTCGCCTTATGCGTACCGATAGGGATCTCACGAGTTCGAAGTCAGAATTCCCACCCTACGAAAATCGCGTAGGGTGGGGCACCCTCGACATTCTTGGCCAGTGATTACTTCCTGGGGCGCGATTCCGGGGGCACCAGGCCGGCTAGGCGGTAGTAGACCACGAGCTGGCCGTAGTGCTCACCGCAGTGCTCGATGAATCCATAGGCCAAGTCGTATACGCGCATTTGCTGATGGGCGAAGGGATCGACGACCAGCTCGTTCATTCCTTTGTCGCCTCTGGCGCTGATGGCGGCTGCTCCGTCAGCAAAGGACTTCTTCACAAAGGAGACCAGATCGGCGCGAGTCTTGAATTGATCGCGCTTGGGATTCTCGTCGACCTTGTCTTTGTTGCCCGTAACCGTGTTGGTGAAGTAGTAGTTGGCTCCGGCGGCGTGGAGCAGTTGCTCGGCAAAGCTGCGCTGGGCGGGAGTCGGCTTCATGTCGAACTTGTCTTCGGGAAAATCCTGGGCCATGTCGATGAGCTTGCGGCCGATGTCGTTCCAGCTGTCGAGCACGACTTTGGACGGACTGTCGGCAGGTTTGACGGCAGTGTCTTTCTTCATGGCGTCCTGCGCGCGGGCCGGCAGGCTGAGAGCAGCGGCAAGAATGGCTGCGGCTACGAGGGAAACTTTCATCATTGAAATCCTCCTGGGATTGGCGGTCGCCATTGTACTCGGACTGGTCGCGGGAGGAAAGGTGAGCGCAGTGTAACGGGAACGAACAATCTCACTCTATACAATCGCACTCTATTTACTGGCTGGGCGGGGTCGCGGAGCTACAGCTTGTTCAGGAAGTTTGCGATTTCGGGGTCGGTCCAGTCGACCGCGCCGATGAACTTGCGGCGCATCACGCCGTTGCGATCGATGATGTAGGTCTCGGGCCAGCCGTGGGTGCCGTAGAGAGTGGCGGTCTTTTGATCGGGATCGCGCACGGTGAGCAGGTTGGCGGCGTGCTCCCTGATGAAGCGGTGATAGGCGTTGTCATCGACGTCAATGCTGACGGCGAGCACCGTGATGCCCTTGGCTTTCATGCGGCGCTGCATTTCGACCAGCGAGGGCATTTCTTCAATGCACGGCGGGCACCAGGTGGCCCAGAAATTCAAAACCACGACTTGTCCGCGATACTGGGTGAGCGTGACCTTGGTATCTGCGTCTTGCACCGTGAAGTCGGGGGCGATGGAGCCGATGCGCGGCGGGCGCGTACCGCTGTAACAGGCGGATAAAGAGAGCAGCAGAATGAAAACGCTTACGAAGCGGGCGATGCGACTCACCCAGCTATAATAATGGATTCGGCGAATGGCGGCGACTCAGACAGAAACGGGGCAGGGCGCGGCGGCGGCGCTGGTGGTTTCGGTGATTGTGCCGGCGCGGAATGAGGAAGTCTGCCTGGGCTCATGCCTGGAGTCGCTGGTTTCGCAGACTGGAGTTGCGTTTGAGATTGTCGTGGTCGATGACTACTCGACGGATCGTACCCGCGAGATTGCCGCATCGTTTCCTGGCGTGCGGGTGATTGAAGCGGGGCCACTGCCTGACGGGTGGACGGGTAAGAACAACGCGGTTACGGCGGGCGCGCGGGCAGCGCGGGGAGAGTGGCTGCTGTTCACCGACGCGGATACGGTGCACTTGCCGGGATCGCTGGCGCGGGCGGTGGCTGAGGCCCGGGAGTGCGGCGTGGATCTGCTGTCGTATTCGCCGAAGCAGATTGCAGGGAGCTTTTGGGAGATGGCGACACTGCCGGTCATTTTTGCGGAGCTGGCACGGCAGTATCCGCCGAAGAAAGTGAGCGATCCGGCGTCGCCGATTGCGGCAGCGAATGGGCAGTACATTCTGATCCGCCGGGAGGTTTATGAGGCGGTCGGCGGGCACGCCGCGATTGCGGGAGAGATCCTGGAGGATGTGGCGCTGGCGCGGGCGGTGAAGCGCTCGGGGCGGAGGATTCGGTTTCGCTATGCGCACGATGCCGTACGGACACGAATGTACCGCAGCTTCCGAGGGCTACGAGAGGGGTGGACGAAGAACCTCGCGCTGCTGTTTCCAAATCCGGGCGAGCTGGCTACTCAGGAATTTGTTGTGTTCGTTGCCACTGTCGGAACGGGCTGGGCGATGCTACGGTTGCTTCTGGCAGGCAAGCTTCATCTGCTCTTTACGATGAGCCCGGCCGTACTGAGCGGTGCCAGCTTCCTGTATATGGTTTTGTACTTGTTCTCCATTCTGCGCAGGGCTCATTCGCCATGGAGGTCGAATTTGCTCGCGCTGTTTGGTCTCCCCATGTTTGCGTACCTGTTGCTGCGGTCGAAAAGAGCGCACGCGAAGGGCAAAGTAGGTTGGAAAGGCCGGACGTATTCGGACAGGCACAGCGCACTGGCCACTGACCACTGACTACCGGCAACTGATTTCTATGGTTTATCTCACGCGCAAGGCGGAATTTTCCGCATCGCACTACTACCACAATCCGGAGTTCACGCCGGAGGAGAACCGCCGCGTCTTCGGCAAGTGCAACAATCCCCACGGTCACGGACACAACTACACACTCGAAGTGACGGTGAAGGGCGAGGTTGATCCGCGCTCCGGATTCGTGGTCGATCTCAAGCAGTTGAAGGAAGTTATGCATGGCGAAGTGCTGGAAGCGATGGATCATCGCTTTTTGAATAAAGAAGTGCCGGAGTTTTTTACGCGCATCCCGACCACGGAAAATCTGGCCATCGCAATCTGGCAGCGGCTGGAAACCAAGCTGCAACAGGCGCGGCTGCACCGGGTGCGCGTGTATGAGACGGCGGATCTGTTCGTCGATTTCTACGGCGAGGCGTAAACCTGGTTTCGGAGTTGGCGGTCGAGAGTTTCCAAGTTTCAGAAGTTTTCGAATTTCAGAACATGAAAGCTCATCTCACGCGGCGTTATCGGTTTTCGGCCTCGCACCGGCTGAATAATGCGGAGATGTCTGCCGAGGAAAACCGAGCCACTTATGGCAAGTGCAACAACCCTCACGGTCACGGGCACAACTACGCGCTCGAGGTTACGGTGAGCGGTCCGGTCGATGATCGCAGCGGAATGGTGTGCAATCTGGGGGATCTCGACGGCTTTGTCGAGCGGGCAGTAGTCGCGCGCTACGACCTAGAGAATCTGAACACGCTCGAGGAATTCGCACAGGCCGTTCCGACGACTGAAAATCTCTGCATCGAGATCTTCGAAATATTGCAGCGCGGCTTTCACCTGGCGCATCTGGAACGGGTGAGACTCGAAGAGACCATGATGAATTCGTTCGAGTACGCCGGAGGAAATGAGCTGCGAAAATAGTGTTAAGCGTCCGCGGACCTCAGGGGCTAAAGCCCGCGTGTTTGTTGGCCCCGGGCGGCACCCTTCGGCGCGCTCCGCTCGCTCAGGGCAAGCTAAGAACTGAAGCCGTGCCCTTCCCAAGAACGATATGAGTTAGCTTGAGAGCTAGTTACCGACTGAACCGAATAGGACGAACCATGAAACCAGCAACGGAAGCAGCCACGCTCACCAGCGCCAGCTATGAAGATCTGGTGCGCGAAATGCTGATACGGCTCGGGGAAGATCCGGAGCGAGAAGGCCTGGCGGCAACGCCCAAGCGGGTGCGCAAGGCCATGCAATACCTCACGCGCGGCTACCAGGAAGATCCGGAAGCGCTGCTCAAGGGCGCGCTGTTCACGGTGAGCTACGACGAGATGGTCATCGTCAAGGATGTGGAGATGTTCAGCCTGTGCGAGCATCACTTGCTTCCTTTCTTCGGCAAGGTGCACGTGGCCTACATTCCGAACGGGCGGGTGATCGGGCTGAGCAAGATTCCGCGCCTGATCGAACTCTTTTCGCGGCGCCTGCAAATTCAGGAGCGTCTGACAACGCAGATCGCGGAGACGATTCAGAAGGTGATTGAACCGCAAGGAGTGGGCGTGGTGATTGAAGCGCGCCACCTGTGCATGATGATGCGTGGGGTTGAGAAGCAGCATTCGGCAGCGGTAACGTCGTCGATGCTGGGATGCTTCCGAAACGAAGAGGAGACGCGGTCGGAATTCCTGTCGCTGATCCGGCAGCGGCCGAACGGGGTCTGACAACCAGGAATTTGACGCAGTGATTTGAAAAAGCGATCATGGGCAGCGTCCATGATCGCTTCCGTTTTTATCGGGACCAGCGTTGACGGCTTCATTGCCCGGCCCAACGGCGATCTCGACTTCCTTCCCGCCGACGGCGGCGAACCCCACGGCTACCATGAGTTCGTCGCCAGCGTGGATGCAATCGTCATCGGGCGCGGAACTTTTGAGACCGTCCTGGCCTTTCCTTCCTGGCCATACGGAAATAAACAGGTCATAGTTCTCAGCAGCCGCCGGCTTGATTTGTCAATGGTCCGCGGCGGCGTGGTGGAACAGATGGGCGGGTCTCCGACAGAGATCGTGGCAAAACTCAGTACGCGCGGCTTTCGGCATCTGTACGTCGACGGCGGAATCACCATTCAGCGGTTTCTGCGCGAAGGCCTGATCCAGCGACTGACCATCACTCGCGTTCCGGTCCTGATTGGCAGCGGAATTCCGCTATTCGCCGCGCTGCCGCACGACGTTCGCTTGCGACACATTCAAACACAACGCTATGCGAGCGGGCTGGTTAAGACCGAGTACGAAGTGATCTCCTGAAGATGCCCACGCGCCGCTCCAGCTCGAATGTGCGTCTCATGCCTCTCAAGGGAAAGGTTGCGATGGTGACCGGCGCCACGCGCGGGATCGGACTGGCGGTTGCCCGTGCTCTGGCCCAGGAGCGCTGCGACCTGATCCTGACTGGACGGAACGAGGCTGCACTGAAGCGGGTGGGCGTGGAGTTCAGACGCGCGCGAATTCACGTCCTGCTTCACCCCTGCGACGTGCGCGATCCGCATTCCGTTGACGATCTCTTCCGTTCGGTGCGGAGCGAGTTCAGGCGCCTCGACATTTTGATCAACAATGCCGGGATTGCACATCCCAATCTGCCGGTGGAGAAGCTTCCCTTCCCCGTCTGGAAGGATGTGCTCGAAACCAATCTCGACGGCATGTTTCTGGTTACGCAGGCGGCGTTGGTCATGATGAAGCGCGGCGGAACGATTGTGAACAACCTGTCGATTGCCGCCAATCGTGTGTTTGCCGGATTGGCGGCGTACAACGCGTCGAAACACGGCGCACTCGGCCTGACTAACACCTTGCGCGAGGAGTTGCGGCCGAAGGGGATTCGCGTGATTGGACTTCTGCCGGGAGCTACCGACACGGACATTTGGAAAACCCTGTGGCCGGGAGCGCCGCGGCGGAAGATGATGGCGGCGGAGACGGTGGCGGAGGCGGTGGTGCAGGCTATTTTGCTTCCCGAGAATGCCACGGTGGAGACTCTGGAGATTTTGCCGACGGCGGGGACGTTGTGATCGATAGCGCAGACCCCAGGGGCTAAAGCCCAACGTCATCGGACCTCAACGCGGCCCTGAAGGGCCGCTCTTCCACATGATTGCCCTACAGCTTGATCTTGCGCAGGCGCAGCGCGTTGGTGATCACAGAGACCGAGCTGAAGCTCATGGCTGCGGCGGCGAAGATAGGGCTTAACAGCAGGCCAGAGAACGGGTAGAGCGCGCCCGCGGCGATGGGTACGCCGATCGCGTTGTAGATGAAGGCGAAGAACAGATTTTGCCGGATATTGCGCATGGTGGCCTGGCTGAGCTTGCGGGCGCGGACGATTCCGGTCAGGTCACCTTTCACCAGCGTGATCCCGCCGCTTTCCATGGCAACGTCGGTGCCGGTGCCCATGGCGATGCCGACGTCGGCCTGGGCGAGCGCGGGGGCGTCGTTGATGCCGTCGCCGGCCATAGCGACGACTCTTCCCTGCCCTTGCAGCTTGCGGACGACCTCGGATTTGCCCTCAGGAAGAACTTCGGCTTCGAATTCGTCAATGCCGAGCGACTGCGCGATCTTCTCGGCAGTTGGCCGCTGATCGCCAGTCAGCATCACGACACGCACACCACTTTTGCGCAGGCTCTGAATCGCATCGGGAGTGGAGGGCTTGATTCGGTCAGCAACCGAAATGTTTCCTGCATACTTGCCATCGATTGCGACGAGAACACTCGCTCCTCCCGGGACGTTGCCCAGGAGAACGCCCGACCCCGGCTGGAGAGCGCCAAGCTCGATCAGGAATGGAATGCTGCCAACGGCAACGCGCTTGCCATCCACCAATCCCTGAATACCTTTGCCGGCGGAGTAGGTGAAATCTGTCGGTTGAGAGAGCTTCAAATTGCGAGCAAGCGCTCCCTGCACGATGGCCGCGCCCAGCGGATGTTCGCTGGCTTGTTCCAAGCTCGCTGCCAGGCGAAGCATCTCGTTGGCTTCGTTGGGGGCTACCGCGCCGAAGCTGGCGAGCGTGGGCTTCCCTTCCGTCAGCGTGCCGGTTTTGTCGACGACGAGGGTATCGACTTTTTCGAGAATCTCCAGCGCTTCAGCGTTCTTGATCAGTACGCCGGCGTGAGCGCCGCGACCGGTGCCAACCATGATCGCCATCGGCGTGGCGAGCCCGAGAGCGCAGGGGCAGGCGATGATCAGGACAGCGACGGCGTTGACTAGCGCGTGAGCGAGGCGCGGCTGCGGACCTAGCAGAAACCATGCCGCGAATGTGACGACGGCCACGGCCACGACCGCAGGCACAAACCAGGCGGAGACGCGATCGGCGAGGCGCTGGATGGGAGCGCGGCTGCGTTGGGCTTGCCCAACGAGCTGCACGATGCGGGCAAGGAGCGTTTCTGAGCCGACGCGTTCGGCGCGCATGATGAAGGAGCCAGTCCCGTTCATGGTCGCTCCGATGACTTTCGCGGCGGCTTCCTTCTCCACCGGAATCGATTCGCCGGTGATCATCGATTCATCGACGGAACTCCGGCCTTCGAGCACTATGCCGTCTACCGGGATCTTTTCTCCGGGACGCACACGCAGGCGGTCGCCGGGCTTGACCTGTTCCAGCGGGACGTCGCTTTCTATAACCTCGCCCGCACTATTCGTCGTGAGCAGTCGGGCAGACTTGGGGCTGAGATCCAGCAGGGCGCGGATGGCGGCGCTGGTGCGGCTGCGGGCGCGCAGTTCCATGACCTGGCCGAGCAGAACGAGGGTGGTGATGGCGGCTGCGGCTTCGAAGTAGACGTCGGGATAGCCGCCCGTCATGCGCAACGACTGAGGGAAAATCTGCGGAGCGAAGGTGGCGACAAGACTGTAGATGTAGGCAACGCCTGTGCCGAGGCCGATCAGCGTGAACATGTTGGGGCTGCGGTTGACCAGGGACGTCCAAAAGCGCTGGAAGAAGGGCAGGCCGCACCAGAGAACGACAGGAGTGGCGAGGACGAGTTCGAGCCAGGGAACGTCGATGCGAATGCCGCTGATATCGAGATCGATGGTCAACTTGTAGCCCAGCATGCTTCCCATGGCGATTGCGAGCAGCGGTGCGGTCAGTGCGACCCCGACCCAGAAACGGCGGGTCATATCGCGGAGTTCGGGATTTTCTTCGGCGGCGGCGCTGACCGTGCGCGGCTCGAGCGCCATGCCACAGATGGGGCACGATCCGGGCTCCGATCTGACGATCTCGGGATGCATGGGGCAGGTGTATTCGGTGCGAGTTGCGCCCACGGGCACTTCGGGCTCCAGGGCCATGCCGCAGGACGGGCATGCTCCGGGCTTCGATTCGCGCACTTCGGGGCACATGGGGCAAACGTAGGAGCGGCCGTCGGTCGTTGGTCGTCGGTCGTTGGTATGCGAACTGGGAGCCGCCACCGGCATGCCAAGCGTCACGGGGCCAGCCGAAGCCTTATTCAGAAAAGCTGCCGGATTGGCTTTGAACTTTTCGACACAGCCGGCGCAGCAGAAGTAGTACGTCTTGCCCGCATGCTCGTAGACATGCTTGGCCGTGGTCGGATTAACGCTCATCCCGCAGACGGGATCGCGCTCGAGCGCCGGAGCTGGGTTGGCCGTCACGGAGAGGTCTGTCAGAAGTGTCCGAAAAAAGAATACCCGATACAAGATGTAACGGGTATGGCGGACGATTCAACGTCGACTAGGGCTTCGGCCGCGCGACACTCGAAGACGATTGGGCCACCAGGTATTGGCCCTCAATGGGAGTGATTGGTTCAAGGTTGAGGGAAAAGTTCGCTGCGCCCCCCGGGCCGGCGAACTCGGTGATGCGGGCACGGAAATAGTAGGTCTTGTCGGGCTCGGCCGTGAAGCTCGTGAAGGCCGCCTCGCTGGAAAGTCGCTTCCAGTGGGATTGCCAGTTAGTGCAGAGATTGTGCTCGCCCGGATCGACGGAGAAGTACATGTAGGAGTTGTCTTTGTCGGCTCCCGCCCACTTGCCGTCAACACCCACGCGCAAGGTTGGTCGGCCCAATTCACCCACCACCTTCTCGAATACCTCTACGACATAGACCAAACCCTTGCCTGCCTCGGGCTGTGGAAGGGCGGCGCCTTTGGCAGTTTGGGTCTCGAATTGGACATTTTTCGGCCCGCACGCTGCCTGCGGCACTGGGGGCGTTTGGACTTGAGCAAAGGCACAGCTTGCGAACAGAATTGCGACGAGCGTGGCTTTCATACTTGTCTCCTCCCAATAACGTCTGCGTCGCCAGGGTTGGGGCGACTCCTGCGGTCCTTCGAACATCCGCCGGATCGGGCTTCCATCCCTGGGCACAGGGAAACCAGCGAACTTCGCCTATTCTACGGGATGCTGTGTGCCAGAGTTTGAGTTGCGTCAAGCGAGGCCGTGGGCATATCTCTGCGGATTACTTTATGATCTGGATTGGGCCGATGGTGCGGCTGAGGGTAAGCTTTCTACGCGAGGTTTGAACGAATGACTTATCTCGAAGTGCTTTTTAACTACGGCGCCATTCCAGGCGAGAACGAACTGCGCGCCATCGACGGCATGCGGGAGGTGTATGGCATCCGGCGGGTGCAGTTCAATGCCAGGGAACACACGGTGCGAGTCGAGTATGACGCGTCGCGGCTCAAGCAGGATGCGGTGGCAAAGTTGCTGCGGCAGGCTGGCATTGATGTGCGGGAAACGGTGGCGCTGGCCTGAGTGGGTTTCGCTCAGATGGCGAGGATTGGGTCGTGCCCGGGCGGGGCCGACGCTCGGTCGCCGTACCGTAAATCGCGATGCCCCTAAAAAGCGCAAAGGCCGGAGTCGCGGGGGACTCACGGCCGACGGTGACGAGGGGAGCGGGGAGGGCTACAAGATTAAGCAAGGGGCGCTCAAGAAAACCTCTGGCCGAAGTTATTCTCTAGAGCGCCCCGTTGCGCGCCACTTCGTCTGGCATGGTTAGAGCATCTGATATGCCGTCCGCAAACCATTCAAAACAAACGCCAGGCAGTTTTTCGACACGGTAGGAATTGCCTTGCCCTGAGAAAGATTTACTTCGGACACGGCAAGGCACGAGCAGGACCACAGGACCTGTTGAAAAGCCCCGTGGGGCAAGGCTTTTGCGGCGGATTTCCGCTTGCGGGACCGGCGCGGCGAAGCCATCGTGTTCTACATCCAAGGTCCATCGAACGCATCCCATCGGACGCACCGTGTACGAGCCGCGTTTTCGGCTGCGCGATCTTTCCGTTATAATCGGGATGCTTCTTCCTGCCAACCCAGTCCGCGCCCTTAGCTCAGTTGGATAGAGCGTCTGGCTACGAACCAGAAGGTCGGGAGTTCGAATCTCTCAGGGCGCACCATTTTCAATCACTTGCGGACAAGACGGTTTTCCCATCTGCCCCACTGTAGTGGAAACTGTAGCGGCTCGGGCCGTTCCAAGCGTCGTCCCCTCACTTTGCATCCTTCGCCAGATCAGCGCAGAGCGCTTTCAGAAAACCACGGAACTCGGCCTTCATGTCAGCAAGGGTTCCTGGCCCATACGTGCCAGTGGGGAAATGCAATCGAAAAAACGATTCGGTAGTGTTCTAAATTGAAATTCCTACTTCCACTGCCAGTAGAGCTTCCCGTTGCTCGCCTTACGGGTATAGAGCGGGAAAATCTTCTCCTGCGACAGGTAGATGAAAGGAAGGCGATAGTGGACAATCACGGCAATATCAGCGTACACGAGCCCCCCTTCGTCCGCAGCTCGCGCAATGTCGTCAAGCGCAATCGTGAAGTGGTCGTCAATCTTCATGTCGCGGTCCTGAAGTTGGCGTCTATGCAACCTACCGTAGGTTCTCGCAGGATCGGGAAATTCGGAAATTCTGGTGCAGAACACGGAGCGCCCTGGGTACAAATCTCACGGCCTCCCATGTCCACACCGACTGAACGGAGTGGAATAGACCCTGTATTGGTAACTGTTACGAGGGCTGAAAATGCATTTTCGGGGTCAGGCGGATCAGAAATGGTCACGTTTACGCGGGGCAAAAGCCACAAGAACCCAGCGCAAACGCCAGGGATTCCTATTAGAAAGATTAGGACTTTCACAAGCCTGCGGCGCAGAGGCGGTTTCGTGGATGCGGTCTTTTCTAGTTGCCGCTCTACTGCTCTGCGGATTGTACGGTTCAGCCTTGTGGCTCTTGTCATCCAGCCTCACTCGTGCGGAGCAGCGTCGCGACTGCGCAGTCAAGTCCTCGCGATTGGCCGCTACCGCAGGCCCTCGCCTTCTTTCGTCCAAGACACGCTCACTTTTTGGCGGCCAGAATCTCTACCGAACCCGGCATCACGCGCCCCTCGCAGCGGAAATATCTGCCGTCATCATCGTAAGCGATCTGGTAGCCACCTACGGTGACATCCGACTGGTGATTCCACTGTGAGTAGTACCCCTTTTGACTGAGCTTCTGCTGGAGTGCGAATACGTCCGAGGCTCCGGGGCTCCCTATCTTTGGGACGCCCATCTCATCCCTAGGAGGACTCGGAAGGAGCTTATAAAAACCCTTACTTGTGATCCACTGAATCCGTCCACCGACAGCAAGAGTGAACTCGCGTCCCTCGCGAAGTATTTCGCCGATATTTGCCAGTGGAATAGTTATCTGGTGATCGGAGCTTGTCTTTTGCACCTTCATTTCCAGCCCAGACAATTCGATTATGTTGAACCGATTGTCACTGTCTGGACCGATTAAGGGCTCGATCCGAAGTTCGGCTCCTCTCGAGAACGCATCCCGGAGAAGCTGGAACTTTGGGTCGGCGTTAACCTGTTCTGTTGAAGTTGATCGCTCCGATTTCGAGCTTTGCGTTTCGGCGGGAAGTCGATGCGATTTTAGATCGCGAATGAGGCGGTCGAGCGACGACTGAAATGAAGCCTCATCCTTCCAATTGCAAAAGTTTCCGATATGCCGCACGCGGCGAATTTCAGCAGCCCATGCGCGCTGAGAATCCATCACCGCATCGTCAAGCCGGATTGGGAATAGCACTGCCCGGCTCTGACATCGCTCCTTCTCAAAAGCCGCTTGCACTTCGCGCTCAACCCACGGACTATTGACGGAGTTCTCTGAAAGAATTACGAGAAGTTTGTCGTAGGCGCGGATGGCTGTCTCTATTTCCTCTTGGAACCTGTCGCCGATTTTAAGGTCTTCGCTGTCTTTCCAGCATCTCACGTTCCGCGCTTGCAACCTCGCGTGCAACTGAGTGGCAAACTCGCTGTCTTTGCTGGAATAGCTGATAAAGCAGGAATAGAACTCTTCCTTCCGTGCCGCGATTGATTTTGAAAAGGCAATGAAATCGTCAGGCACACCGCAGCCGCGAAGAAAAGCTTCCGGGATTTGTCCCTTGGAACGATAAACGGTATCAATGCCGATTGTTGATGGGCGGGAATGGTGAACGGCCTCCAATCCCTCCACCTCCCGAAGATCGCAGTCGGAGAACTCAGCGTCACCGAGAGTTGCGGCGTTAATTTTGGCTCCGACGAGGATCGCTCCACGAAAACTTGTGCCCAGTAGACCAGCTTCTCGGAAGTCGGCCCAGACGCAATCCGCTCGATTCAGCCTCGCCATTATCAGATTCGAACCACGAAGATCGCAGCCGCCGAGCGAGGCCGAAGTAAGGTCGGCTTCGACTAGACTCGCTTCATTGAGCAGCGCCTTCGCAAGCGTAGCGAAGCGAAGATCAGCGTGAGTTAGGTTCGCTTTACGAAGGTCCGCGTTAAACAGGCTCACCCTATAGAGGTTTGCATTCTCAAGGTCGGCATTTCGGAGGTCTGCGCCGTCCAGAATCGCATCAGGGAGACTGGCACCGCTCAAATCGGGAACCCCTTCTTGCTGCTGCTCCCGCCACTTGTTCCAGGCGTCAACGCCCGCCAACAGCTTCGCAACATGTTCAGGATTCGCCAAAAGAAGGAGGGCCTCCAAGGAAGAGAAAATTCATTGTAGCGAACAATGTAGCGGCTCAGGGCCTCTAGGGACCGATCAGAGCCGCTAGCGCGATTCTGCAAGTTGATGAAATGCGAGGCACTTATCGAACGTGCTCTCCCGTACTATAGCGCCCTGAAACGACTACGAACCAGGAGGTCGGGAGTTCGAATCTCTCAGGGCGCACCATTTTCAATCATTTAGGAGCACCATCAGCCAGTACGCCTCCATTGTGTCCCCGAAATGTGCCCATTCTTCACGGCGTCAATGAGTGCAATCGCCGGTTCACAACAGTAATCTTGCTGCGACTGCGCGATTCCGCCACAATCAGGCTTTGTCCAAGGAGTTTCCTTGCAGGGAGAATGGGTGACGGCCAGTTTGTGTCGGATAATTGCGATCGGGTGTTTACTGGTGGGCTTTTGCGCGGGTGCACAGGTAGGCGGCAGCCGACGCGGGGTAGTGTTGCCGAGTCCACAACTGATTCATTGCCGTTCGGCTGAGTGTTCGCAGTTGTGGAAAAAGGCTCCCGGCGATGCAGCAGCCTATCCAGCACAAGTGCTAACCGATGTTGTGCATGGGGAGGTAGTTGGTCTGACCGCCGTGTACGACAAATCGGTCCCGGTAGAAGAACTTCGGTCCGCCATTGACGAGCTTTACGCGAAAGATGCAATTGATGGGTCGATGTGGCGTGTTGAAGCCGAGCAACTCGAGATTCAGTTATGTGAGTGGAACGACGGAACAAAATGGCTTATCTATTTGAAGCTCGTGAAAAACGGTGACACCAGCTCTCTTGTTCCCTCTGCCCACATATTCGACCCAACCAAATAACCTGTCGAGAAATCGCGATAACGCCTGCCCAGTCTCCTCCAGATTGGCTTAGGCAAAGGAGTCGTGTGTTCGTTACACTGCGTTCATGCGCTCTTCTTGTCGGATATTTCATCTAAGTTCGTGGCTGGTCATGGTTTTGCTGCTGCCCGGGTGCAATGCGCTGAATCCGCTGTGCGGGAGCGCCCGTCCCAGGCCGAGCCTCAAGTCGATCTCTCCGACAACCATGGTTTTTTCACAACTGCCGCCTAGCTTCGTCATCACTGCGATAGGCAGCGATTTCGTTTCCTCCTCCGTAGTGGTCTTCAATGGCGCCACGCTTGCGACCAGCGTGATTAGCAGCTCCCAGCTCACAGCCAACATCACATCGTCCATGATCCCTGGCGCTGGAAGCTTCAAAGTCGAGGTACAGACGCCCGCCGGCAATACGGGCGATCTCGGTTGCACGAGCGGCGGCACGAGTAGCCCGCAAATCCTGACTGTCAACTGACCGCGTACACCGATTGACCCTACCCAATTCTCGATGAGTGTAAACGCCGCTTACGTCAGTGATCTGGATGGCGGGGGTCTCTTCTGAGAGAATCGGCCACATGGACGTTGTTCACCGTCAGCGCATACATCTGCAAAATAGGCAGCGATTACTGTCAATTTGCGAAGTTCTATCGCTGATGATTTGACTGTGACTGTCGAAAAATCGCCATAGCACTCGTAGATCCCGGCATGCCATGAGCCAGAAAAACCCGCACTCTGACGGGGCTTCCCTTCCCTCTAAGGGACTATGTTGGCGCTGAAGCCATCGGCAGAGGAGGACACAGCGGGCTATATCAGGAGGGTGAGAAGACCCGTGGCCACGAGCGCGGCTGCCCAGATCAAGTCGAAGTTGATCCATGCCTTACGGAGAAGCGCGAGACCCAGCTTTCGATAGACGATCCAAGCGAGCAGCCCGGTGACTGCCAGATAGGCAGCCGTATGGACAGCGGTGGCGAGCATCCCGACTAGCGGACTGGCAGTCGCAGGCATGTGACTGTGCACTGCCGCTGGGCCCTGGGCTGCGACGGTGCTGCTGCCTAGCAGCACCGGCACTACCATCAAACCGGCGCCGTGCGCAGAGGCCATCAGAAACGACCAGACGGTCAGGTCTCGGAAGCCCACTTGCATACGGACCCACCGGGGGTGCTGATGTCGCAGCAGGCAATAGATTCCAAGGCCGACCAGGATCGCCGCTACGAAGTAGCGGATGACGGAGAGAGGCAGCGTCATGCCGAGAAACGCGGCCGCCAGCACCACACTGCCGATGGCCGCCGCGTGCCCTAGCGCAATGGGAACGAGCGATCTGGCTACCGCGCTTCCCTTTTGCTCCTGCATGCCCAGCGCCACGGCAAAGAGCCAGCCCATCCCAGGGTTGATGCCGTGGTAGGCGCCGAGGAGCAGCATCAGCCAGAATACAGTCGAAGTCATTCCGGCATGTGTCATTGCCATTGTCATTGTCATTGCGCGTCTGAGTAGCAATAGGAGTCCGAGGACGCGTCTCCCCCCTCCAACCGCACCTGGTGCGCGCGCAGGCCGTCAAACTCGACGAGAAATTTTTCATCGAGCTTCATCCCGCCCTTGGGGCTGGCATCGATCTTCACCATCCAACTCCGGATGCCATCGGGATAGAACTGCTCATCCCACGGGGAGTAGAGCGAGTTCGTGAAGTAGACGCGCTTGCCGTCGCGGCTGATTTCGACCATCTGCGGACCGCCGTTGAGGGCCTCCCTGGGCTTCTTCGGGTGGGCAGCTCGGCGCACGATGCCACCGACGTGGATCGAACCGGTCTTCTTCGGGCTGACGGGATCGGAGACGTCGTACTGGATGAACTCTCCGGTCCCCCAGCAGGAAACATAAAGAAAGCGGTCGTCAAGGGACAGGTTGATGTCCGACACCAGCGGCGGCACTGCCTTAAAACCCTGGAGGAGCGGCGGCAGTTTGTCCGGATCGGCGGGCTCGGCAGGAATTTCGATGACCTTGCGAATGGCCCACTTGCCGTTCTTGCCGCCATCTTCGCGGTACCACATCCAAATCGAAGAGGAAAGATCTTTCAGGGAAATGACCACGCCGACAAATCCATACGTCTTCCTGGGATCGTGAGACGGGCGCAACTCGAGCACCATCTGCTGCTCGGCCCCGAGGTTCAGTTCCTGCACATGACGGCGCTTATCCAGGTTCCAGAGGTGAATCTTGGTGCCGTACTTTCCCGCTAGCAGCAACTCCGGGTTGAGGCCATGCTTCACCATGTTCGGCGTCCCCCATTCGGAGGTGATCATGGTGTCGTGCCCGAGATGCCACCAGAAGTCATAGGCCAGTTGCTGGGGTCCGCGATCCTGTTCCCACTGCCCCTTCAGTTCAAACGTGTTCGCATCCATCAGAAAGATGCCGCCCGGCCCGTCGCCGGTGGCCGATCCGAGCGCGCTGCCATAGACGCCGTCGGGGCCGCAATGAATGGTGTGGGGCGAGGTGTAGCCGGTTTTCTTGATGAACTCTTCGGGCTCGATCACCTTCACGATCTTCGGCTGCTTGGGGTTCGCCTTCGCATCCAGAATGTGGATTCGAGATGACCCGATGCCCGGCACGATCAGGTAGCGACGCTCCATATGGGGATGCGGGGCCTGTGGGCAAAGGCAGGCGCTGCAAGCGTTCCAGCCAAAATGGTGCAGCTCATTGTCGCCACGCGGAAAATCCACCTGACCTACGAGCCGGCCGTACTCGGACGAGCTTGGATCGAGGTCGATCACGCCCATCGCGTCGCGTTTTCCATTGTTGCCGACGTTGTTTCCGACGTTGAGCAGCGCGACATAAGCGAGGTGTTCCGGCGGAGCTTGCATCGCCATGCCCGGGGAAGGATAGAAGGTTGGATCCGGCATCAAGGACATATCAATATTCTCCTGTTGCAAGAGTCAGCACTTGGGTCACTGGGAAGGACTTTCCCCAGGCCAATATTTCACACAGAGTGACGCCGTCACAAGGGTGACTATGTCGAACAAATCGTAGTGCGTCGAGAGATCTTCAATGATCGGTCGGATCATGATCGGTGGGGTCCTGAAAGCGTCGATTATCGGTAAGGTTGTGCATTGCCTTCAAATCGCCGGTCGCGTTGACGGAGAAGTTCTGAACCGCTGGTATGCCGTCCACCCCGTCCACCGTCAGGCGGACGGTGAAAGGCGCTGCCCGGGTGTAGGCGTGAGACACGTTCGCACCGCTGGCGCTGGTGCCGTCGCCGAAATCCCAGTGGTACTCGAGCGCGGGCACGCCGACGTCTTCGGCTTGCGCGGTTTGTGCGGTCTGCGCGGAAAGATGGATGGTCTCGCCGGCATTGGCTGCCGAGGGCACTTGCGCCTTGACGCTGGGGGCACTCGCAGAGACGCTGCTATCGATGAGCTTGATCACCCTCACGGACTCGGGGACCTGATTCTCGATGCGCACGGTGCCGCCCCCGAGCGCGACCGGCGCGTTCTGGTTCAGCACGTCCGACGCCGTGTACGTATGCCCCGCAGGTAACCCGAGGTCAGAAAGCTTCAAGGTGTGCGAGCGCGGGGTCTCTGTCCAATTGAAGACGGTCAGGATGGCCTGACGCGGGCTTTCCTGGAGAAAAAAGATGCTGGGTAGTTCATCCTCGGGTTCGTATGTCATCAGATCGAGTGAAGTGGACGCCCGTCCAATCCTGGCCATGTTGAGCAGATCCTTGTTCTCGACCAGCGCCAGCCGGTCTTTCTGAGAACCGAGAACAGGCATGTCGTCGCCAATCTCGTACATGCCGCCGGACACGGCGGAGAGAGCGATCGAGGCCTCCGCTGCAGGCAGGGCAAGCGAGGCGGGCCGTTTTGGACGATCGGCGAAGAACTGCCCCGTCGTGTTGAAGGCGTCCGGATCATTCACGAAAAAATTGTGGTTCATGTAGAAGCGGGCGGCGATGCCTGGCGCAGCCCGCTTCGTTGCCTGAAACGTATGCGCCGTGTCGGTGGAGATCCGGCCGGTGTCGACCAGTCCCACCGGGTTGAGCATGGGGCTTCCGTCTTTGTCGAGCACCACATCGTCCCCCACGGTGTCGCGAATGATTTGCAGGCCGATGCGTTGCGCTTCGAGTGCGGTCGTGTTGGGCCGGTAGTGATAGCCCTCGATGGCGGTGGTGTCCATAAAATCGAATTTGAAGAATCGCACTCCCCATTCGCGAACCAGGGTCTTGTAGGTCTGACGCAGATACTCCTGCGCTGCGGGATGCGTAGTGTCTAGCGTATAGAGCACGTCCGAGTTCTGATTCCAGACCGCGCGGCCGGCAATGGGATCGCCCTTGGCGTTGTGGACCAGCCAATCCTTGTGATGCTCGTAGACCCACGCCCGGGCCGTCACCTCGAACGGCGCGGTCCACAGGCCGAAGATCAGGCCATCTCCGGTGATGCGGCGTCCGACGAAACGCATGCCGTTGGGAAACTGCGTGGCATTGGCGGTGGTGTACTCTCCGCGGGCGTACTGGTAGCCTTCATCAATCTGGAAATATTTGTAGCCGAGTGACTTGAGATGTTCGGCTTGCCAGTCGGCATTGGCCAAGGTCTCACCCTCGTTGATGGTGCCGTAAAAGGCGGTCCAACTCCACCAGCCGATGGGAGTCTCAGCGGAAACGCGCGCGTGGTGCAGGCGTCGAATCGCGTCGCCGTAGGCCAGCAGCTGATTGTGGTAGTCCGGCCCGGCCTGGAGCATCAGGCGCTCGGAGGCCATGTCCGCTCCGGGTGCGAGAGCGAGACTCAGTTCGATCTGATCCTCCGCACGAGCGTTCTTCAGATCGAAGTCTGTTTGGACTTCGGTGGTTCCGGTGGAGTCAACGCTGAGAGATGCGATCTTCGCGTCGTCTCCAGAGCCCGAAGCTTGCAAGTGGAGCAAGGTCAGAAACCGGTCGGAGGTCAGCGCTCCAAGAAAAAGACTTTGCTTGCTCTCGCGGTTGTAGATGAGTTGACTTCCTGCGCCGCGATGCATCCCGTCGGGCGCCTTCCCCAGGTCGTAGATCTGCAGCTCAGGCCAATCTTCGCTGAAACTGTCAGACAGGATTCGATCGGCAGATGCATGGCCGCCCAGACTGAGCACTGGCTCCCCGATAGCCTCCACGCCTCGGATGGCATGCACCGTGACTTCCTTGCCGGTCGTATTCCGTACGGTGACCTGGACAGCGGCGTAGGGATGCTGGTCATAAATCTGCACGACATAAACCAGGTCAGCTTTGCCCTCGAGTCCTGTGCAGCTAACGGTTACCGCCCGGCCCGAGCCGAGTTCATCGGTGAACGCAGATTCGGAAGCCTGGTGATGCGGATACTCACTCGAGCGCAGCCACTGGTGATTGACCTGTGCCGCGACGCGGCTGCTGAAGATGGGTTGGCCGCCCCGTAGCGCCAGTCGATACGACCCGGCTTGAGCGTCGACCGTCAGCGACAGTTTGTCGTTCGTCAATTGCTGGCCCGCACAGGGCACGGCCACAATCAGCGCTGCAGTGAGAATCGCAGCCGCCACCTTGCAGAGCAGTCCGCATGTTCTTTTCGACACGGCGCAAGCCTCCGTCCATCTAGCAGAGGCCAATACTATATACCCGGTGCGGAAGCAGACATTTGTCTTTGAGAGCCTTTCTCTCGGAATGCTCGCGGCTCCGGCTGCCGGCCCCGGCAACCAGTCGCGCTCGCGATTTTCATTGTGTGACTTCGCAGGTTCGCGACCAATGTCAACGAGTCGCGTTTCTGTTAATCTTCGGATCAGCCCTGCTTGTTTTTCAGTCGCTGTGTCAGTCCAACGCGTCGGAGAGTCTCTCCGGACATTTCTCCGGACATCGGGTCAGCGCGCCATGACGAACGCAACTCAGCAGCACGATCTGTCCGTATTGTCGAGCGCCAAAAACGGGTTGGTGTACTTAACGCTCAACGATTGGGCGCTGGTCGCAGACAAGGCGGCGCGCATGCAGTTCAAGGCGCGCGATCCCATCATTCACAAGGGGCGGCGAACGCACGGCCTTTACCTGCTGCTTAGCGGTACAGCCGCGGTGCAACTCCCGCCCACGGGAAACGGACCCGCGATCGGCCCGGGAGAGGTGTGCGGCGAGATTTCATTCCTCGACGATCTGCCGGCTACGGCGGATGTGGTGGCGCAGGAGCCGGTCGAGGCGTACTACCTGGATCGGCCGACCCTGCAAAGCCTGTTCGAGCTTTTCCCGCATCTGGGTTCGCGTTTCTACCATTCACTAGCGTCGAGCCTTTCCCGGCGTCTGCGAGATCTGCTGGTTCCAGAAGAGGCGTCGCAAAAAAAGTAGGCGGATGCGCCTCTGACCGCCGTCTTTACTATTTCGCCCTGTCTCCATGCTTCCCTGCCCGATGTGCTAGCCTACTCGGGAGTTTCTCAACGCGCGGCGGCGGCCAGCGCTTTTGGCATGATCGATTCCAGTAGCTTGCGACTGGCTTTGCTCTCGGCGGGAGTTCTCGGCTTTCGCCACGGGCTCGACTACGACCACATCGCGGCCATCAGCGACATCAGCAGTGTGCAAGCCCGGGCGCGCGACGCGATGCGCTTTGGGCTGCTCTACGTGGCCGGCCATGCCACCACTGTAGCCGTGCTGGGCGTAGCGGCAGTAGCGTTTCGTATTTCCCTGCCACCGGCCAGCGATCGCTGGGCGCAGCGGCTGGTGGGCATTACGCTGCTGGCGCTTGGAATCTACGTGCTCGGAACTTTCTTTCGCCCGTCGGTCCACAGCCACGCCAGGCCGCGCACGCGCATCACGCTGCTGGTGAACGCGGGGTTGTGGATCTATTGGCGGCTCAGCCGGATCTTCGGAGGCACGCGGGTCGCGGCCCCGCAAGTCTTTCAGGACGGCTACGGAACCACGTCCGCCTTTGTGGTCGGCGTGATTCATGGTCTGGGCGCTGAAACCCCGACCCAGCTGCTGCTGTTTCTGATGGCGGCGAATCTGGGCGGAACTCTCGCCGGACTGCTGGGTTTGCTTATGTTTATTGTGGGATTGTTGGTGATGAATACGTTGATGTGCGCCTCTGCGGCGGGCCTGTTTTCCTCGACTCTGGCGCGGCCGGGCGCTTCCCGGGCGCTGAGCCTGGCGACTTCGGCATACAGCATCATTGTGGGGAGCATTTTTCTGTTTGGGTCGGCGGACAAACTGCCCACGCTGACGGGGTAGGGGGTAAGGCTGCCAGCACCGGCAAAGTCGCAAGATGGTGTTGCTAGTGTGCATCAATTTGCACTTCGCCCTGTGGAAGATTCGGCGATGATCAAAATTAAGTTCTTAGTATGCAAACTCTTGCGACAGTTTCGGGTTTGGTCCATGGAGTGCACTGGCGTTCTTTGCTTGGACTCCCATGCGGTTCTGTGGCGACAGGTGTTCACCAGGGGTTCTTTCGAGTAAGAATGTTCAGGAGGCGGTCATCATGAAGCGCGTTTTATTGGTCGCTCTGCTAGGGCTGGCCTTGCCGCTGGTGGCGTTTGCCAGCAATTCCATTGACTTCACCAATAGCGGAGGCACGCTGTCAGGAAGCAACGCCGGACTGACTCTGACAGGCTCCGAACTGATCGCCGTCAATGGCCTGAACAACCTGGGCCTGGTGATGGGGGACCTGGGTAGCGTCACCTTCTCGACCGGCGCCCTGACCAGTGGGAGCATCCAAATGGGCGGGACGTTTGCCGGTGGCGGAAGCTTCGTGATCACTGGAAACGGCACCAACGGCCTTTCGAACGGCGTCATTTTCAACGGGACGTTTAAGGGCCCGGTTACATGGACCATGGTCACACTGGCCAATGGGACGCACAACTACACCATGACCGGCGTCCTGGTTGGCGCGAGCGCGGGCGTAAATGGGGTGACCGTGCAGCTGACGATCAATACTGGTAAGGCCCTGTTCGGCGGCAAGGTCAATCTCTCCAGCGGGGACACCAACGTTACAGTTCCCGAGCCGAGCACTCTGGGCCTGGTGGGAATTGGGTTGGTGGGTCTGGCGGGGGCGATCCAGCGCAGACGAAAAACCTAGCCCGCTTCTTTGGTTCAAGTTTCTAAGCACAATCGAGTTAACCGAAGGCTCCGCCGCCCGGCGGGGCCTTTTGCATGCCTGCTTCGGGCGTTTCTGCATTACCGCCGTAATCTGGGCGGGGGGATTACCGTTGACCCGTCCTATCCGCCCTCCTTAGATTTCCAGCAGGGGGTAGTATGAAGGATATTCATGAGGTCCTGCGGCAGAAGCAGGCGAGATACGCCCAACTTGGCAAGCAGATCGAGATGCTACAGCAGGCGGCCGAGAAGCTGCGCGAAGTAGCGCCGCTGCTGGCAGAGAACGACGACGAAGACAACGCCGTGCTGGCGGAAGTGGACGACGCTACCCTGCAAGGGGACAGCATGGCGGCCAAGGCTGGCGCGGGTGGCGGCAGTTCGGCTTCCTCCAAGGCTGGGCGGCCAACGGCGCCTCGCTGGCCCTAGAACCGAGGGGCGGGCAGCCCAATTCGCTTATGACTTCGCAGTCACTACTGGTCTCGACCGACGATTCCGCGGCTGACGTGCTGGGGCGGGTACTGCCCGCGCTCGGCATCGCCCTTGACCGTTCGAGCGATCCCGAAACCACCCTCGCCCGCATCCAACAACAGAAGTTTGACGCGCTCATCGTCGACTATGACGATCCGGCCCTTGCCGGACAGGCGCTGGAGCGGGCGCGCCAACTGGGCAGCGGTTGTATCAGCATTGCCCTGGTGGCGGATCCCACCAAGGTGCGCACCATTCTTAACAGCGGAGCGCACTTCGTACTCTACAAACCTCTTTCCGAGGAAGGCGCGCAAGCTGGGCTGCGCGCAGCGGCCGCGCTGCTGAGCCGCGAGCGCCGGCGAGCCTTCCGTGTGTCGGTGCAGGCGCCGGCGGAGATCACCCTGCCGGACCAGCGCAAGGCCGATGGAATCCTGCTGGACTTGAGCGAAACCGGAATGGATGTGCTCACTTCAGAAGCGCAGGCTCCGGGATCGTTGCTCGGCTTCCAGTTTCGCTTGCCCGATAGCGCATTGCAGATCGAAGGCCAAGGGCAAGTGGCCTGGGCCAATCCCAACGGGCAAACTGGGGTTCACTTCCTCGACATGCCCGCAGACGTGATGGATCAACTAAAGACCTGGCTCCGGGCGGCGGCCACGGCCTCGGGAGCGGATCCCAACGAAGCGGTGCCCCACTGCAAATTGAGCGACCTTAGCCTGGGCGGCTGCTACGTGGAGACCGACGCGCCTTTTCCCGAACGCGCCCTGGTCGACCTGTGCCTCAGCACGGGAGAACTCGAAGTCCACACCGAGGGCATGGTTCGCGTGACCCATCCGGGTCACGGCATGGGAGTAGAGTTCCCTTCCCGCACGGCGGAGCAGCGCTCGCAAGTGGGCAACGTGATCGACTTCCTGCGCAACAGCCCCGACACGACCCCGAACCTGATCATCTCGCCGCGGGCGCTGGTTGCCGACCTCACCCAGTTCGAGCCCACAGCAGGCAACGAAGAGACCGCCGGCGCAACCCAAGAACAGGAACTGGAAGACCCGTTGCTTGAGCTTCTGCGACGCGGCGTTTCGCTCCAGCAGACCGAATTCCTGAGCGAGCTCCAGCACCAGCGCCACCCTGAAAACGTGGCTTCGGTCTAGCAGTTCTCCCACGGCATCTGCACGACCTCCGATTCAACCTATTTCTTTCTGTGTTTCGCGCGCCTTTTTTTGCAGGCCTCGCGGGACTCCTGCGGAACAAAAGCCTCCCGGGGCGGGTTAGCGGAAGGTTTTTTGTTCAAGGAAGGCGCGGCTTGGGCAACGATGGCAGGACTGAGAGCAACGAGAAGAACGAGAGGCTTCGGCGGCGGAACGGCGCAAGAATCAAAGAACCCGAACCCCGTCTCTGGTCCGGGTCCTTCAACTCTTAGTGGTCTGTACCACCCCCATTTGCCCGCTACAGTAACGCCCCTGCATTGCGCAATGATGTAAGCAATATTAAATGTGGGTTAAATGTACACTGGGAGAGTTTTACGATTCACCAGAATGTCCTCCGAGGAATTCTGCTCTGGCAAAAAACAGCACACTCGCAGATCAACCCAACAAGTCTGCGCCAGCCGCGGGACGCGAACCCTCCGTGCTCTGGCTTCCAATGCTGGCGATCAGTGCCGCCGCTTTCGCGGCCGAGATTCCGTTCTTCTTTCGCGGCACGCCCTCGGGACACGATGTGGAGTTCCATCTTTACTCGTGGCTCGAGGTTTTGAGCGCCTGGAAACATGGAATCTACTATCCGCGCTGGGCCGCCCAGGCGCATTTCGGCTACGGTGAACCGCGGTTTATTTTCTATCCGCCTGCGTCCTGGACCCTGGGAGCGTCGCTGAGCGCCATCTTTCCCTGGAGCATAGCGGCAAGCATTTACATTTGGCTTGCGCTGGTGCTCGCCGGATTAACGATGTACGTGCTGATGACGCGCTGGCTCGATCGCAGTGACGCCATCTTTGCGGCGGTGCTGTACGCGGTGAACCCCTACCATCTGGTGATCGTGTACTGGCGCAGCGCATTCGCGGAATTGCTGGCCAGTTGCTTGTTGCCGCTATTGCTGCTGCTGGTGGTGAGAGCGGTTGGTCAGAAAGATGACCAGAAAGAGGATCAGAAAGTTGATCAGAAAACGGGAGTGATCGTTCCTCTGTCGCTGGTTCTGGCCGCGGCATGGCTGACCAACGCCCCGGCAGCCGTGATGATTCACTACTCGCTGGGATTGCTGATCGTGTTGCTGGCGTGGCACCGGCGTGCGCCGCGGTTGCTGCTGGTTGCCGGGACTGCCGTCGCGCTGGGGATAGGGTTGGCCGCATTTTACCTGCTGCCGGCGATCTACGAGCAGAAGTGGGTGAACATTGCTGCAGCGGTGTCGGCGGGATCGCGTCCACCGGATAATTTCCTGTTTATTCACACCGGCGACGCGGACCACGATGCATTCAACCGAGTTGTTTCCTGGGTTGCGGTTCTGGAGATCGTGGGCACGCTCGCTGCGGGGTGGGCGGCAAAGCGCTGGCGGGACAAGAACCGTGCCCTATGGAGCCCGCTGTTTTTCTGGGCGGCGGCCGCCAGTATCCTGATGTTTTCAGCCAGCGGGTTCGTGTGGAGGCTGCTGCCGAAGTTGCAGTTCATGCAATTTCCCTGGCGCTGGCTTCTCTGCCTGAGTTTGATCTTCTCCATTTTCATCACCGTCGGTTTACAGAAGTGGTGGATGCGCTTGGCGGTTTGTTTTGTGGCGATGCTTGTGATCGGCTCGGCCTGGCGGGATATTCAGCCGCCCTGGTGGGACAATGCCGCCGATCTGCGCGAGATGAAGGACAACCTCGCGGACCGTGTGGGCTATGAGGGTGTCGACGAATACACGCCGCTGGAGGCGGATCCCACTGCCATCGATAAAGACGCGCGCAGCGTTACGGTCGATGGACCGGCGCACGCGGCAATTCGTGTGTTGCGCTGGGGGCCGGAGTCGAAAGAGTTCACGGTGCAGATGTCGGCGCCGGATCAGTTAGCTTTGCGCCTGTTTCGCTATCCGGCTTGGAGAGTCGAAGTGAACGGTCGCGTGGTCGACACTGCGGCGCGAGAAAACACGGGCCAGATGCTGGTTCCAGTTGAAGCGGGCATGAACCGCGTGCGGCTCACGTTTGTGCGTACCTGGGATCGGACGGTGGGAGGATGGATCTCGATCGTCACGGTTTCATGCCTGATTCTGTGGTGGTTTATGCGAAGGAACGCGGCGAGCGTTCCTGTGAGTTAGCCTTGCCATCTTGAGCTTGTCATTCTGAGTGAGTCTGTCATGCTGAGTGAAGCGAAGAACCTATGCACTCTCTCAGCGCCGGCAAAGTGCATGGGTCCTTCGCTTCGCTCAGGATGACATCAAATCCGATGCGACGAATCCTTATCGCCACTTCGAATCCCGGCAAGCTGCGAGACTTTGCCGGAGCGGCGATCACGCACGGCATTGAAATTGCCGGCGTCCCGGATTTCTCTTCCCTGCCCGTCGTGGTCGAAGATGGTCTGACGTTCGAAGCCAACGCGCGCAAGAAAGTGGAAGAGTACAGCCGCCACGCTCCCGGCGAAATGGTTGTGGCCGACGATTCGGGGCTTGAAGTTGACGCTCTGAACGGCGCGCCGGGCGTGCATTCGGCGCGGTATGCTGCGGAACTGCCCCACCTGGCCGAGGCTAACACCGATGATGAGGCTAACAACGCCCGGGTCCTTCGCGAATTGAGGGATGTTCCAGCGGAGAAGCGCACGGGGAGATTCGTATGCGTGCTGGCAGCCGCGCGTGATGGGAAACTGCTGGCGACCTTTCGCGGAACCGCCGAAGGAATCATTCTTGACGCTCCGCGGGGGACCAACGGCTTCGGGTACGATCCGCTGTTCTATTGTCCGCCGATTCAGAAAACCTTCGCGGAGCTGAGCGCAGAGGAGAAGGCACGGTATAGCCATCGCGGCACAGCGTTTCGGATGCTTCTGGAATGGTGCCGAGGTTTATAGCGTGCTAGAAGCAAAGTCAAAGGCGGCGGACAGAGCTTGCCCTGAGCCTGTCGAAGGGAGTGTCCGCCCCACACGATTCCTTGACTTCACTTCTTGCGGCGCAAGATAATACAAGGTTCTTTGCTCATTTGCGCACTCATAAGGAGCTTGCGTGGCGTCAGCCAGTTCTACTGCTCCCGCTTTGCCGAAGGATGTAGCGAAACAGATCGGACACGGTGTGGCTCCATTGCGAGCGGGGCAAGGATATTCCTTCCTGCTGCGCCGGCTGCATTCGCTTACCGGGATCGTCCCGGTCGGCGCATTTCTCTTCGAGCACATCCTGATATCGAACTCGACTGCGATCACGGGGCCTGCCGCCTACGCTCGCCAGGTCAGCTTTCTGGCAAACCTGCCCTTGGTTTTCTTCCTCGAGCTGTTCGGCATCTGGATCCCCATCGCCTATCACGGGCTGTATGGCTTTTACATCTGGTACCGCGGCGATGGGAATGTGGGGGAGTATCCGTGGAGCGGCAATTGGATGTACACGGCGCAGCGCTGGACCGGCGCGATCGCATTCGTCTACATCCTGTGGCACACCTACACGATGCGGTTTACCGGGACCGACCTGCATGACAATCCGATGGCCTCGTTCGGCAAGGTCGCGGCTGAGGTTCAGCACCCGCTGTTGCTTGCGTTCTACGTCGTCGGCTTGATCGCGGCGTCGTGGCATTTTGCCTACGGGATATGGTTGTTCTGCGCGAAGTGGGGGATCGTAACTGGCGACAAGGCGCAGAAGCGGCTGCTTCGCGTTTGCCTGGCGTTCTTCGCGCTGCTGGCGGTCGTGGGCCTGGTCAGCTTGTATACGTTCGAGGCGCGCTTCAAGGACGCTCCGCAGGCAGGTTCGAACATCGCAGGCGTGAGTCAAACCCATCAGGTTGACCAGGCTGCCGACGGAAGGCTGGTGCACTGAGATGGCGAATCCAAGAATCATCGTCGTGGGCGGAGGGCTGGCCGGTCTGGCCGCGGTGATCAAGATCGCCGAGATGGGCGGCGAGGTTGACCTGTTCTCCATTGTGCCGGTGAAGCGATCGCACTCCGTGTGCGCGCAGGGCGGCATCAACGCGGCGAAGAATCTGAAGGGCGAGGGCGATTCGACCTGGAAGCACTTTGACGACACGGTTTATGGCGGAGATTTTCTGGCGAACCAGCCTCCAGTGAAAGATATGTGCGAGGCGGCGCCGGGGATTATCGATCTGCTCGACCGCATGGGCGTACCCTTCAACCGCACGCCGGAAGGGCTCCTCGACTTCCGGCGCTTTGGCGGGACTCTGTATAACCGCACGGCATTTGCCGGGGCCACGACCGGACAGCAACTTCTTTATGCGCTCGACGAGCAGGTCCGGCGCTACGAATCCGAGGGCAAAGTCAAGAAGTACGAGCACTGGGAGTTTCTGTCGGCGGTGCTCGATGGGCAGAAAGTCTGCCGCGGCATTTGCGCCATGGATCTGCGCTCGATGGAGGTGCGAACCTTCCCTGCCGACGCGATCCTCATCGCCACCGGCGGCATTGGCGCAATCTTCGGCAAGTCGACGAATTCCGTGGTGTGCACCGGGTCGGCGCAATCGGCTTTGTATCAGCAGGGCTGCTACTACGCCAACGGCGAGTTCATTCAGGTTCACCCGACTTCGATTCCGGGCGAGGACAAGCTGCGGCTGATGTCAGAGTCGGCACGCGGCGAGGGCGGGCGCGTTTGGGTGCCAAAGACAGTGGGCGACAAGCGCGATCCGAAAGCGATCCCGGAAAAAGAACGTTGGTATTTCCTGGAAGAGTGGTATCCGAAGTATGGGAATCTGGTGCCGCGCGACGTGGCTACGCGCGCGATTTTCAAAGTCGTCTACGAGCTTAACCTCGGCATTGACGGCAAGCCGATGGTCTATCTCGACCTGACGCACATCGATCGCAAGATTCTCGATAAAAAGTTGGAAGGAATTCTCGAGATCTACGAAAAGTTCGTCGGTGACGACCCGCGCGACACGCCCATGAAGATTTTCCCCGGCATGCACTACACCATGGGCGGGCTGTGGATCGACTACAAGCAGGCCACGAACATTCCGGGGATTTATGCGGCAGGCGAGTGTGAGTATCAGTACCACGGCGCCAACCGGCTGGGCGCGAATTCGCTGGTGTCGTGCATCTGGGGCGGATTCGTGGCTGGTCCGGCGGCGGTGAATTATGCGCGCGGGTTGCAGGCTTCTTCTGGTAACGGCTACTTCGACGCCGAGAAGAAAAAACAGGAGGCGAATAACGACCTCTTGATTAAGAACGACGGCAACGAGAACCCGGTGAAGCTGTGGCGCGAACTGGGCGAGTTGATGACCAAGGATTGCACGGTCATCCGTTACAACAAAAACCTGCAGCAGACTGATGCCAAGCTGGTCGAACTGCTGGAGCGCTATCGCAAGGTCAACCTGAGCGATCGCACGCTGTGGGCAAATACCACCGTTGTCTTTGCGCGGCAGCTTTACAACATGCTGCAGCTGGCGCGGGTGATCGCGCAGGGAGCGCGCATGCGCGACGAGTCGCGCGGGGCGCACTACAAACCGGACTTCCCCGACCGCGACGACAAGAACTGGATGAAGACAACGAAAGCGTACTTCGCTCCTGATGCGGACGAGCCGAAGTTCGAGTTCGAGTCGGTGGATGCGGCGCTGATTCCGCCGCGAGCGAGAAAGTATTAAACGTGTAGGGGCGGACGCATTCGTCCACCCCGCGAACGAAAGCGTACGTGCCCGGACGAATGCCTCCAGGGCTACGTGGGCATTCGGAAGAACCGGGAAGGGCACGAGTTCTACTCGTGCCGGTTATGCGCTCTTTGAAATTTCGGCTTCAGCCGCTGAGGGCCACGGGTCTAGCTTGAATCCCGGGAAAGGGGAGCAATAGCGGTACTCGCGAGGATCAAACACGAGTCTCCGCTCCACGGGATTTTGGTGTATGTAGTTTTGGTGTTGGATGAAATCTTGGTCACTGCGAATGCGGTGATCAGTGAATCCGCGTTGCCAGATTTCTCGCTTGCGACCGAGGATTGATCCCAGAGCGTGCGAATAGCCGCCCTTGATCAGCTGGATGGCATGCTCGAGAGTGACATTGTTTGCAGGAGTGAGGGCCTGGACGACTCATCTCTCCGCCCGCTATCAACTGCACTCGTTCGTTCTCATGCCTGAACACGTCCACCTTCTGGCATTCACGGCGATATCGATATATGGTTTTGAGGAAGAGACGGGCATAGTTCTCGACGACAAAGAGCCTTCGCCGTTGCTTCAAGAGCAAACCTCAGCGGCTAAAGCCGCGTCTTTTGCTTAGGTTAAATCGGCACGAGTGGAACTCGTGCCCTTCCCGGTGATTTTTGTTACGCGCATTTTCGTTTTGGGAAACATGGATCGGATGACGCAATTGGGATTTGCATGTGATGCGCAGGTCAGATACGTTGTGAGGAGGTCGAACCGGGAAGGGCACGACTTGCAGTCGTGCCGATTGAGGCGGTCCTTGATTGTTGGGCTTTTAGCCTCTGAGGGCTGCTTTTGATGCGGCGAAAGCAAACGTCAGTGGCTGGAAGCCGCGATTTTTGCTTAGGCTAAATCGGTACGAGTGGAACTCGTGCCCTTCCCGGTGATGTTTGTTATGAAGGATCCGCTTCAGGAAAGACTGGGGATAGAATTCGAGCCAGGCGGGGGCGCTGGTGATTCCGCCGCTGGCGCGGAAGCTCTAACTGAGTGACAGAGTAATCAGAGGTCGGAGGGAGAGACGCTATGAACGGAGACCTAGGTTTCTTGCTATTGGTGGCCTGCGGTCTCTCTATCTGGATGATTGCTTTGTTTGTGCTGCTATGCGGTCGCGTGACGACGATTAAGTCGATTCTGCTGACCGTGTACGGCTTTGAAGAGCACAAAGGCTTCTTTGGCTCCACGTACCGGAGAAGGCGACCTATTGCCGCGGAAGAAAACCGCAGTCGCGGAGGCGATTTCCCAAAGCTCTAGAGCTCCTAGACACCACATGGCTAACAAATCCGTCATCTTAAAAATCAAACGGCAGAACACTCCCACCTCCAAGCCTTATTGGGAGGAGTTCTCAGTTCCCTACCGGCCGAACCTGAACGTGATTTCGGCGCTTATGGATATCGCCGCCGATCCGGTCACGCGCGACGGCAAGGCCACCACTCCGATTACCTACGACTCGAATTGCCTGGAAGAAGTCTGCGGGTCGTGCGCCATGCTCATCAACGGACGCGCGCGCATGGCTTGCTCGGCGCTGATCGATCACCTGGAGCAGCCGATCAAACTCGAACCGTTCTCCAAGTTCCCGGTTGTGCGCGATCTGGCCACTGATCGCAGCGTGATTTTCGAAAATCTGAAAGCGGTGAAGGCTTGGGTGCCCATCGACGGCACTTACGATCTCGGCTCGGGACCGCGCATGACGGCCGAGGAGCAAGAGGCGGCGTATCCTTTGTCGCGCTGCATTTCCTGCTGCTGCTGCATGGAGGCCTGCCCGCAATTCGACGAGGCCACCGGCTTCGTGGGCGCAGCGACGATCTCGCAGGTGCGGCTGTTCAACACTCATCCCACGGGCAAGGCGCTCAAGCGCGAGCGACTGGCGGCGCTGATGGGCGATGGCGGCATCCAGGAATGCGGCTACGCGCAGAATTGCGTCGAGGTTTGCCCCAAGGACATTCCTCTGACCAAGTCCATTGCCGAGGTGGGCGGGCAGGTCATGAAACAGGCGCTCGGAGATTTGCTGCGGAGCTAGGGGAGCGGTGGTCGTCGAGCGGATCTGACCCCGATCTCTCGCTGCGCTCGATGGACGGCCGAGGCGGCCGTCCCTACACGCGCCTGTCTCTACAGTGACGATGACCTTTTGCGGTGCTGATTTTTGTCATCGTGCCGTAACGATTCTTTTCTGTTTTGTCTTGGGTTCCAGCCAAACTGTAGCCAGCAACGGACATAAGCCGGCTTTCATCCAAGTCGTGAAATGGCCCGCCAGATGCGGGAATTGAGGTGTCAGTCGCGGTCCGCAGCCGCAGGTAACACGCAGTAACCAGCACGACGCGATGGCACTCTGAGTACGCACGTAACGGCCTGGCGGATGGATTTGATTGGGCTGCTTGACAGCATGGCTTAGAATACGGCTACTTACGCCGGAGAGGGATTGTAAAGGTGGCAGGCCGAAGGCCGCCCCGGACGGAACCACTTCGTGAGAACCATTGGTAGGTTCAAATTCGCAGCTGTTCTCTTCCTGGCCCTGGTGTGCGGCCTGGCTTCGCGCCCTGCCTACGCCGTGCATCACGCCGTCATGCACAGGACACGCAGGCATCTGCGCTGGCTGCGCTGGAACCCGATGTTTCGCCCATCCCACGAATCACTCCTCATTCAGAATGCCGAGATCGACCGGCTCGATCTGCCCCGCATCCAGGACGACACCGAACTGGAGGCGCTGAAGGCCGACGGATCGCTGTTGCCGATTGTCCCCAATGAGAGTCTGCGCATCGAACCGAGTCTCGATCCTTCGCGGCGCTATTGCCGTCCCTGGACCCGCGACTTCGTCGACGATATCAGTCTGGCCTACTACAACCGCTTCCACGAGCAGATTCAGGTCAATTCCGCCGTGCGTACAGTGAAGGTGCAGAGAAAACTGCGCCGTCACAATCGCAACGCCGCGCCCGCCGACGGCGATACGGCTTCGTCGCACCTGGCGGGCGTCACCGTGGACCTGCAACGCCGGGGCATGACCAAGGAACAGATTCGATGGATGGAGCATTACCTGTTCTACATGAAGGCGCTCGGCCTGGTTGAGCCCGAAGAGGAGCGGCGCCACTGGTGCTTCCACATCATGGTCAGCGGCCACTACCTGGAGTGGCGCGACACGCAGGATATCGTTCCGCTGGAACGCCCCGATCAGCCGGCTCCGGAAACTCAGGTGGCCATGGGCAGCGGTTCGAACTAACTCTGCCGGACTTGTCTCCCGCTTGAAAAAACGCCTCGCCACTACGCCGGTTTACCTACAATGATTGTCCTGATGACCGGCTTGCCCGGCACGGGCAAGACTACGCTTGCTCGCGAGCTGGCGAATCGCTCTTCTGGACGGGTTCTGAGCAAGGACGAGTTCCGGCACGCCATCTTCTTCGCGGATGAAATCGAATACTCTACGCGACAGGATGACTTGTGCCTGCATCTCATGCTCCAGACCGCCGGGTATTTTCTATCGCGGCACCCAAATCTGATTGTCTTTCTCGACGGCCGCACCTTCTCGCGTCGCTACCAGATCGACAACGTGATCGCGGCTGCCACGCGCATGCAGCAGGCCTGGCGGATCATCGAATGCAGATGCTCGGAAGAATGCGCCCGGCGCAGGCTTGAGCAGGACGCCACTTCCGGCGATCATCCGGCGGGAAACCGCGACTGGCGGCTCTACCTGGAGGTAAAATCCCGCTTCGAAACGATCACTCTGGCCAAAGTCGTAATCGACACGGATCAGCCCGTAGAAGCTTGTATTGAGCAGGCTCTCAGGGCTCTCCACTGACCTGTTTTGTCGGTCCTCGTTTTGTAGGTTCTGCGTTTTGTACGTTCTGCCTCTCAGCTATACAATCAAAGCCTTCCCGCCATCTTTAGTTGGGACCAACTATGAGAACAAAACCGCTCTTGCTCTTGCTATCCCTTTTTCTTTTTGCGGTATTCTGCTCGTGGGCCGGCGCGCAAAGTTCGACCCAACCGGCGAATGCGTCCGGTCCGGCGGTCAGTGACCGCGCCCGCGCCATTCAAGCGTCGGCAATCGTCGTCGACACCCATGCCGACACGCCGCAGCGCTTCCTCGATGAAGGTTTCGACATCGGCTCAACCGACCCCAACGATCTCGGCCACATCAGCCTCGACAAAGTGCATCGCGGGGGCCTGGGCGCCGAGTTTTTTTCCATCTGGGTGGAACCGGAGACCAACGAAGGCCGCTTCGCCCGCCACACCTCCGATCTGATCGATTCTGTATACGAGCAAGCGGCTCGGCATCCCGATCGCATGATGATGGCATTCTCAGTCTCCGACATCGAGCGCGCCCGCGCCGAACATAAGCTCGCCGCACTCATGGGCATCGAAGGGGGGCACTCGATCGAAAACGATATGCATCTGCTGCGCGACTACTACCGCCTGGGCGTGCGCTATATGACACTGTCCTGGTCGAACACGAACGAGTGGGCGGATTCTTCGGGCGACATCAACGATCCGAAGGTGCAGCATCACAATGGACTGACGGATTTCGGCAAGCAGGTGGTGCTGGAGATGAACCGGCTGGGCATGATGGTCGACATCTCGCACGTGGCCGACAAGACGTTCTGGGACGCGGTTGCCGTCAGTAAGGCGCCGGTTATCGCTTCCCACTCTTCCGCGCGCGCCCTGTGCGATGCTCCGCGCAATATGACCGACGACATGCTGCGCGCCGTTGCGAAAAACGGCGGGGTGGTCGACGTCAATTTCTTCTCTGGTTTTCTCGATCAGAAATACTGGGACGCGTCGCGAGCCCAGGCCAAGGAGCGAGACGCGGCGGTGCAGGCCATGCTCGCCAAGATGCGAGCTGAGGGAAAGGCCGTCACCTACATGGATGAAGACCGGTTGCAACGGGAGTGGATCGGGAAGATTCCCCGCCCGCCGTTCAGCGTGCTCATCGACCATATCGATCACATTGCGAAAGTAGCCGGAGTCGATCACGTGGGCCTCGGCTCGGATTTCGACGGGGTCAGCGGGGCGACGCCCGAAGGTATGGATTCAGCCGCCGACCTGCCGAAGATCACGCAAGCGTTGCTGGATCGCGGCTACGGTGAAGAGGACATCAAGAAGATTCTTGGTGGGAATCTGCTGCGCGTGTTTGGCGAAGTGGAACGGGTCAGCCGCGAAATGCCGGCACAAATTACGCCAGCCCCGCAAAAATGAGGATTCTGTTTCTAATGCCTGTCAGGAAGCGACGGCCCGCCCTGTCGTACAATGCAACGTTATCCCGAATGTGAGGCACATCCAGCCTGCAAGGAGTACCCATGCGTAAGGCGATGTTTTTCATTCTGGCGGCCGCCCTGGGAACGATGGCGCAGTCGAGCAGCGCAACCCAGTCTGGGGCGACAGTCAAACCTTCCGCCGCGGCAAAGCCTGCAGTGCATGCCGCCGCCGAGCCCACGGCCATCATCGACACCACCGCCGGCAAAATGACCTGCACCTTGTTTCCCAACAAGGCGCCGATCGGGGTCGAGAATTTCATCGGCCTGGCAACGGGGACGAAGGACTGGAAAAATCCGGTAAGCGGAGCGACCAAACATGGGGTGCCTCTGTACGACGGAACCGTGTTCCACCGCGTGATTCCCAACTTCATGATTCAGGGAGGAGATCCTGCAGGCAACGGGTCGGGCGATCCCGGCTACAAGTTCAAGAACGAAGTTTCTGACGATCTGCCGTTTGACCGGCCGGGACGGCTCGCCTACGCCAACGCAGGACCCAACACGAATGGTTCGCAGTTTTTCATCACCGAGGTAGCCACGCCGCACCTCAACGGAAACTACACGATCTTCGGGCAGTGTGACGAAGCGACCGTCGAACTGGTGAAACAGATTGCGCGCATGGCGACTGATCCGCAGAACGACCAGCCATTTCGTCCGGTGAAAATTAACCACATTACCATCGTGAAGGGTGGAGCGGCAGCCAGGCCAGCGGGAACGGCAGTGAGGAAACCGGCGGTGACCGCGGCCCCGAAAGCCGCTCCGAGTTCGAACTAGCTGCAAAGTGCCACGCTTGCTGCGCACGCTGGACAGCCGAGGCGGCTGTCCCTACATGAGCGGTTCTGGCTATTACTCACGACTCACGACTAACGACCCGATCCTGAAAGGAACTCATGACTCGTCAACCCGGACTCTACGCCACGTTTGAAACCACGGAAGGAACCGTCGTCTGCCGTTTGTTTGAAAAGGACGCCCCCAAAACCGTCGCCAATTTCGTTGACCTTGCCGAAGGCAAGCGGGAGTGGAAGCATCCTTCGACCGGAAGGAAATCGAGTGATCGGCTCTACGATGGGACGATTTTTCACCGCGTCATCCCTGACTTCATGGTTCAAGGCGGAGACCCGCAGGGGACCGGCATGGGCGGCCCAGGATATCAGTTCGAAGACGAGACCAAGGGCTCGCCGCACAAATTCGACAAGCCCGGCAAGCTGGCCATGGCTAACGCCGGGCCGAACACGAACGGATCGCAGTTTTTCATTACGGTCGTGCCGTGCTCGTGGCTGACCGGGAAACACACCATCTTTGGCGAAGTCGTCGAAGGGCAGGACGTGGTCGACAAAATCACCAAGCTGCCCCGGGGACGTAACGATCGACCGAACAAGGATGTGGTGCTGAAGAAGGTGGCGATCGAGAAGGTCTAAACGGCTTACTTCTCATTTATCTCCCAGCCCCTGGTTGCGGCGTCATCCCGAAGCCTCACGCTTTCTCCAGCGAGGCGAGGGATCTCGCGGGGCTGCTCGCAAATGCGTTCCCTTAAAAGGCGGGCGAACATCCACAAACGGCTTCCCGTAGCGCGTGACGCGAAGAGGACGCCGCGTCTTTCGGACGCGCTCGAGAATCTCACAGCATTTTGCGCGAAACACCGAGATCGGTATCTGTTTCATGGTCAGGATGTTCTATCGGCGTATCTTATCGTCTCGTTGAGCCCTCGGTGGTATGACGATCGCCGCTCTCCATGCGAGTGAAGAGACTGGCGAACATGTCGGGCAGCAGTCGGTTCCACTGGTTCCAATCGTGGCCCCCAGGGCCGGAGTGGAACTCGAACTGAAAACTATGTTGGGCCAGCAGTGCGGCAAACTGGCGGTTGGATGGGAGGAGACCTTCTTGTTCTCCGCAGGTGGCAAAAATATAGGGGACCTTTCGTGGATCGACCTTACGCGCGAGAACGAACGGATCGTTGTCAAGCCGCGTTTGACTTCCCCACGCGCCAAAAACTGAGGCGTGATAGCGGTATTGTGAAATTCGCTTGATAGAAAATGGCCGCCGTGGCACGTCTATTGCCGGGCTGAGTGCCCCAACGAAGCGGTACAGCTCGGGATACTTCAAGGCCAGCTTAATTGCGCCAAAGCCGCCCATGGAAACACCCGCAATTGCGCGACGAGAAGGATCGGCAGGAAACCGGGTTTCCACGTCCCCGATGAGATCCTTGACGACGTAGTCCTCAAACCGATCCTTTGGACGATCTACTGAATTCGTGTAGTAAGACGACTCCCCCTCGGGCATGACAAGAACCAATCCTTTTTCCGCAAAACGGGCGACATCGGAATCGTTACTCCATTCGTGGAAGTCTCCGCCCCCGCCGTGGAGCAGGTAGACCACTGGGAACTTCTTCCCGCTCTGCACAATTGATGGGAGGACCCACGCGGTAGCTGATCTCGCGCTCAAGCGAGGCGCTGTGAAAGGTGACGTCTTGCATTGTGACGTCGCCAGTCAGGCGCGGATGGTCAGGCCTTGAAGCGGGATGGTGATTGCACGCCGTGAGCCCAAGAAGTGCAAGCCACAGTGCAGCGTGAGTCAAGATGTTGCTCGTCGGCATTGTGGAAGCAAAATGGCGCGGCCCAGAAGCCGCGCCGCACTCAAATCCGATGAAGGGCTCTACACTCCGATCACGCCGCACAACTCCTTCACCGCCGCAGCACTCTTGTCGAGGCCAGCTTTCTCTTCCGGCGTCAGCTTGATCTGGATGATCTGCTCGATACCCTTCGCTCCCAGCTTGACCGGAACACCGACGTAGAGGCCGTTGATGCCGTACTCTCCTTGCAGATACGCAGCGCAGGGCAGGATTTTCTTTTTGTCTTTGAGAATCGCCTCGACCATCTCGGTGGCTGCGGCTGAGGGCGCGTAGTAAGCCGATCCGGTCTTGAGGTACTTCACGATTTCGGCGCCGCCGTCGCGGGTGCGCTTGACCAGAGCTTCCAGCTTCGCCGGTTCAATCAGTTCGGTGATCGGAATGCCCGCGACCGTCGAATAGCGCGGCAAGGGCACCATGGTGTCGCCGTGGCCGCCGAGCACGAAAGCGGTCACATTCTCTACGCTGACTTTCAGTTCGTCGGCGATGAAAGCGCGGAAGCGCGCCGAGTCGAGCACGCCGGCCATGCCGATCACGCGCTCTCGCGGGAATCCGCTCAACTTGTACGCGGTCTGCGCCATGGCGTCGAGCGGGTTCGAAACGATAATCAGAATGCAGTTCGGCGAGTATTTCACCACCTCGCTGACCACCGATTTCATGATGTTGTAGTTGGTGTTGAGCAGGTCATCGCGGCTCATGCCGGGTTTTCGCGGAATGCCGGCGGTGATCACGACGATGTCGGAATTTGCGGTGTCTTTGTAGTCGTTGGTGCCGCTGACGTACGAATCACGCTTCTCGATGGGCATGGCCTCGAGCAGGTCGAGTCCTTTGCCCTGCGGAACGCCTTCGATGATGTCGATGAGCACGACGTCGGCCAGTTCTTTGGAAGCGATCCAGTGAGCCGCAGTCGCGCCTACGTTGCCTGAGCCTACGATGGTTACTTTATGCATGGGATGAGTCCTTTCAAGAATTGAGTAATTGCGAAATTAAGTAATTGGGAAATTGAAAAATCGCCATGCCTCCACCGAGCCGTAACAAATTACTCAATTACCAACTTTCCCAATTTCCCAATCGCCCTACACCAGCACTCCCGCGCCCATATTTTCGATCATGTACCCGGCGAACTCGCTGGTCTTGACCTTGGTGGCGCCGGGCATCAGGCGCTCGAAATCATATGTGACTTTCTTCTGCTCGATCGTGCGTTCCATGCTCTGCTCAATCAGATCGGCGGCTTCATTCCAGCCCAGGTGCCGGAACATCATCACCCCCGACAGGATCACCGAGCCGGGATTGATGACGTCCTTGTCGGCATACTTGGGCGCCGTGCCGTGCGTCGCCTCGAAAATGGCATAGCCGTCGCCGATATTGGCGCCCGGCGCGATGCCCAGTCCCCCAACCTGCGCCGCGCAGGCGTCGGAGATGTAGTCGCCGTTCAAGTTCGGCGTGGCCAGCACAGAATACTCGTCGGCGCGAGTGACCACCTGTTGAAAGATCGAGTCGGCGATGCGATCGTTGATCATGATCTTCTTCTTCTTCTTCCAGGCGCCGTTGCCGTGGGTCGCGCCGATTGCGTCCAGCACGCTCTGCACTTCTCTTTCAACCGACTGGCGGAACGCCGGCGGGGCGAATTCCATGCCGGGTTCGACCATCTCCGCATTCTGCGCCACCGTAAGATTCGGGTTCTTGTCCTTGTTGTCGAGGATCCAGCTCTCCCGCTCGGTTACGATCTGGTCGCGGAATTCCTCGGTTGCAAGCTCGTATCCCCATTTGCGGAACGCGCCTTCGGTAAACTTCTGAATGTTGCCCTTGTGCACCAGCGTAACCGTCTTCCGGCCCGACTCGAACGCATGCTGAATCGCCATGCGCACCAGCCGCTTGGTTCCAGTCACGGACATCGGCTTGATGCCGATGCCGGAGTCCAGGCGAATCTGTTTCTTGCCGCCCTTCAGCATGTCCTTGTTCAGGAACTCGATCAGGCGGGCACAGTCGGCGGTTCCCTGCTCCCACTCGATGCCGGCGTACACGTCTTCCGTGTTCTCGCGGAAGATAACCACATTCATACGCTCGGGATGCTTCACCGGCGAGGGCACGCCCGCGTAGTACTTCACCGGGCGGACGCAGGCGTAGAGATCGAGAATCTGGCGCAGCGCCACATTGAGCGAGCGAATCCCGCCGCCAACCGGGGTGGTCAGCGGACCCTTGATGGCTACGCGAAACTGGCGAATGGCGTCGACGCTGTCATCGGGCAGCCAGTTGTCGAATTTCGCCTTGGCCTTCTCTCCCGCAAACACCTCGTACCAGGCCACGCGCCGCTTCCCTTTGTACGCTTTCTCAACAGCAGCGTTGAACACACGCAACGAAGCTTTCCAAATGTCACGTCCGGTTCCATCGCCCTCGATGAAGGGAATGATGGGATTGTCCGGAACGCTATACTTCCCGTTCGAATAACCGATCGTTTTGCCGTCTGCCGGTACCGCTACGCCGTTAAAAGAGCCCGCCATCCTCAACCTCCCGTATAAGAGCCGCGCACAACTTCATAAAAACCATCAATTATAAAGAACCGGGGGCCACAAACCGCAGATTATTCTTTGGCGCTGTGGCATAATCCCCATGCTAAGCCCATCGCGGGATGGCCGGGGGATCTATGAGAAACAGCGCACGTTCTCTGGGATTGATATCAGCCTGTGTGCTCCTTAGCGTGACGATGTGTGCCGCTGCGCGCGGCAACAATGCCAGCGATCGTACCCAGTTCGGGCGGAGCATAAGCGTCGCTCCCGGTGAAGAAGTCAGCGAAGCCACCTGCTTCGGTTGCAGCATCCGTGTGCGCGGGCACGTGGCGGGCGACGTCACCGCCTTTGGCGGCAGCATCGTGGTTGAGGATCAGGGCCAGGTCGACGGCGATGCCACTGCATTTGCCGGCAGCATGAGGCTCGATGACTCTGGGAAAGTCGGGGGCGATGTCACCGTGTTTGGAGGTCAGATCCATCGCGCTCCAGGCGCCACGTTGAGCGGCGGTGTAACGGTGATGGGTGGTCCGGGCTGGGCCGTGGTGATCTTTGCGATTCCTCTGCTGTTCCTGGGCCTGCTCATCGCGTTCATTTTCTGGCTCGTGCAGCGCGTGACGCGGCCGCGCGTCCCGGTGACCGCATAGAAATCATCTACCAGCGGCGCGTGCCGAATGTCTTGCGCACTCCCAGACTCATGTAGCGGCCCCACGGCCCGTTGCTGCCCAGGTCGGCTACCCCCAGATTCTTATCTCGAGCGCCCAGGCGGTCGAACAGGAAATGCTGGGTCACGCGAAACTCAAATCCTTTGTTCAGGTAGATTCCTGCGCCCCAGGAGTGCTCAATGCCAATCGCATCCGGCGACCAGGTGTACAACGCCTGAGGCACGTTCTTTCCGAATAGGAACGTGGGCGCGCCGTAAACCATGAACCGCCGGAGCAAGCCGCGCCCAAAAGGACGCACTTCGAGAACGCCCGAAAGCATGTACCGTGCGAACAGACTGCAGGGCGCGCTGGCGCCGCCGGACTGGCCGAACTGGCGCGCGTTTCCGGCGCAGAGATTCGGATCAATCTCGTTGTGCGGCGGAGACAGGTCCAGTTGTGCCCAGCCCCAGAGCATGTCGCGAGGAAAAAACATCCGATCGCCGGCTTCGGCCTGACGCCAACTGCCCCCTGAACCCTCACCTGGGTTAGGCGACGCTGAACTCTGCGCCACCGCTATCGTCGAGATTCCGACAAAGAATGCAAAAAACCATGCCCATCTTTTCATCTTGCCTCCAAGCTCGATTTTCTGTTCTTTGGAAGATGCCCCAAAGCCAGGTCGCAGGATCTCCCGAACTGCGTACGTCGATGTACAACCAAATTTCGCCAGAGCCGAGCGCAACATTGTAACCTGTGCGTTGCGAATGTCAGCCATTTCTATCCTTTACGGAAACTCTGTTCGCCGAATCTTCGAGCTTCGCGGGCAAGAAGCGAACATCGCCTTCCAGAATCCATATCCCCAGACCGATTTATTCCATTCATCGTACGTTCACATTGTCAGGGACTAGTAAAACCCTTGGCAGGACAGGAGTAACGGTTTGGTTCACCGATTGCACAAAGTGCTATACCAGCGCCACCCAGGATTCCTATGCCCCAAGAAGTGTCCGTGTCGTATCAAGCCATCAAGAGCAAGGTCTACCGCTTGATTGATGCTTTGGTGGTCGGAGAGAAGAATGAAGCCGAAGTGCAGGAATCTGTGCGTCGCTGGTGGACTCTGATCCATCCGGCCGATCGTCCGATCGCGCAGAAGTATCTCATGATGGTGCTGGGGCGCTCGGCCGCGGCGCTGGACGCCATGGAAGACGCCTTTGCCTCCAACGGCAGCTCCGAGTCTGCCCATTCGTCGGCGCTCCGCTCGCAGATGGGAAAGCGTATGGTTGAGCGAATCATCAAGGAAACTGGCTCTCGCCCTGCTGTCTAGCCTCGCGATTTTGCGAATTGACAAAGATTTTACAATTCCCGGGTTGCGCCGCACGCGCTCCGCTGCGTATCGTCAGCTTCGCCCGCCGACAAGCCGGCAATTCTACGGAAATTCGCAATAGGGAGCCATCAATGGACCAGTTCGCATCAAAGTTCAGCAAATTTGGAACCTGCCTTCTTTATGGAGCTCTGCTGATTATGGCTACATCTCTCTTCGCCGCGTCCGGAATCTACGGTTTCACTCTGAATTCCATCGATGGCAATCCGGCTCCGCTGGCCGACTATAAGGGCAAGGTCGTCCTGTTGGTAAACGTGGCCAGCCAGTGCGGCTACACACCGCAATACAGCGCGCTCGAATCCATCTACGAGAAATACAAGGACCAGGGGTTCGTCATTCTCGGCTTCCCGGCCAACAATTTCGGCGCCCAGGAACCGGGCACAAATGAAGAGATCAAGACCTTCTGCACCCGCAAGTTCAACGTGACCTTCCCCATGTATTCAAAGATTTCGGTGAAGGGAGCGGACCAGGCGCCGCTCTACGCCTATCTGACCAAGGAAACGGGCGCGGGCCTGACTGGAGACATCAAGTGGAACTTCACCAAGTTCCTCGTAGACCGCAACGGGAAAGTGATCCAGCGCTTCGAGCCTGCGGTCACGCCGGATTCGAAGGAAGTGACGGGGGCGATTGAAAAGCAGTTGAAGTAGAACTACGTTCCCTTCGTCCAGTTCTCCATCGAGAGATCGCGAACCCTGCCGAACTCTCGGGTATTGTTTGTGACCAGCGTCAAACGGAGGCCGCGCGCGTGGGCGGCGATGAACAGGTCGTTGGCGCCGATCATTCGGCCATGAGCCTTTAATTCTGCGCGAATCTTGGCGTAGTGAGAAGACGCGTTATCGGGAAAATCCAAGACCTCGACGTAAAGCAGAAATGCGCTAAGCGCCGCTTCATCCTGCTGCCGTCGTGGCGACACTTCGACGCCGAACAACAGTTCCGACTTGGTGATCACGGAAATGCACACATCGCTGACGGGGACTTTCTGCAGCCGTTTCAGAAGGATGTCGCTCGAGCGCTTCATGATGTAGGAACAGGTGTCGGTGTCGAGCATGTAGCCCGGCATTACGGCTCACGTTCCTGCACGGGCAGGTCTTCGATATCTTCCATGAAAGTCGACGAAGCCGCCGGCGCCTCGGCAAGATAGGACGACCAATCCGTCGGTCGGGGTGAGAGAACTACGTCACTACCTTCCTTCCGTATGAATACCTCGTCAGTCTTGAACTGAAAATCCTTGGGCAGCCGAACGGCTTGGCTGCGATTGTTCATGAAAATCTTAGCCCTGCGTTGCGGTCTAGACGCTTGTGGACGCGCCTGTTTCTTTGGCATATACATAAGTATATGCCATGATGGAGGAGGACGCAAGGGCAACTTGGTGCGACGATAGCGAGGGCAACTGCGATATTTCAGTAACCGCGCCCCGTTCGACGTTGTGAGATAATCCGCGTTCCCCAGTTCTTGCCGCCGGGTGCGTAACCATGTACCTTACACGTAAAGCCTCGATCGTGATTATCATCCTTTTGGCGCTGCCATTCGGGAAAGCAAGCCCTCAATCCGCTCCTACAGATCCTTCCTCGGTTGATCTAGATCAGATTGGCAGGGACTATAACGAAAACGCTGTTGCTGCTGACTTGCGCTACAAGGGCAAGTTTCTGACCCTAGCCGGGAAAGTTGTGAGTGAACAGGACGACCGCTTTTATAAGGGTATGGTGGGAAGAATAGAGCTTGAAAGTAGAATTTACACGAACGGGAACAGTTGGTATTGTTCGTTTGATACCAATCAGGCCAACGCCATTTCCCAAGTACGCAAAGGCCAGATAGTTATCCTCAAGGGACAATTTGTACGCTTCTTGAATTTCTACCATTGTGCCGTGGTCTCGGCTGTTGATCCTCCAACTGAACCAGAACCGCCTGACGGGGTCCCAATAGATTTTAGATTCTTTGATTCGGTCACGACGACTACGCGCGCGGATGCGGCTGGCAGACCGATCTCAACTCAGACGAAGAATCTTTGTATTAATGGCAGGGGCGTTGTCACGTCAATAGTGCCGAGCACTGTTTCTGGGGACACGCCAGCTGTGCGAACAATTTGAATCATCGGAAAGCTTCTGCAAAGGCCACTGGTTTGCACGCTGAACAGCAATGTAAACGACGTTTTATTGGACCTCTCCACGCTGGAGATAGGAGACGTGGTCTTGGTCGATGGATGCAGCGACGGTGAAAGAAATCGGGGCGCATCTGTGCCTCACTTTCACTGTAATCTGACGAACGTATCAAAGATGACATACAGGCCCCGCTATAAGTGGGACCCGCACTGCCAAGGAACAAATCCGCTGCGTGATTCGCCGCTGGACAAATACTGCAGGTCAGATTCGAAGTAAGGTGGTTTTTTCGCTCCTGCTTCCGCGGGTTTCCCTCCGTTACCAATTGCGATACGGAATCTTAGAACTGCGAACGGCGACGTTCCCAAAACCCCGCTCACTGTTTAGCAGGATACGCACAGACCTCTCTGATTGGCCGGCGGGATTTGGGTTCGGGCCAACCACCACTTCGCTCAGTGGGAGACTACCCTTGCCCAATGGAATGCAGCGATATGGCGTTGGCATTGATTTCCCCTCCTTAAATCTAAGCTCGGTTTCCTCGTCAGGCACGGGATAACTGGGGGCAACCCCCATCATAACGGGCGATACGATGCGCCATTCTCGCTCTTCGTGAAATTTCTCATGTTTGAAAAATAGCGCAAATCTGTGTAGCTCCATAAGCAGACCTGTCTGGACGATGAGTTTTGCGTTCAAAGCCCCTACGACTGGGACCTGTGGCCTGCCCAGCACATCCGCGATAAGAGAGTTGACCACGTCATATTGCATCTCTGGTTTATAGATGCAGCGTGCTATTGTGAACCGTTCGGGGAGATCCAACTGATCACCTGCGAAGCCAAGTGCAAAGCCCGACGTCGAACCCCCGTATGCGCGCCACTGTGACAACGAATCGCCGTCCTCCGAAAACGAAGCTACAAACAAACTCACATCTTCGTTACCCGGTCCGTCAAGACTCGCCCTCATTTCATTGAGCAACAACAAAGCATCTGGAGGCGCGGTTGTACAACGCTCGGCAAGCTCCTTCGCGACCAAGTTCTTAGCATGCAGGTATTCTTGCGTGTCGTTCAGGAATTGGTGGTGGGTAGCCCAGATTTTCTTGCTTTGAATGATACCCAGAAGGCCCTTTTGGGTCGTGTAGTGATAAAGGAGCGCGGGACACTTCTCTAAAAATACAGAATTCTTGTCCATCCCAACATGCTATGACAGGGCGGAGTCCTTATGGAATGGCTTCATCGAACAGTTCTGGCGTGCGTGTGATTAAGGCCGCCGTTTCGTTCTCGCCGGCAATCATCCGGCTTCCCCCTCCTACCTATCGGAGGCAGCGTATCGGGTATGCCGAGCGTACGCCAGCTGCAAAGTCTCGTCTTTCAACTTTAGCAGTATCAATGCCTTACATCTAGATATCGTAGTACAGCGCGAACTCCCACGGATGCGGTCTTAGCCGGATCGCATCCACCTCCTTCGAGCGCTTGTAGTCGACGTAGGTTCGCAGCGACTCTTCGGTGAAGACATCGCCCTTCAACAGGAAAGCGTGATCGCGCTGCAGGGCGTCCAGCGCGTCTTCGAGCGAGCCCGGCATCGACGGGATGCTCGCCAACTCCTCGGCTTCCAGTTCGTAAATATCTTTGTCCATGGGCAGGCCCGGGTCCATCTTGTTCTCGATGCCGTCGAGTCCTGCCATGAGCATGGCGGCAAACGCCATGTAGGGGTTGCAACTGGGATCGGGCGGCCGGAATTCTACGCGCTTGGCCTTGGGAGAAGCCGAATACATCGGAATGCGGCACGCCGCCGAGCGATTGCGCCGGGAGTAGGCCAGATTCACCGGCGCTTCGAATCCCGGTACCAGTCGTTTGTAGGAATTGGTGGTAGGCGCAATGATCGCCGAAAGCGCCGGCCCGTGCTTGATCAGCCCGCCGATGTACCACAGTGACATCTGCGACATGCCGGCATATCCGTCGCCGGCAAACAGCGCCTGCCCGCCCTTCCACAGCGATTGGTGCGTGTGCATGCCGCTGCCGTTGTCGCCGAAGATGGGCTTGGGCATGAACGTGACCGTCTTGCCGTAGTGATTGGCCACGTTCTTCACAATGTACTTGTAGAGCAGCATCTTGTCGGCGGAGCGAACCAGCGAATCAAATTTCAGATCGATCTCGGTCTGCCCGCCGGTCGCGACTTCGTGGTGATGGCATTCCACGTCCATGCCGCAGGCCTGCATGGTCAGCACCATTTCCGAGCGGAGGTCCTGGTAGTGATCCGTCGGCGAGACGGGGAAATAGCCTTCCTTGTAGCGCGGACGGTAGCCGAGATTGTTCTCTTCCCTGCCCGAGTTCCAGCGTCCTTCTTCGGCGTCGATGTAGTAAAAGCCGTACTGCTCACGCTGATCGAAGCGCACGTTATCGAAGATGAAAAACTCGGCCTCGGCTCCGAAGTATGCCGTGTCGGCAATCCCCGTCGAGCTCAAATACATCTCCGCCTTGCGCGCGATGTAGCGGGGATCCCGGTCATAGCGCTGCTTGGTGACGGGATCGACGACGTCGCAGACCATGACCAGCGTGGGCACTTCGGTAAAGGGATCGAGCAGATGGGTGTTCGGGTCAGGCTTCAGCAGCATGTCACTCTCGTGGATCGCGGCCCAGCCGCGAATCGAGGAACCGTCCATGCCAAAGCCGTCCTCGAACGATGCCTCAGTCAGCTGGTTGATCGGAAAAGAAACGTGATGCCACAGCCCTGGAATGTCGGTGAAGCGCAGGTCGAGGATCTTGACGTCGTTTTTCTTCGCAAACTCCAGAACAGCTTTGGCGTCGGCCATGGGAACTCCTAGCGGGGATGTTCGGAATCGAGCGATCGGTTGCGGACGCTCCCTGGTGGCAGGCTGCTACAATCGGTCGCGTTGAACGGGACCGCAGAGTGTAAAGCCTGCCTCATCGCGCTGGCAATTCGATTGTTCTTATGACCGCGATAACGCGACTTTATACTGGAACTGCAAAGGCGTTAACCACAGGGGGCACAGAGGAGCACAGAGAAACACCCGCCGTTCCACTTCCTCTGTGAGCCCCCGTGTCCCCTGTGGTTAAGTTTTTGAGATTTCACTGACCCCTGACCCCTGCTTCCTATGGACTTTGATCAGCTCGAGACCTTCTTCGAGGTGGCGCGGCACGCGTCGTTCTCGCGGGCGGCGGAGAAGCGTTTCCGCACGCAGCCGGCTATTTCCTCGCAGATTCGCGGGATCGAAGAGGAGGTTGGGGCCAAACTCTTCGATCGCTCCGGGGGCAAAGTTTCGCTGACCGCTGCAGGCAAAGCCTTCCTGAAATACGTTGAAGAAACGCTCAGCGACCGCAAGGCCATGCTCGTTGCCATCGCCGAAATGGAGCGCGTGCCGCGGGGTGAGATTATCGTCGGCGCCAACGAAGGCACTTGCCTCCACATCCTCCCGTACGTCTTTGCCGACTTCAAAAAGCAGTACCCGGATGTTTCGGTCAACATCAAGCGCGCCGACTACGCCAAGATTCTGGAGTCGGTCATCGACAACTCGGTGGACTTTGGCGTCGTCTCCCTGCCCGTCACCGACACCCGCCTGACCGTAGTTCTGATCCATCGCGATGAGCTGATCATCATCGCTCCGCCGCACCATCCGTTGGGCAGGATGAAGTCGGCCACGATCGCCGACGTGGCCACGTTCCCGCTGGTGGTGCCCAAAGCCGGACACACCCGCGACGCCATCGAGCAGTTGCTTCACGAGCGCCGGCTAAAAGCGAACTTCACCATGGAACTCGACTCCAGCGAACTATTGAAGCGATTCGTAGCCGCGGACGTCGGCGTCGGCTTCATCGCCCGCTCCAATGTAGAGGAGGATGTTCGCGCCCGGGTCCTCGCCGCCATCAACATCGCGGACGCTCAGGTGCGCCGCGACCTGGCGCTGGTCTTTCGTAAGGACAAGGCGCTCAGCCGGGCGGCGCTGGCGTTTATTGACATTGCGGTGAAGCACAAATCCACCGAAGAATTGGTGCCCACTCCAGCGCGATGACGAGACTATCTTTCAGGGCTGCTCTTTTGGTCGTTCTCGCGTTGGGCCTCCCGTGTTGGTCACAGACATCGCCGACCCAAAAACCCCTTTCCCAGATTCCGGCCTCTGAGCGCCAGTTGATTGCGATCAAGGCTACGGGGAGCAAGCGTTTCGCCGAGAAAGCGATCGCCGCCGCGACCGGCCTCCAACTCGGCACTACCGTCACTGATGACGATTTCAAAAAGGCGGCGCGCCGCCTGGGCGATCTGGGAGCTTTTTCCGATATCGCTTATTCCTATTCTTATTCGTCCGCCGGGCTCAAGCTCGAGTTCCACGTCACCGACAGCAACAAATTTGTTCCGGCTCACTTCGAGGACCTTGTCTGGTTCTCGGATGCCGAGCTTCTCCGCCGCATTCAGGAACACGTTGCCCTGTTCGACGGAGAGCTTCCCACTTCCGGCCGCATGCCGGAGGAGGTTTCCGACGTGCTGCAGGCGATGCTGGTGGAGAAGGCTGTCCCTGGCCACGTCGATTACGTGCGTAAGGGCAAACAAGACGGGCCCGTGGAATCGATCGTCTACAGCGTCTCGGATGTTGCGATCCGCGTCCGCAACATCGAGTTCACCGGAGTGGGCGCGGACGAGCTGTCGGCCCTCGCAACCGCGGTCCAGGGATTCTCCGGCCGTGCCTACTCCCGCACCCAGCTCGACGCCTTCGTGCAGCGCCAACTGTTGCCGGTTTTCCACGAGCGCGGCTATCTCAAGGCCACCTGCGGAGAGCCTCAGCCTAAGGTCGTGCAGCAGCCGGGGGACCAGGCCAAAGCCGACACGGAAGACGGTCCGCGCAATCAGACCATCGTCGACGTCACTTTTGCCGTCAATCCGGGCCTGCAGTACCAGCTGAAAGCAGTGGAATGGTCGGGCAATCACGAGTTCCCCACCGACACTCTGCAGAAGATGCTCAATGCCCCGCTCGGCCAGCCTGCCAACACCGTGCGCCTCGCCCAAGACCTCAAGGAAGTACAACGCCTCTACGGATCGCGCGGGTTCATTACGGCGTCAGTCAAAGTGAATGGGGAGTTCGACGAGGCAGCCAGCGCCGTCGTCCTTCATCTTGTGGTGCAGGAGGACTCGGTCTATCACATGGGAGACCTCGAATTCCGCGGGCTCGACAACAGCCTGACGGCCAAGCTGCGCAATGCCTGGAAGCTCCGCCCTGGTGATGTCTATGACTCCACCTATCTGGATACTTACTTGCCGGAAGCGCAGAAGCTGCTGCCCTCGCGGCTGGACTGGGAGGTGTCTCCGCATGTGACCGCCAACATCCGCGAGAAAACGGTCGACGTCGACCTCATTTATTCGGTCAAGGCTCCGGACTAGAGCGGGAAGGTTAGTTCTTCGGGAGTCGCCGGGTGTCTCTTTTTTTCGGGCTAACCCGCAAAGAATTTTTGCAAAGCGGCTGCGGTAGGTGTAGGCTAACAACTCGTATCTGCCTAAGCTTTGGAGAAGTCGGCGTACACTGGGGTTGCATCTCAGGCATCATGTGACGCTGTGAGTAGGATTTTGGCCCGGGCCCTCCCCCGATTGTGATCCGGGCATCAGCGGGGACGTGCGCTAGCACGTCCCCGCACTTTTCTGGTGCAATTCCTGTACGATGGCAAGAGCGGGGGCGCGGTTTGGATACAGCCCGCCCTCTAATCGCAGGCCCGGCTGTAACGTTTCGCGGCCTACGGCATCTTTAAGTTCGGGGATACTTCCCTCCCTGCAGGGGTCAAATCGGTACGAAAACCACTAAGGAGAGAATGCGCATGAAGTCTCGTTTACAGCAGCTCGGATTCGCGTTGATGACTCTGGTTTTTGCCGCCAGCCTGGCCGTCGCAGCGCTCGCCGCCGGCAAATCCTACACCGGCACCGTCAGTGACGCGATGTGCGGCGCCAAGCACGCTATGGCCGGCGATGACGCCGGATGCACCCGCGCCTGTGTCGCCAAGGGCTCGAAATACGCCCTGGTCGTTGGCGATAAGGTCTATACCCTCGAAACCAGCGACAAGGCCGCACTGGCCACGCTCGACAAGCAGGCGGGCGCACAGGCTACGGTTACCGGAAGCGAGAAGGGCAATACCATCATGGTGAGTTCCGTCTCCGCGGCCAAGTAGAGAAACCAAGTCTTCTTCCTCCACCTCGTTTCTCCCATGCGGGAGGCGCGCTCGCGCCCCCCGCATTTTTCTTCTCCCCACCCCGCAAATTCACATTTTCTTTACAAAGCAATGTGTTAGATTGTGCATTCCCAAGCACAAAAACTTCTTGGCCGGAGGATCACGGAATTGGGCAAAGACATGGTTCCGAAGCGGATTTTCTTTACCAAGGGAGTGGGGAAACACCGCGAGCGGCTGACGTCTTTCGAACTGGCGCTGCGTGACGCCGGCATCGCCGCCCAGAACCTGGTGCGGGTCTCCTCCATTTTTCCGCCCCTGTGCAAGCTGCTCACCCGCAAGGAGGGCGTGAAGTACCTGCATCCGGGCGAGGTCGTTTTTGCCGTGGTGGCGGAGAACTCCAGCCGCGAGCCGCACCGCCTGCTGGCATCGTCGATCGGTGTAGCCATTCCGGCTGACCGCAACACCTACGGGTACTTAAGCGAGCATCACTCCTTTGGCGAAACCGAAGATGCAGCCGGCGAGTACGCGGAAGAACTCGCCGCCGAGATGCTGGCCACAACACTGAACGTCGAATTCGATCCTGACCGCTCCTGGGACGAAAAGAAGCAGATCTACCGGCTGTCGAACAAAATCGTGCGCACGGCAAACGTGACGCAGTCGGCAGTGGGCGACAAGCGCGGCCTGTGGACCACGGTGATCGCCTCGGCGGTACTGATCTTCGACTAGGACCGATCTCCTCTTAGCCTTGCGCTTGCCAGATCCCGGAGCTTCTGCGAGGCTAGCGGCCATGCCCGAACGCTCCCTGCTGGCTGTTGCCCTGTCTTTGCTTCTTCCGCTGACGATATCCGCTCAAGCTGATTCGGCTTCGTGCGCCAGCTTGAAGCAACTCCCGTTGCCACATGCCACGATCACGGTGGCAGAAACTGTGGCCGCCGGCGCGTTCGTGCCACCGAGTTTAAAGCCGGACGAAAAGGTTCCTCCGCTGTACAAATCCACGCCGTCGTTCTGCCGGGTGGTCGCCGCCCTCAAGCCGACGTCGGACTCCGACATCAAAGTCGAAGTCTGGATGCCCTCGACTGGCTGGAACGGAAGATTCCGGGGGGTCGGCAATGGCGGCTTTGCGGGCTACATCAGCTATTCGGCGCTGGCTACGGCGGTAAGGCAAGGCTATGCTACCGCCAACACCGACACCGGCCATACCGGTCACTCGACCACCGATGCATCGTGGGCGCTCGGGCATCCAGAAAAAATCATCGACTACGGATACCGCGCCGTACACGAAATGACCCTCGATGCGAAGGCCGTTGTGCAGAAGTTCTACGGCAAGGCGGCAGCTCGATCGTACTTCGCCAGCTGCTCCAACGGAGGGCGCCAGGGGCTCATGGAAGCGCAACGCTTCCCCGACGACTACGATGGCATCATCGCCGGAGCGCCGGCCAACGCCTGGGTGCCCATGCTGACGGGCGGCTTGAAGGTGATCCAGACGCTGCACGGCGACGGCTACATTCCAGCGGCAAAAGTTCCCGCGATCAGCACGGCTGTGCTCGCCGCGTGCGATGAACTCGACGGCGTGAAAGACGGCATTCTCAACGATCCGCGGCAATGCCACTTCGACGCTTCCACTCTGTTATGCAAAGAAAAAGAGAGCGACTCCTGCCTGACCGAAGCGCAAGTCAATTCCCTGAAGCTGCTCTACTCAGGTGCGCACGACGCCGCGGGCAGGCAGATTTTTCCTGGAGTGATGCCCGGGGCTGAAGAGGGCGACAACGGCTGGAAAACCTGGGTCACCGGCTCGGAAGAGGGTAAAGGCGAAGCCATGCTTTACGTTACAGGATTCTTCTCCAACATGGTTTACAGCCGGAAAGACTGGGACTACAAGAGCGTGAAGGTCGACGAAGCCCTGAAGCTGGCCTACGAAAAGACCGGCGACACAGTCGACGCCCTGGATCCCGACCTCCGGCCTTTCCTTGCGCACGGAAAACTGATCCTCTATCACGGCTGGGACGATCCGGCCATCTCCCCGGTGCACACGGTGAACTACTTCGACAGCGTAGTGGCTACGGTCGGCCCAGGAGCTGCAAAGTCAGTGCGCCTTAACATGGTGCCCGGGATGCAGCACTGCGCCGGAGGGCCGGGAGCGACCTCGTTCGGTCAAAACGGCACCGACGATAGATCCGACGCCGGCCACGACATCTTCACGTCTCTCATCGAGTGGGTCGAGAATGGCCGGGCCCCCGGCACCATCGTCGCGAGCAAACCGCCGGGAGAGCGGTCGACGAAGTCCTCCAACATCACCCGACCGCTCTGTCCCTACCCGCAAGCCGCCAAGTACAAGGGAACGGGCGATCCGAACTCGGCAGAGTCGTTCGAGTGCGTGGCCGGCAACTGAATCGCCTACTCCTCGGATTTAGCCCCCAAGGTTTTTGTCCGAGAGGCCCAGTACTCGAAATACGCCGCCGACCACCCGGTCACACCTCACCGCTCCAAATTGAAAGCAGCGGTCGGCGTTCGTGCCAACCGCGGTATAGAGTTGCTTTCGCAGCGCCGCATGCGCCCGGTGCAGGCGAACCTTCACGTTCTCCTGAGTCAGATTCAGGCATTCGGCGGTCTCTTGCGTGCTCATTCCTTCCACGTCGCGCAGCATGAAAACCAGGCGATAGTCTTCCGACAAGGCAAGAACGGCTTTCTCCAATACCGTGTTCAGCTCCCGGTCGTACGTCACCTGTTCGGGAGTCCGGTCGGTGGAGGTTGCTGTCTTCATAGCGTCTCCGTTCGAATCTTCCGCAAAGTCGAGGGACTGGAACCGCGAACGTCTGCGAGTTCGCGCCAGCGCTTCGTGCACGGCAATGCGAGTCAGCCACGTGACGAACTTGGCGCGGCCTTCGAAGCTGGCTAGATGCTGGTAGGCGCGCACGTAGGCATCCTGCATCACGTCTTCGGCTTCGGCGTCGTCGCGCAGTATCGCCCGGGCCCCGCGATACAGCCGCTGGTTGTAGCGGCGCATCACCAGCTCGTAAAGCGCCGTCTCCCCGGCCAGCACTCGGCTGATGATCTGCTCGTCGCTCCAGCCTTCCCGCCTTGCCTCTTCCAGCAATGTGGCACTGCCCATAAGCACCCTCAGAAGAGAATGAGTCGCGAGCGCATGTTCGGTTACAAAAGATTTTGTCCAGCACGAGCCGGATCATTCGAAAAGTTCGCACGAACGCCTCCCCGCGCGGTTTTGACAAACGTTTGACATATTCCCTTGTTCCGGTTGTAACCGCAGCAGGTCTGCGTGACTCCTTCTCGCGCGGAGGAAATATGAAAACGTCGAGGCTTCTCACGATCGTGGCGCTCGCGCTGTGCTGCGGCGCTCTTGCTGCGCGCCAGAGCAGCGGCCCATTGACAGCGTTTGACAAGCGTACGCTCGCCGACTCTTCTCACCTGGTCGAGCAAGGCCGGCAAGCCTTCCGCTTTAGCACCTTCGGCGATCAGGTCTTCTGGGGCGATACTCTGCACCTGCACGAAGCGCTGGAAGGCAGCAAGCTCGGCGGCGTTGGCCCCGGCGTCAGTCCAAAAACCGCGCTGGCGGTCGGGCTGAAAATTGACGTCGACGCGCTTCCCGCTTCGCTGATCACGCAGCTGCAGCAGGGCCAGGTAAACCTGGATGACCCGGCGGTCACGGTTGCGTTGTTGAAGCTCAACTCCGTGGTCGGCGTCACAGGGTTCTTCAACCCGGATGGCAGCCTGAAGTCGATGGGAATTCAGTGCGCGCTGTGCCACTCCGTGGTGGACAATTCCTTCGCCCCCGGCATTGGCCATCGTCTCGACGGCTGGGCGAATCGCGACCTCAATGTAGGTGAAATCGTCGCCCTCGCTCCGAATCTGCAACCCTTCGCCAGTCTGCTTGGAGTGGACCAGTCAACCGTGCGCAAGGTGCTTCACAGCTGGGGTCCCGGTCACTTCGACGCAGAACTCGCGCTCGATGGCAAGCCATTCAGGCCGGACGGGAAAACTGCGGCGGTGCTGATTCCTCCCGCGTTTGGTCTGGCCGGAGTGAATCTCCACACCTGGACCGGCTGGGGTTCCGTCACCTATTGGAACGCTTTCGTAGCCAACCTGGAAATGCATGGCAAGGGAAACTTCTTCGATCCGCGACTCGATAACGCCACCCAGTTTCCCCTTGCCGCCAAAGCAGGCTTCGGCCACGTGACCAACTCGACTGACCTCATCACACCGCAGCTGGCGGCGCTGCACTTCTATCAGCTGGCCCTCGCCGCACCGCCGCCGCCGAGCGGCAGCTTCAACCAGGAGGCGGCCGACCGCGGCGCGGCGGTTTTCAACGGCAAGGGCAAGTGCTCCACCTGCCACGTCCCTCCTCTCTACACCGAGCCGGGATGGAACATGCACACCCCCAGCGAGGTCTGCGTGGACAGCTTCCAGGCCGATCGTTCCCCAGACAAGCGCTACCGAACTTCGCCTTTAAACGGCCTCTGGACGCACACCAAAGGCGGCTTCTATCACGACGGGCGCTTCGCCACGCTGCTCGATGTGGTTAATCACTACGACAGCTGCATGAGCCTGGCGCTGACAGATCAGGACAAGACCGATTTAGTCCAGTTCCTGAAATCACTGCCAAGAATAGGAAAGGACTAACAAGCGTAGATTGAGCGGGTTGCACTCGGCACCTGCATTTCATGCTTTTACAAGGAGGGTCTAACTTTAGTAATCACAGGCAGCTTCACTATGTAATCTTTCGTTAACAGTGATCCGCTATCATAGGAACTGGGACTCAAACCTGGGACCTCTGGGAGTGATCGTGAATAGCGAAGCACGCAGGAAGAAGCAGCAGGAAATGGTGGCGGGGCTGTTGGAGCGCAAGATCCGCCTTCATGCCCAGCAGCTTTACGAACAGCGCGGCAAGGAGGAAGGCCTGGCTCTACAGGACTGGGTGCAGGCCGAATCTGAGGTGCTGGGCAAGAGCATCATGGCTCCGTTCTACCGCAAGCAGCGCCAGGCGACCCCGGAGAGTGTGACTTCCTCCCTGCCCGAGTCCACGGGCTGCGAGTCCAGCCAGTAGGCTTCCTTTCGCAAACCCCACCGTGGTGAGGATTCCCGCGCTCACCTTCGCGCGCCCACCTTGACCGGCTTTTTCGAATTCCCTTTCCGCTCCTTGTCCAGTCTTTCCAAAACCGCCGCGACAATGATCGGCAGGCCGACGGTAGCGTCCACGAAAACTTCTCCAAACTTGCCGCCCTCCGATGGCGGAACGAACTTGCCCCATGAGATCGCCTCGCTGTAAGGGCTGCCCGACAATCCGCCCCAGTACACCGGCTCGGGGCAGATGCGCAAGCCGTAGTGATAGCGCTTGAGAGGAATCTTCTCGCCCAGCCGCCGGTGTCTCAACTCGATGAACGGCCCGAACTGCTGCGACCAGTTCCGCGGCACGCCGCCGCCGATGGTAAAAATTCCCAGCCGTTTCTGCCGCAACAGCGTCGCGGCAAAGTGCTCCAGATCTTCGAAGGGATCGTAGCGAATCTTGTGCCGCCCGGTCGATTCCCGAATGCGATTGTTCAGCGCCGTGTCCAGGCCCAGCTCGGAGTCGGTGAAGGCCGGCACGAATACCGGGACGCCCTTCTCATACGCGGACTTCAAAATTCCCCTCTGCCCCTGCGCATGCTTGGCCAGATACGCGCCGATCGCATGGTTCAGCTTGTAGGAACACATGATTTCGTTGTGATCCCAGTCCTCCAGCACGGATGACATGACTTCTTCGACGTCGTCCAGATTCTGCTCGGGTTCGAGCGTGTCGTATACGCGGTTGTAGCCCTGATCGTAGAGTTCTTCGTCGGAAACCTCGGGATTGGCGCGAAAATGCGCCCGGCCGGTCGCTTCGACCAGTCCATGAGCCATCAGTGCGCCGGTAGAAACAATCGCGTTCACGATGCCGCGGTCGATCAGGTCGGTGATGATCAGTCCCTGCTTGGCCACGGTCATGGCGCCGGCCAGCGTCATCACCACGAAACAGTCTTCGTCCACGGCCATGGCCTCAAGCACGTCGGCCGCCTCGCCCAATTGCCGGCCCGTGAACGCAGTCTTGGCCATGGCACGCACCAGGTCGTCGATCGAGCGCACTTTCGCGAGATCCAGCGGCTCCAGCGGAACCAGCCGGTCTTCGACAGGGTTGTGCAGATGGCGATCCTTCCCCTCGCCACCCGGGACGTGTTCGGGGCGCGGGTTGCGTGAGTTGCCGTGATTGCCTTGTTTCACTGCAAGCCTCCAGGCCCTCCCCACCAAAGAGGGATTCGTTCCGACCCCATACTCTACAGGAACGACGGACCGGCTGCCATGCAAACCGAGGCTCCATCCTCTGTGAAACCCTGTGTCCTCTGTGGTTAAGGCTTTTCGTAACCCTCAAAGAGCACAGAGGGAATAGAGGAACCCACCCATCTTGACGGGGCCCTGCGGCACGAATGCTATATTGTTCGCGGAGGTCGGAGCGCGTGCCGCCTGAAAAATTTCGCGTGGCCCTGGTGCAGATGTCGTGCGGTCCGGAGCCCGAGCAGAATCTGGAGAAAGCGCTCGATCGTGTGGCCGACGCCGCCGGACGCGGCTCGCAGGTGGTCTGCCTGCCCGAACTTTTTCAGACCCAGTACTTCTGCCAGCGCGAAGATCATGCGTTGTTCGACCTGGCCGAGCCGATTCCCGGCCCGGCGTCGGAAAAGCTTGCGGCGGCGGCGCGTGCCAACCGGGTCGTGCTCATCGCTTCCCTGTTTGAAAAGCGCGCTCCCGGCGTCTATCACAACACGGCGGCCATCTTTGACAGCGACGGCTCCCTGCGCGGCCTCTACCGCAAGATGCACATCCCGGACGATCCGCTCTACTACGAAAAGTTCTACTTCACCCCGGGCGATCTCGGCTTCCGCGCCCTCGACACCAGCGTCGGCCGCCTGGGCACCCTCGTCTGCTGGGACCAGTGGTATCCCGAGGGCGCGCGCCTGACGGCTTTGCAGGGTGCGCATGTACTGTTTTATCCCACAGCGATCGGCTGGCATCCGGCAGAGAAAGCCGAGTTCGGCGTGGCCCAGCACGACGCCTGGAAAACCATCCAGCGGGCTCACGCTATCGCCAATGGAGTGTATGTTGCGGTCGTGAACCGCGTCGGCTTCGAAACCGGCAACATCCGCGGCAAGTCGGCTCCGGGCCAGGGCCTTGAATTCTGGGGCGCATCGTTCTTCTGCGATCCGTTTGGGCGCGTGCTGGCAGAAGCTTCCCACGATCGGGAAGAAATTCTTATCGGTGACGTAGACTTGAAGGCCTTGGAAGACATCCGCCGCAACTGGCCGTTCCTGCGTGACCGCAGAATCGACGCCTATGCTCCAATCACCAATCGTATGCTCGACTGAGATCACACACCCATGACTTCGAACGCCTCCGGCTCCAAACTAGTTCCCATCGGCGTACTGTTGATCCTGTTAGGATTCGGCATTCCCATAGTGCTGGGACGCCTCATGACGGGACAGCCGATAAGTGTCCCATTGGCATTGGCGATCGACGGCTTCCGTCTTGGGTTCTTTGTCGGACTCGCACTCCTCATCATTGGGCTCGTGCGAAATCGGCAATCGAAGAAGACAAGCGGATCGCAAACGTGACCAGTAAGAATTCCGGGACTATTACTCCAAACCATCCGACAGCAGGCTACCGAATGCCCGCCGAGTGGGAGCCGCACGCCGCCACCTGGCTGGCCTGGCCGCACTATCACGGAGACTGGCCGGGAAGGTTCGAGCCTATCCCGTGGGTCTATGCCGAGATCATTCGCAATCTGGCAAAACATGAGCGCGTGGAGTTGATTGTCAATGACGCCGCGTCGGCGCGGCGTGCGCGCCGCGTGCTGGAACGGGCCGACGCCTGGTCGCCCAACATCCGCTTTCATCACTGGGCAACCAATCGCGTCTGGCTGCGCGACTCAGGATGTATCTTCGTGAAGAGGCAGCCGGGCTGCGCCCGGCCGGACAGCCGGGGGCGGCTGTCCCTACATGGATATCGCGAAGGGCACGACCGGGATGGGCACGAGTTCACTCGTGCCGATCGGGCTCAAAAAAAGGCCCAGGCTTTAGCCCCTGAGGGCCTCGCCCTCAAGTTTCGCTTCAACGCATGGGCCAAGTACTCCAACTGGCGTCACGATGAAAAGATCGGCAGCCTGATGGCGGGGGTCAAGACCTCCACTTCTGTCGCAAAGAACGCGACAGAAATGGGGCACCCAGTCCACCAACGCGAAATCCGTCCGCTGTCCAACGGCAAGCGAATTGTCCTCGAAGGCGGGTCCATCGACGTGAACGGCGCCGGTACGATTCTCACCACGGAAGAATGCCTGCTCAGCAAAACGCAAGAACGCAACCCGCACATGACCCGCGTGCAATACGAAAAGGCCTTTGCCGACTACCTCGGCGCGCCGCACACCATCTGGCTGGGCCGCGGTATTGTCGGCGACGACACGCACGGCCACGTCGACGACCTTACGCGCTTCGTCGCCAAAGACACGGTGGTCACTATGGTCGAGCCCAACGCGAAAGATCCCAACCACGCACCGCTGCGCGCCAACCTGCGTCGTCTGCAGGCCGCGCGTGACCAGGACGGCCGGCAGTTGACCATCGTCGAATTGCCCATGCCGCAGCCGGTCGTTTTCGAAGGCCGCCGCCTGCCCGCCAGCTACGCCAACTTCTACCTCGCCAACCGGGTCGTCCTCGCACCGGTGTTCAATCGTCCCAACGATCGCATCGCGCTTAATACGCTGGCGCAGCTTTTTCCCAAACGCGAAGTCGTCCCCATCTATTCCGGAGATTTCATCTGGGGCCTGGGCGCGATGCACTGCATGACCCAGCAGCAGCCCGCGTAAGCGGGATCACCACAGAGGCACAGAGACTCGGAGAATTGTTGAATTTTGATTGTTGATTGTTGAACGAAAACCAAGACTTCCGCTGTAAGCTACTTTCATTCAACACTCAACAATCATCAATCAACAATTGCCTTCTCCGTGCTTCCGTGTCTCCGTGGTAAATTCACGGCATGGCCCGTCGCGAAATGACCACCAGCCGCCTGGAAGCCTTCAGCGATGGCGTGATCGCCGTGATCGTCACCATCATGGTGCTGGAGATGCACGCACCCACCCAGCCGACCTGGGCAGCGCTGCTGAAGGTCGCACCCGTCTTCCTCAGCTACGGGATGAGCTTCCTGGTGGTCGCGATCATGTGGGTCAACCATCATCATCTGATCCACATAGTCCGCGAGGTCACGGCGCGCCTGCTCTGGTCGAACCTGAACCTGCTCTTCTGGATGTCGCTGGTTCCATTCGTCACCGACTTCATGGGGAAGAACTACCGCGCGCCCATGGCGGTCGCGCTCTACGGCCTGAATCTTGGCTTATGCGGCTCGTCGTTCTATCTGCTGCGAACCGAGCTTGTCCGGCAGGCCCTGTCCGATTCAAAGCTTGCGGACTACCACGGCGTGGTGCAGAAAAAGAATGCCTTCTCCGCTGGACTCTATTTCCTCTCTGTCCCTCTAGCTTATGTCTCGGTCTATCTCTCGTTCTTCATCTTCGCCCTGGTTGCGGCGATGTACTTTCTGCCCGAGAAAACGCTGGCCGATCCCTCCTCCATCGATGCACAAAAAACGCGAGCCTGATCGGCCCGCGCGAGTCCAAACCTGACAGATTTATTTTGAGGGTGGAGTGGAGCCTGCAGTCGGGGACGTAGCCGGCGTGCAGGGCGCTCCGGAGGGCGTTGTTGGCTGACCCGGTTGCGTCGTTGTGGTCGTCGTGCTTCCGGGGGTCGATGAGCTGGAGCTGCTGCTGCTTTGCCTCTTGGGCGTTTCTTCTTGCCTGGGACGAAGGAAGTTATTTCTTGTACAGAGTCGGCTGCGGGCCTTTTTCCAGCGTCTCGCGATCCCAGATCGCCCCGTCGCGGGTATAGCTGGCCAGTTCGAAGTCCTGCGTAAGTTCAAGGGCGTCGACGGGACAGGCGTCCTCGCAAAGCCCGCAGAACATGCAGCGGCTCAAGTCGTAGGTAAAGTTGGTGAGTTCCTTGCGGCGGGTATGCTCGTTGCGCTCGCTCGAGACCACGATCAGGTTCTCAGGACAGGCCAACGCGCACAGGTCGCAGGCAATGCACATGGTCTCGTCGGTATCGGCGTTGACGTTCAGCCGCGGCGCACCACGGTAGCGCTCCGCCACCTGCGGCCGCTCCAGCGGATACTGCTCCGTGTAAATTTCCTTGGGGTCCTGATAACGGAACGTCACCTTCAGTCCCTGGAGCAGGTCGACCAGGAAAACTTTGCGGAGCAGGCTTGGCATCCCCATGATGCCGCTAGAATACCATTGAATCCGATCCCATCACAAAGACTCGAACTGCAGCGGGCCGCACGCGCGATTTCATTTCGTTACGTTACTCACCTCCTTGGCTGCGAAACGTCCAATACCAAAGAACAGCCTTTACCTTGCTGCACGGGCCACGGAGTGTTCCTCATACCGCGGAAAAGGCTGAGGGAAAGGCAGTTGGGCATAGCGGAACTTTCTCGCTCCCGCCTTCGTATCCTTTTCCCAGAGGACGTGATGAAGGCCTATATAACGAATCTGCCAAATCGGATCTGGTTACTCTTCGCCGTCCCGGCCGTACTTCTGTCGTACCCGATCGTGCGGATCGTGGTTCCGGCAGTGATCAACGCCGTAGTACCTGAAACGGTGCGGACGGTCCTGCACCTGATCTGACGGTTTGCCTGTCTCCGGGCCGATCCCGGCTTCTTCTGCCTCTCCCTGTTACCCATTAGAATGCTGCGTGGAGCCCAATCCCGTGCCTGCGCGCAAAACTGCGGTCGCTCATTCCAAGCCCCAAAAACCAGGGCTGCAGATCGCCCCCGACGAACTGAAAATGGAAGAAGCCCTGCGCTGCGCCCATCGCGCTCTGGAAGGGGGTGAAGTTCCGGTGGGAGCGATCGTTGTTTGTGACGGCCGCATCGTGGGACGGGGCTGGAACCGCAACATCGCGGCTTCCGATCCCACGGCCCATGCCGAGATCATCGCCCTGCGCGAGGCGGGTACAACCGTTGGTAACCACCGCCTGGGAGACTGCGAACTGTTTGCTACAATCGAACCGTGCGCCATGTGCGCTGGTGCGATGGTGCATGCCCGCATTAAGCGCTTGGTGTATGGGGCGGATGACCCGAAGGCGGGCGCGGTGCATTCGGTTCTGCAAGTGCTGAATCACCCGGCCCTGAACCACAAAATCGAGGTTCGGAGCGGGGTGCTGGCGGGGCGCAGCTCGGAACTGCTGCAGGAGTTCTTTAGAAAACGTCGTTAGTCGCTGGTCGTTGGCCGTTAGTCGTTGGCATTCCGTTATTAGCCAAGCGCGTTATGGCTTGTCATTCCGAGCGAAGCGAGGAACCCGCTTTTGCTCGCGGCTGAGGGCTGATAGCCGGCAGCTGTCCCGACGCGGAGAGGTGCGTGAGTGGTTGAAACGATCCGCCTCGAAAGCGGACATACCTTAACGGGTATCGTGGGTTCAAATCCCACCCTCTCCGCCAGATTTCCCCTTCTTATTTGATCCCCAGTTCCCGCAGTTTGTCCGTTTCTCGAGCCAGGACGGCTTTCCCGTCGCGCACCACGATGGGTCGCTGGATGATTTCCGGGTGCTTCGCCATGACGGCGATTAACTGTTCGTCGGTCAGATTCTTGCCCGCGATGTGATCCCGGTAAGCGTCTTCTTTGGTCCGAAGGACCTCGAGCGGCTTGAGGCCGGCCTGCCGCAACAACTGCTTCAGGCCCGACGTGGAAAGTGGCGTCTCGATATAGTTGATGCTCTGAAACTCCACGCCTTTCTCAGTCAAGACACGCTTGACCTCACGGCACTTGCTTCAGGTCGGCTTCTCGTACACGACGATTTTCGTCCGGCTCTTCATTTCTCCTTCTCGCCCGCTGTAAACACGGTCCACGGTCCCGCCTTCATGTCGCGCAGTAACGGCTTTTGCCAGGCGTACTCCGGATGATGGTCCAGAAAATCGGCCGCCACGAAGTCTGCGCCGCAGGGATGTCCGGCTCGCGCCACGAAGCTCATCTTCGCCGCCAGGGCGCTGTCGGCCGCTTTTCCTTGTACCGCCCCGCCGGGATTGTATGCATCCCATCCCCATTCCTTCGCTCCTCGTGAAGAGTTGTCGACATGTCCGCACAGCGAGCGCTCGTTGGGCTGATCCTTCTTCTCGAAGCTGTCGAAATGATCGGCGAGGAATTGCTCAGCCATGGTCACATCGATTTTTCCCTTGGCCTGCGTCATCAATTCTTCCCCGCGAATATGCCGCGCGTTCATGGACGACGAGCCGTCATTGGGATCGAAGCCGCTGGTTTCATCCTTGATCAGCTTGGGATCGCGAGCGAGATTGGAACTGACGAAATAGCCATCCTTGGTGCGCCAGAGCGGCGTGTTCTTCAGACCAAGCTCGAGATATGCGATCTCGCCCGTCTTGCGGTCGCCGATCAGCCAGTCGTTGGCGTATCCGCCGTTGTTCCCTTCCTTGATGATGCGCACGTAGTCGTCGATGCTGCCGGCATATTGCAGCGCCTTGCGCGAGCGCATGAACTCCGGCTTGCCGTTGGGATCCCAGCCTTCAAACTGAGTAATCGTGGTCTCGGTGATCATGATCCCAGCCGAGTTCACGCCGAAATCGTCGTCGCTGGTGATCACGCCGGGAAAGCCGTCCATCAGGATGCGGTGGCCGTGCGCCGGCAGGATGTCGAAAATAACCACCCAGCGCTCGCCCGCCAGGTAGCTGGTCCAGTTGTTGTGCGCGATCACGATCTGATGATCCTTGGTCATGCTGCCGGTGGCGATGAAGGCGCTGCAATTTCCCGGCGCCGCCAGTTTCGGCGCCTTGGCCACCTTCTGCTGCTTGTTCAGCCAGGGAACGTAGTAGTCGGGAACTTCCTCAAAAGCGTTGAGCGCCACGATGTCGTAGACGTCCAGATCCACTCCATGCGCCTTCACACCGTCGGCAATGCCTTGCAGCTCCTGCTGGTACTCCGCATCAATGTGCGGCCAGAGCATCTGCCGCGCTGTGGTGCGGAAAAATTCCCAGTCGCGCTGCGTCTGCTTCGTGTCGTAGAGCTTGATCGCTTCGAACGCGTCCTCGATTTCGGGCGCAAGCAAGTATCCGTGCTGGAATCCGATAGCCGAAGCGGAACCCTCCAGGTGAACGTAAGTCCAGCCGCCCCGCTGGAAGCGATAAGCTTTTTCCAGCCGGGCGTCGCTCGATCCCGCACCCGCTGCCAGGGCTGTGGCGCACATGCCCACAACCAGACCCAACGCCAAACTTCCCCACCAAAGATTCTTTCGCATGAACACTCTCCGTTGCGCCGCCGATCCGACGCACATTCTAGCCCAGCGCTCGGGCAGGGCACGCTCCCAGACTCTATTCATCGAACTTTAACACGCGGTTAACACGGGGCTCTATTTCTCGATGCCATAATACCCGCTTTATCTATGGCGATTCGCCGACCAGCATGATTCCTATCCTTCATGCTCGTGTAGGAGATCCTCGGTAATGCTCAGGCCGTACGGACGGAACATCGCCGCTCTCATTCTCCCGCTTGTGCCTGGCATCTTGCTTATCGGCTGTGGAAGCCACAAGTCGTCGGCTGTGACCCAGCCCCTCCCGAACATTGCCGGATCCTGGGAGTTCATCGCGGTCTCCAATAACGGATCGGTGACCGGGATCGAGGTCGCTTTGAAAGAAGGGCAAGTTCTGATCGACGGACTTGAGCAGCCCAACGGCTTGATCTCCGCCAGCAGCACGCAGATCGCCTTCGTTTCGCTGAACCCCACTACCATGGACGCGACCGGGTTCGGCGGACCGTGCCCGGCCGCACCTGTTCCGATCAACGGTCTCGGTCCGGGCGCAGTCACCGCGCTGGGCGAGCCCTTCAACTTCACGTTCGCCGAGAACGGCAATGTCTTCAACGTCACTGCCATGCTGAGCGGTGACGGCAAAAGCTTCGTGAACGGCACGTACACAGCACAAACCGGCAACCCCTGTACTGATCCCGGGGGCGCGATTACAGGCACTGTCGTCACCGCGCTTCCGGGACTTTTTGCGGGAAACATGTGCCCGCTCAGCGCGACCAGCGGTGCCTGCCAGATGAGCGACTCGGTGAATGCAACGGTGAGCGAAAACTCCAGCGCGACCGTTACCCTCACCCTGGCTTTCACTGCCGGGCCTGATGCGGGGACGAATTTCACCATGACCGGCCCGGCGACCGGCAACGCCTTCCTGGTAGAGGGTACGTTTCAAGGTCAGCCCCTGAGCTACTACGGCTACTTCGAGCAGCTTTCCCCGGAAAATGTCGGGTCGCTTTATTTCGTGAATGCCGCCGATCCCTGCATCGGAAATCCCGCCGTCGCCTGCACCCAGATTGGCCTGCTTGCCGTTCCGCCTCCCAACTGAGCGCCAACTAGATATCCGTTCGCTGCTCCGGATGCCGGTTCAAGTACCAGCACGGCTGCAATCCGGCATGAGGAAACAGCGCGTTCACACAGGTCCAGGGCTGCGGCGGATCGAAGGTGAACGTGGTTTTGCCATTCTTCTGCAAAACGGCGGTGTAATGATTCACCACAACCGAACCGTACGGATTGCCGTTCATCGCGACCCGGAGGCGGAAGATGGCATAGTCGACCGCAAAGGTGATTGCGGCGGTGCTCGCGACCGAGAGGACGACGGTGATGAACGCCCGCCGGAGCCGGCCGCGCAAGTTTCGCCTGGGAGGTTGGTTCACGAAGCTGAGATTATAGCCCGCAGCACATTCGACGCAGTTCTTCGGCCTCCGTCGTTGCCCTCAGTGATTTCGCGCGGTTCCTGCAGCCAGTCGTTGACAACTCCCCCATCCGACAGGCAAACTACCGCATTCGCCGGGAAAGGCATCTGGCGAGTGGCTGTGGGCGGTCCTCTGGCATACCCGCCGTCCCCGGCAGTCGTGTTCACTTCGTCATGGCCATGACCGAACAACGGGTCTCGTACACGCTGGACTCTTCGTTAGAGACAATTGACCGTGCCGAAGAGAAAGCCACCCGCATCGCCACCGAACTGGGCTTCGCCGACGATGAGGTCATGCAGATTTCCATGGCCGTCCGCGAGGCCGCGGTGAACGCGGTTTTGCACGGCAATGCCTATGCCCCGGACAAGAAGGTCACGCTGGCTTTTGAGCAAACCGGCGGTGATCTGGTCATCACCATTCGTGATCAGGGATGCGGCATGGACCTGGGCAAGATTCCTAACCCGTTGGCGCCGGAGAACCTGCTCAAGACCTCCGGCCGGGGAATTTTTCTTATGCGCTCGTTTATGGATGTGGTGGAGATTCGCCCATCGCAGACGGGCACCGAACTCAAACTGATTAAACACGTCCACGGCCCAACCGCGGGCGGCAAGGAGGCTTCCCAGTGAGCATGAAGGTCGGTAGTCGGCAAGTGGATGGAGTCACGATTGTGGACTGCAGCGGTCGCATCACCCTGGGCGAAGGCAGCGTCATCCTCCGCGACACTGTGCGCGACCTGCTCGCCAAGGGCAACAAGAAGATTGTGCTGAATCTGGCCGAGGTCAACTACATCGATAGCTCCGGCATCGGCGAACTGGTCAGCGCCTTCACCACCACCAAGAACCAGGGCGGCGAACTGAAGCTGCTGAACCTCACCAAGAAAGTGAACGATCTGCTGCAAATTACTAAGCTGTATACAGTTTTCGACGTGAAGGACGACGAAGCTTCCGCCGTCAAGGCGTTCAAGTAAAGCCCAAATCTCCGTACGCCTGGGTGCCCCATTTCTCGCGGTCTGTGCGAGAAGTGGGGACTTTCGATGGTTGATTGAAAGCCCTGCGAGACACAGCGTGGTTTGATCCGCTGATCGATCCTCGGGTACAACTTATCCAGTTCCGTTCTGGAACCGCCGGTAAATTTTCCCTACCCCATCACTGACGGAACAGGCCTGCTGTTCATAAGATCAGAGCATGCAGAAGCAAAGTGCGGCCATCATCATCCTTGCTCACGTAGAGACGGACGCATACGTCCGTCCGGCCGGGCAAAACCCGGCAGCCGTCCGCAGCGGCGGTCACTGGTCGCTCAGCAACGCACTCGCTCTTTGGTTAACGATTGTCTGTGTCGCACCTTTTGTCTCCGCTTCCGACTGCATCCCTATTCACGAAGCCAGCCAGCACGTCGGGGAAACGAAGTGCGTGACCGGCAAGGTCGTGCGAGTAAAAACGGGCGTAAAGGGCGTCCGCTACCTCGATTTCTGCGAAGACCAGACGGCATGCCCCTTTACGGTGGTCGTCTTCTCGCACGATTTGAAGGATGTGGGCGACATCCGCCGACTCGAGGGCCGCGTGATCGAGATCCAAGGCCCAGTCAAGCTCTACGACGGACGAGCCGAGATCATCCTCAGCCGGGTCAGCCAGATCAGCGGAGGCGCAGCCCTGATTCCGCCGTTGCCCAAAGACTTCGATGTCGAAAATCGCGGTCACTTCAGCGCCGGCCGCCTGCGCCCATCGAAGAAGCCAAAGAAAACCAGGGCCGTCCCCAACGCAACCCAGACCTACGGCAATGAAGCGGACGTCGAGGGCGAGGAACCGCGGTAAACAGGCCATCCCAATTCCGCGTGTGAAACCCGATTACCGCCGCGGCCTCAATGAGTGCTAACGCCTGATATCAGAAGTTGGATTTTTCCCGTCCTATAATGCGTCTCATGGAAATCAACTTCCGTAGGCTTGGCATCGTTCTAGTTCTCGCCAATATCGTGGGATTGTTTTTGGTCCCCCGCAACCTGATCGCTCAGGGTGAAGCCAAAGACCAAGAGATCAAAGGGCAGGTAGTTTTGAGTAAGTTGTTTCCGCCCAATTATCCGCCGCTCGCCCGACAGGCCCGCATTTTCGGCGATGTCCATCTTAAAGTTTCAGTTCATTCAGATGGAAGTATTGACTCTGTCACCGTAATTGATGGACCTCCGATGTTCCAGCAGGCTGCAGTGGACAGCGCGAAGCGATCGCATTTCGACTGTGAACACTGCGAGGGATCAGGGCTGGTCGAGAGGATATTTACATATTCCTTTCAAATTCCAGGACAGAAACCCGTAGACTCGAGTTGTTGTTTGGAAGAACAGGTTCCGCCCGACAAGCCTCCGGCTGCACCCGTATCTCAGTCTGACGATCTCATCACAACTACAACTCCGGCCGTATGTGAATGCTCCGATGAATATCTCGGCACCCTAATGGACCGTAGAATGCGGTTCATCGCCGGTAATGATGCTTTGGACTGCGGAAGGGTGAAACTGAGTGGTGACCCAAAGGCCAGTCTCAGATGTGCGCGTCAAGCAATCTCCAAAAAACGAGCCTTCTTTGTACGCCTAGACAGTGCAGGCATGGACTCGTCTTTGTCTAACGGATTCGCTGGCGACGGTTCAGGCAACGTATATAGCGTCGCATTTGATAGCCTCGGATGTGCGCCGTCTCCTGGTATCGAAATTCTGGACAATGGGCATGACGCGGTCGAGATTTGTCCCAAACCGGTCCGTATCAGAAAAGAGATGTGGGGCTATCGTTGCACACCTCGAGAGAAGTGATGTTCCCAGATTAGTGAGAAATCGCCATTGGGACACCACCGGCTCTCACACCATTCCCTTCCTGAGCTCATCCAGCGGGTACTTCGTGCCCCGCCACTCGATCCCGTCGTTCCACAGCGTCAGCGCCATCGACCGCAGCAGCGTGTAGATGAAGAGCGTCGTGCTCACGGGATGCAGAAGGACGTAATACGCGGGCACGGGCGATTTCCACGACATTCCCAGATAGAGCAACGCCATCGACGTCAGCGCTACGCCGTATGGCGCGCGAGCCCACCCATGCGCCAGCCATACGCCCAAAAACGGTCCCAGGTTCAGAAACGCCAGCCCAAGGGCCGAGATCAAGGCTCGCCACCACTGAAACGACAGGACGGCAAAGAAATTCTTGGTCAGATTGTTGACCACCCCCATCGCCCCGTGCGCCCAGCGAATCGAAATCAAATCGCCGCCGAAGACATTGCGCTGGGCGAAGCCCGCATTCTTGACCACCTTGCCCAGCTTCATGTCATCGAGCACTTCCATGCGCAGCGCCGCGTAGGTACCGACCGCGTCGTACACGCTGCGCCGCACCAGGTTGAAAGCCCCTACGCCCATATGGTCGCCGGTTTTGGGGTCCGCTACCTTCCACGGCCGATGCCCGAAGGCGAACATGCTTTGAAAGAAAGCAATCATCATGCGCTCGCCCGGCCCTCGCATGATCATCTGCGGAAACAGCACCAGATGGTCCGCCCGCTCGGCCTCGGCATAGGCCAGCGCCCGCCGCAGCGAATCGGGTTTGAATAACACGTCCGCGTCGGTAAACAGCAGCCAGTCTCCGGTCGCCTGGTCCGCGGCGGTCCACATAGCGTGCGTTTTCCCTAGCCATCCCGCAGGTAACTCGCGGTGATGAATAACTCGTAGAAGTGGATGCCCCATTTCTCGCACTTTTTGCGAGAAGTGGGGATTTTGATTCTCGGCAACTCGTTCCATGATCTCGCCCGTCCGATCGGTCGACCGATCGTCGACGGCGATCACCTCATAGTTGTCATAGTCGAGAGCGAGCAGTTTGTTGAGGGCCCTCTCAATGGAAGCTTCTTCGTTGCGCGCGGGAACAATGATGGAAACGCGCGGATCTCCGGCCGGCGAAACGGGATTCCGATCCCACTCCGGTCGGGAGACATCGGCCACCGAGGGCATGCCCAGTGCCGCTTCCACAATGCGGGAGAACCAGGCCAGCGCCAGAATCGTTCCCGCAATCCAATGGAAGAAAGTCATTCAGTATTTCTGCGCGCGCTAAAACCTACCACGGAGTCACGGAGCCACGGAGAAGGTAACCACTCTTGCAAACCGCAGATGGTATCGTTTGTTTTTACAAGGTCCTAGGTTTTCTCCGTGCCTCGGTGCCTCCGTGGTGGATGTTGTTTAGCCCGCACCGTCCACCGCGACCGGCGGCGCAAATTTCATGCCGTAAAACAGTATGGCAGAAGAAATCCCCATTGCGATCACGGGCAGAACAAACGCCGCCTGCAGCGATCGCCTATCCGCGACCCATCCCATCATCGTCGGCGAAGGCACATCACCCAAAATATGGATGATGAAAATGTTCACGGCCAGCGCCGTCGCTCTGATATGCGCCCCCACCGAATTGATGACTGCGGCATTCAGCGGCGCGGTGTTGAGCAGTAGAAAGAAAGCAGCCACACCAATGGCCGGGATCATGACGGGTCCTCTGGCAAACAGCGCCACGATCATCACCGGAATGCCAAGCAACATGCTGGCAGCCGAAACCAGGTAGTAGGAACTCTTCATCCGCTTCAGCAGATAGTCGCCCAGCCAGCCGCCAGCCAGCGCGGCGAGAATGCCGTCGATCACGATGATGATGCCAAAAATCAGATTCGCTCGTTCCAGGGAGTAGTGGCGTTCGCTGTACAGGAACTGCGGCATCCAGACCTGGATCCCGCCCAGCGAAAACGTCATGGCGGCCATGCCCAGGGTTGAAGTCAAGAACGCCGGATTCCGCGCCAGACCCAGAATGGTGCCGCGTTCGGGCGTCTCCTTCAGCGAATCAAACTGCCCTCGCTCCGGCTCCTTTAGAAACAGGACGGTCACCGCCAAAAGAAAGCCGGGAGCTGCTGCGATATAGAAAGGAAACCGCCAACCGTGGCTCGGAGCGAGGTATCCTCCGAGCAAATACCCCGCCGCCGAGCCCACGGGAATAGCAAGATAGAAGACGCCGAGAATCCGCCCTCGCACCTTCTCCGCAAACAAGTCGGCCACAAACGTCGGCGCAATGGTGACAAATGTCGCCTCGCCGATCCCCACCAGCGTGTGCCGGATCAGCAATTCGGTATACGTGTGGGTAACCGCGGTGAGCAGCGTCAGGGCGCTCCAGAACATGGCTCCCACCACGATAATGACCTTGCGCGAATAACGGTCTGCCAGCGGCCCCACGAACGGCGCGGCAATCATGTAGAAACCGAGAAAGGCGCTGGTCAGGTACCCAATCTGCTCTTTCGAGAGATGGAATTCATCCTGCACCAGCGGCTGTACCGCGAACAGCACATTGCGGTCCGCATAGTTGAGCAGGTTGAGCGCAGTCAGGACGATCAGCGCAGTTTTCGGTTGGAGATCGTTCTGGGCCACAAGTCCAGCGAATATAGCACGCCTGGCAGAGCTACCCCTGCTTCCCCTTTGGCCTCGGCCAGCGCGCCACGATGGTCGTCGAAATTCCTCCGCGTGGCCGGAACTCGCCTTTTACCTCGGCCCATACCGGCTTGGCCCACTTCACCACGTCTTCCAGCACGCGGTTGACGATGTTCTCCTGGAATATCCCCAGATTCCGGTAGCAGTGTAGATACTCCTTCAGCGATTTCAATTCGAGGCAATGCTGATCTGGCATGTAGCGAACCGTCAGCAAGCCAAAATCCGGCAGCCCGGTCTTCGGACATACCGAGGTAAACTCCGGATCCTCCACCACGATCTCGTACGCAGGAAACTGGTTGGGCCAGGTTTCAATCTCGGGAAACTTCGCATCCAGCCCCGCGGCTGCGTGCTCCGGCGTATATCGAGGTGATTTCGTTCCCCTGCCTTTGACCATGTCGCCATTGTAGCGGGTGGAGGTGCAGCCGGGGCTGCGCGGCTCGCATCCAATCAGTTATGAGCCGGGGCGGGCATTGGTCCCCTGCGATGGGGGCCGGAATGGTAAATTACTGCTTACAGTTATTCCCGCCGCACCCTGAAAGACAACCAGTTGGCCGCGACGAACAATTCGGACACCGCGTTGAGCCGGCGGTGGCTATGGCCTGTGCTCGGAATCCTGGTGGTCATCGCAATCTATTTCTACTTTCATCAGGCTCCTTTGCGCGTGCGGGCGACTGAGGTGCAGCGTGGCCCTATCCGCAGCCTGGTCTCGACCAACGGCAAGGTCGAGCCTGTTCAAAATTTCGAAGCTCATGCCCCGATCGCGACCACGGTGAAACGCTTGCTGATCAAGGAAGGCGACCACGTGCGCAAGGGCCAGCTCCTGCTGCAACTCGACGATGCCGATATCCACGCCCAGGCAACCCGCGCCCAGGCTCAGGTGAAGGCCGCGCAGGCCGATGAATCGGCGCTCCAGACCGGCGGCACGCAAGAAGAGGTTCTCACCTTGAATGCGCAGCTGGTCAAGGCGCGCGCCGCGCGCGACACGGCCCAGCGCAATCTCGACGCGATGCGCCGGCTGACGCAGGAAGGCGCAGCGTCGGCCGGAGAGCTTCGTCAGGCCGAAGACGCGATGCAGCGGGCTCAGGCTGATCTCACACTGCTCGAGCAGAAAAAAACCGAACGTTATTCCAACCCCGAGACCGCCAGGATCGAAGCCCAGGCTGCCGAAGCACAGGCCGCCTACGACGCAGCTGAGGACTCCCTGAGCAAGTCCAGCGTTCGCGCCTCGTTTGATGGCATGGTCTATTCTCTTCCTGTGAAAGAAGGAGCTTTCGTCCAGGCCGGCGACCTGCTGCTGCAGGAAGCCGATCTTTCTCACGTGCTGGTCCGCGCCTTTGTCGACGAACCGGATATCGGCCGCCTCCAGCCCGGGCAGAAAGTTGAAGTCACGTGGGACGCCGTCCCGGGCCGCACCTGGACTGGAACCGTCAGCACAGTTCCCTCCACCGTGAAGCTCCACGGCAACAGAAACATTGGCGAGGCCACCTGCGACATCGACAATCATGATCTGCGCCTGCTCCCCAACATCAACGTCGGGGTCACCATCGTGATCGCCGAGCATAGCAACGTCCTCACTCTGCAGCGCGACGCGCTCCACAGCGATGACAGCAAACCCTACGTCTTCCGCATCGTCGACAATCAGCTGCAACGCCAGCCGGTGGAAATCTCCCTGCAGAATCTCACCCGGGTCGAGATCACGGCTGGCCTTGCCGAAGGCTCGGTCGTGGCTTTGTCGGCCGAGGAATCCAAGCCGCTCTATGATGGCGCGGCGGTGCGAGTGGTGCCATAGCAGCTCGGGAATGGCGCCACGAAGTTCGTGTCCTGTTCATGAACTTGCGCTCTCTTTCATCGTTCCTTTTTGTCTCGCTGCTTCTGCAGCAGGGATTCGCCGCAGCTTCCCCGAAAGAACTTCTCGCCGCCGGCCGGGTCGACGACGCCATTCAGGTTCTGCAGCGCCAGATCGAGCACGCCCCCACCGACGCTGAATCCGACAATCTGCTGTGCCGCGCCTACTTCATGCTGGAGGAATGGGACCGCGGTATTCCCGCCTGCGAGCGTGCCCGAAACCTGGATCCGCAAAACAGTCTCTACTCTCTTTGGCTGGGCCGGATTTACGGAGAAAAAGCATCACGCGTGGGTTTTCTGTCGGCCGCCGGGCTGGCAAAAAAAGTCCGGACCTCGTTTGAGCGCGCCGTCGAACTCGACCCTAAGAGTTGGGAAGCCCGCACCGATCTGGCCGAGTTCTACCTGGAAGCGCCGGGGATCGTGGGCGGCGGCAAAGACAAGGCGCGCGCGCAAATCGACGCTATTATGCCGCTCAATCCCGGCATGGCCCACTGGATTGCCGCCCGCATCGCCGAGAAGAACAAAGATGCCGCCGCGGCGGAACACGAATATCACGCCTCCATCGCCGCCACTCACTCCGGGGCTCGCGCCTGGCTCGATTTCGCCATCTTTCTGCGCCATGCCAACCGCCTTGACGAGATGGAGCAGGCGGTGCGCAACCTGGAGTCATGCCCCCTCGATTATCCTGCGGCCTTGCTGGATGGCGGAAATGTGCTGCTGCGCGCCGGCCGCGACTATCCTCTCGCAATCCGCCTGCTGCAACGCTACCTCACCGCCCCGGTCGAAGCGGGGCCGGCCTTCAAGGCTCACGACGTGCTGGGCCAGATCTTGGAAAGGCAGGGAGATCTCCGCGCTGCCGCATCGGAGTACCGCGCCGCTCTGGCCCTCGCCCACACCTATGCCCGCGCGCAGGAAGACCTGAAGCGTGTGGAGCACTGATCGCGCATGCGGGCCCCGTAGTCGCCTTCTGTGCGCCCCAGTGCCCTCTGTGGTTCTGCTCTGGGATGGTCCGCCGCGTCTGAAAATGTCTCCCGCCCATCATCGCGGCATTTAGAATCTCGCTGGCATCGAAATCTTCATGAAGTCATTTCCAAGTCGTTCGAGAGGGACGCGATGAAAAGCCCACGGCGCGCGCTATGCCCAGGATGGATTCTGGCAGTTCTGTTACTTCCCACTTCCCTGCTGGCCGATCCCGTTCCCCTCAAGCGTGTAGTCGAGCTGGCGCTGTCGCACGCGACCGGGGCCGCCATTGCCTCCGCCGACGAGCAGCGGGCGGCTGCCGCCTATCGCGAGCTGCACGATAGCTATATCCCGCAACTTATTGCCGGCGCCGGTCTCGGCCCTCCCGCGTACGGATTCCCGCTGGCTCTGGAAGGCCAAGCTCCGTCTTTGTTTAACATCAACATGCAGTCGGCGCTGCTCAATCCCTCGCTGCGCAATTTCGAGCGCGCCGCCAAAGTCGACTCGGCGGTCGCTTCTCTCAAAAGCAAGGACCAGCGGAACCAGATTATTCAGGATGCCGCCCTCAGCTATGCCGAACTGGCGAAATGGGAGCAGCGGCTCGTACGTCTGCAGGAGGTGGAAGCCGAAGCCAACAAGATGCAGGCGGCCATAGCGGACCGTGTCAAGGAGGGCGTGGATACCGAGCTCGATGGCACCCGCGCTCGCCTTTCGGCCGCGCGCGTTCACCTGCGCCTCGCCGAGGCCCAAGGCGCAGCCGATGTGCTCCGTGAACACCTCTCGAAACTCACTGGGCTTCCCGCCCCTGGCATTCAAACCGATCCCGAGTCGATCCCGGCTCCCCCTCCGCTTCCCGACGAGCCCGTTGCCAAGCAGACCACCGAATCGACTCCTTCCGTTCAGGCGGCTGTCGAACACGCGCGCGCGCAGTATCTGCGCGCACAAGCCGAGCACAAGGCCCTCTGGCCCAGCTTCGATCTGGCTGGTCAATATGCCTTGCTCTCCAAGTTCAACAACTTTCAGGATTACTACATTCCCGAAAAGACCTGCACCGTGTCGACTCCCACCGGCACGATCACGGCTTTGTGCGAAAACGGCGGCTTTCGCCAGAACAACGCGACCATTGGAATCAGCATTCGCTTCCCGCTTTTCAATGCCTCCCAGCGCTCGCGAGCCGACGCCGCTGACGCCGACGCCCTGAAAGCCACCAAGCTGGCCGAGGCCGCCCGCGATCAGGCTTCCGAAGAAACGCTCCGCCTGCAGCGTGCCGTCACCCAGATGCAGGCCGCCCGCGAGGTCGCGCAATTGGAATCGGAAATTGCCGAGAAGAGCGTCGCTGCCGTCCAGACTCGCCTGGATGCCGGCACGGCGACCCTTCATGACCTCGACGACGCCCGCTCCCAGGCCAGCGAGCGCTTCATCGCCCTGCAGGACGTCACCTTCGAGCTGGAGCGCGCGCAGCTCGGCCTGCTGCGCTCCACGGGAGATCTGGAGAAATGGGCGCTGGGCACGCCCTAGTGAGTCAGCGAACACACCAGCCGCGAAAGCCTGCCCTGAGGCTGAGCCGCGAAGCGGCGAAAGAATGCAGCCCGCGGCGCAAGCCGTGGGTAGCTGCCCCGAAAAAAATGATTCAGCCCCGGAGGGGCGAAAGAATAGACACGGATTCCGAGGGGACGATCAACCTGCAGCTCCGACTACAACTTCCCACGCAAGCTCTTCACAACCTGCCGGAGCGCCTTCTCATTTCGCCGATACCAGCGCCACTGCCCTTGTTTCGTCGCCTCCACCAATCCAGCCTTGGTCAGAATCGCCATGTGGTGAGAAATGGTCGGCTGCGAGAGCCCCACGCGCTCCTCCACGTCGCCGGCGCACAGGCAGGGTTCCACCTTTCCCTCGACGCCCTTCTTACCCTCTTTCAAAGCTTGCAGAATGCGCCGCCGGGTAGGGTCGGCAATGGCGTGCAGCGCGCGGTCCAGCAACGGATCGGTAGGCATGGATGAGGCAAGGAATAGCGCGGAAATCGACGCCTGTCAATGTTCGAGAAAAGAAATGTTCGCGCGAGACGAGACAACAAAGAGGACCGTCTACTTCTTCACAATCGGGCTGTACCCGTCCCCGATCAGTCGCGTGCGCATCGCCTCGGCGTCCTTGATGTCGGCATACGGCCCGAGTTGCACGCGAAACAACTTGTCCGCGGCCTGGGGCGCGACGAACGCCGGATAGTCCTTCTTCTTGAGCGCTTCCACCAGGGACTCCGCATCCTCCTGTTTCGTGACTGCGGCGACCTGCACAAAGTACCCGGAGGTGGGCAAGGTGGTCATCGGGTCTGGGGTGTTTGCCGGGGGCGTGGCCGCAGTTTGTGCCGGATTCGTGTTCGCGGCCGTCGCGTTCGTGTCCGTCTTGGTGTCGGTGGCCGGCGCCAGCTGAGGATTGGCCTGGCTCTGTTCTACATTCTTGTAGAAGGTCATCGGCTGCGCAGCGGCCGACCCTGAATTTGCCTTGCCTGTCGCTGGAGTCGGCTGCGGCGTGGAAGCGGCGCTGGCAGCGGCCATCATCGGCTCCGTCTTTCGTCCCAGTGAATATCCCAGCGCGAAGAACAGCGCGCAGATTCCGACCAGAAAGAAAAACAGCACCAGCAGCTTGCCCGTTCCCAGCGTTATTTCCGTATCTTGTGACGAAGTGGTCATGCTTACTCCCGGCCAAACTTCTTGTCATTCCGAACCGGTCTGAAAGACCGGTGAGGAACCTGCTTTACCAGCAATTTCAACCGCTACGCCGTCTTCCCCGGCGCCGCTCCCTTGTCGCCTGCCGTCGACAACAACTTCTGGAGCCCCGAAAAAACATCCACCGGCACTGGGAAGATCACGGTTGTATTCTTCTCCACGCCGATCTCGGTCAGCGTCTGCAAGTACCGCAACTGCACGCTGACCGGCTCGGTCGCGAGCAAATGCGCCGCGTCGACCAGCCGCTGCGCCGCCGAAAATTCGCCTTCCGAGTGGATGATCTTCGAGCGCTTCTCGCGCTCCGCCTCGGCCTGCTTGGCCATGGCGCGGATCATCGACTCGTTCAGATCCACCTGCTTCACCTCAACGTTCGAAACTTTCACTCCCCACGGCGACGTATGCGTATCGAGAATGCTCTGCAGCCGCAGATTGATCTTGTCGCGATGGGCCAGTAGTTCATCGAGTTCCTGCTCGCCCAGCACCGACCGCAGCGTCGTCTGTGCAAACTGCGAAGTCTGATACACGTAGTTCGAAACCTCATTCACCGCTTTGTTCGGATCAATGACGCGCAGGAAGATCACAGCGTTGACCTTCAACGTGACATTGTCGCGGGTAATGATGTCCTGCGGCGGTACCTCCAGCGCCTCCTGCCGCAACGAGATGCGCACCATCCGGTCGATGGGCACGAACACCAGAATCACCCCCGGACCCTTGGCCACAGGCAACAGCCGCCCCAGCCGGAAAATTACGCCGCGCTCATACTCCGCCAGAATCTTGATGGAACTGAGCAGGTAGATAACGATGATGACGGCAACGATAGTTCCAAAACCAGCGCCGAATGCTTCCACGGCAAGCCTCCACACTCGGAGCGCTCAGGCCACTCCTACCGCGGATTGTATAGCAGGAGGAAGGAATCGGCGCGTAAATCGCGGAGTGCCAGGTTGCCCGGCTTGATGCGGCCGCTGCGGAGTCCGTTCATTCTTGTCATCCTGAGCGAAGCGAAGGACCTATGCATTCGTCGTCAGCGCGATGCCGCATGCCAGTACAAAGGTCCTTCGGCTCGCAAAGAACGCGAGCCTCACAATGACATTCTAGGCATGTTCCAAGACTTCCAAACTACGACCCGGCCTTCGCCACCTGAATCCGGCTGGCGTCGACGGCCACGTCGCGCTGAATCTCCATTTCGATCGACGTCCCCACGTCGAGCTTCACATCCGGACCATGCTTCAGCAGCGCCCACGCCACTCCGCCGGCGATTCCGACCAGCCCGCCGTATCGCGCCCCGTTCAAGCCGCCGGCAGCCGCACCGGCGATGCCTCCCACCGTGCCCGCCACGGCGGCGTCCCGGGCCGCATCTTCAACTCGCTTGCCCGTGTCTTTATCCTGCTGGATCGTGCCTTCCTTGTCCTTCACACTCTTGTTGTCAGCGCCCGGCGTGTTCTCCACCGACCCCGGCAGCATTACGGTGTAACCGCTGGGATAGATCATCGACGTAAAGTGAATCAGCAGCTCCGCCCGTTTCTTCGACCGCCCCGGCTGCTCCACATGCTGAATCTTGCCCTGAATGTACGTCCCCGCCGGAACCAGAATGCGCTCATTCACCACAAACGGAAATACCGTCTGGGCATAAACCGCGTCGCCCTCATGCGCGTTCTTGGTGGAGATGGCCTGCGCCAGCGTCAGCGGAATCCTCGACCCGGCCGGAATGACCACTGCACTAGAATCCCGCGCCGCAGCCGGCGCAGTCCCTGCCGGAGCGGCTGCGGATTCATTGCCCTGCGCCGCCCCCGAAGCTTGCGCAGACCCGTGCGCCTGAGCCGAACTCGCAGCCTGAGGGGCAACCTGTGCCGCATTGATCGTGTCCGGCGCCTGTCCCCAGGCCATCCCCGAAACCAGCAGTGCCATCAAAAGTGCGCGCATCGTATGCCTCCGAAAAAGGACTTTCATTCAAACGCCGACTGGACCACGTATGGGAAGGGCACGGCTTCAGCCGTGCCGCCCGGGGCCAACATAAGGATGTGGGCTTTAGCCACCGGGTACTATCTAAAGCTTACTACGGCTTAGCCGCTAGGATGCAGGGTTTGTAGCGTGAGTTATCTGGTAAGATGCACGGCTATTTTCCTGACCCAGAATCGTTTGATCAGCCTGAGATCATTGGGTTATGATCCGTCCCGATACTTAGAGGTAATCTTGTGAGACGCTTTCTTGCTCTTCTGTTTTTCTGTTCCGCAACGACAACTTGCCTAACCGCGCAAATCACCGACGCGTCTGTCTGCGATGTTCTCGCCAGCCCGCAATCGTTCGACGGCTAGACTGTTCGCATAAAGGGTATGGTCACCGCCGGCTTCGATCAGTTTGTCCTCCAGGACATGGCGTGTAATCAAGCAATCAACGCGATTTGGATCGCATATCCAGAAGGTACGAAGGGCAAAGCCGGTCCTGCAGCATTCGTGCAGATGCAACTTGGCCGCAATAACACCGCTGCAGCCCCAAGCCCAAGCCGGTCGCCTATCAAGCTCGACAAGAACAAAGACTTTAAGCAATTCGACTCGTTGCTTTCGACGGCTCACAAGGCGGGCGGGATGTGCTTGGGCTGCATCCGCTACACAGTGACGGCTACGCTTGTTGGCCGGCTTGATGGAGTTAAGGACGCGGGTGTTGTTCGCGACGCCTCCGGTAAGTTTGTCAGCGCGAATGGTTACGGGAACATGAATCTCTACCGAGCGCGTCTAGTACTGCAAACGGTCTCGGATGTATCTCCTCATGAGATTAACTTCTCGAAAGCTAGCTCCTCAACAAAGGATGACTCGACGCGCGAATCCGACGCCGGTGATCCCGTTGCCGCGGCCCATCAGGCCGCTCGCGCTTTTAGCGCTGACAGTCAGTCTGCCAAACAGATCGAAAGGGCGGCCGCCGCCTACGGGAAGGAAGGAGAGGACAACGGCGTGGAGGTTGGTTTCGGTACCGCTAACGAGGTACCGAAAAGCGATGGCCCAAAGGGCGACAAGAATTCGCCAGATGGCTTATTGTTCAACTGCACATTTGATGCGGAGAGGCTGAAAGGCGAAGCACTCACCCGCGCTATATCACATGTGGGCACGCATATCGCCGACGCACGGGACGCGCAGTTCGCCGCCACCGAAGCGAATGCCTATGAACTGGAATATCGGGCGTGGCAAACGACCGTCCTCAGCGCCCTCGCGTTCCACCAGAAAACCCTCACACTAGGTGGGGGCTACCTGGTATGGAACTCCTCATGGCCAGCCGCCGACCGGAGCAAGATGGTCGACGAAGGAATCACGGGCTACCTAAGAGACTCAGCAGCCCTCAAGAAGTCGCCGTAGCTACACGGCACGGAGCTTGTTTGCAATATCGCGGACAGGGCTCACCGACCACGAAGGCGCCATCACTTATAAATCAAATACTTCTCCCGCACTTTCTCGAACTTCTCCAACCCCTCCTGCCAATCCTGCGCGATCCTCCGTGGATCGTCTCCGGCCACCAGCGCGTCGTACACGCTCTGGTTCACGAGCAAGTCCTGCATCTTTTCCAGCTTGAAATCCGCGGCGTACAGCTTGTGCAGCGCGGCGGCCAGCTCAATCCCCAACTCCGGCGTGTCTAGGCCATTCCGATCCGTGACGATGACGTTCACCCCCTGGCATTCCTGCCCGCTGTATGCGCTCGCCGTCGGCGTGAAGGTCACCGGAACGAACCGCACCCCGGCAATCCCGCGCGCATTCAGGTAAGCTGCCAGTTCCCTGCTCTTCATCCACGGCGCGCCCACCAGCTCAAACGGCGTGTCGGTGCCGCGCCCCACCGAAACATTCGTGCCCTCAATCAGCGCCACTCCCGGATACAGCGCCGCTTCTGTCACACTCCGCAAATTCGGCGACGGATTCACCCACACCAGCCCGGTCGAATCGAACCAGTCGCCGCGCTCCCATCCCTCCATCGGCACCACGGTCAGCTTCGCGTTGATGCCGCGCTCGGCGTTGAACATCTTCGCCAGTTCGCCCATGGTCATCCCGTGCCGCGGCGGCACAGCCGAGTAATTCGTGAAATTCTCCCGACCCGCATCCGACACGGGACCCTGCACAAACGCTCCCGTCACCGGATTCGGCCGGTCGAGCACGATCAGCTCGATTCCCCCCTGCGCCGCTGCTTCCAGAAAATATCCGAGCGTGGTCTCGTAGGTATAAAACCGGGCCCCCGCATCCTGAATGTCAAAGACCACCGCGTCCAAAGTCTTCAGCACATCCAGTGACGGCCGCCGCGCCGCATCCGTCCCGCCGTACACGCTATACACGGGGATGCCGGTCACTGCGTCAGTCGTGTTGTCGACATGGGGCGTATCGAGCGTCCCGGTCACGCCGTGCTCGGGACTGAAAATCGCATCGAGCGAAATCCCCGGCGCCTGCGCCAACCCATCAATCGTTCGCCGGCCATCAGTGTCAATTCCAGTCTGATTCGTGACAACCCCGATATGTCTCTTTGCCGCCGGTGTCGCATCGGCATTCGCGGGTTGCCCCACCCTTGTCGCGTCTTCTGCGACAGGGTGGGGATTTTGACTTTCGCCGTTGACCTGTTGTTCTGTGCGTTCGGAAACGCTTGCGTTGCGCTCCTCAGATGTCGATTTTGCTTTCAGCACATCAAACCCGTGCTCCTCGAGAACGTCAATTCCAGTCTTGACCGTCCCATTCCGCACGCTCATTCGCCGCGATGCACTCTGCGCCTCGTTGTAGCCGGTAATGCTCTTCCAGCGCAGGTCTTCCTTTTCGTCTGCCGTCAAGTTCAATGCCGCCGCCACTTCCGTCGCTACTTTCGAGCGCAGCGCGACGGCATTTCCCTTCCCGCGCGGGTGCACCGAATTCGTGAGCAAAATGATGTAGCTCTTGGTCGTCGGATCGATCCAGATGGAAGTTCCCGTGAACCCGGTATGCCCGTACGATCCAATCGGAAACAGATCGCCGCGATTCGACGAGAACGGCGAATCGATGTCCCAGCCAAACCCGCGCAGGACCGGTGCCGCCGGCGGCTGCTCGGGAGTCGTCATCTTCTCGACCATCAGCGGTGACAGAATTCCTCCGCCGCCGTTGAGCAGCGCCTGGGCAAACTTCGCCAGATCGTCGGCCGTCGAGAACAGCCCGGCGTTGCCCGCTACGCCGCCCATTCGCCGCGCCGTCGGATCGTGCACCACTCCCCGCAGCATGTGCTCATGCTCGTCATACTGGGTCGGAGCAATCTTTTCCAGCCAACCGGCCCGCCCCGCCAAGGGCGGCAGAAACCGCGTCCGCGTCATCTTCAACGGCGAGAAAATATGCTGCGCGGCATAGGCATCCAACATCTCGCCCGACACCCGTTCCACCAGCGCCCCCAGCACAATGAAATTGATATCGCTGTAGGTGAACGCTGACCCCGGCGGCTGCGCCGGCGTCTCGGCAAACGCCATGCGATACGCCGTCTCTTTTCCCTCCCACGACGTCTTCAAGTCCAGATCCGGCTGCAGCCCCGAGTAGTGCGTCAGCAACTGCCGCACCGTGATATCTTCTTTCCCGTTCTGCGCAAACTCCGGCAGATACTTGGCCACCGGATCATTCAGCCGCACTTTGCCCAGTTCCACCAATTGCATCACGGCGGTAGTCGTGGCGATCACCTTCGTGAGCGATGCCAGATCGAACGCCGTGTCCAGTGTCATCGCTTCGTGCCGTGGCTCCAGCGCCCGATGCCCATAGGCCTTGCGATAGATCACAGCCCCGTCGTGCCCAACCACAAGCACCGCGCCAGGAAGCCCGTCCGCAATAGCCTGCTGAATAACCGAGTCCACCGCGCCCAGCCGCACGGGAGAAGACGATGTAGGGACAGCCGCCCTCGGCTGTCCGCCCGGGCGCAGCCCGGCTTCACCCCTGCCCTCGCCGCCCACTGTGAGCCAGCACAGCGTCAGGACAACAATGAGCCTTCGCGCTTTGAACGCTCTCGCTTTTGATCGAGAAGAAACGATATCTCGACTCTACACAACGTCAGCCCCAGGGCTCAACAAACGCAAGTAATGCCGAAGGTGCCGGGTTTCGCTCTCCACCTTCCAGCAGCGTTAGGGCCGAGAGCGTCCTTTACCCTTCCTCCCAACTCTGCTATAACGCGCACAGGCCATTCGCGGGCATCTCAACTCTGACCAACGTTGCGCCAACTCTTCTCCCTGCGTTCGAGCATCAGGACGAACTCTTTTCCTCCGCCTTCTCCGTTGTTCGTGATGCCATCGCCCAGCGTGCCTTCCCCGCCGCCTCGATCGCCGTCACGCATGAAGCTCGCCTAGTCGCCCTCAAGGCCTTCGGCTGTATCACTAGAGAAGAGGGTGGGGGTTTTGACGTAACCCAGGCAACGCTCTTCGACCTCGCCTCGCTCACCAAACCCGTTGCCACCACCACTATGGCTATGATTCTCTACGAGCGCGGCCTCCTCGAACTCGACGCTCCAGTCGCCGGCACCGTTCCCGAATTCCTGACTGATTCCTCAGGCAAACCTGACCCGCGCCGGCGCGAAGTCACTTTCCGAATGCTGCTCGCCCACTCCTCAGGCCTGCCCGCCTACGAAAAGCTGTTCCTCAAAGCGCGCTCCCGCGACGACCTGCTGCGCGCCGCCTTCACCACTCCGCTCTCGGCAGACCCCGCCTCCCGCGCCGAATACAGCGACATCGGATTCTTCGTTCTCGGCGCCGCCTTCGAAAGAATTGCCGCAGAGCCTCTCGACGTTTTCTGCCAGCGAGAAATCTTCGGCCCGCTGGCGATGTCGGGCACCACGTTCAATCCACCAGCAGAGCTTCGCCCTCAAATCCCGCCAACCGCCGACGAATGCCTGGAAACATGTGGCGCGGACACTCCTGTCCGCGAAAAGCCGGTTGAGCCGATGCCGTCCAGCGCAAGCCCAAACACCGCCCGCAGCACCTTCCGCAACCGTATCATCCAGGGCGAAGTGCACGACGAAAACGCCTTCATCCTCGGCGGCATCGCCCCCCACGCTGGACTCTTCTCCACCGCCGAAGGCCTCGCCCGCTTCGCCCACGCCCTGCTGCTCGGCGGACACCCGATCCTCCGCCCCGAAACCGTCGCCCTCTTTACCGGGCGGCAATCCGCGCCCGCAGGCACGACTCGCGCCCTCGGCTGGGACACACCCTCAACTCCTTCGCAATCCGGAAAATATTTCGGACCCGCCTCCTACGGCCACCTCGGCTACACCGGGACATCGCTCTGGATCGATCCCGAGCGTCAGCTTTCCGTCACGCTGCTCACCAACCGCACCTGGCCTGACTGCTCCAACTGGGCCATCAAGCAGGTTCGCCCGAGATTCCACGATGCAGTGATCGAAGCACTGGAGAGGCCGACGTGAGCGTGCCCGATTCGCGCTTGATCCGGTTTTCTTCGCGAACTTCGCGGATTTCTTTGCGTACTTTGCGAGAACGCTTTTGTCCGGCCTCGCCTGCGGCCCTAGAATGGGCAAAGCGGCGGGAGCTCCCTGGAACGGTGCACGATTGAATCGCGCGACGAAAGCGAACTCCGATCTCCGTATTCTTCCCACCGAGCAGATTCTCCCCGCCGCTCGCGATCTCGATCGCATGTCGTCGCTCGAGATCGCCCGCCTCATCAACCAGGAAGACGCCAATGTCGCCGCCGCTGTTCGCGCCGCTCTGCCCCAGATCGCCCACGCCATTGATCTCGTAGTCGCCGCGCTTCGTCGTGGCGGGCGCCTCATTTACGTCGGCGCCGGCACCAGCGGCCGTCTCGGCGCGCTCGATGCCTCTGAAATTCAACCCACCTTCAACACCGATCGCCGCACCGTGCAGTTCGTCATGGCGGGAGGCCCAAGGGCGCTCGGCTCTTCCACCGAGGCCAGCGAAGACGATACTCGCGCTGCACTTGCCGAAATGAGAAAGCGTAAGCCCGGCAAGAACGACGTTGTGCTGGGCATTGCGTCCAGCGGACGCACGCCCTTCACCATCGCCGCCGTTGAGTATGCCCGCCGCCACGGTGCCCGCACTATCGCCCTCACCTGCAACCCCGGTTCGCCGCTCGAGCGCGCCTGTGAGTTTGCCATCGTCACCGAAGTCGGCCCCGAAGTCCTCACCGGATCATCGCGCATGAAAGCCGGCACCGCCCACAAAATGGTCCTCAACATGATCTCGACCGGCGCCATGACGCGGCTGGGCAACGTCTACGGCAATCTCATGGTGAATGTCTGGACCAAGAACGAAAAGCTCATCCAGCGCGCCATCTCCATCCTCGAACAGGCCACCGGAGCCGATCACGAAACCTCCGCGCGCACGCTCAAGGCCAGCCGCAACCACACTCCAGTCGCCGTCGTCATGCTGGCCGCAGGAGTAAGCCGTTCCCAGGCCGTAGCCGCGTTGAAGAAGACGAAAGGCCACGTGCGTGAGGCGATTGCCCTCGCAAATCAAAATAGATCAGCAATGCCCACGTAGGGACGGACGCCCTCGTCCGTCCGGTCGAGCGAAGCTCGACAAGCAAGTCCGGCAGGCCGTGCCCTCTCGATTACCCATCCCCGCTCCAATTCCTCGCTAGAATAAAAGGCGCACCCTAAGGACTCATACCAAATGGACAAGTTCGTCATTCGCGGCGGAGAGCCGCTGCTCGGCACGGTCCGCGTCAGCGGCGCAAAAAATGCCGCGCTGCCCTGCATGGCCGCCGCGCTGCTCACCGACCAGCCCGTCATCCTCGAGAACGTTCCCCAGGTCCGTGACATCCAGACCACGCGCAACCTGCTCGCCGCCATGGGCGCCGAGGTCGAACTCGGCTACGGACGCGCCCAGCACCGCACCTCCATTCACTGCGCCACGTTGACCGCGCCTGAAGCTTCCTACGAACTGGTCAAGACCATGCGCGCGTCCACGCTGGTGCTCGGCCCGCTGGTCGCGCGCTGCGGCCGCGCCCGCGTCTCTCTTCCTGGCGGCTGCGCCATCGGCGCCCGCCCCATCGACCTGCATATCAAAGGACTCGAGCAACTCGGCGCGAAGATCACCCAGGAACACGGCTACGTCGAAGCCAGCGCCAGCCGCCTGACAGGAGCCGAAGTCGTTTTCGACAAGATCACCGTCACCGGCACCGAGGACCTGCTCATGGCCGCGACTCTCGCCGAAGGCGAGACCATCCTGCAGAACTGCGCCCGCGAGCCCGAAGTCGCCGACTTGGCCGACCTTCTAAGTAAGATGGGAGCCAAGATCGAAGGCGCGGGCACGCCGACCATTCGCGTGCAAGGCGTGAGCAAGCTGAAGGGCGCGAAGCACCGCATTATTCCCGACCGCATCGAAGCCGGCACGTTCCTGATCGCCGGCGCCATGACGGGAGGCGACTTGAACGTCGCCGGTTGCGATCCGTCGCACCTCGGCGCCCTGATCGGCAAGCTGCACGAGGTCGGAGTCAAAACCAAATCCTCGGCCGACTCGGTGCGCGTGATGGGCGACAATCCTTTCACCGCCGCCGACATGAGCACCGAAGAGTATCCCGGATTCCCCACCGACTGTCAGGCGCAATTCATGACGCTGGCCACGCAAGCCGAAGGCACGTCGGTCATTACCGAAAACATTTTCGAGAACCGCTTCATGCACGCTCAGGAATTGGTCCGCATGGGCGCGAATATCAAGATTGAAGGCCGCCGTGCTGTGGTCCGCGGCAAGACTCCGCTGAGCGCCGCCGCCGTTCTGGCCAGCGACCTGCGCGCCTCGGCGTCGCTGGTGCTAGCCGCACTCGTTGCCGACGGCGAGACCATCATTGACCGCGTCTACCACATCGACCGCGGCTACGAGCACATTGAAGAGAAGTTAAAGGGAGTCGGCGCCCAGATCCGCCGCATCGGCGAGATGTTCCCCAAGAAAGCGGCGCCCGCGAAAGCCTAGGGGAGAATCGCTTCAGCCTCGTCGCCTTGAGGTAGGGCTCAAGCCCCGAGGTGGTGGCGAACAGTCGTCGCTAGCTGGCACAAACCCCTACGCTGAGGTCCCGGACAGCTCCAGGCCTTCGTCGAGCCGCAGGCAAGCAAATACGCTAGCCTTACTTGTTGCCGTCGTCTTCCTTCTTCTCGAGGCGCTCGGCAATGGCCCCTGCACCTTCAAATCCCGTGATGGCGGCCGCCGCCTCTGTTACCAGGCCGGCATTCGGATCCAGTTTCTTGATGCCTTCCACAGCCGCAACCGCTCCTGCGATCTTTTCGGCTTCGTCTAACAGTCCCATGAAGCCCCCTTTTTGCCCGGAATATTTTCTCCAGGCATGATTCCGAGCAACCCTTGTATGCTGAGCGGGACCGGGTGTCAAGGACGGATTGCAATCAGTAGGTCAACCCACAAATCATTGCGCACGATGCTCTTTCCGCGCCGCCAAGTCTCGAAACGCAGCATTCTTCTTCAGCCGATCGGGAAATTTCTCTTCATACTCCTCCAGCCCCGGACAGATCGCGTGATGCATGGCGCTGAACCCGAACGCCTTCATCTCGTTCATCGCCTCCGCCGCCGACCACCCCTCTTCCGCCATGCGATACGAGGCCACCGCCATCCCGGTCCGGTCGTCGCCCAACCGGCAATGCACAAAAACCTTCTTCCCCGGATTCTCCTCCATCACCTTCAGAAACGCCGCCCACGGCCGGTCGCTCGGAAACGGGCAATGGGAAGGAATCGATATATATTGCATGCCCAGTTTCGTGACCGCTTCTTCCTCGCCCTTGCCGTGACCCCCGCGCAGATCGACCACGATCTCGATGCCTGTATTTTTCAGCGTCTCGAAACCCGCACTGCTCGGCTGCGCCCCGCGATAGAGATTCGCGCTGACCTGCCCGAAGTTGGGGATCCCTTTCGCCTGCAGCCGGGTTCCCGGCGAGTGTTTTACGGTGGCGGGAGCCTGGTTCTGTCCCTGCGCGGGGCTTGCGTTGAGGCCGATCGAGGACGCAATCAGCACGCAGACAATCACGAGTCGAACCCGAAGAAATATGGCTCTCATCAAACCGGTAACGCGGTTGTGCACCTTGAAAACTACTCTCCCGTTCCCATCATCACAATCGGCATGGTCGGCGAAGTCGCACCGGCCTCGCTTTCGATCGTGATGGCAAACGCCTTCGCCTCCGTGCCAGCCGGCAGCGGAGGATTCACCACCGTGGCGCTGCCGTGCGCATCCGGCTTGAACACTCCTGCCGGGATGGGCGCGCCCTGCGCCGGAATCAGCCACAATTCATACGCTTTCTGCGGCGGCAACGGCGGCATGTTATTCGCCACGAACACCAGGCTGCTGCGATTGCGCAGATAAAACGCCTTCCCCTGCGGCTGGGGCGGCGTCTTCACCGACACCAGCGTGATGCGCTGTGCCTCCGGTTCAAGGATCGGCGCCGCTACACGGCGCAGATCCTCCAGTTCTTGCGCGTTTCCTGCGACCACGGCATGCGCTATGGCCAAGTTCTCCTTGAGCCCGGCATTCTCTTTCCACAACGACGTTGCGAATACAATCACCGCCGCCGTCGCAGCCCAGCCCAGCCATCCCCACCACGACCGTCGCGGCGCTATGGAAACCGAGGGTGCCCCGCCCTTCGCGGTTTTCGAAGGGTGGGTTTCTTTCGCCACCGCATCCAGCAGCCTTTGCCGCGCCCGCAGCGGAGGCTTCGGCCCCATCGTCGACAGCGCCAGCAGCGCGCCATCGCCTCGCAGCTGTTCCAGCTCTGCGCGGCACGACGGACAAGCAGCCAGATGCCGCTCAAGGCTCGCGCGCTCTTCCCCGCCCAGCGCATCCAGCGCATGCAGCGCCAGATCCTCCGCGAATTGTTCGTGCTCACTCATCTAAAACTCGGGGTGCCCCATCCTTGTCTCTCCGTTCTTTGGAGAGACAGGGTGGGGATTTCGACTTCCCACCCGAAAGTCCGAAGTCCGGGTGCCCCATTCCTCGCGTACTTTGCGAGAAGTGGGCCTTTTCCCCTCACGTCTGAAACGCCTTCCTTAGCGCCATCAACCCCGCCCGAATCCGCGTCTTGATGGTGCCCAGCGGCTCTCCAGTCTTGTCAGCAATCTCCGAGTGGCTCATGCCCTCAAAGTAAGCCATCTCCAGCGCGGTGCGCTGCGGCTTCGACATCGCCGCCATCACATCCCGAACTTTTGCGGCCGCCCGCGAGCGATCCGCCTCTGCCGCCAGGTCCGGTGCCACCGACACGATCACATCCTCAATATCCGTTTCCGGGCGACGCCTCCGCAGCGAATCAATGGCGCGATTGCGCGTGATCACCGCCAGCCACGAGCCCAGACTTCCGCGCGCCGCATCGAACGCCCCGGGATTGCGCCACAGCTGCAGAAAAACTTCCTGCAGCACGTCCTCGGCCGCTCCCGTGTCTCCCAGCACGCGCAACGCCACCGCATACACCACGGACGAGTAGCGGTCATAAAGCACCGCCAGCGCGCTCTGGTCGCCGGACTTCATGGCTGTCACTGTGGCCAGGTCGGGCGAAATGCCTTGTCGTTCTGGACTCGACAAACGTTCCCGGTCCCTTCCTTGTTCAGAGTACGAACTCGAGGCTCACTTCGGATTGCGCCGCAACTCTCACTGGCTCAAACGGATGGCCAGTTGCCGCTCGGGTTGCGTCATCTCCCCCCACAGCTTTTGCAGATCTGTCTGCACCGCCTGATTGTCGGGATCCTTGCGCAGCGCCAGCGCGAACCAGCGGTAGGCCGTGGGCAGATCGCGAGGCGTGCACAGTCCCGCCGAGTACAGCGCCCCCATCTCAATCATCGCCTTCGGATTGGCGGCGTCCGCGGCCGGCTTCAAGAGCCTCATGCCGCGATCGCAATCCTGGCTCGCGCCCTTTCCATAAAGATACTTCTGCGCCTCCGCCACGGGGTCTCGCGGCGGCGCCGGTTTCGCCATCGGACGCGGCCTGGGCGTGGCCGGTGCCGGCGCGGGTTTCGGTTGCTCGGTCGCTGCAGCTGGATTTGCCGGAGTTGGATTTGCCGGAGTTGGACTGTCGGCTGAGACGTCTTGGTCCTTCGCGGCAGTCGCTGCGGGATTAGTCGCCGCAGCCGGCGCAGCACCCGCCGCGCCGGTATCCCCGGAAGCAGGAGCTGCACCTGGCTGTGCGCTCGCTGCGCTGGAGGTTGGCGAACCCGCCGCCGGTGTGACCCCGGCAGAGGAACTGTTCGTGCTGGCTGGTGATGTCGAAGGGGCCGCAGGTTGAGACGATCCCGACGGCGATGGGGAAGACGGCGTCGGGTTCGCATCAGCCGGTGCATTGGACGGCGCAGGCGAACCCCCATCCGGCGCTTCCGGATTCGGCGCAGTCGCCGCCGGCTTTTTCGCGCTGGGGTTCAACCAGGCAAAGCCCTGGTTCTTCCACCGCAAGTATCCGAATCCAACGGCCAGACCCAGCGCCAGCAGGATCAAAATATATTTTCCCGCTCCGCCTCTCGGTTCCTCATCGTCATCCAGCAAATAGTTAAGATCGCGCGAACTGTGCGCCGAGTGTGGGTCGATGCTCAAACTGCCGCGCCGACGCGTCGCCGGCGGCGGCTCATTCAATCCCAGAAACGACGGCCCGCTGATGACCGGCTGTGCAGCCTGAGTGCGCGGTGTGCTGGGCGCGGGCGCTGACGCCACCGCAGGGCCCGGGGTTGCGACACCTGGGGCCGCGACTGACGACGAGGCAGTCGCGGAAGAAGGCGCGGGCTCAGTCGGCGCCGTTTCCTGCAGCAGGGTTGCGCCGCACATCCCGCAGAAGCGGTTCGTCTCCGGATTTTCGTTTCCGCAGCGAGGGCACCGCACGGCCTGCCTCCTGTCTATAGCTTACGATATCTTTACATTTCGATGCGCCCTGTTCCGTACGGGAGTATCTGCAAAATGAACCCGCCCCAACCGGGCAACACTGAACTTCGAAGGACGATCACTAAGCACGATGACTAAGCCCGGCGCCCCTGCCCGAACCTTCCAGATCACAGTCGAAGGCCATCGCCTTGAAGTGCAGCGGATCGAAGCCCCGTCCGCCACTGGCGAAGCGGCCGCGCCCGAACTCGTCTTCCTGCACGAAGGCCTCGGCTCCGTCTCGCTCTGGAAAGACTTCCCCGCCCGCGTCGCCGCCGCCACCGGATGCCCCGCCACCAGCTACTCGCGCTATGGCCACGGAGCCTCTGACCTGCTCACCGAGCCGCGCCCGGTCCGGTTCATGCACGACGAGGCACTTCACTCCCTGCCGGAGTTACTCGCACACTTGCACATCGAGAAGCCCATCCTCGTCGGCCACAGCGACGGCGGTTCCATCGCGCTGATCTTCGCTGGTGCGAATGACGCCCGTTCGAATCGCCCCGGTTCGAATCAGGCCGGCGCTCATGACCGCGTGCGCGGCCTCGTCCTTCTCGCTCCGCACGTCTTCGTCGAAGACATCAGCATCGCCAGCATCGCGCAGGCCAAAGTGAATTTCGAGACGACCGACCTTCCGGAGAAGCTGGCCCGCCACCATCGCGACCCCGCCCGCACTTTCTGGGGATGGAACGACATCTGGTTGCATCCCGAATTCCGCGGCTGGAACATCGAAGAATATCTCCCGCGCATCCGCTGCCCCATCCTCGCCATCCAAGGCCTCGACGACGAATACGGCGCCATGGCGCAGCTTAAGGCGATCCAGGCCAAATCCGGCGGTCCGGTCGAAATTCTCGCGCTGGCCAACTGCCGCCACTCCGCCCACCGCGACCAGCCGGAAGCAGTGTTGCAAGCGATTACGAAATTTGTGGCCAGACTCCGCGGAAATAATCCACACGATGACCAACGCCTCGAATAGCAAGGCTCCGCGTGCACCTGAGGCGTAGAATATTTTCCACCTCCCTTAGTGCAGGAGGCTCGCATGGCTTTGCGGGCGACAGCATTGATGCTTGTTGTATCCGTTCTTCTGCCAACGGCTGCCGCCCAGGTGAGCGCCCAACCCCGCGTCCGCGTTTCGCCGGGTGTCATGTGGGGCTCGCTGCTGAAAAGAGTGAACCCAACGTACCCTCCACTGGCCCGCCAGGCACGCATTCAGGGCACGGTCATTCTGAAGATCTGGATCAATCGCTCCGGGAAGGTTGAAAATGTGGCGCTCGAAAGCGGGCATCCCATGCTGGCCCCTGCCGCCATTGAAGCCGTCAAGCAGTGGGAGTACCAGCCGCCTCTGCTGAACGGCGAACCCATCGACGTCGAAACGACGGTGCAAGTAAGCTTCACTCTGTCCGGTGGCTAGACGACAAACACGGGCAGCCTTCCTCTGTGTCCCTCCGTGCCCCCTGTGGTTAAGCCTTTCTCCAAACCAAAGTCACTCCACCCGTCCCCGAAAACGATTTAGATTCTCCCTACGAGGAGGAATTCGTCTTGCTTGTGCTGGCGCTGGCGCTGGCGCTGTTGGCGCTTGGCCTTGCGTTTCTGCAGGGGAAGATACGGCCCAAGAATCGCAAATGGGTGGCGCTCGCCTTTGCGCTCTATCTGTTTGTGATGTGGTCCGCCTACCGCTGGGCCATCAGCCAGCGTTACCCCGAAGGCACCATCTTCGACCACAACGAGGCCGAGCGAAAGCGCAAATTCGTCGAGCAGAAAGCGAAAGACGACGCATTCGCAGCCCGAACTCGGCCCACCGGCGAGGTCCGCCTCACCGCGGCCGGCCCGGCCTATTTCGCCGCCAAGTACGACGCCACTCACGTCGCGTTCATGCTCGCCGCTGATACCGAATCGCGCTTCGCGGTCTCCCCGGTCAGCCAGGGGAGGCCCACAAAAATCGCTGCCCCGACCAGGCCTGCCGCGCCTCTGGCCGGCCTGCAGGAGCTCTGGGAGCCCGATTCGCACGCGCTGCACTTCTTCCCTGAAATCATCCAGAAGACGCAGTCCGGCGAGCGCTGGACGCTCAGCCTATCGCCCGATGCAACCATCCCGGTCGTGATCGAGCGCCCAATCGTCGCGCCCGACGGATGTTCTCTCGCTATCGGCTTCCTCGCGTCGATTCCGCCAGATCAGCAGTCCGCCTTCGCCCAGTCTCGCCGTGAATATTTCGTCGTACGCCGCACACCGGTCGAGTCCGCCGATCCGCCGTCGACGGCGCAGCTCGGCGAACTACCCGACTGGAAGCCGACACCGCCAATGCGCAAGCAGATCGCGCAGCAACTCACCGACCGCATGAAGCAGGAGCTGGCAAAGATCGACGCCCGCCTCCTCGCCAACGCCGCCAGCCCCGGCGAAGCCGCCGGAGAACTGCCCGTCGGCGGCGCGCGTCCGCGCCTGCAGGAATGGCTTCAAGCCGACCAGAGCCTCGCCCGCGGCGAAGGCGCGCTCGACTATGACCTTCACGCCTATCGCCTCACGCCCGACGGCGATCCGCGCCTGTTCGTCCGTGCCCGCTGGCGCCTGGCCGATGCCACTGCGTTTCTAATGACCGCGTGGTTCCGCGTGCAAACGAAGCCACCCAATCAGCCGGATCAAGCCCAGCCGGACCGAGCCCGTATCGATCAGGCCCAGCCGACACCAACCCAGCCCGCCGAACTTCGCCCGGTCCCGCTCTCCGCCGATACCAGCTGGTCCACCGCCATGCGCGAAGCTGAAGCCCCCGATCCCACGACCAGCCCCACCGAACACAGCCTCGACTTCCAATCCATCCTGAACGAATTCGACGCGGACCACGACGGCTGGGCCGAGCTGCTCGTCTACTCCCACAATGGCCCCGCCACCACGATGACTCTCTATCTCTACACCGACCTCGGCCTAGTCCCCCTGAAGACACCCTACCACCACGAAGTGCACACCCCCGAATCCTGCATCGACCCGTAAGGAGTGGGCTCATCCACGCTCCCGAGGGTGCCCCGTCCTTGTCTCTACGTACTTTGCAGAGACAGGGCGGGGACTTTGATCTTGGCGCACAATCTGCGGCATGAGTCCAAGTCGTTCCCGTTTGCGCGCCGTCCACTGCGACTCGATTTCGACGGCACCCTCGACTCCAGAAACGTAGTGGCGAAAGCTGCTCCAGGACCAATCCTCCGGGCGCGCCACCAATCCACGTTTCACCGGATTCCGATGCATATACCGCAGTTTCTCGATTCGTTTCCTTTCCATCCAAACGTTGAAATCATAGTACCGCTCCAGCCAGAACGGGCCGCCCTCCGGCGCGCGGAGTTCGCGCGCGACATTCTGCTTCAGCATCTGTATCGCAAGTGAGAGCCGGCCGCGTTCGGGCTCCGTAATCAGCAGATGAACGTGCTCGGGCATCACGACGTATCCATTGACGTAGAACCCATACCACCCGCGTGCCCGCTCTAGTGTTCGCTCAAAGAGATCCCGGGATCGCGGTGTCGCCAGAAGCGGCTCACGATTGAAACAGCTGAAAGTTATGAAATGCAGACAGTAAGCCTGCTGGAAGCGCTTGAGACCCCAAGGCATGGGAGGAGGGTACTCCGAGGCGAATTGGGTATCTGTGATCTGTGAACATTTTGATTGCGAATTTCCGGGATTGGGAACCGCCAGAGTCAAAGTCCCCGCCCTGTCGCATAGAACGTGACAAGGACGGGGCACCCTGATTCCTTTACCCATCCCAATTCCCCGTGATATTCTCTTAACTGTCACAAAGACAAACGATTAAGAACAGGAGCACATCAGGCTAGTGCTAGCCAGAGAGCAAAAGAAATCCGTTATTGACGGCAATCGCACGCACGCGACCGACACCGGCAGTCCCGAGGTGCAGATCGCGCTGCTCAGCGAGCGCATCGGCCAGTTGACGGAGCACTTCAAGACGCACCAGAAAGACCACGGCTCGCGCCGCGGCCTTCTCATGCTGGTCAGCAAGCGGCGTCGCTTGCTCGACTACCTCAAGAAATACGATTCCGAGCGCTACAAGGGCGTCATCACCAAACTCGGCATCCGCAAGTAGTTCTGACCTGGGGAACCGCTGTCTCTCACGAGATGGGAAGTCCAATTCCCCGCGTCTCGCAAAATCGGCGAGACATGGGGTACCCGATTTCGATTGTCCCCTGGATTATTTCTGAGAGTCCGTCTTCGATAAGACGGAGAAGCATTGAGGAACTTTCCATCCGTGCGTTTTTCGAGCGCAACGAATTTCTCTTACAGAATCGAAGAGGGTGACGTGTGTCTTTCTAGCACGACGTCAAAATCCCCACTTCTCGTGCACAGAACGCGCGGGAAATGGGGCACCCGACCGGAAACGGGACGCCCGATTGGTTCGCTCTCAGCTCATAGCTCGCCGCTCATCGCTCCAAAGGAAAAATCATGAAACCAGAACCAACCAGCATTACAGTCAGCCTCGCCGGCGGCAAACAAATCTCATTTGAAACCGGAAAACTGGCCAAGCAGGCCCACGGAGCCGCGGTCGTGCGGCTGGGCGAAAACGTGGTCCTCGCCACCGCCGTGGCCAACGCCGATCCCCGCGAAGGCATCGACTTCTTCCCTCTCACCGTGGACTACCGCGAATACACTTACGCCGGCGGACGTTTCCCCGGCGGCTTTATCAAGCGCGAAGGCCGCATGAGTGAGCGCGAAGTTCTCACCAGCCGCCAGATCGACCGTCCGGTCCGGCCCATGTTCGCCGAAGGCTTCAAGTGCGAGACCCAGGTCATCGCATTCGTTCTCTCCGCCGACACGGATAATGACCCCGATGTGCTCGGCATCAACGGCGCTTCTGCCGCCCTCACGCTCTCCGACATTCCCTTCCTTGGCCCCATCGGCGCGGTGCGCGTCGGCATGGTCAACGGCGCGTTCACTGTGAATCCGACTTACAACGAGATGCGCGAGAGCCTGCTGAACATCATGGTGGTCGGCACGGCCGACGGCATCGTGATGATTGAGTCGGGCGCGAAAGAAGTAAAAGAAGAGACGGTCGTCGATGCCATCGAGTTCGGCCACACCGAAGTCAAAAAGATCTGCGCCGCGATCAGCGAGTTGCGCGCAAAAGTCGGCAAGCCCAAGCGTACGGTCGAACCTCCACCGTTCGACGACGCGTATTACAACGATCTGAAGAAGCGCATCGGGACCGTCCTGGAAGACGCGCTCGACACCAGGAAACATCCCAAGGCCGAGAGCCACACGCTGGTCAAAGAAATCAAGAAGAAAGAGCTGGCCGCGCTGCCCGTCACCGGCAAGGAGAAAGACGACAAGGCCGCCGAGAAGAAGTTCGAACACTATTACGAGACTCTACGCGAGCGCATCTTCCGCGAGCAGGTCATCAACCACAAGCGCCGGCCCGATGCGCGAGCCTTCGACGAAGTGCGCGAAATCTGGATCGAAGCCGGAATCCTGCCCCGCACCCACGGCAGCGCCATCTTCACCCGCGGCGAAACCCAGGCGCTGGTCACCACCACCCTCGGCACCAGCGACGACATGCAGCGCCTGGAAGGCTTCGAAGGCGAAGCCAAAAAACGCTTCTTTTTACATTACAATTTTCCGCCGTTTTCTGTTGGAGAAGTGGCGTTTATGCGCGGGGCTGGACGGAGAGAAATTGGACACGGTGCGCTCGCCGAGCGGGCCGTGTCGGCGGTGCTGCCGACGGAGGAGAAGTGGCCTTACGCCATGCGCGTGGTCTCCGACATCCTGGAATCGAACGGGTCATCGTCGATGGCGACGGTGTGCGGCGCTTCGATCTCATTGATGGACGCGGGCGTTCCGCTCAAGGCTCCGGTCGCGGGAGTGGCGATGGGACTGGTCAAGGAAGGCGATCAGTACGCCATCCTGACCGACATCGCGGGCGCGGAAGATCACTACGGCGACATGGACTTCAAGGTCGCCGGAACAAAAGACGGCATCACTGCGCTTCAGATGGACATCAAAGTCGCCGGCATCACGGCTCAGATCATGCGCGAGGCGCTGGCGCAGGCGCAGCGTGGCCGCATGCACATTCTCGGCAAGATGGATGAGATCATCACGACGGGACGCGAGAAGATTTCCGACTACGCGCCGCGCTTCTACACCGTGCAGATTCCGGTCGACAAGATCCGCGACCTGATCGGCCCGGGCGGCAAGATGATCCGCTCGATCGTCGAGCAGACCGGAGTGAAGATCGATGTGGAAGATTCGGGCATAGTGAAGGTCGCGTCGAGCGATCAGGCATCTGCCGCGAAGGCGCTGCAGATTATCGGAGACATCACGGCCACGCCCGAAGTGGGCAAGACCTATCTCGGCAAAGTCACGCGCCTGGCCGACTTCGGCGCGTTCGTCGAGATCATCCCCGGAACCGAAGGCTTACTCCACATCAGCGAAGTCGCCGAGCACCGCATCGCCGATGTTCGCGATGAACTGAAAGAAGGCGATCAGGTGCTGGTGAAAGTGCTGGCGGTGGAGGGCAATCGCATCCGGCTGTCGCGCAAGGCCATTCTGAAAGAGCAGCGCGCCAAGATGGGCGGAGGCGGCGGCGAGGTTCCTCCTGCGACACATGCTGCGGTCGAAGGCGCGCCGGCTCCGAGCGGTACATTGGTAATCGAGGGCGGAGGAAACTTCCCCGACGAGCCGGAGCACGAGCCGAATTTTAACCGCGACGGCCCACCTCACGCCGGGGGCGGCCGTCCGCACGGCGGAGCCGATCGCGGCGGGCGGGGCGGGCGCGGCGGCGGAGGCGGTGGCCGGGGACGCGGGCGCGGAGGTCGCGGCGGTGGTCGCGACGGACGCGGTGGTGGCCACGGCGGCGGTGGCGGCGGAGGAAGACACTAACCACCGATTCACACGGATCCCACGGGGGCAGTTGACGGTTCGTCGCTGCCCCCGTCTAATTCCCCAGCCGAATTCTCGGCCTGTGTATCCCCCCTGCCAGATTTGCGGAGGACTCATGTTCAAACGCACGCTCCAAATGCTGCTGGCTGCCTCTCTGTTGACGGGCGCTCTATGGGCGGCAGACGACCCCTTCGTCGGCGACTGGAAGCTCAACCCATCCAAAAGCAAACTCACCGACCAGATGAAGGTCGAGCGCCTCGATGCCAACAAGTACGCCTTTGACTTTGAAGGCAGCGGCAGCGCTGAGACTATCGTGATCGATGGGACGGACCAGCCCGGCGATTCCGGGACCACCCTAGCCGTCACCGCCGTGGGCCCCGACGCCTGGAAGGTTGTCCGCAAGAAGGACGGCCGCATGCTCATCACCGCAAACTGGAAGCTTTCCAACAACGGCAATACGCTCACCGACAACTTCAACGAAATCTCACCCACTGGCTCGGCCTCCACCGTGGACTATGTGTATCAGAGAAAGGGAGGGGGATCCGGTTTCGCGGGCACGTGGGTGAGCACGAGCGAGGCGGTGAACTTCACTTATGTGCTTCAGATCCGCCCTTACGAGGGAGACGGTTTTTCCATCATTGATTCCTCTTCAAATCTGACGAGGAACATGAAATTGGATGGCAAGGACTATCCGAATGTGGGCGAGAATGCAGCCTTCATCCCTCGTCCGCTTTACGCAGGCTGGACCAGCACACACTCGAACTGACCGACAAGAGGAAGAATGGCGAAGTCTATGCCACTCAGCGGATCAAGCTTTCCCCGGATCTGAAAACGTTGACCATGACCCCGCCCATAACGGGCCAAACTGAACAGAACATCCTGGTGTTTGAAAGGCAATAGAACACGAACCGCAATCGTGGCGGCGGGGAAAGACATCGCTCTCAATACTTTTGAAGTTTGAAAAACGCCAGTGCAGGCACGCGCGCTTTTTCTTACGGTGTCATCTGCCACATCGTTTGCTGGCTCCGTGCCGCTCCGGTCTGCTCCCTGCTAAGTAAATTCTGCGTGTATCCGCGGAGCGTCGCACAAGCAGTTCTGAAAGCCTGCTAGGGCCTTCCCTGTATTCTGCGAAGGAAGAATCCTAAGCGCTGCTCCCGTGAATCTGGTTCGTGCCGCGTATCTCATTCATCCGGAAGGAACGGCCGCGCGCGCGCCCGGACGAATGATCACAGGCTTCTCTTCTGGCATGCAGGTTGCTGGCATGACGCGAGTAACTTCCGAGAGGAGGACATGATGAAGATCAAACTGCACTCTCTTTCTTTTGCTGCCACAGTCGCCGTGCTGGTCACATTTGCCTTTGGGAGCAACCTTTTGGCGCAAAGCAACAGCGATCCGGCTTCGCCGCAAACGCAACAGCAGACCGCGCCGCCGGCCCAGCAGTCGCCTGATGCTCAGGAGCCAGCTTCGCAGCAGCCTTCGCAAGGCTCTCCCGACCAGGCACAGCCGACGGACAGCCGTGGGAGTGAGGAATTGGTCGGGACCATCCTGAAAAAGGGTGACAAGTATGTCTTCCAGGACGCGGCATCCGGAAACACGTACGACATCGACCATCAGGATGAAGTGAAAAAGTTTGAAGGCAAGAAAGTGCGCGTGCATGGCACCGTGGATCCGAAGACGAATACCGTCCACGTGCAGTAGCACCAGTGTTTCGTGACCGCGAAGGCAGAGGCACGAGAGCGGGCAAATCGCTCCCCCCGTGCCTTGTCTGAGCCTATCGGCTCCGCTGTTTCCTCTCTTTTGTGATACCCTAGCGCGCCATGCACGCCACTGAATTTGAATTCCGCAACCGCTGGTGGGTGATCTTCGGCGTATTCTTCGCCGCCTTTGGCGCTTACAACATCGATCATGTGAATTCCGCGCAGGCGATCGTAGAGTGGCTTGCCCGGCGGGCGGGGACCCCAGCAACCGACAACCAGCTTCGACTGATCTTTGCTTTCGGCGCTCTGCTTCTCGTCCTGGCTGCTTTCCTGCGCACCTGGGGCACCTCGTATTTGCAAGCCGATGTCATGCGCGACCGCCGCGTGCACACGGAAAGGCTGCTGGCCGACGGACCGTATCGTTACGTGCGCAATCCTCTATACCTGGGAAACATTTTCATGGCCGTAGGCCTTGGCCTGATGGCCAGCCGGACCGGGCTCCTGATCCTGTCGCTGGGCATGAACATCGTCGTCGTGCGTCTGCTGCTGCGGGAAGAATTCGAACTGCTGCGCGATCAGGGCGAACCCTACCGCCGTTACTGCGCCGCCGTTCCCCGGCTGGTTCCAGCGTTATTTCCGCGCGTACCCTCCGCTGGAGACGCGCCGCGCTGGGGTCAGGGCATCCGCGCGGAATTGATGTACTGGATCATGGCGCTGGCCATGGCCGTGTTCGCGGCCACGTTGAAGATTGCATTCTTCTGGGGACTCTTCGCCGTCGCCCTGGCCATGGCATTCCTGTATAAGCGCCCGGTCACGAAAGCGGATCCTCCACCGGCCGCGAGCTAGCCTCTTCACGCGCCGAGTCGGCCACGGAAAGCGGTGGTAGTGGGCTACTTTGATGGCTTCTGCGTGATCCACCACTTTCGGACGGCGACGATTGACCAAACGCCCTCGACCAATCCAAAGGGCCACGCGCCTTGCAGAAAGCCGTAAACAGAGCCAAGCAGGCAGGCAAAGGCGAAACCGAGGATGAACCCGTGGTGCCGCTTTTCCAGCGCATACATGACGAGCATTGCTGTGACTGCAAAGAGTCCGAATGCAGTGAGACTGTTCACGCTGGTGTTTCCTCCCTCCCCTGTTCGTGGACTTCCCAGAGGATAACCAAATTGTCGACGCTCCAGAGCCGATCTGTAACCTGAGCAGCCATCGCAGGGCTAATCCTCAATGTACGATGAATCTTGATAAAGTCGTAAGCCAAGTAATTCAGCGCTGGAGCAGTGGCATGGGTTTCTCAAAATGAAAGTAGTCCAAAGGAGCCCTACTCAAAATGATTCAGGTTTGTCGGGGGATGTGAAACTATACGGCGGCTCGGTGTTTGTAGGGTCTACTACAACTTTTTGGAATCTACTACAACTTGTAGTAGCACCCCCACTTTCCTCTTGGGGAGGTGCGTGGGGGTGGCAGCGTCCGGACAAGGGGTCTCAATCCCGCCGAACGGTCGATCAGCAATGCATTGCACCGGAAAGCAAGCACGTCTCAGGCCACAGCAAGAGTCCGCTATTCCGTTGAGGGCTCGGGGTTCGCTGGAGCTGTCCGCTTTTGAGCAGTGTCCACTTGCAATTGGCGTGTCCGCCGCTGGACAAGCTGAAGTTTCAACGGACTAAACTTCATCGTGCTCTTTCAGCTTGGCAATGACGGTGAAATCTTCGAGCGTGGTCGTGTCGCCTTTCACTTCGCCGTTGGTGGCCAGCTCACGCAGCAGGCGGCGCATGATTTTTCCGCTGCGCGTCTTGGGCAGCGTGTCGGTGAAGCGGATGTCGTCCGGCCTGGCCAGCGCTCCGATTTCCTTCGCCACCCACTTGCGCAGTTCTTCTTTCAGTTCATGGGAAGGCGTTCTTCCCTGCTCCAGCGTGACGAAGGCCGAGATCGCCTGGCCTTTCAGATCATCGGGACGGCCCACGACCGCAGCCTCGGCGACGGCTTCGTGCGCCACCAGCGCCGATTCCACCTCCATCGTGCTCAGTCGATGACCGCTGACGTTGAGCACATCATCGACGCGACCCATGATCCAGAAATATCCGTCCTTGTCCTTGCGCGCGCCGTCGCCGGTGAAATACATGCCGGGAATCTGCGACCAGTAATTCTTCACGTAGCGGTCGGGATCGCCGTAGACCGTGCGCAGCATGCCCGGCCACGGGCGCTTGAGCACCAGGAATCCGCCCGAGCCGGCGGGCGCGGGCTTGCCGTCCATGGTGACAACCTCTGGCACCACGCCGGGGAACGGCCGCGTGGCCGAGCCCGGCTTGGTCGCGATCGCGCCCGGAATCGGCGTGAGCATGATGTGTCCCGTCTCGGTCTGCCACCAGGTGTCGACGATGGGGCAGCGGTTGCCGCCGATGGTCTCGCGATACCACATCCACGCCTCGGGATTGATGGGCTCGCCGACCGTGCCCAGCAGGCGCAGGCTCGACATGTCGTGCTTGTTCGGCCACTCGTCGCCCCACTTGATGAAAGTGCGGATCGCCGTCGGCGCCGTGTAGAACACGTTCACTTTATGCCGCGCGATGATCGACCAGAAACGGTCGGGCTCGGGAAAATTCGGCGCGCCTTCGTACATCAGGCTGGTGGCTCCGTTCTGCAGCGGACCGTACACGATGTAGCTGTGCCCCGTGACCCATCCGATGTCGGCCGTGCACCAGTATGTGTCTTCATCTTTCAGATCGAAGACCCACTTGGTGGTGAGATAAGTTCCGACGGAATATCCGCCGGTGGTGTGCACCACGCCCTTCGGCTTGCCCGTCGTCCCTGACGTGTAGAGGATGTAGAGCGGATGCTCAGCGTCGAGAGGCTCGGCCGGGCAGACGTCCGAGGCCTTGGCCATCAGCTCGTGCCACCAGTGGTCGCGCCCGGCCTGCATGTTGATCGCAGTTCCCGTGCGCTTGTACACGACCACATGCTTCACGCTGGGGCACGACTTCAGCGCCTCTTCGACCGCCGGAAATAATTTCACCTCACCGCCGCGGCGATAGGATCCATCCTGCGTGATCACTGCCGTTGCTTGCGAATCGTGAATGCGGTCGACCAGCGCGTTCGACGAGAATCCGCCGAACACGACCGTGTGCGGCGCACCGATGCGGGCGCAGGCCAGCATGGCGACGGCCAACTCGGGCGTCATTCCCATGTAAATCGCGACCCGGTCGCCCTTCTTCACGCCCAGCGACTTCAGCACGTTGGCGAACTTCTGCACTTCGCGATGCAGTTGCTGATAGGTGAGGACGCGAATCTCGCCCGGTTCGCTCTCCCAGATGATGGCTGCCTTATTCTTGCGATGCGTGGTGATGTGCCGGTCGAGGCAGTTGTAGGAGAGATTGATCTGGCCGCCGACAAACCATTTGGCCCACGGACAATTCCACTCCAGCACCTTGTCCCACTTCTTGAACCAGTGCAGGTCGCTCGCCATGCGCGACCAGAACCTGTCGGGGTCGTCGATCGATTCCTGGTACACGCGCTCGTATTCCTCGAGGCTCTTGATGTGAGCCTGCCGGCTGAACTCCGCAGGCGGTTCGAACTTGCGCTGCTCCTGCAGGATGGAATCAATGCTCGTGCTCTGGGGATCGATAACGGCTTTGTCGGCCATGGAAAGCCTCCACCGGGGGGGATGTGGTACGCACTGGCAGGGCCGGTGCAAGTCGCTGAGGTTTCATTCTACACACCGAGGCGCGGGATGCGTCGAGACACACCAGGCGATTGGGCGCCCTACCCTGCGCCCTCCGTGTCCTCTGTGGTTAGATGTTGTGCACTTACAGGTCGAGGAAGCGTGCTCGCGTGTCCGCGCTTGGCAGAGGACACATGTCATACCTCCCGAAGATGCGGTAACGGTATCGGGCGACAAGGTTGTAACCCCAGTTGCGCGCCGGCCGCGGGATCAGCCGCATCAGAAACGCGATTGCACCCCACACCCCGCCGAGCTGCCTGAGGACGAACATCACGGCGTCGGAGCGCGTGAAGAGCGACTCGCCGGCGGCATCCGGCTGTGCTGGATCTTTTCCTGCCGCTTCGCGTTCCGTCAGGTCGTGATTTAGGAGGACGTAAACCGTGTCGAGGTCGGCAGGATCGGCACCGTGGCGAGCCAGGATGCGTGCCGCAAGAGAACTCTGCAGCGCGGCAAACCGGAAGACCGCATCGCGGTCATGTCGCAGAATGAACTGCACCGAACCGTTGCACAGCCCACAGACGCCGTCGTAGAGCAGGATGGGGTGGGATGTCAGCTCACTTGGTCTTGCCTCACCTGCGCCGGTCTGGGCAGGATCCTTCACGCGCAACACCGCAAATCCCGCAGGCCGAACGGTCCCGGGTCGGGCAAGCCGCCGCGAATCTGGTCGTCCGTGAAACGCAGCACCGGAGCCAGATCAGCCGGCAGCCGATCGCAAGGCGTAGCGGCTTCGATCACGCCTTCAACAAGAATCTGCACCTGAGCCTTGGCCACCAGGGGAACCTTCATCGTCCATTCGCAGACCTGTGCGAGTGCACGATGGAACCAGACCGGGGCCGGAAATATTAGTACTTGGCGACCTAACACGGATGCCACGCGCCGCGCAGCATCGCCGAGATAGAGCTCCTCAGCCCCGGTGAGTGCGATCGTCTTCCCTGGCAGGCGGCCCTCGACCAGCGCCGCGTGCAGAACCTGAACCAGATCGTCAATGGCAAGCGGACGAATCGCCTGTTGCTGGAAGCCGACTGTCGCCAGCAGCGGCAGCGTGTAGAAGGCGTGACTGAGATGATCCAGCATGTGGTCGCCACGGCCATACACCATTCCGGCTTTTATGATCGTGTAGTCCAGCCCTGACTGGCGAACGATCTTTTCTGCCGCCCACTTCGACTCGTGATAGGGCGAACCGCATTCCGGACGAGCCCGCAAGAAGCTCATCAACGCAATGCGGCGCACGCCGGCCCGTCGCGCCGCCTCCACGACATTGCGTGTGCCTTCAATGTGAATGTGATGAAAGGTCTGGCTTCCAGTCTCGCGATTGATCCCTGCACAATGCGCCACGGTCTGGCACTCTGCGAAAGCGGCGGCCAGTACATTGCGGTCTGACAGATCGCTGGCCACATGGGTAATGCGCGAACTTGTCAGCTCGGCTGATGGGCGACGTGAGATGGATACGACCTCGTGTCCCTCGGCCACAAGTCGCCTCGCGAGGTGTCCGCCCACAAAGCCCGTGCCCCCAGTGATGGCAATCTTCATGATCAGCGCTCCTTTCTGGCCCGGCGCCGGTGCAGCGCCTGCGTGGGGCAGACGGTGCTCAGGAAGTCTCCCATGGCGGTCGCGATCCGGTCGGGCTCCAGCCGGTAAAGAATCCGGTTTCCCTGCCGCCGCTCCGACACCAGATCGGCACCCTTGAGGATGGCCAGATGCCGCGAAATCGAAGGGCCAGAAATGGGAAACCTCGCGGCAATCTCGCCGGCAGCCAGTTCGCAACCTTTCAGCTCTTGCAGGATCTGGCGGCGCGTGGGGTCGGCCAGCGCACGGAAGATGCGGGAGACCGTCTTCATGTTTCTAGTTTAGCTATTTGGCTAAATAGTGTCAAGCCTAGAATCAGCTGCTGTCGCCATTTCAGGAGGACCCTAGGCGCAGCAGTTCCCGCCGCAGGCGGGTGTGGTGCTGGGTCAGCCGAAGATAACGCATCTCGTTCGGACCCGCTTGGGCGCGGATGATCCGGGTCGCGTCCCGCTTTTCTTCCGCCGACCAGCTCTCCAGGTTGGGGATCAGCGCCAGCACCAACGCCCAGTTCTCCAGCGACCGCTGCTGTTCCGCATTCCAGCGCGCCGGGTTGAGGCGCAGCGCCTGTGTCACCTGACGAACCGAAACCTCCCGGACGCGCGCCGCGTCTCCTCCGAACTCCCGCGCCATCCTCCGGTTCACCCGCAGCGCGAGGTTGCCGGTCGAAAACGTGTCCCAGGGGCCGGGGTCGTTTTTTCGCCCCTCCTGGGCTTGGTTGTTCATCGATCGCTCTCCCACAGCTTGCGCTGTGGGCTGCATTCTTGCGTCGCTGCGCGGCTGCTCCTCGAGACTCGCAAGCACATCCGCGCGACTCGGTGACTCCTGTAGTTCATAAAACACGTGCCCCTCGGCCAGCCGCTTCAATGTCTTTCTCGGGGTGCGGTAATTCGCGTTTGCCGCAATCCTCAGCTCTTCCCTTTTCGCCAGCTGCTCCAGATCGGCGCGGCCCGAGCGGAAGCCCAGCTTGCGATAGAACCAGAATGCGCCCGAGTCGAGCGCTTCGTCGTTGTTTTGCCCGATCTGATAGGGATACACGGAGATGACTTTTGCGCCCGTGAACCCGCACAGGCAGCGCAAGGCCTGCGCATAGATCCACGCGGTCTCGCCTTGCCGATACGTGTAGAACGTGTTGAACCCGACTTCGATCCACTCGCACAGCCCGATCGCTTCGATGTAGTTGATGGGGACGCCGTTCTTCAGCGTGAGTCCGGCCACGTAGGCGCGCAACGGCAACCGTCGCGCAGGCGGCAGGTTCCACAGATGGATCACAACTCCGCGCCCCAATTCTGCGCGCACGACCGACCCCGGATCGCCCAGCGTCGTGCCGTAGAGTTCGCGGTAGCGCACGAGCATGGCCTCCCGCACCAGGCGCAGCACCGCCTCGCCTGCGCCGTGCGAGAGTTTTTTCAGTTGCGGCGCCGGCCGCGCCAGTTCGTCCGCCAGCGACACCTGGCTGCGCGTAATCAGCGGCCCAGCGTGGTAGAAAACCTTGCGCGGTCGCGCCCAGTTGCGCGTGCGCGAGAGTTTCAAATTTTCAAGATCCCAGCGCAGCGGCAGCCGCAGCGAATCGTAGAGCTCCCCGCGTTCACGATCAGTTACTGGCAACCGCTCGAACTGCTGAATGAGCCATTCCATCTCGTGCTCGCGTCCGCGGGCCGCATCGAGCCAGCGCCGCCACGGGATGTTGGCCTCGACATCCGCATCCTCCTCCAGCAACGGGATGAACCGCGGCCACGTGGCTCCCATGGCGCGTTCTTCTTTATATTCATCCCACGCGATTGCGACCTGGCGGGGCATGCGGCGCACCAGCCAGCGCGCCGCCTCGAAGCTGAGCGTGTCTTGCATGGTGGTGCCGGCGATGCCGGAAGTATCGAAGTCGTCGAAGGCCGACATGTCCGAGCCAAGGTCGCGCAGTCGCTCCACCCGCCCGTGAAATGTATCGAGTAGATTTTCGATTCGCGGCACCAGCGATGCAGCCTGCGGAAAGGCGCGCAGAAACAGCAGCGCTTCATGAAAGCGCAGCAGCGACTTGGCGTCGCGGAAGTCTCGCTTGGCGATTTCCCTCAGCAGTTGCTTGGTTGGCTCAGCCGCGCCCCGGCCGAAGCGAGTCCTGGCAGCTTCCAGGCGGCTGAGCAGCACGTCGAGAGATGAGGGCATGGGGATTCCGGCTGGTCAGTGTAACTCATCCCACCCCACGCGCCAGCCGCCGCCCGTCGCGAAGCGAAGCCCATGGTCCTGTCCCGTCTCATCTCTTGACATTTTCAGCCACCACCATCGGATTTAGCACGAGGCTCGAGGTTGCAGGATCAAACAACACGGCGGAGAACATCGAACCAGGCAGCAAGCCGTCCTCGACCGCACTCCGGGCCGACATCTCACTCGACAAGATCACCACCGGGACGTTTTTGAACAACACCCCAGCGATCACGGGCGATCGTGGCAGACGGTCAGCGGCGCTCCAAAACCACTGACCCGATGATCGCCCGGGTCTACACCTTTCGATTAGCTTCATTTTGAACGACGCGACCGCTGGTTTCCGCCACCGAAAGAGGATTGGCGCACTTTGGCGCTTCCCATTCCTGGTCGTTTTCAGCATGATCTAAGTAGGTCGCCCTAAGGACTCTCATGCAGTATCCGGTAAACCCTGTACGTGATTGGCGGGTTGTCGCAGAAGAATTAAAGCACGAACGCGACCCTGAAAAATTAACCAGACTGGCTGAGGAGCTGACCAAGGCTCTCGATGAACAGGAGCTTCACAAGCCCACGGACAACGCGAATAACGGGAATAAGGGAGCCGCAGTTGCTTAGGTGATCTGTCTTACCTGCGTGCGCGAACACAGAATTCTCGAGTATTGAAATCGGGCGTTTACATTGATGGGCTGGCCCTCCCCCAATTCCAGCGTCAATGACCCGAATGGCCCCAAGGCCTGCTCTGCTTTGGGGCCCCTCTCCTCTCCACCGACAGCGCGATGTTGGCGCAAATTGGCGTATGGGGTCACTTCTGCATCGTTGCTGCGCTCCGATCCATTCCTGTCTTTGCGATCCCGCCGGGATCGTGGCAAAGCTTCCAAATCATACTAAGCAAAGGTCCGCCGACCACTCTCCAACTGACGGGCCGGGCTGAAAAGCAGGGCAATTACAGAAGGCGCTAGGACGCCGTGCTAGCATCAATGTAGGGTTGGATTCGCATCCTGCTGCAGCAACCGCTCCAAATCCAACAAAAGCCTCCTTTCTCCATGCAGGATGGCCCCGAAAGAGGAGTTCTGCCTGGCTATGGCCGACATGAGAAAAATAATCCGTGTGGGGAAGGAAGAAGAGGGCTATTCCACGGGCAGAGAGATGAACAACCCCGTTCCATCCGGCGCGCCATCCGAGCAGGACATGGATGATCTGCTGGCCGCCATGCGCACCCGCGGCCTGGATGTGATCGAAGAAGAGGAGCCTGACGTACCGCACTCGGCTCTGGAACCAAGGCTGGTCCGAGAACCCGACGAGATTGATGTCAACCCTGCGCCGGTCGCCCTCGACGCGGCCAACGATCCAGTGCGCGTTTACCTGCGCGAGATGGGCGCCTCGCCTCTGCTCACGCGGGAAGGGGAAGTGGAGATCGCCAAGCGCATCGAGCGCGGACAACGCTCCGCCATGAAAGCTCTGGCGCGCTCGCCCCTCGTGATTCAAGAAGTTCTGGCCATGGGCGACGAGTTGAAACGGGGCCAACGTTCGATCAAGGAAACTGTCGTCTTCGATGAGGAAGAAATCACCGAGGAGATTCTGCAGGACCGGTTCAAGGAGACTACGCGCCGCATCGACGAGATGCGCAACAATTACAAAACAGCCCGCCGCCTCGCCGAACAGCTGCTGACTTTCGCAGCGGATAAGAAGGAACGCAGATACCGGCGCTGCCGATGGCACCTGAGCCGCCGGATGATTCGGATTTCGCTCATCATCCGCAACCTCGGCCTGACCCCCTCGGAGTGCAAGCGCCTGACGGAACGGGTGAATCACACCACAAACCTCGTGCGTTCGCTGGAGCGCCAGCTCGCTACCCTGGAAAAGAAGATTGCGAGCACGCGCAGCGAGGAACTCAAGAAGAACTACCGCACCACGCAGCGACAGCATCGTGCCGAGATGAAAAAGCTGGAGAGCGATGCCGGCATGACTTTCACAGAACTGCAGCGCACGCAGCGTCAAATCATCCAGGGTGAGATGGATGCGGAACAGGCAAAACACGAGCTCATCGAAGCCAACCTGCGCCTGGTGGTTTCCATCGCGAAGAAGTACAGCAACCGCGGACTTCAGTTCCTCGACCTGATCCAGGAGGGCAACGTCGGCTTGATGAAGGCGGTGGACAAGTTCGACTATCGCCGCGGATACAAGTTCTCCACTTACGCCACGTGGTGGATTCGCCAGGCCATCAGCCGGGCGATTGCCGATCAGGCGCGCACCATCCGGCTGCCGGTGCACATGATCGAGATCGTGAACAAACTGATTCGTATCTCGCGGCAACTGGTCCAGACCCTGGGCCGCGAACCGACTTCGACGGAGATTGCCCAGCAAATGGACATTCCCGAGGCGAAGGTGCGCAAGGTGCGCAAGATCATGCGGGTGCCGATTTCGCTGGAGACGCCGATCGGCGAAGAGGGTGACTCCCACCTCGGCGACCTCATTGAAGACCAGGCCCAGGTCTCACCTGCCGAGGCCGTCATCAACGAGAACCGCAAGGAACAGACTGCGCATGTGTTGCGCACGCTCAGCGCGCGGGAAGAGACCATCCTCCGGATGCGCTTTGGTATGGAGGACGGCTCGGAGCGGACGCTGGAGGAAGTTGGCCGGTCTTTCGGTGTTACCCGGGAGCGCATTCGCCAAATCGAAGCCAAGGCTTTGCGCAAGCTGCGCCATCCCTCGCGATCCAGCAAACTCAGGACACTCTTCAGTGACGTGGGCGAATAAGCGAGCCGGCGATAAGCGAATTTTCATCGTCACGGCTGATGCGCTTTGAACCTTTGAACAGCTCTTTTCCCGCTGGAAGGCCCCTTCGCCCGCCCGGATTCCTAAAGGTCTCGAGCCATGGCGCAAACTGCCAAGCCTGTGCAACTGGAGCCGCGAACGCTGAGCGCATTGGATGCTTATATTCGCCAGGCGGAAACGGAGATGGAGCAGACCTTGCACGGAAGCGAAGCATTCCTCTGGTCGCAGCAGCCGCCGGAGCGAGCCGAGGACGTTGCTCGAGGGAAGGTCGCAGCGCAATTCTGGTCGGGACAAGGACCGGTCAAAGTGCCGAGCGGCCTCATCCACGACTGGATCGCTGCCGCCTTCATTCCTGCTTCGACCATCCAGGAAATATTTGCCGTGATCCAGAACTACGACAACCACAAGAACATCTACAAGCCGGAGGTGGTGGACTCGAAGCTGATCCGGCGTGAGGGAAATGATTTCCAAATCTATCTGCGCCTTCTAAAGAAAAAGATCATCACCGTGGTTCTCGATAGCGACCATGAAGTGCATTATCGTCCGGTGGACCGGACGCGTTGGGTGTGCCGCTCGTATACGACGCGAATTGCAGAAGTGGAAAACGCAGGCAGCCCGAACGAGCGAGTCCTGCCGCCGGATACCGGCTACGGATTTCTATGGCGCCTGTATTCCTATTGGCGATTCGAGGAGCGCGATGCGGGAGTAGTGGTCGAATGCAGAGCCATCTCACTGACGCGTGACGTCCCCTTTGGCTTGGGATGGGCCATTGAACCGATCATCAAAAAGCTTCCCAAAGAGTCGCTGATCCACACCCTGGAAGCCACGCGGGAAGCGCTGCGTCGGCGAACCCAATAGGGCGGGGGCGGGCCCACTCGCTCCGATTTGGGAACGGCGGTTGCCCCACCCTTGGCTCCGCGTAGTTTGCGGAGTCAGGGTGGGGCTACACTGTCGGGGAATGGCACCGAAGCCCAAGCGCTATCAGAACCAGGGTTGTCTGCATTTCATTACTTTCAGTTGTTATCAGCGCAGGAAGCTGCTCGATTCCCAGGCGGCGCGGGAAATCTTCGAGTGCCAACTCGAGCGAGTCCGTCGGTGGTATGGATGCTACATCACAGGCTACGTGATCATGCCGGAACACGTGCACTTGCTGATCAGCGAGCCGGAGCGAGGCAGACTCTCGGTCGTGATGCAGATGCTCAAACAGATCACTTCAGGCAAGTTGCGGCCTCCGGAACTGCGACGCTTCTGGCAGGTTCGTTATTACGATTTCCCGGTTTGGACGGAGAAGAAGCGGGTCGAGAAGCTGCGCTATATCCATCGCAATCCGGTGCACCGTGGGTTGGCGCTGCGTCCTGAGGAGTGGGAATGGAGCAGCTTCCTGGAGTGGGCGACCGGAAGGCAAGGCCGAGTAGAGGTCGAGTGTCCAGCGACGGCGCGGAGGCGAGAGGCAATGGGTATGCCGCCTGCGTTTGAGGCGGCCCACCCTCCCGCAAAGAACGCGGGAAGGGTGGGGCAACCAGAGACAAGGGTCCCTCGCTGAAACAGGATTAGCCAGCCCCTTGCATGGCCGAACGCAGTAGGACGCCTCTAGTTCTCGATTGAATCGCTTCAGGGGGCCCCATTCTTTCCGATTTAGGAACGGCGGTTGCCCCACCCTTGGCTCCGCGTAGTTTGCGGAGTCAGGGGTGGGGCCTGTCGCTCGCTGAACAGGATGGGCCAGCCCGCCAGTTTCCTTGAGTGGGCGACCGGAAGGGAGGGCAGAGTCGAGGTCGAGGGCCCAGCGACAGGACCGAGGCGAGAAGCAATGGGAATGCCGCCGGCGTTTGAGGCGGCCCACCCTCCCGCAAAGAACGCGGGAAGGGTGGGGCAACCAGAGAAAGGGCTCTCTCTCTCACCTCTGACGATGGGGTGAAGGAAAGGTCGGAGTCTCGGTCTCGCGCAGAGCCTTCGATTCTCGCCCTTCCAATTCGGCCTGGCGATGTTGGGTTGCTTCGGCGGGGTCGGTTCCCGCCTTGAGATCGGTTTTCTCGATGAAGTAGCGCCAGCCTTCGTGGCGGTCGGAGGAGTCCTGAGAATCCTCGAACTTCTTCAACTGCGATTCCGCGTTCTGCTTGCCCCGGATCACCGCGATCACGCCAGCGGAAAGGTAGGTGCGGATGTTATGCCGGATGATGGCGTAAGAAGAGGTGAGTTCGTCGCGTGTCAGAAAAGAATCCGTTTCGTAGCTTGCTCAGACAGCTTGCTCAGACGATGAAGCGAATTTTCAAAAGGCGATCTTGGGAGATCGCCTTTTTCGCAAAGCGTCGCGCTCTTAGAGTGGCTGTACGTTCTCAGCCTGCCAGCCCTTGGGGCCCTTGGTCACGTCGAACTGCACGGTTTGGCCTTCCTGCAGGCTCTTGAACCCTCCCGCCTGGATCGCCGAGAAATGCACAAAAACGTCTTCGCCACTCTGCCGGCTGATAAAGCCGTAGCCTTTGGCGTCGTTGAACCACTTTACTGTTCCTTGTTCTGCCATGTTGATACTGTTCCTTTTCAAATTGATTTTACGCTGGAGAGATTCGGAGGTACTGAAGGGCAGGTTACTGGCTGTTGAGGCAAGAGCTGCTCACGACCGATTCGGTCTAACGCACAAAGACATGGTACGCGAAGCCATCACGATGCGCAAGGCGATTCGACATTCGGCAGAGTCCTAAGAGAACACGAAGCAGGTCAGCGACATTTGTTGCCTTCCTGTGTTGCCTTCGTGCAACTTCGCGTCCTTCGTGGTTTGTCGATTTGTCCTCCGCGGTGAAATTGGGACTCTTACCCGACGTCCGCATCGTCTCGGCACGCGCCGACTCTTGTGCGGAACAACGGTTGCTGGCCCAATGGTTCGCGCTCTCACCATCGCGGCGCATGAGTCGTCAGCGTGATCGCGGCAAACAGGGTATACTGAAATCACCAACCTCGAAGATACGCCGCCACAGCACTCTGCGCCTTCGCGATTGAGAGATCGAGAGGCGCATGTTCGCGCAAGCGTTCACCCCAGGGCCAGCCAATCTACTCCATGACCGGCAGCAACTGCAGTCGACAGCGCTCCTCTTGACGCGCATCTTGACGCTGATCGCGACGGTAACCCTGGCGGCAGCCGTATTATTTCACCCTCCCTCCGATTTCAGGATGGCGGTGTGCATCATTGTCTCGGTGGCCGCAGCCACGGTTGTGGTTCGCAGCCTCTTCACCGGCAAGTTCTTATGGACACTGCTCTTCCTGGGAGTCCTGGGCATATTTACACCCTTTCATCGGACGCAGTTTTCATACTTAGTCATTTCCATACTTGACATGGCGACTCTGATGCTCTTAGCGGCTTCGCCAATGATCCTTGGAAGATCAACCAGCCACGGTGCTCTGAAACCCTCTATCCGGAAACTCGAGATCACCCGGCACTAACCGCCGAAACGACAGGAGTTCATGATGTCCGCACGCAATGGCGACAAATCCAGATTTCACCGCGAGCGCAAGCAAAACATCGCTCGCCGAAAGCGAACTCAAGAACTGCTGGAGCGCGCAACCAAGGCTCGCAAGCCCGATGACACCCCAGCCCGCGTGCAGCCCAGGTCGGTGCCGGCATGACCACTACACTGCCTCCGGCGTCGTTGCTCTCCGCGCCCATCCCGGGCGAAGTCAGGCCTTTGGAAGTTAAGCTTGGAGAAGGCAAGAAGAAACGAGTGCTGCTCGTCGACACTTCGCAAGCGAAGCGCGAGTTGCGCGCCGAAGTGATGAGAAAGTTCGGCATGGATGTTGACTGCGCGGCCGATATCCCGGAAGCTCGTTCCTGGTGGAGAGCTGCCTTGTACGACCTCGTGCTGATCGACATGGAAGAGGGGAAAGGCTATCGGGACGACTTTTGCGATGACGTTCGCGGCGCCACTCCCCCGCAGCGGTTGGCGTTTCTGGTCGGCGGGCCCGACTACCTCGCGCATGCGGCCAAGACAGACGGAGAGTCTTCCGTGCCGATGAACAACGTCGCGGTCCAGGTGGCGGTGGTGAGGGCAGCCCTTTCGGCCGAGAATGGAAGTCAGCAGCAGCGTTGGGGTATCCTGGAGGCGTCCCGGCGAATTTCCGCAGTCCGCTCCGCTTCACTGGCTCGCACCCAGGCGATGCGCGCTCTGCCGCCTCTGCCACGAGATCCTGAAGGACGTCCATTGAAACGAATCCCGACCCCGGCCACACTGGATGATTTACTGAGAGAGGAATTGCGATGAAGAACCTGTACGTTGGAAACCTGCCCCACAGCACAACCGAAGCCGAGCTGCGAAACCTCTTCGAGGCCCACGGCGCGGTGGAAAAAATCACGCTCGTGACCGACCGGGATACAGGCCGCTCCCGCGGTTTCGGGTTTGTCGAAATGACCACGGCCAGTGAAGCCGACAAGGCGATCGCGGCGCTCAACGGGACCGACTTGGGGGGACGAACCTTGACCATCAACGAGGCCAAGCCGAAAGCGGAACGCCCCAGGGGCGGAGGCGGCGGCCAACGTTTTGGCGGCGGAGGCGGAGGTCGCGGGCGCGACGACTATCGCGGCCATCCCCGGCAGCCGCGCGAACCGCGCTGGTAGCGTGTGGGGCGGACACCCCTTCGACTTCGCTCCGGGCAGGCGGCTCTGTCCGCCGCTTTCGAATACGTATAGTGGTCCCGTCAGGCTGCCCAGCGCCTGTCGGCGACGAACATAGAGATGCAGGGGATACTTATGCCAAGAGGCCGATCAACATTTACCAAGCGCCAGAAGGAACAAACGCGGCAACAGAGACAACGGGACAAGGCAGAGCGCAGGAGTCAGCGAAAGCAGGATAAGCCGGTCGAGGGCAGCGTAGACGAGATGGCCGAACTGCGAGAACATGCTGCGGCACAGGCGGCGCTGTTCAATATCGGCGAGGAAGACACTGAAACTGCGGAAGAGTCCACGCCCGGCGGCCGCATCGGCGAGTGACGTGAATGCAAGCCTGCCAGAGCCTGATGCCCGGTCAGCGAAACGGCGCGTCGCAGTAGTCTACAGCTCGTCTCATAAATGGTTTTGGGATCGACGCGACTTCGGTCGGGCCGTCATAAATTGTTCTGGGAATGGCACGATTTCAGTCGTGCCGTCATAAATTGTTTTTGGGAAGGGCGCGACTTCAGTCGTGCCGTTATAAATTGTTTTGGGAAGGGCGCGGTTTCAGTCGTGCCGTCATAAATTGTTTTGGGAAGGGCACGGCTTCAGTCGTGCCGCCATAAATTGTTTTGGGAAGGGCACGACTTCAGTCGTGCCGTCGTAAATTGTTTTGGGAAGGGCACGACTTCAGTCGTGCCGCCAAGAGCCACATCAATCCAGGGCTTTAGCCCCTGAGGTGACGGCTCTGCACCCTGGGTGCTGTTTGTGATACTTCTAGTGTGGGAGGAAAAAAGGTGGCAGAAATTCGATTGCAAGAGGGCGAATCCCTGGAGAATGCGCTTCGTCGATTCAAGCGCAAGGTCCAGTCGGAAGACATCATTAAAGAAGTGAAGCGTCACTCGTATTACCTGAAGCCGGGCGAAAAGCGCCGGGTGAAATCAGCTTTGGCGCGCAAGCGCGCGCGCAAAAAGAATCGCAAAGAAGGTTCGTTCTCGTCCGACTCGCGCCGCGAAAAGTGATTTTGCAGAGCAGCCCGCTGGCAAGGCGCCGGGCCTATGTGTATTAGTTTGAACTCGACCTTGCGGACAGGGCTGCCACGTTTCCCCGTAGCGTACACCGCGATTTATCACGCCATGTACTTAAGACTATGTGCTTATGACTCGAATTGTTTTGGAACGGAAATTGATCAGCACCCGAATGGAAGCCTCTACCGGCTGACCATTCGCGAGGAAGGGCCGGAAACGCCACTGCGCTACTGCCGTTACAGCCGGCTGGATTAGCTCGGTTGCACCCGACATCGCGTAGACGCCCGCTACAGTTCCATCCCTGCTTATTGTCACGCAGAGGAGCACCAGACCATCAGTTTGGGACGCTAAGGCGGAAGGATATCGAGGTCGGACCGTGTGGACCACAACTGGAGGAGTTACGAGCTTCCCGCGAGTCTCAGGCGTTGAACCAAAATAAGCGCAGGTTCCGTCATTTCCTTCCCTTGGTTGGATGGTCTGACTCTGAGAGTTGGGAGAGACAAATAGAAGGGCCGCTAGGATCGAGAATCTTAGGGATTCTGCCCACCATCCATAGCTCCAAGATTCTATTCCCATAGCTTCGAGATTCTATTCGAAATTTCCTTTATTGGCGATGACAGGTCATAGCACAGGATTGCGTCGTTTGCTTCGCCCCTTCGTTGCGCCCAAGCTCTTGCCACGACCTGAGGGTAACCAACTCTGCGACTCTACACAAATACTTCTCCCGGCAATGCAGTCAGGGTCCGCGAGGCCAGCGTGTTTTGAATCATGCGCCGCGGGGGTGCGTCTGTCGCCATCTCCGTCTGCAGACGCTCTATCTTTAACCTGAGAGTGCGTTCGATCTGGCGCAGTTCCAGCACCTCGGCTCCTGCGGCCAGGGTCGAGGCGCGCCCCAGGAGCCCTGCCCTGCCGGTGCGACCCACGCGATGGATGAAATCTTCCGCCATTTTGGGCACATCGTAATTGATGACGTGGGCTACGTCATCTACGTGCAGGCCGCGGGATGCGATATCGGTCGCCACCAACACCTGGTAACGGCCTTCCTGAAACCCGTTCAGAGCTCCATTGCGCTGCGATTGAGAGCGATCGCCATGAATCATGGCGGCCGCGAAGCCGTCGCGCACCAGCTCCTTAGCCAGACGCTCGGCGCCGCGCTTGGTGCGGGTGAAGATCAGAGTCTGGCCTTTTTCTGCATACAACAGTTGCCGGAGGACGTCGAGTTTCTCTCCCGGCCGCAATTCGTAGGCTTTGAGTTCTACGCTCTCCGCCGGCTTGAGCACCGAGCCCAAAGCGACCCGGACCGGATCGCGCAGGTACTCATTCACCAGGCCGGCGACGGACTGCTCCAGCGTGGCCGAGAAACACAGGGTCTGGCGCTGACCGGGCAGCGCTGACAAAATGCGCCGGATCGCGGGCAAGAATCCCATGTCGAGCATGCGGTCGGCTTCGTCCAGCACGAGTAGTTTGACGTTCTGCAGATTGGCGAGCCGGCGATCCATAAAATCCTGCAGGCGTCCGGGAGTGGCAATGACCAGTTGCGACCCGGCGCGCAGGCTTTGGATCTGCGCGTTCTCCGCTACGCCTCCAATGACGAGCGCGGCCTTATGCATTCCGTTCGTGCGCAATTGCTCATACTGCTCGTGAACCTGGATCGCGAGTTCCCGCGTGGGCAGCAATACCAGGGCAACCGTATGGCGCGCCGGTTCCTGCTGCAAGGTCTCAATGAGCGGAATGAGAAATGCCAGTGTCTTGCCCGTGCCCGTCTGGGCGGTGCCGATGACATCCCGGCCTTCCAGCGCAGGTGGAATGGCGCGTTCCTGGATGGGGGTGAGGTTGCTGAATTGAGCTGCCGCCAGCTTCCGCTGGAGCGCAGAAGACAGGGGCAGTGCTGAAAATGTAGTCATTCGAATTGGTTTCTTTCTGGAGGGGACAAGTTGTCACGCACACTCTGACACACGTCGAGGGCCGTGCTGCCGCTCACATTTATTCTAGATTTCGCGCAAATCAACGGCGGGCAGGAAAGGCGGAGATGAATCTAGTCTGAGAAAGCGACTACCGCGTGACGAGCAAACCGTAATTAGTAGCGTGAATTCAGTATATCAGAAGAGACGAAGTGCACTGGTTACAAAGGTCACTCTGTGCTTCTGCGGGATCTTTCAAGCGCGGCGCGGTCCCAATTGCCCAGGCTTGCCCCGGCGTCGTATGTGCTCTGGCAAAACTCGAGCAATGTGGCGGTTGGCGACTCGGCTTGGCGTACATCTTCGTACATCAGAAGGAACTCGCCGAGTTGCTTCTCATAATGGGCCGCCTCTGGCCGGACGCGGGCTTCTTTGAATCCAGGCGGCTCGGGCGCCGTGTAGGAATAGAAAGCCGCGTCTTTGACATCGCCGCTACCCGGCCAAAAGCCGACGCTGCTCACTTCGTGGGAATATGCTTCGCGCGTCATGGTATCGGCGCCGGGCCGCTCGGGGGCGCGGCGGCCCGAAAAGCGGCTCACGGCCAGGTCGAGACTTCCCCAGAAAAAATGCACCGGGCTGCACTTGCCGATGAATCCGGAGCGGAACTGGGTGAAGACGGCGTCCACCGACAAAAGAATGCGCCAGAATTTTTCCACCGCCGCGGGATCGTAAGAAGCATGCACGCGATCCTGATCGAAAGGAATCGGATTGGGGATTTCGACCGGCATTCGCCAGATCTTGACCTCAATGCCCGCGGATCGAAGCATGGCCATGAATTCCTGGTAGAAGTCGGCCACCGATCGCGGCGCCAGCGGTAGCGCCTTCAGAATTTCATCGCTGGTCTCGAGCACAAGCTGGTGCCGTTTGAAATCGAAGCGGAGTTCGAATGCCCGATGTCCGTAAGGGATTCGGGATGTGGTCAGGCCTTGGGTAGTCACGTACAGCGGGACATTCCACCAATGGTTCACCAGAGGCGTCAGCCGCAGCCGAACCTTGCCGACCATCTGCGTCCACATGTGCAGCGTCGCGCAGGTATCCTTCCACGAATCCAGCGGCAGCGCGGGCCAGCATTCCGGCTGATTGTCAACAGTGCGTGGCATGGTGCGACTCCTGAGTGCCCGTGCTTCCGGTTCTCACTTCCCGTTCCCCGAAAAGAGGGTGCTCCGTCCGTGCGCTTTTTGCAAGAGCCTGCCCTGAGCTTGTCGAAGGGGCGGGATAGCGATGTGCCGACACAACACTTCGTCTTCCTGCCTAAACCCGGTTGCGTACGCGTTCGTCGTACCCACCCTTCGCAAAGTGCGCGAAGGATGGGGCACCCTCTGCGCTGATAGTTACAAACGAGGTCAAAAGCCTGGGGCCACTCGTCCCTACGGTATCGGCTGTACTCCCACCTCGCATAGTTGCTGCTACTATCAAGCCCTCTACTACAACCCTCCGCCGTGCTCAGCGTCGGGCGACGGTCTCTTGTTTCTAGGCGATAGTCGAAGGAGACCGTCTATGGCCCACACCATTTTGCTCGTCGACGACAATCGCGCCATCCGTAAAATCTTGCGGCGAATGTTCGAAGGCGCTGGGTACGTGTGCTCCGAGTCGGAAAACGGCAAGCAGGCGGTGACGGATGCGGGGCGGCTCAGGCCGGACCTCATTGTGCTCGATTACTCCATGCCAACCATGAATGGACTCGAAGCTGCTCCGTTATTAAAGAAGATACTTCCGCAGACCCCGATCATCATGTTCACGATGTACGCCAATGAATTATTTGCCCAGGAAGCGCTCGCAGCCGGGGTCACGGCCGTGTTCTCGAAAGATCAAGCCAAAACCCATCTCATTCCCAAAGCAGAAGCGCTGCTGAGCCCATAAAGACGGCGATTTGCGCGCGCGGATGGAAGAGATTTGGCTGCCCCCCAGGGATTCGAACCCCGATATGCTGATCCAGAGTCAGCTGTCCTGCCGTTGAACGGGACACGGCGGCTCAACGACTTACGGACTACCCTATTTGTCCTCAATGACATAGCTTGACGATCCGCTGACACGGGAGGACAATAGGTGCCAGTCCGATGCTCCTGAGTACGGACACAGTACGGACACGGAGGCCCTCCAAAGTGGGTCGAATCATCTCGCAGAAATTCATCGACGAGCTAGAACCTCCTACGCAGGACAACTTCATCGTGTACGACAGCAAGTTGCGCGGCTTCGGAGTTCGCATCACGAGCGCCGGAGTGAAAAGTTTTGTTCTCAACTACCGCGTGAACGGACGCGAGCGACGGTACACGATTGCGCGCTGTGAAGATTTGCCCGTGACCGCCGCGAAAGCTGAAGCCGAAAAACTTCGCGGTGACATTGCGAAGGGCATTGATCCCTTGGAGGCCAAACGGAAGGAAGTGGCGGCGGAGCGTGGACTGCCCACATTTTCCGATCTCACCCGCGCCTACCTCTCGGAAGCCGAAAAAGATAAGCGGGCCAGTTCCCTTCGCAATGACCGATCCATGCTCAATACAATCCTGCTCCCGCAACTTGGGGAGCGCGCTGCGGCTGAGATTTCAACCGATGATCTCGTGCCAATCCATCAATCGCTGAAATCGACTCCTTACCGTGCCAATCGAGTTCTCGCGCTGGCATCAGCAATCTTCTCGTGGGCGCTGAAGAAACCAGAGCGTAAGGAAAAGTTCGGCGTGACCGACAATCCCGCCCGTGGCATCTCCCGTTACCACGAGGACAAGCGCGAGGCGTGGCTCAGCACGGAGCAACTGGAGAGCTTTGAGCGTGCCCTTCAGAGCTACTCCGAGCAAGACGCGGCTGATGCGCTTCGCTTGCTGATCCTCACGGGCGCGCGCGAAGGCGAGGTTTTGAAGGCGACGTGGGATCAGTTCGATCTGGCGCGCCAGAGATGGACGAAGCCGAGCCATCACACAAAGCAAAAGAAAGAGGAGACGATTCCGTTGAGCGAGGCCGCCGTCCGGATTCTCAAGCGCATGGCAGCGAACAAATCAGGCCCTTATCTCTTCCCCGGCAGAGAAGCTGACTCCAACCGCGTGACGCTCCGCCGCCCATGGGTGCAGGTTTGCAAGGCGGCTGGCTTGGCGACAGAGATACGGATACAGGGAAAGCGACTGATACAGGGGAAGCCTCGCGAACTGCTCCGCTACAAGCCAACCGTGCGGATTCACGATCTCCGCCACACGTATGCGTCGCATCTCGTGAGCAAGGGCCAATCCCTACATATCGTGGGCCGATTGCTCGGGCACACGCGGCCTGAGACAACGGCTCGCTACGCTCACATTGCTGATGAAGCGCTGCGAGCGGCGACGAATGATTTCGGGGCGATGCTCAAGAGCGAGCGCGCCAAACCTACAAAGAAAGCGCCTTCGCGCCAGCGCCCGTCTGCTGGCACGCGGCTAAAGCGAAGTTCTTCCGGAGGGGGAAAATGGACAGACAGCACCGCAACATCAGCGCTCTAATTCGAGTCGCGCTCTACGCGCGGATCAGCACTCTCAACCATCATCAAGACCCCGAGATGCAGTTGCGTGAGTTGCGCGAATACTGCGCCCGGCGCGGCTGGCAGATCGTCGGCGAATACGTGGACCGTGGCATCAGCGGATCACGAGAGCGCCGCCCCGCACTCGACAAGCTCATGGCCGAGTGCCGCGCGCGCCGCGTGGATGCTGTCGTGGTCTACCGCTATGATCGCTTCGCCCGAAGCCTGCGGCATCTTGTGAACGCCCTCGAAGAGTTCCGCGCGCTCGGAGTTGATTTCGTTTCGCTGCACGAAGGCGTGGACACGAGCACTCCGAACGGGCGGCTGATCTTCGGCATCTTCGGAAGCATCGCAGAGTTCGAGCGCGAGCTTATCCGGGATCGGGTCCGCAGTGGGCTCGCGGCTGCAAAGGCGCGCGGACGGCGCTTGGGGAGGCCTCGCGCCGGAGTGGATGCAATGAGAATCTCGGCATTGCGGTCGCAGGGAATGACTTGGAGAGCCATCGCGAGTGATCTGAATTGCGGTGTTGCGACGGTGCTGCGCGCGGTCGCTCCCCAAGCCAGTTCTGCTAAACTTCCGGGGTAAGCCAAGCGGTCACTACACCTCGGTAACTGAAACGCGCTACACTTGTGATGTAGCATCTTCTTGACAATCAATGTGTTGCAGACTACATTTTCCCTGCCTCCTCCGGGCTGACCGAGGACATCTAACCCTTGTGAAGAAGTGGCCCAGAAATGCCGATCTAGACGTTGGATGGAGGTTCTAATTTATGTCGCCTGCTCGTGATGTCTGCCTGACGCTGAACGATGTGGAAGAAATGATCCTTGGGTTTGAGCGTCAATACGGCATTTCCAGCGCCGAGTTTTTCAGGAACGAAGAAGTGAGGCGCACGCTGCCGGAGGACGACGTTTTCCGTTGGGAAGCTCTGATCGACCACAGATTGGCGCTGCGCGAGTCGTATCAGGTAGTGCACAGCGAGTACCTGACGCGGCTGATTCAGTCTTCTGAGACAGAGGTCCGTTCCGAGATCGAGACTCAGGAACTTTTGGCGGCGTGAACTTTGCCAGGTCCGACCGACGACTATTTCGCGTACAAGCGTTGGTTTGACCGAGAGTACGATGCTTTGGAGCTGCCAGCGGACTGCTCAGAGCCCTCGCCTCCGCTCTCTTACTCGAATCAGTACACGTGGACAGTGGAGTGGTATTTGGTTTTCGCAAACGATCCGAAGGTCTACATTCGGGTGTTCGAACACTTCGCAAAACGTGCCCAACTTCAGCTCAGCCAGCGCATCCACTTCGCCTACAACTACGCCCCGATCACGAGGTCCGATCCGCGAGGCGTGCCGGGATACCTTCCGAACGACCCGATTTTCGTGAGGATTGATAACATACACAGGCCACCTCATTTGCATCCTGAAGCTGATCCAACGCAGCATCATTTGCAGGAAAAAATTGACGGCTTGACTCTTGCAAATCTTGATCTCTTCGATTTCGTCAGGGCGAGCCTCCGGCACCGCCAGAGCGGAAGACCAATGAGTCGTGAACTGGGGTACCGGATAATCTGAGCGTATGCGGCCGCACTTCTCAACCTCGATCACCTACTTCTTGCAGGAGGGCAGAGACAATTTGTCGGAATGCCTGAAGATCGCGTTTCAGGCGGCCAGACAGCAAAGCATCGAAAAGATCGTGATCTTCACTGCGAGAGGTGAGGGTGTGCAGATGGCACTGGAGCAGTTCTGCACTCAGGAAGAGTATCGAAAGATAAAACTCGTTGCGGTCACCTTTCCTCAAGGGAAGGAGTTCACGCTTGAAAATAAGCCTTTGGACGTTCGGATACCGGAAGCGACCGAGCAAACCCTGAAGGAGCAAGGTGTACCGATTGTGAGGGCGCACCTTCCGTTTGATCCCATTGCGCCGCCCTTCCGCGACCGTGGAGTGTTGGCGCAAGATCTCAGCTTGGTTGAAAGCGCTTTGAACATCTTCGGCGGCGGCATGAGCTTGTGCGTGCAAGCAGTTGTACTGGCTTGCGACGCGGGTGCAATTGGGCTCGGTGAACACGTGATCGCGATGACCTCGGATACTGCCATCTTGGTCCAGGCTGCCACAACAAGGCGAATGCTGAAGGAACTCGTCGTCAGAGAGATTTTGTGTAAGCCCGCGATCCTGAGCATTGGAAGGAACGAGAGTCAGATTGAAGGCCGGATATCGCCCAAAATGATTGAAGCTGGCGAAGTTGAGCCGAAGCCTGCGCTGGGCGAGGGAAAGCCCGACAAGACTCCATGACACGGACCATCTTTACCGGAAAGGCTGCTCGCGGAAACGGCTCAAGAAACCTTCCACACCCACCAAAGCGTGAAGAACAAGGCACACCACAAAAACGCGACCTTTCCCCGCCGAATCCATTCCAGCTTGCGCTTGGATTCAACCCAGTCTTGCACCGGAGCAACGGCGACCCCTGCCGTTAGAGTGAGCGCTGCTTTCAACGAAGACGCCGCAGCCCCGCTTTGTTTGACGTAGAGAAAGCTGAGGGCCACTAGAAGGTAGTACGCTTTCGTGTTCAGAGCGGAGAGGCGTTCTCGGATGGGTATCGGCCCTTCCGTTTCTTGTTTCATCCCCGCGATTGTATCTAACCCCGCTCGCTTCGGCTTCGAGGCAGCGGGTTTTCTTTTTGCCGAGGGTGCAGGCGATGGACGAACCACTTTCGTAAGAGTAGTATTCCCGATGCGGGAAGGCCCAACTTGTCCCATTATGAGCACCGCGCCGTGCTTTCGTAATGTGGTCTATCATGGAACCGTGGCCGATAATCAAACTGACTCTGACTCATTGCGCCACAGCGCTTGCAGTGAGCGGATCGTTCGCACTGACCCTGTACCTGTGCGGTCTTTTTTTTTCCAACAAGCCAGAGGTCCTGTGGTGGTTGAGCAAAATAGATTTGATGCTTGCGATTATCACTCCAACCGCATTAGCGATTATGTTCCTTAGCTCGCTTTTCCGCATCGTACTCGACGCTTTAATTTCGGCGTGGAAAGGATTCCCCAATGTCAACACGCACAGTATTTTGGCCTGACCTTCGTCGCATCATCGCGCAGTGGGCAGGTGTTGTATTGGCTTCGATTCTGTCCGGTGTTTTGCTGGGAATCCTTCTACGGTGGGGATTTGCAGAGCGCTTGGCATTTGGGATCGCTCTCGCGACCGGGTTCCTTCTGGCGCTGGTGTTCTGGATCGTGATCGGTAGGCAGTTTAAACCTGTGGCCATCGAATATACGATTGCAGTTTCGCCAGTGGGCGTGCAGTACGAGGGCGCAGACACAATGAACTGGCCGACGCCCGCGTTTGCGGCAGCGGTACTATGCGTCACGCTTATCTCATACCATCCCGCGCAACGAACACTAGATCAAGGGGCAACTAGCGCGATTCACCATGCCATTCCAGAACTTTAACTATTGCATCGTCTGCGAGGGATTGCGCCCCGAGCTTGGTCAGAAGCTGACGATACTCGGCTTTTTTGGCGTGGCACCTAACGTGGAAATCGTAGTTGCCAATCCCAATATACCGCTCAGTCTTTCTTTGCTGAGTGGCTTTCCTCCGGTGCCAGGAATACTCACACCGCCCTACAACGCGACTCTCACCGTTGCTAGACCGGACGGAAGCGTCGCATTCCAGAGTCCAGAACTTCCCCTTCAAGTTTTGGCCGGACGCGGAGGGATATTGGGTATGGGAGTTGTCGTTCCGCCGCCTTATCTTGGTGGTCTGCACTCGATTCGCATCTCGGTCAACAATCAGATCAAGCTCGCAACTACTTTCAATCTCCGATTCCCCAATCCGGGAGAGCTTCAGGGCATTGGCATCCGCGTACCACCCGGCCAAGTTCATTGAAAGACTGCTTTCAGCGGCGCACGCTTGGGAGCGTTAGCTTGGCTCTCCGCAGATCAAACAACTTCACGCACGCCGAACGTGGCCACGTTCAGATTTCCTGTGAGCCATCCCGCTCCGGTGTTTGGGTCCACATCCAGATAGTCAGGCGAAAATACTCGTAGGTGTTGCCAAGCAATTCAGGTGGGCTTAGCTCCGTGGGTCGAGCGGGAGATGCACACCTGCGAGCACCTTCAGAGCCGAAAGGCTCTTGCTATCGCTGGCACGCCACAAGCGAAAGAAATAAGCACGAGCACGAGGGCCTTGGAGGTCACCCGAGGCGCTTGCGCCCCCTACAAATCGAAAATTCCGCTAAGCGGAAAAAAGGTGAGGCAGTCCAGCCGGGAAATCCTGGTGGGAGATTCTCCGGCCTCCTCGCGGGCTGCCTCACGCAAACCAAAAAAGGCGGGACGCCACTGGAGCGAATTTGCTCGCTCCAGCCTCGGAGCGTCCCGCAGCGCCGCGACCGGGTCAAAAGGAGGTGGAGGCTGAACGAGGCCCCCATCGGCGCGGCGCAAACCTGTTCACGACGGGCCAGACATGCTCCACGGAGTGGTGTATCCAGGGCGACCGCCCCCGAATGCCCAGACCCCATTTTCTGCGACGAGGGTCGCGTAATTTCCCACCTCGCCGCCGTCGATGACCATACTTTCAAAAACGGTCCCCGAAACTATGCCGCCAGGCGGCGTCTCGATTGAATTGGCCTGCCCATTCGCGTCGAGAAAGCAGAGCACGAATCCATTTTGAAGTGCGCTGGGCAGCGGCAAGCTTACCTGCACAGGCCCCGGAGCACTCAAGATAACCAGCAGCCCGGTCAGCGGCGTGATGCTGACCGGGCCAGCGAGGGAGATTGTCCGCGCAGAACTCCAGACAGGGAGTCCACCGAAAACAGCCGCTTCGAGGGCCGCGATTCTTTGTGTCAAGTCCATTGAGATGTCTCCCCAATTTCAAAAAGGTGCGGGGCTCTCGACTCCGCACCCCTCGCGCGCTGAGCGAAAGGCTTCCTCAAGCAACCGCCCCGCGCGCAACTTGTTCACCACGTCGCTTGAACTCGCCGCGCGTTTGCGAATGCTTCCGCGTACAGGCCGCCAGAGCCGCCGTCAACCGCGGCCTTCAACGCTTTGGCCGCTCGATTCCGTTCGAGCGCATCGGCGAGCGCCTTCCCAGCGCTTCGGAAGCGATCACTCTTTCCTCCGGCTGGACTCTCCGCCGCCTCTGGCATCGGCACGTTCCACATTTCGGGCCGGGTCGGATACTGCGCGCGCATCGCTTCTTTGAATCTGGCGCGCTTTCCATCTGCGCCGCCGCCCATCGCATCGAGTAGCGTTGTGGTGTCCAACGATTGAATGTTGATTTCGGGCTGGCCGAAAAATTGAGAACTGATCGAATGTTCACTGGCGTGGGGAATCTCAGCTTTGATCGTCTTCGCGAGACTCCGCATCAGCGTTGCGTTTTTGTCGTCGAAAGTTTCGTGCATTGTCGTCCCTCCAAAGAGAATTTGAGTGCGCGTGCCGTCCATGAACCTCAGGCCCGCATTCCCAGAGAGTTCCGCTGGAGAGCCTGAGCAGCGTCGAAAGCTCGGCGTCTGTGCTGCTCGCTCAGGTATTTTTTGCCCCGCAACGCAGTGAGGGCCAGCTGAATTTTTTGCTCCGATGTATTCCGAGTCTCGATGTGATCTCTCGTGCGTTCGATGAGGCCATCCAACTCGAAACCTTCGTTTCGGATCGCAGCTTCAGTTTCGATCCTGTGAAGCTTTTCGTTGAGGTCGTGGAGTGCTACGCGGCAATCAACGAGCGCGATTTCCTTGCGGCGCTTGACATCTTCCAAACCCACTATCTTGTCCTTGGCCGCCGCGATCCGCTTGTCGAAGGCCGAAGGATCGGCTCGTGTTCGGCCTTCGGCCACCGCGATGCACTCTTGGGTTCGCTCGTTCTGCAATTGACAGAGCAAATCCTCCACGCCGGAAAGCTCGTGAACCGTGGCGTCCAAGCTCTGCTCCGCCTCGACGATTTTGGCCTGTGCTTCGTGAATCCGACTTTGCAAGCTACTCGTTGCCGTCAACGTCATTGTTGGCATAACTTTTTCTCCCTCATTGAACTTGCATCTCGCTGAAGATGATCTCTTCCTTGATCTTCGGCCATGACTCGTCCGGTTCATCCAGGCACGATGGGCATAGGCGAACCACGATGACCCGCCGCTCCCCTTTGGGCACGCCGAAACGCGCTTCCAGTTCCTTGGGAATCAGCCAAGCCGCACTCCCCTCCGGTTCCTCGCCGCACAGCGCGCACGAAGGCGAAGGATAGCGGCGAACGATAGCATCGTTCCTCTCCAGCAGTTCATAAGCCGCCTCCTTGAGATCGTCAAAGTGCGCTTTCACAAACTCATACACGGCGGCGCGCTCTTCCTCAGTCGGCATGGAATACATCGGATCGCCGCCCATCAGCGCCCAAGCCAGCGGCCCGTAAAGGAATTGCAGGGCTGCCCCAAGCGGCAGATCGAGATTGCACAGAGTGAAGATCGCCTCCGTGTATTGCCGGATGAAGGCCTCGCTCGTCACCGTCCGTCGCACCGCGTCTGTAATCTGGAGCATCTCTTCTACCTCACGCTTCAGCCCAAAAGCCTCTCCATCTGAAAACTCAACGGGCGCTTCACTGTCTCCGGCGCTGGTACTGGCTCCGGCTGTGGCGCGGCTTCGCTCCGGCTATCCCAGCCGCAAACGCATTGAACATGGTTTGCGTACACTGCCAGCGCCTTCCCGCAGTGTGGGTTCGGGCAGACGCTAGGCAGATGCGCCCTGCCATTCACGTCTTTCACTCGTGAGGTCGGCAACGCCTTGCTCTTTAGCACTCCAAACATTGCATTGCCCGTCTGTCCCATCGCTTCAATCTGAGCGCGCCCCAAGTCCACAATCGACTGGCCCGGTTCACTCTCCGCGCTCTTGTTTTTCATGGCCTCCGCCTGTTGACCCCAAAACTCAATCAGCCCGTGCTCGTAACCCCCGTGCCCCATCAGGTCCGTGATCGACCAAACCAGCGCGTCCATTCGATTCGGCGAGACGCTCTGGCCGGGAACGAAATCACAAATTTCGTCTTCGAGCGCAGGGAGTATCCCGACGTGATGCACGCGCCCTTGGTCATACAACGCGCTGATCGGCTCGGCTCGAATCGCCTTGCCCTTCGTCGCGTGCACGCCGCGATACGCGCACTCGGAGTCAACATTCCTGATCGTCGCCTCAACCATGTCGCCGCCCTGATTCGTCTCAGCAACGATTCGATCCGCTTGGTAACGGTGATAAGCAACAACCGCACGCCTCGCCCATACCTCCGGCTTCCCATTGCAAGTGAGGTCGTCGAGCACATAAAAATGCGGGGGCTTGCGATTGTCTCGCCCGGCGTAGACGATCCCCGTGTCGTCCGCGTCCGGGCCGCTCGTCGTTGCGGGGTCGATGCCGCCGACGATACGAACCAATTCAGGCTCACGGTCCACGCGGGCCGCGTCGATAGTCGCTTGCAGGAAGAGCGCGCCGGGATTGTCGTCGAGCAATTCCGCAAGAAGCTCTTGACGACCCAATCGAGTGTTCTCATATTTCGTGATGATCTTGCTCAAGAATGCGGGCGCGAGATTGGCTCTGTTCTCGTAACTCGTTCCGCGCGTGACAATCACAGTCGGATCGGCCAGGAGACTCTTAACCAACTTCGTGGGCTTCGGCGTGGTGCTGAGCACGGCTTGCGGACGCCCTCCAAGGCGAAGGCCGAAGTAAGCTTGATCTAAAGTCTCTGGGCATCTCCAGCTTGCAGGCTCATCGCCCCAAAACTTTTCGTGCTGCTTGCCTCTCAGTCTTTCCGGCTCATCGGCAGAGAAGCACAGTGAGATCGCTCCAGACGGCCATTCCAGCATCCGACGCGACGAGATGTAGCGCGGACGCTCAGCGTGAGGACACACCGCAAGGACGCCGCTTTCGCCTTCGACCATGATGTCCCGAACATCGTCATGGGTCGGCCCGATCAGATTGACGCGCGAGAATTTCTCGACGTTGACCCAACGACGTACAAGCTCGGCAGAAGCGCGTGTCTTCCCACCGCCGCGCCCGCTGAGTAGAAGCCACGTCTGCTTTTCTCCGCGTACAAACTCAGGAGGAGGCAATTGCGAAGACCGCGCCCAGCGAAGCCAGTCCCATTTGAGAGCGGTGATCGCCCGAAGCTCTTGGCGGTTCATCGCGCCCCCACTGTTCCGAAATCAAATGATTTTGAGAGCGCACTTTCGCCGCTCACGCCCTGCTCGTTTTCAGCGACTTGCGAGCCTCGCTGCACAGGGGTTTTCGGAACATCGCCGCGCGAGGCGAGAAACTTCTTTGCGATCTGAACGGCCTCGTCCTCGCTCAGCAGTTCGGCGTCATCATCAAGCGCCTGCTCCTTCGCGGGCTGCGCTGTGCTCACTCGCGGTCCTGCAAGGCGCTCCCGCAATTCCACGAGGCACCGGAGTTCCCGGCTCACTTTCAGGATCATGTCAGCGCCTTGCACCGTGTTTCTCTGCCTTCCTTGTCTCAAACGACGCTGGAGAAGGTGAATCTCCGCCAATAGCTTGTCGATTGCCCTCAGCACTTCGGAGTCCTCATTTTTCACGGGCTTCGCGAGCACTCCCGCTCCCAAGAATTGCTCCGAAGTGTGGCTCCGATGCCTCGAAACCGCCGAAGGGCTCACCTGAAACAGTGTCGCGATGCGCCTGCAAGAGACCTTTCTCAGCATCGCTTGCTCAATTTCGTCGCGCTGGATGTGGCGGCAGATTTTGCAGGTCTGAGGCATGTTAGGAAGCCTCCCGAGCGCTGGGGATGAGGTGAGCACGGGTGGAGGGTCCACGCTCTTCGGGGTCGGTCCAACGGGAGATGCGTTGAAGTTCTTGGGCCGGGAATAGGGAGGCTTCTGGTTGCGGAGGCTCTGGGTCACGGCGAGTTGGCGGAGGCGAGGGCTTCAGACGGTAGAAGCCGAAGGTTTTTCCCTCGCGCACCTCGGTCCGGTTCTCGATTGCGATGCCGCTCTTTCTGAGTGTGTTCACGGCTCGGCAATATTGCAAAGCGATGGCTGCCAACTCTGAGGCTTCAGTCCACTGAGGCCCGCGCGACTGAAGAAGCTGGAGAATGCGCTGCGACTGATTTTGGCGAACGCCTTCGACGGTTTTCACGCGTGGCCTCCTTTCACGAGGAAAGTTCGCGGCAAGGCGTTGTCATGACTGGGTTTGACTGGAATCCGGGATGTTGCCGGAGAGAGCGTGTCAAAATTCACGCTTTCCTGGGTGAAGCGTGAGATTTCACCACGCTTTACTGACTGAAGAAAGGTATTACTTTTGTAGGGGCGCCGGGCCGCCCTGAGTTCCTTTCTGATCTCCCGCTCGGCTTCAACTTCCTGTCGCTGTCGCGCGTGAGTTTCCAGCAAGAGCCGTTGGAACTGTTCCGACTCGGGTGTCAGAACGTAGCGATTGATTGCACGCAAACCCTCGGAAGATTCGCGTTGCACGCTCAGGAGCCCTATCTTCTGAAAATGCTTCAGAGCCTTCGCGATGGTGGCAGAACTGCCGATGCCGCTGAAGCGCGCGAGCGCCAGGTAAGACAGTTCGACGGGCGTTGTAGCAAATTCTTCGAGCACGTGAAGAATGCTTTGCTCGGCTGGCGTGAGTGTCGCAAAAACTCCATAGCGCACGATGGCGGAGCGCACGCTCTCAATGCCAGCGCGGAGCACGAGGTTCGAGCGATCCCGGTGCGCGATGTGTCGACCTTTTGGAAGCGACGGTACGCCGGGGAAGTTGCGGGCGATCCACTCCGCTGCCTCACGAACGTTGCAGCCTCGCACACTCATCACGAGATCGAGATTGGAAAGCGAGTGGTTGTCGCAGACGAAACATCGGACGCGGTTTTTCCGTGCATCAAATGACAGACTCGGAGTACGGTCTCCGTTTTTGTGGTTCTGGCCGCGCCAGCATCGCGCCGACGAGCGGGAGATCACGTCGAGATTCAATTTGCGAGCCACGTCGATGACCCGAATTGTTTCCCTTATGAACTGCAAATCTGGTAGTAAACTCATCGAGACGACGCCTCAGAAACTCGCGACAGTTTCGTTCGTCCAGACCCCGGATTTACCGATCCGGGGTCAACTCTTTTTCGGTGTCGTGCGGGAGCCGTTCAGAGTTGCAGAAGTGCAAGAGCACGTTCAGAAATTCCGCTAAGCGGAAAAAATCGCCGAAGGATCAACGAACCGATTTGCGGGTGTGCCTATCACAGCGCGATGTCCTCACGGGCGGGGACTCTTGCGCGGCAAGCCAAGCGCGGACGCTAGATTTCCGGTAAAGGACCTGCCGCCCGATCCGCGTGATTGGTGGTCCAGTCCGCAGCACTTCCCAGCGAGCAATCGTTCGCGCACTGAGGCCGAGTTCAAGCGCTAACTCTTCCCGGCTGTAAAAGTCGCCTCGAAGATCGCCCCGCCCAATTGGTGCCTGCGTCGAAATCGCTTGCGGTGCTGTTGCCATTCGTCCTCCCGTGTCAATCGCAGGCAAATAATAAGATTGATTTGTCCGCTAGTGTGAGTGAGAATCGTGAGCATGAATATATCAACTATCCATTCTCACGCTGTAGGCGAGAGGCGTACGTACCCAGGTGAGGAAACAGCCCAAGCGCTGATCGACTTCCTGAACGATCCACAGACCCCGAGACAATCGAAGCGCCGGATCGAGCAACTGCTCTCCGAGTCTTCGCGGCGACAGACCGCAGCGGAGCCTGTCACTCGTCACATGACGGAGAAAATGCTTCGGCTGTTGAACATTAAAGAGTCGGCGAAGATTCCACAGGCCCTTCGAGGCGCGCCCTTCCTGGATCGTCCCCGCGCCGGGCAAGACGGCGCTTTCAAGCACGCATCGTGGAAGATCGCCTCCCTGTTACGTGCCTATAGACTGACTCCGATCTTCTTCGCTACCGTCGATGGCCGATGGATTATTGACTGGTATACGGCGTCGAAGAAAACGCGCTCCGAAGCCACTGCCCTGCTTAAGGCCCTCGATCTCGCCGCCCGTGGTCTGCTCTCCAGAGTGCGAAAATGCAAAGACCCGGACTGCCCGCGCGGCTTACATCCAGACAGCCCGAGCGGCCCGCTTTGGTTCTATCAAGGCCCCAGCCACAACCATTTCCATTCACTGAAGTGCCAGCAACACTACTTCCACTCTGATCCGAACCAGAAGAAAAAACACGCGGCGGAGATGAGGCTTTACAGGCTCAATGAAAAGCGGAGGAAGGAACGGGAGAATCAGGTTTGGTAGAAAAATCGGGTTCCCTCGAAGAGGCCCCATTACCCAAGGGGGTGACCCCCTCCCCTGTCCGCAATCTGCGGACACAGTACGGACACAGAACGCAGTTCTTTCCCCTCGCGAGGCCGCGATGCGCTAGAACCCTTGATTTTACTGGAGATATTTGGCTGCCCCCCAGGGATTCGAACCCCGATATGCTGATCCAGAGTCAGCTGTCCTGCCGTTGAACGAGGGGGCAGTCTTGCGCTTGGCGGGAGCCGGTTCGCACCGGCTCTTTTTGATTCTATGGGCGCCGGCGAGTGCGGTCAACCGCGAAGCGTGCCGCGCAACAGCCGACGGCGTTCGCCTACTGTCCGATTCAATTCACGCTAGAATTCTGAGGTATCGCTTTTGCTGAGGAGCTGCCATGGTCACCGCCTTCGAAACCGCCGCGATCCCTTCCGCCGACTATGCCGAGATGGCCTGCCGCCCGCTCGATCCGGAGCAGTGCGCGCTGCTGATCATCGACATTCAGGAAAAGCTGTTGCCGCCCATCTTTCAGAAAGAGCAGCTGGTGCGCAACGCACAGCTTCTGATCCGCGCGGCGGGGATTCTGAAGATTCCAGCGCTCGTCAGCACGCAATACTCTCGCGGCCTCGGCGGGACCATCCCCGAGATCGCTTCCCTGCTCCCCGGCACCGAAGCCATCGACAAGACGCCGTTTTCCTGCTTCGGCAGCGAGGCGTTCTGCGCCCTGTTGAAGCGCCTGCCCGGAAAGCGCACTACGCTGCTGCTGTGCGGCATGGAGAGCCACATCTGCGTCACTCAGACGGCGCTGGGGGCGCTGCGCGAGGGATACCTGGTTCACGTCGCTTCCGACGCAGTCAGTTCTCGCACCGAGTGGAACTGGAAGATTGGGCTGGAGCGCATGCGCGCCGCCGGAGCCATTCTCTCCTCCACCGAAATGATCATCTACGAGCTGATGCGCTCGTCCTCGTCGGTTGCGTTTCGGGAACTGCTGCCCTACTTGAAGGGATCCTAGTCGCCCCGGCGTCTGAGGAATGCCCGCCGGCCGCCACCGCTCGAAAGCCGCACCGGACTGGCGTTTTGCGGAATTATTCTCTTGCACCGGGCCCCGGTCGCAGCTTACAGTCTTGCCTGCATTTCGAACCGCTGCGTCGCTCGAGATGTTCGCAACTTCATCCCCTGCACAAACCCTTAAGGAGACCTATCTGTGAAATCAGGAAAATTCCCAGGTTTGGCTTTGGCATTCTTGTGCGCGATCGTTCCCTCGGGCGGGGCGCAGATGTCCCCGGCAAAAGTAGCCGCTCTCGAGAGCAATCTCCAGCATGTGAAGGCCGCCTACAACCGCCTGCCGGCCAACAAGAAACTCCTCCTCGATGGTGCGTCGAATGTGGTGCAATTTGCCGACTTCTGGCATCGCACCGGCATGCGCTTTGCCGACCCAGCCTTTGCCGCGGCCCGCGTCCAGCGGGTTTCGGCAAGGCCGGCAGCCACCAGCGCGACCACGAACAAGATCATCCCCATTTCCGCCACAGGTCTGTTTCAGGATCTCTCCGGTTCAACCCTGGCCGGTTTTACCCAGAGCGAAAGCTCGACCGCGCGTTGCGGAAACAACGTTGTGGTAGGCTTCAACGACTCGGGCGGCATCTTTGAGACACCGCTGTTTCTGACCGGTGCCGGGGGCGAAAGCCTGGCCGGCTTTGCCTACTCCACCGATGGCGGCCACACCTTCACCGACGGTGGCCCCGTCGATCCCGGCCCCAACTTCGGCAGCTTGCTGGGAGGCGATCCCGTCCTGAGCTGCAGCAACCCGAGCACCTTCTACTACAGCCAGCTATTTTTGTTTTCCGACGCCGCGGGCAATCCCGTGACCGCGGTAGCCGTGAACAAGTCCACCGACGGCGGGCACTCCTTTGGCGAACCGGTCGTGGTCATCGGCAAAGACGGCCTGTCTCACTTCCTCGACAAGCCCTGGTCCGCGGTCGATCCGTCGAATCCCAAGAACATCTACGTCTCCTATACCGATTTCGATGGATCGGGCACCAGCAAGGCGTGCGGCAAGCTGATGCGCACCGCCATCGAGTTCGTGGTCTCACACGATGCCGGCGCCACCTGGTCGGCGCCCAAGGTGGCTTCCGAAGTCTGCGATAACGAAGCTGTCTCGGGATCGCAAGTTGCGCTCGACTCCAAAGGCACCATGCACATCGCCTGGATCGATCTCGGCCCCACCTTTCCCGAAGGCAATCGCACCATCTTCCAGAGCATTTACGCCGGCGGAGTACTCTTGCCGCCGGTGACGGTGGACATTATCCAGCCCGGCGGGGACGCGTTCCTGCTGCAGGGCGCGTTCCGCGATTTTCTGGGCATGGCGATGGCGGTCGATCACTCCCGAACCGGTTCCGACGGGATGGTCTACATCACATGGGCCGACGGGCGCAACAAGCGGCTCCCCGATCCGGTCGCGTCGCAGGGTGTGTACGGCTACGACGACATCCTGCTGCGCGTATCGTTCGACGACGGCAGTCACTTCGGATTCTTCAGCCAGGTCAACAGCGACTTCCAGAGTCGCCTGGGCCCGGGCCACGACCACTATCAGCCGGGCATCGCCATCGACAAGACGGGAACAATCGGCATCTGCTGGTACGACCGCCGCAACGATCCCGAGAATTTCTCGGTCGGGCGCTTTTGCGCGACTTCCAACAACAACGGTATTACCTTCACCAACATCAACACCAATCTCGCCCCCTACACTCCGGCGCACGGGAATGATGAAATCCTGAACCCGGTCTACATGGGTGACTACGATCAGCCGGCCAGCGATTCTCTGAATCAGGAAGCCGGGTTCTTCGGTGCGTTCGAAGCGCAAGGCAATCGTGGCAACCCGAACGTGGTCGGCTTCGAGTTCTAGACCGGCCTCACGTCGAATAGAAAGGGCGCGGTTTCTAACCGCGCCCTCAAACCTACAAGAAATCAGACTACGCCGTCTATTCCGCTTTCTTTTTTACCCGGACCACAGTGATCTTGGCGAAGCCCTCCTCAAACGACGGTGGCTTCAGCTTGGCGGCCATGCGGCGCATCACATCTTCGGGCACCACGCGATCGCGGCGCTGATGGCGCTCCACGCAGACTTCCAGCGGAACGTCGAAGAAAACGGCGTGGACTTCGTAGTTGTAATCCTTGGCCAGCTTGATCCAGTGCGCGCGCTCCTGCGGAGTGAGGTTGGTCGCATCCACATAATTCATGGGCCGCTTGGCGATGAGCCGCGCCTTCAGCATGGAGCGCAGATTCGAAAACACCAGATCCTGAAAACGCTGCTCGCGCACATCGTCAAACAGAAGCGAGCGCACCATGTCGCTCGAAAGCGCAACCACGTTGTGACGCTTAAACCAGGAACTCTTGCCTGACCCGGGAAGGCCGATGGCGAGTACCACGATGCCCTTGGGCGGCCGCGCCGCAGCGGCCGGCGCCGTGGCGGGAGTCCTGGGCGTTCGCGGCGCAGGCACCGCCGCTTCCGCTTCCTGCTCTGGAGTCTCGGACGAAGCGTCCGGGCCCACCTCCGGCGCAGTTCCCTTCGCCGCTGCGGGAGTAAAGGCCTGAGCCACGGCTTGCTCGCGCCCGCGTCCGCCCCGACCGCGCCCGCCGCGTCGCCGGCGAGACCGGCCACGGGGTTGCTGTGCGCTGGCGGCACCCTGGGCGCGCGGCTCGCCCGCTTCCGACTGCCGCGACTCTTCGCCCGCCGGCTGCGCTTCCATCTCGGGCTCATCCGGCGGCTCATGGCTCGCCGGCTGCGCGGCTTCAAGGGGCGCCTGTTCCTGATCGAAATATGCCGGTTGCAGCGGAGGAGGCGCCGGCTCGCTGGCCTGTTCTACCGTTTTCTTCTTGCGGCGCTGTAAGCGCTCGCGCATCCATTTGCGCATGTTCAGGCTTGTAACACAGATGACGGGAGGGGAGCAATCGCAGGAGCCAGTTGCGAACCACAGACGACAGGAGAAACCATGTAGAGACAGCCGCCCTCGGCTGTCCGGTCGAGCGAAGTTCGACAGCCTGGCTGGAAGCGCATGCTGCAACTCTCGCACCCTCTCCGCTCGCGTTCGCGGTCTAGAATACAAACATGCCAAGCCAGATTCCCGCCGCGATCCAAGGCCAGAAATACATCTCCCTGAAAACATTTCGCAAGAACGGCGTGGGGGTCGCGACGCCCGTGTGGTTTGGAGAACAAGACGGCAAGCTCTACGTGATGACCCGCAGCGACATGGGAAAGACCAAACGCATTCGCAACAATCCTCAGGTGCGCGTGGCGCCGTGCACAATTCGTGGAAAAGTGACGGGCGCAGAGCTCGCGGCCACAGCCCGCATCCTGCCGCCGGAAGAACACGCGCGAGCCCGGCAGGCGATCAACCACAAGTATTGGATGGCACGGATTCCGTTGATCTGGGCGAGAACGGATACGTACCTGGAGGTGAGTTTCGCGTAGCGTTGCCCCGGAGGAGTCTGTGTCGTAGCCAACAGTCCTCGGAAGCAGTGGAGCGCCAAATGGCTGAGTAGCCGCGAAGCGGCGCAAGAATGCAGCCCACGGCGTAAGCCGTGGGTCAGAAGTGGGAGGAATATAAGCCCCGAAGGGGCCCAAGACGGGCTACGACACAGACTCCGTAGGGACGCGTGAAACAGCAGCGCGGATCGTTCAATCGTGCCTACGGCACGAGGTTCAGGAAACCTTGTGCGACAACCCGCCAGTGGAACTGGCGGGCTATTATCAGTCGTCCCTAGCGGGACGAAAAGCTTCCGTCACCACGCTCCCGTGGTCAAATATTCGTGAATCGATTTCGCCGCTCGCCTCCCCGCGCCCATGGCCAGAATCACGGTGGCGCTGCCGGTCACGATGTCGCCGCCGGCAAACACCCCCTCGCGCGTGGTGCGTTGCGTTTCTTCACTGGCCTGAATGTAGCCGCGCTTGTTGGTGCCCAGGCCGGGCGTAGTGCTCTGCACGATAGGATTGGCGCTGGTTCCGATGGCCATGATCGCGACCGACAGCGGCAGATCGAATTCTGAGCCTTTGATCGGCACAGGCCGCCGCCGCCCGGAGGCGTCGGGCTCGCCCAGTTCCATGCGCACGCAGCGCGCTCCGGTGAGCCATCCCTTGCCGTCGGAAAGAAATTCCACGGGCGCGGTCAGCATCTGGAAATCGATGCCCTCCTGCCGCGCATGATGCACTTCTTCCGCTCGCGCCGGCATCTCGGCATCGCTGCGCCGATAGATGACGTACGCTTTGCCCGCGCCCAGCCGCAGCGCCGAGCGGATCGCATCCAGGGCCGTGTTGCCGCCGCCGATCACCGCCACGCTCTTGCCGTGCAGGTCGAGCATAGGCTCGTCATAAACCGGAAACTTGTAGGCTTTCATCAGGTTGATGCGGGTCAGAAATTCATTCGCCGAGTAGACACCGTTGAGGTGCTCGCCGGGAATGTTCATGAACTGCGGCAGTCCCGCGCCGGTACCGATGAATACGGCGTCGTAGCCTTCTTCCCCCATGAGTTCGTCGATGGTGACGGTCCGCCCGACCACCACGTCGGTCTCGAACTCAACGCCCATTTCGCGCATGTAATCGAGCTGCTCGCGAATAATCTGCTTGGGCAGGCGGAATTCAGGAATGCCATAGACCAGCACGCCGCCCAACTCGTGCAGCGCTTCAAATACGCGGACCTTGTGGCCTCTTTGCACTAGATCGCCGGCGACGGTGAGACCCGAAGGTCCGCTGCCGACAACTGCGATTTTCTTCCCCGTCGGCACGACCTTCGGGACGACGTGCGTGCCCATACGCTGTTCGTAGTCTGCGACGAAACGCTCGAGATAACCGATTCCCAGGGGCTTCACTTTTTTCGACAGCAGGCACTTGCCTTCGCAGTGATCCTCCTGCGGGCAGACACGCCCGGTAACCGCGGGCAGCACGTTGTCTTCGCGAATCTTGGCGGCAGCGCCGAGGAAATCGCCGGCGACGATGAGCTCGACAAACTCTTTCACCTTCACGCCCACAGGGCAGTTGTCGGTGCAGGTGGGCTTGGCGCACTCCAGGCAGCGTTGCGCCTCCCGCTGGGCGAGTTCGGTGCTGTAGCCGAGATTTACCTCCTCGAAATTGTGCGCCCGTACTTCCGGTTGCTGCTCGAGCATGAGTTGACGCGGCACCTTCATGCGTTCCTTGATCGGCACCGGGTTTAGAGACTTCTTGACGGTCGGGCTCATCGTTGTCCTCCGGGAACGCTTTCTGCAACCGCGGCACAACTGTGAGCTGCGCCTGCCTGCGCTTCCCGCGCATGCTGGAACTCGGCCATGGATTGCTGTTCGGCGTCGCGGTACATCGTGTTGCGCTGCACCAGCACCGCGAAATCCACGCGGTGCGCGTCAAACTCGGGCCCATCGACGCAGGCGAATTCGCTCTTGCCGTCGATCAGCACGCGGCAGCCACCGCACATGCCCGTGCCGTCGATCATGATCGGATTCAGGCTGACCACGGTGTGGATGTTTTCCTTACGGGTCATCTCGGCCACGGCCCTCATCATTACGATGGGGCCCACGGCCACGACGAGATCAATACGCGTGCCGTTCTGAATCAACTGGCGAAGCTTGTCGGTGACGAAACCCTTATCGGCGTAAGAACCGTCGTCGGTGGTGATCATGAGAGCGTCGCTCACCGCGCGCATCTCCGGCTCCAGGATGACGAGTTCCTTGTTGCGCGCACCAACGATCGAAATCACGCGGTTCCCTGCCTGCTTCAGCGCCGCGGCTGTGGGATAGGCCATCGCCGTGCCCACGCCTCCGCCCACCACCACGACCGTGCCGTACTTGGCGATCTCCGAGGGCTTGCCCAGCGGGCCGACCACGTCGAGAATCTCGTCGCCCGTATTTAGGGAATTCAGCAGGTGCGTCGTCTTCCCCGCCGACTGCACCACGATGTTGATCGTGCCTCGCTCGGGGTCGGAGTTCTCGATGGTGAGGGGAATGCGTTCGCCCTCCTCGTAAATGCGCAGGATGACAAACTGCCCGGGCTTCTGTTTGCGCGCGATCCGGGGCGCTTCGATCACAAAGCGTTTGATCCCCGGCGCAAGGAATTCTGCATGAGTGATTTTGAACACAGGCGCTCCGCGGGGTGAAATTACCGAGAACCCCGCTAACACGATTGTCTTTGGAGGGCCTGAAACCGGGCTGTGATCGGGGTCACAGGGGAGTGTGCGGCTGTCGGATCGATTACCTTCGTGATCCTGAAACCTTGGAGTTTGCGGGCTGAAGTATCCATACAACCTGCAGGCCGTGCCTCAATGCAGGCAAGTTGCATAGGTCCTTCACTTCGTTCAGGATGACAGCCCCTTGACGAGAGCAGCCCTTATTTTTCCGGCTTGAAAATCACGCCCTGGCTGGTGCGGCTGTTCATCACCACGCGCATGGGCTGCGGGAATTGCAGGTGCCGTACGCACTCCCGCTCTTCGACTTCTGGCTGCGCGGCCAGCCATTCCCAGTCGACTGAGCCTTCCCCCGCGTCGGGGTTCACGGTGAAATATCCGACTTGAAACGCAGTCAGGTTCTGAAAGAAATGGCTGCCCTGCGAGGGCGTGACGCGAAAATCGCGGAAGCCGGCTTCAACGATGGCGCGCGCTCCAGCGATCTCATCCCACTCCACCGGAATGCCCAGCCAGGGATCGTTCGATCCCCAGCGGCCCACGCCAATCAGCAGGTACGGACGATTCTCCGCACTCAGCTTGGCGTTGAAGTGCGCAACCGCCCTCGCTACTTCATGGCTGCGGCTGCGTTCGAAACGGTGAGAGTCGACCACCACCACGTCACACAGATTTTCGATGCGCCCGTTGCCTAAAACTTTCGTGCTCTGACAGATCAGCTGCTGTGGGTCGACGTCGCCGATAGTCAGATCCTGGTGATCGCGGGCGAGCGTCAGCGGGCGAATCTGCAGGAATCCGAATTCGGCCGGCTCTTCCCCACGCGGCAGGCGCACGGCAAACTCGATCTCGACGGGATTGCCCAGCGCATCTTCACCCGCCCGCACCAGCACTTCCAGAATCGTCGCCAGCGGGAAAATCCCGTGCTTCAGCATAGGGGCGAAGGTCACGACGCGAGATCCCGGCCGGCTGAGGCCGTCATAAACGGCGTGATTGTCGGCGGAATAGGTCGAAGCGACCGCGTCCAGCGTGCCGTCGGCTTCGGCTACATCCAGGCCGAAGCGTGCCTCGCGCAGATGAGCGGGGCCAGCGCTGTGCGCACCGTCCAGTTCAAGAGCACAGAATTCGCTCTGCGTATTGGCGAGGATGTCCTCCACCGAAGAAAACTGCAGCAGGTTTCGCGGATACCGCGGACAGAAGGCGAGGCACTTGCCGCCGTCGACCACGGTACGGCCCAGGCCAAGCGCAACCGCCGCGATGCCGTCGGAAAACGTCATGGGTTCGACGGGATAGAAATTGTGCGAGCGCACCACGCCGGAAAAGTCCGGGTAGAAGCGCTGGCTGTGCACCGTGCCCACCACCTGCTGCAAAATCACCGCCATCTTTTCTTCTTCCAGACGATAGGGCGTGGCTCGCACATAAGCCTTGGCGTGCTGGCTGAACGTTGAGGCGTAGACTCGCTTGATCGCCTCCGAGAGTTCATCGAGGCGCGCCTGCAGGCTGGCTTGCTGGTTGCCCAGCATGAAAGTCTCGTAGACTCCGGTGAAAGGCTGGTACTGCGAGTCTTCGAGCAGGCTGGAAGAACGCACAGCCAGCGGGTAGCGGACCTCCTCAAGATAGGCTTTCAGATTTTGCTGCAGCGGCGCGGGCAGCGGCGAGTCCAGGAATCGTTGTTGAATTTCGCCGTCATCATCGCAATGGAGGGCGAAGTCGCTCAGGTTATTCTCGGCGAGAAACAGGTCGAACATATCCGTGGCCAGCACGACCGCCGGTGGAACCGCGATGCGCACTGCGGGAAAGCGGCGAGCGATGCGGCGCGTGCGCAGCAGATGCCGGACGAAGGCCAGGCCGCGCGCCTTGCCGCCGAGCGAGCCCGCGCCAATTCGCAAAAAGTTGGACTCCGACGGCTTGAAGGTTTCCGCCTTGAAATCCGCGATCAGGACTTCATTCTGCTCACGGCGGTAGGCGTTGATGGACTCGATGAGATCGCGGCGCAGGTGCTCCGGACTGGGGAAGTCGGAAACTTTGCGCGGACGCAGCTTGCCGGCCAGCGCGAATTCGGTGCGCGCCATCAGCCAGTGCGAGAAGTGATTGCTCTGCGCGTGGTAGACGATGCTCTCCACCGGCACGGTCTGCAGCTGCTCTTCGAGTTCGTTCAGATCGGTGGCGCGTCCGACTTCGGTCTGGTCGGGCAGGCGAAAGGCGAAGTCGCCGAATCCGAACTGGTCGGTGAGAATGCGGCGCAAGTCTTTCAGCAGCGTGGGCGAGCGCTTGCGCAGGAAGGCATAGCCCTCGGCGTGCGCCCGCGGACGAAACTCGGGGCGGCTGGTCTGCAGCACGACGGGCACGTCGGGCACCATGCTCTTGACCATGCGCGCCAGCTCGAAGCCGGCATCGGGATTGAGCGCGCCCTCCCAGGGAAACTCGACATCGGACACCAGCGCGAACAGATAATCGCGGTAGCCCTGAACCAGCTGCGCGGCTTCCTCAAAATTCGAGGCCAGCAGAATCTTGGGCCGCGCCTGCATGCGCACCAGTTTGTGCGCCACGTTGATGCCTTCCTGAATCACGCGCCGCGACTGCTTGATCAGCTCGGTGTAGATCACGGGCAGAAACGACGAGTAGTAACGGATGTTGTCTTCGACCACCAGCAGCACGGGCACGCCCATGGCGCGCGTATCGTGCAGCACGTTGCGCTTGTCTTCGATATATTTGACGATCGCGATCAGGATGCGGGCAGTTCCCTGCCAGAGAAAGACGCGGTCGATGTCGGTAACCGGATTGCGCGCCACGAAATTCTTGATCTCGCGATAGTCGTAGGCCAGCACGACCACCGGAACGTCGAGCCCGGCGCGGCGCACTTCGCGGGCGAGTTGCGCGGCGTCCATATCGCCGACGGCCAGGTTGGTTACGATCAGATTGAATTGCGGATTGGCGCGGGCGCGGTCGAGCGCTTCGGCGCAGCTGGAG
>Ga0208044_1000029_pt1 | contig 183895 bp, 130 predicted proteins | sample Sb_taG_8_FD_187712 | JGI IMG/M metagenome (GOLD analysis project Ga0208044, IMG submission 187712) | Peat soil microbial communities from Weissenstadt, Germany - Sb_50d_c_BC metaG (SPAdes) (version 2) | ecosystem: Environmental > Terrestrial > Soil > Wetlands > Peat | place: Germany...
GCCAACGTTTCGCAGGTCAACTTCAGCGCTAGCCTGCCCCCAACCTACAGCATCTCGGGAACGATCAGTCCCGCCTCTGTCGGAAGCGGAGCCACGGTCACGCTGAGCGGAGCGGCGAATGCGAGCACCGTTTCGAACGGCGCCGGAACCTATAGCTTCAGTGGCCTCGCGAATGGTTCATACACAGTCAGTGTGAGCAAAGGCGGCGTCAACATCAATCCGGGCAGCCAGGCAGTAACCGTCAGCAACGCGAATGTGACGCAGGTTAACTTCAGCGCGACCGCTCCCACGTTTACCATCTCCGGTACGATCAGTCCCGCTTCTGCAGGAAGCGGAGCAACCGTGACGCTGAGCGGAGCTGCGAATGCGGGCACCACTTCGAACGGCGCCGGAACCTACAGCTTCAGCGGCCTCTCGAATGGGTCGTACACCGTCAGTGTGAGCAAAAGCGGCGTCAACATCAATCCGGGCAGCCAGGCAGTAACCGTCAGCAACGCGAATGTGACGCAGGTTAACTTCAGCGCGACCGCTCCCACGTTTACCATCTCCGGTACCATCAGCCCGGCGACCAGTGGCAGCGGAGCTACGGTCAGGCTTGGCGGGGCAGCCAGCGCCACGACCACCGCGGACGCCTCCGGCAACTACGTTTTCAACTCTCTGAGCGATGGCTCATATACCGTCACCGCCAGCAAATCCGGTGTCAGCTTCACCCCGGCAACTCAGAACGTCACGGTGCAGGGCGCAAACCTGAATGTGAACTTCACCGCTGCTTCGTCGCAGTTAGCGACAATATCCGGTACCATCAGCCCCGCGACCAATGGCCGGGGAGCTACGGTCACGCTTGGCGGCGCAGCCAGCGCAACCACCACCGCGGACGCTTCCGGCAATTTCAACTTCGTCGGCCTATCTGCCGGTTCCTACAATGTGACCGGGAGCAAGGCAGGATTCAATTTCAGTCCCGCCAGTCAGACCGTGACAGTCAGCACGTCTAACGTGAGTGGAATAAACTTCATCATCTTTTCGCAGTCGGCCAGCGTTGACATTCTTCCTGGACAGGACATACCCGGCATAGTCGCGGCCGCCCGACCCGGCACTGCATTTATCATCCATCCCGGCACCTACCGCCTCACAAATCCGATCAGCCCGAAGAATGGCGACATGTTCATCGGCCAAACCGCCTGTGCGCCACCGGCAACTTCGTGCCCTGCGGTCATCAGCGGGTCAACCGTCATCGGTCCGCTAGCCCAGTTCAATGGAACGAATTATGTGGTCACGGGCCAGACGCAACAAGGAAACGTCTACCAGACCACCGCGCAATGCATTCCGGGATGGCTTGCTTGCAATATTCCCGAAGACTTGTTCTTCGACGGAGTACCCTTGCAGCATCTCTACGCAAGTTCTCTGCCGACCATCCGGAGTGGCCAGTGGTGGTTCGACTACGCGAACCACATCATCTATTTCCACGACAACCCGTCAGGACACCTGGTCGAGACGAGCGTGGCTCCTGCTGTTGCCGTCGGGCCTGCGAACAACGTGATGTTTCAGTATTTGACCATGGAGGAGTTTGCGGCCCCGATAGGCCAGGGAGGTCTGTGGCCCACAAATGGTCAAGTGATGGATGCACAAAGGCAGGCAAATGGATTGAATTGGATCGTCGAGAACAGTGAGTTGTGGGGCCACCACAGCGCCGCAATCGCTCCGAATTTCGGGATGCAAATTCTCAACAACTACATCCACGACAACGGCCAGTTGGGGATTGGGGGAGGGTTTGGGCCGGACAATAATCTGGTTCCCTCGGGCTTGTTGGTTCAGGGAAACCTGGTTACCCACAATAACTACGCAAATGTCGATCCCAACTTCGGGGCTGGCGGCATCAAATTTGGCCGGACATTTGGAGCCGTGATCAGAAGCAACACCATCACAAACAACGAAGGCTCCGGCGTTCACTTCGACGTAAGCAGTCATTCGCCGGTGATCGTGGGCAACACCATTACTGGAAACACCGACGGAGACGGGATTGTCTACGAGATATCCTGGGTTTCAGCCATTATTTATAACAACCTTCTCCAATTCAACGGAATTCCCGGCGTTGCAAATTACAATCCCGGTTATCAGATCCACAGCTTGACAAGCACGGGAATGAATGCCTACTGCAACGTCATGGAGATGAGCCCGGTTTTGAGCGAGCAGGGATGGGATGTGGGTACATCCGACCGAGGCAATGACAGATATGCTCCTGGGGCACACTACCACTCTGTTGGCAATTACATTCACCACAATACAGTGATCTGGGATGCCAATGCCGGCGCCTACGTCGGATACACCGAAGCAGAGGCCGCAAATCAGCCGACTTTCTTCGCCGACAACACGCCGCCTGACTTCAATACCTACCATCTCGGTGATTTGTCGTTAGCCAATTTTGTTTACGATAACAATAACTCGCAGAGCAATACGCGCCAGACCTTTGCCAACTACCAAGCCAACGGAGCTGATATTCACGGTACAGCAGACACGAACACCGCCAGCGGTTTTCCCACTGTCGCAATCACGTCACCAGCCGATCAGTCATCGTTCAACAACTCAGTTACGGTCGCGGCTGCAGCCTCAGACCCAAGCGGAATCAGCAAGGTGGAGTTTTATGTCGACTGGACCTTGCAGGCAACGGCTACAGCTCCGCCATACATCCTCAACTGGTCCAGTGGAGCTACAGGGTCTCACACCGTGGCAGCGATGGCCTACAGTAACGCAGGAATCAGCTCGTGCAATGCAGTGACGTTGAATAACCAGTGACGAGGTGGAAGCAAGGCCTTGCGCCGGACCCAGATGTCCCACTACCAACTACGAGGCGCTCGGCTTAATGAACAGAGCTGACCGGCGTTAGGAGAAAGACGTGCACAGGTCCAGCATGTCCCTCATCCATGTGAGCCTGCCGATCATGGGTAAGATCATGATGGACACCGCCTATCGCCAGAATCTGTCCGCGGCTGTTGACATGAATACCCTGCACTAACATCACATCCTGCGTGGAAGGAATCAGGGAATTCAGATCCTGCAACCCGCCGGTCTTAGTCCACAGGAAAGCACGAGCGCCCAGTGCGCTGTCTGACGCGCCCACCACCTGTCCGGAGTCATTGATCCCAAGCGCCGAGGCATAGGCAGTGCCATCCAGCGAACCCAGACTCTGCATGCCGCCCTCCTTCGACCATAGAAAGGCACCGCTTCCAGCTCCGAGGAGACAAGATCCCACGACCTGACCGGCATTGTTGATGCGCGTGGCCTTACACGATTCGCTTCCTTGCAAGATCCCAAGATCGACCATTCCGTCCTGCCGAGTCCACAGAAACGCACGCGTACCAGAAGAGCTCGTAGACATGCCGACGACCTGTCCGGCATTGTTGATGGCATAGGCTTCGCTGTAGGTTCCTCCGGGAAGGGTTCCCAGGCTTCGCCCTTCGAGTTTGGCAGACCATATTACGGCACGTACCCCGAGCTTCCCACTCGAATACCCTACGATCTCCCCGGAGTTGTTGATGGCAAAGGCGCGGCTGGCAGAATCTCCCGGTAGAGGACTCAGCTCGCGCATTCCATCCCGGGCGTTCCAGACAAATCCCCGCATCGTGTCTCGAGTGTTGGAAGCGCCCACGACAGCACCGGAATCATTCACGCCGGCAGCTTCGCTGTAATCTCCTCCCGGAAAGGTGCCGAGATCATGCATGCCGCCAGTGGGGCTCCAAACAAAGGCGCGAGTGTCAGTCCCGTGTGTGAAGCCAGAATTGCCAACGACGCGTCCCCCAACGCTGTCGGTATACCGACCCACACTGCTTCCATCTGGCTGCAGAGCGCCGAGCTCAACCACAGTGTAGGTGTCGCCCGCCAATGCGGTGCCGACAAGCGCACCTGCCGCGGATATCGCGAGTAGCGCAACCAGCTTACGGATCGATATTTCCATTCTCATTTCATTCCCCCGGACTGCAAATCTTCTTCATATAGTTGCCAGTCGCAGTAAATTGTTGTGTCTTGCCTAAGTCGCCGACGATTGAGCTGGGGTCACGGAGCGGTTACACCTCGTCCCGCCATCGCTATCACTTGCGGGCTCGTGACATCACTGTCGGTGAAGGTGAGGGTCGCCGTGCTCAAGCCAGCAGCTTGCGGTATGAACACTAATGTCACCGCGCAGTTCGCACCCCCGTTAAGCGATGCTCCACAGGTATTGCTCTGAATTACGAAGTCACCTGGGACTGCGCCGCCGATGGCTATACTGGAGATATTTACCGCGGCCGACCCGACATTCGTCACCGCAAGGGTCGCCGGGCTACTCTTCTTTTGAAGGTCTGCGGTTCCGAACGAGAGATTCAGCGCCGAGAACTGGAGCGCAGCACCGGCACCCGTCAGCGTGATTGTGGTTGGACTGCTGGGGTCAGAATCGGAGACGGTAAAGCTACCATTCTGCGTCCCTGCGGCGTTGGGCGTAAAGGTTGAGAAGATCTGGCAACTGCTCAACCCAGGAATTGACGTACCACAAGTCGAACTTGAGAAGCTGAATTCGGAATTCGTGTAGTTGATACTACCGATACTGATCGGACTCGAACCCAGATTGGTGAGTGTTATGGGAACTGCTGGGCCGGTCTTGCCAACTCCGCGGCTTCCGAAATTCACCGAGGTCACCGGCACTTTCAACGCGGAGCCTGTGCCACTCAGCGCAACGGTCTGAGGGCTGCTCGAGTCCGAATCATTGATCGTGAGGAATTCGTTGAGCTGTCCTCCAGTCGTTGGCTTGAAGGCAACGTTGATCGTGCAGCTGCCGGGTGCAAGCTGACTACCGCAGGTATTACTCGTGACCGTGAAGTCCGCACCGGTGGTGACGGAGTTGATCGTCACCGGCGTAGTCCCAGGGTTCGTCAATTGGACTGCCCTCGAGGCACTGGTAGTTCCTACTTGTGGTTTCACGGCGAAGGCCAGTAAAGCTGTGGACACGCTTACTGCTGGCCCAGGTTTAACGAACGAGGAGTTGTCCACTCGAATGATCGACGCAACCGACGGAACCCCGCTGCCGTTCAACAAGAAGAGCATGTAAGAGCCGGCAGGCGCCAGATTCGCGCTTGGCGGCGCGGTGACATTGAGGCCCCCTGACGCCTGGCTGAAGCTGAGGAAACTAAAGCGCTGCTCCTGATTAAAGGTATGAGTCGTGGCACCGAGCCGGATCCAACTGACCTGGGTAACATTGGCAGCATCGGGCGTCGCTACGAAAAAAGTCTGGCCGCCACTGATAGTTGAGGGAGCTGAGGTAATTGTGGGCCTCGATCCCTTAAACAGGTAGGGTGGCGAATAGACTTGAGCGGTGTTCGGGCTGCATGGGGAAACCGTACACTGCCCTCCCGCGGTAAGCACGGTTGCATCGGGCAGCAGCAGAGCCACCGAGTGATACCCGCGATAAACGCTCAGGCTAGCCAGCGTCGACCAGGTCCCGGTGGCCGGGTTCCACAGTTCGGCAGGGTATACGGGATTCGTGTAATCGTCGAACACTGTACCGCTCGTCCCTCCTGTTACCAGGACTGTCCCATCCGGAAGCAACGTCGCGTTCGCCTGGCGCCGTGCGGACGCCATTGATCCCGTGTATTTCCAGGTTGGGACGGGATCATTCAGGTTAATGATTTCCGCGGTGTTGGTTGGGGTAAGACCTCCGCCGGTGATCATAATTTGGCCATTGTTGTACATGACTGCAGGACCGTAGCCGCGTGCCCCGTACTGAAAGCTTGGACCCGTCGTCCAGCTACCGGTGCCGTCCGTATTGAGGTATTGGGATACCTGGCCAGCGTAGAAGACGGTGCCATTCGGCGCCACAAACATTGGCGGGTAAAGGGGCAGCAGCAACTGCGCGGTGGTCAGATTTCGCCAGGTGCCGCTGGAAACCTGCCAGATTTGCGGTAGTGGATCATTCTGGCCCGGGGTCACCTCGCCGGAAGTTACCAGGACATCTCCGTTCGGAAGAACGGTGTTGGTTGGGTACCATCGACCCGCATTCATGTTCGGTAGAAACGTCCAACTCCCAGCCACCGGGTCGTAGATGGAAGCGTTCGGTACACCTGTACTATCCGCGTAGTCTCCCCCAGTGACGAACACCTGGCCGTTCTGTAGTACCGAATGCCCCCCGCAGAAGATGTTGTAGCCTGGCTCTGCTATCGCCGTGTGGGTGTTGGCTACCGGGTCCCAGATATAAGGGTTGACGCCGTACGCGAACGAGCCCCACCACATTACCTTCCCGCTTGGCAGCAGAACCACGTGTGTCGGGTTGGCAGGCCAGTGTGCCGTTGGAGTGAATTGCCCTACCACGCTCGGACCCTGAGCATTCGCCAGTGGAGACGCACTTGTGAGCAACACCGACAGCAGCGTGGCGACAAGAAGGGCCTGCCAGAGGGACCGTCCGGTTCCGTCCAGGCGCCGCTCGAAACCTGTATTTCTGTTGAATACAGTCGTGCGGGGATGGCGACGACGGGATGATACGCAATAGCACATTTTTGACTTCCTCGCGTTTTTCAGAGTCGTGGGGGGCGATGCTCGACCATCTACTGTTCAGGATTACGAACGGGAACTGTATGGCTCAAACGTTAACATAACCGCAAAAAGGTATGAGATACAATGGCACAAATTGGTGATTAAATGGCGTTTCTGTCCGTCCTTGGGGTGCGCTCGATGGTCTTAGTTCTCACTGCGTAGTCCGGTTCGCTGCTGATGCGGCACAAGGCTCGTCATTGCTCCTTCAGTGTAGCCGCATAACAAGCACGGATTCCCGCTTTGCTATAGGCCATCGCCGCCACGACATGCTGTCCCGCTATCCCATTGATCCAATTGAAGTTGTAGGGCGGGTTTGTGACCGTCGCCTGCAAGTTCCAATCGACAAGAAACTCGACCTTGCTGATTCCGCTTGGATCCGATGCGGTTGCTGTGACCGTTACCGGATTGCTGACGGATGACTGGTCACTGGGAGAGGTAATCGCCACGGTTGGGTACCCGCTCTTATTATTCGTGTCCACGGTGCTGTGGAGATCCGCTTGCGCAGCTCTGTGGCCGGCGAAGCTCTTACGGCGGTTGCTCCGAGTGTTGTCGTTGTCGTAGATGAAGTTGGTGTCCGAGGCGGAGGACAAGTGGTAGGTATTGTAGTCGGGTGACGTATTGTTGGCGAACAAGTTAGGCTGGTTCGCCGGGTCGTTCTGCCAGAACCCCACGGGTCCCTTAGCGCCAGGGTCCCAGATCACCGTGTTATGGTGGAACGAGTTACCCGTGGCCGCCAAATACTGGAAGGGTGGAAAAGGGTTGGACCCTCGATTCGCCGCGCCTATCGCCCACCCCCCAACACCTATCCCGCTCGGGACCTCCAGCACATTGCAGTAGGCGTCTACGCCTGACCCGGCACGCACGGCGATTTGGAAGGTCGAGTTGGAGGCATTCAGCGGGGCGCCGTTCCGCAGCAGCAAGTTGTTTCGGTATGTCGAAGTTCCGTAGCCGATTTCCAGTTCCAAACCATCCGCATCCGAGTTGTCGGCAATCGTATTGCCGTCCACCAACCAGCTCCGACCCCACATGTCGAAATGGATGCCCGCGCCAATATTGTGACTGATCGTATTTCCTCGAATGGTACCGCCGGTGATGGATCCGAACTTGATGCCACCTGAACCGAAACCGGGGTCAAAATGAGCATAGTTATTGTTCGTAATGGTGTTGCCCTGGATGGTGCATGCACAAGGTGTCGATTGTGTGGCCGGCGCAGCGACGAATCCAATTCCGCCGCCGATCCCAACCTGTCCATTGTCGTGAATATAGTTGTTGAGAATCTGGATCCCGTACTCCATGCGTATCCCAGTCGTGTGATTGAGCCTGACCTCACAGTTCTCTACGGTCCAATTTGTGCTCGCTGTGAGCGAATTCACCCCCTGGAGCGTACCGATCGCTCCGTGCGGATACATGACGGCAAATTCTTCAACCGTGAGGTACTGAACGGTGACGTTGTTGGCGCTCCCACCGAAGGCGTTGGTAACCACGCTGGTCTCCACCAGATGGCCGGAAGGGTCGTCGCGGAAGTAGATGACATGGTTGCTGTAATCGAACCACCACTCTCCCGGTCCGATGTTGGGCAGGCTGGGCGAGTCCAGATGGCGATAGGGCTTACCATCAAGAAATAAATCCTCTGGGTAGATGCAGCCCGTCCAGCCGGGAAGGCAGTTCTTCGTGGTGGTACCACGCGGGCCCTGCTGCATCTGCTTGGCTACCCTGTAGTTGGTGCCGTCGAACGTCGCCAGGGAACCAATCACGATTCCGCCGCTGATAATGGCCTGGCAGGGGGTCGTGGGCGGTGCACACGGGGTCTGGCCGATGAACCGGTCATTGTCCTTGGGTATGATCGGCTGAGACAAACGATAGGTGCCTGGGGTGAAGAGAAACGTCGCGCCTGCGGGATTAGAACTCACTATTTTGGACACATTGTCGGTCGGGTGCAGGATCACCTGCGCCCAACCCACGGAACTGAGTGTTAGGACACCCAGGGGAAAAGCCACAGCCAATGGATGGCGGATCATTGGATTCGTTAGCTGACTGTACGATTTGCGCCCCGACCCGTCGTATCGGGCCATGCCCCTGCGCCATTATCGCAATTCTTCCCGCTGGCCGCAAAGGACAATGGCAGCGCAGGAGACCCTGCCGGCCCGGAACCGTGGAGCGAGTGCCGCCCCCACAAGCAAAGTGAAACTCATCCTCGGGAAAATTCCTCGAGGATAGCGAAGGCGCCGCCGAACGGTTCAAACCGCCCACCCGGCCGTTTGTCCCGAAGAGGGACTGGACCATTCCGGTGTAGATGCCATCGTCCTTCAGGCCACGAATTACCGCGAAATCGGACATCGGACGCAGGATGCCAGCCAATGCACTACTGACATCTTCCCAAGGATGGGGGGTACGTAGGACTCTGATGTGGATGTCGCAACTCTCGGTCAATTCGGCTGGTTCAGAACGGCAAAACGTTCAAATCAATTTCTCCAGGAGGCGTCGTGTTCCCCCAATCTGTTCACCACGACAAATCAAGCAAAACCTTATTTGCACTAGTTGCCATAGTTCTTTGCTTTCTAGGTGTAGCTCAAGCCGGCACCGTGGATATTCGTCCCGGGGCTGATATCCCCAGTGTAGTCAATGCCTCTCCAGCGGGCACAACGTTCATTGTTTATCCTGGCCTTTACCGTCTGACTGAGCCCATCGCTCCCAAGGATGGTGACAGCTTCCTCGGACAGACCGCCTGTGCGCCACCGACGACTTCATGCCCCGCAATCATCAGTGGGTCCAGGGTCATCGGATCTCTAGCCACGTTCGACGGAACGCACTACAAGGTCACCGGCCAGACGCAACAGGGTGCAATTAGCATTTCCACAGCACAGTGTCAGCCCGGCTGGGATGGCTGCATCTACCCTGAGGATTTGTTCTTTGATGGCGTGCCCTACACGCACTTGTACTCAGGTTTCCTGCCCAACATCTTGAGCCAGCAGTGGTGGTTCGATTACTCGAGCCAGACCATTTATTTCCACGACAATCCAGTTGGGCATGTAGTTGAGACGAGCGTCGTTCCTGCTGCGTTCAGTAGCTGGGCGAACAACGTCACCATCAGCGACCTCACGATCAAGGGATTTGCTGCCCCTGCTAATGGGGGAGCGGCCATTGGACCTCCGGGGAATCCATCTCAAACACTCGCCGTGAACTGGAAGATCCAGAATTGCGAGATTTCCCTGAATCATAGCGGCGGCGTGATGATTAACTTCGGAATGCAAATTCTAAACAACTACATTCACAACAACGGCGAGATCGGAATATATGGTGGCATGGGCAACCACATCGTCACTGATGGTCTCGTAATTGCGCAAAACCTGGTCACCTACAACAACTACGCACATTTCCTTCCCGGATACGGATCTGGAGGAATGAAGATATCTTCTACCCTGGGTGCAGTGATTCGTGGTAACACCGTGACGAACAATGATGGGGCAGGCATCCACTTTGACATGAACGCCGCCTCTCCGCTGGTCGACGGCAACATCGTGATGAACAACGCGAGTGGAGGTGGCCTTCAATATGAAATCAGCCTGGTCTCAGCCACTTTTCGGAACAATGTCGTGGTGAAAAACGGAGTTAATCTGCCCAACGAAACTACGGCGAACCCAGCTGTAGGCAGTTTCGATTCGGTGGGTGTGAACTCCTACTGCAACGTACTGGAAATTCCTAATGCTGCAGGCGCATACGGTTGGGCCGTAGTGGCGTCGAAACACGGAACCGACAAGTATTTGCCCTCTGCTGGGAACACTTTTCATCACAATACGGTGATCTTTGACGGATCCCACGGCTGGGTCGGTTTCTCCCAGCACGACCCGTTCGATCAGCCGAATTTCTTTGCCAATAACCCAGCCCCAGATTTCAACGCTTACCACATGCCGAACGCTTCCGCGACGACGTTCAAATACGATAACAACGAGTCCGGACAAAACACCAATCTGACGTTCGCTGAGTATCAAGCGAGAGGCGCAGATGTGCACGGAACGATGGACACGAAATACAACGAAGGTTATCCGACTGTTAAGATCACGTCTCCGGCTGACGAAACGAACGTGAACGGTCCTGTAACCGTAACCGCTACGGCTTCAGACAGCCACGGAATCAATAAGGTGGAATTCTTTGTCGACTGGAAATTGGCGTCGACAGTTATAAGTCCGCCTTACAACTACGACTGGAGCACTGCGACGACTGGAACGCACACCGTAGCAGCCATGGCCTATAGCGACGCCGGGATCAGCGCCTGCTATGCGGTCACGCTACACAAGAACTAAGAACGGCAGTTGGCCAACGCAAGCAAACCCGGCCGGTCCTGTTGAGGGGCCGGCCGGGTTCGTCGTTGTGAATCGAAAACTCTGACCCAAACTGCACCTTAAGTGGCCGGCAAGACGGGCACGACCGTGCCCGTTCTGATCGACTCCATTGCGGCGAAGGTTGCGCGCGAAGTCGCCGCCAGTGAGTCCATGCTCATGGGTGAGCCGGTGCCCGCTTCGAGACCGTCGAGCAATGCTTTCATCTCCGCCGCGTGTCCCTTGTCCCCGGAGAACGACTGGGTGGATTTCTTCCGGCCAACCGCGCATTCGAGCTTTTTGAAGTCCCACATGCGTGCGGTTTTCGAATCACCGAACACTTCCAGGTATTCCTTCTCGACTGCATTGGCGCCGTTGGCCAGGTAGTGAATCGTACCGACAGAGCCATCCCCGAAGCTGATCGAGATAAGGACATTGTCATGGTTGTAACGGCGCGCGCTGTCGGCGGGAGCAAGCGCGTGAACGCTGACCGGGAGCGCGCCACAAAGGAACTGCATCACATCGACGAAGTGTCCGCCTTCGCCGATAAAGCGTCCACCCTGGTCGGAATGCTGCATCCAGTGAGTAGAGGGCATGAAGCCTGCATTGACACGATAATGCATGGCGAGGGGTTCGGTTCGTCCGGCAAACAACTTCTGGATGGCGCGAATGGGCTCAGAGAAGCGCCGGTTGTAACCAACCATCAGCAGCGGCGCCTGACCGGACTGCTCGGCTTGCTCATATGCGCTCAAAATGATTTTGAGTTCCTCTTCGTTCAGCGCCGGAGGCTTTTCGACGAAGACGCTTTTGCCGGCGCACAGGGCCTCCGCCGTATAGCGCGCATGAGAGTCGTGACGCGAGGTCACGAATACCAGGTTTACTTCCTTGTCGCGAATGATCTCGCTGGCATCGGTCGCGCAAAATTCGAACTGATACTTCTTCGCTATATTCTTGGCGTTCACTGGTTTGCCAGTCGCGAGACCCCGCATCCGAGGTGCAAGCCGCAAAAGCGGCGGCAACAGCGTGGATTGCGTGAAGTTGCCAGCTCCGATAAAACCGAGCACAGGACGACGCGCCGGCGCCGGTCCCGCCGCCGGGCGCAATTCCATCCGCCGTGAGAGCGCGACGGGAGCACTCGCATCGGAATACTGAATCAGAATGCCCAGATATGGCTCTTCGATCTTGCCGGTGATGATGTCGTAGGCCCGCAGTCCCTCCTCGGCGGGGATCCGGTGAGAAATCAGCGGCGTGACGTTTAATTTTCGCTGGGCCATCATGTCGAGCACCGCTTCCATGTTGCGGTTCTCGGTCCAGCGAACGTAGCCGAGCGGATAATCTTGCCCATTCTCTTCGTAGTCGGAATCGTAGCGGCCCGGACCATAAGAGCAGGACATGCGAAAGCTGATTTCTTTTTCGTAAAACGGCGAGCGGGGAATGTTCATGCCAACCGCTCCGACCGCCACTACAGTGCCGCGCTTGCGGGCACACTGAATGGCCAAATCGACCGGCTGGTTCGATGTGGTCGCCGCGGTGATCACCACCGCGTCCGCACCATACCCTCGCGTGAAACTCTGCGCTTCGAGAACCGCATCGTCACCACTGATCACGCAGCGATCGCACCCCAGCGTCAACGCCAGATCGAAGTTCCGTGGAGAAACATCCATGCCTACAACACGGCAGCCGCTGGCCTTCAACAACTGAGCCGTTAGAAGCCCGACCAGCCCCAGCCCAATCACGACAACTTGCTCACCCACGCGGACATCAGCCTGCCGCACGCCTTGCATGGCGATGGCTGCGACCGTAGTGAAAGCGGCCTCGTCCAGGCCGACCTCGTCCGGAATCTTGGCAACCAGGTTTCGCGGAACCGAAACGATCTCTGCATGGGACGCATAGCCGACACCCGCGCAGGCGACACGATCCCCCACTTTCATGTCATCCACGCCTGACTCGACGACAACTCCAGCCGAGCTGTAACCGAGGTCCTTGTAGTTATCGAGCCGGTCCCGAACCTTGTTGTAAGTGGCAACCAAACCTTCGCGGCGGAAATTGTCCATTACCTGGCGAACCAGATCTGGACGCATGCGGGCCTTTTGCACCATGGAGGCTTGGGCAGTCTCCACCGACGTCCGTTCTGTTCCGGCACTGATCAGCGAGAACGCATTGCGGACAAGGACGTGCCCCGGCCGCAGCTTCGGCGCGGGCAAGTCGTCTACGGTGATTTCACCTGTCTTCTGATATTGGATGATCTGAAGCAATCGTGAACCCTTTCAAATCTGTTCTAAAGTTGGTTAGTTCTGGAAAAACGTTCGGAACCAGACCTCGTTCGTCAGCAAAGTCCAGATCTGGTAGGCATTGTCCTCCAGTCCCTGCTTGTCACGCGCGATCAGACCTGCAACGTAAGCGGGATCGTATAATCCGCGGGCGCGTAGAGACTGCTCGGAAAGCATATCGGCGATCATCGGCGCGAGCGGTCCCCGGACCCAGGAGCGCAGTGGCGAGGCGAACGGCGCCTTCGGCCGATAAATGATGTTATCCGGCAGGTACTTCTCGCCGACCTTCTTGAGAAGATACTTCTGGGTTAGCCGGTGAATGCGTTCGCGTGGAGCCAGCGAGAACATGAATTCCACGATTCGATGATCGGTCAGCGGCGGCCGGCCCTCGATGCTGGCCGCCATCGATGCCTTGTCCGAATACATCAAATTGTGCTCCGGCAGGAAAACAAGTGTGTCGTTCAGACACATCTGCGTCAGATAGGATAGCCCATTACCGTTGAAGCGCGGCGCTTGCGACTTGAAAAAGTGCGAGTCGTAGTACGACATCCGGCTAGAAAACGTCTGCGAGAACTGCTTCGGCGAGAGCGAGAGATCCGACATCAGGTAACGGTCGCTGCGCGGGGCCGAGGCAAAAGACAGGAACCGCTTTCCCCAGCGAACCTGCTTCAATCCCCGACCGGCCGTGGCCACAGGAATGCGATCTGCAAGAGCCTGCACCACGCTGCGCAGCATGCCGGGCACAATCGCTTGATAGCTCTCGGCCGTCAGACACGCCAGATGTTTGCGATAGCCTCCAAAAATCTCATCACCGCCCATGCCATTCAGCAGCACGACAATGTTCAAGTCACGTGCTGCCTGGGAAATGAGATAGGTATTAATCGCAGCCGGATCGGACAGCGGTTCGTCCAGATGCCACACAATCTTCGGCAGCAGTTCCTCGACTTGGGGCTGAATTTCCATTTCATGGTAGGTGAAGCCGAATTGCTTGGCGACCTGCCGGGCATAATCCCAGTCCGGCGTCATCTGCTCGAATTTCTGGTCCTCCGCAGAAAACTTAATGGTGAAGGAGTGAATCGTCTGCTGCGTGTTGACGCGCATCAGCGCGCTGATGATCGAAGAGTCCAGCCCCCCGCTGAGGAACACTCCGACCGGCACATCGGCTCTCATCTGCAAGCGAACCGAATCGGTCAGCAGCGCGTCGAGCTGCTCCGTCAGCGAAGCTTCGCTGGCAGACTGCTCGGTAGGGCGCAAGCTCCAGTACTCGCGCACCGACAGCTTGCCGTCTTCCAGAACCATGCAATGCGCCGCAGGAAGCTTCAGGATGTCCTGAAAACCGGTCAGCGGCGAGACCTGGAACCGCGCCGGTGTGTGCAGCGCGTTCAGGTCCGGCTGCTTCGGGGCCAGTGTGGAATTGAGAATGGCCTTGATCTCAGACGCGAAAAGAAGGCAACCATTGTGAAAATGATAGTACAACGGCTTGATGCCCAGGCGATCGCGTGCCGCGAACAGCTTGCGCTTGCGCGAATCATAAATCGCAAAAGCGAACATGCCATTCAATTTTTCCAGGCAGGCTTCACCCCAGATCTCGTAGGCGTAGAGCAGGATTTCCGTGTCGCTCGACGACCGCAGGCGCACACCCTTGGCCCGTACTTCTTCGCCCAATTCCTTGTAATTGTAGATTTCTCCGTTGAAGACAATCCACAGGTCGCCCGTCTCGTTGGACATCGGCTGATGACCTGCCGGAGACAGATCGATAATGGCCAAGCGCCGGTGCGCCAAGCCCGACGACGATTCGGCAAACCACTTCAGACCGGCGTCGTCGGGCCCGCGGTGCGCGATGATGTCGTTCATGCGCCCGAGCAGCCGCTCGTTTCCACCGTTAATGATTCCTGCAATTCCACACATAGAGAAGACGTAGTCGCTATGGAGAGAGTATATGACTGCAGCACACCGCTCAAGCAGTCAAGAGCGCTGTTTGCCGGCAGTTACGGAGGGGAGGGTAGACCGGCCTTAGCGTCTTGCCTAAGGCGTCACTGATGGAATGCAACAGTGCTGCTTATGTATAGGCCCGAAGGAGCAGCCGAGAACCAACTGGCCTGGTGAGTACCGGCTGCCGCAGCATTGCTCGTTATGTGCGCCCATCCGTTTCCCATCAGTCCAAAATCATTTGTAAACTCGTTGCCACTGGAAATGGTCGCGACGTTCGCTGTGCTGGCTAACATGATAGAGACAATGAAGTCACCAACCTGCGAAGTGGTGACCGGCGCTCCTGGCGTGTTGCTGGAAGTGAGGTTTCCAGTGACAATATTGGCCGCATCAGGTCGTGCAGATGAAATTCCTGACACCTCCCAAACGGCAATCATTGTCGCGGTAGGTGCAGTTGCAAACGTCGGAGTTACAACCGTAGCGCCGGCTTTCGAGTTCACCGCGTACCAGATCTCCGTTGACCAAATATTGGAAGCACCTCTGGCACCGCCTGAGACATACGTGTTGCCGGCATTGTCGGAAACGCCGGTGACTGATGTCGTCCCGTTGAACATCAGCGCTACGGCAAGCAAATGCCCGGCAGTGGTTGCCGGAATTGTCAGACTCGTGATCGCACCGCCCTTCCCGGTCTTGTGCACGATGGTCCAGGCAGTGTTTGCAGTGAAATTGGCCGTCGCAGTCTGACTGCTGTTCATCGTCACCTTGCAAGGATTGGCCCCACTACAGGGTCCGCTCCATGCCGAAAACGTCCAACCGCTCGCGGCAGTGGCGTTCAACGTGACCATACTGCCGCCAGCGTAAACGAAGCTGCATTTACCACTGCCATTCGTGCAGTTGATGTTGCCGTCGGCACTGGTCACAGTTCCTTGCCCAGCCTCGCTCACCGTGAGCGTGAAGTTCAGCGAGTTGAAGGTGGCAGTCGCAGTCTGACTGGAGTTCATCGTCACCTGGCAAGGGTTCCCCCCGCTGCAGGCCCCAGTCCATCCCGCAAACGTAGACCCAGTCGCCGCAGTGGCGTTCAGCGTGACCGCAGTTCCGTTCGGGTAAGTGGCGCTACAGGTACCACTGCCATTCGTGCAGTTGATCTGGCCGTCGGGCGTGCTGGTCACAGTTCCCTGCCCCAGCCCCGGCTCGCTCACTGTAAGAGTAGAGTTCTGCGTGCAGGCGGGGAAGTTGAATGAGGCGATTCGAGTGCTCCACACGGAAGTACCCTTTGTCTGATATTGGGTCGTGTACCAGAAGGTGCAGTCATCCGAGGAGTCGACGGCCATGCTGCTGTAGTCACCCCAACGATAAGTATTGGTGCGCGAACTATTCGCAACGCCCGCCGCGGACAAAACGTCGACCTCACCCTCCATAGTTCCCAGCGGATCGGAGGCCAAGCGCCCGGTATAGCGAATCGAAGGGCTCATGGTTGAGCTCGAAACGCTATAGCCCATAGCTATGTCGCCAGCCTTATCCATGGCAATACTGCCCATCCAGCGATAGTTGGAATCAGGCGCATACGTCCCTTGCTGGTAGAGTCCGAAGCCTGATCCGGTATTGCGCAATTCGTACCAGCGGATCCCGGTTTGGGTGCTGCTTGTCCCAAGCGTGACCGTGTGGTTGGCAACGAGAGACTGGTAAGTTCCAAAATTGCGATAGGCGAGGCGGTACATCAGGCGATCCCCGTAGGAGTCGAGCATTTGTGTAGTCCCGTTCTGAGGGATGCACGCGCCAGTCGTATAGTTCAGCTCTGCAGCGGTCTCGCCGCAAGCCTCCGTAAAGGCTGCCACCGGAATGCTCGTCGGGCCGGTGAACGTGGAGTTTGCGGGAGTGGTCCAATCCACGTGAAACTGCCACAGGTCGACAGAATCAAGGTTACTGTAGTCGAAATTGAGAAAGTAGTCTGGTGAACCCGTTGGAGGCGCAGCGGTACCATCCAAGTCCCCACCTACCAAGACCCCGTATGCGGTAGAGATCTTCGTGAAGCACTGCATGGTGGCCGCAGCGCCGTTCAACATACTGTTACGGTCTAACGCACACGCGGCGGTACCCACAAACGCATTACTCTGGCCCTGGTCATAGGTCACATAGTAAGCATCCGGCCAAACGGTCAGCTTAGGGTAGTCAGCCATTGCCCCACGGGGTACCACGAAATCATAGAGATGCCATGTGCCATTGGTCGCGTCCGACGTGGTCGAGACGGCAACGCACAGCTGATTGGGACTGGTGCCCCAGACTGGCATTAACATCACCCAGCGGTTCGCCAGCTTGTCAAATTGGACAATGTTGTCAGAGTACGGACTGGTGGAGCAAGGTGCACCCAGAGACTGCCACAACGTATTCCCAGAAGCCGGGCCATAAGCCACACTGCCGTCGGACTTGTTGAATACCGCAAAGGAGCGATCCACAAACTGGACAACCTGGGTTGGGCCCACGGCGAGGTTGGCGTCGGGAACAACCGCCTGAAGGCTGTAACCAGGAAACCCGCTCCCGATGCCGAGAATGTTCAGTCCCGGATTTGTGGATAGATTCGGAGCAGCAGCCGCATGAGTCGTTTGGAACGGCCCCTGAACGAGTAAATCCCGGCCGGGTTTCCTAGCGCGCGGTGCAGGCAGTGGCGCTCTGTCGTGCTCGTCAAGTGAATTCACCTGCTCGCGCATTGACTCCCCGTCTTCTTCATCGAAGGGGATCGCCAGCGGCGACAGCGGAGTAACGGGCACAACCTGACTCAACGGAGGCGCGGAAACGTGCTTCGAAGCCTTTACCACGATAGTCTGGGTGTCTTGCGAGCCGTTACTCTGTTGCTCGAACGTGGCGGCCGAAGTTGACCTCAATTGCGGCTTCTCCGATTGATCTTGGGCCCAACTCACGCAGGTCCCCAGAAAAAGCATCACGACAACGAACGCGCAATGAACCTGGAATCGCATGGTTTTCATCTGGTCTTCTCTCTGTAGTCTGTAAATCAAAATCGAAGCTCAATCAGGACTGCCACTACAAATACATCAGGGGAGCACAACAGGGACCGCACTTGCTTCAAATGTTAGACACCAGGATTATCGGTGGTCACCGACTCCTGAGGTCTGGCCTTGACGACCACCTTCGACGATCCTGCCCCCAGGAGCTGCCGGTAGGCCGCAATCAGGCGCTCTTCGGAGTTCTCCCACGCGAGTTCTTCACGGAAGCGCGCGCGGGCGAACTGCGACATCTTCTGCCGGCGCCCGGGATCAAGCAGCAACTCGCGCATGGCGCGCCCCAGCGCCGCATCATCATTTCCTTCGACATATTCCGCCGCCGATTCAGCCGAGCGACGGTGTTCTGCCAGATCAAAGGCCACGATCGGCCGGCCGAACGCCATGTACTCGATAATCTTATTCATCGTGGACATATTGCTCCACTCGGTGAGGGGATCGGGATCAACGCACAGATCAGCCGTGGAAAGATATGCCCATAACTGCTCGTCCGGGATGCGCCCGGTGAAATGCACCATCGGGCCCAATCCCATCTCCTCGGCTATCGCCTTCATGCGGGGTTGATCGGGCCCGCCGCCAACAAATGCAAAGAGGGTATCGTTTGCAGCCATAGTACGGTAGGTCTGGATTGCGCGCAGCAGGTGATCGACGCCGTCCTGCTCACACATTTCACCCAGATAAAGCACCATGTATTGCCGGCCATGTTTCAGTTCGGGGCTTGGGGAGTGAATATCGGCCCAATTGCATCGCGGGCCGCTGCGCACAACGGTGATTCTCTCATCCGGGATGCCACCTCGCCGCAACGCAATCGCCCTGTGGGATTCGTTGACTGCAATAACCACGTCCGCCGCCTTCAGCGTCATCCGTTCCAGCGCTACCAGGCCGCGGTAAAGCATCCCGGTGCGGCTGCGGCCCTTGGCGATATACATCTCCGGGCACAAGTCATGATGATCGAAAACGAACTTCACGCCCAAGGGACGAAACAGCAGCGCCAATGCGAAAAACGTATCGGGCGGATTGCAGGCGTGGATGGCCTGAAATGGCCGGTGAGCGTATGCCTTGAGGGCCAGCCAGAGGCTGGCCAGCCAGCAATATACAAATTCGAAGAAATATCCCGCCACTCCCTTGTTGGCTTCATAAATCAAAGGGTAGCGGTAAATATCCACATCCTCCAACCGCTCGTAACTGGCAGTGCATCTCCCCTTCTTCGGGCAGATGACTGCCACTCCGAAGCCATGCCGGCGAAGGCTGGTGGCCTCCTGCCAGACACGCCGGTCGAATGGCACCGGCAGGTTTTGGACAATAATCAGAATGTTGCGCTCGGTTCCCATCTAGACCACCAACTCGCCTTCCAGTGCGCGGGGCTGCAGGTTCGTCCGGTACTCGTTGAGATCAATCACGAGCGCGCGGGTGGTGTCCAGCAGTTCGTTGATTCCATCGAAGTGGTGTCCAACGATCAGCAACTCAGAATCCATCAGCTCATCGGTGGACCGCACCAGCAGCCGTGAAAGGTGCGGAATCACGCCGTCGATGTATTGCTTGTTCGCTCCGGTCAGGCGCGCCGCAATCACGTTGGGATCATAGATTCGCAGCTCATACCCCTTGCCCAGCAAGCGCTCGGCCAGTTCTACGAATGGGCTTTCCCGCAGGTCGTCAGTGTTCTTCTTGAAACTCAAACCGATCAAGCCAACCTTTCGCTTTCCGGTTGCGCGAACCTTTTCATAGGCGCGTTCAATGACGCATGCGTTACTGGCCAACGTCGCTGCGATGACGGGCAGCTCCTGATCGCACTCTTTACCTGCGTAGAGGATCGCCCGCACATCTTTCGGCAGACAGGAACCTCCGAAAGCAAAGCCCGGCATAAGATATCGCGGCGAGATATTGAGTTTGGTGTCCTCGCAAAAGACGCGCATCACCGCTTCCGGGTCAACTCCGGTCTGCTCACAGACAGCAGCAATTTCATTCGAAAAAGCAACCTTCAGAGCGTGAAACGCGTTGCTCGCGTATTTCAGCATCAAGGCTTCACGCGGCTCGAGCACATAAACCGGGGCTGAGTGTTCGGAATAGACCAAGCGCAGGGTCTGCTCGGCGGCCTCAGTCCGGGTACCGAGAATGGTGAAAGGCGGCTCGTCGAAGTCGCTGATGGCCGTTCCCTCTCGCAGGAACTCCGGATTGGCACAAAGCTCCGCCAAACCAGGCGCTTGTGAGTCGAATATCGCCACGCACTCGTCGAAGATGGACGGCAGCACACTACTGCGAATCACGACTATTTGCTTGCGGTCCAACTTCATCAGGGCCGCTGCAATCTGGCTGCAGGCGCGGAACAGATGCGAGGCATCAATTTGGCCGTTGGCGCGACTCGGAGTGGCGACGGCGATGAAGCACAACTCTGTCTCCCGCAATGCCTGCTCGATGTCGACGGTGGCGCAGAGGCGCCCAGCCTGCCGACTCTGCGCAATTTTGTCGGCGAGACCGTTCTCCACAATCGGAGAACAGCCCTGGTTGATAATTCCTACTTTCTCGGCGTTGATATCAACGCCCCAGACATTGTGTCCCCTGTCGGCCAGGCAAGCCGCCGATACCGCGCCTACATAGCCCAGACCGACGATGCTGATATTCATGAGTTGACCCTCAGATTCGTATGGATTGTGGTTAAACCGCTGATTTGTGAATGAATGCGCAGTGTAGCGTTTGGCTCTTTCTGGTTGAATCGACGCGAGCGCCAGCCGAGTTGACCAGTCTCCGAGCCGCGGATGATTTCCCAGCGTCCATTGCGGTCGGGGGAAGAGAACACGATATGCCGCCCGTGCCAGTTCACATGGGCTTCGCCATCCCGGACAGCAAGAACGTCGGCTTCCTCATGCATATGGAAGAGCAACTCGATTTCGTGCGGGCCGGTGCATCGAAAAGTATCTTCCACGGAGACATTTCCCGTGGCACGATCGAACGTAACGCCACGCGCGTGGATCAGGGGATCGGTCAAGCGTAGGTACCCATCGTGTTCCGCTTCGATCGTCACCTGCTCAGAGGTTTTGTCGAACCGTAGCAGGCGCGCATTGGCCTTTGCGCTCCAGAGAAAGCGACCCTTCATCTCTGACTGGTTTCGACCGTCGACGCGTGCAGTGTTGTGCGCTTCGGTGCCCCGAAAAAACGTCCGCCATTCCGGATGCGAATGGTAGGCGTAGGTGCCGGCATCCACCAGGAAGTATTCATCGTCCAGCGACAGCCAAATCGATAACGCGTCGGCATGACCATGCGCCGCCGTACTGCCGAACCCAAGCGGACCAAAGTCCATCAGGATCCGCGCGTTACCGTCGTGCGTACGCACGCAAGCGAGGCCGGCATCAGGAAACAGCTCTCGTGGGGATACCTGCGCATAAGCTGCTTGATTAAGCTTTCCGAGCAAGTCAGGGACAAGTGCTCGAGCTGCGGCGGTAGAGGTTGGACAGAAACGCAGCCACTGCGGTTGGCCAAAAAGCAGGCCGGCCAGTTGCATGACCACTTCCAACGCGCTTTCGTCTTCTGCCAACACAAACCCGCGTGCATCGTCGGAATCGCCGTACCATGGCAGGTCTCCGCCTGATGTTGCCACCGAATCGAGGAACCCGGCCATGCCACACAACCGCTGCGCGTACCCTTCGCTGAACGGAGTTCCGGTAGCGCGACCGATGGCGAAGGCAAGCAAAAACAGCTCCATGGTGAACAGGTGGTACGAGATCGCCTGTTCACGGTTCACTCCGTCTTCCCCGACCTGAAGACGGATTTCGCGCTCCAGCAATTTGTGGGCGCGATCGCGCCAGGCGCTGCATTCTGGCCAGAAGTTGAAGCAGGAGGCGCCCACAAACAGCCCAACCAGTTCGCCAATCAGATGGTTATTGGCCGATGAATAGAGACTCAGCTTGCGGCTGACGCGCGAAAGGTGCAGGTAAATCGAGTCGAGCCAGCGGCGGCGGAAATCCTGATCGCTCGCCACACGGTCGGCGATGCGAGGGTACAAGAGGGCCCACGAGATTAACCGCTCGGCCAATTCCAGGCTGCTGGTCCAGTTGACGCCGGAGAGATACGGATTGCCTTCGAGCCAGGAGTCGAGCGAGCGCACCATGTAGTCCACATGTTCTTCGGCGTTCGCTGCAAACGCCAAGGCGGAGAGATGCTGGAACCGATTCGGCTCCCACACGTACTTGATGTCGCTGACGACAGCTGTATCGCGGATGTTCATCGCAGCGGCGAAGCTACGCTCGACCTGCCGCTCGTTGCGGTAGTCCCGATGCCAGTCAAAGTCGTATCGCAGCGGAAACTCGAGGTCAAACACATGAATGTGTTCCATCGGTGCGCCACCGCTGTGTAGCTTTACAGGGTAGGAGCCGGCTTGCAGCGGCACCCAGCGGGCAGGTGGAACGGCAGGCTGTCTCTTCCAATGAGCCCAATCAACGGGAAGCGTAGCCGCCGAGCGAGCACGCCACGCCAGCTCCACCGGTTGCATCGAGGCCAGCCGGGAGACATACCAGCGTATTTTCTCTAGAGGAATACTGTCCCCTTCCGGCGCTCTGCCATCCGACACAGCAATGGCGGGCGTGCTTCCCCGATCACCTGGGGTGCTGCGCCGATTTTTCAGAACCGTTTCAAGCGCCATAGATCAAGAAAAGCGCACCAAGCCTGTGCAACTCAACCGTGGGGGTGCTTTAATTGTCAGAAATTACCAGCGACTGGCGAGCCAGAGGCTTCTGTCTTAAGCAAGGCCTCTAACATGGGCGAGAGCTGCAGCGCGCCGTGAACGCTCAGATGGTCGTCGTCGACGTACAAAGGCCATTGATCTCTTTCAACTGAGCATTCCGAGGCCGAACATAGAGTTTGGTGGGGGTAGACAATTTGCACGGCGTACTCGTCAGCAGCGCTCGTGAGGATTTGGAAGGCACGCTGCTGGCGCTTCATAAACTCATCGCGCCGGGGTGCGATATCCATCTGCTTCCCTGAAAGGGCAATGCGGGCAAGTGTCGTCGGCACGTCCTTCCAGACCTCCGGAACGCTGCCGATGATGACGACATTCAGGTTCCGGTTTCGCAATTCCGCCAGCGTAGCTCGGAGGAGCTTCTCAAATACCGCAGAGTTCTCTTCCGGCCGGAGATCGGGGGTCAGGAGGACAGGAAGATCCTGCTCGTGCCAGGAGGACTCCGTGTACCGAGCCCACCGGCCGTGGAGGAAAACATTCTTGATGTGATGAGAGTCGATGAAGGCAAGTACAGACCTCTCAAATTCGGTGCAATCCTTGCCGCCCGCATCGTAACGTTTCATATTAAGCAGCGGAGCGCAGGACGACTGGAAGGCCACGGCTCCGGCGAGGTCGTCAGAGAGTGCAAGGTGTTCGAACGCAGGAGCGAGGGCGCCCGCGTGCGAGTCTCCCCATAGAATGAAGGACTCCTGAGCACCGGGGGTTCCGACGCGGCAAATCTTGCCGTCACACTTGTCGCGTCTGTTCCAGAAATCATCCCGTGCATTCATAAGGAGCCTGGCTTCCCCGCTAAAACGTGCTGGAAAACCCTCGCTCCGAAAGGCAGTGAAGCCAAAAACGGCGAACAGCATAGCGACGGCGGCGGCGCCTGAGAAGATCCATGCCCTGGTTCCAATCGCCCCCTTGCCCCGAAATGGGTTTTCGACGAACTTCCAGACGAAACTCGCGATGAGGAACGGGAGGACTACTACGGCCAGCGTTTCCCAGCCGTTCAGAGGACGATCCAGGTAGTGCTTCGCGAAAACGATGATCACCCAATGCCACAGGTACAGGGAGTATGAAATCAATCCTACGAAGACCATCGGGCGGGTACTTAGAACGCGTCCGATCAGCGTCTCACCATCCAGGCCGCTGTAAATGATGAGGGCAGTGCCCAAGCAGGGGTAAAGTGCATTCAAGCCGGGGAACGACGTGACCGCAGAGAAGGTGAAGACAGCATAGGCAATCAGGCCCAGACCCAAGAGTGCGAGGAGGTTAGCCGTTACCTTGTGCCGTACTTTCGGAATACCCTGGATCGCCAGCACTCCGCCAATCAGCAGTTCCCAGGCACGCGTGGTAGCCAGGAAGAAGCTGGTAACAGGCTGTGTGTGCACACGCCAAACGCTGTAAGCGAAAGACAGCACGAGAACGGAACCGATCGCGGTGGCATATCGTTTTCGGAAAAAGCGAGTTACCAGGAAGAGGAACAGGGGGTAAAGAATGTAGAACTGCTCCTCGACCGCCAGAGACCACGTGTGCAACAAAGGCTTCAACTCCGACGGGCCACCGAAGTAACCCATTTCTTTGGAGAACGTGATGTTCGAGGCGAAGAATAGCGTGGAGACCAGGCTGCGGCCGAAGTCCCGCAGATCGCTTGGCAGCAGAAGCTTGTAAGCAGCGATCGATGTGAACAAGAGCACCGCAAACAGGGCTGGCAAAATGCGACGCGCGCGCCGCTCATAGAACGTTGCAATCGAGAAGCGCTCTTTGCGGATATCCTCGAGGAGAATTCCGGTTATGAGGAAGCCGGATATGACAAAAAAGACGTCTACTCCAACGAACCCACCCGCAACGTGCAGAACCCCCGCGTGAAACAGAACGACGGGAATAATGGCGATCGCCCGGAGACCGTCGATATCAGGGCGATGTTTCATGCGAACTCCTCGAGCCGATCACGATCAAGCTCCGGGGATTCCACATTGTGTCCCGCGATCGCACGCTCGTAGATTTGCATCAAAAGGGGGTAATTCTTCTCGGCGGTATACTTGCGTTCGTACTCCTGCCGGGCTTCCCTTCCCATTTGCCGCATGCGCTCGGGGTGATTCCACGCCCACTCAAGTTTTTCGGCTAGATCCCGGCCATCACCGGGCGCAAAGTGTAAGCCGGTGCGACCGTCCTCCACAATCTCCTTCATGGCACCGATTCTGGAACAGATGACGGGAACACCACAGGCAAACGCTTCGATCATGGTGAGGCCGAAGGTCTCATACCACTCACTGGCAACGATCAGAAAGCGTGCTCCCCTGATAGTCGCCATAGTTTGGTCGTGCGGCAATGAGCCGGTAAACTCGATCATGTCAAGGTTGTCCGTGATAGCCCTCTGCTTTAATCGATCAAGAGGCTCCCCCCCGCCAATAACTACGAGCGGAATGCGGTTACGGAGGCCAGTCCACGCTTCGAGCAGTGTACTGACCCGCTTTTCCGGCGAGAGTCGGCCGGCAAACACTGCGTAGCTTCCATCACCTGCGCGCGCCCCCGGATCAGGGTCCACGAAATGTGGCTTGACAACTACCTGATGCGCCGGCAGCCCCCCCTTCAGAAATCTGCTTCGGGCAAACTCCGTGGGAGCGATAAAGGAGGCTAGTTCCCGGTCCCACGTCTGACGGGTGCGATGCACAGCCAGCATGAGGCTCACGGCGGCAGTTTCGGCGTAAGAGTCGCGATAACACCGGTTCCGGACCCCTCGCCATAAAGAATGCTCCAGGCAGTCTTCACAGACTTTGCCGTCCCGGAAAAGAGTTCCAGGGGCACACAAGAGCCGGTAATTATGGAGGGTTTGCACGACCGGTACACCGGCTTCGCGACATGCGGAGTAGATCGAGGGCGAAATCATGATCCAGGTATTGTGGACATGGACCACATCTGGCTTCTCGGCGCGCAGCAGCTCAGCGAAGCTGTCTCGCGTATCGCCATTCCAAATCGCTTTCTGTAGAAGCACCAGCCGCTTGACGCCAGGATAAGCGCCCACCTCGAAATTACTTCGATGGTAGACCACAACCTGGTGCCCTGCGCGCTCCAGGAGCTGTCTCTCCTTTTCGAAGACGACGTCTTCGCCTCCCGGATTGTGGTACTGACAGTGAACGAGGAGTATTTTCACAATTTCCCGTTTCCGGTCGGTCGGCCCTGCTGGGGCAGGAATTGGATCAACTCGAAATTCGGAACGTAGATCACATCTTTCCGATTGCCAACGTAGTCCAGCATTTCCTCTAGATCTCGCCACAGACCCAGCTTTTCAATCTCGTGCGAGTGACCGTACAAGTGCCACATCCCGCCTTTTTCCAGCACCGAATCAAAGAGCCTCTTGCCGAGTTCGAGCCAGTCGTCAAGCCGCGTAATGTGCCGCAGAAAGACCTGAACACCTTCCAATTTTCTGGCCCTCGCAACGTTCTTCATGTAGTTGTATTTCCTGTTCGGTACGATCTGCACACTTGTCGGCATTTCGAAGGGGTCGAACTCCAGCCGCGTCGCCAGCATGCGCACCGTGCGCGCTCCCCAGTAACCCTCTTCCTTCAGAGTGCGTATAACGTTAGCGTCGTATCGGCCTTTGGAGTAACAGAACATCCGAACTTCTTTTCCGATGATGTCTTCCAGCATCGGCTTACACGGGCCAACCTCTTTGGCTAGTTCTTCCGCGGATAATCTCCAGAGAGGTTTGTGGGTAACACTGTGAGCGCCAATTTCGAAGCCCCCTGACGACAAGGTTCTCAAGTCAGCAGGACCGACCAAGGGACGTGGCGCATAGGGGGCTATGGGTATGTAAAAAGTCCCCTTGATTCCCCTGGCTCGGAGCATCTCGGCAAGCCTAAGATCGGCGCGGTCGCCATCATCCCAGCTCGTAGTCACGATTCTTGGGATTTGCAGCTCTGCAGACTTTCCTAAATGGCTGTACTTCGGGGCCTCTTGTGTGTCTGCGAGGACCTTCCCTGGTGTGCCTCTGGTTTCAACTTCCAGCATGTTTAAGCGCCTCACCAAGCACTAATCAAACTTCGCCATACAAAACTTTCCGGCTTGAAGCTACCTTGAGACCAGACTCTGCGGGGGCTCACTTACGAAGACAGCTGGTCGTGGTTCACGTTTGGTCTTGTCGGACAAGTGCCAGCGCATCAATCCGAGCGCGAAACCCATGAAGAAATAAAAGGGGATAGCGCCTGAGGGGAACTCGAACGGGGCCTCCACCAGACTACAGATCATAAACAACACGTAAAACAGAAAAAGCCAAAGCACGAAAGCCGACACACGCTGATCGAATGCCCTTCGCCGTCGAAGCACACCGATGAACCTTGTGATCAATGAAAGGTGAAAGGCGATCCAAGTAACGAATCCAACCACTCCCAGTCTGGCAAGGATGCTTAGACTCGAGTTGTGCGGCATGCGAGTAACCGCGCCGTTCGTCTCGTCAATATCGCTCACCAGCGGTTGACCAAACCCTGCACCCAGCACGGGGTGCGCATAGAAATGCTCCAATGCTTCGTCCGCCATGCTGAAGCGGCTCTCAACGCTGCTTCCTGGCGTTCCTTCAGAATTGGAAACGCTTTTGAGGTGGGCTTTGAAAAAGTCGAGGTTTACCTCGCCAATGCGGCCGGATATCTTAAGGCCCCCGACACTGGTTGCCAGGAAAACAACCACCAGGGCTGCAGGGACGAGAATGAAAAGCTTCGCAAATTTCTTGGCTTCGCCTAACAGCACAAGAATGATCAAAACAACCGCAGTCCCCACATATGTCCGCCTGCCTTGCGTGATTGAAACTCCCAAAAATTGCCCGATCGCCAAAGCGAGCACCAGCCAACTCGGTCGGCTGATCAAGTAACTGCCGATGCAGATGCAAAACACCGCACCCATCACTAGTAAGTCGCCTGTGCCACTGAACTCGCCGAGAAGCGGAACTTTGAGAAAGACACCGCTCACGGGAGACCAGCCCCAAATCTTTTCACCCCAAGGCATGGTGTAGGCGTACAGCATATTCAGGACGAAGAGGCCCATCATCCATCGTGCTAAGAAAATGATGTTTTTGCCCTTGATAGCCCACGCCAGGCCCAGCAGCATGAAGATACCGTCAAGACACAGCGTGCTGTCGCGCAGCGCCCAAATCCCATATGAAGGAAAGTCCACAACCAAGTGCAGAACCGTTGCGGCCAGCAAGGCCAACATGCACAGTACGGGAGGCTCTTTCAATGCTCTGGCAATCAGTTGCCGGTGTGAAACAATTGCCAGTGCCAGCGAAGTGTAGACGAGTCCATAGCCAACAATGAACGGGACCCCGCCGACATGAAGGGTCAGGTTCTCGAACCCGCGAGTCAGCAAGAGGTAACCGCTCAGTGCAACCAGTGAGAAGACTTGCCAGAGCTCAAGATTCGCGCGCTGCATATACTTGAGCGCCACGCGGCAGAGACCCAACAGAGCTGCGACTATCACGCAAACCAGCAGGAAAAGAGGACGAAGTACGGCCAGGCTGCCGACCAACAAAAAGAGCGAAAACCAAGCGACTGCCCGCAGATCTATTCTCGCGGGGCGTGGGCTCGCTTTGAGGCCAGCCGTCGAATTGGTCACGACATCGTGCATCTTGATGAAAAGCTTGCCAGTGCTTGTGGCTGAGAAGCCCGCTTGGCCTTCTAACGCTAGGCCTTCAATCTGACTAACATTCGTTGTCAACTTCTGCTAACGGCACACCACACGACACACTTAACGAGGCCGCCTCGGATAGCTTACGGGACTTGCGGCGAAGCAGGATGACAGCCGCCACAAAAGCCAGGGCCTCTGACAGTGCCATACCCCATACTGCCCCTTTTACTCCCAGCGCCCAAGTCATCGGAACGCCGATGGCGACGGCGACGCAGCTTGAAATGGAAACGGCGGCGAAAACCAGGCGTGGGGATTCCATGACGCGCAACACATTTGCCGGACCGAAAAACGCGCTGCCAAAGACGCATGCCAACGCAACGACGGGCATCAAATAAACGACTTCGGTGTACCGGCCAGAATAAAGCATTCGGAAAATGGGCTTCTGAAACAGAAGAAGCACAATCCAGTAAGGAATCGTATACGAGATGCTGAGTAGCGTCTGTTGCCTCAGAAGAGAGTTGACGCCAACATGACCGCTCTCTCCGTACACGCGACCCGCATGAGGAAGCATGAGCGGGCTAAGCGCCGCCGAAGTCTGGTACATGGGCGACGCAAAATTCATCAGGGCCTTCAATTCGCCCGCACCAGCCATTCCCGACAAGCTGCTGACGAGGGGGTAGAAAATATTTAGCGGAACCCACATCATCACGTTGGCGCCCAGAGCCCAGCGTCCATAACGCCAATGCCGCATCCAGATGTCCAATTGACGGGGTGCGGCTTCGGTCGACGAAAACCGCAGTCCGAGATAAGTGAGCAGTACGGCACTGACCACCAGGCTTGCGAGCCCCATGAGCAAGAATGTGGACAATGGTGAAACCAGGCCACGTCTGTAGAGTAGCGCCAGTCCTCCCAGGGTCAGGACGCAGTAGAGAAACGATGCGCCGGCCGAGGGCCCGGGGGCAAGCCTCAGATAGAAGATTCTTTTGATGATCCACAGCATTAAGATCAACGGTGCCGCGCAAGCCACCCCGACCAGCGCGCCGGACAAGCCGCTCGATTGTCCCAGCTTAAATGCAACACCAGCTGAGGCTCCGAGGAACAGGACAAGCGCCAAGCTCACGCCGAGATGAAGTAAAAGCAAAGCCTTCAGGTAACCGTGGAGACAATTGCGATACGCTGAACTGCCAAACACCAGCATGGGTTCCAGGAAGACGGCTTGGTGGAACATGAGAATGAACACGAAGACTGCGAACGCGACCGCATAGCTGCCATATTGCTCGGGCGCCAACCACCGAGCCAGCATAATGCTGATTACAAAATTAGAACCTGCGTAAAGCCCCTGATCCAGGATGGCCAGCCCTCCCTTCATGACCCAGGGAGTGAACTTCTGCACTAGACCCGAGACATCAATTGACAAGGTTTTCCACACAGGGGAGCGGCCCCTGTCACTTTCTCCTGGTACGTGCTTCACCAGCGGCGTGGGTTCTTGAAGGTCCAATCCAGACACTTGACGATGCTCTCCAATTGGCAGGGTTGCGAGCGAAATGCCCGCGTCACGAAGTTGGCGTAGTTGCGAAGTCTTTAGTCGAGCTAAGCCGAGAGTTGTGCGCTCTCGTCTGCTGCTTTTATCGTTTGAGGCTGCCTATTCTCCTCGGCCGCCTGTGCCTCGTTCAGAAGAGCTCTTAATTGCTCAGCCACAAATCGAACCTGAGGCTCGAGAAGCATGTTATCGTGATTGCTTTTCACTTCACAGATCTCAAGTCCGTTTGTAACGTATTCGCTCCAGCCTGCGTAAGGGTCACTGAGGCCGCCTAGAGGTTCGCCATTCGAGCGAAACAGAATGACCCGCCCAGGGTAAGCCTGGGGCATGTAATATTTCACGGCGCTTATGCAGGCGTTTCGAACCTTTCTGACCCTGCTTGGCAATGTCGCGACGTGCAGTCCCCATTGAATGGCTCGTAGCGGAGCGGTGGCGACTCGCGAAAGATAAGCCCACCTTTCCGACCCTGAAGTCCCCAGCATCTTGAGTAACGGCGACGAAAGTGACCCCAGTTTGCGTGAAACGCCGTTCGTTTGAGGAGGACTGCAAAACGTGTCAAAGAGGACCACCAAGGGTGGCTCTTCGCCTTGCGCTATCAGTTGCTGAGCCATTTCAAGCGCAATCATGCCACCAAAAGAGTAGCCTCCCAGGAAATATGGCCCTTGCGACTGAACGCTTCGTACTTCCTTGAGGTAGTGGGCCGCCATCTCCTCCGCCCGAGTGTGACATGGGTAGTTCGCATTCAGGCCTTGTGCCTGCAGAGCGTAAAAAGGCTGATCCGAACCGAGCTGTTGTGCCAGACCGTAAAAACGGAGCACATTGCCGCCAACCCCATGCACGCAGAAGAACGGATGGTTTGGACCGCCAGTTTGAATCGGCACTAACGAAGACCAGGCAGGCGACCATCCTTTCTGGCGAAGAATCCCGGATAATTGTTCGATGGTCGGAGCCTGGAACAGTGTCGCGATCGACAAGTGCTTTCCAAATGCCTGCTCGACCCGGTGCATGAGTCTCACTGCGACGAGTGAATCTCCACCCAGCTCAAAGAAGCTATGTCTGACGCCAATCGGGCGAACACCCAGAACACTCTCCCAGATCGCGACCAATTGAGACTCGAGATCATCTTTTGGCGCGGCAAAATTCTCCTCGGGCGCCAGGCTTGTATGCTCAGGGGCAGGAAGCGCTCGCCGGTTCACTTTTCCGTTCGGCGTCAGCGGCATGGCTTCGAGTGTGACAAAAGCTGATGGCACCATGTAGTCCGGCAGCTTCTCTTTCAGGAAATCGCGCAGCTCGCCAGTCGTTGGCGCTGTTTGCTGCGAAGGGACAAAGTATGCCACCAGGCGTTTGTCGCCGGGAGTGTCCTCCCGAGCGACAACCACGGTGTCGTCCACGCCGGAATGTTGTCGGAGCGCCGATTCAATGTCACCCAATTCAATGCGGAATCCCCGCAGCTTCACTTGATGGTCGATCCGACCCAGGCACTCAATGTCTCCGTTGGGAAGATAGCGCGCCAGGTCCCCAGTCTTATAGATACGCGCCCCGGGGTTGTGCGCGAATGGACTGGCGATGAACTTCTCCGCAGTCAGGTCCGGCCGCTTGAGATATCCCCGAGCGAGGCCGTCACCCCCAATGTGCAATTCGCCCGAGACCCCGATCGGCACCGGTTGGAGAAGCTCGTCCAATATGAAGATATCCGTGTTCGCGATCGGTCGACCGATCACGATGGTTGCCTGTTCGGATTCGATCTTCGAGCACGTCGACCAGATGGTCGTCTCCGTCGGGCCGTACATATTCCACAAGGAGCCGCACCTTTGCAGCAACTGCGTTGCGAGCTTGCGTGAAATCGCTTCGCCCCCGCACAGAATCTTCAACTGCGGGGTGCCTTTCCAGCCCGCTTCCATCAGCATGCGCCAGGTGGCGGGCGTGGCCTGCATCACCGTGGCACCGGAGCTGGCAAGCTTGGAAAGCAACTGATATCCATCAGAAGACACTTCCCGACTGACGATCTCGACCGATGCGCCAACGATCAGAGGCAGATAGATTTCGAGCCCCGCAATGTCAAACGAGAGGGTCGTCACCGAGAGGAGTCGATCAGCTTCGATCATGCCCGGCGCCTGCCTCATCGAGGTCATGAAGTTGACCACCGCGCCATGAGGAATCTGAACTCCCTTGGGCTTTCCAGTCGAGCCTGAGGTGTAGATCACATACGCAAGGTTCTCCGCGTTGCCTCTGTCGACCGGATTGTCGGTGTCTTCTTTTGCAATTTCATTCCAATCGGCGTCTAGAACTACCACTTTGGCGCGGTTGTCAGGAATGCTATCGACGAGGTGGCGCTGCGTGAGCAACACAGCCACCTCGGAATCCTGCACCATGAAGGCAATGCGTTCAGCCGGAAATGCCGGATCGAGCGGCACGTATGCCCCGCCCGCCTTGAGGATTCCCAGCAAACCCACGACCATCTCGAGCGAGCGGTCAACGAAGATACCAACCAGCACATCCGGACCCACTCCTAGCTTCACCAGGTGGTGTGCCAATTGATTGGCCCGTCTGTTCAGCTCACGATAGGTTAGCTGCTCGTCCCCAAACACTACTCCGGTCGCGTTGGGAGTCCGCTCCGCCTGCGCTTCGAAGAGATGGTGCAGCTGTGAATCTCTGGGGTAGTCCGTTCGCGTGTTATTCCATTCCGTGAGTAGCTGATGGGACTCTGCCGGGCTGAGCAGCGGCAATTCCGAAAGACGCTGGTCGGGAGTGCTGACGATTCCCTCAAGCACTGTGTGGAAGTGATGAGCCATCCGGCGAATCGTCCCGGCGTCAAAAATGTCGCTGTTGTAAATAAAGCCGGCGAAGATCCCGTTTGGCCTGTCGTAAACCTGGAGCTGCAGGTCCACCTTCGCGGTACCGCTGTCTACTTCGCAATTGACAATCTCCCAACCAGGTTGAGCAAGCGATGTCGAAGCGGTAAGGGAAAACAGCACCTGAAAAAGAGGGTTCCGGCTTAGATCGCGTTCCGACTGGAGCTCGCCAACCAAGCGGTCCACCGGCATATTCTGATACTCGCAGTCGCGGTTCGAGAGGTCCCTGATGCGCCACAGCAATTCCCGGAAAGTGCCTTCCCTCTCCGTCTCCGCGCGAATGAGGACGGTGTGGGCAAAAAGGCCGATCAGATCCTCCGTCACAGCTTCGCGGCCGGGGACAATCGAACCCACCACCATGTCGCGCTGGCCTGTGTAACGGGAGAGCAGCGTCTGGAAGGCGGCGAGCAGTGTCACGAACAGAGATACTCCCTCCAGGTCGCTAAGCTCCTTCAGCGAGACGCTCAGACTCTGCGACAGCTGCACCGATTCACGCCCACCGCGGAATCCCTGTACCGGCGGCCGGGGTCGATCCGTCGGCAAATCCAGAACTGGGATGTCAACCAGCCGCTCCCGCCAATAGGAGATATGCTGCTGCAGAACATCGCCCTCTAACCAGCCTCTTTGCCAATGCGCATAATCCCCATACTGGATTCGCAAATCGGGGAGAGGGGACGGCTCGCCAGCCGAGTAGGCTTCGTACAGTGTGGCGAGTTCGCGGGCAAGAATATTCAATGACCCTTCGTCGGCAATGATCGTATGCAGCGTCACGATCAGGATGTGATTCTGCGCGGATCGTCGCAACAGGCGGGCGCGGATCGGGGGGCGCTTCGCTAAATCGAATGGCTGTCGTACTTCCCCGGTCGCGATGGCCAAGATGGAAGCTTCTTGCTTGTCGCTGGGCTCGCCGCTCAGGTCTGTGACCGACAGCTCGAAGTCGCAGTGCTCTGCGATAACCTGCGCCGGGCTCCCGTCTTCCACCGCAAAAGTTGTGCGGAGCGCCTCGTGACGGCGAATGATTTCCTGAAAGCTTTGCTCCAGTATCTCGCGCTTGAGCGAACCCATTCGCTCGAGAATCAGGACTTCGTTGTAAAGCGGGACCTCAGAGACCAGTTGTCCATGCAGCCAAACCTGCTGCTGTGCGGTCGACAGCGGTACGGGCCTTCCGGTTGGCCGCGGAACGAAGGGGAACTCGGAAAATCCCTGCGAAACAGCCTCGCCCTCAACGTTTGTAAGCAAGAGCTCCCCTGACTCGGAATTTGAAGCACCTAGTGGTCTCGTCTTATGGTTATTCATCGGAGCAGGGTCCCATGTGAATTGCGGTGATATACGGCTTTCGTTGGGGAAGTGACGACAAGACGGGAGCAAATCAGATTGGCTATGGTAATGAAGCACCAAGAACCGCATCGGGTTTGCCTGACCAGGACGGCGCATCCATGGGCCTGCGGGTAATTTGCTGGCCAGCCTCGCCCAGAAACGAAAGGATCGGATTCGAGATCCCATCGACATTCGCTTCGTGAAGCATCGATTGGTGACCCGCACCGATGGTGTGCAATTCCATGCTTCCATCTACGAGATCGGTCCAGCCGCGAGAAAATGTCCAGTACTTCCCCTTGGGCCAGTCTGAGGACTGGAAGAACAGCACTCGACCCTGATAGGGTCGCGGCCTGTAGCGCATCGCCGGCGGATGCACCACGCTGCCCATTTCGCCAAGCTCATCCTCTGGCAGTCGGCCACCATTTTGATAACTGTTGTTCCACACCTGCTGATTCCGCTTGAACCGCAGGTGGTCAAATCGATCCTGAAGGTAACGCCGAAACTCGGTGCGTTTCAGCTTGGCTAGTTTGCCGAGATGGAACTTGAGCTTCTGATAAAGATAGGAGGTGTGGCCGTCCGGGGAGTAATCGAAATACTTGGCTGGGTTTTGCGAATCCAACATGACGATGAGAGGCACGGATTCTCCCGCCGCCACCAACTGTCGAGCCATTTCATAAGCCAATACACCGTTTACGCACAGGCCGCCCAGATAGTAGGGACCATTCGGTCGAACCGTGCGCATCACCTGGATGAAGCTCGCCGCAATGTCCTCAAACGTGTATGCATTAGGTAATTTCGCGACAGCGGAGCTCGGCAACTGCAATCCGAAAGAGGGCCGCTCCGGACCGAGTCGTCGCGAAATGGGCAGGAACAAAGGACCACCTCGTACCCAGAAGAAGGGTGGCAGCCAACCGTTTGGCTGGAGCGGCAGAACGCCCTGCAGGTCTCTATTCGTGTTCTCCCGGCGGATGAGCCCGGCCATTTCTGCTATCGTGGGCGCCTCAAACACGTCCCTGAGCCCCAGCTTTTTGCCGAAAGTCCTCTGAATACGGGCAAGCAATCTGGTTGAGGCCAGCGAGTGGCCACCAATGCTGAAGAAGTTGTCGGTGACGCTGATCGCATCCAGATTCAAAATGCTTTTCCACATGGTCAGCAGCTGCTCCTCTACCGCGTCATGAGGAGCCGTGAAGGTAGACTGCCGTACAGACTCCGTCTGGTTAAAGGTCGGCAGTCCCCGCCGATCCACTTTCCCGCTAGGCAACAGTGGCCACCGCTCGATGCATTGGTAGCCGGAAGGCACCATGTGCTCGGGCAGTCGACCTCGCAAGTAGCTGCGCAATTCCTCCGCCGACGGCGCCTGTCCGTTTTGCGCCGTGATGTATGCTGCCAACTGCTGCTGGTCGGGCGTAAGCACCACCACGGCTTCGCGCACCGCCGGATGAGCCCTCAACGCCACCTCGATCTCGCCCAACTCCAGGCGCATCCCCCGCAGCTTCACCTGGCCGTCCACGCGCCCCAGATATTCGATCTCGCCCGGAGCGTGGAATCGTCCCAGATCGCCGGTGCGGTAGAGGCGCGCTGAACGCTCAGGCGCAATCGGATTCTCAACAAAGCGCTCTGCCGTCAAGTCGCGACGCCGCCAAAAACCCCGGGCCAGATTGTCTCCACCTACATAGATCTCGCCCCGCACTCCGATGGGCGCCGGATTCCTGTTCTCATCCAAAATGTAGACTTGCGTGTTGGCGATGGGATGGCCGATGGAAATCGAGTGGGCGCGCAGATCTTCGTCGGTAATTTGGCGGCAGGTGACATCGGCTGCCACTTCAGTCGAACCATATAGATTGAGCAGCGTAGCCTGGGGAAAGGCCGCGCGGAAGCTCTCGGCCAGCTCGGTGGGCAGAACCTCGCCGCTCGAGGTCCACAGCTTCAGTCGCGGCAACCGCTCACCCAAATTGGGTGCGTGCTCGAGCAGCAGGCGCAAAAGCGAGGGCACGAGAACGATACGCGTCACCTGCTCCCGCGCCAGCGTTCTCAGCAGCTCTTCGGGATCGTTCAGCGTTTCCTGTGGAATGATCACATTGGGCACGCCGGCCAGCAGCGGCCCGAAGATCTCCCAGATCGAATCGACGAAGGCGAGATTGGTTTTTTGGCAGCAGACTTCGCCGGGCTGGAACGGGTAGGTACGCCACATCCAGGCAAAGCGGTTCAGACAGGCGCGATGTGTTCCTTCCACCCCCTTCGGCGTCCCCGTGGAACCTGAGGTGTACAACACGTACGCGGTATCATCCGGCTGACAGGTAAGTGGAACTGAGCTTGCCGCATCACTCTGCCCACCCAGAATCTGGGTCCAACCCGAATCCAACCAGACGGTATGTGCGTTGTGGGCTGGAAGTTTGTCTGCGCACGTGGGCTGAGCGACTACAATCGCCGCCTCGGAATCCTTGAGCATGAAACCGAGTCGCTGCGGCGGGTTCGAGGGGTCGAGGGGCACATAGGATGCGCCTGCTTTCAGAACCCCAAGCAGCCCGGCCACCATGTCGATCGATCGTTCGATGCACAACGCAACAGTAGTTCCCCGCCCTGCCCCCAGGTTCCGCAGGTGCTGCGCCAGCCTATCGCTGCGTTCGTGCAACTGCCAGAAAGTAAGTTGCTGATCTCCTTCCCGAACGGCCACGACATCCGGAGTGCGGTCACATTGCGCGGCAAACTGCTGCGGAATGGTCTCGCCGCGAGGATAGTCGGCGTCGGTATCGTTCCACGTAACCAGCAGCTGGTGTTTCTCCTGCTGGGAAAGCAGAGGCAATTGCGAGACGCGCAGGTCGGGATTGCTGGCCGCACCCGACAACAGGTTCATCCAGTGGCCTGCCATGCGAACGATGGTGGCGAGATCGAACAGGTCCGTGCTGTAGTGAATTCGCGGCAGGATGTCATCCCGACGCTCATCCAGTTCCAGATGAAGGTCGTACTTTGAGACGCCGGTATCGACATCCAGTTGGGTCACCTGCCATGCCGGATTGACTTCCAGAAGCGGTGGCGCCAGTGAAAACAGCGCTTGAAATAAGGGATTGTGCGAAGAATCTCGCGTAGTTCGCAATTCTCTAACGATGCGCTCGAAGGGCACGTTGTCGTGCTCCAGAGCGTGCAGAGCCAGGTTCCGGACTCGCTTCACTAAATCCCGGAAGCTTGGGTCACCCGAAAGATCCAAGCGTAGGACCACTGTGTTCACGAAATAGCCCAACAGCGGCTGGGTTTCCGCAAGTTTGCGTCCCACCGTGAGGCTACCGATCGGGATTGTCTCCTCACCAGAGTACCGGGATAAAAGAGCCGCGAATCCCGCCAGGAGTACCTGAAACAAAGTGACTCCTTGGGACCGGCTGAGTGCCATCAGGGAGCTGCTTAATCCGGAGCTCATCTCGAAGGGATACGTGGCCCCACGAAACGTCTGGGGGCCGACGCGGCGGCGGTCCGCGGGCAAATACGATTCAGGCAGCGATCCTGCAAGTTGCTGCTTCCAGTAGCTGAGGTCGTCGGCCAGAGTCTCTTCCGTCACGTTGCGGCGTTGCCAGCATGCATAGTCTGCGTACTGTATGGGCAGTTCCGGTAACGGCGAGGGCCTTCCCGCGGCAAACGACTCATAGAGCGTTGACAGTTCCGGCAGAAGCACCCGATAGATAGCAGCGCCGTCGAAAATAATGTGGCTTAGGGTGAGGTAGAGCCGATGCTCTTCGTCTCTGAGCCGGATGAGTCTGATTCGGAAAAGCGGCGGCTCGGTCAGGTCGATTGGTTGTCTTGCGTCCTCGGTGGCAACGCGTAAAGCTTCCAACTCGCGCTTCTCGTCGGGAAGGCCCCGCAAGTCCAGAACCGGCAGTGACACCCTGAGGCTTGGGTGCACTTTCTGCATTGGCATACCATCGACGATCTCGATGGACGTCCGCCACGCTTCGTGCCGCCGTAAAACTTCGTTGAAACTCTTCTCCAGTGCGGCAACGTCGAGCGAGCCCCGGTAGTGGATTGTTACCGGCTCATTGTACAAAGGCAGATTGCCGGCCAGTTGCGCGTGTAACCAGATCTGCTCTTGTTCGTACGAAAGAGGTATGGATTCGTCCGGTGTGCGGCGGGTAATTTCGAGCTGGCCGCACACGGACTTCTCCACCCGGCTGGATCTACGATCGGAAAGCTGAGCGGTCTGGGTCATGTATTTTGTGAAAGTGGTCGATCCGGTCTGAAACTAGGCGGCTCCATACCCCTTCAGAACCGCGGGAATAGTCCTGGCCAAGATCTCCAGGTCAAGCCAGAAGGACCATTTGTCGATGTATTGCATATCAAGCTCCATCCACCTTTCGAACGGAAGGGAGCTCCTGCCTGAGACTTGCCAAAGACAGGTAATTCCGGGGCGCACACTGAATCGGCGCCGGTGCCAATCCTCGCTGAACCCTTCATAGTCCCGTACCGGAAGCGGCCGCGGCCCCACCAGGCTCATATCCCCTTTGACTACGTTGATCAATTGTGGCAGCTCATCGAGACTCGTCTTTCGCAGGAACTTCCCAATGGGGGTGATGCGCGGGTCCTGCTTGATTTTGAACACCGGGCCACTGACCTCGTTAAGATGTTCGAGTTCTTTCATTTTCTTTTCTGCATCGACAACCATGGTTCGAAACTTGTAAATATTGAACTTTCTCTTGTTCTGACCAACTCGCCCCTGTTTGAAGAGAACAGGACCCGGAGAGGTGATCTTGATCAACAGCGCGACGATGAGCAGGACCGGGCTCAAAGCGATCAGCGCCACCAAAGCGAGCGAAAAATCCAGCGCTCGTTTCATAGCCAGCGGCCAACCCTCGTAAATTCCGGCGTGGTGCGTAATCCACAAGTCGCCTTCCATCTCTTCCGCACGCGCATGCGCCCGCTTCAGATCGAAGATGCTGGAAATGACCCGGAATACGATGCCCTGCTCCTCGCATGCGGCAGCAATCCGGGAAGCGCTGTCGTGAAATGACCGAATCGGCAAGGCAATCACGACCTCGTCCACCACGTTGTGGCGGAAGAATTGGGGTAGATCGTCCAAGCCGCAAACCAGAGAGTGGCCATTCGAGCGAAGTCGATCGAGTCCGGCCCATTCCTGATCGGCAAAGCCGATGATCCGGTAGCCGAACTCGGGCCGGGATTGGATCTTTTCGGCAAACTGCACCGCTCGCGCATTACTCCCGACGATGAGCAGGTGACGAAGGTTTCGTCCGTGCCGCCGGCTCTGCGCCAGCAACCCTCGCAGTGTGAGCCTGCTGCAAACCAGGAGCAGCGTGCTTAAGCCCCAGAACACCGCGAGGTAAAGATGAGAGGCCATGCGGATGTGGAAGAGCAAGGACGCTCCCCACAACAACAGGGTCCCAAGCGACGTTGCCTTTACAACGGCGGCGACTTCGGCCAGCCGGCCAGAAAGGCGGTGCGATTCATACAGACCGAAGGCTGAGAACAGGGCGTACCAGAGAAGCATCAGGGCCAACAGAATGAAGAGGTTTCCCACCTTCACCCGCATGGAGAAAAACTCGGCCAGCGAGACGGTTTTGTCCACCCCCCACACCGGCACTGCGGCCAGTGCCAAGGTGAACACCATAACTGCCAGGTCGAAGGTTTTAAGCGCGCCTAGGAGAATCCTGCGTCGAATGGTCATCATAGAGGTTGCTCACTCATGGACGAGTAGGTTGAACGAACACTCGCGGCCGGGGGGTAGTTTCAGAAGAATCTGCATTGCAGATCTGAAATTGGCCGCAGGAGGAGAGGCTTTTCGAATCAAACAGCTTTTAGAGCAATTTGTAGATTTTTTCGGGGATGGGAAACGTTCGCTGGTTTAACACGGCTCCCAAAACCGGGATGTTGGCAGCCTGGAATTGTTGCATTGCCTGCCGGGCACTCTCGCGTCGCGAAGAGTTGGCCTTCAGGACGAGCACGACACCATCGCACGAGCTGCCCAGAATGATGCCGTGATCACTAGAATTGAGAGAGGGCACATCCATCAAGACATAATCGAATGCCCTGCCGAGTTCGGCGAGACGTAGACGCATGCGGTCCGACGTCAGCAACTGCGACTGCGTATCCTCGGCCATTGCTCCGCAACTTAACAGCCAAAGATTCCGGCGCAGCTGGCGGGCGTACTTGGCGATGGGGGCGTGTCCGCGCAGAGCATCCGCCAGGCCAGGATGGTTCTCCATTACGAACTGCTCATGCAAAGCTGGGGATCGGAAATTACAGTCCACCACACAGACCGAGCGATCGACTAGCGAAGCGAGAATGTCCCCAACATGGGCACACATCCAGGTGTTGCCGCTACCCGATTCCGTACAGATGAACGCCACACGGTGCGGGCCTTCCGTGCCGCCCAAAACGAACAACCGCTGGACCAGCCTGGTGATTTCTTCTTTCGCAACTCGCTCCATCTGCAGCAGTGGAGCTGAAGCAGATACTTCTGGCAGGACTTCCTGACGCGGAGCGCTAACACCACGCGGCTCCGAATCAAGCAGAAGATTCGTTTTGCCCATCTGATTCAACAATTCGTAATTGCGACTCATGGCTGGCTCGGGAACCCTTTCTTTACCAACGCCTGGTTTCTTTCATTCGGATCATTTCCGAAGTGCGATGCATCAAGGTACCGTCCTTCCTGCTTGGCTCAGGTCAGGCAGTGGACCAGGGTCAGATGACCCTCCGGCCGATCGAAGGAGGAGCTACGGAACTCAGCACATCGGAGCCCGACTCGTCGCGGTCCCGGCCGTGCCCGTTGCGGGATCCGCTTTCATGCATATGATAACTCTCCAAACCGCCGGGCACAGCGGCTAAAACGGAAATGTTGAGTTCAGATGCCACTTCCTTTGGTGTCCGGAACGAGGGGTCCATGTACTCCTTCATCGCTACTACACCGACAGTGGCTAGAAAGCCGAACGCAATACCGAGAACTAGCGTTGACCAGGGAGAATTTGATGGCGTACTGGGTACGACCGGTTGCTCTACAACCGCCACGTTGACGATGCGAGTCGTATCGAGCGCCTCCGTCATCCGCGCCTGTTCCCGCTTGCGCACATACAACAGGTAGCTTTCCTCGTCCGTTTTCAAGTTGCGAAGAAGATTCTGCTCAATGATTCCCTTTTGGTCCAGGTCGCGGGCCTTGGTCTCATAATTCGCTACGATGGCTTGCGTTGCCGCTGCCCTGGCCTGAAGCCCACTGTACTCGGCTTTGGCCTTAGCCAACTCCTCATTGATCCACATGAAGGTCGGGTTTCTGTCCGTAGTTTCTTCCTTAAGTGGCTTGCTTTCCTCGGCGGAGATGGACTCTCGCGTGTCAGCAATTTGCTTGTCTACTTCCTGCACCAGCGGGTAAGTAGGCTGGTACTTTGTCAGCAACTCAGTGCGCTTGAGTTCCAGACCCATCAAAGTGTTCTTAAGACCTTGCAAGACCTGGGCGTCGTCGGATTGCCGCATCGCGGTCGTAAGGCGCTCGGGCGTCGTCCCGGCCTGTTTTTGCAGGGTTGTGATTCGCTCTTCGGTCTCGGCGATCGCAGCCCTCGTCTGCTGCAAGCTCGAACTGAACTCATTCAGTTTTTGCAGAGTAATGTCCCGGCTTAACTGGGGAGCGACGCCGCCTTGCTGTTCCGAAAACTGCTTGAGCGCGCCTTCAGCATCAGACAGATTTTGTTTGTAGTGCTCCGTCTCCTGCTCGAAAAACTCGACTTGTCCCGGGGGCGTGTGGACGGCCACATGCCTCTGAATGTATGCCTCTCCCAGGGCCCGCAGGACATGGGCTGCCACTTGAGGATCCGGTGAGGTGTAGCTGACCTCGATCAGGTTGCTCTTCTTCCCCGGTTCTATTTGAATGTCTTTCGCCAGGGCCTCGGTAGCCTGGTCGAGTTTCCTGGCCGGGTCGATAGCTCCGAAAATTCGTTCCCGCAGTCGCTTGCGCTGATCCAGTCCGCAAGACGTCACGACTTGTCGCAGTACATCGTTGCTTCGCAATAGTCCAACTTCGGAGTTGATTTCTTCTTCCGTCACTTCCCCTGGCAACACGGCCGTGTTCGCTTCGGGGCTGACGATCGGGTCCATGCGTTCGCGTTCCACCAGAAACTTGGTTGTAGCACGATACTGTGAAGCCGTCAGAAACGTTGCCAGAACTGCTCCGGCCGTGATTCCGAAGAAACAGAGCGCAGCGATCCGTTGATGACGGAAGCCGATGGCCAGCAGGTCCCGCAATGTGAATCCAGCGCCGGACCCGTCGCCGGCTGTTATCAAATCGTGCTCACTCATGATCCAGACCTCCGCAGGGGCATCGATCCGTTCTCAACTTTCTCGCTCGTCCGCGTGTTCTCACGCCACATTGTTTGCTTGTTTTACCTGGGGCTGATTATCGCTTCCCGTACCTGTCCTGAAACGTTCGCCTGCAGATGCGAATCGCATGACGTGAGGATCGCCTTTCCAAGTGCGGTATGCCGCGAGCAATTTTATTGGGGCAAAGCAGTAGACAAACACGACGAACGAGTCCCAACTTCGAAGCACGCGATATAGAAGCTGGTCATAGACCCGTTCCAACAGGGTTGGCTTGGGCAGATGGCTTCCTTCAGAAGCGTGGGACGTTGCCCCATCGACATCCTGCTGCCGCCAGAGGTTCTTGTATCTTTCAATCTTGTTCCGCAGCTTCGCCGGAAGGACCTCGGATCGTTTCCGGGACGCTACAATGGTCTCACCTCTTACCATAGTGTTGTGCGATCCCTCCATAACAGCGGACCGGTCCGCATTCTGCAAAGAAGTCATGCTGGGATGGAATGGAATTCCCAGGAACGTACAAATTTTCGTCAGCTCTTCAGCGGGAGTCCGGGTGAGGTCCTGATATTGCAGTTCGTGAACCTGCGCTCCGCGCTGCAAGAGACGGTCTCGTTCTATTTGCAGCCGGTAGGAACCCAGCAAGACTCTGAGTGCCAGGCCTCTTTGCTTAAAACGCGGGTTGTCTTTGCTGGCCTGGATGATACTGCGGCATACATCTGCAGGATCCCTCCGAATCATCACAAACCTGGCATTGGGGAACAGATCAGCGAGTGGAACCAGGGAGTCGTACTGGTTGGGGGATTTGCAGCCCCAGATCGAGGCATTCTTTTGCTGCGCATATTGCTTGTAAGCGATCTCGGTGGCCGTCCTGACATCCGAAACATCCGGCGGTATTCTGCTGGTATCGATTTGATGACGTTCTACAGATCCGTTCCAGAAATTCCATCTCTCCAGCCACTGCGACTTGCTTCTCCGCGTCAGGAAAAGCGGCCATAGCGATGGCAGATCACCCTCATACAGCAGGGCGATCTGCGGATGCTGGTTAAGCAAGGCATACAGCAATGAGGTCCCAGAGCGCGGAACGCCCACCACAAACAAGGGCCCGTCTGACATTTGCGGAATGTTTTCTTCTGCTGAATTTGTCGACATCATTTTGTCTTCGTTCTCACTCAAGAAGGATTGAAAGTTTTCCGACGAAACTGACTATTTCCGGATGCTCTCATTGGAAGAAAGGTGCTTATCTGCGGCCTGCAGATCAGAGAGTCGGCGCAATAGCGCTTACGCTGGGTGATGGCAAGAATGGCCTGATTTTGGAAAACCGATTCTTGGGGACAAACAACATGTCGCCGGGATGCAGGTATGGATCCTCGGTCAACTGCCCTTTCGCCTCCATCTTCTTCACGTTGATTATCTGGGCAAAAGTCCACCCATCGCTCGTTCGGCGATACAGTCTCACTTCGGAGTGTTTTGCAGCGTCGGTAAATCCGCCCGCGATCGCAACAGCCTCGGTCAAAGTCATGTCGCCACGGAGCTCATACTTGCCGGGACGGCCGATCTGGCCATCGGCGATGAAGTATGGTTTCTGAAAGTCCTTGAGCGCGATCGAGATCACAGGACCGTTCAGGATCTTGCTGTAAGCCTGGCGAAGCGTATCGGTAAGTTCAGGTACGGTTTGACCTTGAACGTGGACATCACCGATGCCATGCAGAGTCACGAACCCATCGGGCTGGACCGATACTCCGGCCTGGTTGAACTCCGGGCTCAACTCGAAGGTGATGTCGAAGGAATCGCCCGGCTCTATTTTGTAGCGCCGGACGCGCGACTGAAACTCCGTCCCGTTGGCCGGATTGGATGACGAAGAAGCTTCAGCAGCCCCAGTCTTCTCGGTCCGGGGGGCGGCTTGCGCGGCTCCGGTGCCGGTTGCAGCCGTTACCAGAAATGCAACCAAACCCGCCAGAATCCAGTGCGTCCTCATCGTTTTCATCACATCCTCATTGCGCAAGCAGCGACTCGCGAAAGCGTTCCGGTCGCGCTCTAGTTTCGCTTCCAATCCTTCAATTGCAGAGCCAAATATTGCATGTAGATTTTGGCCTCTTCGGGAGTCAGGGTTTCGTGTGGAGTGTTTGCCGGAATGTACGGCTTTTCGAACTCTGCCGCGAAATCCCGGTTAGCGACCGCATGCACCGAGTTCCCGCCCGGAGCAGGCGCTTCGGTTACGTGCTGATAGATGTCCAAATCCCTGCTGACCTCTTCTACCACCGCTGGATCGATGACCGGCTGACGCAGTGCGCACCCCAGCGAGAGAGCGTTGAAGCAGTAATTGTTGATGTTCCGCGGAATTCCTTCCGCCAGTCGCGCGATGGCCAGCAATGCCTCGGCAGAAAACGGCGACGGACCGGAGTGTCCGGCAACGCGCAGACGATATTCGATGTACTTGCGCGTTTCCTCGACGGAAAGCGGCGTCAGCCGCCCCAGCACTGAAACCCGCTGCCGAAATTGCATGAGCCGCTGGCCGGCCAGCTTGTCGGCCAGTTCGGGCTGACCCGAGAGAATAATTTGCAGCAGTTTGGCCCGCGGCGTCTCGAAGTCCGAAAGCAAGCGGACCGTCTCCATCACCGATGCATCCAGGTTCTGGGCTTCATCAATAACCACGATGAAACCTCGCTTTGCCCGGGCCTCCTGCAGCAAGAGCTTGTTGAACTCTTCGTGCGTACGCACGAAATCACCATCACGGTTCTCTCCCCCAACCTCCGCCAGCAGCAAGCGCATGAATTCGCGGGAATTGCACTGCGTCTGGAACAAAAACGCCGTGCGCGCGCTGGTCCGGAACTTTTCCAGCAGTTGGAAGAGCAGCGTCGTCTTCCCCATCCCCGGCTTGGCAATTAACGCCATGAAGCCACGCCCAGCCTCAATTCCGTAGTACAGAGAGGCCAGCGCTTCACGATGCTGCGGACTCAAATACAAGAACCGCGGATCCGGTGTGGCTCCGAATGGCTGTTCGCGTAACCCGTAGAACTCTAAAAACATTTAACGTCCTCGTGCTTTCCTGGAAGCAACCGAACCGAAGGAGCAGCGCGGAGCCCTGCTCAGCTGTTAGGCGCAAGATTGTGCTGGCGGATCTTATAGAGCAATCCGCGGTAACTGATCCTCAGCAAGCGTGCCGCCTGCTTCCGGTTCCAGCCGGTACGTTTCAGCGCGCCGAGAATGGCTGTCATTTCCACCTGGGCTCGCACGCTGCGTAACGAAGGAATAGGTGCATCATCCCCCTCGTCGGTCGCCAAAGCGGTTTCAGCGCCGGCGAGCGCCTGTTGTTGTGCTGGATCCATTTTAGACTCTTCAGGAATTCCGCCTGAAAGACGGTTCATAAACACCTCTGCCTTAGCGACTCCGCCCAAGTGCCCTCACCCACTGGCCCCAACGGAGAAAACAGTTTGAAACTCAGAGCGGTTCGACCTCGTAGCCTTCAATGCGGATGGAAAGTGAACGCTCGATTGGCGCCACAGAGATAACCAGGTTCCGGCTGCCGTTGTGCGCCACCAGGATGCCTTCTACGCCGTCCAGTGAGCCGCCGCGCACCCGCACCCTCTGACCAACTTTCAGAAACACATGCTCCGTGAAGGGCGTGTTGCTCCCGACCAACGCCTGCACGGCATCAATTTGTTCGGTCGGAATCGGCGTCCCCTGGCCTTGTTTTCCAACCATCTGCACCACGCCGTGGGTCTTCAACACTCGGACTCGCTCTTCCGCCGACGGAGCGATGCGCACGAAAGCGTAACCTGCAAACAGGGGAGATTCGACCATTTTGCGGCGATCGCTCCAGCGGTGCATCTGGCTCACCACGGGATAGAAGACTTCGATTCCTTGACCTTGCAATTGCCGCTCGACTACTTTTTCGTGCCGCGAGCGCGTCTGGATGGCATACCAGTTCAGCCCCGCTTGGGCGTCTGCCGGCCTTATCTCTGCACCGGGCTGAATCGTGATGCTGGTGGTACTCATAGCTCCGCCCTCTGAGTCACAACTGCGACTCCCGGAAAATCCTGATTCGGCAGATAGTTTTGCCGTGGTTCGTGCCGTCCCGGCGGCGTTCATTGCCAGGATCTCTCAAACTCTTTTCATCGGGGGGGAGTACTTACTTAGTAAAGCCGATCAAGGTGGTGCAGAGACGAAAAGTGAACCTAGACTAGCGACCATCGCAATTTTTTGCAAGTGGTAGAAAGACTTGCTAACTAAAGTCTCTATTCGCTTGGAAACCCGCACCGGTCGGGCCATTCGACCGCCCAAAGTCGACTATCCAGGAGGCACGGTCGGGCGTTCCCGGCCTTGTTCCCGGCGTCCCCCCCATCGACGACTTCAAAACTCTTGATCCTTATCACCGTACCCTTCGGAGTCGCTATCGGGTCTACTCTGTAGAAGCCGGCCATCCACACTCCAGGTCCTAAACCTTCCAGATGGACAGAAACTCAGCATTCACAGCTCCGCCCTGTAAGTCACATTCGTGACTTCTGGAAGCCCTGGATCGGGCAAACAGTTCTCCCTCTGTTCGCCCGGCTCATTTCAGAGCCGAGTTCGCGCCTTCGTTAAATAATGGGGAGAAGACCCGCTAAACAAAACCGATCAGGACTGTGAGAAACCGTTAGCAAATGTGGTTTCACCGTATCAACGGTCGCAAAATCGTGCAAGTGGTAGAAAGTCTCGCTAACTAATAGCTCTCAGCGGCGAAAATCCGTGCGCATGGCGGGCATTGGAGGGATTGCCGCAAGGGCGAGGTAGCAGCTCTAAGAGTGCTGACTCGCAAGAACGAGAATGAGGTGTGATGCCCCCTTTGTCACTCATCGTCAGGATCGGTCGAGGGCCTGGTATCGTTGAGAAAATGCTCCGCACCCAACGGAGCATTGATCGTTTGAAACGTCAATGGCGTCTGGTTGAAGTCGAAGCAGTCGGAGAAATCATCGGCCGGAGCGTCCGCATAACCCAGGTTAGGAAGCCCCCAGGTCTCCTCAATGAATTTGAGGACGCTGCCAAAGTCGTGCGTCTGGTGCGAAATATAACGCGCCTTGGCGTAGGGCGAGACCACAATCAGCGGCACGCGAAAACCGTATTCGTAGGAATTGATGACCTTCGGCGCCACGTGATCGTACCAGCCGCCCCAGTCGTCCCATGTGATGAAAATGGCCGTGTTGGCCCAGTACGGGCTGTTGCCGATGGCATTCACGATCGATGCGACCCACGACGGCCCCGAACCGTCGTTGGCTTGCGCGTGGTCCGAAGCCGCCCCATCGGGGATCACCCAGGTCACCTCCGCCAGCTGGTTGTTGGCAATGTCAGTCAACACCTGCGTCTGTGGGATACTCACGTTCTTCCAGTCGCTGCCGGTGCAGGCTAGCTTCCCATTTTGCATTTGCGGCTGGCACATGTGCTGGATGGCATCGGGCGCGGTCCAGATCGAACCCGGCGAGGGAGCGTAATATCGCCAACTGATCCCCTTGGCATCCAGCAGATCGGTCAACGTGGGGTGCTCAAAGCACGGGTAGATGTGCTGGGTTTCGTTTCCCTGAGGGTCAATCAGGAACGTGAAGGTTGTGGGCAACGCGATGCAGCCCGCGACGGAGTTGCGGCCGCTGATGTTCTCCGAAGCGAACAGGTCGCTGGTTGCCGTCGGCGCCGAAGTTCCCGCCAGAATGAACTGATGGGCAGGAAAGCTTGGTCCCTGGTTGGTCTGGAACATGCGATCGCCAAAGGTGTATTGTTCCGCCAGTTGAAAATACGGTTGCACCTCGGTCGGGTCCACGTACATGAATTGCGCGTTGGCGGGCGCGCAGTTTGGATTCTTAACCGGACAGCGGATTGGAACCCTGTCTGCCCCGTCCATCTTCCCGTTGTCGTACATCAGCAGAAACGCCCCGTGCGTGTGGGACAGGTCAAAGATGGTCGCCAGCGAAAACTTTTCCAGGGGAACGGGTTTGCCTTGCGAATTCGTTCCGGACTGGACAATATCCGCGCCTCGTTGCTGGTACAGCACGGGATCCTGGAAGAGATTGTCAGGCGTGCGATTCTCCTGGAAGATTACGACCACATGCTTAATGCTGCCTGGCGGCGGTGGCGTCGAGGTACTCTTACTCGCTCCGGAGCAACCGTTCAAGTTCAGTAACACTCCAGCCGTTACACCCAACGCAAGAAACGGGAAGAGGACACGAAATCGGGTCATCTCAAGACTTCTCCTGGCGGAGTCAGGGTTGCGTTGGTTTGTCGTCTATAGGAGCGAAACCCCGTGGGTCGCGGTTCCACTCGGCATGCTGCGAAGAATTTTCTTTTCCAAGGTGGACGAACGGGTTAAGCCTGCCTCCGGTTGGATGTGATGATACCTGCCTGCGTTGCTCTCTGAAAACTTGCCGGGCCCCACCAATCACAACGGGTGTCTGCGTTGTGATGTTTTCCTCAAGGAGGCTAGGCAATCTGCGCTAGCCTGTGGAACCCCATGGAACTCGATCGCGATGCGCCCCTACCCTCTTAAGTCCCACTCCTACTTGGAGATAGCAGTCTCCCGGGGTAACCTCACGCGGATTACCGACGTGTCGGGTAAGCGCCCCGGAGTGCTATTTACTTAGAGTCGAAATTCTCCTACCATCGATGGCAATCCCGCGTGCTGCACCTTCACTGGTGCAGCCCTTTCGTGGTTGGCACGGCATCCCCCACTGCAGGTGCCAGCTAGCGAGTGGCCACGGTTTCCGTCGATTGGACTTAGGGATAGTGGCAGTCGCTTCACGACAACTATGGCTCATTTAGCCCCGCTTTCGAATCAGGATCGTCTTCGTGTAGTAGCTGCCGACAGCACCGCGATGGGCACTCAGCTGCTCGTCGACGCGCTGGCGCGCGAGCCCCAGTTCGACATGATCGAATCGGCTTCGAGCGCTCCCGCTGTGCTCCAGTTGCTCAAGCGGGAAAAAGCACAGGTTGCGATCGTCAGCGCCGGACTGGGCAAGAACCACAATGGCGGCTACGATCTGGTGCGCGAGATCCGCTCCCACGCGCCGGAGACGCGGGTGATCATGCTGCTCGACATTTCGGAGCGCGCCTCGGTCATCGAGGCCTTCCGCGCCGGCGCACATGGTGTGTTCTGCCGCACCGAGCCCTTCCGCCTTCTGGCTAAGTGCATCGCGTGCGTGCACGAGGGACAGGTTTGGGCCAGCAGCAGCGAGTTGCACTTCCTGCTCGAGGCCCTGGCGCAGCCGGCCTTGCGCAGGCTGAGCGACTCACCGCTCTCGGCGCGCGAGACCGACGTGGTCCGCTGCGTCTCCGAGGGCCTTACCAACCGCGAGATTGCGCAGCGCCTCAAGCTCACCGAACACACGGTCAAGAACTATCTGTTCCGCATCTTCGACAAGCTGGGCGTCTCCAGCCGCGTGGAAGTCGTGCTCTATGCGTTAGGAAACGGAGATTCGCGGATCCCGCACGTGCCTAACAGCCGAAGGGCGCAGACGGAAGCCTCGAACCGCAAGTCGGCGCGGCCAGTTCCGCTTCCGGTCCGCAAAACTGCGACGTAGGGTTCCGGTCAGATCTCCGAAACTCAAATCATCAACTTGGATTTATGCGGGATGAAGGTCCTTCGGTTCGGGCCGCGGACGCGGACTCGCTCCGCTATTGCGGCAGCCGGAAGCTGAGCGCGACAGTGGTATGCACGCCGACAGCTCTTCCGTTCACCGTGCGCGGCTGGAACCGCCACTGTTTGACGGCGTCGGTCGCGGCCTGAGCCAATTGCGGCGGTCCACTTGTCACCCGCAAACCCTCGATGGAGCCGTCCGTAGCGATGCGCAAGTCGAGCAGAACTCGGCCTTGAATGTGCTGCTGCAGGGCCGCGTCGGGATAGTCCGGTTCCACGCGGTGCACCAGGTTTGTTTCCGCTTCCGCAGCCGGCACTTCCACCGTCTCAATTCTTTCCGGCTCCAGCGAAGCTGCCGGCTTCACCCCCACTGCCCGGTTGGCAGCAGCGGTCGTCACTGGATTTTGATTGGGCAACATGCGGAACACTTCTTTGCGGTCCTGGTAGATCAGCAAGCCCCCGGGGGGAACCGAGGCTTCCGTTTGCGATGACCGCGCTGGCCGCGAGGCATCACCGCGCGCCGTTTTTTCGGACGCGCCACCGCTGGACACATTGCGGGCGGAAGGACTATCAGAACTATCAGTCATGCCGGGCGTACTGTTCGATGACCGGTCGGCAGCGGTGTCAACGACGGGAGCGGAGGGTGCCGCCTGCGCCGAAACCGCTGCCGGGCGCGGCGAATGCAGCCCGACTCTCCTCACGCCGACGTGACGCGTGATCAGCACTCCCAGCATCACCGCGCTGAACAAAACCGCCGCTCCCATCACCCAAGTAGCAATGTCGAAGCCACGCGTTACGATTTTCGAACCTTCTGGACGGGCAGGCGCGGGTCGCGATCGCTCAGGCTGGGAAGCTAGTGGAGGCAGGGCCGTGGGCTTGACCGGCTTCTCCCGTTCCGGCTTCTCTCGTTCCTGATTTCTGAGCCTTTCCAGTCCCGGCGAGTCTACCGGCAGCACGGCCGGCGCCGGCGGCTGCGGCGCGTGCGCGGCCCGCTCCAGGTTGATCACGGCGCGGCGACTCAGCGCCTCCAGGGTGCGCTCATCGCGCTCGCCAAAAGCGGCCGGCCGCGAAGACAACACCTCGAAGATTCCCACCACTTCGTTTCCGTGCAGCAGCGGCATAGCGGCCACGGAGCGCGCGCCCAACCGTTGCAAGGCCTGCACTTCGGGACGCCGATCGGCCAATACATCGCCGCACAGTTGCGCCGCGCGAGTCTGCACACACAGTCCGGACAGTCCGTTGATGGCGCTCAGCCGGGCGCCAAGTTCAGGCGTGGTCGAGCCGCTGGTCGCAGTGCATACCATCTCACCGTCGCGCAGCACGGCCAGGGCCGCGCCGGTAGCTCCAGTGGCCAGGCACGCCTGCTCGACAATTTCGTTGAGCACGATCTGCAATGCCAGGTCTGCGGAAAGCGCTTCCGAGAGACCCCCGCCTCCCGCGGCCGAAAAGCGCGCGGCAAGATCGGAGAAATCGCTCTCCGGAGCAGGTTCAGGCAAGATGCGCAGCGCGTCAGTCGTCGCGCCCACGAATCTTGCCGCCTCCGGATCGGTAATGGGATGCCGAGCCATAGCAGGCTGTGCAAAAGCGGGGGTAAAGTATGCCGTAGCGGAGTTTCGCGCCAATTCGACGCCTTGTCAATGCGACTTTCAGGCCCCTCCAACCCACCCCCGAGTGCTAAGGCCAAAAGGGAATGCAGCCTGAGCAGACAGGCTGCTATGGTATGGCAACCAGAAATCGAACTGTCATGAATGTCGTGTTCTTTCAATCTGCCGCCGGTTTTCGCGACTGGATGGAGCATGAGGGCGAAACCCGCAGCGAACTTTGGGTCGGGTTCTACAAGAAGGCATCGGGCAAGCCCAGCATCAGCTATCCCGAGGCGGTGGACGAAGCGCTTTGCTTCGGGTGGATCGACGGCCTGCGCAAGACCGTCACGCCCGATGCCTACACTATCCGGTTCACGCCGCGAAAACCGAAGAGCCAATGGAGCTCCATCAATATCAAGCGTGTGCAAGAGCTTTCGCGCACGAGCCGCATGCGCCCGGCGGGCCTGAAGGCATTTGAGGGCGCAACCAGCCAATCGCGCAAATACTCCTACGAGCAGCGCGACCGGGCTCGGTTCGGCGCGCCTCAGGAGAAACGATTTCGCGCTAGCCGCAAGGCCTGGGAGTTCTTCCAATCGCAGCCGCCATGGTATCGGCGTACGGCTACATTCTGGGTCATCAGTGCGAAGAAACCAGAGACCCGGGAGCGGCGGCTGGCTGCCTTGATCGCCGATTCCGCGCGCTGTAAACCTATCAAACCACTGGCCCGTCCGGCCCCGCTCCGAACGCATAAGACACCTCGGGACGGCGCTAGCGAAGGAAAGTCTTAGGGTATTTCGTCTCTCGCCAAACTGGTCCCAAGCTGCTAAAATTTTCGGATAGTTGGGGCCAGTGAGTCTAATGTTCCCAAAGCACTTTTCCGGTAAGTCCCCTTCGAGCCACCCCCAAATACCGTCTCGGACATGAAACTGTTTTAGGATATCCATTCCAAGGGAGTCGCACATGCGGATAGCTGTCGTAGGCTCGGGATACGTGGGTCTGGTGGCAGGAGCTTGTTTTGCCGACCTCGGACATGACGTCATTCTGGTCGACAATGACCAGCGCAAGCTGACGGCGCTCAGAAACGGCCAGGTACCCATCCACGAGAATTTTCTGCCGGAGCTGCTCAGCCGGCACCGCGGGCATCGCCTCACTTTTTCCGACGATCTGCAGGAAGCTGTGCGGCAGAGCTCCGTGATCTTCGTCGCGGTCGGCACGCCGCCGACCGAAAGCGGCGAGGCCGATCTGTCTTATGTCGAGTCGGTAGCGCGCGAGATCTCGGGCGGCATCAATGGATACAAGGTCATCGTCGAGAAGAGCACGGTTCCCGTATACACCAGCGAGTGGGTGCGCAAGATCATCCTGCGCAGCGGCACCGATCCCGAAATGTTCGACGTGGCCTCGAATCCCGAATTTCTGCGCGAAGGCACCGCCGTCACGGACTTTCTATTCCCCGACCGCATCGTCGTCGGCTGCGACACAGAACGCTCGGCCGAGATGCTGCGCGAGATCTACGCGCCCCTGACCAGCGGCAGCTACTATGAGCGCCCGGACGCCATTCCGCAGCCCGACCGGGCTTCCATTCCGGCGCCGATTATCATCACCAGCACCAAGAGCGCGGAGCTGATCAAGCACGCCTCCAACGCCTTCCTCGCCATGAAGATTTCCTTCATCAATGCTGTGGCCTCGGTCTGCGAATCCGTCGGTGCGAACGTGAATCAGGTCGTGCACGGCGTGGGCACCGATTCGCGCATCGGGCCGCGCTTTCTGAATCCCGGCATCGGATACGGCGGATCCTGTTTCCCCAAGGACGTCATGGCATTTCGCGCGGTCGCGCGGGAGTGCGGCTATGAATTCCGCCTGCTCGATGAAGTGATGAAGATCAACGAAGATCAGCGCCAGCGCTTCCTCCGGAAGATCCGCAGCGCCTTGTGGACGCTTCGTGGCAAGCACCTCGGCGTGCTCGGCCTAGCCTTCAAGGGCGGCACCGACGACATTCGCGAATCGCCCGCGCTCTTCCTGGTGCAGGCGCTGCTGCAGGAAGGCAGCAAGATTACGGCATACGATCCGGCCGCGATGGAGCGCACGCAGGAGGTTATGGCCTCGGGTATCACCTACGCCAGCTCGCCCTACGAAGCTGCCCACAACGCGGACGCATTGCTGATTCTGACCGAGTGGGAAGAGTTCGCCAACCTCGACCTCGATCGGCTGCGGAAGGAACTGCGCTATCCCATCGTCATCGATGGCCGCAACCTGTATGATCCGGATGTGATGGCAGTGCAGGGCTTCACCTATTACAGCGTGGGCCGGGCCGCCTGCCATCCAGACGGTGCGCCCGCCGCCCTGCTGAAAAATGGTGCGAGGAACGGCAATAAAGCCTGAGTAGCGCCGGCGTCTCGCCGGCTGTCGCGAGAGCGTCGCGCTCTCGCTGCGGCGGCAAGATTCCGCCGCGACTGCCGCCACGACGGCGGCGCTACGATGCCCAACACAGACAACAAACGCGCGGTAGTGACTGGGGGCGCGGGATTTCTGGGATCGCATCTGTGCGACGCGCTCCTGGGCGAAGGCTGGAGTGTGGTCGCGGTCGACAACCTGCTCACCGGCCGGCGCGCCAACCTTGCGCATCTAAAAAATGACGCGCGCTTCGACTTCGTCGAAAAAGACATCTGCGATCCCTTCGACCCAGGACCAGTTGACTATGTCTTTCATTTCGCCAGCCCGGCCAGCCCTGTCGACTACCACACGCACGGAATCCCTACGCTGAAGGTCGGCTCGCTGGGAACGTTCAATGCGCTCGAGGTTGCGCGCAAGTACGGCGCCAAGTACCTGGTGTCGTCGACGTCTGAATGCTACGGCGACCCGCTCGAGCATCCTCAGAAAGAAACCTACTGGGGACACGTCAACCCCATCGGCCCGCGCTCGGTTTATGACGAAGCCAAGCGCTTCACCGAGGCGGTCACCGTGGCCTACCGCCGCTATCACAAGGTGGACACGCGCATCGTGCGCATCTTCAACACCTACGGCACCCGCATGCAGCTTAACGACGGCCGCGTGGTGCCGAATTTCATGAAGCAGGCGCTGCTCGGCGAAAACCTCACGGTCTATGGCGACGGCGGCCAGACCCGCAGCTTCTGCTACGTGAGCGATGAGATCGACGGATTCCTGCGGCTGGCGAAGTCCGACGAGCACCTGCCGGTGAACATCGGCAACCCGGATGAGTTCACCATTCTCGAGTGTGCCCAGCGTGTGCTGAAGGTGACGGGATCGAAGAGCACCATTCGCTACGAGCCGCTGCCCCAGGACGATCCCAAGCAGCGCCGCCCCGACATCACCAAGGCCCGGCAGTTGCTGAGGTGGGAACCGAAGATTGATCTCGAAACCGGACTGCGCCTGTCGCTGGATTACTTCAAGAAGGCGGTTGCAGAAGAAGCGGCAGGTCGGATTCTCTCGACGTAGCGCGAAGCATAAGCCGCCGTGGAAGAGCGGCGCTTCAGCGCCGCGTTACAGGGCAAGAGGAATTCGTGGCTTTAGCCATGGTGGAGCGCAGGGCCTGAAGGCCTAATGTTCCCAGAAGACGACGCGGCCATGAAGGGCCGCTCTTCCACGCCAGTGGACGGATCTCACCTGTTTTGACAGGTGTTTCGCACTATGGCCCGATGTTGCCTGCCTAACGAGACTTCCGGTTGTGATCTAGCTTGTGGGGCTGGTGGTAGTGGCGACGAAGTCGGTGAGTTTCTTGACGTTCTCGCGCTCTTCCTTGGTCTTCAGCTCGAAGGCGACGCCCATCCCGTAGCCGGGATGCGAAGCCTGCACCGAGCCGCGCAGGCGCAACTTCATTTCGTAGGTCCGCACCAGAATCTCGACGGATGAACCCGAGGGAAACGGCAAGGAAACTTCCAGATAGCATCCCCCGGCGCTCAGATCGGTCAGGCAGCAATGATTGGGGACGTTGCTTCCGGTGCGATAAACTTCGGCGCCCAGGCGGCAGGAGTAGCGAGCCTGGCTGCGGCGATTGTCGGCATCGGCGAGCGCTGCAGCGTGCGCGTTGGACAGAGCCTGCATGTCGGTTTCTGCGGCCGCGTGCTGCGTTTTCCCGTGGGTTTGCTCTGTCACCGAGACTGCAGGCATCGGCAGAGGCAGCTCCATCTCCACCGTTACCTGTTCCCCGCCCAGCTCGGGCAGACTGACATCGGGGATCTGCTCGGGCTGCGAATCTCCCGGCAAATTCGTGCTCAGGAAATCGCTCAGCAATTTGCGAGAGGCCTTGGGCACATCTACGAAATGCACGCCGGCGCGCCCATTCCAGTCCTGCCAGATCACCTGCCCCGACAAGCGAATATTGGCTGCCTGCCCCGGTAGCCGGAATTGAAAATAGACCTTGCAGGTGGGCGGGAATTTCTTTCCGAAGCGCACAGCCATGCCGTCCTGCGCCAGATCAACCAGGGTGGCCTTCTCCTGCTCGACGTTGGCGTATTCAACCGTGGCGTGGGCGTGCACGGTGGTACGAGCGCTCCTGCGCTTCTCTTTCCGCATCACCGCCCGGGCGGCGCGCAGGCTGCTCAGGGCGCGCTCGTAGGCGACGGGCTTGTAGAGGGCGAAATTGACGCCCAGCGAGAACAGCTCGCGAATGCTCTCCTGGCTAGAGACGATCACCACCGCCAGGGTCCCGTCGTTGAGGCGCGACAGGCGGGTCTCGCTCAGCAAAGCCAATACTTCGTGGTTCGATTCGCCGTCGACGATGACGACATCAAAGCGGTCTTGCGCCAGGCGGATCGCTGCCCGGGCAAATTCCGTGCAGGTCTCGACCCGGATATGCAGTTCTTCGAGAACCCGGCGCAATACCTGGGCCTCATCGCCGTCAACACATACCAACAGGGCCGATAGAGTCATACTTGTGCCCCATCCTAGAGTTCCCGCCGTTCTGCCGACAAGTTACCAGGGTCATGATCAACCTCAGGTAAGACCCCTAAGTGATTTGATTTCACTAATGACCCTGGTACCCAATGGAGATGACAAAAGGCCAGTCCTCAGGCATTGCACTGTCGTGCTTTGCTTTACTTTCAACCCCTTCCTACGATGAGTGATGACGCGATCCACGGTCGCGCTACAGCTGTGTTTACTGGTAGGCGAGCGCAAGCGCACGGACCGTCCTCCCCGTACAGAGCAGTCGGAACGCAATTTGGGGAAGCGGGCTCGGCACTGCAGCCGCTGTCACCACGAAAGAAACTTTATGATTTCGCGTAAAAGCCGGGGATTTTCGCTTCTGGAATTGATGATCGTGGTGTTCATCGGCTTCACGATTACGGCGATCAGCGTGATCGCGCTGATGCCACTGTTTAACCGGGCGCACATTGACTCGGCCTACGACACGACGCTGGCCGCGATGCGCAACGCCCGCCACCTGGCCATCACCCAGAGCCACCAGTACTACGTGATTTTCACCCCCGCCATCGCCACCACACCGATCACGCCTCCTCAGATTCAGATCATGTATCAGCCGCCGGCGCCAGCGGTCGGTGCCGCACTGCCGCCCGTGCAGCAAGTAATGACGTATTCGCTGCCTATCGATATTAACTATGCAGTAATGGGCGGCACGCCAGTGACCTCGCCCGACAGCTTTGGCACGGGGCTGGTGCCAATCGACTTTGGACAGGGACTGGGAGCGGGAAGTTTGAACTACGTGAGCTTCATGCCGGATGGCTCCTCCCAGGACAACCTGGGCAACTACAACAGCGGCATCATCTACATGACGCGCACGGGCGACACGGTTTACAGTACGCGCGCCATCACGGTATGGGGCGCAACCGGCCGTATTCGCGGTTGGCGCCTGTATCAGACGGGGTGGGTACAACAATGATTCAGCACAGGACGGCAAGAGCGGGCGTGCGAGAAGCGGATAGCGGATTCTCGCTGCTTGAAGTGATGATCGCCATCGTGGTGATGTCGGTCGCGTTGCTGGCGCTGATCGCCTCATTTGCCGCGGCGGTGTCGGCTACGCAATCGGCTCAGGAAGACCTGATCGCGCGGCAAAAGGCGCTGGAAGCCATGGAAAGCATCTACACCGCGCGCAACAGCCAGCAGATTCCGTTCGCCTCCGTAGCGAACACAACCAATGGCGGCATCTTCCTCCCCGGGGCGCTGCCACTTTTGTGCGCCGGGCCCGATGGCCTGGTCGGCACCGCGGACGACGTACCCTGCACCACCGCGGCGGGAGCGGTCTGCCCCGATGGCGGCGCCGAGTGCATGGTACTGCCTGGGCCGGACGGCATCCTGGGCACCGCTGATGACGTGACCATGAGCCTGGGCAATTTCACGCGCACCATCACGCTGAGCCCGGTGCAATACCCACCCGGTGCAGGCGCGTCGTTGGCCGGCACCACGAATCCGAACATGATGGCGATCGCGATCACGGTGACCTATACGAAAGCCGGATTGCCCGCGCGATCTTACACGGCGAACGGCTTGATCACGAGTTACCACTGATGGGAACCGGCAGAGACCAGACGAGGACTTCCATTATGCAAACGCGAAAAGCGCAACGCGGGTTCAGCTTGCTCGAACTGCTGGTCGCCTCGGCCATCGGGCTGGTGGTGATGGCCGCCATGACCAGCCTGTTCAAGACCGGCATGGACGCGGTATTTACCGTGTCGCAGCGCGCCGAGACCCAGCAGAATATGCGCGCCGCCATCGAACTGATGACCAAGGATATCAGCCTGGCGGGAGGCGGCCTGCCTTCCGGCGGACTGCAGCTGGTCAGCGGGGGCGCGGTGTCGAACATCGCCTGCAACCAGGCCGGCACCTGCTACGTGCCCGGCGGAACCTATCCTGCGAGCGCGTCGGGTGCGCCCAATTTCATGTATCCGATCGAGCCCGGCTTCGGCAACGGGGTGCAAGCCAACGCGCCGATCACGGCGGCCCCGGGCCTGGCCAATAGCAGCTTCACCACGGCCTATTGCGATTACAACTTCCCGCTGACGAATTTCTCGTTTACGTCGAACTTTCCAGGTACGCCTTCTTTCAGTGTAAACACTATTGCTGCTCCGATCGCTGGCCTGCCGACCAACATTCTGGCGCCGGGCGGATTGCAGGTGGGCGACCTTCTGCTGTTCACGGTGAGCGCTCCAGGGAACACCAAGGCGGGGGGGAATAATGCCAATGCTGGCACGAGCCTGGTGCAGACCGCTACGGCGGTGGGTGAAATCACTGGACTTCCGAACAACGCCACGATTTTCTTCTCCCCGGGCGACGCCCTCAATTTCAACCAGTCCGGCGGTGCCATCACCAACAATCTGGCGACCGTCGCCGCAGCCATCAACGTGGTTGGTGCCCAGCCCCCGAGCGTTTGCCGGCTTGAGGTCGTGAGCTACTTCCTTCAGGTTCCGGTGGCCGGCGGCGGACTGGTGCAGACGCCCCGCCTCATGCGCCAGGTCAACGGGCTGAATGCGGTGCCTGTGGCCGACAACATCATCAATTTGCAAGTCACCTACGACGTGATCAACTCGGCGACCGGAGCGGTAGACGCCAACCAGCAGAATCCCATCGCCGCGGGCGATTCCCCCGCGCTCATCCAGAAGGTCAACATCTGGATCATGGGACAAAGCCTGACCACGAAAGGCAATAAAGCCCAGAGCATGTACCTGGCGACGTCCGTCAGCACGCGAGACATGAGCTTCTGCAACTCTTACAGTTCGAACACCCAAGCGTGCCAATGAGCACGGAGTTTTTGGAGGGGAGAATCATGGGAACGAGCCACCGAGATTCACGAGGTTTCACGCTGATTGCAGCGTTGCTGCTGACGGTCCTGTTGTCAGGACTAGCAGTGGGACTGCTGTTCATGGTCAGCAACGAAGCCCGCATGGGCGGCAACGATCTGGAAGGCAATCTGGCCTATTACGCCGCTGAGGCGGGCATCGAGAACCTGACCTCGGAGATTTCTCAGCTGTACCAGACTTCGCAGACCCCCAACTCCGCCTCCATCAACGCCCTGTGGCAGAACTCGAACAACTACGTGACGGCGGTTCCCGGCGCCAATATCAACAACATCACCTACACTCCGCTGATCACCTGGCCGCCTACCCAGACGAACGGAAACCCGTGTCCCAACGCCCCCGATCCGTGCGGCTCGTGGGACATCGTGGGATCGGGGCCGGACCAGGGCATGGTCGCGAGCTTGATTCCGTTCACCATCCAGGTCACGGCTGTGCGCCAGGCCGGAGCCGGACAGAGCGGAACCAATTCGACCCTGGCCGCGTCGGGCGCGGCGGTGAATTTGACGCGCACAGTCGAAGTGGCGCTGTTGCCGGCATTTGAGTTCGGTGTCTTCTGCGACGGCGATTGCGACTACTTCGCCGGGCCTAACTTCAACTTTGGCGGACGGGTTCATACCAATCGGAACCTGTTCCTGGCTTCGGGCTCCGCTCTGACCTTCACCGACAAGATCGCGGCGGTCGGCCAAGTCGTAATGGATCGGCTCGAAAACGGCCACGCGACGGCCGCCGGCTACGGAGGCCAGGTCTTCGTACCCAGCGCTGCCGGAGCTTGCCCGCCGGCGCCCTTAGCCGGACCGGTTGCGCCGAGCTGCAATCAGCTCACCATCGCGAGCTGGACCGGCGGCTTTCCTCCGACCGGCCTTGCCAACACCACGACCTGGCCGCCCGAATCGAAGACGACCTTCGCTGGATTCGTTGAGAACGGGCTGACAGGAGCTAAGAAACTGCAGCTCCCGTTTGTGACGTCCACCCCGGTGGGCGCCATTGAAATCATCCGCAGACCGCAGGCGGGCGATAGCCAACTGTTGAGTAACTCTCGCCTGTACACGAAAGCGGAAATCCGCATCCTGCTGGCCGACAACATCAATGACTTGCATCCGGAGCGTGGCGCGGGAGCAATCGACGCCAACGACGTGCAGATCGGTCCGGCCGCGCAGGGCGGCGCTGCGGTAGCCTTTCCGCTCACCTACACCGGCTCGACCATGTACTACGGCATGGCCCAGGGTGGCACCGGCAGCTGGACCGCAGCTCCTCCCACCGGTTGCGCCGCCAATCCCACGTGGCCTCTGCTGGGCCAGGTTACCCAAGTGACGCCTTGTACGGGGACGTGGCTGCGCGTCGAATACCTCAACAACGCGGGCGTCTGGGTTGGCGTCACGCAACAATGGCTGGGCTACGGCTTCGGTCGCGCCAACAACTACCCACCCACCGCTCCGAATGGTGCTGCCGGCATCCCAGCGTGCGCTCCCGGTGCTACGCCAGCGGCCCAGTGTTACAACCCGATCCCGGCGATTCTGCTCCTGCAGCAACTCCAGGCAGGTAAGACGATTGCGCAGGCCACCGGTGCGGGAACTTCCACCAACTGGCTACCCATCAACTTTTATGATTCCCGCGAGGGCGAACCGCGGGACTCGCGGCAAGGCGCCTTTTCTCCGAACGCCTGCAGTCCTGTCGGCGTAATCAACACCGTCGAACTCGACGTGGGCAATCTATGGCTCTGGCTGCAGGGAAAAGCTCCCTATGCCGCGGGCAGCGGGAAGCTGGTCAATGCGACCAACCAGAACGGATACATACTTTATTTCTCCGATCGCCGGGGCATGCAACCGGACCCGACGATTACCGCCAACGGGTTGTACAACCGCATCACCGGCATGTCCCTCCTGGAGGACACGATCAACACGGGATCGCCAGTTGGCGTGCCCGACGGCGCCATGGAGCCGATCACCTACTACAACGGGCCTCTTCCTCAGAACCCGGTGTACTCGCCAGAGGACGTGAACGGGGACGGCTTCCTCGACAACTGGGGCCAAAAATACCTGGGCGCCGGCTTCGGAATTCCGCTTGCGGCCATGAATCAGCCCTATTACATATTTGGCGCGACCAACGGCATCGCGAACTGCGCCACAACCGGGCTGTGGAACATGGTAACCGGACCGCGCCACTCCCTTCGTCTCGTCGATGGGAGCATGGACGGCGCAGGCACCAGCTATCTGCCGCATCCTATCGCCCCAGCGACGACCGGCAACGGCTTCACAGTCGCTTCCGAAGAGCCCGTTTACATATACGGAGACTACAACTCGGGCCCCGCGGATCCGTTCTGGCCCAGCGAAAATGTCACCACGACGCCCCACTCCGCGGCCGCGATCATCGCCGACTCGGTGACGCTGCTGTCCAATCCGCCGTCTGGCGCCACCCTGCCCACGGCGAACGTGGGCTGGACCGACCTTGAGAGCTTTTCATTTCCGTCAGTGGCCGGAAGCCGCCCAGGAAACACGAGCTACTATCGTGTGGCGATCGCGGCCGGCAAGAGCATTCCATTCCCGCAGCCTGCGTGGGGCGGGCAAGACTTCGGCACTGACGGCGGAATGCACAACTTCCTGCGCTATCTTGAGGACCGATCTGACGGCGCGCACACTGGAAAAGCTGTCGTGAACTACGCCGGATCAATGATCAGCATGTACTACTCGCAGTACAACACCGGCGTATTTAAGTGCTGCAACGCCGTGTACAGTCCTCCGGACAAGCGTAACTACTTCTTCGACACGCAGTTCCTCAACCCAGCCAACCTGCCTCCTGGCACGCCCATGTTCCAGGACACGGTCAGCCTGAGCTATCACCAGAGCTTCACACCACAGTAAAGGCGAGCGCGCAATTTGAAGCCCCGGTCCAAGCGGATCGGGGCTTCGGTTTTTGCGCGACCACAGGGCTTGCGGGGGCTGTGGGGATTCGTGCTGCACGCCGAGGGTAACCTGCGCGGGCCGTCGGTTCACGCCTTCGAAAACTTCATTTACGGGGCTCCTCCCATGGCTCCGCTGCTCTTTCCCAATCTCATGGTGTTGGGAATCATCGCCCTTTGGCAACTGCGCACCAACTCGACTTAGTGCGCCAGGACTGGAGGACGGTCCTGGGTCGAGTCTGGCAAACGATCCTCTGACCGCTTGGCCGGGACGCTGATTCTGCGGGAGCACGTTTCCTTCGGGTACGGGCTTCATCTACACTGACGTACTCAATTTTCCCCGGGAGGGATTCCGTTGCCTGCCATTCGCGCCATTTTCTGGGATGTGGGCGGTGTGTTGTTGACCAATGCCTGGGACCGCACGGAGCGCACGGCCGCGCTCCAGCATTTTTGCCTCGATCAGGAGGAGTTCCACGATCGCCACGAGATGCTGGTGTCGTCGTTCGAACGGGGCAAGATCACGCTGGACGAGTATCTGGACCGCACGGTGTTCTACCGCAGCCGGTCCTTCACGCGGGATGCCTTTCGCGATTTCATGTTCTCGCTGTCGCAGCCGTTTCCGGAAGTGCTCGCATTCGCTCAAAGTCTGAGCGACTCGGGAAAATATTTCATGGGAACACTGAACAACGAATCGCGTGAGCTGAACAACTACCGGATGGAACGGTTTGGGCTGCGGAAGATTTTCCGGCTGTTTGTGAGTTCCTGCTTTGTAGGGTTCCGAAAACCGGAGCACGACATCTTTCGGCTCGCTCTCGAGACGACGCAGATTCCGGCGGAAGCGTGTTGCTTCATCGACGATCGCTCCCTGAATGTGGAAAGTGCTGCGAAGATGGGAATGCAGGCGATCGAGATGCAATCCCTTGAGCAGTTACGCCGGGCGTTGGAGAAGTTAGAGATCGGCGTGTAGTTTCCGGTCAGGAGTTCTTGCGGGTTCTGACTCCGGCGCTGGCGGGAACATCGGATTCCAGAGTGGTGAGGGTAAGATCGCTCGACCAGCAGTCGGCGGCCAGTTTCCATTCGCCGTTACTTTGCCGCGCGCAGACCCACAGATATTTGCCGCGCTCTTCGCGGCGCTTGCCGGTCGCACCCGGCACCAGGGCCTTGCAGCGTCCTGCTTCGTAGGCCAGATCGCCGACCACATCGACGCGGATCGGCTCCACTTCCACTTCGCCTAAACCAGCATCCAGCGCGGCAAAGAAAAACTCCCGCACCGCAGCCGCTCCGCGCACGGGCGGATAGTTGGAGCGCAACACGAGCGCGTCCGCGACATAAAGATCGAGCAGATCATCGAGGTGCTTGGTGTTGCAGGCCAGCACCCATTCATGGGTGATGCGGCGCACGGCGGCCTCGGCGCGGCTCATGTCGCCGCGCAGGGCGGCGTTCGGCCGAAACTTGTCCGTATCTCTTTCTCTTGCTGGCTCTGCAGCGGACTGGGGCCGGGTCCCTTCCTGCGCGCCGCCGGGAAAGTAGTGATGATGATAGTGGTGATGGTAGTGATGTGTTTCCAGCGCGCCGGGGCGGCCAGGTTCAGGCACGACTTCTGGCTCGAACTCGGCTGAGGGACGCGGCGGAGGGGCGAGCGCCCGCGTGGCGGGACGCGCGGATTCTCCCACAGCGACGCCGCACATGGCGCAGAACTTGTTGCCGGGACGGTTGCGATGTCCGCAAACTGCGCAGACGCTGGAATCACCCGTGAGGTCCTGGGCCAGGTCATCAGCCGCCTGCTCGGCATCGGTTTCCGAGGCTAGACGCTGCGCCGCTTCAACCGCCGCAGCTACCGCTTCCGGACCGGGCTTGGGACGCCGCATCTCCGGCTGCAGCGAGCGAAAAAAATCGTCGACACCAGAGAACGGTGGCTCTTCCGGTCGCGCAGGCGCGGCGGGCGCGGCGGGACGCTGCGAATGTTTCTTATCCTTATCCACAACAGTCACAGACCACTTCGCTCAAAGACCACGAAATCGAGCTTCTTCTTGTGGGGGGCTTCTGGAGTCATTCTAGCCCAGCGATCCGCTCACTGGATGGAAAACTGAATCTTGCCCTCGGTCTCGGTGGGCACGCCATTGCAGGTGGCGGGACGGTATCGCCAGGTGCGGACGGTTTGCAGCACATGACGATCGCCGGCCAGACCGGCACTCTCAAGAATCAGTGGGCTATGCACACGGCCGTCGGTTCCGATGATGAAGCTGACCTTCACCCGCCCGCGGACCACAGGAGTGAGGAGCGGATCAGGTGTAGTCAGGGCCTCGGGAGGCTGAATGTCTTCGCAGGCGCGGCGGGCAATGTGCGGCACGTCGATAAACTGGGAAGAACGTGTCAGGGAACGCGAAATCAGCAGTTCACGCTGCTCCAGCGTCGCCGGCAGTCCGGTTGAAGGAAGGGTGCTGGAGGCGCCCGCAACAACGGGCACCAAGAGAAGCAGAATCGCAGGCCAGTTGCGATTGGGCATGGGCTCCTTTGAGCGCTACCGCTCGGAGTTTGAACCGCAAATCCAGGGCCAAGGGCAAGGGCGTCTATCCTATTGTCCCGCAAGGTGTTACAGGGCCGGACCACGCCGGAGCGACGGCCGGTGTGAAAGCACTTGCAGTCATTGGGGCGGTGGCGGCTCCCAGAGCCTTCTTCCGCCGGAAAGCGGCCAGGGACACGGCATTCCAGCCCTATTGGCCGGGCGCTCGGCGCAAACTCAACAGCGTAATTTCTGGCGGGCAGTTCCAGCGGATCGGGAGGTTCACCGTCCCCAGACCCGCGTTGGTGTAGAGCTTCAGAGGACCGACATCGTAAAGGCCCAAAAAGTACTTCTTGGCCAGATCGGGCAGGTAGAGCGGGGGCAGGAACGGAAAGCGCACCTGGCCGCCATGGGAGTGCCCAGAGAGTTGCAAGTCAACGCTATAGCGCGCGACGTAGTCTGCGTAGTCGGGTTCGTGCGCTAACAGGATGACGGCCTCGCCGCCGGCCACGTCGCGCAGGGTGGAGTCCAGATCGGCCGTCCCGCTCAAAACGTCGTTCACACCTGCAAGCCAGAAGCGCACGCCATCGTGTTCGATGGGAAGCGCTTGATTCGCCAGGACCTGAATACCGGCAGCGCGCAGCGCCGCCGTCACATGGCGTGGGTCGGTGGCGTAGTCGTGATTGCCCAGGACGGCCCAGCGCCCGTGAGGGGCCTCGATCTGCCGCAGAAGGCGAGCGCAAGGCTCGGCGTGGGCGACGGCCTTTTCGTCCGATCCGACGAGCGGCACCGTGACGAAATCGCCGACGAACGCGACCAGGTCGGGACGAAGGCTGTTGACCATCCCGATCGCCGCTTTCAGGGGATGAACGGAGAAACAGGGGTCGTAGTGGAAGTCGCCGAGCAGCGCGATGGTAAAGCCTTCGAGCCGGGCCGGCCAGCGCCGCAGGGCCAACTCGCGGCGCACGATGCGCGGGTGGTTGGGCTCGATTAACGCAGAATCGGCGGCGATGGCGACGACTCCAGCGCCTGCCGCGAGACCGATGAATTTCCGCCTGGTGGTGCGAAGAAGTGGCAATCGTTCTCGGCCTAAGAATGCGGGATATGAGTTACGCCGTCTTTTTCAGGATAACCCGAAGCCGAACCTTCGCGATATACCGACGGTGATGCCATCAGAAACTGAACGTGGCCTGCAGGTCAACGCGGCGGTTGGCCACGCCCTGGGAATAAGGACCGCCGATGAGCGAGTTAGGCCGGGCGAAGAATTGTGAGCCGAGAACTCCGCTGGGGTTGGCGAGATTCACTTTGTTGAACACGTTCCGCGCACTGACTCCAAAAGTCAGGTTGTAGCGACGATCGGAGCTCGGGCCGCTGATCTGAGGACGAGTTCCGAATATCGCGCCCCGGGGACCGCCACGACCGCCGCCCATACCACCACCGCCAGGGCCTCCCTGATTGTTGCCCGATGCGCCGACCTTCGGGCCGAAGGCGAACGTCCGGTTGAGCCGTAGATTCACCGTAAAGTGTGCCGGCCCCGTGGCGTAGTTGATGGGCACAAGGCGCTCCCCTGCGGTGGGTTGTGCGTCGAAGGTCCCGTAAGGCGTGCAATATACGTTCGAAGGTGAAGTCGGAGCGACGACTGTGGGGCAGGTTGCCGTGGAAACGAAGCCGGGCCGGTCGTCAAGTTCGGTGTCGCCGTTCAGATCCACCGGCACGGAAACGTTAAGGGGCCTGCCGGAGCCGGCCACCATAAACGGGCTGAGGCGGAAGGCGTAGGGCATGGCGACGCTGCCGCCGACGAAGAACTGATGCCGAATGGCGTACGTGGTGCGGCCATAATCCTGGCTGAGATTATATGAATTCGACGCAAAGCCTCCGGAGGTGTCTCCGTTGGAGTAGTTCAGCGTGTAATAGCCAAAGAGTTGCAGCCTGGAGCCGGCCCGCCAGTTGGTATTGATAACCACCTGGTTCTGCTTGAAGACTCCTTCCGAGACGTACTCGTAGGTGGCGCCGCCCGCCGGAATGGCGCAGGAGGGGAAGCACGGCGTGCCGGGAAACGGCGCGTTGGCATTGATGGTCGCCAGTTGATCGAAGCCCCGGGAATGCAGATATGTGAGCGACAGAGTCGAGGTCTTGGTCAGTTGCCGTTCTACACTGGCCGCCGCCTGCAACGTTCCCGGCGCCCGGAATCTTGGACTGGTCTGGTAGATGACCGAGGAGCTTTGGGTCGCGCCGCAATTGGAAAAATTTGCGAGCGGCTTGTCCACGCCGGTAAAGCAAGTTGGGTTGTTCACGGTAAATTGCCGCTGCGTAGTTCCGTTCAAACGCTGTGCCAGCAGAATGTTGCTTTGCGAGAAGCGATCGTAGAAAATTCCGGCTCCGCCGCGAATCACAACCTTGGGCGGACCGCTCCTGCCGCCCACTCCCCAGGCAATGCCGAACCGCGGCGCCCAGTCGGCATGATCCTGAATATAGTTTTGCGTCTCGAAGCGCAGGCCGCCGCTGAGCGTAATGTTGGAACGGACGCGCCAGTCGTCCTGCACATAGAGACCGCCGTCAAACGTCAAAACCTGGGCAGTGGGAAGGCCTGCCGTATATCGCAGTTGCGTTGCCAAGCCCGAGGCGGGATTCTGCTCTGCATACTGCAGCGAGATCGGGCAAGGCGGATTGGGATGCGGATTCAGCGGAGTAAGCGATGGACAATCTGCGGGCGTGCCCGTCCCGTTCGGATTGGTCTGCAGCAATGAAAATGTGAAACTGCCGTTGAACCCCGAGGTCGAGAAATTCGCCTCGCGGTTGGCGCGCAAACGCGCTCCGAACTTTATGGTCTGGTTTCCATGAATCACCGAGGTGTAGTTCTGTAGCTCGTAGTGATCCTGATGGTCGTTGCTGATGGTTCCGCTACCGCCGCCACTGAAGAATCCGGGCACGCTGACCGCGGGATTTGTGTCCACGGGAGTTTGAATGTTCAGTTCGCGCAAATATTGAAAGCGGGTCTCATTGACCACTTTCGCGCCGTAAATCTGGGTATCGCCGATCTGGAACGTGTGCTCGATATTCTTCGAGTCATCGCCCTGCGTTGGGAGGGTAAACTGGCCGATGTCATCGTTGGTTGCCGTATCGCGCCAATATTGATAACGCGCGGTCAGCGTATTGTTCTTGGTGATCGCCCAGTCAAAGCGCGGGCCGATGTTGGTGCGCTGATGGGGATAGGGCACCGATTCGGCAATCGCGACGGGCTGGAAGGTCGTCGGATCAAGAGTCTCGGCTGTGACCGCAGACAGGTCGTTGATGTTGCGGCGCTGAACCTGGAAAAAGAATGACGAGTTCTTGTTGATCGGGCCGCTGACGCTGCCGTTGTATTGCTCGGAATCATACGGCGGTTCGCTTCCGGCAAAGGGATTGGAACTGTTGAAGACCGAGTCGTTGCCGTCGATAGAAAACTCCCCGTGGAACTTGTCGGTGCCCGGCTTGGTGAAGATCTCGATGCGGCCATAGCCCAGCTTGTCGAACTCAGAGGAAAACGGGTTCTGGTTGATGCGGATTTCGCGAATCGAGGACTTGGGCGGAAGCTGCCCGGCGGTGAAACCGTCGATGTACATTTGCCCGCCGTTCGGCCCCGCAGACGGTCCGGCCAGGGCCTGCAGGTCGGACAGAAGCTCATCGGGATCGTCCGGCAGGGCGTCCAGTTCCTTGCCTGAAATGACGACGGCGCCGGCGTTGCTGGCCGGATTGACGTCAATCGTAGGCGCGGTATCCGAGACCTGAACCTTCTGCGTCTCCACCTGGATCGTCAAGGGAACGTTGAGCCGCAACGGCTGGTCGGCGATTACGACGCTGTCATTTTCGTAGAGAGCGAATCCCTGGGCGACAACGGTCATGGAATACGTGCCGGGCGCGAGGGCTTTGAATTCATACATGCCTTGAGAGTCGGCCGTGGCGGTAAGCGGCGACCCAGTTGCCGGGGTCATGACAACGGTCGCCCCGGAGATGGCGGCGCCTGAAGGATCGGTGACTTGTCCCCGGAGCGCAGTACCGCCGGTTTGCGCCAGCAAGGCGCCGGAGCTACACAACACAGAAAGAAATGTGATCGTCCAACTTAGAAAGTTCGTGCGCATAATTCCCAACGTCCAGTAGCCAATGAACAACCTTTTTGGATCAATGAATTGTTTATTTCAGGCGCAGCCCTATGGATTGCCGTTGTCCCCCGAGGGCGCGCCGCCCAGGTTCCACGGGGCCAACATCAATGCCTGGCCGGCACCTGGGGCGGCCTGCAGAACGGATTCAACACCACTGAGAAGTTTGGTCACCACGTCGCCGCCCGGGCCCTCGGTGGTGACGATCATCACCGCATCGCCTTTGTGCAAGTCGCTGAGTCCGACCGCGGGCAAGCGGCTCACCACCCGATTCAAATCAAACCGGCCGGAGCGGGGACCTGCGGGCACGCCGCCTCCGCCTGCCGCCGCGTCACCGGGAGGGGAAGATGCTGGTCGTTCATTGCCTCGCGGACCAGAGGACGAATTCGCGCCCGAACCAGCAGATCCTTCCCCTGACCCGCCTTTGAAGCCCAGGACCAGCCGGGCCGCTTCAGCCGGCAGTTTGCGAAGTTGAGAGTCTGCGCTCACTTTTACTTTCACCGATTTCTTGCTCAGCACATCCTGAACGTCAATGGTGCCGGAGCTTGCATCCACGGAATTGATGATCCCTGCCACGTTGCGAAAGGTGCCGGAAACGACTTCTTCGGCGCTGAGTTCAGAGCCGTCTGCGCTGCGATTACCCAGCGCGTGCACCTGGTCGCCTGCGCGAATGTCAGCGAAGGAACCCGGCTTCGCGTCGACGAAGTTCGCTGACCCTGGAGGATAGCGGAGCATCACCGTGCTCTTTGAGGTGTGCACTGAAACCTCTTTGGCGCCGCCAAAGCTGGGGATCGACAGCATAATGGTGCCTTTGGCCGGATCAACCGTTTTGACCAGCCCGTCAACCCCGCGTTTCTGCCAGTCCTGCAACTCCTCCTTCTGGCGCGCTTCAAGGTCGGCGTGTTTCATCGCTACGACGACGGAAGCGGCCAGCGACTTGGAGTCTGCCGAGGCCACGCCTCCTACCAGGATCCGGTCGCCGACCTGCAAATCCTGCAGTTGAATCGGGGTCGCGTTCTTCAGGTCCTTTTCGCCTGGCTCAAGACGCAGGATGCGGGCGTTGGGCTGGACGGCAACGGCCACCTCGGGGCCGGAATCGGGCGTCAGGGTAATCGTGTTTCCTTGGATTGCCTTGATGGTCCCGAGACTCCTCCGGACCGGAGGATTGCCCGGCGCACTCTGCTGCGGGGCAGGCGCGGGCGCGACCGCTGACGAGAGGCCAGTAGTTGCGCCGATTATGAAAACCAGGACCGAGGCGGTCACAATGAATGTGGAACGCGTATGCATACGCCGCTCTTTTACTGTACATCGCCCCCAAGTAGTCGAAGTACCTGATTTACGAAGTTTTACCTGCTGAAAGCAAGTTCTACAAAAGCCCGCCGGCGCGGCTCTGTTTTGTATAAGGTCGTCATGCGCCCCGCATCCAGAGTGCCAATAGACGCGCCTCTGGCCGTCTTCTACGATTTTTGATGGCAAGTTGTGGAAATTCTGGTGCGGGATGAGTGTGCCTATCTCACGCTATCTTCTCTGCTGGACGATGGTCGTGCTGGTTCCCCTGTCGTTGCTGGGGCAAGCCCCGTCTGCCATCGTTCACGCTGAGGGTGGAGTGTGGATCAATGGCTACGAGGCCAAGGATTCGACCGCGATCTTCAGCGGCGACTTGCTCGAAACCAAGCCCGGGTTCTCGGCCAACCTCAGCCTGGAAGGCTCCGCGGTTCTGGTTCAGGCGGAATCGGTGGCGAAATTTCAGGGGGACTTTCTGGCTTTGGACCACGGCGCAGTTGCCGTCGAAACATCCCGGAGTTTCAAGGTGAAGGTGAACTGTCTTACGGTTGTGCCGGTGGCGAATCAATGGACGCAGTACGACGTGACCGACGTGAACGGAACTGTGCAGGTGGCCGCGCGCAAGAGCGACGTCAACGTCGAACACGAGGGAGCCCATAAGCCCACCGAAAATGCCGAAGCGACTCGCGGTGGCACGGTGCATGAGGGCGAACAGAAAAGCTACCGGGAATCCGAAGTGTGCGGAGCGCCGGCACAGCCGACGAACCCCGGCCAGGGACTGAATCCCAAGTGGATCGGAGTTGGCGCAGCGGTCGGCGGCGGCATTCTCCTCTGCGTCCTGCTGTGTGGGGGGAGCAGCAGCAAGAGCCCGATCAGTCCGGACAAGCCCTGATCGTCCTCCCGCTACAGAATTCTTTCATGCGTGTATCCCGCGGACAGCAATGCTGACAGAAGTTCGGCAATGTGATCGGGACCACGCGTTTCCATGGTGATGTCAATGGCGGTGTCGCCGAGGTTGACGCCGTGATAGGCGCGATCGTAGGCAGTTTCGACGATGTTCGCGCGGTGCTCGGCGAGGATTCCGGTGAGCCGGTGCAGGGCGCCAGGATAGTCCGGCAGGTGAACGCGGAGACGGACGAGACGTCCGTCTTTGACCAGGCCGCGCTCGATGATGCGGGCAAGCAAGGTCACATCGATGTTTCCGCCGCAGACCAGGATCGCCACCCGCTGGCCTGCCAGCGGCAATTTGCGGTTCAGGACGGCCGCCAGCGCGGCGGCGCCGGCGCCTTCGGCCAGCGTTTTTTCGCGCTCCAGCAGCAGAAGAATCGCGTTCGCGATTTCTTCCTCCTCCACTGTTACAATTTCGTCCACATACTTCTGAACCAGGGGCAAGGTTCGCTCGCCCGCGCGGCGCACGGCGATGCCGTCAGCGATTGTGGTGGCCGATCGCAGCGCGACCGGCTTGCCCGCCGCTACGGCAGCTTTCATGGACGGGATGCGGGCCGGCTGCACTCCAAAGATCTTTACGGCGGGATTTGTCTCCTTCGCCGCGCAGGCGATACCGCCGATGAGCCCGCCCCCGCCGATGGGAACAACGATGGCCTCAATATCAGGCTGCTGCTCCAAGATTTCCAGTCCCAGAGTTCCCTGCCCTGCAATGACCGCGTCGTCATCGAAGGCGTGGATGAGCGTAAGGTGATCCTGACGGCCGCGTTCGACAGCTTTCTCATAGGCCTCATCGTAATTGGCGCCTTCAAGAACGACTTCCGCGCCATACGCGCGAGTGGAGGAAACCTTGGTGAGCGGCGTGGGCAGCGGCATGAAGATGCGCGCGCGAATCCCGTGACGGCCGGCATGGTAGGCAACGCCCTGGGCGTGGTTGCCGGCAGAGGCGGCGATCACGCCGCGCTCGCGCTCCTCCCGACTGAGCGTGAGCAGCTTGTTCAGCGCTCCGCGTTCCTTGAAAGCACCCGTACGCTGCTGGTTGTCGAGCTTGAGGAAGATGGAATTGCCGGTGAGGCTGGAAAAGGTCTCAGAGTGCGTGCAGGGAGAGACGCGAATGTCCGCCCGGATTCTGGCCAAAGCGGCTTGAATGTCGGAACGATTCACCATGATGCTAGCGCAGCCATCTTACATGGACGGCGAAGAGTGGTGGGCATGGCACGCAATCGGGAATTGCGATGCGAGTCATGCAAATTCGAGATGCAAGGAAGGCGTGCTGATCGGAAGGAATCGGTGGTGCCGTCCGCTATAATCTGGCTCAACGAAACAAGCTCATAGCCAACAAGCATGGATTTTGATCAGCTCATCACGTTTCTGGAGGTCGCCAAGCAGGGCAGCTTCTCGCGCGCCGGGGAGAAAGTCTTTCGTTCGCAATCGGCGGTCAGCGCGCAGATCCGGCAACTCGAGCAGGAGTACGGCGACCGCCTGCTCGACCGCTCGGGCAAGACGGTCAAGCTGACGCCCGCGGGACAGGTGTTTTACGAGTACGCACAGCGGCTGCGGAGCCTGCGCGACGAATCGCTCACTGCCGTGGCCGACCACAGCGGCACTCCCCGCGGCACTCTGCGCGTCGGTGCGAACGAGGCAACCTGCCTTTATGTTCTGCCCGAGGTGTTCGGCGAATATTGCCGGCGCTATCCGCCGGTACAGATCAGCATTTACCGGAATTTCAGTTACAAAATCGTGGAGAAGCTCGAAAACGGGGCTGTCGACGTGGGAATTCTCACGCTTCCGATCCAGTCGCCGAGCCTGAAGATCCAGTCGATTTTCCGCGACAAGCTGGTGCTGATGGTGAGCCCCAAGAATCCGCTGGCCAAGCACAAAGTCGTGGCGGTGAGCGACATCGTGAAGTACCCGCTGCTGTTCCCCAAGACCGGGCACACGCGGCGACTGCTGGATAAGCTGTTCCGGCCCTACCAGGCCGAGTTACAGGTGCGGATGGAACTGCCCAGCATTGGCATGATCAAGAGTTTTGTGGCGGCGGATCTGGGGGTGTCGCTGATCAGCGCGTCGTTTGCCCGCGACGAAGTCGAGGCTGGTCGCGTGAAGCTTATTGAGCTGCAAGACGCGGAACTATACCGGGAGCTGGCGCTGGCCTATCGTCGGGACCGGACGCTCTCGGTGGCAGCGACCGCATTCGTCTCCATGCTGCGGCACATGGCCGTGTCTCTGAAAAAAAACGGAAGCGTAGAGTAGGTCGGTCAGCCAGCCCTCAGTCACCTTCGGCCCTGCGGGAAGTGGCTTCCGGCGCGGGTTCGATCATGTGCAGGCCGCACTCTTTCTTGGCGAATCCCGGCCAGCGTCCAGCGCGCGGATCTTCTCCCGCTCTGACCGCGCGCGTGCAATGCGTGCAGCCGATGCTGGGATAATCCATGTCGTGCAGCTGGTTGTAGGGCACGTCGTGATCGTGGATGTAGCGCCACACCTGCTTCGAGTTCCAATCCACAATCGGGTTGACCTTCACCAGGCCGAATTTTGCGTCCCACTCCACCCGGTGCGCTCCGGCGCGATGGGAGGTCTGATCGCGCCGGATGCTGGTAACCCACGCGTCCAACGTCTTGAGCTTGAGGCGGAGCGGTTCGACTTTGCGCAGATTGCAGCAGCGGTCGGGATCGCGAGTCCACAGCGCCTCACCGTGCATGCGTTCCTGTTCCTCCGGCGAGAGCGCGGACATGACTTTCTCAATGGTGATGCCGTATTTCTCCTCGATGCGATCCATCAGGCTGTAGGTTTCGGGGAAAAGGAATTCGGTGTCGATAGTGAACAGGCGAAAGTTTTTATGCACGCGCGAGGCGATGTCGATCATCACCATGCCCTCGGCGCCGAATGCGGAAGAGATCGCGATGCGGTTGCCGAAGGTCTCGAACCCCCACGCCAGAACCCGGTGCGGACTCCAGGTTTCAGCAGCGCTCTGGACCTCGGCGACGGCGATCCGACCGGCAAGCTGAGGGGTGAGCGGGGCCTGGAGTTCACTTTGGCTTGCGAACCCGCTTATGATCTGCTCTTTCAATTTTCGGGCTCCTGGCTTGATCCCAATCCCCCAACCGGGGAGCGAAAATCCGTCAACAGTGCTAGGGCGTCGGCGCCGGCGGGCACCGTGAAATCCTGCGCGACGACGACCGGGTCGGCGAATCGCACGACTTCGCCCACCACCAATAAGGTCGGTGCGGGCAACTGCGGTGCGCAGTGCAACTCGGCGATCGTGGCACGATGCGTTTGCTGGTGCGACGTTGTGGCGCGCGAGATGATGGCGCAGGGAATCTCGCCCGACAGGCCAGCGGATTTCAGCTTCGCAGCAAGCTCGGCGTAGTTGTGGCCGGGCATGTAGATGACCAGCGTGGCGCCGCCGCCGGCGAGCTTCGCCCAGTTGGCAGCCTCGCTGCCTTCCGCCTGCTGCGCGGTGATAAATACCAGAGCTGAAGACGCTCGGCGATGCGTCAGGGGAATCTGAGCTGCGGCTGCGGCCCCTAAGGCTGAAGTGACGCCGGGAACGATTTCGTACGGGATATTGGCTTGGCGCAGCGCTTCAATTTCTTCCCCAGCGCGTCCAAAGATCAGCGGGTCACCGCTCTTCAGGCGCACGACATTCATTCCGGAGTCGGCAAGAGCGGTCATGAGGAAATTGATTTCTTCCTGGCGGATCTTCTTGGTGCCGGCCCGCTTGCCGACGTTGTGGAGTTGCGCAGTTGGAGGAATGATCGCGAGGATCTCCGGAGAAACCAGATCGTCGTGCAGAACGGCATCGGCGGTGCGCAGAATCCGCAATGCCTTCAGCGTAAGCAACTCGGGATCGCCCGGCCCGGCGCCAACCAGATAAACTTTGCCCTTCATGCTCGGTCTCCTTGTGCGGCGAGAACCGGTGCGGCAAGCTCGGGGGTGACGAGTTCGGGAACAGCAAGCTCAGGGGTCTGAGCGAGAGCTGCTTCCACCGCTTGCCGGCTGGCCAGCGAATGCAGCAGGTCTAGCTTGCGTTCCTTGTCGAGATTGCTGGCGAGAATCAGACGGCGAGTCTCGCCCAGTTCCGCAACCCAGGTGGCGTATCCCGGGCCAAACTGCTTCTCGAGCTGCTGACGGATCTTCTGGGCCAAAGATGGACTTTGTCCGGAGGTCGAAACCGCGATCTGCAGATCGCCCCGGCGCACCACGGCGGGATAGAAGAAGTCGCAGAGATCGGGGACATCAACTACGTTGCACAGCACGCTCCGCTTCTGAGCTTCTTCATAAATTTGCTCATTCAGGCTGCGGGAAGATGTGGCCACGACCGCGAGGAATGCGCCCTCGAGATCTGCCGGGGTGTAAGCGCGCAATTCGAGCTCGATTTTTCCCTCGCGCGCCCACTGCAGAACGGCGGGACTCGCTTCGAGCGCAATCACGCGAATGCGCGCGCCAGTCTCCAGCAGGCCGCCGATCTTGGGTTCGCCGACTTTGCCGGCGCCTACCACCAAGACCTGCCGGCCAGACAGTTTCAAAAACATGGGGAACAAGTTAGTCACCGCTTCCTCCTGCCAAATGGACCAGATTTTGAGGAGAGGGCAGATCGCGTGCTACTGCGGGCACGAATTCACCCGCCAAAAATTCGCGTAACTGGGCGTCGCTGTGCCGGGTAAAGAATCGCCGCAGATTCTCGCCGGGCTCGCGCTGTTCGAGATACCGGCCCAGCAAACGCTCGAGCGCGTCCGGAACCTCGGTCGCGGGGCAGCGATAGCCGACGGGGCGAGCTGTCGCCTGATGCAGGCCCAGCGCTCCGCCAACGCAGAAGTAGTAGGCATCGACCATGCGGTCATTGACCTTGATTTTCTTGCCTTCGATCCCGACGTCAGCAATCCAGTGCTGCCCGCAGCTGTTGGGGCATCCGGTAACGTGCAGCTTGAGGTGCTGATCGAAGCCGGGCAGACGCTCTTCCATCTCTTCGACCAGCCAGCGTGAGAAGCTCTTCGTCTCGGTGATAGCGAGCTTGCAGAATTCCGTGCCGCTGCAGGCGACTGTGCCGCGGTAAAACGACGAGCCGGCGACCTTCAGGCCGATCGCATCGAGTTCCTTCGCCAGCGGCTCAACATTGATCGTCGGGACGTTGACGACCAGCAAGTTCTGCATGTTGGTGGCGCGCAGTTCGCCGCCGGCAAAGCGCTCGGCCAGATCAGCGGCGGCCTGCATCTGATCGGCGGTGATGCGGCCGCGCAGGGCTACGGCTCCCACATAAGACAGCGCGGGCTGCTTCTGCTGATGAATGCCCACGTGGTCGCGGTAGACGTCGTCGGGTGGATGCTCTTCGGCGGCGGGATCGAGTTGGAATCCGATGCGGTCGTGCAATTCGGCGAGGAAGCGTTCGGCGGTCCAGCCGTGCCGCAAGAAGAGGAATTTCATGCGGGCGCGCTCGCGATGCTCGCGCAAGACTTCCGAGTCGCGGAACAGTTCGGCAATTCCCTTGATCACCGGCACAACCTGATTCCAGCGCACGAACGCGTTGAGCCGCGCGCCCAGGTACGGCTCAGCCGACAAACCACCTCCAACGCGCAGCGAGAAGCCGACTTCGGGATGCCCGCTCACGATTCGACGAACCGCAGTCAGGCCGATATCGTTGATCTCGGGATACGAGCACCACTCGCGGCATCCCGAGATCGAAATCTTGAACTTGCGCGGCAGGTTGTAGAACTCGGAGTTGCCTGCCAGCAGCCGCGAAGCTTCGAGAACCAGCGGAGAGGCATCAACGATTTCATCGGCATCAACTCCGGCGACGGGGCAGCCGGTGACGTTGCGTACCACGTCACCGCAGGCGCCCATCGTATTCAGCCCCACCGCCCACAGGCCCTCCATAACTTCCGGCAGGGCTTCAATCGTGACCCAGTGCAATTGAATGTTCTGGCGCACGGTGAGGTCGGCGATTCCGTTGGCATAAAGGCGGGTAAGGTCGGCGATGGCGCGCAACTGCGAGGAGGTCATCATGCCGTTCGGTATGCGGATGCGCACCATGAATCGCTGTAAAGCCCGGCCTTCCCCGCCCTGGCCACCGGTTACACCCGCGCCGTCCCCCTGGGTGTAAACGCCCCACCAGCGAAAGTAAGTTCCGATCCATTCGGGAGGAATGGACTGAAAGCCCTCGCGGGCAAAGCGCCGAATTTCATTCAAGCCCTCCCATGGATTCAGGGCGCGCTTCAGGCGCTCGGCTCGCTGAGCTTTCGTCTCTTTCGCCGGTTTGGATGTGTTGGTCGTCATTGGCCTTTATTGCGGGCAATAAAAAACCCACCGCCAGATTCGTCTGGCGGTGGGTTAAAAGTGCCTGGATTAAGAAATTTCTCTTAAGTCAGCAGCCTCCCCGCGCCAGAGCGCACGCATGCACAACAACAACAAGAAGTGCAGCAGCACACCGCGCGGTAATTGGAGCTATCTGACATTCGAACTTGCATTCTAGGTTGAACGGCAAACGCCGTCAACGACTATGTATAAACCTTTGACGAATAGTCTTGATGGAAGGAATCAAAATTTTTCGGTTCTAGTGAACGTTATTGCAGCAACCGTAGAATCAGTGACTTATACGCCTCAACAAATGTTGAGTGGTTGGCCTCGAATCTCTTGCAGCAGGCCGTCTTTGTCGCCTCGCATGGCACGAAAGTGTGAGTTAGACTCAATTCGCCGCACTGGAGCGAACCATACTAGAGCAAACCACACTGGAGCAGATCATGGAGAGAATCCCCAAGCCGCCGGGCATCGGCCGGCAGCGCTTCGCTTTGTGCCTTGCCTTCATCCTTGTGGCTGGCGTCTTGCGGTTGCGCGGCCAAGACCTGCCCCAGGCGCCGCAGGCTCAGGTTTTCACGCTTACGCCTGCGCCCGGATATTTCACCGAGCCGGCGATCGCGGTGAACCCGTCGAATCCGCAGCAGGTGGTGGGCGTGTTCCAGGACAATGCGCACGCCGCCTATTCCCAGGACGCCGGACACACCTGGCAACTGGCGGAGGGCGTTGCCCCGAAGAACTTCAAAGTTTCTGGCGACGTGTCGGTCGCCTTCGACAATCAGGGCCATGCTTTTATCTGCTATATCGCCTTCGACCAGCTCGGGACGTTCAACTACTGGGCTCACGGCGCGACCCGAAACGGAATATTCGTGAGGCGCTCGCTCGACGGGGGAAAGACCTGGGAGGCAGAACATGTCCCCGTGGCCGAGCAGACAACCCAGCCGGGAATTCCGTTTGAGGACAAGCCCTACATCGTCGCCGACAATACGAAGGGGCCCTATGCCGGAAACTTGTACGTGGGCTGGACGCGATGGAGGATCGCGGATTCGCAGATCCTGCTCTCGCGTTCCACCGATGATGGCAAAACCTGGTCGGCGCCAGTCGAGATTGACGCGCATCCTGGCTTGCCGCGGGACGACAATGGGGCAGCTGAAGGTTTCGACGGCGTGGTCGGCCCGGATGGCACGCTCTACGCGATCTGGAGCCAGGATGATGACATCATGCTGACGGTCTCCCGCGACGGGGGCAAGACGTTTTCCCATGCGCGCCCGGTTGTGCACACAGCTCCGATTATGTTCGCCGTCGATACGCTGGAGAGAGCCAATGGATTCCCACAAATTGCCATCGACCCCAGGACCAAACTCCTCTATGTAACGTGGAGCGATTACCGCAACGGCGATCTGGATGTATTCATTGCGTCCTCAGAGGATGCTGGCCAGCGCTGGACAGCGCCGGTGCGCGTGAACAACGATCCCGTGCACAACGGAGCCGAGCAGTTCTTTCAGTGGCTGGCGGTCGATGCAGTCGACGGCTCCGTGAACGTTCTTTTCTACGATCGCCGCGGAGACCCGGAAAACAAGAAGCAAATTGTGGCGCTGGCGCGCTCGACCGACGGCGGGCGCACGTTCGCCAACTACGCCTGGACCAGCGATCTTTTCGAAGCCGGCGGCGTGTTCTTCGGCGACTACACGGGGCTGGCCGCGTATGGCGGACGGGTCTACGGCATCTGGATGGAAAAGCCCAAGGCCGCGCCCGAAGCGAAGACAGCCGATGAGGGCAAAGAGGAGAAGCCTCGCAAGGGCACTGTCATCAAGCTGGGAACGGCGGACTTCAGCCGCGGGACGACCGAACGTTCGCAATAGGCGAAGTCCCGAAGCTTTATGAATACAGATGGGCGCTTACGGCGTGTTGCTTCCGCCCGCGCTTTCCGCTAGCGGGAGCCAGACCTGGAAACAGGTATCGCCGGGCTTGGATTTCATCTGAACGCTGCCGCGGTGTTTCCTTACGATGCGCTGCACCGTGTCGAGGCCAAGGCCGGTTCCCTCGCCGACTCCCTTGGTGGTGAAGAAAGGCTCAAAGATGCGCTGCTGAATCTCGGGCGGAACTCCAGGACCGTTGTCGGCGATCTCCACCACTACACAGTTATCCTGGCGATAGGCGCGGACGCGCAGTTCGCCCTTCCCTTGCATCGCGTCGATAGCGTTGTCGATGAGATTGGTCCAGACCTGGTTGAGCTCGCTGCCGAACGAGTTCACCAGCAACGGGACTTTCTCATAGTCGCGCTGAACCACGACTCCGCGCTTGAGTTTATGGTTCAGGATGGTGAGCGTCGTCTCCAGAGTTTTCACGATATCGACGTTCTGCACCGGCGCCTGATCCATGAAGGTGTATTCCTTGATGGCGGCGACCAGATCCGAGATTCGCGCCGCGCTGCTCTCGATTTCGTTCAGCAGATCCGCAATTTCCAGCGAGGCTCCGATTCGGACTAACGCCGCTCCGGCATTGTCGTCACCCAGAGTTGTGAACAACTGATCCAGCACGGCTGGCTGGGCGTTTTTTTGCGCGAGACCGGCCGCGAGTTGCCACAGATCCTTTTGGCCATGACTGCGCAGAAGCGAATCGAGGCGATCCTCAAGTTCGCTCGCGGCCAGCGGGTTCGGCGGGGGCTCGTTCTGTTGCGTGAGCGCGGCTTCCAGCTTTTCGATCTCGGCTCGCTGGGCCGCCGTTAGCTCGCGCCGGCCGAGTTCGTGGCTGGCGTCGCGAATGCGTTTCAGAATGGCGCGCAACTGGCTGGTGGCGCGTTTGGCGGCCGAGGCGGGATTGTTGAGTTCGTGGGCCAGTCCGGCAGAAAGCTTGCCCAGCGCGGCCAGCCGGTCACGTTGCTGCTCGAGCCGCGTGGTTTCGCGGATGCGGTCCGACATCAACCCGACTAGCCGCGTCGCCAATTCCGGCATTTTCTGCACCAGCTCGGGAAAGAGCGTCGCGGGAAAGCGCAGCACCCGGCCGTCGGTCAGAGCCCGCATGTTGATGGTGAACTGCTTCATTCTGGAGAACGGCAGGAGACCGGTCACGTCGCCGCGCTTGAGAGAGATGACGAAGGTATCCCCAGCGAGATCGCCGCGGGCTTGAAATTCGCCCTGCAGGAGCACGAACATGGCGTCGGCTGGGTCGCCCTGCCGCACGTAGGTTTCCCCCCTTTTAACACACAGTTCCTGCGCCTGGCTGAGGAACCAGGCGATCTGGTCGTCAGGCAGACCGGCAAAGGCCGGGACTTGCAGAAGTTCCGCTGCTTCGGCCATTTAGACCTTGCTCAAGTACTGATGGATGAATTGGACACCCACAGAACCCTCGCCCACACCAGAAGCCACGCGCTTGACCGAGCCGTGACGAACATCGCCTACAGCGAAAATGCCAGGGACGTTCGTTTCCAGCAGAAAGGGATCGCGGTCGAGCGTCCATCCTTTGGGCCGCTCGGCTCCGTGCATGAGATCAGGACCGGTGAGGATGAATCCTCGATCGTCGCGCACGACCAGATCGGCCAGCCAATCCGTACGCGGCAGGGCGCCAATGAAGATGAACATCGAACTGGCGGGGACGCGCTCCACTTTGCTGGTGTCGGAGCAGAGGACCGAAATCTCTTCCAGCCGGATGTCTCCGTGAACCTCGGCAACGCTGGCGCGGGTCCAGACCTGAATATTCGGTGTTTCTTTGATCTGATCGATGAGATATTGCGACATGGTGGCAGCGAGCGATTCGCCGCGAACCAGAATTACAACGCGTTCGGCATACTTGGAGAAATTCATCGCCGCCTGCCCAGCGGAATTTGCCCCTCCTACGATATAGACGATCTCTCCCTTGCATGAGAGGGCTTCAGTCGCCCCGCCGCCGTAGTAAACGCCCGCGCCTTGCAACCGATCAATTCCCGGCGCATCCAGGCGGCGCCATTGCACTCCCGTGGCAATCATCAGCGCGTGGCAGGAGATTTCGCTGCCGTCGGCGAGCTTGATGATCCGGTACGAAGCCTCGGTGCGAATGCCGGTCACTTCCTGCGGCGCGAGGATTTCGACTCCGAAGCGCTGCGCCTGCGCCACGCCGCGCCGCGCCAGATCTCCTCCGCTAAGGCCGCTGGGAAATCCCAGATAGTTTTCTATGCGCGAACTCATGCCGGCCTGGCCGCCGGGAGCTTCGCGCTCGATCATGACCGTGTGCAGGCCTTCGGACGCGCCGTAGACTGCGGCGGCCAGGCCAGCCGGACCGCCTCCGACGATCGCCAAGTCGTAGAAGGTGGTTTGCGCACGGGTGCGCAGGCCGACTTTCTGCGCCACCTCCGCCGGAATACTCTTGAGCAGCTTGGTTCCGTCAGGAAACAGGACGACCGGAAGCTCAGTGGCCTCGGGGCCCAAAGCATCGAGAAGGCGCTTGGTCTCAGGATCGTTAGCCGAAAATTCAGCGTCGATCCATTGGTAAGGAACATGGTTCCGCGCCAGAAAATCGCGCAGCTCATAACATTTGGGAGACCATCTCGTGCCTAACACGCGGATTCCCTCAAATGCGGGATGGTAGTTGGCGATCCAATCGCCCAGCAGATCATCGAGCTGCGGATAGAGATGTTGGTCGGGAGGGTCCCAGGGCTTCAGGAAGAAATAGTCGACATCAGCCTGGTTGATGGCGCTGATGGCGGCGTTGGTGTCGGCGTAAGCCGTAAGCAGGGCGCGCTTGGCATCGGGAAAGATCTGCTTCGCCTCTTTCAGAAAGCCCACTCCGTCCATGCGGGGCATGCGCTGGTCGACGAGAAGCAGTGCGACCCCATCGTTGCGCAGCTTCAGCTCGCGAAGGATGTCGAGAGCCTCCTCAGGAGCGCCGCTGCCGATGACTCGGTAATCGGCGCCGTATTGCGAGCGCAGATCACGCTCAATCGCCCGCAATACGTCAGAATCGTCATCGACACTCAGCAGAATCGGCTTGCCCATGATGGCTGCCCCAAAGATAAAAGATAGAGGAACGTTAGAGGATCCGGTGGCAATGCCCGAAAGAAGCTTAGATACAGGAACCGGCCTTCTGGTCGCAAACTCCGTCCCGCATACGCTCCCTATCAGCCTTCAGGCCGCCAGTTCTCCCGCTTCGATCTCGTCGACGTAACACCAGATCCAGGACTCTCCCGGTTCAATCGAACGGATCAGCGGGTGCTGGCTTTTGTGGAAATGCTTGGTGGCATGCTTGTTTTTGGATGAATCGCAACAGCCGACATGCCCACAAACGAGGCACAACCGCAGGTGAACCCAGGTGTCTCCCATTTTGACGCATTCTTCACATACATGCTTGTTGGTGGTTCTTACCTTGATCTGATCGAGGTGGGTGCATTCGGGCGGCATGGCTTCCTCCTAACGCAAGTTGGGACTGGTCAAGTGACCGGGGTCACGTAACGAAAGGGCACAATCACTGAAAAGGTGAGCCTTCTCAATACACAATGGTTGGCAGAGGGTCTTCATTCGTGTTGCGTCTCGATTATTTATCCTGCGTGCTCACGATCGCATCCACAGTGCTTCTTGGCCGCCGCTGCTGGGAAGGCTGGGCCTTGGCTGCCGTGAACAGCGTACTCATGTGTATCATTGGCGTCCGAACGGCACAACTGGGGTTCATCCCAGCCAACGTCTTCTGCATCATCGTCGGCGCCATCAATCTGCGAGCCTGGCGCAGGACGGCCAGTTCCTAGCGAAGAGAGCGCCATCGGCTTGTGTACGTCCTACTCGGCGATGAGCAGGTTCTCGGCAAACGGCCACTGCTCATCGATCCACTGAGCCTCGCAGCGGAAGCCGGCCGCGCGAGCCGCGTCTGGGATCTCCGTGGATGAGTACTTGTGGCTGCTTTCCGTCCAGATGGTCTCTCCCTCGGCGAATTCGACCACGACCTCCGCCGCTGGAATGCATACGGTCTGCCGCCGGCGCGAGCGCAGGTGCATCTCGACGCTGCGGGCATCTTCATTGATCCTGGCCACGTGAGTGAATTGACTCAAATCGAAGTCGGCGTCGAGCTCGCGATTCACGCGGGCCAGCAAGTTGAGATTGAAAGCCGCCGTCACTCCCAGGCTGTCGTCGTAAGCGCGGAGCAGTTGGGCTCTCGGCTTTTCCAGATCGGTTCCCAGCAGCAGAGAGTCTCCGTGCTGCAGAATTCGCCGGACCTCTGACAAGAACTTCACTCCCGCGGGACGATCAAAGTTCCCGATCGTGCTGCCGAGAAAAAGCACAAACAGATGCTGTCCGGGACGGCGGCAGGCCGCCACTTCCAGCAAACCGTCGAGATATTCCCGTTCAAAGCCCACGATGCTGATGCAGTCGATATCCCGGAGCTCGCGTTCGCACATGACCAGAGCCGAGCGGGAAATCTCCACCGGGTAATAGAAAGTGCGCTGGCGCCGGCAGAGCGCTTCCAGAATCCAGCGAGTCTTCTTGCCGCTGCCGCTGCCCAGCTCGGCGACCGCGACCGGTCTGGGGACACGATCCACAATGTCGTCGGCGTACCGCCGCAACAGCCTCTCGTCGGCTCTCGTCAGCCCGTATTCGGGGAGGTGGCAGATCACTTCAAAGAGGGCTGACCCCACCTCGTCATACAGATACTTGGAAGGCAGCTCTTTTTGAGGTTCGCGGATGAGACCGGCGCGCACCTCGGAGGCAAACTCGTAAGTGGCATTGGCTGCGATGGCGTGAACTAACATTTTCCACTCCTCGGGTCAGCGTTGCGCGCAGCGGAAGCCCGCATACACGTACTGATAATGGCTCTGAAACCAGTTGCGAAACGTCGGCCGCAGCATGCACGCGGCAGTGTGGGCGGAGCCGCCTTTCATAACGAAGTGCTTGCCGTCGAAAAAGTCGGCGGAGTATCCAGGGTAGAAGGGGAAAGGCTCGAATCCCCGAAATGGCGCGAAGACAGTGGAAGTCCACTCCCACCCATTGCCCAGCATGCCTTGTACGCCAAACGCGCTCGCACTCGATGGAAATGCATTGACGGGCGCGGGGTCCCAGCGGCTGAAGTCAAAGTTCCCCAAAGCCGGATGGGGCGCTTCCCTGCCCCAGGGGTACGGTCGTTCGCTTCCGGCGGGAACGCCGTAGGCAGCGCGGTGCCATTCCGGTTCCGTGGGAAGCGACTTGCCCGCCCAGCGGGCGTAGGCTGATGCCTCGGCATGGCTCACGTAGACCGGCCAGTCGAGGGGTAATGGAATCTCGTCGAACATGGTGCGGTATAGCCATTGGCCATTCATCTCTTTCCAGAAAATGGGGTGAGCAATTGCGTTGGCTGTTATCCAACTCCAATCATCGTCGCCCCAGAAGGCGCGTGTTTCATAGCCGCCGGATAGGATGAAATCGAGATACTGCCGGTTGGTAACCTGAAGGCGATCAATTTGAAAGGCAGGGACAGTAACTTCGTGAATCTGGAACTCGTTATCCCAGCCGAAAGTCTCGCTGTCGCGCGCAAGGCCTAAAGTCGCCTGGCCCGCGGGAATCGAAACCATCTCCTGAGTCACGGGTGGGATCGCCGCCAGCGGCCGGTTCGCCAGACGAAGCTTACGATCCAGCGGCAGTTGGTGCAGCATGTAGGCGAGGGTCTCCAGATGCATGAGGCGGTGCTCGATAGCGACATTGAGCAGAGTGGCTGCGGAGTAGCCATCGGTCAGTCGCGCGCTCGATTCCGGAATCCCGTCTGCCAGCTTCTGATCGAGGGCAGCTCTGATCCCGGCTACGTAGTCGCGCACACTCTCCAGCGAAGGCCAATCTGACGGCTGATCCGAAGGCAGCCCGCCGCCGACCGGGTCTATGCCAAAAGCAAACAGCCGATCGAGTTCGGGATGAGGGCTCTTCAGGTCGAAGATGCGTTCGCGGAGCAGGTTCCAATCGAAGGCCTCGAGATGGCCCACGTAGAAGATGATTCGATGGCGCTCCGGGATTGGGCGGTCGTAGACAGAGGCGGGACTGATCAGGCGGAAGAGTTCGTCGCTTCGCCGCCGAGCCTCCGACATTCGCAGGAGCAGATCGTGACCTACGCCTAAAGCGTTTGATACGGCGAGCATGCGAGCCTCCCCACAGCCACGTTCAACCTTAGATGTCTTACCCGAGACAAAGTAGCAATAGGTTTTTCTGCGCTGCAGGATGGCTGGAGGACTGCCTACAACCGGTTCCCATTAAGCTAGTTAAGGCCCAAGACCCTTCCGGTGCAGGAAATCTCGCACCACTTCCTTTGCATCCCGGTGCTGGCCGTCGACGGCATAGTTCAGCTCTTGCATTTCAGTGTCGGAAATCTTATCCGCCAATACGGCAAGGACCTGAGCGACCTCGGGATGAAGCTGTAGGGTCTGGTCACGTATCACGGGCACGGCCTGATACGGCGGGAAATAGTGCCGGTCATCTTCCAGGACGAACAGGTCCAACGCCGGAATCAGACCGTCGGTCGCGTTGCCGGCCGCGAGATCGATCTGGTGATCGCGGAGAGCGCGCGCGAGCAGGCCCAGGTCCATGACGCGCGGGGGGTCGGCAAAGCGCAGGCCGTAGGCGGCGGCCAGCCCGCGGTACCCGTCCGGACGCTCCATGAACTCGTAGCCGAATCCGGCATGCCATTGCGGAGTGAACACGGCCGCCTGCGACAGGGTCTTGATGTTGAGACGGCGCGCGTCTTCCCCGCGGATCTCCATGGCAAACGTATCGTTGAAGCCGAAGGGCGCACCGAGTGTGAGCTGGAAACGTTGCTCATATTCCCGCTTCACCCGCTCGTAGACTTGCGGCGCGTCGCCACCGTTCTCTTTGAGAATCGCATTCAGCGCTGTGCCTGTGTATTCGGGATAGATGTCGATTCGGCCCGCACGAATAGCCTGATGACAGATGTAAGTGCCTGCCAGATAGAAACGCCGCTCCACCTTCAAGCTGGTGTGCGCTTCGATGTCCTGGGCCATGATTTCGCCCAGGATCAAAGACTCGGTGAAATTTTTGGAGCCAACGACAATGCGATCGGGGTGCCCGCGCGAACACGCCAATGACGAAAGCAGAGCGAGGCCCAGCGCGACAGCCAACAGTCCCCGCCCGGCGCAACGTTGGTCCCTGGTTTTCATCTTTTTATCGCGGTCGCAGACTCTTCTCCAGCCGGCCTACGCCGAAATCCGCCAGCAGGGCCAGAAGGGCCGCCGGGATCGCGCCCGCGAGAATGACGCGATTATCGACCATGGCCAGACCGCGAAAGATGAACTCCCCCAATCCTCCGGCGCCGATGGCAGCCGCGATCGTGGCCAGACCCACCGCAATCACCACCGCCGTGCGAACTCCAGAAAGGATCACGCTGAGAGCGAGCGGCAGCTCCACCTGAAACAGGATCTGGGACTCGGTCATCCCCATGCCACGCGCAGCCTCGACGACCGCGGGATCGACTCCGCGAATTCCGGTGTAGGTATTGCGAATGATGGGAAGCAGGGCGTACAGGGTCAAAGCCAGAATTGCCAGCCGGTCTGCACTCGTCCCCAGCCAGGGCACGGGCAGCAGAAATCCAAAGAGCGCGAGGCTGGGAATCGTCTGGATGATGTTTGCCCCGCCCAGCACCGGCCGGCTGAGACCTTTGCGCCGGGCAATCGCAACCCCGAGCGGTATCCCAATCAGACAGGCCAGCAACGTGGAGAGTCCCACCAGCCAGAGATGTTCCAGGGTGAGCTCCACCACCTGGTCCCAATTCTGCTGAATGAAGTGCAAGACATTCATGGCGTACCTCGATTGCGCCCTGACTCCAGGCCATCTCCGAAGGCTCGAACGTAGGCCGCGGCCCAGGGATTGTCGGAGCGCAGGAATTCGTCGGGTGAAAGAACTGCAACCAGTTGCCCGGCTTCCATCAGGGCAATGCGTGAGGCCAGCCGCACCGCCTCGCGCAGATCATGGGTCACGAATACGACGGTCTTACGGAGCCTCTTCTGCAGGGCGAGGAATTCGCGCTGCAGGTCGTCCCGTGTAAGCGGATCGAGCGCGCCAAACGGCTCGTCCATGAGGAGAATCTCGGGATCGGCGGCCAGGGCTCGAGCCACGCCGACCCGCTGCCGCTGCCCGCCCGAAAGCTGATGCGGGTAACGCGACAGCATCTCGGGCGGCAGCCCAACCATCTGCATGAGTTCTCTTACCCGCGCGCGAATTCGCTCAATGGACCATCCTTCTATTCTCGGTACCAGGCTGATGTTCCGCTCCACTGTGAAATGCGGAAATAGCCCGACGTCCTGGATGACGTAGCCGATGCCCCGGCGCAGCCGGATCACGTCGCTTTGCGTCGTTGGAACACCCTTGACCCGCACCTCTCCGCTCGTGGGCGACAAAAGACGGTTGATCAGCTTGAGCGTCGAGGTTTTCCCGGAGCCGCTGCGTCCGAGCAGTACAACCGTTTCTCCTGACTGGACTTCCAGATTGAATCCGGAGAGCACGTCGGTGCCAGCCACGCGGTAAGAGACATCGCGGAACTCGATGAGGGGACGGCTGTCCGCCGAAGGCATGACGGTCAGGATACCGAAGTTCGCAGTTGGCCGCTTCCCTTTCATCCGGGGCAGGTCGGGGATGAAGATTCGAACGGCAGGGATCTCGTATGAATTCGGATTTCGCTCGATTGCGACCCGATGCGGAATCCCGGGCGCTATTCCATCCAACCCCTGCCTTGATACTCCATGTAATCGGCGGTTTTCTGGGCGGCGTCACGGCCATAGTACCTCTCGACGATGTGGAGAGCGAGGTCGATGCCCGAAGTCAGACCGCCGGCCGTGTAGATCACGTCGTCGGATTGCACGAAGCGCCGCCCCTTGACCAGCGTAGCCTTGGGGAAGGCTTTCTGAAATTTGTCGTAGTAGTCGTGGTGGGTAGTGGCTTGCTTGCCGTCGAGCAAGCCGGCCTTGCCGAGCTGGAAGGAGCCGACGCAAACCGACATGACGACGTCACTCTGCTTGTCGATGCGCCGCAGCCAATCCGCCAGCTTGGGAGCGCCGCGCTGGGCTGGGATCACCACGATCCTGGGCTGAGGGGAGTCGTCGAAAGTGTAGTCGGGGATGATCGTCATGCCCCCCGAGATGTGAATGGGACTCCTGGATTCACTCACCGTGAACAGCTCAAATGCGTCGGGACCGTCCTCGGCGCCGGCGTCCTGGAAGACCTCCCAGGGACCCGCAAAGTCGATCATGGTGGCGCCTTCGGTCAGAACAAAAGCGACGCGAATCTTCGGGCCAGCAGGAGGGACGTTTTGCCTGGCGGCATCAGACCTCGATTGGGGAGCAACCGCGCGGTTGGGACGAGCGACGGTGGCAAGCGCTGTGACGGCCATCGCCATGCCGGCTGAACATGCCACGATCCACCAGCAGTGGAAGGGTTTCATGCTTTCTCCTCGTGCGAGCCACCAACGCTAGCATGGCGCACTGGAGGGTTGCATCGGTGCGGGGACCAGCGCCGCGCGGCAAGGGACGCCTTACAGGCCGCTCGCAATCAGCCGCTGCAATTGAGGACGACAGCCGCGACTGCAGGAAAGCTCCTTGCCATCCCGCAACACGGCGATGTATTCGCCGCTGTCGCAGGGCTGCAGCTCGCGAATCCGCCTGACGTTGACGATGAAAGATCGATGGATGCGCACAAAATGCTGGGGATCGAGCCGCGCGGAAATGTGCCCAATGCCCTCCCGCAGCAAATAAGAGTCTTTGCCAACGTGCAGCTTTACATAGTTCGCGGCCGCCTCAATCCAGTCGACCTCATTCAGATCCAGAAATACTACCCGCCCCGCGGTCCGGATCACCAGCCTCCTGAGTTGCTGCGAGTCCGGTTTGACCTCGCCTAACATGTCGAGGATTCGCGATCGAAGACTGTGTTCGTGGGACTTTAGAAGTTCGGCTTTAACCCGCTCCAGCGCATGATGCAGGCGCTCCTGATTGAACGGCTTCAACAGATAATCCAGGGCATGGGCTTCAAAGGCGCGGATGGCATATTGATCGTAGGCCGTGGTGAAGATGACGACCGGCATCTGGTCTGCAGGAACCTGCTTGAGCACCTGAAAGCCGTCCAGATCGGGCATCTGGATATCCAACAGCAGCAGATCCGGCTTGTGCGATTGCACCGCGGCCAGCGTCTGGTTCCCGTCGCGGCATTCGGCGACTACATTGACTCCGCTCTCCGAGTTCAATAGGACGCGTAATTTCGTGCGCGCCAGACCTTCGTCATCCGCGATGATTGTACGTATGGAGGGAACGATCATGTCTTCGCCTTTTTTTCCGTGGCCCTAGCCCATTCGCCGTGCATGAATGCCTCGCTCGTGGAAACCTGAGTGACCGGCCTAAACGGCATGAGCAGGCAGACCTCGGCCCCACCCTCTGCCCCATTGCGGATTTCGCAGCTTTGCCCCTCGCCGTAGAGCGCCTGCAGCCTCTCCCGTGTCAAGCTAAGGCCCAACCCACGCCTGGGTTTCTCGTGGCGAGCCTCCATCAGACCGGGCCCGTTGTCGCGGACCCAGAGCTGCAAATCGTCCCCCGCGCGCTTGGCGATAACCCGAATCTCCCCCGGGGCGGAGCGTCGAGACACACCATGACGCACCGCATTCTCTACGAGCGGCTGCAGGATCAGATGTGGAACCTGCGCATCGAGACACTCCGGAGCAATGTCGAAGACCACGCGCAGCCTATCTTCGAAGCGCGCCTTCTCGATATCCAGATAGACGTTCAGGAACTCCATCTCCCGGCCCAGCGAGGTCACCTGGGTGCCATTGCTCTCCAGACTCATGCGCAGCAAATCGCTGAGCGAAGTCATCATCCGATCCGCGGCGACCACATCGGTCAGCATCAAGGCCGAGATCGAATGCAGGGTGTTGAACAGGAAATGCGGCTGCAGCTGGCTCTTCAATGTCTGCAGGCGCGCCTTAGCCAGTTGTCCTTCCAGCTGCGAAGTACGCAGTTCTCTTTCCCGGAGCCGCCGGTAGTAGGCCACGGCATGAGCCACGAACACGATGGGCACAAATTCGCTGGTAATGTCGTCCACCACGTTGAGCAGGAAACTGCGTTTGAGCGCCGGCCGCGGATCGCGAAAGGAATGTGTATGGCGATTCCAAAAGGCCGAACTCCATTCGCGAGTGACTGGGTCCCACGTGTCGTAGGGGGTGGCGGCTGCCAGCAGGGTATGACAGAAGGTAAAGACAATTCCGGCTGCCAGGTATAACCACGCTCGCCGCACCCAGTTTCCTCTCTGGAACGGGTACCGGATCGCCAGTGCATAGACGAACGGAGTCAGGGGAGCGTAAGTCAGGATTTGGCCGAACTCCATGCCAGCGACTGTACCCAGCCGGAAGCTGCCGGTGGACAGGTGATACATGGCGTAGATACTCGCGGTGGCTGCCAGCGAGACGAACGTCCACACTCCGAAACTGATGCCCCAAATCAGACCGGCGCTGGTTCTGGGCGGGGTTACGACAGGACGCTCGGTTGTATCGCTGTCCTCCGGGGACAGGCTGCGCCGGGGGCGCGGAACCAGGTCGCCTCCGCAGTTAGGACATACCTTTTGCAGGTTCGCGGCGCAACTGGAGCAGAACGTGCATTCGAAGGAGCAAATGTACGCTTCCCGATCGCCAGGCAGTGCCGCCATACACTTCTCGCAGTGCCGCTTCATTTCCAGATGCATGCCCCCCGCCTCGCGAACGAACCCGTGCGCACTTCGGCCTTAGACCAGCGGTCTGCTCCGAGCTTCTGACCTGATATGTCTCTGCCATGTATTTGACACAGTCGTGCCTGTTTTGTCACCGAGTTTGGTCCCTCGGCTCCAGCAACTCGTACCTGGGCACCGACAGTTGATTGACAGGCAAGACAACCGCGGACGTTCCAGCAGCGCAAGGGACTAGGAGACGGGCGTTTCGCCCCAACCCTGGGCTTCACGACCGGCCTGTGAGCGTGGTCACAGTGGGGCGTGACAGGCGTTGCTGACCCAACCCGGCGTGGAGTTCTACTTTGGAACAGAGGCTGAAGCATGGTCGCCCCGGAAGCCAACGCAGCCAAACTCCTCGAGCGTATTCTCACCCGACTGCACGAATCCCATGACCTTTCCGTATACGAAGGCATTGAGCGACTGGTGCAAGCAGGGGAAGCGGTCGGCTTTGACGCCGAAACTCTGGCGCGGATGCTCGATAAAGGTATGACGCTGGAAGAGTTGCTGGAACAGATCGAATTGAAGATGGAAAGGTCGCTAGAGGCAGCGTAGTGGCTGGGGAAATGTGCGCGCCTCCGATGGAGAACAGGGTGAGGTATTTATGACATTTGTAGAGTGGTCCAAATCCAGCGCTGATTATGGCCGGAAGCTGATGAACTCGGCGGTCGAGGGAGCGCGCACCGGGGAAGACGAATTTGTGCAGGAGGTACCGCTGGCTCCTTACCTAAGCGAGTCTGCGCGGCAGGCGCTCGGACCCGCCTTGGTCGGGGCCTGCGTGGGCGTCTTGGGCGGGTCTCTCGGAAACAGCCGCCGGTCTGCCGGTAGGGCTGTTGCCAGCGGTTTGCTGGGAGGAGCGATTGGATTCGGCTTGGGCATGATTTGGGACACCCGGGAATTCACTGTGCGGGTGGCATCGGGTGCATGGAACGGCGTCCGCAAAACCCGCGATGAACACTGGTTTGAGAAGAACCCGATCGACTACGCATAGAAAAACGGAATACCGGTTTCTTCGAGCATCACAAGCGCGCCACTGACTGAGCAGGACAAGACCCCTGACAGCTTCGTCGCCGAAAGCGATTCAGGATTCGGGGGGATACCGTGGTAGGTATTCATTTATCCGCGCAGGTCGCAAGCTGGCTGGTTACCAGCCGAAACTTGTATTTGGCTATTCATGTTCTGGGAATCGCAAGCTTTCTCTATATCGTGTCTCGACGGCTGGTGCCGCTGGTTCGCGCCCAATGCGATCCGCGGTTTGACCGGCCTGTGGCCCGTCTGGGCCGAGTTTGGAAGTACTGGCTGGGCCAATGGAAGCATCCGCGGTATAAGTTTGCCGGCACACTCCACATACTTATCTTTGCCGGATTCATTCTGCTGGCCCTGCGCGCATTCTCCTTTCTGATCGTCGGGGTCTCGCCGAACTTCGTGATGCCCGGTCTCTCCGGAGAAATGGGCCATGTGTATGACCTGGCGACCGACTATGCGGCGACGATTGTATTCCTCTGCATGGTGATCGCCGTGCTGCGCCGTCTTGTCTTTAAGCCGGCCCGGTACGCGGTTCCGGCCAGATTCGGCAAGAGCCGCACCGCAGACGCAGTTTTTCTGCTCGGATTGATTGCGGTCCTCATGGTCGCCGATAGCGTCTATGCCGCCAGCCACGCTGCCAAGTTCGCGCAGCAAAGCCAAGCAGTCGAGAGTCTGGCTTATCTATCGCTGCCGTGGGTTTTGCAAGTGGCATTCCGCTCGATGTCGCTGGCAACGCTTGGCGGTCTCATCGCCGGCGCATACCTCGCCCACGAGATCACGTTTTATTTCCTGCTTTGCTATCGCCCGTTTGGCATTCAGTTCCATGTGGAGACTTCGCTGTTCAGCATCTACTTCGCGAAGCTGGACCGGGGCACCATCAAGCCCGTGCGCTGGGGAGTCGCCGACGAGAATCTGGACCAGGTGAAATCGTTCGGCGTGAAGACGTTCGAGGACTTTACCTGGAAGCACATCCTCGACTTCTACTCCTGCGCCGATTGCGGGCGCTGCGCTGATAACTGTCCAGCTTACGCCGTCGGCCGGCCGCTGGCGCCGCGGTTCATCACGACTAAGGCTCGTGACTACGCGTTCCACCACTATCCGGTTCTGGGAAAGGCGAACAACAGCAAGGCGCTGATCGGAACAATTTATTCCGAGGATGAGATCTGGTCGTGCACCACCTGCGGCGCTTGCGAAGAGGAGTGCCCGTTGCTGGTGGAGTACATCGACAAGATCGTCGACCTGCGGCGCGGCATGATCGATGACGGAAATGTGCCGCAATCCCTGCAGAAGCCGCTGAAGGCACTCGAGAGCCGCGGCAATCCCTACGGGAAGATGGAGAAGAAGCGAGCCGACTGGACCAAGCCGGTCGCGTCGCAGCTGAACGGCAACGTTCCGGTGCTCGATGGCAAGAACGCCGCCGACACTCTCTATTTCGTCGACAGCATTACTTCGTACGACGACCGCATGCAGTCGATTGGGCGAGCTACGGCGCGAATCCTCACTCAGATTGGAACGAACTTCGGCATCCTGGGCGCTGCAGAGAAAGACAGTGGACACGATGTCCTCCGGTTCGGCGAAGAAACGCTGTTCATGGCGCTGCGCGACCACAATACCGAGGCGATCAAGGAGTCCGGGGTCGAAAAGATCGTCACCGCCGACCCGCACGCCTTCAACGCGCTGAAACACGACTACAAGAATGTTCCGCCGGTTGAGCACATCAGCCAGGTACTGGCTCGCGAAGTGAAGGCCGGCAACATTCAGTTCAATCGCATCGACGACAGCGACAAGGTCTACGTCTACCACGATCCGTGCTATCTGGGCCGCCACAATCAGGTTTATGAAGACCCACGCCATGTGCTCGACGCCATCCCGGGACTGAAGCGAGTCGAAATGCAGCGCTCGCGCGACCGGTCGTTCTGCTGCGGCGGCGGCGGTCTGATGCTGTTCTACGAACCCAAGGAAGACCAACGGATGGGCGTGGTCCGCGTAAAGATGGCGGCGGAGGCCGGGGCGAACGTGATCGTCACCGCCTGCCCCTTCTGCATGGTGAACATCGAAGACGCCATCAAGGTCGCGGGCATGGAAGGCAAAATGTCGGTGATCGACCTGACTGAACTCGCCGACCAGCAGATGATTCGCGACGTCTGCCCACGGGAACTCGAAACTGCAACGGCGGGAGGCTAAGTATGGAGATTCTGGTGTGTGCGCGAAGAGTGCCGGATACCTCGGAGAACGAGATCGCGCTCAACGCTGCCGGGAACGATATTGAGCGCGACGAGCTCGTGTACTCGATCAACGAAGCGGACAACTACGCGGTCGAAGAGGCGCTGCAAATTCGCGACCGGGTCGGCGGCAATGTCACCGTGGTGACGGTCGGCAGCGAGGAAGATGAAGAGATTCTGCGCCGCGAACTTGCCATGGGAGCGAATCAAGCCGCGCTCCTCTCCGACGAGGCCTTCAGCGGATCGGACGGCAAGGGCCTTGCAACCATCCTCAAGGATTTCGTGAAGAAAGGTCGCTATGACCTGATCCTGACCGGCGTTCAGGCCGATGATGGCGCAGCGCAGGTAGGCGGCATGCTGGCCGCGATGCTCGACTATCCGTTCGCCTCCCTGGTGTGTTCGATCACAGTCGAGGGCGGGAAGCTCAGAGTGGGGCGCGAGATTGAAGGCGGAAACCACGAGATCAACGAGATCGATCTGCCCTGCGTGCTGTCGATTCAGACCGGCATCAACGAGCCGCGTTACGTCGGGATGCGGGGCATCCGGCAGGTGGCTTCGGTGCCGATCCCGACGCTCGGCGTGTCGGAACTCGGAGTTGACACAGCCACAGTCGGCGAAGTCGCAGCCAGGGTCAAACGCGTGGACTATTTCGTGCCCGCCGCGAGCAGGGGAGCGCAGATGCTTAGCGGCACTCGCGAAGAGAATGCCGACAGAGTTCTGGAACTGGTCGCAGCGAGAGGAGGGCTGAAATAATGGCTCGCATTTTTGTATATGTCGCCCAGAAAGGCGGAGTGGTTGACGATTCCGCTGTTGAGCTGTTTGCGGCCGCGAAGAAGCTCGACGCAGCTGCTCTGCCGACCGTGATTCTTACCGGCTGGGGCGCGGATCTCGATGCGGCATGCGACTCCCTTTCCTCGTCCTTTGCCGAGGTCTGGAAAGTTGCAAACCCGGCCCTCGCCTATCCCAACGCAGAACTGGTGCGCCAGGCGCTGGTGAGCGTCGTGCCGCCGAACAGCATCCTCCTCGTTCCGCACGATCACTTCGGAATCGATCTCGCGCCCGGGCTTTCCATCAAGCTGAATTCCGCCTTTGCCTCCGATGTGCTGGCGATTGAAGGAGTTGAGGGCAACTTCCTCAAGCTGGTTCGTCAGGAGTTCGGCGGACAAGTCAGTACCCACGTGCGTTGCGATGCTTCGTCCGGCGCGGTGATTACGATTCGTCCGGGCGCGTTCAAGGCGGAAGCGTCCGCGCCGGTTTCGGGAGTTGTCGTCGACAAGTCGTCCGCAGTCGGCGCTCTGACAGCCCGCCGTCGCTATGTCGAGACCATCGTCGCCGAAGCGGGCGATGTCGACATCACCAAGCACAGCGTGCTGGTCTCCATCGGCCGCGGCATTCAGGAAAAAGACAACATCGGCATCGCCGAGGAACTGGCGGAAGTGCTGGGCGCGGCGGTGAGCTGCTCGCGTCCTGTGGTCGACGCCAAATGGATGGAGAAATCGCGCCAGGTCGGCTCGTCCGGGAAGACCGTGAAGCCTAAGGTCTACATCGCCTGCGGCATCAGCGGCGCGTTTCAGCACCTGGCCGGCATCAAGGGAGGCCCGTTCCTCATCGCCATCAACAAGAATCCCAAGGCGCCGATCTTTCAGGTTGCCGATGTCGGAATTGTCGACGACATTCTCGAATTTCTCCCGGAATTAACGAACAAGGCCCGCGAACTGCGCGGCGTCGCCAAGTGAGGTTGCATTCATGCTTGCCCAGAAAACCTTAAAGTTGAGCTTGAAGTCCTTGAAAGAGTTCGCCAAGAAGCGTCTGCCCGACGAAACGCTGATCGAACTCGACGAAAAAGACGAATGCCCCATCGACATCGTGCGCGACATGTGCGACCCCGACAAGCTGGGCATTCAACTGCTCTTTATTCCCGAAGAATACGGCGGCATGGGCGGAGGGACGTTCGACGTCTACTGCATTTGCGAGGAGATGGCGCGGATTGACCTGGGAATCGCAACCTCGGTGCTGGCGACGTTTCTCGGCAGCGATCCCATCACGGTCGGGGCGACACCGGAGCAGAAGAAAGTCTGGCTGGGCCGCATCGCCGAAGAGGGCCTGCTGTTCGCCTATGGCGCGACTGAGCCTGAGGCCGGCAGCGATCTGGGCGCACTGCGCACGACTGCCGACCGTGTTCTACAGGATGGCCGCGTCGTCGGCTACAAGATCAACGGCGCCAAACAGTGGATCAGCAACGGCGGCGTGGCCGGTGCTTACACGGTGCTGGCGAACACGCCGAGCGGCCCGAGTTGGTTCGTCGTGGAAAGCGGCGCGAAGGGTTTCACTCACGACAGGCCGGAAGACAAGCACGGGATTCGCCTCAGCAACACTGCCGCGCTCGCGTTCAGCGACGTCTACGTTGACGCCGACCGGCTGATTGGCGGTGTTGAAGGTCAAGGGCTGAATCAGGCGCAGGCGGTCTTCGGCTATACGCGGCTGATGGTGGCGGCATTCGGGCTAGGGGCAGGATGGGCTGCGCTCGACCGTGCCATTCCATACTCGACGAAGCGAATCCAGGCGGGATCGCCGCTCTCGGAAAAACAAGGTTACACGCACAAGCTGATCGTGCCGCACGTGGCGCGGCTCGAGGCCGCGCGCTCGTACGTCGAGGAGACCGCCGAACGCATTGACGCCGGCGAAGGCAGCCTGAACACCGAGGGCGCCATCGCGAAGTACATGGCGACCGAAGCCGGCAATCAGGCGGCCGACGCGAGCATTCAGGCGCTGGGCGGTTACGGCTACACGCACGAATACATGGTCGAAAAGATCAGCCGCGACGTGCGCATCACCACAATCTACGAAGGCACCTCCGAGATCATGGAGATGACCATCAGCCGCGACCGCTGGCAGTTTCACCTGAAGACGCGCGGCCAGCACTATCACGAGAAAGCGCGCGAACTGGAGGCGCTGCATGCGCGGCATCCGAATGTGGGCGCGGACATCGCGGCCCTGGCTCATCATGCTCTGGCTGAGCTGCTCGAGAAGGCGCGGGTTGCGCGGCTGACACGCCACCAGCACATTCTGTTCCGCATCGGCGAGTGGATCGCCTACGCGGAGAGCGCGGGCAGCCTGGCGCGCCGCGCCGCTCGTACGGCCGAGGGCAAAGTCCACGAAAAATCGAACCGGCGTTTTGACGCACCGGCTCTGGCTGCGCTGAGCCGGATTTTCGCTCGCGAGGCCGCGCTGAAGGTCGCGGAAGAAGGTTTGCGCTGGGTATGCGGAGCCGGCGGCGTGAGTGCGACCGACATGCCGGCGTTTGAAACGAGTTTGCAGATGTCTGCCATTCATCGTGCGCAGGCAGGCTTGCTCTCTGACATGGATACCGTAGCCGACGTCCTCTACGCTCGCGTGGCAAAGCCAGCGCTTGCCGCCTAAGCCGCAGAACGCCTGACTAGCTTTAGCGTGCGGCGCGCTCGTCCGGCCGCACAGGAGCATCATCATGGAAACTACTGCTCATCGAGCCATCGCCATCGTGGGCGCGGGCGCGGTTCTGCCCGATGCCGTCAACGTCGCCGCCTTCTGGGAAAACGTGAAGAGCGGCCGCTACAGCATCAGCGAAGTTTCGCCCGATCGCTGGGACCCCGCGCTCTACTACGATGTCGATCCCGCCGCTCCCGACAAGACCTATTCAAAGATTGGCGGCTGGGTGCGCGAGTATGGTTTTGACCCGATGAAGTGGCGCATGGCGATCCCGCCACGCGTCTGCGACGCCATGGATCAGGCGCAGAAGTGGGCTATCGCCGCCACCCGCGAGGCGCTGGAAGACTACGGTTATCCCAAACGTCCGCTGAATCCAGATCGCGTCGCCGTGATCTTAGGCAATGCCATGGCGGGTGAGAAGCATTACCTCACCGCGCTGCGCGTACAGTTTCCGGAATATGCGCACGAATTGGCTGAGATCGCCAGCTTTGCGGCTCTGCCGGAACCGATCCGGAATGATATTACGCGCGAGTTGCACGACCGAATCGGCAAGCACCTGCCCGAAATCACCGAAGACAGCATGCCTGGCGAGCTGGCCAACTGCATAGCCGGCCGGATCGCGAACATCTACAACTTCCACGGTCCGAACTTTATCTGCGATGCGGCCTGCGCCTCCGCCATGGCGGCAATCAGCGCCGCCGCGGAAGGACTGGTAGCGAACGATTTCGACGCGGTCATCACCGGCGGCATTGACCGCAACATGGGTATCCAGACCTATGTCAAGTTCTGCAAGATCGGCGCGCTGTCTGCCACTGGCACGCGCCCCTATGCCGAGGGCGCCGACGGCTTCGTCATGGGTGAGGGCGCGGCGATCTTTGTGATGAAACGCCTGGCCGATGCCGAGCGCGACGGAGATAAGGTCTATGCCGTGCTCCGCGGCATCGGTGCGTCCAGCGATGGCAAAGGCAAGGGGATCACCGCGCCGAACCCGGTCGGCCAGAAATTCTGTTTGGAACGAGCCTGGCAGAATGCAGGCCTGTCGCCTGCCACCGCGACTTTGATCGAAGGCCACGGAACTTCGACTCGTGTGGGCGATGTGGTGGAAGCACAGTGCATGACCGACCTGCTCAGCAATCACCATCTTCCGGCGCACTCGGTGGCTCTGGGCTCGGTCAAGTCGAACATCGGCCATCTCAAAGGGGCTGCCGGTGCGGCCGGGTTGCTGAAGACCTCGCTGGCACTGCGCGATAAAGTCCTCCCGCCGAGCGTCCACTGCGAGCATCCGAGCCCGGACATTGATTTCGCGCACTCTCCGCTGTACGTGAATACCGAGCTGAAACCGTGGGCGACTCCAGCCGACACTCCCCGCCGTGCTGGTGTGAGCGCGTTCGGCTTCGGTGGCACCAACTTTCACCTTGTGCTGGAAGAGCACATCCCTCATCGGCTGACCGGAAATGGAAAGCGGTCCGTGGCTGTCGGTGAGCTTCCTCAAACTGCTATCCCTGAGGTCACCATGAATGCGACGGCATCTCCCGCGGTTCCGGCATCTTTTTCTTCACCCTCTTCAGTCATCGCTGCCTGCAAGGCGCCGTTGCGCGGCGCGCTGGTGATTGGGGCGGCTTCGGAATCAGCGCTCGCCGATCGTTTGCGAGCGATATTGAAGGACGCCGAAGCTCGCCGGGCTCCCGCGCCGGCCGCACCCGCCGAGGCTGATCTGCGCGCTCCCCAGCGGCTGGCGATCGACTATGTCGACGCTGCCGACTTGGCAGACAAGTCATCCAAAGCACTGAAAGCTCTCGCCGCGAATCAGCCAGCCGTCTGGAAGGCGTTGCGCGCGCAAGGCGTCTATCGCGGGCAGGGCACGCCGCCTAAGGTAGGGTTCCTCTACACCGGACAAGGTTCGCAATACGTGAACATGCTGCGCCCGCTTTATACTTCGGAGCCCATTGTCACCGCTACTTTTGCCGAGGCCGATCGTGTGATGACACCGCTCCTTGGCAAGCCTCTCACCGACTTTGTTTTCGTGGATCAGGCCGACCCCACCGCCGTCGCTCAGGCCGATGAAGATCTGCGCCAGACTGCCATCACTCAGCCGGCCGTGCTGGCGATCGATCTAGCCCTCACCCGGCTGTTGGCCGCATACGGAATCCAGCCCGACATGACAATGGGTCACAGCTTGGGCGAGTACGGGGCACTGGTCGCTTCCGGCGCTTTGCCTTTCGACGAAGCCTTGGAAGCAGTCAGCGCCCGCGGTCGCGGCATGACGCGCGTGGCCGTGGCCGACAAGGGCAAGATGGCCGCTGTGTTTGCACCGCTGAATGAAATCGAACGAATTCTGAAGACGGTCCAGGGCTACGTGGTGATCGCCAATATCAACAGCGAACATCAGGCAGTCATTGGCGGCGCCAGCGATGCGGTTACGCAAGCCATGCAGGTTCTTCAAAAAGCCGGCTACGACGTCTCGGAGTTGCCGGTCAGCCACGCCTTCCACACTTCGATTGTGGCCCCAGCCAGCGAGCCGTTGCGCCGGGAACTGGAGCGCCTGCACCTGGAATCGCCTCGCTTGCCGATCGTGGCCAATGTAAATGGCGAGTTCTATCCCGCCGGCCCTGATGTCGTGCCCCAAATGCTCGACCTCCTTGCGAAGCAGGTCGCGGCTCCAGTGCAGTTCGTGAAAGGCCTGCGCACGCTGTATGACGCTGGCGTGCGGGTATTCGTCGAAGTTGGGCCGAAGAAGGCTCTGCAGGGCTTCGCCGAGGACGTTCTTGGCGAGCGCGGCGATGTGGTGTCGCTGTTCACCAACCATCCGAAGTTCGGCGACGTGGCCTCGTTCAACCAGGCACTCTGCGGGCTGTACGCGGCCGGGCTCGGCCGCGGGACTGTCGACGAGGCAGCATCCGTGGTTCGCAGTGAGACGAAAGCGCCGAAGCCCCGCCCTGAAGCCGCCAGCGTGCCCAGCATCCCGCTAGCCGCTGCCGCGGTTTCCGGCGATCACTTTGAGGAGCTGGGGCGTTTCTTCACGGAAGTTCTGGAACGCGGCCGGCAGATTCAAGGCGGCCACGATCGCGTCGCCAAGAACGAGCCCGTCGTGATTACCGGCGCGGCTCTCGGCCTGCCCGGAACCGAGCACATCTTCGACGACGACAATCTCACGCGCATTCTTCGCGGCGATCAGTTCATCGATCTCATTCCCGCGCGCTTCCGCCACGCCATGCTCGAAAAGCACATTTATCGCCTGGTCAAGAGCGACAACGGCGGTCCGACATTCGAGACCATCAGCAACGTCGCCGATGTGATCAAGCTTGCTGGCCGCGGCGGAGCCTTTGATCTGGAGAAAGAATTCGGCGTTCCCGCCGAGCGCATCGCGGCTCTGGACCGCGTCACGCAACTGGCGATTGCGGTCGGTATCGACGCACTGCGCGATGCCGGCATTCCGCTGGTCATGCGTTATAAGACGACCAGCAAGGGCACGAAGCTGCCCGATCGCTGGACGCTGCCCGACGCGCTGCGCGACGAAACCGGCGTCATCTTCGCCTCCGCCTTTCCGGGCTATGACTCCTTTGCCGACGAGATGCGCCGTTACTACGCGGACCACGCCCGCCGCGAGCAACTGAGCGGACTCGAAAGCCTGCTGGACCGGGCAAAAGGCAACGGCGATTCCACTCTCGAACAGGAAATCGAGCGGCGCATCGAGGACTTGCGGGATGCGATCGAGAAAGAGCCGTACGTTTTCGAACGGCGATTCCTGCTCCGGGTGTTGGCCATGGGGCACTCGCAGTTCGCCGAGTTCATTGGCGCCCGCGGCCCCAACACGCAAATCAACTCCGCCTGCGCCAGCACAACGCTCGCCGTGGGGCTGGCCGAAGACTGGATCCGCGCCGGTCGCTGCCGGCGTGTGGTCGTGATCGCCGCCGACGACGTTACTTCCGATCACCTGATCGACTGGTTCGGCGCGGGATTCCTGGCCAGCGGAGCGGCGGCCACGGACGAAGTTGTGGAAGAAGCGGCGACACCGTTCGACCGTCGGCGCCACGGCATGATCGTGGGCATGGGCGCTGCGGGCTTGGTTGTCGAGAGCGCGGAGGCCGCACAGGAGCGGGGACTTCAGCCGATCTGTGAGGTGCTGAGCGTAGTCACCGCCAACAGCGCCTTTCACGGCACGCGGCTCGACGTGCAGCATATCGGCGCCGTGATGGAAGATCTGGTCCGCCGGGCCGAAGCGCGCGGGATTTCGCGCCGGCAGATTGCCCCACACACGGTGTTCGTCTCGCATGAGACCTACACGCCCGCCCGCGGCGGAAGCGCCTCGGCCGAGATCAACGCTTTGCGGAAAGTGTTTGGGGACTCCGCAGACCAGATCGTGATCGCCAACACCAAGGGCATGACCGGCCACGCGATGGCGACCGGGATCGAGGATGTGCTCGCGGTGAAGGCGCTGGAAACCGGCGTGGTGCCGCCCGTCGCCAACTTCAAGGAAGTTGACCCCGAACTGGGCACACTGAATCTGTCCAAAGGGGGCACATACCCGGTTGAATACGCTCTGCGCCTGGGCGCGGGCTTCGGCTCGCAGATCAGCATGAGCTTGCTGCGTTGGATCACGGCTAAGGACGGTGTCCATCACCGGCCAAACGCGTTGGGATATGCCTATCGCGTCATCGATGAGAATTGCTGGAAAACCTGGCTCCGCCAGATCGCTGGTTATCCAGAGGCCGATCTGGAAGTTGTGCGTCGCACGCTTCGCGTTCGCGATCAGGGACCGGCGACGGTGCGCGTTTCGGAACAAATGCACGAAGCCAGGCGCCAACCGATGGTTGCGCCTGCCACTAGACCCGTGCAGCCAAGCGCACCACTTGTGGACTCGCCGGCGACGCCTCGACCGGCCGTTCTGGCCGTGTCGAAGGTGGACGTCGCGACTGTTGTCATCCCGTCGCCTATTAGATCCGCGCCCAAGGGCACTCCGGTGCTGGAGCCTGCTGCTCCAACGATGCAGAAGTCGGTGGCGGAAGGCGATCCCGTAAAGCAGCAGGTGCTGGCTCTGGTCGCCGAAAAGACCGGGTATCCGGTCGACATGCTCGATCTCGATCTTGACCTCGAAGCAGGCCTGGGTGTGGACACGGTGAAACAGGCCGAGGTGTTCGCCTCAATTCGTCAAACCTATGGCATCGAGCGGGACGACAAGATCAGGCTGCGCGATTTTCCCACGCTTGCCCACGTCATCGGCTTCGTGCACGAACGACGACCTGACCTCGCCAATCCTGACCTCGGCACTAAGGAAGCCGTAGCGACAGCGGCGGTGCCTGCAACCGGCGAGCAAGAACCCGAAATCAAGATCGTCGCCGCTGTGCCGCCCGTCATCCCAGGCAGCGGAGATTCCGTCAAGAAACGCATCCTGGCTTTGATGGTCGAGAAGACGGGATACCCCGAAGACATGCTGGACCTGGATCTCGACCTGGAGGCCGATCTCGGCGTCGACACGGTCAAGCAGGCGGAAATGTTCGCCGCCATTCGCGAGATCTATAACATTCCTCGCGACGAGAATCGCAAGCTGCGCGACTATCCCACGCTCGCGCATGTGATCCGGTTCGTCTATGAGAGGCGGCCTGACCTGGCAGGAGCAGTTGCGTCTTCGCCTACGCCACTGGCCAGCCAGCCCTCGACACCTGCTCCAATTCCCGTTCCGGCTCAAGCGCCGGTTTCTGCAATCTCCGACGATTCCATCAGGAAGAAGATTCTGCAGATCGTGGCGGAGAAAACCGGCTATCCGGAAGACATGCTGGATCTGGATCTCGACCTGGAGGCCGATCTCGGGATCGATACGGTGAAACAGGCCGAGATGTTCGCCGCGGTGCGCGCTGCGTACAACATTCCACGCGATGAGACCCTGAAGCTGCGCGAATTTCCCACGCTGGCGCATGTAATCAAGTTCGCTCGCGATCGGTCAGGGCTCGCGACGCTCGCTCCGGTAACACCTGTGCAAGAAATCGCAAAGGCAGGGGCCCTGCCCTCGCCCGCAAACCTCCCGGCTCGACCAGTTCTTGCCAGCCTTGATGCTGCGAATCGAGTTCCTCGCCGCGTGCCGGTCGCGATCCTGCGTCCTCCGCTCGACTTTTGCAAGGCCACCGGCGTAAAGCTCGATGGCAACAGCAGAGCCGTGGTCATGCCTGACCAGGGCGGCGTCGCTCATGCTCTGACGCAGAATCTCCGCAAGAAGGGAGTGGATGTGCTGTGCATCGAGGGTGCTCCAGACGCAGAGGCGCTGACCGCCCTTCTCAAGAATTGGATGGCAGCCGGTCCGGTCAACGGCGTCTTCTGGCTCCCGGCGCTCGATAACGAAGGCAATCTGGCTGAACTTGATTCCGCTGCCTGGCACGAGGCTGTGCGCGTGCGGGTGAAGTTGCTATATGCCACGATGCGTGCGCTGTACGACCAGGTTGCGGCCGCCGGAACGTTCCTTGTGTCCGGGGCGCGGCTGGGCGGGCATCACGGATACGACGAAGCCGGAGCCGTGGCCCCGCTGGGCGGCGCGGTCAGCGGCTTCTGCAAGGCATACAAGCGGGAGCGTCCGGAATCGCTGGTCAAAGTCGTTGATTTCGAAGCGAACCGCAGTGCAGCTGAGATCGCCGGCCTTCTGATCGACGAGATCCTCAACGATCCAGGAGCGATCGAGATCGGATACACCGCACACCAGCGCTGGACGATCGGTCTTGAGGAACGGCCCGCTGAGGATGGCCAGCCCGGCATGGTCCTGGATAAGAACACCGTCTTCGTAGTCACGGGCGCGGCGGGAAGCATCGTCTCTGCTATTACTGCCGACTTGGCTGCTGCTTCCGGCGGAACGTTCTATCTCCTTGATCTGGTGCCGGAGCCTGATCCGAAAAATCCGGACCTCAAACGCTTTGTTACCGACAGAGAAAATCTGAAACGCGATCTGTTCGCCCGCATTCAGGCGCGCGGCGAGCGTGCAACGCCAGCCCTCGTAGAAAAAGAGTTGGCCGGTTTGGAAAGATCGGTTGCAGCTCAGGGTGCCATCGATGCCGTGCGCGCGGCTGGCGGGACTCCGCACTACTTCAGCCTCAACCTGGCCGACGAGGGAGCGGTAGCCAAGGCGATCGAGCAGATACGTCAGCGCAGCGGCCGAATCGATGTACTGCTGCACGCCGCTGGCATTGAGCGCAGTCATGCGCTGCCGGATAAGGATCCGCGCGAGTTCGATCTCGTGTTCGATGTCAAGGCGGACGGATTTTTTAATCTGCTGCATGCCATTGGCGAAATGCCTCTGGGAGCAACCGTGGCGTTCAGCTCGATCGCTGGCCGCTTCGGTAACGTGGGCCAGACCGACTACAGCTCTGCCAACGATCTGCTATGCAAGATCACTTCGTCGTTCCGAACCACGCGTCCGGCAACACGGGGCATTGCGCTTGACTGGACCGCATGGGGTGGCATCGGCATGGCCTCACGCGGCTCAATTCCGAAAATCATGGAACTGGCCGGAATCGACATGCTGCCGCCGGAAGCGGGAGTTCCCATCATCCGACGCGAGCTCACGGCCGGCGCAACCCGAGGTGAAGTTCTGATCGGCCAGCGCCTCGGCGTCCTCTCGCAGGAACTGGACGAAACGGGAGGGCTGGACGCAGCGGCCGCAGCCTTGAAGTCATCGGCGGCGTTTGGACCCATGATCGGCAAGATCGCATCGCTGCATGGATCCGATGGCTACACCATCGAGACCACGCTCGATCCTCGCGTTCAACCCTTCCTCTACGACCACCAGATCGAAGGAACTCCAGTGTTGCCGGGAGTGATGGGGATTGAGGCGTTCGCAGAAGCCGCGCTTTGCCTGCTGCCGGGTTGGCAAGTCGAAACCATTGAAGACATCCACTTCCTTGCGCCGTTCAAGTTCTATCGTAGCGAACCGCGCACCGTCCGGATTGATACCAGGATTCATCCAGCAGGAGAAGACCTCGTGGCAGACTGCCGGATGATCGGCCAGCGCCTCCTGCCCACACAGACCGATCCTCAACTCACGACACACTTCACCGCTCGCGTGCGGCTCGCGAAACGCGCCGCACAAGTTCCACGGTCCGGTAGACCGCCATCTCTCTACGGAAGCGTTGTGCAAGGCGATGAGATCTACCAGCTCTACTTCCACGGTCCGGCATACCGTGTCGTCGAAAAAGCATGGTGGGATGGAGAACGCGTGATTGGATTGATGGCGGAAGGCTTGCCTGCGAATCATCACCCAGCTGAATTGCTGACCGCTGTAGAGCCCCGAGCGATCGAGCTGTGTTTCCAGACCGCCGGGATATGGGAAATGGGTGTGCAAGGCAGTATGGGTCTGCCACAGTACGTTCGCCAGGTGTCATTGTTCCGGGTGCCGTTCCGTGCGCCCGGAGCCGATGATGGCCCGCTGTATGCCGTCGTGACGCCCGATTCTCGTCAAGGGACATTCGACTGTGAAGTCGTGGACCAAGAGGGCAACTGCTACCTGCGTCTCACCGGCTATCAAACGGTCGCGCTGCCAGGTGGCGCCAACGCTGAACACTTGAAAGTCCTGCAAGCCATCATGTCAGGAGAAACAGTTCTTGTGGCGTGATGAAAGCTGATGCCTAACCGAGTTTGCTGCGGGGCAACCTATGCAAAACGAATTCCAACGCGTTGCGATAGTCAATCGCGGCGAAGCTGCCATGCGCTTCATCCATGCGGTCCGCGAGTTTCGCCAGGAACACGGCGTAGCCCTGCGCACCATCGCACTGTTCACCGAGCCCGACCGGCACGCCATGTTCGTTCGCGAAGCCGACGAGGCAGTATCGCTGGGAGCGGCGCAGGTCATCGACGCACAGACCCAGCGCCCTAAGAGCGCCTACCTCGACTACAAGCAACTGGAACAGGCGCTGGGGGCGGCGCGGGCCGATGCAGCGTGGGTAGGGTGGGGGTTCGTCGCCGAGCACGCAGCCTTCGTTGACCTGTGCGACGAGATGGGAATTATCTTCATTGGTCCCAGCGGCGACGTGATGCGCCGCCTGGGCGACAAGATCTCGGCGAAGCGCCTGGCGGAGCAATCCCACATTCCCGTCGCACCCTGGAGCAATGGGCCCGTCGATACTCTCGCCAATGCATTGTCCCATGCGGAAAGATTGGGGTTCCCGCTGCTGATCAAGGCTACGGCGGGAGGCGGAGGCCACGGAATTCGACGTGTACAGTCGGCCAGCGAGTTGCCGCAGGCGTTTGAGAGCGCCCGCAGTGAGGCGTTCAAGGCCTTCGGCGACCCTACCGTGTTCCTGGAGCAGTTGGTGCCGGGCTCGCGGCACGTCGAGGTGCAGGTCATCGCGGATCATTACGGGACGACGTGGTCCGTCGGAGTGCGTGATTGCACCATCCAGCGCCGGCATCAGAAGGTGCTCGAAGAAGCTCCTTCCCCCGCCTTGTCCGCGCAGCAGGATTGCGATTTGCGCGAGGCCGCCGTTCGCCTCAGCAAGGCTGCGGGCTACTCGAACGCAGGCACGGTGGAGTTCCTGTACGAACCCGAGGGCCAGCACTTCTATTTCATGGAAGTGAATACCCGCCTGCAAGTGGAGCATCCGGTGACCGAGTGCACCACCGGGCTTGACCTGGTGAAGCTCCAAATTCATATCGCTCGCGGTGGACGGCTGGAAGGAGATCCGCCGCAAAGTTCCGGCCACGCGATCGAGGTGCGTGTGAACGCGGAGGATCCCGACAACAATTTTGCCCCCGCGCCGGGGACGGTGGAGCGCTTTCGCATCGTGACTGGCCCCGGAGTACGCGTGGACACGGGCGTCAGCGAAGGCGACAGGATTCCGCCGGATTTTGACTCCATGATCGCCAAGGTGATCGGCTATGGGCGCACCCGGAATGAGGCGCTGGCACGCCTCCGGCGGGCCTTGGGCGAGAGCGTCATCGTCGTCCGCGGCGGCGCCAGCAACAAGGCTTTCCTGCTGGAGCTGCTGGGTCGCACCGAAGTTCAGCATGGAGACGTTACGGTGTGCTGGCTCGATCGGCTGGCGGCGGATGCTGGTCATCTCAACAGCCAAAATGCCGATGTTGCCCTGCTGCAAGCAGCCATCAATGCGTATGAGGCGGAGTTGGGGGTGGAGCAGGCGCAGTTTTACGCTTCTGCCGCGCGCGGCCGACCGCTGGTGCGGAGCGACATCGGCGGCACACTGGCACTGCGACATCGCGGCCAGCTTTACGCGATGAAGACTCATCGCCTCGGTCCCCAGGACTACGGCGTGGAAGTGGACGGCGTGCGGATTGAGGCTCATGTCGACCGTCTTGACCAGTTTGAGTCATGGCTGACCGTTTTCGGGAGGCGATTTCACGTCGTCTCGGTGGCCCACGGAATCAGTTCGCGCATCGAGGTGGACGGCGTGTCGCACCAGGTTGACCGGGACGATGGGGGTATCGTGCACGCTCCGGCCCCGGCGGTGGTCGTTTCCATCGCCGTAAAACCAGGCGACATGGTTGAGGTCGGAGACCGGCTGGCCGTGCTCGAGGCCATGAAGATGGAGAGTGTGATCGTCGCAGCCTTTCCCGGCAGAGTCCGGAAGGTGATGACGATGGCCAACGTGCAGGTCGATGTCGGTGCTCCCTTGCTTCAGATCGAGCCCGCCACTTCCGACAGGCCGGTTCGGCCGCAACAGCGTGTCGTCTTCGGCGATTCCGCGCATGGACGCGAGGAGCATGAGCCAAACAGTCTGAACGAACTCCGCCAGGTCATGCTGGGCTTTGATCTTGATCCGGCGCTCGTGGCCCGCGAGTTTGCCGCCGGGAACCAGAACTCTCCCGCCGACACCGAGAAGATCACTCAACTCGAAGACGAAATCCTTAATATCTTCGTCGACATATGTTCGCTGTTTCACCGCGAACCGGATGCGAACCACCACACGTCCGCGGAAGAACCGAGCGCGGAGTCCCACCTTTTCACTTATCTGCGCACCGTGGAGACGAATGGGGAAGATCTCCCGCCTGCCTTTTTAGGGGCGCTACGCAGGATCCTGGCCTACTACGGCGTGCCTGGCCTGGATGTGTGCCCGGAACTGAAAGAGAGCCTGCTATGGATCTGCAAGTCCCATCAGCGGATGGAGAAGCAGACGGCCGCTATTCTCGACATCCTCGAACGCCGTCTCGGTTGCGCCGCCGCCCCGGGATCACCTGCGAGCAAGTCCTTTCGAAGTTTGCTGGACCGCATGGTTGCAATCACCCGTGAGCTCTTCCCTTCTGTGAGCGATCTGGCGCGAGAGGTTCTCTACCGCCATTTCGACCAGCCTGCCTTCGAATGCACAAGAAATCAGATTTACGAGGAAGCAACCAATCATCTCAACTATCTGGCCGCAAATCCCGACGCGGCGGATTGGCGTTTCCGGCTGCACGCGTTGATCGAATGTCCGCAGTTGCTGGCAGGCTTGTTTGCCAGCCGTTTTCCCGCGGCTGATCCCCCGCTGCGGCTCGCTATGCTCGAGGCCCTGACCTGGAGGTACTACCGCAACTGCACGTTACTGAGGCCACGCTGCGAGGCCGCCAACGGACGTTGCTACTTCTCAGCTGAGTATGACAGCGAGGACAAGCGGATTCATGTCTTTGCGACATACACGGAGTATCGGGACCTCCCTGCAGTGGCGCAAGCGCTGCTTCCCGCGCTGGCAGCAGTGCCCGAGGATCACGACATTGCGCTGGACTTCCACGTGTGCCATTCCGGAAAGCTGGCCGAACCGGAGCAGACTGAGCGCGAAGTGCAGGCCATGCTCAACCAAGTTGAGTTTCCTCGTCCCATCCACCGCATCGTGGTGTCTGCCGCCTCCGCCAGCCAGGGTCCGCGTGCGACCGGCATGCAGCACTTTACGTTCGTGCCCGGTGATGCCGGATACAAGGAGGATCAGTTCTTCCGCGGGATCCACCCGATGATGGGCAAACGCCTGCATCTGTGGCGGCTGAGCAATTTCACGATCGAGCGCCTCCCCTCGGTTGAAGATGTCTATCTGCTGCACGCCGTTGCCAACGACAACCCCAGGGACGAGCGCCTGTTTGCCGCCGCCGAGGTGCGCGATGTGACTCCAGTGCGGGATGAGTCAGGGAGCATTGTGCAGTTGCCGCACCTGGAGCGGATGCTCATGGAAACGCTTGCCGCCATCCGGGTGTTTCAGTCGCGGCGGCGTCCCAACGAGCGGCTGTGCTGGAACCGGGTCTTTCTGTACGTCTGGCCGCCGCTGAATCTGAAGCCGGATGAACTGCGCGACATTGTCCGCCGGCTGGCGCCGGCGACGGAGGGCCTGGGCCTGGAACAGGTTGCGGTACGCGCGCGCATTCCCAGCCCGGCCACGGGAGAGTTACGCGACCTGGTGGTTCGCATCTCGAGCCCGGTCGGAAGCGGATTGCTCATCACCTTCCGCCCCGCAGACAGATTGCTCGCGCTCAAACCGCTGACCGGTTACGATCAAAAGGTTGTTCGCGTCAAGCAGCGGGGAATGATCTATCCCTACGAGATCATCCGCATGCTCACTCCCGCCCGCGAGGACGCGCGAACTGAATTCCCGCCGGGCGATTTCGTCGAGTACGACCTCGACAGCCAAGGACGACTCGTGCCCGTCGAACGTCCCTACGGACAAAACCGCGCCAACATCATCGTCGGCGTCATTCGCAACTTCACCCCTCAATATCCGGAGGGTATGACGCGGGTGCAACTGCTCGGAGATCCCAGCAAGGACCTGGGCGCACTCGCCGAGCGAGAGTGCAAGCTGATTCTCGCCGCGCTGGACCTTGCCCAGGAGAAATCTGTTCCCGTGGAGTGGTTTCCGATCTCGGCGGGAGCCAAGATTTCGATGGACAGCGGCGTCGAAAACATGGATTGGATCGCTCGCGTCCTGCGCCGTCTGGTGGAATTCACCCAGGCCGGGGGCGAGGTCAATCTGCTGATCAATGGCATCAACGTCGGCGCTCAGCCCTACTGGAATGCAGAGGCGACCATGCTCATGCACACCCGCGGCATTCTGGTGATGACGCCGAAGGCGGCGATGGTGCTGACCGGCAAGCGCGCCCTGGACTATTCCGGGGGCATCTCTGCCGAAGACAATCAGGGAATTGGCGGGTACGACCGCATCATGGGGGTGAATGGACAGGCACAGTATTGGGCGCACGATCTCAATGAGGCCTGCCACATCCTATTCCGTCACTACGAGCATACGTATGTTCTGCCGGGCGAGCGCTTTCCGCGCCGGGCGGCGACTTCCGATCCGCTGGAACGCGACGTCCAGACCTACCCCCACAGTCAGAATGGGGAAGAAGGCTTTGCCTGCGTGGGCGACATCCTGTCGGACGACACGAATCCCGGAAGAAAGAAGCCGTTCGACATTCGCCGAGTCATGATGGCGACCATCGATCAGGACCACGCGCCGCTGGAGCGCTGGGCCGGCATGCGCGCGGCCGAGACCGCCGTCGTGTGGGACGCGCATCTGGGCGGCTATCCTGTGTGTCTGATCGGCATCGAATCTCGCCCGGTACCGCGCCTGGGATTCGTCCCCGCCGACGGACCGGATCAATGGTCCGCCGGCACGCTCTTCCCGCTGTCTTCGAAGAAAGTGGCGCGTGCCATCAATGCCGCGACCGGCAATCGTCCAGTCGTCGTCCTGGCCAACCTCTCGGGATTTGATGGCTCGCCGGAGTCGATGCGCCGCTTGCAGCTGGAATATGGCGCTGAGATCGGCCGGGCGGTGGTCAATTTCAAAGGCCCCATCGTATTTTGCGTGATCTCGCGTTATCACGGCGGAGCCTACGTCGTCTTCTCTCGCGCCTTGAACGAACAGCTGGAAGTGGCGGCTCTGGAGGGAACCTACGCGTCCGTCATCGGCGGCGCCCCGGCTGCAGCCGTGGTCTTTGCCGGGGAAGTGGATGCGCGCACACGCAAAGACGAGCGCTTGCAGGCGCTCAACGCAGCCATGCTGCAAGCCGATGCCGCCGAGAAGGGACGGCTGAGGGCGCAGTGGAATGAAGTGTACAAGGTCGTCTATTCGGAGACGCTGGGCGAAATGGCCAACGAGTTCGACCACGTGCACAGCGTGTTCCGAGCTCTCAAAGTCGGGGCTCTGAACCACATCATTCCGCCGGCGAAGCTTCGCCCGTATCTCATCGACGCCGTGGAACGAGGCATGCACAAAGAAGAGGAAGCCCTGGAGCGCGCAGAAGACCGCGTGGCAGAAGCGGCTTAGAATTAGGGCGGACCGAGGCTGCGGCTCGCGCCTTGCCTCGTGCATTCTGACCGCCTCGGTCTGTCTGTGGCCTGCTTCTGTGGCCTGCTGAAGGACCGGATGAGCATCGAGTGGCTGGAACAAGTCGAATCCGATGTTCCTGCAGAAGACTACTGGTTGGGCCCGAACGAGAGGGCGTGCCTGGAGCGAATGCGGTTTCTCAAGCGGCGGACGGACTGGCGCCTGGGTCGCTGGACGGCGAAGCGCGCTGTGGCTGCGCGCTTGAACCTGCCTGCCGATCCTCCAGCTTTGGCGAACATCGAGATCCGGGCGGCGCAATCCGGCGCGCCCGAGGTCTTTCTCGACCGTCAGCCAGCGCACATAGCGATTTCTCTCAGTCATCGCGCCGGCGTTGCGCTGTGTGCCGTGGGCGCTCCCGACGCCAGCTTCGGTTGCGATCTGGAAACGGTCGAACGGCGCGATGCGGCCTTCCTCGCCGACTACTTCACCTCCGAAGAACAGGAGTTCGTTGCGCGGTCACCCGTGGAGGAACAGCAGCAGTTGGCAGCGGTCCTCTGGAGCGCCAAGGAAAGCACGCTCAAAGCTCTGCGCCAGGGACTTCGCCTCAGCACCACCAGCGTTTCGGTCAGTTTGGTCGAGGCGCCACCGGACTCCTCCGTGCCCATACGTCAGGGTCGCCGGCCAGCTTCTGGTGCAGTTGTCAACGCTGACGGTTGGCGTACCTTGCGCGCGTGCTACACCGGAGAGCACGACTTCCGCGGCTGGTGGCGTCAGGAGAATCACATTGTCCGGACGATCGTTTCTGCCATTGCGCCGAGCTAGGCGCACTGAGCCCTCTTCCCTGCCTGCCGCTACTTCAAATGCCCCCACCGAAAAGTTGGGCCCACCGAGAAGCGGACGTAGTTCTGCCGCGGAACCAGCAGATTGGAGAACAGGTGAGTATTCACCCAGTCGGTGGCGAAACGCAGGCCTATCTTCCGCGACACGTTAACGTCGAACCCACCGCCCAGGCCAAAGAAAAATTCCGTGTCGGTCTGGTGCGGATTGGGTGGAACAATTTGCAGGGCCTGAAACAGGGGCGCCAGACCCGCGGGGAAAGTGATGTTGGCGTTTTCGTGAATGCCCCCGAGACCGGGACGAACGAGAAACGTCACTTTCTGCCACTTACGGATGTAGATCTGTGGGCCAGCAGCAATGGTGTATGTCTTTGAAGTGAACGGGACAGCGATCGCACTGGCAGGTATATGCGTGATCGGTGCAATCTGGTTGATGGCAGGAGCGAAAACGGTTTCGCTGCCGTTGATCGTGCCGGCGCCACTGACGAGCGCGGCGAAATCCCCGCCCATGCCAAGCCACGGTTTCGCCGTGACGCCAAAATCAGCTTCGAACCCGCGCTCGGTCAGGTTACGCGCCGGGCTGATCATGTAGTCGAATCCGGTAAACAGGGTGTACCGGTTAATATCGGTCTGCTGCGCCATCATGGGTTGGCAGATAAAAACCGCAAGACTGCAAAACAATAAGTGCTTTATGGATTTCATGCTCCACCTCAGGGAATAAAGTCGTGATATGAAAATCGGGGGGAGGAAAAACAAATTGAACGCACAACTGACACACGTGAATCTGCGAGGGTAAATCGTTGCCTAACACGTTTTCTACCGGTGCTTGCTTGCTACGCGACCACGAGTTCAGCCATGGCACGCTCTTGTTTGAGGACAGGCACCGGTCCGGCAACGCGCTTCGATTCAGGGGGCAACCTGGGCGCGTCCGCGAGCGGTACCGTCATGGCCTTTGCCGGTCGGACAGTGGCTGGCACCACCTGCTCCTTCCGGCGTGGTCTCTTTCTCTGCAGTTTCTTCTCGCGTGGAGGCGTGATTCCGACCGCCTCGCGCAGCTCCACGAAGCTTGTTTTCGCCAACTCTTCCAGCCGCTTCAGGTCAGGGGCGGCATGCACATCTCCGCTAAAGCCGAAGAACACCTTGCCGTTGTAGCTGAGAACCGCGCAATTGACCGCCATTTCGCCGCCGACTGGAACATAGGGATACCAATCCAGCATCTTGTGGCCCAGCAGGTAGAGCGGAAATTGCGGTCCCGGCACATTCGTGCAAACCAGGTTGAAAGGCGTGATCGGCAACTGGCTCGCCATGGGCCCGGCCAGGCCTTGCACAGAGGTCGGGAACATGCCGATCAACCCGCCGGCCAGGCTGACCAATTCGGCGGCATGCACGCGTTTGAGAAACTCGGTCCGCGTATGCACTGCTGCCAGCAGCTTTCGTGGCTGACGAATGTCCAACGGCACAGTGACCGGAACCAGGGAGATGCGGTTGCCCAGCTCGGACGTACTGGTGCCGTCACGCAAGTTGACGGGCACCATCATGCGCAGCAACTTTCCCTTCACGCTGTCACCATGCAGTTCACAGTAGCGCCGGATCGTAGCGGTCACGATGGTGAGAATTACGTCGTTCACGCTGGTTCCGCACTCCTGCCGGATGGTCTTTACATCGTTCAGCGAAATCTCCGTACAGGCAAATTTTTGCGGGCCCCGGTATAGCACGTTGAAGCGGAGCCGTTCGGTCAACGCAGTGATTTCAGGGAACAGGGTCGCAAACTGGTCGGCGTCCTTGCTTCCACCGTTGGAAGTGCCGCTGGCCAGAACGGTGGTCCCCACATTTGCTCCAACGCGCTCCGCCATGCTCAACAGATCGGTCATGGCCGACAGTATTCGCTTGACCAGGTCGGAATAGGAATCCACGAGCCCGGTGGTGAGCGAAGTCAAGGGATCGCGTGGCGGAGGGACCCGGAGCTTCAGGGTTCGCCGGGGCAGAGGCGGCGCTTGCGGGTTGGCATCCAGAAGCACGTTCACGATGCCGACACCGGCGATGCCATCGGCCAGGCAGTGATGCAGGCGAAGGATGATGGCAGAACGATTGCGCTTGAGCCCGCGCACCAGGGTTAAGTCCCAGAGCGGATGCCTCCGGTCCATCACCTGGCCGAAGAGCTTTGCGGCGAGCGCTTTCAGCTCCGTGTCCGTGCCGTGCGTTAGAGTCGCTTCGCGCACGTGATTACGGAGATTGAACTCAGGGTCGTATTCCCAACTGGGCAGGCCAAGCCCGAGCGGCGCAGCTACCACGCGCTTCAGATACCGGGGGATCAACGGCAGCTTCGACTCAACGAACCTAAGACAGTCCTTGAACGCGATCTGGCCTTCAAAAGTGCAGATACACGCCACATTGAGCGGCATGCCATCCCGCTCCAGGTGCAGAAAAACTGTGTCTCCCCAGGAAAGGCGGTCACTCTGTCGATGGTTTTGCGTGGACATCTTCTTCTCCTGTTCCCGGTTCGTTGCGTTCAGGTCACAAATGAAAACCGCCCTGCCAGCTTGACCAGCTTCAGGACCTTGTACACATCGATGCTGGCCCCTCGCACAACCACCTTGATCGCTTTCTGATCTGCGATGCGAGCAAATTCTTCTAAGGCCTGCAAGGCGCGGGCATCGATCCGGTTCACGGAGGAGAAATCCAGCACGGTCTCGCCGTTTTCGTTTTCCAGCTTCGCACCGGCTCTCTGCAGAGCCGAAAGAACGTGCTGCTCTTCGATCTTAAGAAACGCTGCTGTCGTTGCCATGTGGACCACCATTCTTGCTACACCACACACTGCGATGTTGTACCCGGGCTCTTCGCCGCGCTACGGCCGTGATAGGCCTTCCACAGCAGTTCCACCAGCTCCGTCATCAGCGGCATGCGAGGATTCGAGCGCCACGACGGATCGTCAAACGCCGCCTTGACGAGGTCAGGAATTGCCTTTTCGAATTCTTCCTTCGAGATGCCAAGTTCTGCGATCGAGCGCGGGAATTCCAGTCGATCGAGCAACTTCTCGATGGCTGCAACCAGGTTTTCCACCTTCTGCTCAACCGTCTCGCCCCCCAGACCCAGCAGGTCTGCGAACGCGGCATATTTCTTGTGGGCCACATATCCCTGGGTGTAGGGCGAGGGCATGAACTTGGTGGGCACGGCAGCGTTGTAGGCAATGACATGGGGCAGCATCAGCGCATTGGCGCGGCCGTGGGCAATGCCGAAGCGTGCGCCGAACGCATGTGCCAGCGCGTGATTCACTCCCACGGAAGCATTGGAAAATGCCATCGCGGCAATGCAGGCGGCGTTGTGCATCATGCAGCGCGCCTCTTCGTCGCCCGGCTTCTCATACGCAATCGGCAAGTACTTGAACGCCAATTGAATCGCCTGCATCGCATTGCAGTCGGTGTAGGGTGAAGCATAGTTCGAAACTCCAGCTTCCAAAGCGTGCGTCAGGCAGTCGATTCCGGTGTCCGCCGTGAGTCCCTTCGGCATGGACATGACAAACTGCGGATCGACAATCGCAACATCTGGGGTCAACGAGTAGTCGGCCAGCGTCACCTTGCGCCCGCGCTCTTTGTCCGTCAACACAGCGAAGGGCGTCACCTCGCTTCCGGTTCCACTGGTCGTCGCGATGGCGATCAGGCGCGCACGATGGGCTTTTTCCGTGGCCGTGGGATACTGCACAACTCGTTTCCGCAGATCGAGAAATGGCGCAGCCAGTTCCTCGAGATCCGCTTCGGGAGACTCGTACTGCAGCTTCATGATTTTCGCCGCATCGATCACGCTCCCGCCGCCCAGAGCGATGATCTGGTCCGCCTTGTAGAAATTCAAAGCCTCGACTCCCTGCCGGATGACCTTCACCTCGGGCTCCGCATCGGGAATCACCAGGACATGCACATGAGTTTTCGGGCAGATGTGGCGGCGAACGATGTCGACGTGGCCGATCTGCTCCATCGCGGGATTGGTCACGACGATGGTGCAGCGCGAAGGAAACTGCCCCAGGTTCTCGACCGCGTTCATGTTGAAGTAAATCTGATTGGGAACTCGGAACCACATGTGGTTTTGCGTCCTCCGAGCCAGCCGCTTGATGTTGAGGTAGTGATAGATATTGACGTTGTCGGTGGTGCTGTTGCCGCCGCCGGTTCCGCAGCCGAAGGCGAACGTAGGGACAAGGTCGTTGTACACCGCGCCCAGCGCTCCAATGGCGCCGGGTGAATTTACGATGATCCGGCCCACATTGATGACCTCGCCAAACTTGCGAATGACCTCCTCGTTGCGGGAGAAAATCACCGCCGTATGGCCGATGCCTCCGGCGTGGTTCACGTCCAGGCAAACCTTGAGGGCGTCCGCCACAGACTTTGCCCGGTACACGGCGAGCACGGGGAATAGCTTTTCCACCGACAGCGGATGCTCGCGCCCCACGCCCTGGATGGGCGCAACCAGCAGTTTCGTGTTCGGCTTCACCGAGAGACCGATGAAGCGCGCGATGTCAGTCGCCTTCTGGCCCACGGCCATGGGTTGCATGAAGCCGGTCTGTGGATCGATCACACCTCGCTCCAGCAGCCTGGTTTCCTTTTCGTTGCAGAGGTGCGCACCGAGTTCGGCGAACTTCTGCAGGACGGCGTCGTAGATTTCGTCGTCGATCACCAGCGTTTGCTCAGAGGCGCAAATGGTTCCGTTGTCAAAAGTCTTGGAGATGATGATGTCGACCACGGCGTTATTCACGTCCGCCGATTTCTCCAGGTAGACGGGGGTATTCCCCGGCCCTACGCCCAGAGCCGGCTTACCCGAGCTGTACGCGGCTTTGACCACTCCCGGTCCGCCCGTGGCGTCAATCAGGCCAATGTCTTTGTGCTTCATGAGATAGACGTTGTCCGGCAAGGTGGGCGATTCCAGGCAGCTGAAGACTCCTTCGGGCGCACCGTGTTTGATCGCGGCCTCGTACATGATCCTCACGGCCTCAGCACAGCAACGCCAGGCTTTCGGGTGTGGGCTGAAAATAACCGTATTCCGCGTTTTGATCGCCACGATGCACTTGAACAGGACTGTGGACGTGGGGTTCGTGATCGGCGTGAGGGAGAACAGAACCCCGATCGGTTCGGCGATTTCGGCCAGATTGCGATCGGGAAATTCCCGAATGATGCCAACCGTGCGCTTGTCCTTGACGTAGTTGTAAACAAACTCGCTGGCCACCATGTTCTTGATGACCTTGTCTTCCATGATCCCGAGCCGGGTTTCCTCTACTGCCAGGCGGGCGAGATACTGCGCCTGCTCGAGCCCAGCCAATACCATCGCCCGGACGATACGATCGACGTCTTCCTGAGAGTATTGGGTAAAAACTGCGGCAGCGGTTCGAGCGCGGCTGACCAGGCTGTCCAGGTAAGCGATCCGCTCGGGGTTGGGGCCTTCCGCGGTTAGTGGGATCTTGATGGTTTCCTGTACGGCTTCAATGACGCTCACTGCAGCCTCCCGTGGTCTACCAGGGACCTTTGCTGGCGCGAGCGCGTCCCGCCGGGACAGCGAGTGCCCGGACCGGAACGTCTGCTTCGAATCCCGTCGCTTCTCTCGCCTGCTCGATCTCGGTTACCGCTCGTCTCGACTTCCGGGGAACTCGTTGCAGCACTGCGAGAAAAGTGTTGGAACTGTTGCCGGCGGGGCTCGGCGGACAACAATCGCCAGCGTCAGGTTTAAGGGTAGAGCCAGGGTCAGGCAGGGTCTGCAACGACTATCACAACGGCCTGTGACCAGCATCACAGGGCGTCAAAATGTGTGTTCTTAGGGCCTTCGCACCGGCCGGGCAGCGGCTGGCAATGCGCCGAATCAGGGCCAAAAGAGCGGAGGCGCGTCACCCTCACGCGCCTCCAGTGGAAAAACCGTTCGGTTATTGGTTAGAACTCAAGGGACTATGCGATGACGTATTTTCCCGCCTCGATGACTCTCTGCGCGATCGACTGCCGCAGGGCCACCGTATTAAACGGCTCGTACTTGCACAGGCGGCGCAGGATCGCCAGTTGCGAGCGCAGCATGTCGCCATCGCTGCAGGCGGCAACCACCATTCGCGCCGCGCTTTCGATCGTCTCCATAGCGCCCGCGAGATAGACGCGGGTCATGTTGATGGCATGGCCCGCGCCTGCCTCGCCGTTCCGTGCGGCCAGTTTCTGCGCGCGCAGAACCGCCGACTCCATCGCGTAGGTCTCAATCGTCATGTTGGCAATCGCCCCCATGATCTCCTGCTGGTCCTGGATGGCCATCATGTATTTCTGGGTGGCCACGCCGGCCGCAAACAGGCCGATCTTTTTGGCGGTCGCGACTAGCTTCCGCTCTTCGGCCAGCAGACCCGCCGCGCCTTCGTCGGATGGTCCCGAGAGCACCTCGTCCATGAGTTTCTTGATCGCTGCCATCAACGGAAGCTGGCCGGACATCGCCCGCTTCAGCAGAAAGCCCGTGATGAGCAGCCGGTTGATTTCATTCGTGCCTTCGAAGATCCGGTTGATGCGGGCATCGCGATAAGCACGCTCGGCGGGGTACTCTTCCACGAAGCCGTATCCGCCGAAGATCTGCACCATTTCGTCGACGACATGGCCGATGAACTCCGACCCCCACACCTTGAGGATCGAGCACTCGACGGCATATTCATCGATGACCTTGCGGACTGCGCGCATGTCCTCGTGTTCGGCGCCGAGTTGCGCGATGGCGGCATCCATCATTCCCACGGTGCGATAGGCCATTGCTTCTCCGGTGAAGATGCCAGCCGCGATGTTGGCCATCTTTTCGCGAATCAATCCAAAGTCCGAAATCACTTTCCCGAAAGCCTTGCGTTGTTTCGCATACGCCACAGCGTGTTCCATGCAGTCACGGGCTGAGCCGACACACCCTGCGCCCAGCTTGAAGCGGCCCACGTTGAGCACATTGAAGGCAATGTGATGTCCTTTGCCGATCTCGCCCAGCACATTCTCCACCGGAACTTTGCAGTCGCTGAGAATGAGAGGACAAGTCGAGGAGCCTCGAATGCCCATCTTGTGCTCTTCGGCGCCAACCGAGAAACCCGGAAACCCGCGCTCGACGATGAATGCCGTGAACTTTTCTCCATTCACTTTGGCAAATACGGTGAACAGGTCCGCGAACCCGGCATTGGTGATCCACATTTTTTCGCCGTTCAGCAGGTAGTGCTTTCCGTCCGCGGAGAGCCTGGCTTGCGTCCGGCAGTTCAGGGCATCGGATCCCGAGGACGATTCCGAGAGCGCGTAGGCGCCAACTTTCTGCCCAGTGGCCAGCCCGGGCAGATACTTTTTCTTCTGTTCTTCGGTGCCGAAGTAGACGATCGGCAATGTGCCTATGCAGGTGTGTGCGCCCCAGGTCGTGCTGAAACCGCCATATTTGGCAAGGCGGTCGGCAATGATGGCAGAGGTGACTTTGTCCATCTGCATGCCGCCATACTGTTCGGGAACGTCGACGCCGCTCAGCCCGAGTTCGCCCGCCTTCCTCACCAGTTCCCGGGTGATGGCGAAGTCCTTGTGTTCCATTTTTTCGATGTTGGGAATGATCTCTTTGCTGGCAAATTCTTCCGTGGTTTGCGCGATCAGCAGATGTTGGTCGCTGAAATCTTCCGGGGTGAAAACCTCGTCTGGAGTGCGTTCCCTGATCAGGAAGCTGCCGCCAGGAAATTTGTTAGGTACTGCAGTCAGCGTGGCCATATTCTCTCCCCCTTAGAGATTTTCGTAGTTCAGAGTCGGTTACGCAGCAATAGCCCGCTGCAGTCTTGAGGAGTCTTTGTGTGCGCCCCCAGCCGCGAAACGCGCCGTCATGGAGCGAGCGTCGGCGCTATCAGGCGGAGGCCAGAGTTTGCGCTTCGCGAGGTTGCTCTTGCAAGCAAGCCAACGCGAGCTGGCGGCGTGCCAATTCGCGTTGGCGAATACTTCAGCTTCCTTGTTAGACAACCAGCGCACCACGGCCCACACCCTGCGCGTCGCGTTGCTTTCTCTTCCTCAGGCGACGGCCGCTGCGGCTTTCTCTTTTCTGGCCGGTTTCCGGTGCATTTTCGTTCTGGCGCCCACCGGAGCCTTGACCATCACGTCCATCAACGCCTTTTGGGCATCGACATAGCTCTTTACCGCCTCACGCGTCAGTTCGCTCACGGGGAGGAACGGGAACGGCCGCAGCAGTTCCAGAGTCTTGCCCGCGGTTTTTACGTTGGCATTGATCTGCCGTCCGGCCAGATCGACCAGCCGTTTCTGTGCTTCCATGAACGACTCGCTCGCCCGCCGTGCCAATTCTGACAACTCTGAGTGTTTGGCCTTTTTCCCGGCGCCGTTGGCATGTTTGCCGCTCGTGACCTTGGCGGTTTCTTCGGCGATGACATCGAGAAGCCGCTTCTGCGCTTCCACGAAGTTCTCCACGCCCTCGCGTGCCAGATCCACCAGATGCTCGGGCTGGTACGGCTTGCCGGCCTTGGCGGCCTCGACCCAGCTGTGGGCCTGTTTGCCCGCGATCTTGAGGTATTCCTCCTGCATGTGCACAAACGTATCCACGCTGCGCTGCAGCAGGTCAGCCATGGCGCGCGCCACGGGCATGCCGCCCACCCGCTCTTTCACACCCGTCATCAGCAGATCGTGTTGCTGCTTGCCCAGATCGAGGAGCACCTTCTGACCTTCGAGGAAGTTGGTAATGCCCTCCCCAGCGACCTCGCCGAGAATGGCAGTGGGAGAATGGTGAGGATCCGATAGTTGCTGCTTCACTGCGTGCATGACGCTGGCGTTCTGCCGCATGGCGAGATCGATCAGGATCCGCTGCGTCGCGAACAAAGTCTGCGCGCCTTGTTGCACCCAGCCCGAGAGAAGCGAAACCGCCGATGATTCTTTGGGGTGGGCGCGGGGAGATTCATGCTTGACTGCCGCTGGCATATGAATAACCTCCGATTGCTGCATTGCAGCATCAGCTAAACTATACGACGGCAAGGGGATTGTGTCAAGATATTCCATGCGCGTGTGCAGGGCAACATGAGGGGACGGTTCTATGAAACCAGCCTCGGTCCTCATCAAGAAATATGGCAATCGCCGGCTGTACGACACTGCCGGCAGTCGCTACGTCAACCTCGACGACCTGGCCGGTCTGGTTCGCGCCGGCAAGGACATTCGGGTCGAGGATGCCCGAACCGGCCGGGATCTCACCCGCGTCATCCTGACGCAGATCATTACGGAGGATGCGAGGGATAAGCCGACAGGACTCCCGCTCGAGTTGCTGCGCCAGCTAATCATGGCCTCCGACGAGGTGCGGCAGGAGTTCCTCATGTGGTACCTCAAGTCCGCGTTTGACACCTTTGACAAGGTGCAGGGAGTGGTCCAGAACCGGCTCAGCGAAGTCCAGTCCGCACTGCTTTCTCCTGTGGACCTGATGAAACGGTTCCTGGGAGCTGCGTCGTCTTCGCCGGCGCAACCCGGCCCCGAACCGGAGGTTGCGGCCTTGCGCCAGCGTGTGCAGGAACTTGAAGCCAGGCTAAAGAACTCCGCAGACGGCAAGCCACGCTCTCGCAAGAAACGGCAGGGCCGTACGTGACACTGCAGCGCGCACATGGTCGAAGGGTTCCTGCTTTCAAGAATTTGTTTGCCTGAAAAGGACGCTGCGCGATAATATTGCATTGCAGCATGCTCCTTCTTCGCCTGTACAGCGAAAGGGGCCCTCGCAGGACGCACTTGCGGCGCAAACGGAAAAAGGCCACAGCGAGTCCCTCCAAAAACAAAGCGCACAGGCTTACTTCCCAGCACTTCCCCGAAGCTGACACACCATTCTGGACCGAGGCTCTGTTCGGGGCTGAGGTGCTGCTTCTGCACGCTACTCCCGTCTATTACGGCTTGGGCGTACCGCGCGGCGATGGTTCCGCAGTGGTCCTCATTCCCGGCTTTCTCGGAACCGATCTCTACCTCACGGAGTTGCATTCGTGGCTCCGCCGCATCGGATACCGGCCTTATTTTTCCGGCATCGGCATCAACGCAGAATGTCCGAACCTGCTGATCCAGCGCCATCTGAACCAGACCATCGAAAGAGCCCGAGCGGAGACCGGACGCAAGATTCATTTGATCGGCCACAGCCTGGGAGGAGTAATCGCGCGTTCCGCAGCGGCGCAACACCCGAAAGACGTGGCTTCCGTGATCACCCTCGCCGCGCCGATTCGCGGCACGGTCGCCAATCGAACCGTCCTCCACGCCGCCGAGGCTGTTCGCCTCAGGATTCTGCAGGAGCACGGCAGCGGAGTTCTGCCGGACTGCTATACCGGGCGCTGCACCTGCAATTTTCTGGATTCGTTGCGGCGCAAGGTCCCCGACGCCCTGCTCGAAACCGCGATTTATACGCGGCAGGACGGCATCGTGGACTGGCGTTATTGCCGAACCATGAACCCTGAAGTCGACGTGGAAGTGCCCGGCACGCACATCGGAATGGCATTCAATCCGGCGGCCTATTCCGTGGTTGCCGAGCGCTTGGCGAGAGCTCAACGAGTCAAGTAGTTCAGCCCACGATCTCCAGCACCGCGCCCGTGCTCGTCTCCAATTCCTCGACCGAGCCCTTCCCATCTTCCACCCGAAGCGCCGCGGTGGCCAGGCTGTTGTTCGCAACTTCGAAGGAGCCTGAACAATTCGTCTTCAGATAAGGAAGGCGATGCACGCTCGGGCCGCTGCCGTCGATCGCAGCCGCCAACCGGAAACCATCTCTTCCTGTGCAGTGAAGTTTCCAGCGCATGTTCCCGCGATCGTCGCGGCCCTCCTGCAAGTTCCGGAAGACGCGTTGCCGTCCTTCATGCCAGAGTACGGCTTTGCGAAAGACCAGCCCGAAGGGCATTTCATACACCAATGCTTCGAGCGTGCTCGCCGGCCGCCCAGCTCGAGGAAAGTAGGCATGCATCCATGTCCAGAAGTTGCGGTGCCGGTAGCCACAGTTGTGTCCCTGCACGCCGAACCCCAGGGGGTCGCCGGCAAATCGGCGCCCATCCAGCATGATCTCTCCGGAGAAAACGGCGTCGGAATGCGGGGTTCGGGAGAAGCCGATCCAGCCCTTGCTGCTCAAGGTCACGGAAAAACTCGATCGATAGCGCAGGTTCCACGAGATCGTGTGCCCGTCGACGGCCAGCGCCCCCCGGCAGAAATCTTCCTCGATTGCATTTTCGTCGACCCGAAAGTAAAAGGGCGCCTGCTCCCTCCCGCTGATGTTGAATCCGTCCAGCGGAAATCCCTGGATGAAGCTCTGTGCCTTTCCGCCCGCTGGAAACCATGTGGCCCACACCTGAACCGGCGCGCCCGGCGCATCTCCCTTGCAGCCGGCTCGCCCCGGGTTCATGAGCAGATATCGAAACCACCACGCACCGCTGCCGTCCGCCAGGCCCATCCGCAGGAACCAGACTTCATAGCGCCGCCGCATCGAAAGCGCGGAATACACCTCGTTCAGAGTACTCACGAATTCTCCTGCTGCTGTTTCGACTATTTCACAAAGTCTTCGACCGTCCGGTGACGCAAATCACTGCGGTCTGGCAGGCCGTGGAGGATAGTTTGGAACAGGCTGTTCACTCCTATGCTTGACCCATCGGCCATCGCGGCGAACCTCGGCGGGTTCGCGCCGGGACAGATACGCGTTGCCCTGGAGAATTTCCTGCCCCAGGGCGCAACGACCGAGGAAAAAATCGCCGCTATCGAGGCAGGCTTAAGCAGCCCCGCCGGCCAGTCTCTGCGCGACACCATGGCGCAATGGATCGTCAACGAAATCGTTCCCGTCGAGCGACTGGTGCCGGAAGCCTACGTCAAGTGGCGCCCCCCAGTGCGTGACGCCATGATGTTCGTCGTGGCCCGGCTCTCCCCCGCTCGCCTCGCTCCCAAGCTTCTCGAGCAGATCGAGCTTCCCCCGAAAACCTCCGCCGAAGTTCGCTTGCTGCGCCTCATCGCAAAAGTTCCCGGCCTGCAGAAGCTTGGCCAGGTTATCGCCCGCAATCAGCATCTTCGTCCCGCTCTGCGCCATGCCCTGGCTCGGCTGGAAAACGGAATTCATGACGTCGAACCGGAGGACATCCGCAAGATCATCGCGAAAGAACTGGGCGCCAGGATCAGATCTTTCTCGGTCGAGATCTCGTCGGACATCTTGAAGGAAGCCAGCGTCAGCGCCGTCGTCCGCTTCAGCTGGCGCGATCCCGCGACCGGCCAGCGCCAGCGCGGAGTCTTCAAAGTCCTCAAACCTCATATCCCCGTCTACTTCGCCGAAGACATGGACTACCTTGCCGGACTGGCCCAATATTTTGGAGATCACCACCATACCTACGGATTTCCCGCGCATCTCATCCCCGACACTTTTCAAAAGGTCCGTCGCCTGTTGCGCCATGAGGTCAATTTCGCCCGCGAGCAAAAGACTCTGCTCGAAGCCGCCACTCTGTATCAACGCTTCCCCGACGTTCGCGTGCCCCGGTTGATCCAACCGTTGTGCACCGCATCGATCACCGCGTTGACGGAAGAAAAAGGAATTAAAGTGACCAGCGCCGTCAAGCGATTGCCGCCTCCGCGCCGCCGAAAAGTTGCCGAGCAACTGGTGGAAGCCCTGGTGGCCGTGCCGCTGTTCTCGGCGTCGCAGGAAGCCATCTTCCATGGCGATCCCCATGCCGGCAACTTGCTGTACGACAATCGCAGCGGCCAACTGACCATCCTCGACTGGGCCTTGCGGGAACGCCTGAACCGCGAGCAGCGCCGCCATCTTGCCCTGCTGTTTCTGATGGTCAGCCTGCGCGATCCCGTAGGAGTCACCAACGAAGTGCTGGCGCTCAGCCAGCAGCGCATCCAAACATCCTCGCCCCGCGGACGGAGGATTCGGCGCCTGGTCAACGAATTTCTCGGCGAGATGCCGCCAACTCACCTTCCCAGCGGGGCCGATGCGATGCGCCTTTTGGAACGTGTCGCCATCCAGGGCATCAAGTTCCCTGGCTCGCTGATCATGCTCTCCAAGGTAATGTTCACGCTGGAAGGGATACTGGGCGACATGGTTGGTTCCGACACGGAGATGGGTTTCACCCTCGCGCGTCATGTCGCCCAGCATTGGCTCGCCAATCGTTCCGCGTACCGCTCGCCGCTCCTCACGCGGGATTGGCTCACGCTGCAGTGCAGCGCACTCCTGTGTACCGGCCGCCTCTGGCTGCAGTGGCAGCAGGCGACGCTGAACCGTTGGCTGACACCGAGTCCGGCAGCAGCCGCCTCATAGGAGGCACACTCATGCTCGCGGAGGCCACAACTCAGACCGGCATCCTGGAGCGCCGGCAGCCGCCTTAAGCATGCACGGCTTCGTGTTTGCGGCTTACGCGACGTGCTCCGTGCTTGGCGCGGACAACCGCTTTCTTCGGCGGCTTGATCAGCGATCCGATCAGCGACCGCTCTGCGTCAAACAGCTTCCTCACGCCTTCCCCGGTCAGATTGCCCATCACCGGCAACTGCGATGGCGAAACCAGTTCCAGGGTGCGCGTGGTCGCATCCAGGTTCACGTTCATCTGCTGGCCCATGACGTCGAGCAGTCTCTTTTGGGCCTCGATGAAGGCATTTCCGGCTTCCCGCGCCAGAACCGCCAGATCCGTCTTTTTCGCTGGCTTGCCCTCCCGCTCGTGCCGCCCGTGCGTGGCCCTCGCGGCTTCCTGCGCGACCACATCGAGGAACTTCTTTTGCGCGCGCGTAAAGGTCTCTACACCCTCGCGTGCAAAATCAAGCAGTTTGGCGGCGCGATCGCCCTTCCCTGCCTTCTCCGACTCCAGCCACTGCAACGTCTGCTTGCTGGTCGTGGTCAGCAACTCCTGCTGCATTCCGATGAGTGTGTCCACGCCTCTCCGGACCAGGTCCGTCATCGCCACTGCCGGCAGAAACCCGCCAATCCGTTCTTTAAGACCGTTGAGAATGATGTCGTTTTCCCGCTGTGCCAGGTCCAGCAGCGCTCGTTGAGTTTCCACGAGGCTGGATGTTCCCTCGACCGCCAGTTCGGTCAGGATGTTCAGCGGGGAATGCCCATCCTGGAGCTTGTGGGTTCGCATAAAACCTCCTTGCTGCATTGCAGCATCAGCTTCACTATAGGTTGCCCTCTCACTGCAGTCAATGGCCATTCGCCGCTTTGTGCGCCGCGTCAATCTCTACTGTGATCGGCATCACGTTTCATCCCGCACCGCTGTGGTGTCTTTCTATTAGGGAGGAGGCGCGATGAAAACACTGCCTGAGGTCGACGCTGCCAAAGCGCTCCTGACCGAAGCCACAGGGTGGTCGGTGATCCGGTGGTTGCGGGAAAAAAAACGCGTGCGACAGACTGCCGACGCCGCCAACGCCATCCTCGATGAAGTGAGCCAGGCCGTGAAAGACGGCTGGCCGGAGAGCGTCAGAGTCGCGTATGACACGCTCGCCACACCCGCGGGCGGATCGTCGAAAGCCGCGCCAAGCCACAGGACATCGATTTCTTCACCCGCAAACGGGGAAACCTTGTCGATGGCCAAAAAAATCAAGCAGGCGGATGACGAGGCCTACCGGGCCAGAATGGACGCAGAAGACACCTTTGATGACGCAGAGAAAAAGCTAAGCACCGCTCTGGCACGCGAGGGGTGCCGAAAAGCGATCCAGTCCTGGGAACTGCAAGAGAAAGCCATTCGCAAAGCGGAGACCATCCTTTTTCCGAAGTGATGCGTCACTCCAGGACCAAAACCGCCGACAGCCCGGGTGATATTCTTGCGACGAGCGTCCACAGATCGGGGCTCTCAAGCCGGTTTTGCAGCGTTCGGAGATTGCAATGAGACGACTCGTCGTTCTGCCGTTTCTGCTTGCGAATACCCTGCTCTTTGCCCAGCAGCCACAAGTTCCGGAAATCCCATTCCAGTCGATCGCTGAGCCCCTGAAACTTCCGGCCGATCGCTATCTCGGCGAAGCTGCTGGAGTGGCGGTCAATTCGAGGGGGCACGTGTTTGTGCTCTCACGCGGCAACACGACCGGCCCGGCCTACGGAGCCGCTGCCGCACAACTGCTGGAGTTCGACAGCGACGGCAAATTCCTCAGGGAGATTGGCCACAACCTGTACGCGTGGTCTTATGCGCACTCCGTCAAGGTCGATCACGAGGACAACATATGGGTGGCCGACAAGGGATCGGACATGGTTATCAAATTTGATCCTGAGGGCCGCGTCGTCATGGTTTTCGGACGGAAGCAGGAGGCGTCGGACGAGAAGACCGGGCCTCTTCCGCATCCGAATCCGCCGCTGCCTCCCGTAGACGGGATGTTTCGGCAGGTCACCGACATGGCATGGGATAAGGCTGGCAACACCTACATCAGCGATGGCTACATCAATTCGCGCATCGCCAAGGTCGACCAGAATGGCAACTGGATTAAGTCGTGGGGAGAACCTGGAGACCAGGCGGGGCAGTTCAGCACTCCTCACAGCGTTGCGGTGGACGCGCAGGACCGCGTCTATGTTGCCGATCGCGGCAATCGCCGCATCCAGGTGTTCGACAGCGAGGGTAATTTCCTTCGGCAGATCACCATTGATGTCCCGTTCGACCCGAACGCCCGCCCCGCCATTGGCAGCAAGCCGATCCTACCGATCAAGGGTGCTCAGACCATGGCACCGGGCTCGCCGTGGGCCATATGCATCACGCCCCCTCCGAACCAGGTGCTGTTTAGTTCTGATGCCTACCCCGGCCGCATCTACAAGTTGACCCTTGACGGACGAGTTCTGGGAATCTTGGGAGAATCCGGAAAACAACTCAGGCAGTTCGGCTGGATTCACGAAATTTCGTGTCCGTCGGAAAATGAACTCTATGTAAGCGAGCTACTGAACTGGCGAGTACAGAAACTCATTCTCAAAAGCGCTCATTGAGAGGTTGCTGGGAAATCGAATTGCATGCGGCCTGACTCGAACCCGACTCGGAGGAGAGCTCTGCTGAATTTCAGACGCGGTAGGGACGTTATCACTCACGGGCCCATTCAGTCTTGAATGACGATGACGGTCTTACCCCGCGCATGCCCCGTCTTCGCCTCGGCGACGGCCGCGATCGCCTGGTCCAGAGGCACGCGCTTTTCTATATTGATTTTTAACTTGCCACTCGCAGCGGATGAACCCAAACGCTCCCCCAGGTTCGAATTTGAACCCACCATGAAATTTCCGCCACGAATGCGGCGCTGCGCGAGTGTTTTCTGATCGGCGACGTAGTTCGTGGTAAGCGCGACGCCGCCGTCCTTGACCAGGTTGGTAAGCTCGGCAAATGCGGGTGGACCGCTGACCAAGTCGATCAGCCCATCGATTCCGTCAGGAAACAGCTGCCGAACCTGCTGACTCACGGATCCGGACCTGAAGTCGACTACTTCGCGCGCTCCTAGCCCAGTCAGGACGAGCAAGTCGGCCCTCGTTCCGGTCGCGATCACATGCAGCCCGTTCTGCGCTGCCAGCTGAGTCAGGAATTGGCCTACACCGCCGGTGGCGCCGACAATCAAAACCGTATTGCCGGCCTTGAGAGCGCTCTTCTCAAGAAGATCGAGTGCCGCCATGCCTGCCGTGGGAAGGGCTGCCGCGTCGGCCATGTTCAGCTGTGCGGGCTTTCTGGCGAGCGGAGTGCTTTCTGACATAGCGATGTACTGCGCGTATGTTCCTCGACCGAGGGGCACTTGCCAGAACTGGCCGAATACCTGGTCTCCAGCCTTGAATCTCTTGACGGCCGAACCGATCGCTTCAATCGTCCCGGCACCGTCGAAGCCGAGCACCAGTGGAAAAGTATGCCCGACCTGCCCATCCATGGCGCCATCGGCGATCTTCCAATCGAAGGGATTGATCCCGGCCATCGAGAGCCGTACGAGAATTTCATCCTCTTTCGGCTGGGGTGTTGGAATCTCGATCAACTCAAGTACGGACTTGAATGAACGCACTGCAATCGCACGCATAATTTCCTCCAATCAGGAGTTTGATGGTTCAAAGTTTCGTCGCAAGGGCATTCTGACCTGAGCAAACAGCCACGGTGCGAACATCTTGCTTACTGCGGGCAGGGCGATGTACGTGAGAACAACCGTCATAATAGGAATCACGGGAAGCATGCGTATCTCGGGAGACCAATTCCGCATGCCCGGAATCATCCGGGAAAGAACAATCAGGACAGCATTCACGAGGAAGTAGACGATCGGAATTGTAAGCAGGCACATTTTCCAGCGTGGTGGCGCCGTGGCTGAACCTGGGACTGCGAAGAAATTCTCCAACCCTGGAGCAGTCTGGTAATAGGCCGAGGAAAAGCGGTTTCCTTCTTCTGCCAGGCTGTGACGAATGCCGGAATGCTCCCAATCGGAGAGATCTGCTGCCGATTTGAAGCGGATCAGCATGGTGCGGACGCTTCCCTGCCCATCGGGCGCCGAGAGACACGTCATTCCGTCGTATCCCGCGGCGGTGTGGAGAGCCGTAGCGACCTTGGCCAGCCACTCTTCGTAATCGCGCTCGCGGCCTCGCCTTATTTTTCTCGACGACCACTGCTGTATGAACCACGCTCATAGATGCATCAACACTTTGAACACGGATTTGTCCGTATCGAAGCGTTCGTAGCCATCGGCGACAGCCTGAAGCGGAATCTTGGTCTGGGCCAGCGGTGCTGCCTTGATTCGGCCCGCCGCCATCAAGTTGAGAGCAGCGCGCATGTAGTTCTGAACGCTGCATGTGCCGATCGCGAATCTGGTTCCATTCAGATACAGTGCGCAAATGGCGAGGGTCATGGTTTCGGCTTCCGATAGCCCTACAATGCTGACCATTCCGAAAGGACGAATTGAACTAAACGAATCCGCGATCGTCTGCGGATGGCCGACGGCCTCAATGGCGACATCGACCCCGCGGCTCTTTGTCAGTTCGCGAAGCTGCGCAACTGCATCTCCGCCGGTCGCGTTAATGGGCGTCGAACCAAATTGCTGCGCAAGTGCAAGGCGCTCCGGTGAGCGATCGATAGCGAAAACCGTCGCCGCGCCATGCAGCATCGAGGCTTGCTGCGCGAACAACCCAACTGGCCCGCAACCAAATACCGCGACTGTATCGCCGGGCTGAATCTGACCATAAGCCGCAGCTTGCATCCCGGTCGACAGATTGTCCCCGGCAAAAATGGCGTGCTCATCGGGAACATTGTCAGGCACGATCGCCAGCGAAAAATCTGCAAAAGGGATTCGCACCGCTTCCGCTTGCGCGCCCGGAGTGTCCAATCCGATAAATTCGCCATAGGGGCATTTCGAGGGATAACCACGGCGGCACAGGTCGCACAACCCGCACGCCGCGCGGAATGCTCCGGTCACGCGGTCGCCCTTCTTCAACAGCGTGACGGCTGCTCCCACTTCTTCCACGATGCCAACGAGCTCATGACCCAGCACGGGCGGGTTGCCCGCGCCTTTTTGATATTTTTCGTTGACTCCGTGGTATGTGTGCAGATCCGATCCGCAAATTGCGATCAGCGAGGAACGCACAACGCAGTCCGTCGCTTTGCGGAGGGTGGCATCAGGAACCTGGTCGGCACGAACCTTGCGTGGGCCTAGATATGTTGCAGCGAGCATTAGTTTGCCTTTCTAACTGGATATGGAATGCGTTTCAGAGGTCTGCGGTCCGGAGTATCCAATTCGTGCGAGCGGTCGCCAGATAGAGATCGCGCTCGCCCTGAGCGCCGGTGTCTAATACAAGCAGATCGTATTCGGCGCTCGATTTCGCCAGGCTGGGCACAAAAAGCGCTCCGGTTTTTGAAACATCCTGCTGAATTCCTGGAGCCCAGGACCCGCTCCCGGCGCTGTTGGCGGTCAATTGTTGCGCGAGCGTGCGTGTGTGCACAGTGAACAGACGCTGTTGAAGTGGAAGATGGCTGCGCGCGCTCCGGGGACGGCCGCCCAAGGTCCCTCCAACTGGAAATGGCCTTCGGCAACTCCGTCGAATAGTCGATGTTTTCGTTGCTGGTCGGTCCAACCTGAGAATCGGACGCGCCACGAGTCGCCATCAAAATCGAACGTCCTCGTGATGAAGAGCCCCTTGCCCTCGGCGCCGGGGATGGGCTCGAGCTCCGGACTTTCCCAAGTTCCGGAGAGGTTCTCATAGTCAGGTATCGCCGAAATTGTTCTTGAAGACATAAGTTCGGTCCCGGTTGTGAAATATTTGCTGAGGAGACTAGCAAGAAGGCGCAAGAGCCGTCTACGCACTCGCGAGTCTTATAGTTACCTGGCGGTTAGCTTGATGGGCTTCGCGTATGCAGGTCTCGAGCAGCGCACGGGCCCTAGATTGCCCGCCGAGCTCCGTGGCCGGCAGGCCACTGTAGAACCTATCTCGTAAATGGTTTTGGGAAGGGCACGACTTCAGTCGTGCCGCAAGGGCCGCATTAATACTGGGCTCTAGTCCCTGAGGTGTGTGGTTCTTCTCGCCGGGTCCTTATTTGTGAGACGAGTTCTATTCTGAGGACCCCGGCGTCTATCTCGCGTCGTAGCGGCGGCGCGCCAACAGCGTTTCCTGGCCATAGCTTTCCGACCAGTAGGAGAGGCCATCGAGGGCTATGAGCAGGTGACTTGCGATCGCAGTCAAACGATAGTCGACACGAGGGGGTACGCCTGGTGTAACGTCACGATGAATGAGCCCGTCCCGTTCTAACCCGCGCAGCGTCTGAGTGAGTACTTTCGCCGAAATGCCTTCCAGATTTCTCTGCAACTGAGATGTCCGAAGCGCACCGCCCAACAGCCGATGAAGCACGGCGATCCGCCACTTGTCTGAAATCACTTCGATTGCAAACCGCAGATGCTCGGACCGCGCTCCATGCGCCATTCTTCGAAGCCGCCCCCTTCGCTCGGCATCGGGATGCGCATATCCCTTAAAGTATGCATCTCAACTCGAGAGAATTCGCCAGGCTGCGCCCGCGCATGCGGATTATTCCATGCGACAAGCTGGAGAATGCGCTCAGAGTCGTGCACTTCGGGTTGCACTCCCGCGACAGCACGACCGATTCAACACAATGATGCACCCTTGCCGCGCGGGCCAGACTCAGAGCCCCCGAATTTGACATTTTGTTTACAATCTCTTCCGGGCTGGTAACACATAACACCAAACGGGTGTCCGTTCGGGAGGAGTTCCGGCTTACGTGATTGCCGGTGTCCTCTGAGCGCATCCCGTCCTGTGGACTCGGCTCGCTGCTCGACAGCGGGAAGACTTGGCGCACTTTCGACAATGGATACGCTGCCGCAGAGATCGGCTTGCCCTTCTGTTCAAGTTCTACATGGACCTTGCAGTAAGTACTGCACTCGCAGGTGCGTAGAAAACCTCATCCCTCGACTGGTAGGTTCATCTCCGCATTTTCTGAACGTAAACTCGCATTGGCTGGACGGCGATACCTGCCCCCGTCGAACAAAGGAACACTCACCATGACTCCAAGTTCACCCCTACGAGCTACCGCCTTACAGTCGCGCGATGCCATTGAACTGCTGGCTGAAAAATGGCGGATTGCGATCCTTCATGTTCTGGAAAAGGGAGCATTGCGCACGCACCAACTGCAAAGTGCATTGGAAGAGGTCTCACCCAAAATGTTGACGCAAACGCTGCGTAACATGGAGCGGGACGGGCTGGTACAGCGCATAGTTCGCCCCGTGGCGCCTCCCCACGTGGAATACAAACTTACCAGGATGGGCCAAAGCGTGATTAAGCCTCTGCGAATTGTTTGCCAGTGGGCCGAGAGGCACGTCGCCGAACGGGATGCCGCGCGAACACGGTTTGACCTCGGCGCAAAGGGCATTGCTGCAGCGCCGGCTCGCACTTCGAGAACTCAGCATTGACTGTCGTACGGCGATTCGATTTGGACCATCAGGAGACTTCGGCCGGCACAAGCGACATGTCATCGCCGGCGTTGCCTGCGCGCCACGCCGCCACGCAGGAGAGGGTTTCCTCTTTCATCTGAGGCAAGGGCAATGCCGACGTCTCGCTAGACTCAAGCTGATCGCCCCCGGTCTTGTTGCGCGACTCGCTTACTCTTCGTCCAGATACTCGCCAGGCACGTCGTCCTCGGGTACTTCACGCGTGCGAACTTCCTTCCCTTCGCGTCCTCTAGAGTTCTCCACGCCCGCCAACACCCCTGCCTCGAACGCGTTTCCTTCCTCCAACAACTCGTCAACACTTTCAGAATCTGCACTCTCGACGTTCGATAGGCCCTCCAGATCTCCCGATTGCAATCCCGAGACCTCTCGTGAGGATTCTAGTGAACTCAGCTCTTGGCCCTTGTTCCGTCTCGTCTTGCGAACGGCTTTGGCGCTCTTTGTTTTCGCGGGTACACTCTTTCTGGCTACAGTTTTGTCCGGAACGGTTTTCCTTTTTGCCAACCGCTTCTGTGCTGGCCGCAGTGGCTTTCTGGCTGCACTTTTCTTCGATCTCGTTGATTTCTTCCTGGTCTTCTTTTTGGTGGCCATTCGCGCAGTCTAGCACCGCCCCGTGGGCGCGGCAAAGCTTAGCGTGGGCTTCGTTTGGCCACGTTTCTGTGTCATTTGTCTCGATCAAATGGCGCGCTGTCGGCTCGCCAGAAAGATAAGCGTGTATTCGCTTCTCCGATTCACGGTCGGCCCCACCTCAGTCCGTAGGGCAGCCGCGACTTTCCCAGGGAAGCTTTGGATACCTGGAAAGCGTACGCATTCATTCAGGTCTTCTTCATCTTCGCCGGAAGAGTCAGCGCCACTGCAGCCTCGGCAGTAAGCAGGAGGAAAGTGAACGTCTCCTGCAGGTACAAGCGGACAGCGGCGTCGTTGTGGCTGAGGTAGCCGATGGAGACATCCTGGCCGATGTGCAGGTCGAAATCGCCGCCACGAGTCGTCAGCACGAAAGCGCCAGCAATAGCAGGCGCCCAGATGATTTGATCTTTGACCAGCCGCTTGACGTGCTCCAACACCGGGTATCCGTGGTCGCTGGTTTCAGCGAGTGCCGTGTAGGTGTCGGCGCCGAGCAACACGGCATAGGGGCCGTTGACACCGACGAGACGCAACCGGCCTAAGCCCTGGGCAATGGCCTCCGGATACTCACGCACGTCGGTGGGAAGAGTCATGATCGGGTTGCTGGTCCCTTGGCGGATGCCCGCAATGCCGGCGGCGGCATAGCCCTCGAATATGGCGGTGTCTTCGGCAAAGGCAATCCGCCGTGCGGCTTCCTTCGCGGGTTGCCAGTCCGAGTCGTTCGCTCCTCGATCGACGTCGTCGATATTTTTGCGATCCAGTTCGAAGGGAACACGCAGTTCGACCAACGCCTTCACCTCGCGCTGGCTCGCGACCATGCCTTTCGCTGGCGCGGCGATTGCGCGCAGGTGACCGGTGCCGACCGCTGAGAGGGCGGGGCCGGCTGGACCTTTTACGTCGACGGCGCGCCGTCCGGCAAGGTAGCGCTTGAGCGTCCGCGATGTTTCCTCTTCGATCTGGCCCCAGGCTGAATCGGAAATCGGGGCAAGCTCGCGATGGAGATTATTCATGTCGTATGTCTCCTTTGAGAGATCCGATGCCGAGCGAACCCTCGCGCACCGATGGGATGGATGAGGAAATTCCGACCACCGCCCGCGCTGCCGGGGATTCCGCAGCCGCAGGCTGGCTTTGGTCTGCGGTCACGTTTTCCAGAAATGTCGCGGACGGCACAAAGAACAGGTTTCCGGTTACGGCGCGGCTGAAGTCGAGCAGCCGGTCGTAGTTGCCCGGAGGGCGGCCAATGAACATGTTCTCGAGCATCTGTTCGATGGTGCGGGGCGAACGGCTGTACCCGATGAAATAGGTGCCAAACTCACCATGCGCGGGTCGACCGAAGGGCATGTTGTCGCGCAAGATCTTGATTTCTTTCCCGTCCTCGACGATTGTGGTGAGCGCGTTGTGTGCTGAGGTTGGCTTGACGGAATCGTCCAATTCGATATCGGAAAGCTTGGTGCGGCCGATAATGCGTTCCTGCGCTTCGGTGGAGAGCGCATTCCATGCGTCAAGATCGTGAAGATACTTCTGAACGATAACGTAGCTGCCACCGGCAAACTCGGTGTCTTCGTCGCCGATGAGCACGGCGTCGGCTACGGCGGACCCGCGGGGATTCTCCGTTCCGTCGACGAATCCCATAAGATCGCGGTCGTCGAAGTAGCGAAAGCCATGCACTTCATCCACTGGGGAAACCGCATCTCCGATGCGCGCCATAAGCTGCGTCGCAAGCTCGAAGCACAGGTCCATGCGCTTGGCGCGGATGTGGAATAGAAAGTCGCCCGGGGTGGATACCGCGTGGCGCGTTTCCGCGCGAATCTCCCGGAATGGGTGCAGTCCTGCCGGCCGCGCCGGCCCAAAGAGGTAGTCCCACGCGTCGGAGCCAAACCCCATGACGCAGGAAAGTCCTCCCTCCAAGTCGCGAAATTCCACGGCGCGCACCAGTGTGGCGAGGTCCCCGCAGAACGAGCGCAGAGTGGCGCGATTCGCAGAGCCCGGGTTGAGCGTCGTGACCAGGAAGATCGCAGCGCGAGTAAGCGGCGCGGCCACTGCTTGCGCGAGCACAGGCAATCTACCAGCCGCTTCGGGTGTGTTCGTCGGACGGGTCTCCATCGGGTGTTGTCCCTGCGGATTTCGCTCTCCGAAATACTACCCTCGCCTCCTGTGCAACAGTTGGCCCCGCCAGCTTACTCTCATTGTCGTGTGCTGCGTGGCATTCCCGGGCAACTTTCACATCGTCAGAACAACGCGAAACTGTGCTTTGCCACTGATCATTCGCGCGTAAGCTTCGCCCGCTTTTTCGAGCGGATAGGTTTCAATCATGGGACGCACACCGGTAATTTCGGCGAAGTGCAGCGTGTCCTCGGAATCCGCGGGTGTTCCCGTGGACCAGCCCTGCAGGCTTCTACTTCCACTGATGAGTTGGATTGGTGTGACCTCAATGGGATCGAAGGTCGCACCCACCACCGTGAACTTGCCGTTCGGGCCCAGGCCGCCGACCAGCTCAGACATTGCTTTTGAGCTCGGGGCCGTCGCCAGAATTACCTTGGCGCCGCCCAGTCTCTGCAATGCCTCGGCTGCGTTCGTAGCCTGGCTGTCGATGTACACGCTCGCCCCCAGTTTCTTCGCGAGCGCCGCGTTTTCGGAACCGCGCCCTATCGCCGCAACCTGGTAGCCAAACTTTTGCGCGAATTGAATCCCCAAGTGGCCCAGACCGCCGATGCCCTGCACCGCAACCAGATCGCCGGGCAACGCACCGCTGTGGCGCAGAGAGTTGTAGGTAGTAACTCCGGCGCAGAGCAGGGGCGCGGCTTCGGCGTCATTCAGAGTGTCCGGTATAGCCACAAGCGCTTCTGCCGGCGCAACCATGTATTCCTGGTAGCCACCGTCGTAGCTGATACCCGGAATTTGCAGGTTGCGGCAGTTATTAAAATCTCCGCGCCGGCATTCCCGACACGTCCCATCATGGCCGCCATGCCAGCCGACACCCACACGCTGACCTTTCTTCCAGGCGGAAACGCCGTCTCCGATGTGATCGATGATGCCCGCCACTTCATGCCCGGGAATGCGGGGATACTGAATTCCGGGCCACAAGCCTTCTTTCGTGAGCGCGTCACTGTGACAGACACCACAAGCCTGCACCCGGATGCGCACCTGGCCCGGATCCGGCTCAGGAATCTCGCGCTCGACGAGCTCGAACTCTCCTCCGGGTTTAGGAATCTGCGCCACCTGCATCGTTGCTACCCCTGGTTTCGCCGCGATTCTGAGGGTTGCCATAGACCCTCCTATAACTTTCCAGTTGATACTAGAAGACGGTTCATACCCATTACCCTTGCGACAGCCCATTGCTCCCGCATCTGCGCATTACGCCAGAGGCCTGGGCGAGAAACACTGAGACGATGATATTGGCGATACGTTAGCCTCAGTCGCTGCGATGAGCAAAGTTCGACCTGGCCGCGCGCTAGCAATCCGATTTGCCAGCCTTGCCGAGGCCGCGACCGTAACCGTCCGCCAATCTCGACTGATGAATCTCGGCGGGCTGTCCATCTCCTCCGCCTCATCGAGCCAGTCCTCTGCCGCGAGCCTCGCCTGCTCCGGACCGAACAACTTCGTCACCGCGCTGACAAATGCCCCTAACTCGCGTTCTGCCATGTGCATCTGGTTCGCATACGCAGAAGTGGAAAACGATTCTTTCGCATTCACAATATCCTCCTGTTTTCACCCTACGGCGCCATGCTTGTAGCCATGATCCCAAAAAGCGACGTCGATTGCGGCAACCGAGTTCCTCGAACATCGCTCTCAATCCAATTGGCAGACCGTCTTCGCCACAGATTTGATCAGGCAACCCTGGTGTCTGCTTCGGTCTCCACCACGTTCGTCATAACGTTGCTTTTGCCGTCGGGATTATAGCGTGCGTCATGGTGCGTTATGGTCCGCTCTGCGATTAAGCCAGAAGTGCGGAGCCGAGTCTATTGGACGAACGTATCGAGTGGACAATCTCCCGCAAAACGGTGCATCATATTTCCACCGGTTTACTCGGCGCCACCTCACCGTTTCTCTTTTACCTGATAGAAGTTGCTGGGCCCCGTTGCAGGAGATGCATGTGAGGAGGACTGCACCATGAAGAAGGCTAGGGCACCCATCTCCCTCGCCGGCTCCCAGCTCGGCGAAGTTCGTCATGTCTGCGCATTTTTCAACAGCGACGACGAAGAGTATCGCGTGTTGCTTCCCTTCATTAAGGACGGATTCGAGTGTGGCGACAAGGCTGTGCACGTGGTGAATCCGGATCAGCGCCATGACCATTTGCAACGGTTGGCCGCGGCCGGGATCGACTCGGCGGCGGCCCAGCAAAGTGGACAACTCGAGGTTCGGATCAACACCGAGGCGTACATTCGGGACGGCCGTTTCGATCAGGATCGGATGCTGGCGGCGTTCGAGCAAATGGCTAGCGGCAACGCCAAGGGAGGGTTCCCGCTCAGCCGCATTTGCTGCCGTATGGACTGGGTGGTTGGAGACCGATCGTACGTCGACGACGTCGTTGAGTTCGAATCGAGGGTAAACAACGTGTGGCTTCGCCACGATGACGCGGTCATCTGCACCTATCATCTCGGCCAATTTGGAGGCGATACGGTGATCGACATCATGCGGACACATCCCATGATCATCATCGGCGGTTTCCTTCAGCAGAACCCGTTCTTTGTACCGCCCGACGAATTCCTGCGGGAAGTTCGCGAACGACGGGCAAGGCGGAGATCTCTACCTTCGACAGCGGCCTGACATGCAAGAGCTTCCCGCCGACGAGATCAAGCGTCTTCAGCGTTGCATCAACGATCTGGTCAGCTTGCTCGCTCTCCCAGCTGTCTGGAGCGGCAGCGAGCCCCCGCAGATTGTCGATATTCTGCTCGACGCGCTCCTGCGTATGCTCCGCCTGGATTTCATATACGCGCGGCTGAAGGAACCGGTCGCCGCAGCGTCCGTCGAGGTCCTCCGGGTCAGCGACTCGTGCAAACTGAGGCTGGAACCGCAAGAGATCCGGTTGATGCTCAGCAACTGGCTTGGAGGTGGCGCCCAAGAGTCGCCGGCGCCGACCGGGAACCGTTTTGCCGACGTAGACATTTCGATCTTCCCCTTGCCGCTGGGGGTGCATGGTGAGATCGGCGTAATCGTTGTGGGTTCCGAGCGAGCGGATTTCCCCAGGCAGACCGAGAGCCTTCTTCTGAGCGTGGCGGCGAATCAGGCGTCCATCGGCCTGCAAGAGGCGCGCCTCCGGAACCAACAGAAGCGGATCTCCAGCGAACTCGATCATCAGGTCGCGCAACGAACTGCAAAGCTTGCCGAAACCAACGAAGAGCTGAGAAAGGAGATCGTCGACCGCAAGCGGGCTGAGGAAGCCCTGCGCGACAGCGAGCAGAGTTTGCGCCTGGTCCTTGATGGCATCGCGGGATTGGTAGCGATCATGAGCCCAACGGGTGAAGTTGAAGTCGTCAACCGTCAGGTCTCGGACTACTTCCGCAAACCCATCGACGAAATGAAAGGATGGTCAACCAGCGACGCCGTTCACCCGCAGGACCTTCCTGGCGTGATTTCCGCTTGGATGCATTCGGTTGAGACGGTATCTCCGTACGATGTTGATCACCGTCTGCGCCGTGCTGACGGCGTATATCGTTGGTTCCACGCTCGCGGCCTCCCCCTGCTTGACGCAGAGGGTCGGGTTCTCCGCTGGTATGTTCTGCTCACCGACATTGACGATAGAAGACGAGCAGAGGAAGCGCTGCAGGCCAGCGAACGCGAACTTGGCCTGATCATCAATACCATCCCCGCGCTAGCGTGGTCAGCGCGCCCTGACGGCTCGGCGGAGTTCTTCAACCAGCATTACCTTGCGTACGTGGGGCTGCCTTTGGATCAGCTGCAAGGCTCAGGCTGGACAGTCGCCGTGCACCCAGACGACCTGGGCGCCCTGACTGCTGCGTGGCAATCGATGATGGCCACGGGCAAGGCCGGAGAAGTCGAAGGGCGACTGCGCCGCTTCGACGGTGAGTATCGTTGGTTCCTGATCCGCGCAAACCCGATGCTCGATGAATCGGGCAACATTTTGAAATGGTATGGGACAAATGCCGATATTGACGGTCGCAAGCGGGCAGAAGAACAGCTGCGGCGGAGCGAGGCCTTCCTCACGGAAGGCCAGAAGCTCAGTCGCATCGGCAACTTTTCCTGGCTGATCGCGACGGACGACATCAAATGGTCGGAGCAGCTTTATCGCATTTTCGAGTTTGAACTGGGCGTGCCGGTGACGTTTGAATTGATTGGATCTCGCGTTCATCCAGAAGACCTCCCGTTGCTGTATGACATGATCGGAAAGGCGCAACGTGGCGTTAGCGACTTCGAATACGAGCACCGGTTGCTCATGCCCGACCGCTCGATCAAGTACCTGCACCTCATCGGTCATCGGAGTCGAGACAATCAGGCCCGCCCGGAGTACATCGGAGCGGTTCAGGATGTCACGCAGCGCCGGCTCTCCGAACAAGCTCTCGGCAAGGCCAGATCGGAACTCGCCAACGTCGCCAGGGTAACAAGCCTCGGAGTGTTAACGGCGTCCATCGCACACGAAGTCAACCAGCCTCTTTCGGGCATCATCACCAATGCCAGCACCTGTCTGCGGATGCTCTCTGCCGATCCTCCAAACGTCGATGGCGCCCGAGAAACCGCCCGGCGGGCGATTCGTGATGGCAACCGGGCTTCTGACGTGGTCACGCGGCTTCGCGCGCTGTATAGCAGGAAAACTCTTTCTCCTGAATTGATGGACCTGAATGAGGCCACTCGCGAGGTGACTTCCTTGTCGATGAGTGAGCTACAGAGCCAGCGTGTGATTGTGCGGCATGAACTTGCGGACAACGTCCCGTCCGTCACGGGTGATCGCGTCCAGCTTCAGCAAGTCATCCTGAATCTACTCCGGAATGCGTCGGATGCAATGAGCGCTGTCGACGATCGTCCGAGAGACCTGCTGATCAGAACCGAACGCGACGGCGAAGATCGAGTGCGCCTTAGCGTGAAAGACGCGGGGGTCGGCCTCACAACGCAAGCGGCGGATAAGCTCTTTGAAGCTTTCTACACCACGAAAAGCGATGGAATGGGAATCGGGCTATCGATCAGCCGCTCCATTATCGAGGCTCATCGCGGACGCCTGTGGGCGACGGCGAACGACGGCCCAGGAGCCACGTTTGCATTCTCCATTCCTTGCAGGCGCGAGGGCCTCGCCGACGCCGCAACCAGCGACAACTGGACAGATCCGTTGATTGGCGCAGCTTGATGCCAGTCTCGTCTAGATATCACCGGTTAACCCAATACCTAAGTACAATAGACGCTTCTCACGGAGTGGAGCAATGTTGTCTGATGAAGTCTCACCCTGAAGAAAGCGCCGCCGAACGTCCGCTTGTGTCAGTAGTTGATGACGATGAGTCAGTGCGCGAGTCACTGCCTGATTTGCTACGAGAGTTCGGCTTTGCAACTCGCACATTCTCGTCGGCGAAAGAGTTCCTCGGCTCCGATTGCCTCCGCCAAACCAGATGTGTGATCCTCGACATTGCCATGCCGGAGATGACCGGGCCCGAACTTCAACAAGAATTGATTCGTCGGCGACAAGCGATTCCGACCATCTTCATCACTGGAAATAGGGATAAGACTGTCCGCCCGCGGCTGCTCGAGCAGGGTGCGGTGGAGTGCTTGTTCAAGCCGTTTAGCGATACGGATCTGCTTGATGCGCTTAATACCGCACTTCGAGCGAGCTAACAATTCAGTCCACGACGACCCTCAGTCGCTTGCCGCCAGAAGGGATATAAAATGATCTTAGCGCGCGCTTTTCGCGATGTAGTGGGGTCATCACCAATGTCGACGGTCACGCCCATTGTGTTCATTGTTGACGACGACATCTCCGTGCGCGAGTCACTGGAATTGTTGATTCAGACTGAAGGCTGGCAGGCCGAGACCTTCGCATCCGCTCAAGACTTTCTCAATCACCCGCGAGCGGCTCTTCCAAGCTGTCTCATCCTTGACGTTTCTCTTCCAGGCCTCAACGGCCTGGAACTGCAGCAGCGAGTAGCGGCCGAGCGTACTGACCTGCCGATCATCTTTATCACCGGCCACGGTGATATCCCGATGACAGTCCGTGCCATGAAGGCCGGCGCAATTGAGTTCTTAACCAAGCCTTTCAGTGATGAAGCGCTCCTGCACGCGATTCGGCAAGCGTTCCAACGCAGCCGCCTTGCGCTCAGCCACGAAGCGGAGATGCGGGAACTCCGGAACTGTTACGCATTACTTACCCCTCGCGAGCAACAGGTTATGGCGTTGGTCGTTTCGGGCCTGTTGAACAAACAGATTGGCGGCGAGCTCGGCATCAGCGAAATCACAGTGAAAGCGCATCGCGGGCAGGTCATGCAGAAGATGAAAGCTGACTCTCTCGCCGCGCTAGTGAAAATGGCGACTAAGCTTCGCTCTGCACCTCTGCCTGACTCTGGCAGGTCTTCCGCCGCTTGATTGCGTTGAGGGACGCTCCTTCGAAAGGTCGTCCTTACACCAGAGCCCCCTAAGCAGTAGCGGCGTGGTCAACCCTGAACTCGCGACCGGCGTTGATCTCCAAACAGGATGCCAGACGCATTCATCAAGTACTGTTCATCGCTAAGCCTTTCGACCAATTCGTCGGGAAATGCAGAGATTTCGCTCTGCAAATACGCAGCCAGCTCGCGATAGATTTCCCGCCGTGCGTAAGGCTCCAGTTCGTTGCGGCGGCGCAGCGCATCTTGAATCAGACTGGCCAGTTCCGGCGTTGCCGCTCGGCGGAGATGCACCGCGACCGTGGGATACTCCATGAAGGAGTTGTACTTCTGCCGCGTCCAGAATTCCTCCCCCGGCGCGGCCAGCGGCGTTTGGCGTACGACGAGCGTCCCCGCCACTCGGTCGCCGAAGCGCTGCATCAGAGGACTGCTCAGTACCGAAATTCCTCCCACCAGATAGGCGAACGGCAGCGCATCAAAGACGCGCATCAAATTCCGTACCCACGCCTGTTCGATCCGCAGCGGAAGTCCGGCCTGGTCAATCACGCGCAAATGGAGTAGGCGTTTTCCAATGGTCTGCCCGTTCCAGAAACCTTCCAGTAATGCGCCATAGGCAAACCCAATTGCGAATTCCGCGAGCGCGATCACCATGACTCCAAATCCGGGTGTTTTCGCGAAAATCCAGTAAACTATCAGCCCTATTCCGTTCACCGTCCCCAGCACGATCGCGATATCGAACAACATGGCATAGAGGCGGGACGCGGGACCAGCCAGGGGTAATCGAAAGAACACACCTTCCGGAGTCACAATGGTCAGTTCGGCCACGGTCGACGCGCGTGTTGACTGAGTATCTGTCATCTGTTCTCCGAAGGAACGCCAGAGCGCGCTTCCCCGCCGATCTCTCTACGTCCGATCAGTAGTAGATAGATCGTCAGCAGCACGAGTTCCGCTGCAGCAACCGCAACTTTGAATCCGTAAGGCAGAACGGGCGCGTGATGCTGAGAGAAAAAGGCTTCCATGATTCCCGCCCACACCAGCATCATCGCCAACCCGGCGACCAATACCAACCATTCGCGCATCGATTGACGAACATTGCGATCCTCTCGCCGATGCAGCAGCAACCGAGCCAGGTAGAATCCCGCTTGTCCGGCGATCAATATCGATGGAATCTCAAACACGCCGTGTGGCAGCAGCCACGCAGTCATGAAAAGTCCGAAGCCCCGCTGCGTGTAGTGCACCGCTACGGCTCCGAGCAGTACGCCATTTTCGAATAGGAGGAGTGCCGTCCCGATGCCAAATGTTACGCCGAGTGCCGCTGCGAGCAACGCTACCTGGATGTTGTGCCGGATCAGTTGCGCCGAGAATGCTGCTTCGGTTTGTGCGGAGGCAAGGTGCCGCCCCTGTCCTTGCTCCTCTTCATGCACTCGCTGGTCCGGATTGCGTAGATAATCCGCCGGAAGCAAGACATCCACAGAGGCAGGATCGTAGCGCACCGCTAGTCCGCCCAGGGCGCAGCCTGACAGCGTGATCAGCACAGCTAGCACAAAATAGCGGGACTGCCTCCGGAACGTCTCGGGAAATGCCGTGAGAATCCTCAGCCAGCGGCGCGGCTGCCAGATTTCAGAACGCTTTGGCGGCGCGTAGTACAGTTCCGCATAGGCTCGCGCCACCAACCGCTCGAGATACTGTCGTAGCTCATACGCCAGCGCGCCGTGTGTGACGCGATTCAAGTCCGTGGCAGCTTGGGCGTAAAGCTCTTGCAGTTGTTCGGCCTCCGCTGGATTCAGCCGGCGGTCCGGCCGGCTTTCTAACGCGGCGAGCAGCGATTCGAGGTCGCGCCACCGTCGCCCCGCCTGCGCCTGAAATCGTTCGAGATCCAAGATCACAGTCGTTGCTCCCGCTTATTTTCCAGATATCCTTCCACGGCGGCTCGCAGGAACTTCTCCTCAGAAATGTACCGGAGCTGCACGTCCAGGTGGCGCAGCTGCCGCGCCAACGCGGTGAGTCGCTGGTTTTCTCGATCGCCCGCGAGCGCCGCATATACATCTTGATCCGTGTTCAGATCTTCCCTCGGCGAGAATGCTGGCCGCACGTGAGCCGGTAGGATGCTTGTCATCAAGAGGGCATGGGATGAGCGGACCAGGCCGACTCCGCGACGCAACGAATCTGAGATCGAGCGTTCCGTCAGGTCGGCGAGCAAGACCAGGTACGCGCGCCGCCGCAGTCGGACCCGAATCTCGGCGAACAATACCTCGTAATCCGCAGTCGTCGGCAAAGGCTCGATGTTCAGCAGGCGATCCCGAAATTGGTGAAACTGGGATTGGCCACTTCCCGCGCGCAGCCAGGACTTCGCTCCGTCGGCATAAGTAACCAGACCAAACTCATCGCCTAGCTCCAGCGCGACGGTCGCTCCCACCAGCGCAGTTTCCACTGCGAGGTCCAGCATCCGTCGCGGTGCACGCTCTTGTGGAGCGGCGTTCTCAGGGTCCGTGGCCGGATGGAGGGCAAGCGCCGATGCCCGCGATTGGTCTACCACAAAATATACTTCCTGCTTTTGCTCCCATTGGAAAAGCCGGGTGACCGGCGCGCCCCGGCGCGCCGTGGATTTCCAGGCGACCTCCGAATAGGTATCGCCGGGTTGATATTCGCGCAAGCGCTCGAAGTCGCGCCCGTGACCGGCCCAGGGCGTCTGCTGGGACGCCACAAGCATGCGGTAAACCTGGCTGCGAAGAATCTCCTGCCGTCCGGGCCGCAAATTTGCCTCGATCCGCAAAGGCGCGGGCACATCAAACCACCGCCGCAAACGCCAGATTCCGAAGCGCGACCGCCGCTCTATGCCAACTCGCGGTCCAGGCCACAATCCGCGCCTAAGCAACGTGATTTCCGCCGTCCATGGCCAGAGTTGAATAGGCGTGGCGCTTTCTGGAGTTGATCCACCTGCGGTGGAATCGGGGTGCTCAAGCTTCAGCCGCTGGGAAGCGATTTCCACCCGGATGGCTGTTTCACCATCCTCCGTTGCCGGCATGATCGCGACGCGGATATCGCTGCCCAGCGAGCGCCGCGCGGGGCCAGCGACCGCAAACGGAACCTGAATGGTCTCCCCTTCGCGCCCTCGAAGGCCTTTCTCCGGCTTCAGAAGAACCGGCTCACATTCTTCGCGGGTGAGCCACAGGGCGATCGCGTCATAACACGTCAGCAGCGCCACAGGAGTGGCGATCAGGCCGAACCATAGCCATCCCCGCCCGAACCATGGCACAATGCACGCCTCCAAACCCAGCAGTCCTATAATCCACACCAGCGATTCCTGCGGACTGAAGAGCAATCCCGCCGGGCGAAGCGCGATTCGCTGCCAGGTCTTGCCACCCAAAAACGGGTTGGGGGGCGCTGGTTCCGCAGTGGCTTCGACCGCAGCAGTGACAGCCACGCCCTGTCGACCAACCCCCGCCGAGTTTCTGTTTCCAGCCGTCATGATTTCGCTTGCTTCTATGTTGTCTTCGCCAGCGCGTACTCCACGTGCAGCCTATCGCGGCACTTCCACTGTCTCCAGCACCGCGTTGATTACCTCGCGAATCTCGACGCCTTCCATTTCGAAGTCTGGTCGCAACAGGATGCGATGTTCCAGCACGGGTGCAGCCAGCGTCTTTACGTCCTCAGGCAGGACGAAATCCCGCTCCTCGAGCGCCGCGAGCGCCCGCGATGCCGATAGTAACGCGAGCGTCGCCCGCGGCCCAGCACCAACCCAAATTGCCGGGTGCTGCCGTGTTTGCCGAACCAGATTGACGATGTAGCTGCTTACTGCCTCGCTGACGCGCACACGCTCCGTCGCTGCCCGCAACTGCTCGAGTTCGTCCGGTTGTAAGACCGGTGCGCGTAGTTCCGCCAGTCGGCGCTCCGGCGCTTCACCTTCCGCTACCATCCGCGCCAGTTCGTTTTCTTCTTCCGCCGCCGGATAGCCCATGCGAATTTTTACGAGAAAGCGGTCCTTCTGCGCTTCCGGAAGCGAATACGTTCCCTGATGCTCGATCGGGTTTTGCGTGGCGAAGACAACGAAGACCGGAGGCAGCACGCAAGTTGCGCGATCAATTGTCACCTGTCGCTCTTGCATGGCCTCCAGAAGGGCCGATTGTGTTTTGGCGGGGGCACGGTTGATTTCGTCTGCCAGCAGGAAATTCGTGAAAATCGGCCCGCGCACCAGCCGGAATTCCTGCGTCTTCAGATCGAAAATACTCGTGCCGGTGATATCGGCGGGCATCAAGTCAGGTGTGAATTGAATCCGCTGAAATTCGCCGGCGACCGCCCGCGCCAGCGCCTTCACCAGCAGCGTCTTCCCGACGCCGGGAACGCCTTCGATCAGCGCGTGTCCGCCAGCGAGCAGGGTTACGAGAGCGAGATCGATGGCTTGGTTTTGGCCGACAATCACGCGACTCAGCGCTTCTCGAACGCGGCGAGCACCGCTTGTGATCATCGCGAACGCCGCCGGCGATGCCGTTTCTGCGGGTGTAGACTCTGTCTTCGCCTCCGAACCCATGAAAGGTTTCTCGCTCATGCGAACCGTGCCTCCTCAGAATCCTTTCTTCGGTGAAGATCTGGAACCGTCAGGCGCACCAGGGTTGGCGCGAGCCAGACCTCTAGCGGACGCGCGTCGCTCCGCAACCAACTGGCTTAACTGCCTGTAGCCGGCTAGAGGAGGCTGCGCCAGCGCCGCGCGCAGCCGCGGCCCGCTCTGCGGATCTGCAGAAATAGCCTGCGCATCCTGCGGCGAGCACCGGCGGAACTCTTCCCAGCAGTGCCCAACTACCTGTTCTGTTGCAATGCTGCGCTGGAGCAGGCGTCGTCCGGCCACTCCGGCGCCTTCGCTTTGACGCATGATATGTGCGTCCCGATCGCGGGTCGGGCGTCGCACTAAATCGCCGCTCACGCTCCAAAGCAGGGCCAGCAAAGTCGCCCAGAAAAGTAGCAGCGCGGCCTGCAGCCGGTATCTTTGCACCAGCCAAAGTACCCCCTCACCCTGGTGCAGTCCATGTAACGTTTCGTCCACCCAAACCACCGGCCGCCCCCCCGCGAGAAACTCCAGCAGCGCCGGATTTGGATGCGTCTTGATGGCTTCGTTCAACAAAAACGATTGTTGGCTTGCAGCGATCAGTTGGCCACTTCCAACTCTACGCATCGCCATAAAGACATGCATAGATGAGTCAGCCTCTGCTTTGGCGTCCGCGGGCCCCGAGTAAAGGACGGTCCATGCAGCGTTTGTCTTGAGCCACGGTGCATCGGCGGCGAGATACATCTTCTCGCTGCCCGCTGGCATCGCGCCGGGATCGGGAGAGATCCAAGTTGGTCCGGACTCACGTGGAGTCGGGTTCCACTTGTTTTCGACCTCCCAACCTTGAGACTCGGACTTTAGTTTCCAAGCGGGATCGACCAACACGACGCGCCCCCCGCGCGCAAGAAAATCTTCTACTCGTCTGCCAAACTTCTCCCCGCTCGGCACTCTTCCGCTCTCCATCCTCCGATCGAAAAAGTGGCCGCCGATAAAGAATGCGGTTGTGCTCAACGCGTTCTCATCGGACAGGGAGTCTTCATCCTGGCTGCGCTTCACTTGGTACCCAGCGCGCCCATAGGAATCGAATAACAGGCTGGTGCCATAGGGGTCCTCGCGTAAGCTGGATCCCATATCGCTCGTATTCGACTGGTTCTGACGCGCCATGAGCAGCAGAATCGAGAATACAGCCGCAAAAATCCCAGCGGCCAGCAACGGACCTCGCCAATTGAGCATGATGCCTTCGCCCGACGTGTTGTCAAACATGGTTGAGGAACTCCCGCTGATTTTGGCGATACATGGTGACCGCCTGTGGCGTCACCGCATGAGACCCGTACCAGACGCGATCGAACTGCCGCAGGCTGCCGCGTAGTTTTTCAGGGATTTCCGTCCGCGCCTGCATCGCCGCCTGCGGACGCCGGCGCCACCGGCGCGTAAACTCATCGAAATATTCGCGATTCGTACGATCGCGGCGAATCGTCAGCCATTGGCGCTGCGCCAATCCCGCAAGCAAACCCAAGTACGCCGCGCGCAGCGCGAAGCGCAGTTCGCCTTCCCTTTCCAGTCGGCTTGCCAGCGCGAACCATTCGTCCTCAGAGCACTCACTCGCCACGGCACTGTCGCTCATATCAGGAATCGGCGCGACTGCGAGCGGGATGGAAAGCGATGCCGTATCCCGTCGTTGCCGCAACCAAAAGAGCACGCCTGCCACCGTGACAGTCAAAATCGCGACTAGCGTTAGCCACAATCGCAGGTCCTTGAGTTGCCAGCCGGGCTTCTCGCTTCCGCGCGACAGGGTCAACCCGCGGGGCCACAGTTTGCGAAGAAAATTCCACAGCGTATTCCAAGCATGCTCGAGACTGTGCCCGATCTTGACCAGCAGCTTGTCAAACCAGCTGGGCGGACTCGGGTGCTCGGCATCGTGCCAGCGATAAATGGCCCGCTGTGACTCTTGATCCAGGGCTTGGCGCAATCTTTGAATCCGCGCCTCACGATCAGAAATGCCTGGCGTCTCCGTCGTGCCTCGAACTGGCGGGACCTGCGCTGCGCGCGCGGTCGCCGTCAGGGAAGCCCCAGCCAGAATCGCAGCCATCACGAACAACGCACCGGTCACCACTCTGCCTCCAGTCGCGTTGGATGCAATCATCTGCGCCTTCTTTTCCTGTTCGCGGGGCAGGCTCGCCAGCAGCCCACGCAGGTCGTCTCCTTCGCGCCTCGACCGCAAGTGCTGATAAACCACAGCGAACGTACATTTAACGATAGGATCAAGCGCCAACCATGCGCCCGCGAACAACGAAAGCCAGAACGCAGAACTTTGGACCAGCGCGTAGACTCCCATTTGTGTAGATAGAAAGGTATTCACTCCGAAAATCGAGTGCAGAAGCTGCGGTAGTACCATCGCCAGGATGAGACCATTCAGCCACAAGGCACTCCAGAGAGGAATGAGCATCAGGAAGAGGAGCAAGCCACCGCCGAACCATTGACTCGCGAGTGCCAGGCAGCCGGTAAACGAATGCCTCTCGGCGCCATCCTCTTGCGCCTCAAGGCTGGCGAATTGTCCTGCGCTGTAGAACCACGACGCCCCCGCGATACTTGGCAGTGTGATCAACGCGCCGGCACTCAGCATGATCTTCCATGCAAGCAGACGTGCCACCGCCGCTGCTTGAGCGGCTGCGCCTGTAAGTTTCGATATCGGCGTGCTGAACGCCCGCTCGCGAACGTGTTGCATGTAGCTGCCGACCATCCACACGCGCAAAAGGTACCCCCCCGCGAGCAGCGCCGCCTCTGTCAGCAACCCTCCGTCTGATATCCGAATCTGCCCGTTGGCCACCCACATCGGAATGAAACAAAGGACGAACGGCGCGGTGCCGATGTAATAGCGCCACGCCTCCCGCCCGAATGTTGACCGAAACAGTGCAAATCCGCGTTCCAGTGCTTCCAGCGGGCTGAGCCGGTTTCGGCGGGCGCGCGCAGTCGCCAGGTGTGCACGTTGCGAGGCGTAGGGAGCCAGCGCAGCTTCACTCATGGCTTTGCCTGGGCAGCCGGTCTTCGACAATGCGGCCGAGGTCCAGATGCTGTTCCGGTGTATTCATTCGCCAACGCAATAAACCAAAGAAAAGCGCCGCCAGACTGGTAAGAGCGGTGAGTCCGATCACGACTTCTCGGAACCAACGGGCCAGAGACGCCTTCGGCGCGGGCGGACGCGCTAACCGACGCAAACACGGTGGGCAGGCGAGCTTTCCCTCTTCGTCCGTCACGCACTCGCGGCAGAAGGTTCCTCCGCAGTGTGGGCACCTAGCCGCCGCCTCCCGCAGCGGATGAAACAAGCAGCGAGCATGGCGCAAGCTCGTCGCGGAGGGTCTGTGGAGGGGTGCGGCTGTTTTCTCAGGAGCCATTCGTCGGTGTCGCGGCCGCGATGGATGCGGTCGCCGATGCTTCGGCCCTCGTTTGAAGGCGGGGGTCCGCCGGTGAGGCAATGCTAGCGGGAGCGGCCGGTTGCTCAATCACGCCGCGAGCGGCGCGAACCGCCGCATCAATTTTAGCGAGGATCTTATGTGCGCGGCGCGTTCGCTTCACCAGCGGCAAGTCAATGGTTGCTCCCGTAGTGCGAATCCGTGACCTGGCCGTCGGCCCAAGTGCTAGTTCCAACCCCACCCACGCGAGTGCCACGCCGCAAAAAATCGCGCCAGCGGTGGAATTCACCCACTGCCAGAGGGCGACACCGAGCGCTGCAAGCAGCCCCGCGGGGATAATCAGGCGCCATAGCCACAGACGGCTGGGCCAGACCATAATACATTCCAAATCACGCAAATAGAATCGCCGGTACTCGACCGCGTACATCATGCGCTTCGCCGCGAGCAAACAGTCATCGTTCAGATACCACCTTGTCCCGCCAGTCAGACTGCCAACGCGCGAAATTTTGCGGAAGCCACTTCTCAATCAATGCCTCCCCGCCATCCAACGCACCAAGAATGGCATGGCGATCAATAGCGGTAGCCAGACGAAGCCTGCATAGGCAACCCAGAAACGCCACCCAGACCGCGGAATCAGGTACGAACGCGGCGCCTTCCCATACTTCACGTGCAGGACAATCACGGCCGGAAGCGCGGCTACAATTACGGGCCAAAAGAGAATCCAAACCCACCCGACTGTCAATGCAATGGAATCATAGAGCACATCGCGATACCGCCATTCCGCCTTGCCAGCCTCTGCACCAGAATCGCCGCGCCCACGCTCGAAGCATGTGGGGCAAACGTGCTCCGCTCCCAACTGCAAATCACAGAGCGCGCACACGAATCGGCCGCACCGCTGGCAGCAGGCCTGAAACGCCTTTTCCGGATGAAAAAAGCAGGTCGCCTGGTCCGAAAGCGCCGACACTGCATTGGTATTCTGGCGAACAATCGGCCAGACGCGGATCTGCAGCCACTTCTGGCAGTAGGGACAACTTTGCCATCGTGAATCGGCCGGTATGTCCTGTAAACAGTGAGGACAGGCTACTGCCGCAGGTCCAATAGGAGATGACGTCGGGTCATCGCTTGCGGAAAAGCCCGCCGGGCCAGAGGCGGTACTGAAAGGATTGATACTAAGGTTCACGCTACACTCTGTTTATATATCACCCTCGTGTCACACACCCGATCATGCAAGGCTCGCTTCTCGTCGTCCACTCCCAACATGATTGAGCTAACCAGCATGAGGACGGTGTTTATGTAGGGAATGCCGCTGGTAACAACATTCCACATGAAGAACCGCCCAAAGCATATGCCCCAACTCAAAGTGTGGCCGTCGGATCGGATGACCTTTAGCCCGCAGGCTATCTTGCCGAGGGTTGCACTGCGATACTTCAGCATCAGAATCTCGTAGCAAGCTCCCGCGAGAAAAAACACCAAAAAGAAAGTGATAAAACCGAAAGCTGCAAACACCGGATTGGTCGCGCTGGGTGCGTTGCCTGCTTGCCGGCCCGCGCGGATCAGACTTGGTATGAACAAAAGGGCGAAGATCAGGATGGGAACCGTGAAAATAAGCCCGTCAATGAAGCGCGCGCCGAAACGAATCCAGAATCCGCCGTAACGCCACGCGAGTGGAGATGCCCCAGCAGCGCCGCTCGCCATTACTCGGCTCAGAAACGCCGGCTTGCACTCGGCGCACACCCAATTCCCCGCGATTTGCACCAAATCCGAGTGCGCGAACGCCCGTCCGCATTGGGAACACACTAATACTGTTTCCACCGGGGCTTCTGGACTCATTGAGTATCCTCCCTCGCGTGCAAAGTCGCACTAAGCCTAGCGCAAGCGGCTCGCCAAGCCAAGTACCAGTATCTAGCCCCAAAGGCCATGACCCTCGCGATGCCGCTGATACAGTGCAAACGTGGATAGCTCTCTTCAGCCTGAGGCCTAGCCTGCGACCACGCTCAAGTTATCACTCGGCCTGCTCGAAGAGTGTTGAGATATAGATCGAGCGGGGTCGAACCCTGTTCGGCCGCGTGGGAATAGCATTCGAATCAGTGTTGCAATTGTCCAAGGTGCTGTGGAACTGGCGGCTGCATACTCCATACCCAACCGATGAAGACTGGGTCTTCGCCAGTCCGCACAGTGGAGGCAAACTGCCGTACTGGCCAGGTTCGCTTTACAAGACGCACTTGCAACCGGCGGCGAAAGAAGTCGGAATCGTGGGTCATTTCGGTTGGCACACATTCCGGCATACGTACGCGACGCTCCTTAAGGGGAACGGCGAGGATGTGAAGGTTGTGCAAGAGCTAATGCGGCACGCAAACATCTCGGTCACTCTGAACGTTTACGCGCAAGCAATCACGCAAACCAAGCGAGACGCGCAGAGCCGAGTTGTGAGCTTGCTGCTCGACAAAAACGATGAAAAAACAAGCACTGCGGCTTATCGGACCGTAACGGACCTACAAAATTCTGGAGGGGATTTGCAAGTGGTTGATAAGGTTGGCGTCCCCGACGGGATTTGAACCCGTGTTACCGCCGTGAAAGGGCGATGTCCTAGGCCAGGCTAGACGACGGGGACGGCGGTCAGGCAGGATTTGCGCTTAAGTTTGATGCTAACAGCCCCTTTTCACGCTGTCAAAACGCGGACGCCTACATCGTCGACGGCTCCGACCAGTTCCCCGCACAAAGCCCCAGTCGCATTAGAATGATCTGGCAGTTTGCCGTCCAACAACTATGCCCGATCCGCTGTATCTGAGCCTCTGGTTTCCTGACTTCTCCGGCCCGGCAATGCTGCCGCACATGCTCGCCGTCCTGCAGCAGTTCCCATTCTCGCAGCAGCGGCCCGGGATCACCTATGCCGCCGTGCAGCCCGTCTCCTGGAATGAGGCTAGCGTACTCGAACGTCGTTTTTCTCCGGGGATTGAACCTGCGGAGGCCGTGGTGGTCGCCGCCGATCTCGTCCATGACGACTACGCCTACGTTTTTGACGCGTACTGGGATCTGTGGACGCCCGACGAGAGCGGCCAGCAATGGCGGCTTATGCAAAGTCTGGCGAAGTTTATTGTCCAGGGGGAAGAATTCGACGATGGCGCGCAGGAACAGACTGGCCACATCGAGATTGACTTCGGTCTTGACTCGACCTTCCTTCAGGAGAATGTCGAACTTACCGACGAAACCCAGGCCAAGGTGCGCGACAACGTCGCCAAGCTCATCGAGTTCACCCTGAAAGCGGAAAAGAATACGCGGGCCAGCGGACGCCTTTTGTGGTCAGAATCAGACGAAAACCTGGCTCAGAAGTTGATTGCTCGCCTGCAGAAAGTGCAGTGAATCGACGGCAATACCTAATGAGCTCCAGAGATTCTGGCTTACCCTGTGCACCTCTGTGCACTCTGTGGTTAAAGGTCTACTTCGTCCTTCCGCCCTCGACTTTCAGCGTCTCGGTCGCTGCCGCCTGCGCCGCAGCCAGACGTGCCGTGAGCACGCGGAATGGTGAGCACGAAACGTAGTTCAGCCCCACGCGATGGCAGAACTCGACCGATGACGGCTCGCCGCCGTGCTCACCGCAGATCCCAACCTTCAAATTCGGCCGCGTCTTCCGTCCACGCTCTGTCGCCATCTTCACCAGCTGCCCGACGCCCTCCTGATCCAGCGCCGCGAACGGGTCCTGTTTCAGAATTCCCTCCGCCAGATACGTCGGCAGCACCTTGTTCACGTCGTCGCGCGAAAAGCCGAACGTGGTCTGGGTCAGATCGTTGGTTCCGAATGAGAAGAATTCCGCCTCCTTCGCAATCTCGTCCGCGACCAGCGCCGCGCGCGGCAACTCAATCATCGTGCCGACCATGTAGTCGACGCGCGTGCCCTTTTCTTTGAACACCTCCTCCGCAACGCGCCGCACGATCGCTCCCTGGTTCGCCATTTCCTTGAGCATGGCCACCAGCGGAATCATGACCTCCGGATGCACCTTGATCCCGTTCTTTGTGCAATCGACCGCAGCTTCAAAAATAGCCCGCGCCTGCATCTCCGTGATTTCAGGATAGGTGATGCCCAGCCGGCATCCCCGATGTCCGAGCATGGGATTGAATTCATGCAACTGCTCAACGCGAGCTAACAGCCCGGGCAGCACCTTCTTCAGATCGCCGGCGACCTTTACGCCGTAGTCCTTGTACTTCGCGACTAGCTCTTTCTTCTGCTTCGCGCTGTAAGACGCAAGCAGAGCAATATCGACCATCAGATCTTCGCGCCGCGGCAGGAACTCGTGCAACGGCGGATCCAGCGTGCGGATGGTCACCGGCAATCCGTCCATCGCCTTAAAGACTCCGGCGAAGTCCGCGCGTTGCATGGGCAGCAGTTTCTTCAGCGCCGCCCGCCGGTCCTTCTCGTTATCCGCCAGAATCATGGCGCGCATGTGCGAGATCTTCTCGGCACCGAAGAACATGTGCTCGGTGCGGCATAGTCCGATACCCTCAGCCCCGAACTCACGTGCCTGCACGGCATCGCGCGGAATATCGGCATTGGCGCGCACTCTCAGCTTGCGGAAGGGCTCCGCCCATGCCAGCAGCTTCATCAATTCCGGATCATCCGCTTTGGGAGGAATCGTGCTCAACTTGCCCTTGATCACTCGCCCGGTGGTGCCATCGAGTGAAATCCAATCGCCTTCCTTGAACGTCTGCCCCTTGACGCGCATCTCTCGCTTTTTCTCTTCGACTGCGATATCTCCCGCCCCGGCCACGCAGCACTTGCCCATGCCGCGCGTGACGACCGCAGCGTGGCTGGTCATGCCGCCGCGCGAGGTCAGAATCCCGGCCGCGACTTCCATGCCCTGAATGTCTTCCGGAGTCGTCTCGCCGCGCACCAGAATTACCGGATTCTTCTTCGTCCCGTGTCCCGCTTTCTTAACCGCTTCGTCGGCTGTGAAAACAATCTGTCCGACCGCCGCACCGGGGGAGGCCGGCAATCCCGTGGCCAGCACCTCCACTTTCGTGCTCTTCTCATCCAGCCGCGGCACCAGGAAGTCGTACAGCTGGTTCGGCTCGACGCGGAAGATCGCTTCGTCTTTCGTGATCAATCCTTCCTCGACCATCTGGATCGCGACCCGGGCGGCAGCCAGCCCCGTACGCTTTCCGTTGCGCGTCTGCAGCATGTAAAGCTTGCCGTCCTGAATGGTGAACTCGAAGTCCTGCATGTCGCGGTAGTGCTTCTCCAGCCGCGTCGTGATGTCGCGCAGTTGGTCGTACACATTCGGCATGATCTTATGCAGCTCGAGAATCGGCACCGGTGTGCGCACTCCCGAAACTACATCCTCGCCCTGCGCGTTCATCAGAAATTCGCCATAAAACTCCTTGGCGCCGGTTGCCGGATTGCGCGTGAACCCCACGCCCGTTCCGCTGGTGTCGCCGAGGTTCCCGTACACCATCGCCTGCACGTTCACCGCGGTGCCCAGCATGTCATCGATGTTGTTGATGCGCCGATAGTGCTTGGCGCGGTCGTTCTGCCAGGAGCGGAACACGGCGTCCCGCGCCATCACCAGCTGCTCGTGCGGATCCTGCGGAAAGTCGCGCTTGGCATGCTTCTTGACGACCTTCTTGTACTCGCCAATCACTTCCTGCAGCGCTTTCGCGTCGAGATCGGTGTCGAGCTTCGCCTTCTTCTGTTTCTTCTTGGCGTCAAACACTTCATCGAACACCGACTTCTCGATGTCGAGTACAACGTTGCCAAACATCTGAATCAGCCGCCGATAGGAGTCGGCCGCGAACCGTGGATTGTTGCTGCGCTTGGCCAGCGCCTCGACGCTCTTGTCGTTCAGGCCGAGGTTGAGAATCGTGTCCATCATGCCGGGCATGGAAAACTTGGCGCCCGAGCGCACACTCACCAGCAGCGGATTCTCGCCCGTGCCCAGCTTCTGCCCCTGCAACGCCTCCAGCTTGGCCAGCGCGTCCTCCATTTGCCGGTCGACTTCTTTCGACAGAGCTCCGCGCATGTACTCGCGGCAGGCCTCGGTCTGGATCGTGAAACCCGGAGGAACGGGCAGCCCGGCATTGGTCATCTCGGCCAGGCCGGCGCCTTTGCCGCCCAGCACTTCTTTCATCTTGCCGTCGCCATCGGCCTTGCCGCCGCCGAAAAAGTAAACGTACTTTGCGGTTGTTTTCTTCGTTTCCTGCGTCTTCGGATCTTTTAAGTCCGCTTCGGGGAGAGTGATGGTCGCCATATGAGTCCTTTGTGTCTCAGAATTTCGTTTCGAACCACACGCAATTGTGTAATTGAGTAATCTGGTAATTGTGTAATTGAACAACTCTGGATGATCTGTTTTTCACTTACCCAATTACCAAATTTCACAATTACTCAATCTTGTTTCTAAGTCTCGCCTATGCCTTCCCCTCCGCCACGATCTCTGAGAAATCGGCAATCGTCGAGAATTCCTTTAGCAACGTGCGCAGGAGTGCCAGCCGGTTGGCCCGCTCGCGCTGGTCCTCAACCATGACCATCACTTTGTCGAAGAACTTGTCGACTAGCTCGCGAGCCGTTGACAGCAGCCGCAAAGCGTCCAGATACTCTTTGCGGCTCCTATGCTCGTCCACCTTCGCACCCGCACGATCCAAATATGCGATCAGATTCTTCTCTTCTTCCACGGACTCTGGCAGAGGCTCAACCTTCGCCGCCGGCTCGATTCCCTTTTCCACCGCCTGCCTCAGGATGTTCCGCATGCGCTTGCAAGCCGCGCCAATGGCCTGAAACTCGGGCATATGCAGCACCTGCTTGACCGCTTCAGCCCGCGCCAACACATCCACCACATCGTCCGCGCCGGCCGCCAGCACGGCCTTCACCACGTCATACTCGTAGCCTCGCACCTCGCGCAAATAGAATTCCAGCCGCTCGCGGAAAAATGTTGCCACCGAGGCGGCAAACGTCGCATCATCGACAAACTTCTTCTCGGCCTCCGAACCCTGATACCCAGCCCGCGCGTCGCGCATCAGATCGTCCAGGCGGAGCGGCAGGTTCTTGTCGGCGATCACCTTCACGATCCCATTCGCCTGCCGCCGCAGCGCGAATGGATCTTTCGATCCGCTCGGCACCAGCCCCAGCGCGAACATCCCCGCAATGGTGTCAGCCTTGTCGCCAACCGAAAGCACGGCTCCTTCCGTAGACCGCGGAACACCGTCGTCAGTCGACCCCGGCTTGTAGTGATCGTAAATCGTGTCCGCTATCGCCAGGCGCGTGGCTTTTGGCAGATCGGGGTCAAGCTCCTGTTCCCGCGCATAGAGTCCGCCCACAATGCCCTGCAATTCGGTAAACTCCTTCACCAACTCGGTGGTCAGATCGGTCTTCGCCAGGCACGCCGCCTTGTGGATGACCCCCGGTCTAACCGCCATGCCACTCTGCCGGATGACCTCGCTCAGCCAACTGCACAACCGCTGCACGCGCACCGTTTTTTCATAGTAGCTGCCCAGATCCTTCTGAAACGTGACGTGGCGCAGCAACTCCAGCCGCTCCAGGAGCGACTTCTTCTGGTCCGTCTCCCAGAAAAAACGCGCGTCGTTGAAGCGGGCGCGCAACACGCGCTCGTTGCCGTGCCGGATCAGCCCTTGCGGATCGCGGTCGGTATTGAGCACTGCGAGGAAATGCGGCAGCAGCTTGCCTTGCGCGTCTTCCACCGCAAAATACTTCTGGTGATCGCGCATCACCGTGACCAGGACTTCTTCCGGCAGGGACAAAAACTGCGGATCGAACCCGCCCAGCACCACAGACGGAAACTCGGTCAGATTGACGACCGTATCGAGCAGCACTTTGTCCTCACGCCAGCGCGCGCCAGCGATGGTCCGCGTTGCCGCATCGAGCGCTTGGCGAATCTGCTGTTCGCGTTCGGCTCGGCCCAATACCTTGGCCGCACGAAGGGCGTCCACATACGCCGCGCCGGCGCGTGGAATCGTCACCGCACCGTCTGACAGAATCCGATGCCCACGCGAACTCTTCCCCGCCCGAATGCCGTCAAACTCGAGTGGGACCACTTCATCGTCGAGCATAGCGACTAGCCAGCGCACCGGACGCACAAAGCGTTCGCTCGTCTCGCGCCAGTACATATTCTTGGGCCAATAAATCGTAGAAAGTTCTTTGGGAAGGAGTCCGGCGAGAATGTCCGATGCGTCCCGGCCTTTTTTCGTCACCTTGGCCGACAGATACTCCCCCTTAGGAGTAGTGACCTTCCCCAGTTGCGAGACTTCCACGCCAGCCCTTCTCGCGAATGCATGCGCCGCAGACGTCGGCTGCCCATCCTTGAATGCGACGTTGAGGGAAGGCCCGGTCAACTGCTCGACCACGTCGGGCTGGGCCGCAGAGATCCCGTTTGCCCAGGCAGTTAACCGTCGAGGAGTAGACATAGTCGGTACCGACGCGCCTGCGGGAAGAAGTCTCTGGTCTAAGAGGAATTTGGCTAGGCGGACGCCCAGGTCTGTCTCGGCCGCGTCCATCATCCGCGCCGGAATCTCTTCGCAGCCGATCTCTAGGAGGAAGTCTGGCATGTGCTCAAAAACCTAAAGTCTCTCAAAACGACCGCCAGCAAAATGTGATGGATGTCACATCTCGCCTGTGCAAATTGCAAGAAACATCGTCACTAACCCACCGGAGACAATGTTTCCTTCTTCGGTTGCGGCTTTTTCCCTCGCGCAGGTTCAGGCTCATCGGACGTCTCCGAGGCCCCGCCGCCCTCTTTCCCCTGCCGGGCGTTCTTCTGTTGATCGACCCAGGCCTTCGCAATCCCCACCGCGAGCGCCCGCACCCGCGCAATCACGCCCACGCGCTCGGTCACCGAAATCGCTCCCCGCGCATCCAGAATGTTGAACAGATGCGAGCACTTGAGGCAGAGATCGTACGCGGCGAGCAAGGGAAATCGGGATTTCTCCGAAGTGAAGACCGGTTGCCCCACCCTTGTCGCGTTCTTTGCGACAGGGTGGGGGTTTTGACTTTCGTCGCTCTGCGAAAACGCCTCCAGCAGCCCCTTGCACTCCGCCTCGTACAGTTCAAAGTGCTTCCACGCCTTCTCTACATCGGCTGCTTCAAAGTTGTAGACGGAAAACTGCTGCTCATCCGCCAGCCGCACGTCGCCATACTTCACCACGCCGCCCGTTTCCGGATCCCGCGCCCACACGATGTCGTAGATCGAATCCACATCCTGCAGGAACGCAGCGATGCGCTCCAGCCCATACGTCAGTTCGGCCGAAATCGGAAACAGGTCCAGCCCGCCGCATTGCTGAAAATAGGTGAACTGCGTGATCTCCAAGCCGTCGAGCATCACTTGCCAGCCCACGCCCCACGCGCTCAGCGTTGGAGCCTCCCAGTTGTCCTCTTCAAACTTGATGTCGTGATGCCGCAGGTCAATCCCGATCGCCCCGAGCGACTCTAGGTACAGCTCCTGCACATTTTCCGGCGGAGGCTTCAGGATGACCTGCAGCTGCATGTGCTTGAACAGCCGGTTGGGATTCTCGCCGTAACGTCCGTCGGCTGGCCGTCGCGACGGCTGCACATAAGCCACCTTGTACGGCTGAGGCCCCAGCACTCGCAAAAACGTCTCCGGAGCCATGGTCCCGGCGCCGACTTCCACGTCATAGGGCTGCTGCAGCACGCACCCGCGCTCCGCCCAAAACGCCTGCAGCCGCAGGATGAGTTCCTGAAAAGTCAGCGGGTTGGCGGAGGCGGGCTTCATGAGTGAAGCTGCTGCTGGCTCTAGCCTCTAGCAACCAGCTTTCGTGTCAGAAGCTAGTGGACAAGAGCTAGAAGACGCTCACAGTGGCGTGAAACCCCAGCAGGCTTAATCTCCGATTGTAATGGAAGCGGACGCAGCCGTCAGCTAGGGACGATCCTTCGCCAGATTCAGCCAAGACGACACAAATCATCCCGGAGCGAAGTCGCAAGGAGTACCGTGGAAGAGCGGCCCTTTCAGGGCCGCGTCTCAAGATGCACAGCGCACGGGCTTCAGCCCCGGTGGTCGATTTCATCTCGCGGGATCCGACTGACAACCATCCACCGGGCCTGAAGCCCAGATCCCAGGGTCTCTTTACGCGGCGCCAAAGTGCCGCTCTTCCACGGTTGCTGCAAGCTAGAATGTTCCCTTCTCCAGCATCGCCGCCGTGACCAGCTTCTTCTCGAGATGCCGCTGCAGAATCTGAATCAGAAACTTCCGCAAATCCGCGCCCTGCGCCTTCGGCCACGGTTTCAAGCGAAAACTCTCCACCGGCGAGCGGAACATCTGCCCCGCCAGTTCCCGCGACTCGCCTGAAATCTCAGACGACGCCAGCCGCTTATCATCGCCGCACATCAGGCCGTCAGCGAGCGCATGAAAAAAAGCGCGGCTGCCATTCAAGCTGCGGCCGCAAACGATACATTCAGTCAGCTCCGGCAAAAAGCCCACCAGCCGCGTCAGCCACAGTTCAAAATAGGTGATCGGCATCCACACATCCGGGCCGGTCAGAACGTGTAGCACCGAAAGCGTCAAGCGGAAGATAGCGTCGTTTGCTTCGCGATCAGGAAGCAATTCGTCGAGTAGTTCGGCAATGTGCCCCAACGCCACGGCCCGCGCATAGCTGACTTCCGAGGCCAGCGGAGACTCCAGCACCTCGCAGGCGTCGAGCCGCGCCAGTTCCTGGCGCTCGCGGACGTCATAAAACGCGCGCACGTAGGTCAGAGGCTCCAGCGCTCCACCGAAACGCCGCTTCGATTTCTTGGCCGAGCGCGCCACGCCGCGCACCTTGCCCTCCGCGCGAGTGAACAGCGTGACCAGCAGGTCCGCCTCGCGAAACGGATAAGTGCGCAGCACGATCGCCTCTGACTCTCGCACAGCCATGGCGGTGATTCTAGTGGAAGGAGGAACAGACGTCAGCCCACGGACCTCAGGCGTCAGCTTTCGGCGCAAACCCCACTTCTCGCAAAGAACGCGAGAAATGGGGCACCCGGTCTCTTCGTTCTCTCACACCTTCGGTAAAACGCGGTAGTTCAGATGCACCACGCCATCCGGAAATTTCTTGGTGGAGAGCAGCTTGAGCGGGATGGAGCGATGCCGGGGCTGGATCAGCGGAATGCCTTCGCCAATCAGAACCGGGATCACGTGAATGCTGAACTCATCAATTTCGCCTTCGTCGAGAAATGCAGCGATGAGTTCGCCGCCGCCCATCATCCAAATATCTTTGCCCGGCTGGGCGCGCAGTCGCTGTGCGAAGGGTTTGACCGGCTCATTCACGAATTCGAAGGCCGGCGACAGCGGCGTCTGTGGGTGCCGCGAGAAAACGTAGTTCTTGATTCGCGGACTGAAGCCAGATGGCTTCATCCCCATCTCGATTCCCTTGCTGTAAGTTTTTCGGCCCCACAGGATTGTATCGATGGTTTTGAAAAAGGCAGCGGCGCCATAGTTCCCCTTGGGTTGGGGACGGTCGAGCCAGCCGACGTCGCCATCCGGCCGCGCAATGTAGCCATCGGCGCTGGTCGCGGCGTATACGATGATCTTCCTGGACTTCTTCATTCATCGACTTTCTTCGTATCGATTTCAGATCGCGGCTGAAAACACAAAGGCACGTGCCTATGCCAGGCGCGTGCCTGATACGAATCCCGGGGATCCCTGAGGAACGGCGCGGCGGGCGACGATGTCCTACCGCCCGAAATACTTGGCGTTGCGCTCGGTGAAGGCGTTCCACTTTTCCGGCAGGTCGTCGAGCGCGAAGATGGCCGAGACCGGGCACACCGGCACGCAGGCGCCGCAGTCAATACATTCGACCGGATCGATATAGAGAAGTTCCTCGGTCGCGTAGGCGGGCTCATCCTTCTTAGGGTGAATGCAATCGACCGGGCAAGCATCCACGCAGGCAGTGTCTTTCGTCCCTATGCAGGGCTCGGCAATCACATAGGCCATAACGGTGTTCGTCTCCTGAGATCTACCCCTTTTATCTTACTACCACGGCGGTGTCCGCGGGGCGCGCAGAACCGCACATTCTAGCAAGAAAGATGGCTAACAAGAAAGCCGGCTGCCGGTACGGTAGTGCCTCGGTTTGAATTTTGGGAGGTAGATCGGTCGGCACTGCCCGTGCGATACTCGGTTCATGGCGCTTGGAGTCTTGAGGAAATCGTTCTCATGGCTGACAGCCACATGCCCAAACCAGCGAAGCGCGGCCCTTACAAGAAAAGAGTGGCGTAAATGAAGTGGACTGTGCGGATACTGGCGCTGGTCAGTACCACCGTTTGCGGCATAGCGTTCCTAATCGAGATCGTCGCCCTATTGGTAAGTTACAACTACAAGCATCACCGCTTTCCCCCATGGGTCGTACCTCACATTTCCTACGCAATATGGTTTGGCTTTGCTTTGCTGTGTTCTGGGACTGTCTATCTATTGCGAAAGATGCGCCAAAATTAAAAGAGGCACTACCGCCGGTACAGGCCGCGCGAAAGGGTTCGCCGCTCGAGAGAAGAAAACGGCTGACAGTTTTCGCTGCCAGCCGCCCGTGCACTAACGGTTGAACCTCGACTTATCGCCCCCGGCCGCCACCGTGAAATCCTCCGCCGCCGTGGAACCCGCCGCCACCGTGAAACGCCGGTGCTCCATGAAATCCTCCGCGTGCCACAGCCCCACCGCGGAAGCCGCCGACCGGCCCGCGGGCTACAAAGCCGTGTCCGCCAACCCATCCACGACCACCGTACCAGCCGCGACCCCAGCCAGGATGACCGTACCACGGACGGCCGTACCATTCGTTAGCCCAGCCCCAGCGTCCCAGCCACCCCGGTCCGTGGAACCACGGGCCAGCCCCGACGAAGATGCCGCCAGCAAACCAGTCGGGACCGTAGTAGCCGTAAGGCGCGCAAGCGTAAGGATAGTATCCGTAGTATCCGTACGCGCATGCCGGCGCTACGCCGACCGGACCGATTCCAACTCCCACTGCGACCTGCGCCTGCGAGTAAGCCATTGGAACCATCAGCACCGCCAGCAACGCAACATATTTCAAGTAACGCATAATCACCTCCGCTTCCGATCCGTTCACCTCTGCCAGATCCGGAAGCCTTTCCAAACTCTCTACTCATTGGAACCAAGCAGGCCCGGAAAAGTTGCGGAATTCGGGGTGGTTGATTTCAGCCATCTCGGTTTAATTCAACCACTTAGGAGGGATGGCAGCGGGTTGATGCTTAAGCGGTTAGTAGAATGGAACTAAGGCCGATACTTCCAGGTCTGGGTGGTCGATTCCGGGCCGCACGGACAGACTGTCGGCGACTAGGACGCCGGGGCACTACGCCCCAACCGGCTCCTTCTTCTCGCTGGGTTCGTACGCCACAATGTATCCCGCCACGGCGCTGGCCGCCACGGTCAGCGGCGATGCCAGATACATCTGTCCCGGGCCGCTACGGCCGGGGAAGTTGCGGTTCTGGGCGCTGATCACGACCTGGTCGGGACGCGTCGAAACCCCAGGCCCGGCGTTGATGCACGCCCCACAACTAGGTTCGATCACTTGCGCCCCGGCCTTGCGGAAGGTCTCCAGATATCCGCGGCGCACGCAGTAGTCGCGCGTTTCCTGTGAGCCAAACTGAATGTAGAATTTGCAAGACTCGGCCACGCGCTTGCCGTGCTTCAACGCATCGGCGAGAACGAGCGCGTACATGTCCATGTCTTCGTTCTTGCCAGCCGTGCACGTTCCGCCATAAGCGATTTCGACCGGCACCGGCGTGTATAGCTCGCGGATATACTTTCCGTTCCCCGGATCTCCGGGCGTTGCCACCATGGGACCGATCTCCGCAGCATCGAGCTCGATCACGTGCGCGCACTGGGCGCCGGGATCGCTGTACAGGCCTGCGATCATGGCTTCGGCTTTTGAGCGATCCATGCCCCGCCGCTCCACCAGGAAGTCCACAGCTTTCCTGTCGGGCGCGACTATGCCGGTAAAGCCACCGATCTCGGCCGCCATATTGGTCATAGTGGCGCGCTCATCCACGCTCAAATCTTCGATCGCTTCGCCCGCATACTCCATCACCTTCGCGAGCGCCTTGCCGCTGCGCACGTAGTCAAGGCTGAGAATCTTCAGGATGAAATCCTTCGCCGTCACGTTCGCGTGTTTCCGGCCGCGAATCACGATCCGCACCGACTCCGGCACCTTCACGCGAACGTCTTTCGTGATCCAGGAATTGAACACGTCAGTCGTCCCAATGCCAAACGCCACGCAGCCAATCGCGCCAACGTGCGGCGTATGCGAGTCCGAGCCAATATTCAACTGCCCCGGCAGCGCGTAACTTTCGAGCACGATCGAATGGCAGATGCCCTCCGACCCCTTGCGGTCCGTCAGTTCCCCGTGCAGCTTGATTCCCTGCTTGGCCGCAAAATCCTGCTGCTTGAGCTTGAGTTGCGTCGCCAGATCAAGCAGCCCCAGCTTCTTCTTCTCTTCGGAGATGACCTCGTCGAGAAAGGTGAGGTGGTCGCGAAAGAAAATGATGGATGCGGGATCGTTCACCTTCGCATCCTTGCCCACATAGCGCTCGAAGAAAATCGCCGCCATCGGCGTAACATACTCGTGGCTGAAGCGCAGATCGGCGCCAGCAAATCCGGTGTCTCCGGGCTTCACGCTCGGCACCCCGACCTCCCCTTTCTCATTGATCATGTGCCGGGCAAAGATTTTCTCGGCAAGAGTCATGCTCGGTGTGGCGCGGGCACTCTTGCCCGCGTTGCGGGCGTCGCCCGCGGCGTCAATGGGAGGCAAAAATACCTTCCCTTGCATCCTCGCCGCGTTGAACGGAAACAGCCCGCCGTACTCGATCACCTGCCGCGTAATCTCATCCTCGCCCGCAGTGAACTCGCTCAGCGGAATCTCCTCCCCACGCCGAATGCGATCGATCAGCGAAAAATTGGTCGAAGTGAGCAGCCCCAGGTTCTGGCAATTCTGCTTGTAAATCCGTTCGATGTTTTCCGCAATTACCACGCCAATGCCCGCGCACATCTCGGCATATGGAGACTGCTCGCGGCTCGATCCTTTTCCGCGCCGCTTCCCGCTCACCGCGCAGACGAAGCCGCCGCGCTTCACATCCCCGCGCCCGATCGGAGTGACATTGCCGCACTTCAGGCCCAGGTACGGAATCTCTCCCAGCGTCTCGTCGAAGTAGAAGCAGTAATGCGCGGGCGTGATCTCGTCGGTCGAAATGTCGTCCCTCAGCTTGGGATTGTTCGCCGGATTCTTCGTATCCCAGGGCAGATCCTCACCGGCAAGTTGCCGCATGATGAGTTCCGGATCTTCAGTGAGAAACAGAATGCGGCCCTGTAGCCGTACCTTGTCAGGGCGCTTTTCGATCTTTCGCTCCAGCAATGAATTGCCCACGATTCACCTTCTCCAGTAGAAAAACGCCGGATGCAACCCCACTCTCAATATTCTACCGTCTTTGATGCGGCATCACTGCGGAAGGTCAATTTCGATCGCCGAGCCCGTGCTTGCTACGGCAGACCTTGCAATAGGTCGGCGGCTCGGTATTGTCCACGCGATGCTGCACCGGTTTCACCGTACGCAGGTAAGCGAAAATCGCTTTCAGGTCGTCGTCGGTAAGGTTCCGAAAATAGCCCCACGGCATCGCGCTCGAGAGCAGACGCGCCTTGGCCCGGCCCATGCGAATCGTTTCGATAAACATGGCTTCATCGAAATAGGAGATCCCCGAGGGATCGGGCGTGAGATTGAGGCTGGCTACCGTCGTGCCCCACGGCCCTTCCATGGGCGCTCCACCCGCGAACGTCAAGCCCGGCAGCGCATTGCCTTGCTCATCCACCGGAGAGTGGCACAAGTCACAGTGCCCAACCGTGACCAGATATTCTCCGTACTTCACTCGATCTGATTTGTCGGGCTCGGGAACGTGCTCCACGGGCGGCAGCGACTGCAGGGTCTTCTTGATGTCCTCCGGCAGTACGGTTTTCGGCCTCTCGATGTGCACCGGTGCCAATGATCGTTCGTACACGATGATCGCAGCCAGGTCCTCGTCCGAGAGACGTCGGAAGTAGGAGTAAGGCATGAGCGGGAAAAGCGTCCGCCCGTCGCGTCCGATCCCCTGCCGCAAGGCGCGCACGAAGTCAGCGTCTTTCCACTTACCGGCCCCGTAATCCGGGTCCGAGGAGATGTTCGGCGCCACCACGCGGTACGGCGCCGGTATCTCGCTCTCCTCCGGAGGAAAGACGAAGCCTCCGCCTTTCTTGCCGGGCAGCGGCTCTGCTGGACGGTGCTTGTAATCCAGTTCGGAGTGGCAAAACGTGCACTGCACCAGCCCTTCAACCAGATACTTTCCTCGCGCCAGGCGCTCGGGAGTGCGCGGAATCGGGTCCATGCTTAGGACCGAAGTGGACGTCCTCGGTGGCGCGGTGGGTTTTGCAGATTGACAACCGGGGCTGAGCAGGAACGCCGCAGTCGCGAACAAGAGTTCAGATCGGAAGGATTTGCTGCAGAGCCTAAGACGCAGGGGTCATCCTATCTCGCGCATGCTTAGCGCAGGGTGGCCGATTCTCGCGCGCTATTGTAGCCTTGAACGACCCCAAACAAAACAGAAAAGGTCACAGGATGCGAGGACATTCGCTGGACTCAGGCAGGAGGACTCGATGCGATTTGTATCAGGGCACGCATTCATGCGTGCCGTACACATCGTAGGAGTAACGCGCCTTCAGGCGCCGTGTTGAACCGCACCTTGCGCGCCCACAGTCGCTAGCGCTCGTAGGCCCGCGGATCGGGCAGCGGATCCAGTCCCCGTCCCGCAAAGATCGCCTGAAACTGGTGCAGCAACTCTTCGTGCACCAGTCCATTCGACGCCAGCGTCTCGCGGCTGTCGAGCAGGAACGGCGAACCGTCGAAGCGGCTCACCTTGCCGCCCGCTTCTTCCACGATCAACACACCTGCCGCCGTATCCCAGGGATTCAGATTGAACTCCCAGAAGCCGTCGAAGCGCCCGCAAGCCACGTTGCACAAGTCCAGCGCCGCCGATCCAGCCCGCCGCACGCCGTGCGTGCGCAGCGTGATCTGGTGATAGAAGTGAATGTTCGGATTCTTGTGCCGTTTGTGGCTGGGAAAACCAGTCGCAACCAGGCATTCCTTCAAGTGCGCAATCTTCGACACGCGGATCGGCTGGCCGTTAAGCTGCGCGCCGCCACCCTGCGCCGCCGCGAACAATTCATCGCGGGTTGGATCGTAGACCACACCCGCCACCCGCGTGGCGGTTGAGCCCGACCGCTGTTCCAGAGCTAAAGACACGCAGAACACAGGATACCCATGCGCAAAGTTCGTCGTCCCATCCAGCGGATCGACGTACCAGCGATATTCCCCGCCCTGATCGTTCAGCCCCTGCTCCTCGCCCAGCACGTCGTGCGTGGGAAACTGCTTGCCGATGCGCTCGCGGATCAGCGCCTCCGATGCCCGGTCCGCCGCGGTGACCAGGTCGGCCTCGCCCTTGTATTCAATTTTCAGGCCCCGATGGAAATATTCCATGATCAGCGCACCCGCCTCGCGCGCGATAGCCGGCATGGCAGGAAGGAAGCTTTCAGGATGCGGTGGGGTGGAGGGCATTCGAGAGGATGACATTCGACTTGACGAACTCGATTCGCACGTCCGATTCGGACAGTGCGCTTTGATCCGATTCGGGCGGTCCGACTTGGACGGTCCGACTTGGACGGTCCGATTTGGGCGGCGCGTTTTTGGGTGGCGCAGCGCTTCAGCGCTGCGATACGGCCTTCTTTCTTCGCTAAGGGGCTTCAGCCCCTGAGGGCTGTCGGCAGAATCGAAACTCTACCGTTTTTTCCCCCCGTCTTCAGCGATGTACATGATCTCGTGCTTGAAGATAAACAGATTAGGCGCGCCCTCGCGCGTCAGCCGCACCATATTCCTGTCGTAGTACTCGATCCAGCCCCGCACGGTCTCGCCATCCATCAGCTTGATCGACACCGCCCGCTGCTTCTCTCCCAGCGCTTTCAGGAAGGCGGCTTCCTCAAACGTGTCCTCCGGAGGCGGCGTCCGGCCGCGCTTGCTGGCATTGGAATTCCCCTGCTGCGGGCGAAACGTCATGCTGGCATTGTACACAAAGCCCGTCAGGATGACCCCAGCCCCGCGCAACGGCGAAATCCAATACCCCGCCACGTCAGTGTCGGTTAAGGAGCACGCAACGAGCGCCTCTCAAGGGGCAAGCTCCTGTCGACCGCACAAGCCCAGCCGCACAGCGACGACATTCAATAGCCTGGCACGTCAGCGCCGGGTAAGCAGCACACAACGAGCGCGTCTTCAAGGGCAGCTCTTGTCGACCAAACAAACCCAGCCGCGCAGCGGCGGAATTCAATAGCCATGCACGTCAGTGCCGGGTAAGGAGCACGCAACGAGCGCGTCTCCAAGGGGCAGCTCCCGTCGACCAAACAAATCCAGCCGCGCAGCGGCGACATTCAATAGCCCAGGGCGTAAGCCCTGGGTACGCTGAATAAATCTTCACCGAGTCCCGGAGGGACGGCACACACCCCTCCTCACCATCGATCGTGCTCACCGTTCGAGAGTACAATCTCCAAAACCCTTGTCAGGAGGCCCGCCGTGAAACTCACCCTCCTTGCTCTGTTCTTCTGCACCCTACCGCTTGCAATCTGCGCCCACGCGCAAACCGTCAGCCGGGGAATCGATCAGGCGCAGCAGGCGGAGGCGCAAAGTGAACGCAACGTTCCGCCGCCCCCAGTCCCGCGCCGGACGATCGATCTCGCCAAGCTCAGGCACGACGCCGACGAACTGGCAACTCTGGCGCAATCCGTCCCGCAGGACATCAACCAGACAACGAAGGGAGTCCTGCCCAAGGACCTCAGTGAAAAGCTGAAGAGGATCCAGAAGCTGGCCAAGCAACTGCAATCACAGCTAAGCCAGTAAGCACCCGAACCATGTAGGGACAGCCGCCCTCGCCTGCCCTGAGCGAAGTCGAAGGGGCTGTCCGACGGAGCGAAGCTACGCAACAAGGCAGGCACCTTTGGTGTTCGTTCTTCGCGGGCAATAAAAAATCCGTGGCGCCGAAGCGCCACGGATTGACGAAACTCGCAGGCGGCGTTGACCTAGAAGATCAGCTTCAGCGAGAACTCCATCGTTCGCGGAGCTCCCAGAGCAAACACCCCCGAGCCAAGGCCGGTCCGCAGGAAATTCGGCTGTTCGCCTGAAGTGCCGTTCACGCCTCCCGATTGGCCGTTGAGCACGCCGCTGAGCGTGTTCTTCGGGGCATCGAAGTTGGCGAAATTCAGGATGTTGAAGAACCCGATTCCTGGCTGGATCGACACGTACTCTTTGATCTTGTAGGTCCAGTTGAAGCTCAGGTCCATGTCTTTCAGCCAGGTGTTGTTGGCCTCGTTAGGGGGTGCCGGGCTAACCAGAGGCATGACCGCTCCAAGGTTACTCAGTTCAGTTTGGCTGAACAGTCCGTGGGCCATGAGGTCCAAGCCAGCGGGAGTGGGTGTGAGCGCGAACTTTGTGTTGTAGTTGCTGATCACGTTGTTGATGTTGCTGCCGTTGATGCCTCGGCCGTACGAGCCCAGGTTCGTTCCCGGCAAAATGCTGCCCAGCGTGCCGTTCGAACCATTTGTACCGTTGCCGTCGCCGGTACCGTCCCCGTTCACTCCGGTCACAAAAATGCCGCCTGCGGCTCCGGTGGGATTCAGTGTCAGGGTTGCAGGCAGCGCGCTGTAGAAGTGGCCGATCAGGTTGGCGCGGAAATGCATCGGTAGTTCCATGGTGCCGCCGAAGGAAATCTGGTGAGTGCGGTCCAGCGCGTCCGGGCCGATGTACTTGTTCGGGTCCACGGCGTCAAAAGCGCTGTTGATGAAGTCGCCATCCTGGGCCATTGCCACATACCGGGAGAGCTGGTAGGACACCTGCAGGTTCAGGGAATTGACGCCTTTGAACGGGTTGCGCACATCCTGCTTCAAGGACAGTTGCAATGCGTTCAAGACCGATCGGCCGGCGGGGAATAGCATCTGGTTCCCGCCTACGGCCGTGCTGATTCCCGGAAAAGCGGCACCGGGACAAGGACCGCCGCCGCAGACCGCGTAGCCAGAATCCAGGCCGTTCGTTGCGAAATTTGTAATGTTCGCTCCGGCGCCAATAGCGCAGTCAATCGCCGCTGCGGAGAAGCCACCGGCACAGCCGAACTGATTCGTCGTAAGGGCGATAGCGTTCTGAGCCGCGTTCACGTTCAGCAGGTCCATACCGCGATAGCTCACGGCGCCGACGTGGTTGGTATCTATGGCCAACAGAGTGTGAGTGGAAATATTGCGGAGATAATCCGCCGTGATCACCGTTCCCCGGCGAATCTCACGCTGGATGCCGATATTCATCTGAACTGAGCGCGGGGTCCGATAGCCGGGGAAGAAGAGGTTCGTCCCCGTGCCGTTCGGCCCCGTGTCCTGCATCGCGCGGCCGATGAAGACACCGTTCAAACCTTGTAGATTCGAGGCTGCAGCAGCCTGAAACTGAGCCTGCAGCGCCGCAATTTGGGCCTGGACCTGTCCAATCGGCTGACCGCAGAAGGCCGGCGTAACCGTGGGTCCGCCGTTCGGCAAGGTAAAGGTCACAGGCTGAGTCGCGCTTAAGCACGCCGGCTGCGTCGCCAGGAAAGCACCAGTGTTCAAGCGCGCCGGACGGTCAAACAAAACGTTGTTCCAGATCGAGTTCTCGTAGAACAAACCAACGCCGCCCCTTATCACAGTCTTGCCACTGCTGGCCGGATCCCAGGCGAACCCGAGTTGGGGAGCGAAATTCTTGTTGGGGTTGTTTACACGGTTTTCTAATCCAGAATAGAACGGATTGTCGAACTGCGCGAGCGCGGAAACTCCAGGGAGGTCGCTGTCCGATCTTCCGGTGTCCCTCACATAGCGAAGGCCATAATTGAGCGTGAAATTCGGTCTGATCTTCCAGGCATCCCCCACGTACCAGGAAATCCGGTTGTCCGGGCCCAGGCCGCCACCAGGAAAGCCGAACGAGCGCTTTTCGGTAGAGAAGCCCTGCCCATTACCCAGCAGGACAAAATTAGCCGGATAGTTCAGCGCGACGGTCGCTCCGCCGGGTAGGGCTTGACATGCAACACCGCAAGCCGAAGCCGAGGCGTTTACCGCTGCGCCGTCCGCTAAGAATCCGGCAAACCCGCCACCCTGGATGTGGTTGAATCCGAAGCCGTAGCGGATGATGTGCGTACCCCAAGCCCGGCTGCCGTCATACTTCACCTGATGGTCGGATTGCGGCGTGGATTGCGGCGCAAGGAACCCCTGGCCCGAGCAGAACACGTCAGGGCTCACGCCGGTCGTGTTCAAGCACAGAGGATCGGGACCGATCGCCAGTTCGATGGGCGAAGTCGGATTAAATGGCGTCGATGCCAGCGTGCCGCTGGAGATGTGGTTGAAGAACTTCATGTAGCCGAGGCGCACGCTGTGCGTGAACTGGCCGGTCGTGAAGTCCAATCCGATAACGTGATCGCGGGTGTGGTTGGTGTTGTTCAGCGGTTGGAACGCGATGTTCTCGAAGGACGATACGTCGCTGTTCTGGTTGTAGGAGAAGCGATAGAACAGCTTGTAGTTCTTGCCGAAATTGTAGTCCACCTTGCCGAGCAACTCGCCTTCCTTGACCGGACCCGAATAGGTTCCAATATCCCCACTTAACGCTGCTCCTGGAATGACGGGCGTCTGAAAGTGTTGCTGCGTGCGCTCGCCGGCGCCATAGAAAAACAGCTTGTTCTTGATGAACGCACCGCCAAAGTCGCCACCGAACTGATTTCTCTGGAACGGCGTGTGGAAAGCACCCGGCAGGTTGGCATCGACCGATTGGTCGCGGAAGTTGTAGTAAGCGTCGCCGTGGTACGCGTTGGTTCCGGACTTAGTAACCACGTTCACCGAACCGGAAGAGGTCAGCTCGGTCGACAGATCCAACGTCGATTGCCCGATGGAAAATTCCTGAATCGCACCCAGCGGAATGTCCTGCGTGGTCGTTCCTACAGTCTCGTCGCTGGTGTCGACGCCGTCGACTTCAATGCGCGCCGTACGGCCAAAGCGGCCGCCGAACGAAATCGATGAGAATCCCTTCTTGGTGGGATCGAAGTTGCCGCCATCCTGAATCTGCACTCCGGGCTCGAGCTGCGCCAGGTCGAGGAAGTTCCGCCCGTTGATGGGCAGGTTGTCGATCTGCTCGGTGCTGAGCACTCCCTGCACCGTGGCCTGCTCGGTATTCACAGCGAGTTCGGTAGCCTCGACTTCAACCACCTGACCGGCGGTGCCCAATTGAAGCTTGAAGCTGCCGGTCGCGGTCACTGCCACTTCGACCGTGATGCTGGACTCCACAGTCTTGAAACCCGGGGCCTCCACGCGGACCACATACACGCCGGGAGTGAGCGCACCGGAGGTGTACGTTCCAGCCCCCGTGGTTGAACTCGTGATCACGTGGCCAGTCGCTTTCTCTGTGACAGTGACCTTCGCACCGCCAACGACTGCGCCCTGCGGATCGGTGACCGTGCCCACGATGCTGCCGGTGCTGACGGTGGTTTGCGCTGGAAGCAGCGACGAAGTCAGAAATAGCGCAAGCGCAACGCAAAGCATGAACCGTACGACAATGCGCAGGGGAGAATTGATGTTCAGCATCGTCCACCTTCCTTTGTGCCCGTGTGAGTGGCTGCAGAAATCTGTTTTTCCGTGTTCAAAAAAGCCTTCCCCGTGAATTCGGGAACTTTCGAGGGGTGTAGCAAACAAGTGCGAGATTTGCGAATTGGTCCGCCGAAACAATAACAATGATTTGTCAAGCCTCAGACACAACGCCAGTGAGTTTGTGGGTAGCGTTACAGCAATTTGGCAGCCAGCATGGTTTAGACGTGCAGAATATGCAACTGCCACAGTCCTGTCAATAGCTTACGAAGCACCGGCAACAATGCGGACGGGGCAAGGGCCCCGGGGTTCGAATCAACAAATTCCATAACTTGTAGGTTCCGTCCGAAAAGCGGAAGGGCCGCTGGCTGCGTTCACCGTCAGAAGTCCGACTTCACTGTGTAGTACCCCGCCCGGTGGCGAGCATGATACGCGACTCCCTCAGGAGCGCCCGTCACTTTGACTTCAATGCGACGGAATTCGGAAAACGAGGTGCGCTGTGTCGGATAATAGGCCAGCAGATACTGCGTGCGCAGTTCATCGCTGATCTTGCGGAAGGCGTCGTCCAGTTCGGCGATCGAGTTGGCGTAATGATACTTGCCGCCGGTGTCTTCCGACAGCTGAATCAGCGCGTGCTCACCGCCGATCTCGCGTCCGGCGCTATTCTCGATGGGCACGATGATGATCGAATAGACGATGGCCTCGGCCTCTTCGGTGGCGCGCAACGCTTCTTTGTAGTCCACTCGGCTGATGGTGTCGTCGCCGTCGGTAATCAGCACGATGACCTTGCGTCCCTGGCGGCGGCTCAGGCCGCGCGACGCCAGGTAAATCGCGTCGTAGAGCGCCGTGGCCGCGCCCGGGCGGATATGGTCGATGCCTTCTTCGATGCGCTTCAGGTCGGGAGTGAACCCGGGCGTGTCTTCGTGCACAATTTCGCTGAAGTCATAGACCGAAAAGGCGTCGATGGGGCGCAGAATCGCGCGCGCGAAGCGCTTCGCGGAATTCTGCTCCAGCGGCAGGTCGTGCCGCGTGCTCAAGCTGGTATCGATGGCCAGCGCAATCGAAAGCGGCAGCGCCGACTCCTTGTTGAACACGGCGATCTTCTGCTCGTGGCCGTCCTCCATCAAAACGAAGTTGTCCTTCGTGAGTCCGGCGACCGGGGCGCCCTGGGCATCAGTCACGGTGACGAACACATTCACCAGATTGACGTCCACCCGAAGCGTGGTGGCGGGTTCGGACTGGCTCTCAGCCGGCGACGAACTGGGGGGTTGAGACGAACTGGGAGGTGGAAATGGCTGCTGCGCCCAGACGCTGCAACTCAGGAGCAGCAGGCCCGCTGGCAGCAGACTCGCGGCGAGTTTTCTCATCGAGTGTCGGAATTATACCTTGGTGGAGTCGGCGCCCTCGCCACAGCAGACGGATCGCGGTGCCGTCGCGCAATCCCTCGCTGCCCATCGTGATCGTGAGCCAAATTGAGGCACGCCCTTGACTTAGATGCGGGCTACGGGTCGGGGCTGCCTCAGCGAGCAGGATTTCCGCGCAACACCTCGGGCGGAAACGGCTCGCCATCGGCCCAGACCGCCCCATCCTCGAAGTATTCTTTCTTCCAGATGGGGACCGTGCGTTTCAGCGTGTCGATGAGCCAGCGGCAGGCGTCGAAAGCGGCCGCCCGGTGCGCGGACACGACCACAATCAACACACTGGTCTCGCCGATCTCGAGCCGTCCCAGGCGGTGAACCAACGCCACGTCGCGAATCTGGAATCGGTCGAGCGCCTGCGCCGCCAGCGATTCCATCTCGTGCAGCGCCATCTCTTCGTACGCTTCATACTCCAGATAGAGCGTCCGGCGTCCGCGCGTCTGATTGCGCACCACGCCTTCGAAGACGACAGCCGCGCCGTCTTCCCCGCACTTGAGCCCGGCAAGCACACCCTGCGTGTCGATGCGCTCGCGCACGATGGCAGCGCGGCTCCTCGCCGCTGAATTCTCTGCCCCTGACTCCGGCGCGCCGCCGCTCACCGGCGGCAGCAGGGCTACCTCGTCGCCGGATTGCAATTTGGTGCCGGGATCGGCATAGCGCTGATTCACGGCCACGGCAAGCGATCCCAGACATTCCTTCAGCCGGGCATTCTTTGAGCCACACCGAGCCAGCAGATCCGCCACGGAACTCTCGTCGGGCAGCTCGATCATCTCTGCCGACCCCCCGGTGATGTCCCTCAACATGCCGAAGAACAGAACCCGCACGCGCATGAAGCCTCTCACAACGCCCTGCAGCCGCCCATCAGTCTACCGTGGTTTGAGCCATCCGGGGCCTGGGCGCCAACATAGAACATCGTTCAACACCGACAAATACAAACAAATTGGTTGAAAGTCACTGTAATTAAGTAGTAGTGTCTTCTGTCGTTGTTACACCCCCTGCGAAGTGTTATTGGCCGAACCGGAGAATCGATTGAAGCCACTGGGGCAGAACGCACGAACCCCGGGGCTCGCGACTTCGAAACAGGAGACGTCATGTCTACACGTTTTGCCCTTCGTCTTTCGCTCCTCATCGCCTTGCTGGCCTCGTTCGCCTTGCCCGTTGTCCTGCCGCCGGACGCTGTCGCTCAGGAGGTTGCCTCGCTCACTGGGATAGTCACGGACACCAGCGGCGCGGTCGTGTCGGACGTCACCGTAACGCTGTTAGACACAAAGACGAACACCAAATACGAGACCACGACCAATGCAGTCGGCGCGTACACGTTCCCGAAGGTATTATTGCCCGGACCGGGATATCAGGTCACCTTTACCAGGGAAGGTTTTGCGTCGCAGACCATTGACAATATCTACATCGGAGTCGAAGCCACGCACACCCAGAACGCCCAGCTGAAGGTGGGTACCACCCGGGAGACCATCGAGGTCAATGGTTCGGGCTCGCAGGTATCTCTGAACACGACCGACACCAGCGTCAGCACGACCCTCAACATGGCCATGGTTCACGAGTTGCCGCAAGCGTTCCGCGACAATCCTCTGGGCCTTCTTGTGTACTCCCCCGGCGTTACAGTAGCCACAGGGGGGGACGACAACACGCTTGGCAGCCGCGATGGCGCCGTCACCGGAGCCCGCAGTGATCAAAGCAACTACACCCTGGATGGCCTGGACACGAACGATTTCGGCACTGGTGAAGCCTTCGCGATGACAGCGGAGGCGCCGATGGATTCTGTGCAGGAAATGCGCACGGAGACAGCGAATCCTCTCTCTGCGGAAGGCCGCGGGAGCGGGGCGCAGGTCCAGATGGTCACCAAGAGCGGCACCAACAAGTTTCACGGGTCTGCCTACGAATACAACTGGACCGCAGCCACCGAGGCCAACGATTTCTTCAGCAATCAGTCGTCACCGGCTGTTCCGCGACCAGCCCTGACCCGCAATCAGTTCGGCGCCAGCATTGGTGGCCCGGTAAAAAAGGACAAGCTGTTCTTCTTCTTCAACTATGAGGGTCGGCGCGATGCTCGTCAGGATCTCGTGGAAGATACCGTTCCGCTGAGTTCCTTCCTTGCCGGCAATGTTGCCTACATCAATAACAGCCAAACCGGCAACAATGGTGGCCCTTGCAACTTCCACAGCAGGCTCAATACGACCCCGAATTGCATCAGCACCATACCCATGGCGAATCACAGCCTGGATCCGGAAAATAGGGGCCCCGATCCGATGCTCTTGGCCTTCCTCAACACCCGGTACAGCAAAGTCCTGCCTGCCAATGATCTAGTGACCGTAGGCGATGGTGTGAATACGGGCGGCTTTCGGTGGAATGGACCCGTGCACTATGCCAGCAACGACTATGTCTCGCGTATCGATTACAACCTGTCCAGCAAGATGAAGCTCTTTGGCCGCGTGAGCATTCTCCGCGTCCAGACCGGAGACGACGTCAATTTTTCAGCCCCCGAGCACTTCCCCGGCGACCCCATCACACACCAAATCATCGACCACAGTTGGGCCTTCGTGATCGGGCACACCTGGACCATCAGCAACACAAAAGTCAACCAGTTCAACTACGGAGAGACCCGTTCGAAGCTGAGTTTTCCCACACCGTTCAACCCCACCGGCACGCTTCAGTATGCGGATTTCATGAATTCTGCCAGCGGCATTGCCCAGCTTACAGGCCCTTTTAGTTCAGGGTCTAGCCAGGCCCGCAACGTGCCGATTCCGGTTTTCAGAGACGATTTCAGTTATGTCCGAGGCACGCATAACATCCAGATTGGCGGGACTTTCAAACCCATCAAAGACAGCAGCACTCTGGTGAATGACTTTAATGCCGTGACGATGGGCCTGGGGAGCCCGGTGACCAGTTTGTTGGCGACGAACGATCCGACAATGTTCAATGAAGTGCCGCTTGACATCTTAGGCAGAGCGCCCGGTGACGTTACCAAGATCAGTGGGACCGCGCTCCGCGACTGGAGCCAAGCGTATGCATTTGGGCTGGGCCGGATCGCCAGTGTCACCAGCACTTTCAACAACGCGCACAATCTGTCACCCTTGCCGCAGGGCACAGGCCATACCCGCAACTATCGCTATTACGAGACCGAACTGTACTTGCAAGACACCTGGCGCATGAAGAGTGATCTCTCCATGACCTACGGTCTGCGCTGGGAGTACTATTCGGTTCCCTACGAGGTCAACGGATTCGAAACCATCCCGAACATCGACTTTGCTACGATGTATAACATCCGAGCGGCTGCTGGCTTAGCGGGAGTAAGCGGTGACAACGCTGCCCCCACCGTGCTGTACAATTTCGGCGGCAAAGCAAATCATGCGCCGGGCTACTATCACCCCGATTGGCACGACTTCGATCCGCGCATCAGTTTTGCCTACAACCCCTCAGCCGACGAGGGCTGGCTGGGGCATCTGCTGGGTACGCGCAAAACCGTGATTCGTTTTGGCGCTGGCCTCGTGCACGACCACACCATCCTCTCGGCCGTCAACTTCTTTAACGATCAGAGCTCGTTCGTCTTTGGACAAAACGTATCTACGGTCTTTGGGGGCGGGCTGGCGAGTGACCCGCGTTTCTCCGATGTAGGTGGTGTTGGGGGGCTCCCGCCGTTGATTCCGCCGGCGCCCGCCGCAGTTCCAGCCACTCCGTACGTCAATCCCCCTGGGCAGCCATTTAAGTTCAGCGGACTCGTCGGCAACAATGGGGAACTGGCAATTGATCCCAACTACAGGACGCCATATTCAGAACTGGTGACATTTGGGATTCAACGCGAACTTCCGGGCAACTTTCTCCTGGAGTCGACATACTTCCTGCGAATGGGGCATCGGCTCTTGTCGCGCGGCGATGCAGGACAGACAGTGGACTATGTGGACCAGACCCCTGGTCCTGGCTTGGGCCAGCATTTAGTGGACCAGTTCACCCAGCTCTCACTCGCAACGAGGAATAACCAGCCTATCGTCGGCACTCAGTTTTGGGAAGACATAATGAATCCCACGCTTACGGCGAACTACGGGGGTACCTGCGAGACCGCTTTCGGGTTTCCAAGCTGCGCCTCACTCGTAAGCGTAGGGTTTGACCCTCTGCCACGCCGCGGCGACATGGCAGACACGATCGAGGCGCTGTACTTCGGCCTTGGTGCCCCGTTCATACCCTCCAATCTGGGTCTCGATCCTCAATTCTCCAGCCAGCTTTATTTCGGCAACAAGAGCTACTCCAACTACAACGGCCTGCTGACCAGCTTGCACAAGAAGCTGTCGCATGGCCTCCAGTTCGACGTGAACTACACCTTGTCACATTCCATCGACAACAGTTCCACCATCGCCAATAACGCCACCGGCACCAATGCCACCGGAGGGTACGGCGGGTTTCTCTGCGATGCCATCCAGTTGAGTTCGTGCCGCGGCAACTCAGATTTCGATATCACTCACCTGGTCAGTGCCGACGGCCTGTATGACTTGCCGTTTGGCCGCGGGCACGGACTGGCAAGCAATATTCCCGGCTGGGCGAACCAGATCATTGGCGGCTGGCAGATTGCGTTCCTGAATCAATGGCACAGCGGCTACGCCTTCTCGACCGTCACCGAGGCGTTCCCAGTGAGTTTCAACGCGAACAGCCCAGCAGTGTTCATCGGCACACCGCACGACATTCGGACGAGCGTCCACGTCGACTCTAGTGGCGTGGTCCAGTTGTTCGCCGATCCTACGGCAGCGCTGAATGCGTTCACCGGCCCGATTGGGCTGCAAGGTCCAACTCGCAACAACCTGAGAGGCCCGCGCTTCTCCAGTACGGACCTTTCCCTCAACAAGCATTTCCAGATAAAGGAGAATCTGGGGATGGAGTTTCGCGCGGAAGCCTACAACGCTTTTAACCAGGTCAACTTCGCTCTGCCGACCAACAGCGTTGCCGATATCAATAGCAGTCTACCCTTCGGGGGGATCTCCTCCGACGCAGGCCCGCGGACGATGCAGTTCTCGCTGCGTGTTGACTTCTAACCCGTAACCAGAGTCACTTCAGGCCGGCCGAAAGGCCGGCCTTCTTTTTGCCGGGGTGACGAGAGCAGCGCATGCAAGATCAACGCGCGCAGAGCCGAATTCAAAACGAAAGCTCAAAAAGAAAGCCCGGAACTCGAACAGTTCCGGGCTGGCCTAAGAGGTTCCCAGCTCAAGCCTGCGTGGTAACGACCTTGTCACGCGCTACGGCTGGGGATTGATTTGGCTGAGCCGGCGTGTAGTCCGGCTTGCTGCCCTTGGACGGTGTTGGGAGTGGCGTCTTCGCTACCACCTCTGCCAGGTCGGGCAGCGAAACGCGCAGGGCTTCTTCGATCGTCTTCACGTAGTGGACCGTCAGGTTCGCCAACTGTTCAGATGTGAGATCCTCGTCCACGTTCGTCTTGTTTTCCGCGGGCAGGATCACGTCGGTGACGCCGGCGCGCTTGGCGGCCAGCACTTTTTCTTTAATGCCGCCCACCGGCAGCACGTTCCCGCTGAGCGTGATCTCGCCGGTCATGGCAATCAGCGGCTGGATACGGCGGCCCGTCAGCAGCGACACCAGCGCCGTCGCCATGGTCACGCCCGCGGATGGGCCATCCTTCGGGATCGCTCCTGCCGGCACGTGAATGTGGAGATCGTGGCTGGCGAAGAAATCCTCGGCAATTCCCAGCGCTTCTGAGTTTGAGCGCACCCAGGTCAGCGCCGCCTGCATGGATTCCTGCATGACTTGCCCGATCTGCCCGGTCATGGTGAATCCGCCCTTGCCTTTCATGGCATTGGCCTCGACGAAGAGCACGTCGCCGCCGGACGGAGTCCACGCCAGGCCCACGGCCACGCCCGGGCGCTCGGTGCGCTCGGCAATTTCGCCTTCGCTGCGAATCTTGATCCCGCCGAGAAACTCCTGAATGATCTCCTTCGAAACCACCAGCTTCTCGGTCTTGCCCTCGGCCAGCCGCCGCGCCTGCTTGCGGCAGATGGTGCCGATGGTGCGCTCCAGGCTGCGCACGCCCGCTTCCCGCGTGTAGTGGCGGATCACGTGGCGTACGGCCTCTTCCGGAAACTCAATCTGCTCGGTCGTGATGCCGTTCTCGTCGATCTGGCGCGGAATCAGATACTGAAATGCGATGTGAACCTTCTCTTCCTCGGTGTAGCCCTGCAGTTCGATGATCTCCATGCGGTCGCGCAACGGCTCGGCGATGGGGTCGAGCATGTTCGCGGTGGTGATGAAGAGCACCTTGGACAGATCGAAGGTGACGTCAAGATAGTTGTCGCGGAAGGTCGAGTTCTGCTCGGGATCGAGCGCTTCGAGCAATGCCGAAGCGGGATCGCCGCGGAAGTCGCGCCCGACCTTGTCGATTTCGTCGAGCATGAAGACGGGATCTTTCGTCTCCGCCCGGCGAATGCCCTGAATAATCTGGCCCGGCAACGCACCGATGTAGGTACGGCGATGGCCGCGGATTTCGGCCTCATCGTGCACGCCGCCCAGCGACAGCCGCACGAACTTGCGGCCCAGCGCACGGGCAATCGATTTGCCTAGCGAAGTTTTCCCCACGCCTGGAGGTCCAACAAAGCAAAGAATCGGCCCCTTCATATTCGGCTTCAGGCGGCGCACGGAGAGATAGTCGAGAATGCGGTCTTTGACCTTTTCCAGATCGTAGTGATCGTGGTCGAGAATTTCTTTCGCCTTGGGAATCTCAATCTCGACGCCCGAAGTCTTTGCCCAGGGCAGCACGGCGAGCCACTCAATGTAGTTGCGGGTCAGCGAATAGTCGGCGGCCATGGGCGACATGCGCGACAGGCGCCCCAGTTCCTTGAGCGCCTCTTTCTTCACTTCGTCGGGCATGCCCGCTTCTTCGATTTTCTTCTTCAGGTCTTCGACGTCGCGCTGGCCCTCATCCTGCTCGCCCAGTTCTTTCTGAATGGCCTTCATCTGCTCGCGCAGGTAATACTCGCGCTGCGTCTGCTGCACGCGGTCCTGCACTTCGCTCTGAATCTTGTTGCGCAGTTGCTGGACTTCGAGTTCCTTGGCCAGATGCTGATTGATCTTTTGCAGGCGCACATGAACGTCGGTGGTCTCGAGCGTGTCCTGCTTGTCGGGCGTCGAGAGCGAGGGCAGCGACGAGGCGATGAAATCCACCAGGCGGCCCGGTTCATCGATGTTCATGGCCACGGTGGAGAGTTCGTCGGACAATGTGGGCGAGCCGGCAACGATTTGCTGGAACAGCGTCAGTACATTGCGCTGCAGAGCTTCGATTTCGGATGTGACCGCCGTCGCAGCACTTTCCGGGATCGCTTCATAGTGCGAGCGCATGAACGGCGTCAATTGTGTGAATTCGCCCAGGCGCACCCGCTCCAGGCCTTCGGCAAACACAAACAGGCTCTGGTTGGGCATTTTGACGACCTTATGGACGACCGCAGACGTTCCCACGGTGTAAAGGTCGCTGGGTTGGGGATTATCCACGCGCGCTTCACGCTGCGCGACCACAACGATAGTTTTGTCTTCGCCGAGCGAGTTAATCAGCTGAACCGAGCTTTCCCGGCCAACGGTCAAGGGCAAAACGGCGTGCGGGAACAGAACTGTGTCCCGAACGGGGAGCACAGGCAGCGCTCGTTGATCGTTTGTTTCCTTAGGTTTAGGAGTGCGCTCCGCGGACGGCTGCTGGCTCATGATTCTCCTTGAGTGTAACTCGCTCAAGTTATAGATGTTGCGGCTCAGGGAAAGGTTTCAACCCCTCCCCTTAAGGTTCCGCAAGATGCTGAATTGTATTCCTGTTAGGTCGCGATGGCACCGTGCCTAAGGTGCAGAGGCTAACGCGGAACCGGCACCTTGCCAAGCACTAATTTGCTCTCGTGATGGATTCCTGGGATTCTTCCCCCGAACAGGAAGAAGCGGAGGTCGAGGCAGAAGCCAGGATTCTCCCTGGTCGTACGGTACTCCTCCGCATGGCCGCAAACGGCACTAGAAATCGAGTGCTAGAACACGTGCTTGGCCTTGTCTCCGCGAAACACCAGCTCCTGCAGCACATGCTCATTGGCGGCGTTGATTGTATAAAGCGTTCCGTCGTGAGGCGCCTTTTGCGCCAGCGGAACGAGCGTGCATTTCACCTTCACTGCGGGCAACTTGCCCTTGACTGGTTCGAACACCATGATGTGGTCCTGACCTTCCATGGTGTGGCGCACGATATAGTCTCCGGCGGGCAGCAGAGCCGTACCCACCCGGATCGGCGCCGCAAACGTGACGCGGCCTACGTCGCGGATCCCCATATTTGTTCCTGCTGAAGCGAACGACACCACCACCAGCAGGCACACGAGCACTCCTGCGATTCTCAACAAACGCATACGACCTCCTTCGATGACGACACGGAGTCCTGACGGACTCCGGATCAACTCTAAGAGGATGAGCAATGCCTGCATGTGAACACGGTCACACCGGGCTGTGACGGCAGATTTCCGGTTTCGCTTTCATCGGGGCGTGAACTGAGGGATTGATGTGCGTGCCGATCCAACCGTTTACGCAATTCAGGCAGCCGGGTAGATGCCCAGCACCTTGACAAAGTCTGCGAACTCACCGAGATGTTCGAGCGCCTTGCGCGCGGGGCCGTCGTCGCCGCGCAGAAAGTCCACATAAAACACATACTGCCAGGGGCGGCCGCGCATGGGGCGCGACTCGATCTTGCTCAGGCTGATGTCGCGCAGCGCGAACACGCTCAGCGACTTGAACAGCGTGCCGGGCGGCAGATGCTTCACTGCATAGGCGATGGAAGTCTTGTTGGCTCCGCGCGGGATCATGCGCTGGTATGCCGGCGCGCCCTTTTTCTTCTGATCCCCGTTCACCTTGCGAATCAGAAAAAAACGCGTGTAGTTGTTCTTGTCGTCTTCAATGCCGGCCTGCAAAATCTTCGCCGAATATTCCCGCGCCGCTTGCCGCCCGGCGATTCCGGCTGCGTCTCGAAGCTTTTCGGCAAGCACGTGCTTTACGCTACCCGCGGTGTCGTAGAACTGCACCGACTCA